>Ga0209800_10000017_pt1 | contig 541386 bp, 528 predicted proteins | sample Higcelweek8metaG_FD_187174 | JGI IMG/M metagenome (GOLD analysis project Ga0209800, IMG submission 187174) | Freshwater pond sediment microbial communities from the University of Edinburgh, under environmental carbon perturbations - High... | ecosystem: Environmental > Aquatic > Freshwater >...
TCGCGCTTACCTCTTCGACACTGCTCGCCTGCTCGCTTGCCCCTTGTGCCAATGACGATGATGACGATGCTACCTGATCGGAAGCCGACGTGATCTGCATCGCTCCGTCACGGATCGAGGTGACGCTGGAGGTGATCGAGCGGGTAATGGAACGGATCAATGCCCATGCCAAAAGAATTGCAAACAATATGGATACTATAGCAACCGTCATAAACAGCTGTTTGTAGTTGCTTGAAGTTTCTTTTGCAGTAGTACCGATATCGCTGATCTCTTTTTTATTGAGATCGTAAATATCTTGCAGACCATCCATAAAATTGGTGCGATATGTGCGCATATCATCAATCTGATCTCCCATCTGCTTAAAAAGAGCCTCTATCTCAGCCGGATTGGTGCTTTTCGATAAAATAATGACTGTTTGTTTGAGTTTGTTGCTCAGTTCACGCCATTTTTTATAATCGTCCTGAAGCCCGTTCCAGATTTTAAGCTCTTCAGGCGCTCTTTCCATGCCATCATACTCTTTGATCCCTTTGTCGATCCGCTCAAACCCCTCATCCATTTTATCCGCTACATCAAGCATTTTGGATTGCATTTTAGGATCACCGTCAAGCCCTCTGGCACGGTTTTGCTGAATCGCAACCAGTTGGGTTCCGTTACGGATGGTACCGACGCTAATGACACTTGGAACACTGACATCGGCAATTTCTGTAATATCTCCCTGCCAGCCGTCCGTCGCTTTAAACCCTAGAACTCCGAGAATGATCATCGCCGTGACCATAACGCCTGTCAGCAACATTAGCTTCGATTGCAAAATCATATTTTCTAACCAATTCATCTTATTCTCCTGTTTGTGTTTTTTGTATTTGTTCTAAACTGATCAGTTCATCCGCTTCAAAAAGCTTCAAAACATCCAAAATCATCACGACGTTCTCTTCCATCTGCGCCATCGAGCAGATAAAATCGGTATCGATATTGTTGCCGAATCTCGGCGGTTCGCTCAAGGCAGTGCTGTCGATACTTGCCACCTCTTCGACACGGTCGACGATAAATCCGACATTGACTTTATCGACTTCGACGATAACGATCGCCGTGTGCATATCCTCATCTTTTGTCTCCATCCCGAAACGGAGACGCGTATCCACGACAGGGATGATCGAGCCGCGCAGGTTAATCACCCCTTTCATGTATTCGGGTGTTTTCGGGACGTTCGTCACCTTCATGATCGCGATGATCTCTTTGATCCGGTCGATCGCGATGCCGTATTGTTCCTCACCCAAAAAGAACGTCAGATACCGTTCCCGTCTGGATTGGGCTGTGTTTTGTTCCATTGTTAGACCCCCAGTACCATTTTGATTGATTTGACCAGTTTCTCGTCGTTAAACGGTTTGACCATCCACCCGGTTACCCCGATCTCTTTTCCGGTCATTTTCATCGACTCCGAGCTCTCCGTCGTGAGTACGATGATCGGTTTCGTTTTATAGCGTTCATCGGTTTTGATCGCTCTGGCCAAATCCAATCCGTTCATCTCCGGCATATTGACATCACTGATCAAAAGGTCAAAGTTCTCCGCTCCGCTTTGCAATGCACCTAAAAGTTCCAACGGATTCAAATACGATTTAAACTCGATCACACCGCTCCCGATCAAAGCGTCCAATGCCAGCTCCGCTGTCGCGATAACCGCTCTGGAATCATCCACAATAATTACTCTTTTTGCCACTTTTAGTTTCTCCTTAAAATAGTTGTTAAAAATTCTTTCTGCATAATTGTATGAATAATTATGCAGAAAGAATGGTGTTTTGAAGTTTAAAAAAACTCCATATCGTTATCGTCATCCGTCTCAATCTCTTTGTTTCCGACAATCTGCTCTATCTGCATGCACGAACTGAAAAACGAACTGTCCAGGTAATGGATATCCGCGGCATCCTGCAATGAAAATATATGTTCCCTCCATGATGTGAGATCACTTCCCAAATGTTCAGTCAACATGACCAACATTTTAAGTTTTGAACTATCGGCGATGATATCATCCGCATGCTCTTTCATAAACGTCCCCAAAGAGGAGAGGGCGTAAGCCAGTGCGGTAAACTCAAACAAATTATTCATAGCACGGACATAAACACCCAATACGCCATCGGCGAATTGGCGGATATTTTCGTGACTCGGTTCCGATTCGAGTATATGAAGCTTCTCTACCCATTCCTCATCCAGACCTTCCAAATCGCGGATTTCATCCAGGACATCCCCCCCGATCTCACGGACATAATCCACGGCACTCGTTTTCTCGACAAAACTCTGACGGAGAAGCCCCTGCTCCTTCTCATCGATCGTCCGAACCTCTTTCTCAGCAGCAGGCTCTACCATCGGGACAACCGCTATGATAGGTTCCGCAACGGTTTGCGGTTCAAGAAGAGCCGCCTCTTTTTTCGGTTCCGAGATTTTTTCGATCACCCTCGTCCGGGAAAGGGGTTTTGCAGGTGAAGCCGCCCCTTTGTTGTGCAAGCGGACACAGGCTAAATTTTGGCGAATGATGCAGTTCGACTGCAAGTCATCCGCCAGTTCCTGAGCCTTCGGTTTGAGTACAATCGGATTAGCCAATTTCATCGTAATAAATATCTCTTCGAAACTCTCTTCAATAATAATGCTCACCTGCTTTTCTTCGCGAATTCCCTGACGCATCAGCTCATAAAAAAGCTCTATCATCGGATCTACTTTTGACGAAGTGCCGGATTGACGCTCTTCGCATCGCGAAAGGACCCATACCCCGAAATCCATCATCCCCTCGGCATCGCTGATATCAAAGATGGTTTTAAAATGGCGAACGTCGGGACAAAAAGGGTTCAACGCCTCTTTGGTAGAGAGCTTCGCGTGGATTCCGTCTTTGGAGCGCAAAAAGGCACCGAAGCTTTGCAATTTGTATCGAATCAGCTCTTTATCGATCGGTTTGTGGACATACGCAGCAACCCCGATAGAAGCCATATTGGCTTCCATATGCGGATCGATGACGGCGGTAACGATGATAATCACCGTTTCGGGAAAACGGGCTTTAATCACTTTAGATGCTTCAAATCCGTCGAGATTGGGCATCATGACATCCATCAGGATAATATGGGGATGCCATGTTTCACACACCGCGATCGCATCGACACCGTCAACCGCTTCTTTAATATCAAAGCCTTCCATTTTCCGGCAAATAGCGTTGAGTACCAACCGGTTATCTTCAATATCATCAACGATCAAAAGTCTTAAATTTTCCATTTCCCACCGTCTATCATAGATTTAAACTGTGTATTCTGTTTCTAAATATTAGAAAGTGTAATATTAAAAAGTCACAGAAAAATCACAGCAAGATCTTTTCGTACACATTCTGAATAAAAACGGACAAATAACAGCTTAATGAAAATATTTTTCATTATATAACATAAATTATAACATTTTTTTTATTATATTTGGCAATGAAGAGGGAAGCGCAAGGTAAATCTTACCCCTTCTTCAATGTTTTCAACCCGTATGGAGCCGTGACAGTGCTCCTCGATAATGGTTTTTGACATATACAGTCCCAGCCCTGTACCATTCTCACTTTTGCTTGAGGTATAGGGCGAAAAGATCGTATCGATAAATCCCGAATCGATTCCCCCTGCATTGTCTTCAACGGTGATAATTACATCTCCCTCGCGCTGATCGGTCCGGATAACGATAAGGGGATTTTTTATCTTTTTCTCTTCAAAAGCGTCTTGGGCGTTTTTAATAAGGTTCAGCATTACCTGTATCAGCTCATTTTCATACGTCCGATATTCAGCGTCATTCACATTATTGACCTCAACGTTAATATTCTTATTCATCAACGTATGTTCGACCAGTTCAAGCGTTTTGGAGACGATAAGAGAACTTTTGGTCATTGCCGTTTGCTTATCAGGCTTGAAAAAATCTTTAAAATCGGTAATGGTTCGGGAGAGGTGCTGAACCTGAACTTCCATTTCATCAAAACTTTTGGTGATCTCGTCAAGCGTTGAGCGTTCCAGCATTATATTGATTTTTTGACGGCTCATCAGAGCGCTCATAATCGCCAACGGCTGGCGCCATTGATGGGCGATCATACTGAGCATCTCTCCCATCTGTGCCTGACGTGTTTGCATCAGAAACAACCTGTCTTTCATGTTTCTCTCGGTAACGTCGTCTTGTATCGTTACAAAGTTGATGATTTCATCCTGTGTGTTAAAAATCGGAAAAATCGTTGACGCACAATCACGTAACTCACCGCTTTTCATCCGATTGATAATCGTTCCCCGCCAAAAAGAGCGTCTTTTCGTAATGGTCGTCCATAAATCTTGATAAAACGACTCAGGATGAAGCCCTGAATTAAAAAGATTCATTCTCTGCCCGATCAGCTCACGTCCGAAATAGCCGGTCAGTTTGAGCGTATGGTTATTGACGTATTCAATAACACCCTTCGGATCGGTAATAATCGTCGAGAGCGGCGTTTGATTAACAACCTGCGATAAACGGCCGATCATCTCTTCGGAGCGTTTGGATTCGGTAATATCCTGAATCGTACCGGAAAATTTCTGGCGTTCATCTTCCCAGTAGACTTCGGCACGCTGATGAACGATCCGGACATTTCCTTTTGCGGTCAGTATCCGATGGGTCACATCGTAATATCGTTCGCCGCTGAACGCTTTTTCTTTTGCATCCTGAATCAGCGCGACATCATCGGGATGCAGATGCTCATAAAACCATTCGTTATTTATCGGAATCGAAAACGGCTCCAACTCATAAATACGATACGTTTCGGCAGACCAGACAATCTCATCCGTAACGCTGTCATACTGCCAGCTTCCCACGTGAGAAATCTGCTGTGCTTTGTTGAGTTTCTCTTCACTGGTTTTAAGTGTTTCGTACAAAAGGGCATTTTTATAGATAATCACGGCTTGGGTCAGCAATAACCGAAGGGTTTGAAGCGTATCGGTATTGAGAGGGGTAGAAACTTCTTTATTCTCGAGATAAAGAACCCCTCGGACACTCCCGTCTATCAATGTCGGGATCGCAATGGACGATGCCGGTTTATGGATAAGAAAATAGTCGTCATATTGAAACTTTCCGCTCTCAGCGGGGGTATTTTGAATCACTTTATGCCGGGTCTCGATCGCATGATTGATTAAATGAAACGGTATAAAATCGGTTTCACTCAGTTTTATATGATACAGATCGATTTTTCCGTTTTCGAACAAAAAGCCCGCACTGGTATAAAACATCTCCCCTTCTTTGAGGATTAAGACCGCTTTACTCGCCGTCGCATTTTCCAAAATCGTCTGCATCAACGTCTCTAAAAGCTCATTTTTCTCCATACTTTGGGAGAGTGCATAAAATGATTTCAGGAGACTGCGATAGTTTGTAGGTTCGGCGCGCAGTAATGAACTGTTTGATGAATGATCCATTGTTTCGGCTGAACGTGAGGCATTTAAATGCATTTTTGCCTTGAGCCGCTCTGCCGCTCGGTATGCGCCCCATTGATTTAATGCTACGGCGGCTTCGCTAAAATAAAAACGGCTCAGGTCATCAAAGCGTTTTTCCTTCCAAAAACGGCCTGCACACAACGCACTGACCGCGATGCTAAACGGATTATTATTTTTACGCGCTTCATTTAACGCTTCATCATAGAGTTTGGCTACATCCCAATACTGATTTGCTTCCTTGGCCCTTTTTGCACGAAACAGTGCTTTCCAAAACTTAAACTCTTTGGGCGAAGAAGCGGCGTAGGCATCACAAAGCTTCAAATCTTCTGCCAGCCAAGACTCCTCTTCGACAGACAACGGAGCTTTTTTCTCAAGCAGCAGTAATGCGCGTAGCGGATGAAGCCTCATTTTCGGGAACATGATCACTTCGTTCGCTTCACTTCGGATAAATCGATGCAGATATTTCAGCCCTTTGTCGATTTCTCCCTCGATCCAGCATGTCTGAGCTTTAATGATCCCGTACCATGCCAATGCGGGATAAAACTTCTCTTCTTCCCACAGTGCGATTGCCGCCGCTTCCGCTTCGGACGTCTCCTCTTCTCTCTCCTGCCACATAAGGACGGTTGAACGGAGAACCTCAAAAATAGCAATCATTTTCTGATCACCCGAATTTAAGAGAAACCGGCTCTCTTTATCTATATTTACCCGAAGCGATTCAAGCGATTTTCCGCTGAGATACTCGCTAAAATGGATCAAAAAATTTGCCCACGTTCCGAAAACAATATCGCCGTTCACCTTGCTTTGATGGAGGCTCTTTTGATACAGCGGAATGTTTCGCTCCAGCGGTTTCGTATAAGGGCTGATAAAATTGGCCATAAAATTATGGACTTTCGGAAGCATCTTTTCATCTTCAAATCGATGGTTGAGTTTCAATGCCGCCGCGCCGAATCGGTACGCCTCTTTATAACGATGTTCGCTCACCATCTGGGCACCGTAAAGAACGTATCCGAAGGCTGATCCGCTGGAATTTCCGAAACGAAACGATACTTCGATGATACTAAGATACGCCCACTGCATCAGAGGAATATCGGCTAAATAGTATGCGGCTTCCCAATACTCGACCAGTATAGAAATAATCCGCTGTTTGGAACTGTTTTTGAGTTTCGGAAGGGCTTGTATCGCTTCCGTTTCCTGAGAAGCACGATGATTGAGAATAAATGTTCTCATATCTAAAACCCGTTCTTCTACCTCTTTACGTTCTCGGGGAGCATCCAACCCAAGCTCCTGCAGGAGTCTGTTTCCGAAATCGATCAACTCCGAAAACTCTCCCCCCCTCGTTACGCACAGATCTTTCAAAAGGGTAAAACAGACTAAGCGTTCTTGAAGCGTATCAGTCTGAACCATCAAGGTTTCAAGCGTACTCTGTGCTTCTTCATGCAATGCATTGAGATAATAGACTTTGACTTTCAATACTTTCAAATCAAATGTATCGGAGTGTTTTAATTCTTCGAGCATCTGACACAATCCGCTTTCCTGCATCCATCTCAAATGTTCCAGAGCTACCGGATATGAACCGCTTAGTATCATCTCTTTTAGAGCTTTGAGATTTAAATGGAGCGAACGCTTATCCCATTTTCCGGGTATAACTCCGCGACTGAGATGCATAACGACACTAATAACATCGTGATAATCTCCCGTCCTATAGGCTCGTTCCAAAAACTCACCGATAGTACGGTCTATCACTTCTCGCTGCGATGAAGAGATCGATGCAATAATATGGTGCTGTATCACATCGTGTACAAACTGATAGTATCCCCCGAACAGCTCGATGAACCCTTTCGATTCAAGCGACTCCATCATCGAGTCGGGGTATTTCAGCATTTTCATCATTCGTCGGGTCAGATTTGTTTCAAAACGGTTCCCCAAGAGCGACAAATAACGTAAATAATTCTGTTCTTCGATGGTGAGTTTTGTAAATTTATCGGTAATTAATCCGGCAATATTGATACTGGCACCGTATGTACGGATATTTTCGATTTGAAAATGCCATCTCCCTTTCTCATAGGTAATCTCTTTGGCGTCAATTAGATTATAAAGAAGTGTCTTGATATAAAACGGATTCCCGTCCGTTTTTTTAAAGATAATGTCTGACAAAGCATCTACCTGCCGCCCTTCGCTTCCCAAAATCGAATGAAACATACGGCGTATATCAGGTTTGGAGAGCGGAACAAGGTCAAAGATAAATACATTCACAGATCGGTTCACGCGAACTTTTTGGACAAACGACCATGCACCCGGATTGGATTCTATCTCACTGTCCCGGTAGCTGAAAATAAAATGGAGGTTGGGAATATCCATCTGAAAAATCGTTCGATAGATCAAATCCAGCGATGCGGCATCCGCCCACTGCAGATCATCCATAAATATGACCAACGGAGATGTGTCGCTTGATAGCTGGCGCAAAAGCTGTTGAAACGCGTAAGGAAGCTGATGACGCATCTCTTCCCCCATTGAAGCGTACGAAATAGGTTTATGCATCAACATATCGCTGAGTTCAGGGAAATAATACCCAAGCGTATGCATACTGCGGGTATCCAGATGAAAAGGCTTATTGGCGTGAATATGTCGTTTCCAGACGATTTTAAGCTGAACAAAAAGCTGTTTAATGCTCAAATACGGGTGGGATGAACGGTATTGTTCGAATTTTCCCCTGAGGATGCGGCTGCCTCCGGTACTCAGTAAAGTTAAAAACTCTTCGATGAAACGGGTCTTCCCGACACCGGGCATACCGGACACGACCAAACGAACCGGTTTATGCAGAGCCGCTTTATTCGCCGCATCTTTCAAGAGTCCTATCTCCATCTCTCTTCCGAACAGCTGATCACCGAAGCGTATAGAGGGCTGATCGTGAGTCCCTATTTCAAACAGAGGGATTTGATCGGATGAATTGAGCGTTTGAAGAGCGAATTTGAGATCATAAATCAGTGCTTCGTCACTTTGATAGCGTTCGTCGACCTTTTTCGCTGTAAGACGATTGATGATCAACGAGAGTAGTGGCGGAAAATTTTCAATATAGTGTTCAATAGGTTCAGGACGAAGGGCGATTTGTTTATGGATCAACTCATAACGGTCTTTTGCTTCATAAGGAAAGCGGCCGGAAAAAAGGTGATAAAGACTCATTCCCAAACTGTACAAATCACTTCGAGAATCGATGCGCTGCTTAGTCCTCCCCGTCTGCTCCGGCGACATATACATCAGATTTCCGGACGTTCCGACATCAGAATCACTGTTATAGCGCAAATGGCTATCGATCACCGAGTATCCGAAATCGATAATCTGAAGCTCTTTCGTTTCAATATTGTAGATGATATTTTTAGGATTGATATCAGCATGAATGATATGCTTCTCATGAATCGTTCGAAGTGCTTCGGTAATTTTAATGGCGATATTCAACCCTTCCGAGATTGAGAAGCGGCGTTCTTGAAGCAACGAATACAGAGAACTGCCGCCGACATCTTCAAATACATGAAAATACTCTGAGGGCAGTGCGACAATCTCGACCAATTTAACGATGTTAGGAGATTTAAGAGAAGAAAGAATCTGCTGTTCATTCATAAACTGAGAGACTCTCTGCTCCGTTATCTCACCCGGTTTGAGCATTTTAACAATGACTTTACGTTCGTCGTTCGTACGGCTTGCACGATAAACCACCGTCGAAAGATTTTCATGCAGCGTATCGATAATTTGATAGTGGCGACTAAACACTAATAGATTCCTTCTTAGACAAAAAAATATTTTTTATAAAACTTTATTCCTATTACTCTCGAATTTTTTTAGCCGTCAGGGTAAAACAGCTTCCCGTTCCCTCAACGGAACGGACATCGAGTGACATCTTCATCATTTCTGAATATTCGCGGACGATATTCAACCCTAAGCCCGTACCGAAACCGTGATCACGCACTTGTGCAAACGGTTCAAAAACGTACGAGAGTTTTTCGCTCGGTATTCCGATACCGCTGTCTTCAACTTCTATGACACATATATCCGATTTTTCTTCCAATCTAATTTCCACAAACCCTTCTGTGGTAAATTTCAATGCATTTGAGACAAGATTGGTGATAATTTGTTTAAATTTTACACCGTCACACTCTATCGGGATAACACTTTTTTCCGCCTTAAACCGATAATCGATCGAGCTGTTTTTGAGAAGACTCGAACAATTCTCAAATGCCTCGCGTGCTAATGAAACCGCATTGTGCCCAGCAATATCAAAAACCGTTTTCCCCGATTTCATTTTCGCGATATCCAGAAGGGAATTAATCAGTTCCAATAGATTCTCGGCATTAGCGTAAGAGCGCTGCAAATATTTTTTGACCAATGCGCGGCTAACCTCATCTTCGACTATCTCGTCATAACTTTCCAAGGCCTGATCGGTAAAATTCACAATAGCATTCAAAGGTGTACGGAGTTCATGGGATACCTGATCGAAAAATTTTGTTTTGGCTTCAAGCGTTTGAAGGGCCTCTTCTTTCGCTTTGACCATATCGGTAATATCATGACGAATTGAGAGGATTTCTATTATCGTCTTATCCGCATTTTTAATGGGGACGATAGTCGTAGCGAAATAGTGCGCTCCGCCGTATTTATCTCTATTTTTAAGTACCCCTTTCCATATTTCACCGTTATATATTTTCTCTCGTGCCATTTTTTCACACATTACTTCGCTGTTGCCCTCGAAAAAGATCGAAACGTTCTGCCCTACTAATTCTTCCGGCACATAGTCAAGCGCATCGCATAACGCATCATTGACATAGGTGATGATACCGTCAAGATTACACCGTGCCACCAGATTCGACGTGTCAATGGCCTCATAATACTGGGATAGGATATACTGCGTCTCTTCTTTTTCATGGGTGCTGACGCGTATCCCCTCTTCCAAAACGCATTTATAGCTCATCATATCGGTGACATCGGAGAGGGTAATGACATAAATATTTTCACTCGGATCGAGCAGGCTCACCGAAACCGAAAACGTATAGATTTGATCCGGCCCGCTGATACCGACTCTGTAATGCTCTTTTTCGCCGCTCAGTACCGTCTTGAACCACGGAGCGTTTAAGTACCCTTCATACACATACCCGTATTTGTCAATGGTGAGAAACTGCTGTGAAAAGCAAAAATCAGGATCAAAAACATCGATTCCGATCCCCGCGAAGAAATCACTAAAAGCTTTATTTGCGTCAATAATCACATAGCCGTCACTCAAAGCAATCATATTGTCCGTGAGATGAAAAATCGATTTGTAATAGCGATAGGTCGGGTCACTTTCCCTCAACCTCGATTTAAGCTGATCTTTTAACGTCGCGTCCCTGTTTTCTTGCGGCACACATTTCCTTTCCAAGCCAAATGCTCATTATTCTACCAAGATAAAGTATTTACGCTAATAAGTAGTTTGATAACGTAATATTTGCCAAAAAAGCATCGACGCTCTCTCTCGTCTCCGCGATATATTCTATAGAGTTAGAAAAATTAACGATCATCTCTCCGCGATTGTTATTCTGGTTGATTACATCAAGCCAAAAATCATATCCCTCCTGATCAGCTGAGCGATGCAATATGTTTTGATACATTAAATTTATAAAAGTGCTATTTGAAATATTTGAGCCATACCTATTTTCAAATTCCGCCGATCTCGCAAATTCTTGTGCTACGACTCCGATCGTACTTCCGGAAACCAGCGTATTAGTCCAAAATGCAAGTCCCTCTTCGTCCGGATCACGTTCAAACAACGCATTATAAAAACGGGATATTTCCGCTTGTTTATCATACAATCCGATTGCAAAATCGATTCCCATACTTCCGTCATTGAAACTAAGGCGTTCAACCCCGTTCAAGGTATCTTGATATCCTCCATGGCTCAGCGTATAAGTGCCGTCACTCTGTGTACTGATAGTGACTTTGTTACGGTTTTCGGTATAAATCGCCGTATCGGTACCCAAACCGCCGATGAGGGTATTATTTCCCTCTTCTCCGGTAAGCTGGTCATCTCCGGTTCCGCCGTCTAAAAGGTTATCGGCGATATTGCCGATGAGCCTGTCATTGGCAGAACCTCCGATAGCATCTTCGATAATAGCACCGTACGCAATCCCCAGATTATAAGAGGCACTGTTATCGGGATTTGAAAAATGGACCGTGTAGTTGTGTCCGTTAACATTGATCGTATCATTATTCGCAATGATTTCGTTTTGGTCGACAATCCGGCTTGTCTGGATATTTGAATAATGCCCGGGAGTCAAGTCGATCAGACATGCACGCGGAGAAAGCGCTTCCGAAATGGTGTCGTGCCCGCCGCCGTCCCACAGTGTCATTAAAAAAGGGGCCATATCGTCAAAGGTATACACATCATCACCGCTATGGTAATCGTTGTTCGCCCCGTAAAGATATTGGACAGCGGCAATATCGAATACCATCGGTGTTTGCGGGTTCACGACCTTTGCCGTAATAGTCTGAGTATCAAACCACATATTAATATCAGAATCGTAATACGACATAATGGTGTAAAGCATATTATCCTGATCAGCCGGCAAAAAAGGGCCTTGTTCCGGATCGGTGGAACCTACATTATAATTCCCGGGATGTTTGAGACCGAGTCCGTGCCCTATTTCATGAATCAATGACAAATAGCTGTATGCACCGATTGAAAAATCACTGCTGTATATATCGTTATTTATCCAGACATCGGCAGAAGTTGCCCAGTAATTATCCGGATAATAGCACCAGCCCCATACATCTGACGGTAGATCAGAAGAAAATGCAAAGCGAAAGTCCCCTACCTCTGCGCCGCTTTCATTGATTTGCGTAAAATTCAGATTAGCGACGTTTGCCCAGCTTTGCAGTGCACTGCTCGCAGCTGCTTGCTGTGCGGCAGACAAGCCGAAATGATAAGTGGCATAGGGTTCATTCGAATATCCATTTTGCCAGTAAGACGTCTGATTCGTTGTCCATGGGAAGCTGTAGCTGAGACTCATACCGCTTCCGACACTCCCTCCCCACTTCACTCCGGACATCAAAGAATCGATCTGATTACTGTTGGTCAAAGAGACTGTTGTTGTATTTAAAGAAGATGTATAGCTGCTCATTCAAACCCTTTTAGATAACATCTTAACAATATGGAATCTCTCCGCCTGATAACTCTTAATATTGTATCATAGTCGAAAGAGCAGATAAACGCATTAATCGTCAAGTTATTAAAAAAAAGGGGAATTGAAGTTTTGGTGGAGGCGTCCGGGATTGAACCGGAGTCCTAAACCAAGAGAGTAAAGGCGTCTACATGCTTAGTAACGTTGTTTAGGTTTCGTGAGCTTTCACACAACGTGCAAGGCTACAGCACACTATCCTCTAAATTCGTTCCCATCCGAGGCATCCTGAGAATATAGCTATCGCAGTGGTTATACCCCAAACCCTCTCGGTGATAGCATAGAGAGGTAGAGCAGTCCTAAATTAAGTTAAACTTACGCTACAGCGTAAGCAGGACGGTAATTAGTGTTGTTTGCGTTTAAGCAAGTGTGAGCCGTATAACGGAGCTGCTCAGTCCGGCAATGCAACCTAAACCTTCTTGATCCAGTCGAAGCCATGTCGCCCCCACGTGGTAACCGAAGTTAGGATCGAATTATAGCGGATTATTTATAAATCCGTTCGCCCTGAGCGCTTGTGCCCTTTGGGTACGAAGGGTGATCGTTCATGGTTCGACAAGCTCACCACGAACGGGGGGGTTAGCTATTGATAAGCGATTTAATATTGCGGGTAATTTCGCAGCATTTAGCAATTTTTTGGGTATTGGAGAGGGTATCATCCAAAAGGACGTTAACGATCGCCGAACCGACGATCACACCGTCCGCCCCCTGCACTTTTTCACGGGCCGTCTGTTCGTTCACACCGAAGCCGACATAGACCGGCGTCTGCGTGTGGCGCTTGATCATCTCTAAGGTCGGAGCCAAGTCTTCGGCTTTTCCGCTTCCCGTAATCCCCGCATAGGCTACAAGGTAGATAAACTTGCGTGCTTCTGCAGTAATGGTGGCAATACGTGCTTCGCCGTCGGTCGGGGCAACAAACGTAATGTTTGCCAATCCCCGGTTTTCAAAGAGTGAATGATACGCTTTGGCCTCTTCATACGGTACGTCGGGGATAATCAAACCGTTGACACCGATCGCTTTGGCTTTGTCGAGTAACGCTTCCATCCCGTATTGGTAAAACGGGTTGAAATATCCCATCCATAAGGTATCGATTTTCGGTGCAATCGCTTCGGATATCTCCAAAAGGTCGGCAAACCGAAATCCTGCTTCGAGGGCACGTTGATTTGCCGCTTCGATCACGGGACCGTCCGCCACGGGGTCAGAAAACGGAACACCGAGTTCTAAGGTATCGACACCGTTTTCGCCGAGCGCTAATGCCAAATCAACGGTAAAATTTTTATCGGGATAACCTGCGGTAATGTATGCTACGAGTTTTTTCACTCTTTCTCCATATCGGGTAAAATTAAAAGGGAAAAATGGATTTTGGCAAGCTCATTATCCATTTTTAAATCTTCCTGCCACTGCATAAACATATCGGCTACGCTGATCAGCCATGTAATCGTCTCTTCATTCACTTTCGCATCGCGTAATCGCAATTGTTCAAGCGCATCTTCTGCAAAGGTTGCCAAACGAACCATCGGCTCAATCTGCAAATAACCTGAGGCAGATTTAATATTATGAAAAATTCTAAACAGCTCTTCAATACTTCGATGATAACGCTCAGGATTGCCCAAATCAATGATCAGAGACTCCATGATTTCCGTCATCATTGCGTAATGGTCTAAAAATTCGTCAATGATTTCAAAGTCGAAATTAGCCTCTAAAACGCTCCGTATGCCCATACTGATGTTCTCCTGTGGTCATAAATTATAGCCAGCTTTTGTTTAATATCCCCTCTTAATTGCCATAGAATAGCATTGCAACCCAAATTTTGGGTAAACTATCTACTTTAAATAACTATGGGATATTTATAGTATGAAAAAACTCACTATCGGCTCGATTCTAAAACGAAAAGGAGCCCTTCCTCTCGTGATGATCACCGCATATGATGCCCTTTTTGCCCGTCTCTTTAGCGAAAGCGCCGATATCCTCCTCGTCGGAGACAGTCTCAATATGAGCTTCGGCGGCAATAACGATACACTCAGCGCAACAATGGACCAGATGATTTACCATACCCAAGCCGTATGCAAAGGCGCTCCTGAAACTTTTGTCATCACCGATATGCCTTTCGGGTCCTATACAGACGAAGCAACGGCGTTAGCCAACGCCATTCGCGTCTACCGCGAAACCCCCGCCGATGCGGTAAAAATCGAAGGGGGAAGCGATAAAGCCCATCTCGTCAGACATTTGACAAGCAACGGCATCGCGGTATGCGGCCACATCGGATTGCTTCCGCAAGCCTTTCGTGCCGAAGGGGGATATAAAGTCAAAGGAAAAAGCGAAGAAGAAGCCCTCTCGCTCATCGCCGATGCGCAGGCCGTTGAACGTGCAGGTGCTTTTATCCTCGTCATCGAAGGGGTCAAAGCCGACGTCGCAACGCGCGTTGCCAAAAATGTATCGATTCCTGTCATCGGCATCGGCGCGGGCAGCGGTGTAGACGGGCAGGTATTGGTATTTTCCGATATGCTCGGGCTGTATGAACCGTTTGTCCCGAAATTCGTCAAACAGTATATCAACGGTGCCAAAAAGGTAAAAGAAGCAGCCAACGCCTATAAAATCGAAGTCCAAAACAGGGAATTTCCCGATGAAAATCATGTGTACTGACACCTTGAAAAAAATCTGCCTCAATCGAGGCAAGCTTCAGTGCCTCAGCGGCAAGCGTAGCAGTGGGGATTTTATTCCCGCTGCGTTTTAAGGAATCGAATGGAACGCATTGTAGAGATTGAAAAATTCAACGCCGAAGAGGTCACGGAGACCTCGTTACGCCCCAGTGCATGGAACGATTACATCGGGCAGGAACAGATCAAAAAAAATCTAGGCGTCTTTATAGAGGCCAGTTCCAAACGGGGCGAAGCGCTCGATCATGTCCTCTTTTACGGTCCTCCGGGTTTGGGAAAAACGACCTTGGCCCTCATCATCGCCAATGAAATGGGAAGCAACATCAAAGTGACCGCCGCTCCGATGATCGAGAAAAGCGGTGATCTCGCCGCCATCCTTACCAACCTCGAAGAAGGGGACATCCTCTTTATCGACGAAATACACCGCCTCTCCCCTGCCGTCGAAGAGATTCTCTATCCGTCGATGGAAGATTTCCGTCTCGACATTATCATCGGAAGCGGCCCGGCGGCGCAGACGGTCAAAATCGATCTCCCCCGCTTTACCCTCATCGGTGCGACGACACGGGCGGGGATGCTCTCTAACCCTCTACGGGATCGTTTCGGGATGAATTTTCGGATGCAGTTTTATACTCCCGACGAGCTTTGTTCCATCATCACCCAAGCCGCAATCAAACTAGGGAAAAATATCGACAAAAATGCCGCCAATGAGATCGCCAAACGCTCGCGCGGAACTCCCCGTATCGCACTGCGGCTGCTGAAGCGGGTGCGCGATTTCGCCGACGTCGCCAATGAGTCGACCATTTTACACGAGCGTTCCCGTTACGCACTCGATCAGCTGGGAATCAACGCCAACGGATTTGATGAGATGGATATCCGTCTGCTCAAACTGCTGATGGAGGCCAAAGGGCGTGCTATGGGACTCAGTACCATCGCTGCGGCGCTCAGTGAAGACGAGGGGACGATTGAGGATGTTTTAGAACCCTATCTCCTCGCAAACGGCTATCTGGAGAGGACGGCACGCGGACGGGTCGCCACCCCGAAAACGTACGAACTGCTCAAATTCGGAACCCCGCAAATCGGGCTGTTCGAATAAGGTATGGTGATGAAAAAAGAGTATTTCACACTCACCCTTTTGCTCATAGCCTCGTACGGCATCTTTATATTGTATGAGCCGTTTTGGATGAGCATCGTCGTCGCTTCGCTTTTGGCCATCTCTACCCACCATATCCAGATGGGATTTCTCCACCTCACTAAAAACCGTTTTTGGGCTTCCACTTTTTCTACTCTCTCACTGGGTATCCTCTTTTTTGCCCCTCTAGGGTATTTTTTGTTTCATATTTCGGTTATGCTCCAGAATATTGATCCTGCCATAATGAGTACCATGGAGAGCAAGTTTAGAGGATGGCTCACCCATCTGCCCCCCTCTCTTTCACGCATAGAAGCAAAAATCGAAGCGTCATTGGTCAAATTCGATCCCTCTGCTATGAGTCAGCATATCCTTTCTTATGCATCTCAAATCGGAAGTTTTGCAATGTCGTTTCTCTCCGGAACTCTGTTTATTTTAATTTTCTATTTTATTGCCCATTACTACGGGCGGGAAATTTTTGAGTTTTTCAAACGTTCCGCCCATTTCCCTCAACAAGAGAGCACCCTTATCATGTTTGAGATGCGTTCTTCGATGAGCGTCGTATTTTATTCTATCCTAGCAACTGCCGTATTTGAGGGGGCGCTGTTCGGGGTAGCGGTAGGCTATATGGGGTACAACGGGCTGCTGTTTGGGATCATGTACGGCTTTGCCTCCCTCATCCCCGTAGTAGGGGGAGTCGTGATGTGGCTTCCGTTTGCCCTCTTCGAACTCGCTTTGGGGCATACGGAAAATGCCCTGTTTATTACCCTCTATACGATTATTGTCATTTCGGTCATTGCCGACACGTTTATCAAGCCGGTCATCATCAGACTCATCAATCAAAAACTCATCAAACCCCAAGAGAAGATTAACGAATTGATCATCTTTTTCGCGATTATCGCGGGGCTCGCCACTTTCGGTTTCTGGGGAATGATTATCGGCCCGGCCATTACCGTCCTTTTTCTAACCCTTATGAAAATTACCGAAGCACAAAGCGACGAGAGCATTTCTCATTAACGTCATTAACACTCAATTGGCAAAAGGTTAAGTGTTTTGGCGTATCATATCATCATACCAAACATGGAGATAATCATGAAAAAAGTTCTTAGTATCGCGCTCATTCTCGGAGCAACTGCGTTAATGGCCTGCCCGATGCAAAACGGCGGAATGATGCAAAACGGCGGAATGATGTTGATGAAAAAATGTGAGTGCGACACCTCAATCCTTCCGAAACCTTTTGAAAAATTGGGTCTAAGCGATGATCAAAAAGGACAAATCCAAAAAATCCGCGAAGAAGGAAAAGCTTTCCATAACCAACAACGCGAAAAAGTGATGGCGGTACTTACTCCGGAACAGCTGAAAACATTCGAAGAGAATGCCCCTAAAATGTGCCCTAAACAAATGCCGATGAAAATGAAACAAATGCAACAAATGCCTCAAAGCGGAATGGGTTGCAAAAACTGCCCTCAAAAATAACCTTTACCATGGTCAAAATCCTCCTGATTGAAGACGATCTTGAAATTTCGGATCTGTTGACACAGTATCTGAGTCGTTATCAGATGGAGGTGATCAGTTATGCCCATCCGAAAAGTGCACTTGCATCGTTGGGGATCGAATCGTATGATCTCGTACTCCTCGATCTGACCCTTCCCGATATGGACGGTCTGGATGTGTGCAAAGCGCTTCGTGAGCGCAGCGACATTCCCATCATAATCTCATCGGCTCGGAGTGATTTGGGAGACAAAGTGATTGCACTCGAACTCGGTGCCGATGACTATCTCCCAAAGCCCTATGAGCCGCGTGAACTTGTCGCCCGGATACAGAGCCTCCTTCGCCGCATTAACGGCAAAACGATCCAAGCCAGCAGTGAAATCTTCAGAGTCGATGAAAACGGTATCTATAAAGAGGGGGAACTTCTCCCCCTTACACGCGCCGAATTTGAACTTTTGGCACTCCTTATCAAACATCGCCGTCAAATCATCTCCCGCGACTTTATCGCCAACAATGTGGATTCGATCCAATGGGAAAGTTCGGAACGAAGTATCGATGTCCTCATCAGCCGAATCCGCCAGAAGATCGAAGCCAATCCCAAACACCCTACCCTCATCCGCTCTATTCGAGGCATGGGATATCAATTTACTCTATGATTTCACGCCGACACTCCGTTTTTTTTAAACTGCACGCTTTCTTTTTTTTAGCCGTTATCGTTTTGATATTGCTATTTCTCTCGGCATTGAGCGAACAAAAAGAACAAAAATTCCATCTGCTGGCACACCGTTCGATGGAACTCTCCCGAATCCTGGAAGAGACTGCTATCCATTCCTGTACAGAACAGAATAAAGAGCTTCAGGAAGCGGGATTCAAACGGATCGATTCCATTACAGCCCAATGCGAAGCGATCCCTCTCCCCCCGCCGATGCGTTCAAAACTTCAATCCCGTAATATAAAGGTCACCATCTATAAAGATCAAGACGGATTTGTGTACGCCCTGGGACGCGAACACTGTACGATGTATTACAGAGACACGGCGGAAGAGCCGACGTACTATTTCGTCTGGTTTTTGTTTTTTGCCCTCATGGGCGGACTGGTGAATATGTATCTGCTGCTGTGGAGCAATCTCAAACCCCTCAAACATCTGTATGAGCAAATACAACGATACGGTGAGGGGGAAGAGGTAATCGATATTCACAGTTCTGGCAAAGATGAAATCGCCCTTATCTCCAACGCCCTTCACGATGCGCTGGAGAAGCAAAACAAACTGAAAAAATCGCGTGAGCTTTTTTTGAGAAATATAATGCATGAGCTTAAAACACCCATTACCAAAGGTAAACTCATCGTAGAGCTCGAAGAGCCGAGTCCTAACCGCAATTTGCTTTCCAAACTTTTTTCACGGCTTGAGCGACTGATTCGCCAAATGGCGGATATCGAAAAAATGCACGCCTTTTCTCTTACTAAAAATTTAATATCTCTCGATTCAATGATACAAACAGCGTTGGATAATCTGATGATAGAAGAGAAGAGCGTAGAGATAAGCGGATGTACACAGAGTATTATGGTCGATAGAGAACTCTTTACGAGTGCACTCCAAAACCTGATCGACAATGCGACCCGTCACGCGACCTCGTATCCGATCCATATCGATTGTGACGGAACAAAAATCTGCATCCGAAACAGCGGAGAACCGCTTAAACGTCCGGTTGAGGAAGCACTGCAGGCATTTGTCACCGAACGCGGAGACGGGGGGTTAGGGTTGGGGCTTTACATCGCCCAGGCAGTATGCGAACTGCACCGATTTCATTTACAATATGATTACGAAGAGGGAATACACCATTTTTGTATCCGGTTTACCTAATACATGGTGAGCTTGTCGAACCATCATCCTTCGACAAGCTCAGGACGAACGTCGCTTAAAATAAACCCATAAGATCGCTGAAACTCCCGCCATCGCAAAACTAAGCGCCATCCCCAGCGTCATCCACTCCCCGAGCAAATAGCCAATCTGAGGATCGGGAGCGCGGTAGAACTCGACCATCCCCCGTCCGATGCCGTATAAAAAGCCGTAGAGCAAGATCAGTTCCCCCTCGAACGCTTTTCGCTTACGGTAAAGATAGATGATGACAAAGACCACGATCCCCTCAACAAACGCTTCATAAAGCTGTGAGGGGTGGCGGAGGGTATCATAGACATAGATTCCCCACGGTATATCGGTAGCACGTCCGACAAGCTCTTGGTTCAGAAAATTTCCGATTCGGCCGAATACATACCCCAGCGGTACGGAGACCGCCACCAAATCCATTAACCGGCCGAACGGTATTCCATGGCGGCGATGATAGAGGTACGATCCGATCAAAAATCCGAGTATCGCCCCGTGAAAACTCATCCCGCGGATTCCGACGAACTGCCCGTCGATAAACGGATTAAAAATCTGCCAAGGATTCGTTAAATAATACATCGTATGGGTATCGTAAAAGAGGATATACCCCAATCGCGCCCCCAAGATAACCCCGATTTCAGCATAAATGAAATAGTCGTCCAACTGATCTTTGGTGATTGCAATAGCGTCTTTTTGGACAATCCATTTCGCGATGACGAGGGCACTTAAGAGAGCGAGAACGTACATCAACCCGTACCAGTGGACGGGAATAGAGAAGATGTTAAAGGCTACGGGGTTGAAATGCTCATAAATATGATTCCAAAATTCCATCAGATACCTTTTATCACAGAATAAATAATTTCACTTATCTTTTTTTGCTTTTGTTCAATTTGCTCATCTATAAGTTTTTGCACATCGATTTGTGATTTGATTTGTTCAACAATTTGCTGCTGAATAGTTATTTCAGGTAATGGCAAATAAAAATCCAATAGCTCTTTCGAAGAGACTTTAACCATTGTTTGATTTTTACCCTTTGCTACGTGTTTAAAATATATTCTTCCTATAAAAGAGTTGAACATAAAAGCCATATATTGTTTATCAACAAATTCCTCATCAAAATCGATTTTTATGTATAGATCAGGGTAAATAATATCTTGTTCTATATCCTCTTCAACAATACCGGCTAATGCTACTAACTCAACCGTATTACCTCTACTGACAAAAAAATCATTTTGTTTTACGAAAAAATCTTGAATATTATTTTTCGTCAAAGTTGTGTACTTCGATGGATTTAAATCGATTACACCTTTTTTTAAAATATGTTCTTGCCCCAAAACGGCGATTCCATCTTCTATTTCACTACTTTCCGGCGACCATCCGTTTTTGGTTTGAAGAATATATTTCCCAAGTTTAACAACGCAATCCAAATTCTCATACATACAGCTTTGAGTCGTTTCAAGTTTATGCCATTTATAACTCATTCTAAACAAATCATTTTTATCATCGACATGACTCAGACGAAGATCAATCGTTTTAATCCTATCGAGTTCATTTACTTGACTAATATTGATTTTTAACTCTTTTGCAAAAACCTCATTGATAATCTCTAAATGATCTTTTTTTTGGGATTTTAGATTTTGTATCTGTTGCTCGATCGGCTCTATTTTTTTAACTGCTTGATTCTGAATATCTAAAGAAATATTTGGAATTTGAATTTTTAAAAAATCACTTTCTTGATACGAAGAAATACCTATCCCTCGATAAATATGATTGTCGAGTACATTTTTTATAATATCAGTTCTTAGAAGATACAAAACAAATTTTTTATTCCAATTCTTCGAAACTTCAAAAATATAAAAACCGTTTGAAAAAATATAATCTGATAAATCAAAATCAAATGTTAATGCAGGAGTTCTAGCACCTTTTAAACTAGAAATTAATATACAGTTATTATTTGCTTTATATTTAATTCTGTTTGGATGTTCTTCTTTTGTAACAGTTTGATACCCAATAATATCTCCAAATTCATTTAAGTACTCTTTCCCTGTAGGTATACCTTTGTATACTTCATCATCTTGATAATCAAAATTTTCATAGTAAGGTTTAAATATACTTTTTAAAGATAGTAACCCTTGATTCTTAACTTCAAAAATATTCCAACCAATTTGAGAATTTAAAATGTGAAATTTTGTATCAATTCTTAATAATTCATCATTAATAAAATTTGTTAACTTTATTGAGTGATTCAATCCCATTTAACACTCTTTCGTATGCTGTCCAATATTTTAATCTCTTCATTCACTCTTAGTAAAATATCATTTGAAGCCCACCGTTTCATAATGCCGTTTTTGAAATGATTAATAAGGGCTTCATCTGTTCTGTCAAAATATTCATCTTTAATTTTGTTGTTGGATTGATAATACAACGCGTGAATATCTATCGCTTGAGCTTTTTCAGTTTGTAGCTGTTCCAATCTACTTTCAACTTTTTCAATGTCGGCATTGACCGTTTCAAATCTCTTTTCAAGTGCTTTACTCGTTTTCTCTTCTATCTTTTTTGCAAGCTCCTCTTTTTCATTCCTAAGCTCACTCAATAGATGGGTGTCTTTTTCAATACGTTCGTCATAGTATCTTTTTATATTTTCAAGTTCTAAAACATTGGGTGCGAACTCTATATCAAACAAATCATTCGGCATAGGCTTTTCACCTCTTTTGGTTCGTTTGTACCCTACGTTGTCAGCTTCAGCCATAAAAATATCATAGTCTAAGTGTTTTGCAACTTCGCCAAAAACCCACCAAGGATTGTAAAACCCAAATACATCGGTCGTATCTTTATCAAACTTGCAAAGTTCATCAAGCTCACTTTGATATATTTTGATCAACTCTTCAGGGCTTAGTAAACTATCATCTTCCATAATATAGTTTTTGAGCAATCTAAATAAGATTTCTCTTTCTTTTTGCTCATTTAAATCTTTGATAGACGGTAGTTTTTTTCTATCTTTGCCATTCAAATATACATCGATAAGATTCAAAATTCTTGTTTTAAGATTATTCCATTCACTCCCGTACTGATTCCATAAAGTATTCCACTCTTGTATCTCGCTTTTCGTCTTTTTTTGCATAAAAAGAAGTGATGTTTTCGTAGAGGTATATGGCTCAAAAGTGACTTGAGGTAAACTGATTACCGCTTTGACTTTGAAATATTTGAAAATAAAAAGCCTGATGTATTTGTTTTCAGTCGTATCAAATACACTTTCAGGAAGAACAACGCCGACTCTGCCGTTTTCTTTTAAGAGCTGATACCATCGTTCGATAAAAAGATTTTCAGAGTTCTTTTTGTCTCCAAACAAAAAACTATTTGGCAAAAATCTTTTGGTTTCAGTATCGAGATCAACACTAAACGGTGGATTAGAGATCACTACGTCAAAATTACCATTGATGTCTTTATCATTATAAACTTCATCGGCTTCGTTTTTTGATAGATGGTTTGGTGCTGTATCTTTTGTGTAAAACCTAAAAGGAAGTAACCCATCTTTTACAAATATATTGGTCGAACCGTCACCGTGAAGAATCATATTGACTTTTGAAGCAATCCCTAAATCAAAATTTATATCTGCGCCGTAAAGATATTCTTTTGCCCATTTATTTTCTTTGTGCTTTTCGTCATCTTTGCCAAATAAATCTTCAATCAAATCTTTAGTTTGACGATTTGCTTTGAGCTTCTCTCTTTGTTTGTATTTCAGTTCCTTGGTTATAACTTTCATAGCCTCTACAAGATAGGTGGCGCTTCCTGCACTTGGGTCTATTATGTATGGTAATTCTCTATCGTTATTAAGTCTATCAATTGCATAGCTATCTAGATGCATCGCATAAAGTATAAAATTTACAACAGGTGTTGGTGTAAAGAACTGCCCCTTGGTTTGTTTGAAACCATCTCTCGTGATCGATTCGAAAAAATCACCTAAAATATCTTTACCATCTATCGAATTTCTACCATCATAAAACGAGTAAGGTTCCAACTGAGAAACACAATAGACGAGTTTATTGAGCGGAAATTTTTCTTCATTGATAACATACGCTTTTAGAATTTTATTTTCATCGGTAATATTTAGTTTTTCTCTTAATGCTCGTCTGTAAAGTTCATTTACTCTATCAAATACACGATTCAGATTTTCGGTATTATCACCATATTGGTGAATCTGAAAATGATATTCTTCGTTATCTTCTCTTTCGGATTCATCTTGAAGTTTTGCTAATATGATATTGACAAGCGAGTAAAAAATTTCGCTATCGGTAGTTCCCCCACCACCCCAAAGTACATTATGCAAATTTTTTGCAAGGGCTTCTATCTCTTGTTTTTTTATTCTTACTTTTAAATCATGCTTATCATGAGCCTTAATATACGGTTGCTTTTTTGGCTTATCATATCCCGCGGTCAATTCGCTTCCCACTGAAACGAAACCAGCATCTACCCAATCGCTATATTCAGGATATTTTTCATAATCGATGATGATTAATCTGTCCTGAATTATTTCTTCATTTTCTTCCGTTGTGTAATAAACCAAATACTTTGGTTTAGTTTTATATTTACTCGACTCTGCCTGAGCCAATGCAAAAAGCTGCCCCTCAATATTTACTTTGTCTGCTTCAAATTTATCGGGTGCTTTAACTTCGATAAAAAAGAAAGGATTATTCTCTTTATCTTTTACTATAACATCTATTCTCGGATTTTTAGTATCTCTGCCTATTTTAACATCGTAAGTTTTTTCAATTTCAATCAATTCAGCAGGATAATCTAATTCATTAATTAGTCTATCAATCAAAAAAGCTCTTGAAATCTCTTCATCACCCGTAATCTTTTCTATCTGTCTATGAAGTTTAATTTTTTCGTTATAAGCAATTATTTCCTTATCAATATTAATCGTAACAACTTTATTTTTTTGATTCTGTAATTTATCTTCTATTCTTTCTTGCCATGTCATACGTTATGTCCTCTTGGATTTTACTTTAGAAATTTTTTTCCATTACTTCAAAATAGGGCTTAATCATTTTGATACTCTCTGAAGTTGTATTCTCTTCAATCGGAATGAATGTATTTTGTTGGTAAAATTCAATCACTTTTGGATCGTTGATAGCATCCAATAAAATAAATCGACCGCCTAACAGTCGTTGTGCTTGATCAATTTTTTCTACCGCATCGGTAAGAATATAATTACCGATTTTAAATGTTTCATATTTATCGGATTTCCCCACTTGACCGATTAAGAAACAGGGAATTGTTTTGACATCATCTTTATAACCGTCTATCATCAAAATTACAGCGGATGAAATGTCGTCAGTATCAAGCATATATATTGCAATTGAAAAATAGGCGGCTATCTCTTTAGTCTTATTATCAACATAAATATAAGTTCGAGAGCGTAAATGGTTCTCAAACGTCATCGCTTGATTATGTAAAAACTCCTGTAAATCAGAGTTTTTGGAACAAAGAAATGTTTCGAGGAGTTTTTTGGTTTTTGTTTTAGAAGGAAGAGTTTGAATTATTTCTGATAGCGGAAAAAAAGAGAAAGCATCATCAAACTGATCTCGCGTCATCTTCAGATATGACCTAAAGGAGATCAGATAATTTGAGCTTTTGTGTAGTCGACTTTTTTGTGTATTCTTTTCTCTTAGCGTCAAATGCTTTGATTTTGTCAAAATTAGATTTTGAAAAAGCTTCTATGACAAACTTTTCATGCTCTTTTTTTAATACCATCGGCTCTAAAAATGCTTTTGTCATACCTAAACTCCTTCACACTTTTTTTATGTATTGTAACGATTATACCCAATATCGACTTTTTATCATCGTAAATTTAAACTTTAATCCGTTTCGCATCGACGAGATAATCACGCCCTACCCGCCCGATGTTTTCAAGCTTTACGTTATGGCGTTCATCGATCACATCGTTATCGTAATAAAAATGATCAATTCGTAAAAATGCGATAGTCATCGGGCTATCTTTGAGTTCAGTGATTTGATGAAGGGAACAGAGCAATGCCGCACGGGCATCGGCAACCATCGGCGGAAACTCTGCCATCACTTCACCCATCTCGATACCGCACCGTTCCGCTTCGCTGACACCGTATTCAAACGCTTCTGCTGAATTTTCGATAGGTTCAGCATGAACATCATGGGCAAGTGAAATCGTCGCTTTTCCCGTCTCGATGATATTACGGATTGAATCTTTCAGTCCGCCGTTTTCATGCAAACCGAATGAGACCATAACACACGGTGGGTTGGATGAGACAGGGATGAAATAACTATACGGTGCGAGGTTCAATCCTCCCACACCTATCGTCGAAATCCATGCAATCGGGCGCGGAAAGATGGTGTTACTCATCATTTTATAGACGGTATTGGTGTCTAATGTTTCGGGACTAATCAGCATGATATTCCTTTAAAAGGTTATAACTTTCCAATCACTTTTAAGCGCCTGCGTCAAAAACTCCCCCGTATGGGTCGGCTCAATCCCAATAGCCCGGAACTGTTCGGTAACTCCGTAATCGTCGCTGCATACGACGCATGCCGAAGCTTTTACGCCGCTCTCGATCACTTTGGCAACCATCTCCTGCAACTCCGCATTTTCCGCAAGAAGCTTCGCCGAAGGGCCCCAAACCATCAAATGGGCTTCGTCCCAGTATCCTCTGGGGAGGATCACACTCCCGTACAGCAGTACCAGCTTTTTAGCCACTTCGATCTCACCGCTGCTCCAAACAATGAGGAGTTTATCCATTGCCGCCCCCCCGTTGGTGCTGTCCCATGATCTGTGTCAACACCTCTAAATTTTCGTCCAGACGGTACGCCTTGCCGAATCCCATTACAACACTTCCGCTGCGTGGAGAGAGTTTAAAGAGATGAAAATCACCCATCTGGCTTAAAGAGGTGACCAATTCCGAATTAAAGTGAGCTTTAAAACGCTCAAGTACAAGTGAATAGAGTTCATCTTCATGCATGATTTCAGATACCGACGCTTCTATCGTGACCCGTTTACGGGCAAAGGGCTGAATGCACTGCGATTCATCTTCGGCAAAAAGGAGTGAGACATTGGGATAGGAGAGGAGATTTCGCCCGTGCTGAGCGACGGTACTGATTAGGATATAAAAATCGTTTCCGAGACGAACATAGGGGGCGGTACTGGCGTGCGGCTCCCTATCGGGGGTCAATGAGGCCATGACCAGGGTTTGAAACGTCTCTAAAAATAACTCAACTTCCATCGTCGTCATTGTCGCAATGCCTCGGCGATCAGTTCAATCGGATTTTTAAAGACGACGTCGACATTGGCCTCATTCATAGCGTTGTTAATTTGCATACGGCACGCGCTGCACTCGGCGGTAACCACCTGCGCCCCCGTTTTGGCGATCATGGCCGCTTTTGGTTTTCCGGCAGCCTGAGCAAAATGGAAATTCTCCGTCTGCATCGTCACCCCGCCGAATCCGCAGCAGGCGTTCGGATCGCTCATTTCGGTGATGGTGTAGTTTTGTCCTACCAATGCACGCGGCTCTTTATAGACCCCCTGCATTTTACGGGCGTGGCATGGATCGTGATAGGTAACGCTCAAATCGCTTCGACCTTTGGATGCCAACAGTGCTTTAAGCTCCGTCTTTTGCTCCAGCCACTCGGTCGCCATAAAGATTTTATCCTTGAGCTTTTTGGCACGTTCCAGCCATTCGGGCTGATCGTGGAAAAAGTGCTCATAATCGATTTTGATCATTGCACTGCAGGTCGCTTCGGGGATAATAATCGCTTCGACCTCGTCGATAAAACTCTCAAAATAGACAATGTTCTTTTTAGCATTATGATCGACCGTCGCAAAATCCCCCGTAAAATAGGCGGGTGCTCCGCAGCAAAGCTGCTTTTTCGGGATAAAGGCATCAACATTCAACGCTTCCAAAATTTCCAAAAGCCCTTTGCCGATCTCGGTGTAGTTATAGTTTGCCAAACATCCGATGAAGATGGCGACACGGCGTTTGCCCCCATGAGGGATATTCTCGGGATAGCTGTTGAGAAACGAGGTTTTCCCCAGTGAAGGGAGCAATCGGTCTTTTTTAATAATCGGAAGGTCAAATCGCGGCTCCATCGAGTTGATTGAATCTTTGATCTTAAATCCGCATGTTTGAAATACGTATCCCAGTTTAAAGAGAATATCCATCGTCGTGCGGTGACGAAGCAGATAGAAAAAGCCCCGCTTAAACCATGCGATTCCGTATTTATCGGCGATATCGGCACGCACCTGCTCGATGACCATATCGGTCGGAAGCGCTTTGGGACACACGTCGGTACAGTTGGTACACAAAAAGCAGCTCTCAAAAATCGCTTTGGCATTCGTATCGAGTTCCAGCTGTCCGCGCTGATACGCCCCGAGAAGATCGATAAATCCGCGAGGGCTCGTAACCTCATCCGCATTAACGTTATGGATCGTACAGACGGGGATACATTTCCCGCATTTGATGCAGGCATCGGACGTTTCGGTAAAATTAAACAATTCGCGTTTTTCCATCGTTACACCGTTTTACTGAACGCTTTATCGGATGAGGCGTGCCGTTTCATGTAGGCGTCAAACGGCATAGCGATATTTCGGATCAACAGCGTCCCCGTCGTAGAACACTCAATCGATGAAGGCGTCATTGTCAGAAGAGCGTCCGCTTCGAACGGTTTGAGCGCTTCAACCGCATCAATAAAATACTCCGCAAATTTTACGCCGAACAATCGTTCAAACCGCTCTATATCGAGCTTGAAATTACTCATCAGCTCCATAATGACGTATTGGCGGATACGGTCATCTTCGTTAAGCGCCACACCCCGCTCATGCGGCAGTCGTCCCGCATCGATTGAGGCTTCGTAGCTTTCCATATCTTTGAAATTTTGGGCATAGTAATCCAAGCCCTCACCGATAGAGGTGAGACCGATACCGATCAGATCGGCTCCCCCCTTGGTCGTATATCCCTGAAAGTTGCGGTGAAGTTCCCCTTTTTCTATCGCTTTGAAAAGTTCGTCTTCGGGTTTTGCGAAATGGTCCATCCCGATCATCTTATAGCCGCTCGCTTCCATATGATCGATCGTATAGCGCATAATGGCCAGCTTTTCCGCCGGATGAGGCAACGTCGTCTCATCGATTTTCCGCATCGTCTTTTTCAGCCACGGCACGTGCGCGTAGTTAAAGACGGCAAATCGATCCGGATCGAGTGAAATAGCCAAATCCAAGGTCTTTTTAAACGTTTCAAGACTCTGATGCGGCAGCCCGTAAATCAAATCGACATTGACGCTCACCATGTTGTATTTGCGTGCCAGATCCATCGCCGCTTTCGTGACGTCGTAGGGCTGAACGCGGTGAACCGCCACCTGGACTTTGTCGTCAAAATCCTGAATGCCGAAACTGACACGGTTAAACCCGGCGTCGCTGAGAACTTTCATCTGAGCTTCATCGATGTGGCGGGGATCGATCTCACAACTGATTTCGGCCCCTTCGGCAAAATTTTTAAAATGGCTTTTAATCGCCGTGATGATACGGTGAAGCTGATCGGCATCGAAAAACGTCGGGGTTCCCCCTCCGAAGTGGAGCTGGATGACTGAGCGGTTCACGTCGATATGGGTACTCAGAATTTGGAGTTCGCGGGTCAAATAGTCGATATAGCGCTCTTTTTTATCCTCTTTTGAGGTAAATACGACATTACATCCGCAAAAATAGCAGGCATTCTTGCAAAACGGCAAGTGAAAGTAGAGGGACAATTCTCGAGACGGATCTTGCGCATGGAGTTTTGAGAGATACGCGTCGTAATCAAAACTCTCGCTGAACTCCAATGCTGTCGGATAGCTCGTATAACGCGGCCCCGGCTTCGAATATTTGGTAAATTTGTCAAAATCAAGCATATATATATCCCTATCGATCCCTAGATAGACGCGATTATGCCCCTTTTGGGTTGAATAACGGATAAAAAAGAAACATTATTCTCTTAATGGAGGTAAATATCACAAAATTTAAGCAGCCGGTTATCTAGTTTTATTAGACATTGTGATAAAATCTTTCAATTATCAGATAAATGAATGAGGATACGGCCCTATGATCAAAGTTCTTGTCGTTGAAGACGATGAAGTAACCGCTATAAATTTAAAAATGTCATTGGAGAAGCAGGGGTATGACGTTATTTCGATAGCCGATAATGCCGTTACCGCACGAAATAAAATTAAAATTTACAATCCCGATATTGTTCTCATCGACATCGGCCTTCAAAAAACGATGGACGGTATTGAATTGGCACAATACATTCGTGATAAAAGTCAACTCCCTTTTATCTATCTAACCGCACATTCAGACAACGATATGCTCTCTATTGCTAAGAAAACGGAGCCGTACGGGTATATCGTAAAACCTTTTGACCCGATCAATCTGCACACCACGATCCAAATGGCGCTTTATCGTTTCAAAGAAGAAAAAAAACGTAATTCCAATATCGATGAACTCAAATCGGACCGCGAAGAGCTCGAGAAACTGGTCTATGCTAAAAAACTCTCCGACAAACCGATCGTTGAGTTCGGTGAGGGGTATCGACACGATACGGGATTGGGAGAGACCTTTTACCAAAACCAAAAAATCAAGCTCACTAAAAAAGAGAATGCGTTTATCCGCCTTTTGGTAGCGCAACTGGGAAGTGTCGTCGATTTTGAACAGGCGATCAATTACGTATGGGAAACCAAAGGGGCAACCGACAACAGCGTGCGTACCCTTGTGTGGCGTCTTCGAAACAAACTCCCGACCGATGTCATTAAAAACGCTTCGGGCGTCGGATATTATCTCGAAGAATAAGCCCCTTATTCGAATCTTTTTTTAAACTCACTCCGAAGCACTTGATACGCTTCGGTAAAATCGAACTCCGCTTCATTATCAACTGCCGAACTTTCGATCACATACGCAAGGCGGGAGAGCTCGTCAAAACGGAAATTTGCGCTTGAGCCTTTTATCGCATGAGCAATAGAGGCGATATGTTCATACTCGCTTTTCTCAATAGCCGCGGCGAGTTCTTCAAGCGAATGTTCCATTTTCTGATAATATATCCCCAAAAGATACTCGATTTGTTCCTCATCCAGCATCAACGCACTTTTGAGATGATCCATATCGATATTAGGGTAGTTAGAAACGACTTGATTACTCGGCTCATACAAAGGTAGATCAACCGCTTGTAAATAACGTTCGAATATCTGTTCAATCTCTTTAAGGACAATCGGCTTGCCCAAAAAAGCATCGTAGCCGTTTTGAATAGAACGTTCGCGCGCCCCTTTCACGACATTGGCTGTCAGCGCGACGATCGGAATATGCCCTTTTTTATTCTCTTTTTCATACGCTAAAATGGCTGCCGTCGCTTCATTTCCGTTCATTCTAGGCATTTGTTCATCCATCAATACCATATCATACGGTTGCAATTGATAGTAATACAGTGCTTCCACACCATTAGATGCGATCATATAGGTTAAACCGTACCGCTCCAAAATAATCTTGATAAGCTCTTGATTGGCAAGGTTGTCTTCCGCAACCAGTATCTTTCCTTCAAATCCCTTTCGCTTATTCATACCGACCATACTGGGCAGATGGTGTTCGTTATTTCCTAAAACATCACATAATGCATTCTGGAGTTTGGTACAGTAAATCGGAAAAGTAAGCGGCACGATTGTTTCGATAGTATCATAGCGTTCATCAAGAAAATCGAGAATGGCGACCGAGGGGATTTTTTGTGCAATGATCATTTCACGTGTTTTGTCATCCATTGAGCTTTCTAAAAATATGAGTAGATCGCACGATTCCCGGACATTATCGATAATATGGACATCCAATCCGAAATGGTCCCAATAACGCTGCAAGGACTCAAGTTTATAGCTCTCGCTCGATTCATATCTAAGAAGGCCGAACCGGATACCTTTGAACATCGAGACATCAAACTTTGAAATTTCGCACTCATGATTCACTACGACAGGAATTTTCAAGGTGAACAGACTCCCTATTCCTACTGCCGATTCGAGTTCAATCACTCCCCCCATATGATGTGCCAGCTGCTTGCAAATGGAAAGACCTAAGCCGCTCCCCCCGTTGACCTTCATGCTCCCCTCTTGTGCCTGAGAAAAAGCGTCGAAAATCCTTTCCTGATCGGCTAAAACGATCCCGATCCCCTGATCACGTACCGAAAGCGAAAGTATCCCCTCATCACACCGGGCTTCCACGTGAATCGCCCCTGCATGATGGCTGAATTTAATAGCGTTGCTCAAAAAATTACCGACAATCTGCTTTATCCGAAGAGCATCGGCAACAATTTCGTACGCGATCGTTGGATCGATAAAACTGGTCAAAGTAATATTTTTTGAATTTGCACCGGGGACGAAAAGCTCCATCGTATGCGATATTTCATCGTGAATATTAAACGGCTGCGGGTCAATCATAAATTCGCCGCTGCGCAGTTTTGAGAAATCCAGGATGTCATTGATAATATGCAGCAGATTCTCACCGCTGTTGGAGATAATGTCCAGATATTGCTGATAACGGGGGTTGGTCGTCTCGTCGCGCAAAAGGGATACAAATCCCAAAATAGCATTCAACGGAGTGCGGATTTCATGAGACATATTGGAGAGAAAATACTCTTTGGCTTTCGAAGCATTAAGCGCCTCTTGTTCTTTTTGATAAATCGTATCGGTATAAAGTTTTAAAACACCCGAAAAATTTTGGTCAAACAGATAACTCACCGATGCAAAGACGGACTGATCATTAACTCCCAAACGGTATGTCGCATCCACAACAGAGCGTTTAAACCGTGTGCACAAAAGAAAAAGCTCATCGGCTCTGAGCTCTTTATTTTTTAAGTAATCGATCAATTCGGCAATCACCGGACAATCTCCGATGATCATTTGCCCCGATACGACCCCCATAAAATAATCAAAGACATTCCGGGCATATTGATTTTTGAAAAAATTGATATCAATTTCGTGACGTTCCAGTATCGATTTGCACAGTTCGTCGGAAACCCATTCATCTAAAATAGATTCTTTGGCTGCGATGAGAATCGTTCTGGATTGGAATAAATTTGAAATATCAGGGGAGTGCATAAAATTCCCTTAGGAAATAAAATTTTTTCAGATAGATTATTAATAAAATTTAAATAACTATAATTTTTTTTATTTTGGATCAACCCAGAAAAACACACCTAAAGCGACGATTAGAAGCTGAAAGGCCATGATTGCAGTCGTTCCGATAATATTTCCGATTTGACAGCTTGTACATTGTTTGTATAGTTTTGCTTCATGCTGGGCGTACATAAAATAGATCACCATCAGTACGGGAATGAGCATCAAAGCGAACTTATCGACGGTATAAACCATCTGACGCAAATCATCCGAAAGAATCCACGGGGTGATAAAACTCAAAGCCACTGCGGCCATCAGATATTTTGCACCCTTTTTAAAATAATCGCGGACAAATACCGTCGGGCAAGAAGCACCGAAATCATAAACCCCTTCGTGCTGCGAAACCAAAATTTCTTCCGCTTTTTGGCGCTCTTTTTTATCGAGTTTGTCCAACAACGTTCCGCCGAAAAGAAAATCGATCTGACGCTGAAGCCTTTGAGAAAGTTCACCTTCCGCATCCAAATGGTGCAGCTCGCCGTGACGATTTTCATAAACGACTTTAATCTTTCCGTAACGTTTGATTTTTGCACTGAAGCCTTTGGGGAAATAAGGGCTTACCTCAGCGATCTCTTCGACACCTTCCGTCAAAATCAATCGCGCGTTTATCAGTTCGAGGATATTTTCACCGTCTTTGAGAAGAATCGCGCTGTAGGGTATGGCTATCTGTATTGCCGAGATGGCATTCAGCTCATAATGCTCCATCGTATCGCGCATGTTTTCCAGCAGTTCAAACAACTCATCATCAAATTTTCGGACATCTGCAGATATATATTTTATCCGTTCATCGGGATAGGTGATCAATTCTTTAATCATACGGAAAATCTTTCTTAGAAGGAGTGAAGCCCCGGAAAGGGGCTTTTAATTAGTGGCTTTTGCGGACAACAATCAACATTTTGATGTTGATTACGATAAAGCGGATAAACTGCCAAATTTTGCAGGTACGAAAAAATTTGACAAAATTTGTCGGTACCATGGTCGTAAAGCTTGCATCATACGGTTTAACGTATTTTTCGATTTCTTTCATGAAAATTTCTCCTTTATTCTTATTCAGGGATCATTGTCCAGCCCGGATTGAGCTTGGCTTTATAAATAAACAAATGGTGAAGGATATGCTTAATCCAGTGTCCGGCCAAACCGATCTCACCGAATGTATAATCCAAATCACGTCCGAGACCCGGATATTTTTCAAAATCCGGAACGACCGGATAAACGGTCAATGCCGCAGCCGTACCGTCAAACAGACCTTTACCGGCCGATGCAACACACGCCGCACCCATTTCTGCCATAGACGCTTCATGCAAGTGTGCATCAGGCCCTTTTTTGATCAAATCGCAAACACTGTGTGCTACTGCTTTTCCGATGATACCGCTCGGCATACCTGTACGCGGAGGAGTTGGGAAAATTTGAGTACCGTTCGGTGAACTCATCGGTTTGGAGATCGGATGCGGAGGAGCGAATGCGATACCTGCCGCAAAAAGATTTTTGTAAGTCGGGTTTTGGTAGGTACGCGGCCAGTCGGACGCTTTCCAGTTCTCATACGCACCTGCATTGTAGTTCGCATCGACTTTCATAAATCCGTTCGGTGCGAATACCGTTGCCGTAATATCTTCACCCGCTTTATTGTAAGCTTTAAGCCCTACACCCGCAAACGGTGGAATCAACATTGCGAAATCGAAAGTCTCTTCACCCATTGAACCGTCAAGCAATTCGTAAGAAACTTTTCCTTTTTCAACTTTGTTGACGTGTGCACCGATCAACCATTTAACACCGCGCTCAGAATATAAAGATTCGGCGAAAAGACGTGAAGATGCCGCATATCCGCCGCGTTTCATGTGAAGCCCGCCGATACCGAAGTCACCGAGGAACGACTCATTAGAAATCCATTGCATATCGGCCATGTCACGAACACCCGCTTTGCGAAGTTCGTGTTCAATATTGAAAATGTACTCAAACGCCGCACCTTGACACGTACACATACCGTGTCCCGTACCGATAAGGAATTTTTGGCGCTCCCCTTTTTTCATTTTTTCGATGCATTTTGCAAACTCGTGTGCCGCATGATCCGCGTGATCCGCCGTACATACTGAAACAGTGAATTCTCCCAAACCGTTAGCATCGCCAAGTCCCGGAGTAGCGGCAAAGTTGAGTTTTGGTCCTGTAGCGTTGATCAGATAGTCATACGTTACGTCTTCGCTTTGTCCCGCTTTGCCTTGTCCTGTATATTCGATGGTTACGAACGGTTTGTCACTGCTTGCATTTCCTTCAGGATTCAGGCTTACCGCTTTTGCTTGTTTGTACGTGATTCCTGCTTTTTGATAGACAGGAGCAAGATCAAAAGTAACCTCTTCTTTAGACATCTGGCCGACACCGACCCAAATATTTGAAGGAATCCAGTTCCATTTCGAGTTAGGGGTAACGACTACCACCTCATGTTCTTTTCCGAGCCAATCTGCTGCGAACGTTGCAGCAGTATGTCCGGCGACACCGCCACCGAGGACGACTACTCTTGCCATTGCTTCTCCTTCGTTTATTAATTCCATAAAAGCCGATTATACACCCTATAACATCACAATTATATCACATCCTTAAAAATAACCCTGTATTTTTGACTAAATTTATTACAACAGCAACCAGTGTTACAATTATTCACAATCTTTTTTTACATTGTGAAACCGAGTTTTGCCTTATATCTATACATTATTATGCGATATAAATAAACATTATTTGACGAATTAATGGATAATTATAATGGCATGTAATATTTTACTTAACTTTATATTATTTTTATATACAAATAGCTACTATTTCCGCTCGGAGCATTTAGGCATTTTGCCTTATCTCAATCCATTACGATATAAAAGGATTTCTTTTGACAACATTTACTAAAACAGCCATCGTTGCACTTCTTTCAGTCAGCGTACTTAGTTCTTCAGCATTCGCTGATGCGGAAAAAGGGAAAAAACTTTACCAAAAAAATCTAAAAGAAGTTTGCGGATTCAGTGGTGGTGTTTTTGCCGCTAAATTCAAACAAGCAGAGTGGGACAAAGCGTACAAAGCCGGTACTTTGAACAAAAAAATGACCGAAGCGTGTCCAGCTGGAAAAACTTATTTTGAAAGCGACAAATTCAAAAAAACCGAAGAGCACATGTATAACTTCGTACATGATTTTGCAAAAGATAGCGGAAACATCCCTTCTTGCTAATCACAAAAATATTGAAACCCTCGGGTTTCAATCATACGAACTCTCTTTAAATCTTCCATCTCGCTTTTATCACAATTAACGGTTAGGAATATCTAAAGAGAAGTCACACTTACAAAATTTGAGGAAGAAATATGACACTAAAACATCTATCACTAGCAGCAGCATTAATAATCAGCACGATTACTCATGCCGATGAAGCGGCTTTGCAAAAACAAATCGAAATGTTGATGAAACGGATTGAACAGCTCGAAAAAGCGCAAGGCTCTATCGTCCAAACCCAAACAACACTCCAAGAAACGCAAACTACCTTAAAAGAGGAACAGAGTGCCCAAAGCGATCTCCTCTCTAAAGTTAATGCCCAAAGTGCCAATGACAATATCAAATGGGATATCGATTTACGCTCAGCATTCCATAGCATTGATTATCACTATGCGGATGATGCAAAAGATCGCACAGGTGCAGCGGATACTGTTCATGCCGGAAAAAAATATTCCAATGACTCACTATTTACCAATCGTCTATGGCTAGGTATGGGTTCTAAAGTCAATGATGACCTTTTCTTTAGCGGTCAGGTAGCTGCCAACTATTATTGGGGGGCAGATAATGCTACTCACCAGAACATGTCACAAGATATGGGGTGGGAGTCAAGTTCATCGCCTCATGATGCAGATTTGCGTTTACGTCAAGCCTATTTTGTCTACAAGTTCGGTAATGATTGGGATGTTCCTATGACATTCAGCGCCGGACGACGTGCGGCAGTAGATGGCTTTTTGGCTAATCTACGTGAAGGAACTCAAAAACCGGGTTCACCTTTGGCACATATAACGAATGTCGAAGTAGACGGTGCTATGGTGCAGTTTAATCTCGATAAAGTCTTCTTACCGGGATCGTATCTCAAAGTCGTTTACGGACGCTCGTACGATTCAATCAACGAAAATGCAATGAGTACAACCCCTTACGTGGATACAACAGGGAGTTTAGATAAAAAAGTTGACTTCCTCGTATTACCGATGTCCATTTATGACAACGGAGCCAGTAAGTTGATGGCTGAATATGCAATGATCATCAATGCCAAAGGGGATACTGTAGCCGGAACCATGCCCGGTGTTGCAGCAGGTACCGCCCATTACGGTGCACTATCCTATCAGCTGGATGGTTTGAACGAAGATATCGATTTCCTCAATGACTCAACGGTGTTTGCAAGTGTTGCCATGACCTCTACCGATCCTGATAGTGGCTACCAAATGCTAGGTTCCACCGATTCTAAAAACGGTTATAGCTTTTGGGCAGGTGTTTTATTCCCTGATATGATCAGCAATGGAGGACGATTTGGATTAGAGTACAACTATGGCTCTAAATATTGGACTCCGATGACCTGGGCAGAAGACTCGGTTATTGGATCAAAGCTCGCGACACGCGGTAATGCGTATGAGGGGTATTGGAATCTCCCTATCGTCGGTAAAAACCTCACCGCACAACTACGTTATACCTACATCGATCACAATTATCGATCCAGTATTTCATTTATGGATGATCCATCCTTTAAAAATCTCGACCATTCTCAAGAACTAAGAGCGTTTGTACGCTACCAATACTAAGGAGTTTTAATGTCTAAAATTGAACGTAATCCACTTGAAAATATCCAAAACGGCATGTCACGTCGTGACGCCCTCAAACTGATGGGGCTATCCCCTATCGCTGCCGGTGTTCTCGCCTCTTCGACAACCACAACCAAAGCTTCGGCATCCGATGCTAAGGGGAAAATCGTTATCGTCGGCGGTGGTGCAGGCGGTATTATGGCGATGGCACGTTTACGCAGTGCCCTCTCTAACCCAGATATCACCATAATCGCCCCAAATGAAGTACACATCTACCAACCGGGACAAGTTTTTGTCGCAGCAGGCGAATACGCACCTGAAGATATCATCGGCAGCAATCTAGACCTCATCCCTGATGATGTTAAATGGGTCAAAGATGAAGTAGAAACGTTCGATCCTGATAACAATCATGTCGTTACACGCGGCGGTGAAATTATCAAATACGATTTCCTCGTCGTTGCAACGGGACTCGTCTATCATTACGAAAAAATCGAAGGTCTTAGTGCTGATATGATCGGCAAAAACGGCATCTCTAGCGTCTATCTCAATGATGCTGAAAAAGGGACGGCAGATGGCGGACCGATCACATGGAAATGGTTTAACGATGTAAAAGAAGCGGCGAAAAAAGGGAAACCTCGTGTTATTTGTACCCAACCTGCCACTCCGATCAAATGCGGGGGAGCACCGCAAAAAATCCTTTATCTTGCAGATGATTACCTTAAACAAGCCTCATTAACCGCTGATTTCACTTTTGCCATGAATGGGGATAAACTCTTCGGTGTCCCTGCCGTCAATGAGACACTGACGAAAGTTGTCCAACCCCGTTATGGCAACATCACCAATAAATTTAAACACAACCTCGTCGCCATCGACGGTGAGAAAAAAATCGCAACGTTCGAAACCAAAAAATTGACTCAAGGTGCGTATGACGAAGATCTCGAAGAGTATGAGATGATCGAAGAGGTTGTTCGTGTCCCTCTCGAATACGATTTCATCCATATCGTCCCTCCGATGTCTGCCCCTGACGCGGTCAAAAACTCGCCTCTGGGATGGCAAAAAGGGACCGCTGCTGGATGGCTCGAAGTAGACCAAGAGACGTTGCAACACACTCGCTATCCAAACGTTTTCGGAATCGGTGACGTATGCGGTATTCCACTGGGTAAAACAGGGGGAAGTGCTCGCCATCACGGGCCGATTATGGTTACTAACCTCATCGCTCAGATGGAGAAAAAAGCATTGACTGAGAAGTTTGACGGATATACCGTTTGTCCTCTCAAAACTCAGTACGGTAAAATTATCCTCGCTGAGTTTAACTACCTCGGAGCAGCACCCTCATTTCCTCTCGCGGTAGGTGAAGAGCGCTGGATTTGGTGGGCATTTGACCTCTACATGCTCAAACCGATGTACTGGCATTTGATGATGCGCGGTTTGATGTAAGCATGAGAAAAAAGCTTTTCAGAGAGGCTCTTATCTTCGGCGCCGTCGCTTTTGCGATGGCACTTCTCCTCCATCCCGATCTCCTCAGCGATCCCCAAGAGCGTTTTTACCACATGATCCAAAGAGAAAATATAGGGCACCCTTTTGTCTATACCGCTCTCGTTTACGGAATACTTTGGCTCCTGCGAAGCCTTTTTTCGTTTATCCGCCGTCTTTTATTCTCCCGTACCTAATTTATCTCCATCAAAATTGACGATATAAATAGTAAATAGTATTGACTTTATTCGTCATATTTATTATAATTAGGACAGATATATTTTAAAAGGATAGATTATGATAGTTGCTCTCCCTTTGCAAACGGATCGTGCCGATTCCCCTCTTGAGACGTTGTTTGAACATGCCAAACACTTTGCCCTCGTCAATGATGAAGGTTCCGTCACGGTCGAAACGATCGAACAGCACGGAGGTCGGGATATCGCCCGTGTGCTGGTAGCCCGCGATGTCGATACCCTCATCGCCTTTTATGTAGGGCTAGAGGCCTTTATTATCCTCAAAACCTACGGAATCAACGTCTATTACGGAACCCATGAGATTACGGCCCTTAACGACGCCCTGATCGCTCTGCACGAAAACAGCCTCATCGAAGTGACTGCAGAGAATTATAAAACCATTTTTACGGAAGAGGATACAAAATCTCTTTCGAATTTTCAAACCCAACCATGCAGCAGCCGTCACGCACACGGATGAAGATAGCTCTAAACCTTCTTCTTCTCCTCATCCTCATTACATTCTCAGGATGCGGGGAAGGAAAAATTTACAGCGAAATCGTTGATCCGGACGCGATCGATCATCCCCCCCATTCGGTTCGTACCCTCGGTCCGAACGGATGGATCAAAAGCGATTTCACCGAAGAGTCGAACGGATCGGTCGTGATCGAGCTCATTACCCATCATGCGGCCTGCACCAATCCCCAAAGCAGATCGCTGGGGGCAGATTTTGACGGCTATGTGCGGGTCACGATCCAAGAGGACAACCACACCATAGCACGGGGACAGATGGATTTCAAAGGAAAACCTACCCCAGAAATGGCCCAAGCCATTTACGACACACTATTACGCAAACTGCACTGGAGAGAATAATGAAACAAACCGTTTTGATGGAAAAATACCCGATCTATACGATCCAAATCAATAAACAAGAGTCACTCTACGCTGATGTAGATCAGATTATCGGATATTTTAAAGAGAAAATAGAGGCCGATCCTGTCGCAGCCTATATCGGCGAATTTGACCATTACGGCCACACCGAAACGCTCGGCGGTGAGATCAATCCCGATATCAACGCGGCAAAAATAGTCATTTTCTGTTTCGGGCAAAAACTACCCAACCCCCAAATCATGGCGGCACGCCCCCGCTCTATCGGTGTCGCCGATATGGGTGGACATTTTACGGTGAGTTTTTTGGAAGCACCGATGGAAGCGATCAACACAACCCTCCAAAGCTGGGTCAAAGGGCTCATTCGGCACTAGCGGATTGACTTTATCCGTCATTTCCCATTATAATCGTTTGAGATAGCTAAAAAAAATAATTATTATTTTCGGATTGAATTGAAAAAGGAAAAAAGATGAAAAACATTCTCATCATCGGCGGCGGTATCGCCGGGGTCGAAGCGGCGATTTATTACCGAAAAGAGGGGTTTGAGGTGGAGCTTATCAGCGATAGGGAGTATCTCTTTATCTACCCCATTGCCATTTGGATCCCTGTCAGCAGCACCGGGTTCGATAATGTCGCCTATCCCCTCGAAAAAATCGCCAAACGCCACGGTTTTGCCTTGACCATCGATCAGGTGACGTCGGTAAACGCCGCCGAAAAAACCGTTACCCTGAAAAAAAGGGGGGTACGCCAAGCAAACCGCCTCGTTATCGCGATGGGTGCGAGCAAGATGAAGCCCGAGGGGATCGAACATACCCTCTCCATCTGCGGGGCACCGGAGCAATCGATCCTCCTTAAAGAAAAAATCGATGCTTTGATCCAAAAAGGGTCGGGGAAAATCGCCTTCGGTTTCGGCGGCAACCCGAATGATCCCAGCGGTGTCCGAGGGGGACCGGGGTTTGAGCTCTTTTTCAATCTCCACCACCAGCTCAAAAAGCTCGGCATTCGCGACCATTACGAAATGACGTTTTTTGCTCCGATGGCGGAGCCGGGGGCAAGAATGGGTAAAAAAGCCCTCTCGTTGATGGAAATGATGTTTAAACGGAACCGTTTTTTCTCCCGCTATGGGAAAAAAATAAAGCGTTTCGAGGAGAATGGAGTCGTATTTGAAGACGACAGCACTCTGGAGAGCGATTTGACGATGTTTATCCCCGCCGGCGACGGTCTGGAGCTCATCAAAGCTTCCGACCTGCCCCTCAACAATGCCGGTTTTATTCGTATTAACGATTACTGCGAAATACCCGGCGTAGAGGGGTGGTACGCCATCGGTGACGCGAGCGCGCTCGAAGGTCCCGACTGGAAAGCCAAACAGGGGCATATCGCCGAAGTGATGGCGCGCAATGCTGCTCACAACAGCGCCATCTCGTTTGGACTCAAATCGGGGGAGAAAAAGGGGTACCGCGACCATCTGAACATTCTATGCGTAATGGATATGGGTGACGGCGCCGGATTTGTCTACCGCGACGACAAAAAAGCGCTCCTCATCCCGATGCCGATTATCGGCCATTGGATGAAAATGATGTGGGGATGGTATTACAAAATGTCCAAAATGGGGTATATCCCCCGCATTCCAGGGATGTAATCTCTTTTAATTTCTTAGCGTCGCTATGAGGCGATTGGGATTAAGTAGCGCATCGAGCGCATCGTTAATCGAGGTAAAAAGGATATCGCACGATGCGAATGCCTTTGCGCTCATCCCCTCTTCTTGCACAATCGCGAACCCCAAAACAGCCGATGAGAGCATCAAGGCGTCGTTGCGGCCGTTTCCTATGGCGACGCAATATTCACTCTTAAGCGATTCGAGAAAGGTGAGTTTTTCACGATCCTGCGCCTCCTTTCCGATGACGTGGACGGAAACCTTTATCCCTTTGCACTCCTCGTTAACCGAACCGTAGGTATCGGCGGTCAAAACATGGACATCAAGTAAAATCGAAAGCTTCTCCAGCCGCTCTTTTACCCCCTCGATCAATACGCCGTTCACGGCGATCGTACCGTTGTAATCGAGTACCAAATGCTTGAGTGACACCTTGGGCATCCCCGAAATTTCCACTTCTATCATCCTCTCACCTTTTAGAGCAATTGTTCGAGCAGGGTATCGATATCGCCCGTATCGCTGATTTCGATGTTGATGCCGCTCCCCTCGATGTTGCGGCGTATCCCCTCGCCAATCTCTCTGACGACAAGGATATCGCCCCCTTTGAGCAGCGGCGGGATGATCCGCCCCGCCGCAAGTCCCGCCGCACTGCTATCATCCACGATCTCAACCCCTTTTACCTGCAGCTGCAGATAAATCGGATTCTCCTTGTAGGCGATAGAGACGATCGAGCCGTTTTCTATCTTGGCAAACGCGTAGTATTTCGCCGTTAGAAAATAGGGGTGGATCTCGGAACGGTTGTTCGTAGGGAAGACAATCGTAAAACTCTGCTTTTCATCGATCAGCGAAATCCCTTTGCCGTACATCACCATCTCCGCCATTTTTTTCCGTGCCTGTTTGATCAGCTTGGCAAACGTCGGGCGCGATACCCCCAGCTGCGCGGCACACTCCTCCTGATAGAGCCCCTTGAAATCGGCCAGTACCATCGCTTCAAGCTCATCCGCGCTCAGCGGCAGCATCTCTTTGGGTTTTTGGCTCAACGGACCGAACGAAAAACAGGTAGGACGGATCGAATAGTTACGTTTCTTGCTCATTCTGCACCTTTGTTTTGCATTTGTAAATCATAATATTTTTTTTCGAAAACTTACATTAAAAATAGTCTATTCATGGAAATAATAGAAATTATAACTATGACTTAATAATACATTTATTTTACATATGTTAAATTACGACATGAATATTTTTACAAATATAAAATATAAAAAAGAGCGGTTCATTCAAAAGACGATCCTCTCCAATCATATTTTATCCCGTTTGCTTTTGAATATTACACTGTTTTCGCTCCTCTACGGTTTTCTTACCGAGTGGTTATAAGCGACACCTGTTTTCTCCTTCGCAGGTGTCACTTATGCCCATTTTGAAAAAAATGTCGGAAATTGTTCCGGCTAATGAGACTAAACAGATGAGGACATCAGGATGGGTAAATATACTTATGAAGGATAGCCAATGATCGCTATACCCCTGAAAACCAACACTCTAGAGAGTGCTATCGCCCCTTTGTTCGGCAAAGCCAAATGGTTTGCCCTGATCGATAATAATCGTCAAGTCACTTTCTGGCACAACGAATTACAAAGCGGCCGCGAAGTCGTCAAATACTTGAAAGCAAACAATGTTGAGCGCATCGTATTTCAAGACATAGGGGGCAATCCCTACCTGATGCTCCACAATGCCGGAATCACGTGCTATCACGGCGGACACGGCCGGATCCTCCTCAAAGAGGCTCTCACGTTTTTAGAACAAAACGCGCTAATCCGCGTAACGACGGAGAACATGGCCGAATACGTTGAAAAACCGCACAAACACAATAAAGAGGAGCATAAAGAGCTTCACCATTGCGGCCATCATCACCATGAACATTCCCATGGACACCGCCATGCTGCGTCGCATCGCTGAATTGTACATCGACGGTTTCAAGAATATGAGAGTGGGTCGGGAGCTGTGGCTCCTGATCGGATTCAAACTGTTGATTTTATTCGGCGTTATGAAACTCTTTTTTTTTCCCGACGTGCTGAAAACAAAGTTTTGTACCGATGATCAGCGCAGCGCCTATGTGCTAAAACACTTAACCAAGGAGTAAATCATGCATCAACGAATCGTCTTTCCGACCAACGAACACCACGGCCTCCTCTCCAAACGGGATGCCCATTTCGGCCGGGCCAACTTTTATACCGTCGTCGAAATCGACGCGGACGGAACCATCGAGGATGTCACCGTCGTCAAAAACGAGGGGCATAAAGAGAGCGGCTGCGGCGGAGCGGTGGAGAACATCTGCGCGCTGGGCGCCGATGCCCTGATCGTTTCGGGAATAGGCGGTTCACCGCTTAAAGGTTTCGCCCAAAAGGGGCTGAGTGTCTATTATGATAACACGTCGTTCAATGTCCAGCAATCCCTCCTCGCTTTTCTCGACAAGCAGCTCCCGAAGATGCAGCCGGAGATGAGCTGTTCACACCACTAAAAGGAGAGCGTTATGGAAATGATGGATAGTACGCTGGTAGACTGGTCGCGCGCGCAATTCGCCCTCACCGCCCTCTACCACTTTTTATTTGTCCCCCTCACGCTGGGGCTCTCCTTTATCGTCGCCATCATGGAGACGATCTATGTCAAAACCGGCGATGAGAAGTGGAAAAAGATTACCCGTTTCTGGATGACCCTCTTTGCGATCAACTTTGCGATCGGAGTCGCCACGGGGCTCATCATGGAGTTCGAATTTGGAACAAACTGGTCGAACTACTCGTGGTTTGTCGGCGACATCTTCGGCGCTCCGCTGGCGATAGAGGGGATTTTGGCCTTCTTTATGGAGTCGGCTTTCTTTGCCGTCATGTTTTTCGGATGGAACAAAGTGTCGAAAAATTTCCACCTCCTCTCGACATGGCTCGTAGCGATCGGCTCGAACCTCTCGGCACTGTGGATCCTCATCGCCAACGGCTGGATGCAGTATCCGATCGGGATGGTTTTTAATCCCCATACGGTACGCAACGAGATGTCCTCATTCTGGGATGTCGCCCTCTCTCCCGTAGCGGTGGCGAAATTTCTCCACACGATCGGGAGCGGCTACGTCATCGGCGCCCTCTTCGTCGTCGGAATCTCGGCATGGTTCATCCTCAAAGGGCGCGACGTTCTCGAAGCGAAGCGCTCGATGGTGGTCGGGGCGAGTTTCGGTCTTCTGGTCTCGCTCTTCCTCGCTGCGAGCGGGGATGAATCGGCCTATCAGGTCGCCCAGCACCAGCCGGTCAAACTCGCCGCGATGGAGGGGCTTTACAAGGGCGAAGAGCGCGCCGGTATCGTCGCGTTCGGGATTTTGAATCCCGACAAACAGATCGGGGACGAGAAGGCGGAGTTTCTCGGAAACATCGAGATCCCCTACGCCCTCTCGTTTCTGGGGTATCACGACGTCAACGCGTTCGTACCGGGGCTGGATGACCTCGTCTACGGCAATCCGGCGCACAATGTCGAAAGCGCCGCTTCCAAAATCATGAAAGGGCGGATCGCGCTCACAGCGCTGAGCGAATTCAAAGAGGCCAAAAAAGCGGGGGACGAGGCAGCAATGAAAGCGGCAAACGTCATGCTGCAGCAATATATGCCCTATTTCGGATACGGATATCTCCAAAATCTGAGCGATATCGTCCCCCCGATCTCCCTCACCTTTTACAGTTTCCACGTGATGGTGGGGCTTGGGATGTGGTTCATCGTGCTGTTCCTCGTCGTCCTCTATCTGCTGATGGCGAACGACATCACCCGCTTTAGAAAAGTGTTGTGGATTTCGGTCCTCTCGATCCCTCTGGGATGGATCGCCGCAGAAGCGGGATGGATCGTCGCCGAAGTGGGACGCCAGCCCTGGGCGATTCAGGATCTCCTCCCCGTCGGTATGGCGGCGACGCAAATCGACGCTGGGAACGTCCAGCTCTCCTTTTGGCTCTTTGCCATCCTCTTTACGGGGCTGCTGATCGCTGAGATCAAAATCATGGTGCGCCAGATTGCTCTGGGCATCCACGGAGGTCACTGATGTTTGAAAATCTTTCGTTGCACGAACTGCAAATCTATTGGTGGGTTATCATCTCCCTGCTCGGGGGGCTGTTTGTCTTTATCATGTTTGTTCAGGGAGGGCAGACCCTCTTGCGCGAGCTTTCCGAAAACGAAACGGAAAAAACGATGCTCGTCAACTCGCTCGGGCGCAAATGGGAGCTTGGGTTCACGACTCTGGTTCTCTTCGGAGGGGCGCTGTTCGCCGCGTTCCCCCTCTTTTACGCGACCAGCTTCGGCGGGGCGTACTGGGTATGGCTTGCTATCCTTTTCACCTTCATCGTTCAGGCGGTCTCGTATGAATACCGCGCCAAACCCTCCAATGTTTTCGGAGCCAAAACCTACGAAACGTTTTTGGCCATCAACGGCTATCTGGGGACGTTCTTGCTGGGGACTGCGATCAGCACCTTTTTCAGCGGTGCCGATTTCCGTCTCGATGAGCACAACTTCGTCCACTGGATGAATCCGACCCGCGGGCTCGAAGCGCTGCTGGTATGGCAGAACTATCTGCTCCCTTTTGCGATGATCTTCCTCGTACGGATCATCGGGGGGATGTATTTTCTTAACAACATCGACCATGAGCCGATCCATGCCAAAACCCGTGCGATGATCAAGCGGAACATCGTCTATTTCCTCCCTTTTTTCCTCTCATTCGCCGGGTGGGTACTGTTCAAGGAGGGATATGCGTATGATCCGGTGACCAAAGCAGTTTTCCTCATCCCGATGAAACATCTAATGACATTCATCGAGCTGCCGTGGATCGGGGCGATGTTCCTGATTGGGGTCGTCATGGTTCTGATCGCCGTTTTCAACTCGGTCTTCAGAACCAAAAACTGCTGTATCTTCACAGTCGGCGCCGGGACGGTTCTCGCCGTCATGGCGCTGCTGCTCAATGTCGGACTCAATGGCACGTCGTACTACCCCTCGGTCTACGATCTGCGGCACTCGCTTACGATTGAAAATTCATCGGGAAGTCACTATACTCTTACGGCGATGTCGTACGCATCGCTGATGGTCCCCTTCGTCCTCGCCTACATCGCCTACGTCTGGCATCTGATGGATCGGGTCAAAATTACCGAAGAAGAGATCACCTCTTCGGGCGAACACCACTATTAAGGAGATTCTCATGGTCGATTACACCGAATCATTGAGCTGGCTGGGCTTATGGCCGCTGATCATTTTTCTGGGATACAAGTTTGCCGCGTTCAATATGTCCCATTTCACCCGGATCGAAAAGCTTTATCAAGAAGAAAAAGATTCACCCCGTACTGACGTATGAGCATAGTATCGGAGCGTAACATGAATGAAGCCATCAGTTTAGCAGTAACTTTTATCGCGATCGTTGTAGCGTATGAATTTTTGAAACCAAAGGACGATACCGAATCAACGAATCAACAAAAAGACGCAATCGAAGAAGAAGATTAAAAAAACATGAAGACCTTTCCCAAAGCGCTGAAAAAAGTGTTTTTCTCGTTTGCCGCCACCTTCCCCCTCCTGATGGGGGTCATTCTCCTCGTCGGCGGCGTACAGGCGATGGTAACGCCGCAGATGCTCGCATCCCTCATCGACACCAAAGGGGGCTGACCCTCAGCCGGCCAGCTGCTGGAGATAATCACGCATCTGGAAATAACCGATGATCATCTCGAACATCATTCTCCAAAAAATCTGAAAAACGACAAACGCGAAAGTCAACAGCAAAACCCATTTGACCCTCCCAAAACGCAGTTTTTCGTTCGCAATGCGTGCGTATGCAAACAGTTTCTTCCTCTGGAAAAAAAGGAGAACGGGGACGAGAAACGCCCCCGCGTAATAGACGGCGATCAGGAGGGGAACCGATACAAAGGTCTCAAAGCTCAGAAATTCCACGCTCTCCTCCCATCATTTCGGCAATGCGATCTTTTTCTCCACGACCGTGTGGAGCCTGGTGAATTTTTCATATTTCAGTCCGTATTTTCGGGCAATCTCTTCCTGTGCCGGTCGGTCCGGCCATTACATTCTCTTGCATCCATCGGATCGTTGAGCCCGATGGGGGGCTTGGCTTTGTCCTGGTGTTCGATCGCATCGATCCGGTGGCATGACGTACAGCTCACCCCTTCGGATGCCGATGCAGTGTTTTTCCTCCAGACGGATCAGTTTTTTGTTCAGGAAAAACGTACCGAACGGAACCAGCGACGCCACAAATCCGAAAACAGAAAAACCCCGCCCCCATCGGTGCTTGAGCGAAGCGTCGACCAGCGCCGCAACAAATCCGATAAACAACAGCCCGTGCGCCATCCCGACGATCTTGACCGCCATAGGGATACCGGCAAAATATTTCAGCGGCATCGCGATGAAAAGGAGGGCCAGATACGACCACCCCTCGATATTTCCGACAAGACGCAATGTACCGATTTTATTCTCCATGCATCCCCCGTTATTTCAGGATGCAGGTTTTGGGTGAGCTGATCTGTGCCAGCCCGACGATCCCGTTTTCGAGCACCTGCACGTTTTTGAATCCGAGCATTTTGAGATTCAGTGCCGCGGGGATCGCGCGCGTTCCCGAATGGCACAGGACGACGAGCCGTTTGTCACCGGGAATGCGGTCGAGATTTTTCGCTTCGAACAGCTCCTCGAGCGGCATCTCCATCGTGTTGACATAGCCCGATTTGACGAACGCCTGCTCCTGCGGGGTCCGGACGTCGATCAGGACGATGGTGGGATCTTTCTTCACCGCTTCGGCGAACGCTTCGGGTTTGAGCAACAGCGCACTTTTGGAGAGGGGTTCGAACGTCATTTTTTCGTAAAATGCGTCGAGTTTTTGTGCCAAAGCGGCGTCATAAGCGCTGGCCGATGTCATGGAGAGTGCAGCGGCACCGACAAAGATAAAGAATTTTTTCGCAATCATACTATCCCCTTGTTTTTTATATTTCATGAATAATAACTTTTTTTGACTGATCAGGCAGACAATACCGATAACTAAATACTATCATTAAGATAACTGTTACGAATCATCATCGCCGTTATCCAGCTGACTGTATCTTAAACCAGTCTGAACACATATTCGCCGCTTCGGGCGGTATAGGGGCGGAGGACGTCGATCATCTATCTGGGATAGACATTTGCCGCGTTCAACATGGCTCACTTCACAAAGCTCGAAGCGCTGTTCGAAAGCAAAAATAAGGATACTCCTACGGCGGGGTAAACATGCACCCCTTTGCAAAAGAGATTTCCCACTGTAATCGAAAAGAGCCCTCAGAAGAAAAAATCTCTACTCTTTGGGGGTCATTTTATTTTCAAAGATTACCAGTTGGTTTCTGCCGCCCTCTTTTGCACGGTACAGCGCATCATCCGCTATCTTTAAAAGCTCCTCTTTGCAAAGGCTTTCTTCGGCCGGTTTAAACGCTATTCCGAGGCTGATAGTAACATGATCGGAAACACTCGAGTATTCATGTTTTATCTCCAAATCACTGACTGCTTTGATCAGAGACTCCGCTACTTTCTTTGCCCCGTCGTGATCGATATTCTGGAGAATAACAATAAATTCTTCACCGCCGTAGCGGGCTACCATGTCACTGGGCCTTTTTAACGAAGATTTCAACGCTCCGGCGATTTTAGTCAAACACTCATCCCCCTTTCCATGTCCGTAATGATCGTTATACCGTTTAAAATAATCGACATCGATCATCATCAATGCAACCGTTTTATGCTCTCTAATCATCTCTTTGCATTTTTTTTGATACTCTTCATCGAAATAACGGCGATTGGGAATATGGGTCAAACCGTCGATTCTGGAAAGGTCTTCAAGCCAGTCACCTTTTAGTTTGAGGGCAATATGGTTTTTGACCCTGATTTTGACAATGGTAGGATGAAACGGCTTTGAGATATAATCCACTGCCCCAAGATTTAGCCCGTACTCTTCATCTTTGACATCGTTGCGGGCGGTGACAAAAACCACCGGTATATTGTTGGTCGCAGGATTATTTTTTAACTCTTTACATACTTCATATCCGTTCATTTCAGGCATCTCAATATCCAAAAGGATAAGATCGGGTTTCTCACTCCCTTTAGCGATCTCTAATGCTTTTTGTCCGTTTTTAGCCACCTTGATCTTATAGTCATCGTGCAGTAGATCAGAAAGAATAGTGATATTGGCGGCCATATCGTCAACGATCAAAATGGTGGGCTTTCTCATAGTTTCCATCTGCTCATTACCTCCAATGCACTATCGTAATCAAACTCTTCCATCGCTTCTTTCCAACTCATTATCTCTTTTTGGTCAATCAAATCGTGAAGAGCTACTGCTAAACGGTGTTGCTCTTCCATCTGCACCATATTTCCCGTTTTAAGATCGTTGTAAATCTGATCAAAAAATGTTTTCAGTTCCTGAAGAGACAATTTGGAAGCGGAATGATACACGGATTCCATTTTTTCGTCTGTCACCTCTTTAATTTGTTCTTTTAGAACTTCAACCTCTTCGACGTACCGTTGAATTTCTTCATCCGGTATCGATTTTTCCTCTTTCAAAAGGGTATCGATTCGCGTACAACGGGAAGACAAAGCCCTTGCCCCGAGATTTCCGCTCACCCCTTTTAGTGCATGGATCAGTGAAGCGGCTGAAGGATCACTTTGGGATAATCGTTTAGGAATTTCAGAAAACTCTTCATCAAGTTGAACAAGAAATTTTAGAAGAAGCGTATTGAGCATCTCTTTTTTCCCGCTGACAAGGTTAAGAGCATACTTTATATCGAGGATTGATGCATCCGTGTTTACGTTTATAGGTAACGCACTTTTAGTATCCGTCCCCAAAATACCGCACCAGTGCGCAATTTTTCTATAGAGTTCATCAGTATCAATCGGTTTGCTCAAATGGTCATTCATCCCCGCTTCCAATACTTTTTCTCTGTCTTCCACCATAGCCGCAGCGGTCAACGCGATAATCGGGATTTTTTTGTCGTATCTGCGAATAATCGCCGTCGCTTCATACCCGCTCATAATCGGCATTTGCAAATCCATCAAAATAATGTGAAAATAATCGGGATTTGATAAGAAGATGTCAACCGCCTCTTTGCCGTTTTGCGCTGTTTTCACTTCTATCCCCGCTTTTTTGAGCATTAGCTGCGCAACTTCCTGATTGAGTTCATTATCCTCTACCAGCAAAACATTCACATCGCTCATATCCGGCAGATCCTGCTTCTCCTGTAGATCGGCAATAGCATGTATTCCGTTTTTAATCGATGTCAGTGCATCAAACAACGTGGAACTGGTAACCGGTTTGGCCAGGAAGGCTTCCACCTCCACCTCTTCTATATGGATCTCCTCTTTTGAATGGGCGCTGACCATCAAGATGGAAGGGACTTTTGTTTTTAAAATACCTTCGCGTTCCAATTCATTCAACTGCCGGATCGCCTCTTTCCCGTCCATCCCCGGCATATACCAATCCATAATAACGACATCGTATCCCCGTTCATCGGCATCGGCTTTAAGAATCATCTCAAGTGCTTCGTCTCCGCCGGAGGCTTCATCGGTTTTGCATCCGAACCCTTCAGCCATCTCTCTTAGAATAATGCGGGATATCTCCTGATCGTCTACAATCAGAATCTTATACGACTCCTCCTTCCTATTCGTATGATTTTGTTCCCACACAATAACCTCAGCTTCGATATCAAAACTGAATGTCGATCCCTCCCCTTTTATACTGTGAAGGGAAAGTTCTCCCCCCATTGTATTGACCAATTTTTTAGAGATAGCCAACCCCAGCCCTGTTCCGCCGTATTTGCGGGTCATAGAACTATCTGCCTGATTGAAAGGCTGAAAAAGCTTTGCAACCTCCTCCTCGCTTAACCCGATACCCGTATCGGTGAGACTAAACCCTATGATAGCCTTATTTTTATACCGCTCTTTTAATTCGATTATCAAAGTAACCGTTCCGTGATGGGTAAACTTTAACGCATTGCTCAGAAGATTGGTGAGGATTTGATCGAGCCGCAGTTCATCGCCTATAATCACTCTAGGGACATCGTTTTTCATGTAGAAATAGAGTTCCAACCCCTGTTCGACAGCACTTTGGGTAAAAAGAACCCTTAGCTGCGTCAATACATCGTCCAGATTAAAACTTTTATGCTCCAATTCAAGTTTATTCGCCTCAATTTTAGAATAATCGAGGATATCGTTGATAATCCCCAATAGCATTTTTGACGAGCTGTGAATTTTAAGGAGAAAGTCTTTTTCTTTAGGGTTCAAATCGGCATCCAGCATCACCTGGCTCAGCCCCAGAATCGCATTCATCGGAGTCCGTATTTCGTGACTCATATTGGCTAAAAAGCGGCTTTTGGCGATATTGGCTTCTTCTGCCTGCTCTTTGGCAATCAGCATTGCCCTCTCAGCCGCTTTACGTTCTGTGATATCCTGAAGCGTCCAGATTATCCCTTTGGAGAGATCCGATTCAACCAGCGGTGTTCCCGAAACCGAGCACCATATTTTTACTCCGTTTTTTTTGACAAACGGGTATTCGATATTCGCTATCCCCTCGTTCAACAGATAGCGATATTGCGTCCCAAACTCTTCAAACGATTCATCGGAAACGTGAATCAATCTGAAACTTTTGCCAATCAGTTCATCGGGGGCGTAGCCGAACATCGCGTATGCTCTTTTGCTGGTCTCGATAATAATCCGCTCCGGAGAAGCCAAAAAGATTCCGACGGCGCTGTTGTCCAATAACGCCTTATTCAGACTGGAGGCCGCCAGCAGTTTTTCTTCCGCTTTCTCCCGTTTCGTAATATCAAAAACAATCGAAAAAAGAACCCGCCTATTTTCCAATAGAAACGGAGATGAATGCACTTCGACACTTTTAATCTCTCCGCTCTTAAGTCTGTGTTTGAATACAAAAAAGTTTCTCTCCTCGGCTAATGCCGATTCCATCTCATTTTTTAACGCTTCTTTGCTCAACGTATTGATTTCATCAATCGTCATTTTTTCCATCTCATCGACCGAGTAGCCGTAAAACGTTTCAGCGGCATGGTTAACGTCTAGAATAAGGCCGTTTTCAGGATTTATCAGAAGCATCGGAGCATCTTGTTTCATAAACATACTGCGAAATTTTTCTTCGCTGTTTCGTAGCTCCGCTTCCGCATATTTTCGCTCAGAGATATCCAAAACACTCCAGATAACCCCTATATTGTTTTGTTCTATCTCAATTCTCATCCCCAAAAACTCGCAAAACACCTCTTTGCCGTTTTTATCTTTAAAGATATACTCGACTTTAACTCTCTCTCCGTTTTTTGCTTTTAAAAAATTAGGGGTAAAGGAAAGATAGCTCTCTTGAGAGACATGCAGCAAAGATGTATTTTGTCCGATGAGCTCTTCTTTGGTATAGCCTAAGATGTCACAAAAGCGTTGATTTGACGTGATGATATTTAGATTTTTGTCCACGACGAAAATTCCCGCCGCGTTGTTTTCAAAAACGTTATCCAGAAACTGCTTTTGAAGGGAGAGTTTGTACGTCATCTTTTTCGCCAGAATTTGTGCTTTCTCTTTGGTCCGAAGGATCGATATCATCACAAAAAAGACGGAAAAAGAGATGAGGATTCCCAACGCAAGGATAAACCACGGATCGTTCGTATCCGATTCATCATTAAAACCTTGATAAGGTCTAAAATATAGGGTCCACACTCTTCCGTCGATATCAAGTTTAGTTTTTATTACCGTTGTATTCGATGTCGAGTTTTTTTGATCTCCTCTGAAAATCAGATTATTGTCGTTCTTCTCACCGTCATAGATCTCTAACCCTATATCGTTGTACCGATCACCCAATATACCGTGCATAAGATCGTTTCCGCGAAACGGAGCGTAGACAAACCCTTTGATCGCCGCAAGACGCTCGGCATTCGTTTTCAGAGGCATCCCTTTGCGATAGACCGGGACATACATCAAAAATCCGGCTTGCTCGTTAACGCTGTTTTCCTGTACCAAACGCACTTTGCCGCTAGCCGCCGCTTTTCTTGTATAAAGTGCCCTGAGCATGGCTTCTCTGCGCACCTGTTCTGAAAACATGTCGTATCCCAGTGCGCGACGGTTTCGCCAATCGGCAGGTTCCAGATAGATGATGGACGTATACAATTCTTGTTTTTGCTTCGGATTTTTGGCGTGCTCGGGCGGTATGATATGCGTGTAACCCAATCCCTGTATACCCGGAAAGTTTGTGTCAATTTTCAACGCATCGACAAACCTATGCCACTCGTCACCTTCTACGCTTTGGGAGGCTTCAAACAGTCCGGCCCCGGCATAAAGGGTCTCACGGTATGCATCCATTCTCCCTTCAACTTTTATCGTGATCTGTTTGGCTACCGTCTCAAAGCGAACGCGTTCTCTCTCTTTAAAAATTTTGGACGAATACCAAAATGCGGCGATACTTAAGAGAATACCGACTATTAAAATAGTATAGGTTACTAATCGTTTCATAGGGTGAAATACCTGTTTGTCTTTTTATCTTATCTACTTTATTGTACCTTAGATAGATAAAAAAACTTAATACAGAACCGAAATGTCAACACGCCTTAAAAACTTTTCTACACATTTAATACACATAAATATTTATCTTTTTTTATGTTTATAATAAGTTTAAATTAATATTTTTGAAATTTTGACTATAATAAATTCATTGAATTTTAAATCTCTATTAAAGGAAAAAGATGAAAACAAAAATAGTGCTCTTTTATACGCTTTTCTGCGCTTTGAGTCTTAGCTCTGCTTTTGCTCACGAAGATCCGAAAATCCTTTTTGAGCAAAAATGCTCTGTATGCCACCTCAAACAACGACCGGCCTACGAAGAGATGAAAAATTTGATTGCACCGCCGATTATGGGAGTAATGTCCCATGTAAAAGACGCCAAAGCAACCAAGATCGAAGCGGTAAATTTTATCGCCGATTATATCTTCGATCCGACACCGGCAAAAGCACTCTGTATGAAACAATCGATTGAACGTTTCGGTCTTATGCCCTCACAAAAAGGGAATCTAAGCAAAGAAGAAGCGATCAGTATAGCGGGTTACCTCTATGAAAATTTTGGCTATTAAATGCACGGCAACTTATAATTTCCATCCGGTCATAATATTCAGTGCTTTATCGTAATCGAACGCATCCATCGCTTCTTCCCAACGTATTAATTCTTCAGGATGGACTGTATTTTCAAGCCCTTCCTTTAAACTCCGTTGAGATGCCGAATGGACTATTTTTCCCATTTTCAAGTCGTTCATTACCTGCCAATAAAGAGTTTTAAGGCCGGTTTTACCGAGTTCTTGAATCGGAGCAATCTCTTCTTTTTCTGCCGTAATCATCTCTTTTATTGTCTCTTTGAGATGCTTAATCGTCTCATTTAATCGCTTTATCGTTTCTGCCGTGATGGGATCGCCTTCTTTCAAGAGCGTTCCGATTTGACTGCATTGTTTTGAAAGCAGTTTTGCTCCTAAATTTCCGCTAAGCCCCTTAAGCGCATGGATAGAAGCTTCTACACCAAGATCACGGTTTGCTACACGATTTGCGATATCGGCAAACTCGCCCTCCAGTTGAATAAGAAATTTAGAAAAAAGCTTTGTTGCCACTTCTCTTTTTCCTTCAACAATTGCAAGCAGATACCCTATATCCAAAAGAGAATCGTCTCCGTCCGCATCAAACGCCTGTAAAGATTTTGGCAACTCTCTGTGAGAAAAGCTCGCTATCATATTAAAAAGATGATACATATCAATCGGCTTGCCAAGATTATCATTCATTCCGGCTTCAAGCACTTTTTTCCTGTCATCAACCATAGAGGAGGCTGAGAGTGCGATAATCGGAATGGATGAATCGTGTTCGCGAATGATACCGGCCGCTTCATAACCATTCATAACGGGCATTTGTAAATCCATCAATATAATGTGAAAATAATTCGGTTTCGACAAAAAAAGATCAACCGCCTCTTTACCGTCTTTAGCCGTTTTGACCTCGATTCCTACTTTTTGAAACATTCTCACCGCAACTTCCCGACTGAGTTCATTGTCATCGACAAAAAGAAGATTTATTCCCTTTAAATCAGGAAGTTTATTCAAAACATTCATTTCAACCGTACTTTTATTGCAGTTTGGTTTGTCACCGAGTCTAATGTCAAAGTATCGCACTTTTTTAGTCTTTTCATAAACCCTGATACCTACCCGTTCTCTTGCTACGTTTATTGTACCCTAGATCGATAAAAAACTTTTTTATGAAAAAAAATATTAACTCGCCTCTAAAATCTTCGAAACTATCTCATAAACGTTATTAGAGAGATCCGGATGATTGCGGATTCGTTCCAGTTCGATTCCCATCTGGGCTTTCTGCTCATGAGACAGTTTCGGATAGTTTTTAAACGCCCCCGCAAGTCCGGATGCGATTTGAGGGTTAAGTGCGTCGATCTCAATCACTTTATCGGCGACGAATCGGAACCCTTCCCCGCTATCATGATAAAACGCAACCGGATTACGGGCAAAACTTCCGATCAAAGAGCGGACAAGATTCGGCACTTTATCATCATAGGCACTGTTCTTTTGCAATGCAATAACGCGTTCCAGCGTCCCCTCCCGCCGTGAAGACGCACAAACGGCAAAGTATTTGTTCATCACCAGCGTCTGATCCTGATACCGGCGGTAAAAATCTTCCAATGCACCTGAGGCTAAATCAGGGGCATAATTTTCCAGCAGATCAAGAGCCGTCAGACGTTCACTCATTGAGAGAGATTCGTGATAATGGGTTAAACACAGAGTATTTACCGATGCATCACCTATGCTCATTAATAGACCTAACAGCCGATTTTTAAGAGAGCGTTTTCCCATACTCTCACCGTCGATATGGACATTGGAAGGGTTATAAAGCCCTTCAAGACTAGAAAATATTTCACCGAAATAACGTCGTGCCAACACTTGTTTTAGCTTTTCGTGCGCTTTGAAAATAGCGTCGACATCAATAACCTCCTGACGCTGCATCAGCGTCGTCAGTGTCGGAAGCTCTAAAATTTGGGACTTGAACATCGCTTCGATCGAGCCGTCACACAAAACAGTTCCGTAACTCTCTATATAGCGCTCATTAACTTCCGCTCCGTTCATCATGGCTTCCAGAGTTTCGATCCCGAATTGATGGGCCGCCTCATAACGGGCGAATCCGTCGCGATCATTCGCCATCAAAAACGGATAATCCAGTTCCTCGCACTCAATAATCACCGGAGCACTGAACCCTCGATTGAGGGAAAGACGCGGAGCGGAGGAGATACCTTTGAAAACGATCTCATGGACACTTTTTTCCAGCCACAACACATCTTGATGCACTAGCGTTACGTCATCGCTTTTGAGCGGATATTCGCTTCCGTCCTCAGCCAAAAGCGCGATTTTAAAAGGTATTGCATACGGTAGCTGCTCATGGTTTTTAGTATTTTTAGGGACAACTTGGATGATTTTTAAAACCAACTCAGCCGATCCGGGTCGATACTCGCTCGAAATGTTCAATATCGGTGTCCGCTCCTGCGAGTACCATCGCTTAAACTGGCTCAAATCAACAGGAGTTTGAGACTGCATCGCTTCGAGGAACTCTTCCGTCCCTACCGCTTTACCGTCATACCACTCAAAATAGTTATCCGTTGCTGCACGAAATTTTTCGCGCCCCAATACCGTATGTAACATCCGAATTACTTCGGCACCCTTCTCATAGACGGTAGCGGTATAAAAGTTGTTGATCTCCATATAGTGGTCGGGCTTGATCGGATGGGCGGTAGGCCCTGCATCTTCGACAAACTGACGTTCACGCAGTGCTCTGACGTCATCCAGACGCTGGGTGAGCTCGGAGTTCATATCGGCGCTGAAGCATTGGTCTCTAAATACGGTCAGCCCCTCTTTGAGGGTCAGCTCAAACCAGTTTCGGCAGGTGATACGGTTCCCCGTCCAGTTGTGAAAATACTCATGAGCGATAACGCTCTCAATCCCCATAAAATCGGCATCCGTTGCACTGTCTTCATCGGCGAGGACATAATGGGAATTGAAGATGTTCAGCCCTTTGTTCTCCATCGCCCCCATATTGAAACTGTCCACCGCAACGATGTTGTAGACCTCCAGATCGTATTCGCGTCCATAGGTATATTCGTCCCACTCCATCGATTTTTTCAAGGAACGCATTGCGTGATGGCATTTATCCTCATTCCCGCGGTCACAATAGATGGACAAATCAACTTTTTTTCCGCTCGCTGTCGTAAAGGTATCGGTGATACTTCCCAAATCCCCGGCAACAAGGGCAAAAAGATAGCACGGCTTAGGGATCGGATCTTCCCAGAGGGCCAAATGTTTCCCGTTCTCCAATGTCGCCGTACCGCGCAGATTACCGTTACTGAGCAGCACGGGGCATCTCTCTTTGGAAGCGATAATCTTCGTCGTAAATCGGCTCATTACATCGGGACGATCGATAAAATAGGTAATGCGGCGAAATCCCTCGGGTTCGTTTTGGGTACACCAGATACCGCCGGAGCGGTATAACCCTTCCAGCTCGGTGTTCTCATCGGGATAGATACGATTGATAATACGGATGCGGACTTCGTCCAGATCAAGAGGGATAAGCAAAGCATTCTCTTCCTTTGTATACATCGTCTCATCGAGCAGCTCATCATTCATCCAGATGAGTTCCAAATCAAGTTTCTCTCCATCCAGCCGAAGCTCTTTTGCGGACGGATTTTGACGACGAATCTCCATGATATTTTCGACACGGGTCGAAGATTCTTCGATGATAAATTCAAGGGAACAATTTACGACGGTATAGTCAGGGGAAAGGTAATCTTTATAATATATCGTTTTGTGTTCTTGCATTGGAAATCCATATTGTCTGTTTTTGAAATAATACTCAAATTACGCTACACTTAAGCTATTAAAATAGAAAGTAACAATGATGCACAATAATCTATTTCTTGCGCGACAACCTATTTTGGATCGTGCGGAAAACCTTTTTGGGTATGAATTTTTATATCGAAATACGTATGGAGAGTGCGTTATTGACGATCCGAGGCATGCCACGGCATCGGTGCTGGTCAACCTGCTTAATCAAATCGGAGCTGCTTCTTCGTTCGGTGATACGCCGGCGTTTATCAACACCGACGGGCCGCTGCTGCTGACCGATATACTTCGGACGCTCCCCAAAGAGAAATTTGTCTTTGAACTCTCATCATCAATGAAATTCAATGTCCGCATCTACGAAGCGATTCGATATTATCATTCACTCGGCTATCGTTTTGCCTTGGACAACGCTTCGTTTCATCCTGATTATTTCGAAACGTTTTCCCCTTTGTTCCCGTTTATCGAATTTGCCAAATTCGATGTTAACCAAACGGATATCGAACAGTTTAGCTATCTACCGAATCCTTACGGAAAAATAAAGTTAATCGCCCAAAAAGTAGAATTTTATGAAATGGCGGAAGCCTATGGCGCTTTAGGATTTGAGTATTTCCAAGGATTTTATTTTGCCCGTGCCCACCTTATTACTCAGCGTCGTATCGATCCTCAATATACCGATGTAATGCATCTTTTTTCCCTCTTGCAAAATGATGCGTCAATAGAAGAGATATGCGATACGTTCCAACATCAAAGCATCCTCTCTTTGCAGCTCTTCCAGTTTCTCCGTTCCGTACATCCCGAGCATATCGAAGGGATCGTATCCATACGCGAGATGATAGAGCGCTTCGGAAAAAATTCTCTTATGCAGTGGCTGCTGCTGCTCATCTACTCAAAATCGGGTACCAAAGCGCTCGATGAAAAAAATTCGCATGCCGTTTTTGCTCAATGTCGAATTGATAGAATGGTCTTTTTATTGAAAAAAATTCTCCCCGATGTTACCGAAAAAGAATTGGATCATATCTATTTCATTGCTATGCTCTCTTTACTGGAGGGGCTGATGAATGTCCCGATGGAGTCTCTTTTGCACACACTTCATCCGACACATGAAATTGAAGATGCCTTAATAACCCATACCGGAGTGTTAGGGAGAGTTTATGCCGCATCGCTAAAGATGGAAAATAGCGATATTAACGGAGCGGCAATATTGTTGAAATCGTATGGGATAACCCCGGAGGATATCAGCTCATGGCGTCCATAGAGGTAAGAAGTTCATCCATTTTTTCATCCACCGTTCCGACATACCGGGTTAAATCCATCATTTCATCCATATTTTGATTGAGCGATTCACTGTTGTCGTTAATCGATTGAATCAGTACGTTAATGGTTGAAGAGATTTCGGCGAGGCTTTTTTGGGTTCGCTCGGCAAGCTTTCTTACCTCATCGGCAACCACCGCAAATCCTCGTCCGTGTTCGCCGGCACGCGCCGCTTCAATAGCGGCATTGAGGGCAAGCAAATTGGTTTGATCGGCGATATCGCCGATGGTCACCAAAATCGCTTTCGTCTCTTGTGCATTTCCGACAAGCGCTTGCAGATTGCCGGAGAGTTCATGTTCTTTTCCTGCTACGCTTTGGATGCGTTCTACGGTTGAATTGATCATTCCGTTTAACTCGACAAATTTGGTAGAGCGAAGTTCTTCAATCGTTGCTTTCAGCTGTTTGGTATTATTGTCCAAAACATCTTTGGCTTCGTTATTTTTCTCTTCCATCGATTGCAATGCACTGCCGAGATCGTTGATTTTCGTCAACATCTGTCCCATTTTCCCGCCGACATTTACATCGGCACGGGTAGCAAATTTCCCCTCGCTTAGCGCTTCAAGGACTTTTATGACTCCGTCAATATTTTTCTCCGTAGCATCCAGCATGGCATTCATTGTTTTGCGAAGCAAATGGACGTGCGGCGTTTTTGTGTCGCTCATGACACGGCACATATAATGGCCGTCTCGTACTTTATCCGCCAAAAGTACCATTTCACCCGCAACAAGGGTATCGCTTAAAAGCATCTCTTCATGCGCTTTAGCAAGTGCGTTTAATCGTTCTTCAATACTTCCACCCTGTGCTTCCATCGGAGTGAGCCGATTTCGTTTAAACTGCATCAACTGCAAAAAATTATCTAATTGGGTTTGGATTTTTTCATTATTGGATGCAGGTGCGCTGACCAGCCACATCGAAACAGCCATCATAACGACTACGACAGCGATTAAAACCCCTACACTTTGGGTCAAAAGTCCGACAACGGCACCGATCACTGCTAAAACTGCAAGTATTGTTATTTTTACCGAATTATTCATTGCCGCGTCCTTAACTCATAGTCTTATAAAGACGTTCAGCTTCGGCAATCTCTTCGCGCGAAGGTTTCCGGCGGCAGGACAAATATCCGCATTTTCCGTTTTCACATCCGACATTCGGATAAACGGTCGCATAAACCCAATAAAAACCGCCGCTTTTGGTGGCGTTTTTGACGTACCCGGTCCAAATCTTACCGCTTTTGACGGTATGCCACAAATCTTTGAATGCGGCTTTCGGCATATCGGGATGGCGAACAATGCTGTGCGGCTTTCCGATCAGATCATCGATCGTATATCCGGCTATTTTGCAAAAATCCTCGTTGGCAAAAAGGATGATCCCTTTTTCATCTGTTTGCGATACCAAAAAATCGGTATCCTTTAGCACATATTCACTGTCCATTCTTGTACCTTTTGCATAACAAATTTATATATTATTGTTATGCAAATAGTATGCCAGAGCGTAAAAATAACGTAAAAAAAAGCTTATTTTACATCAATTTATTAAAATACGTGTACTTAAGTAACACATTTTTGTTACATTAAACCATTCAACATCAAATATCGGTACATCGGCTGAAGCATGTAGAGGTCAAATGCCCACCAAACCCATCTCGGCTGTGCCGGATCAAGCGGGAATGACGGGGCCAGACCGTCATAATTGAACTCAGCCATAATGATTTTGCCGTAAGACACTTTGAGAGGACAGACCGTATATCCGTCAAATTTGAGCGTAAGCTCCTCTTTTTTCTCCATGACCGAAATCAGATTGCCGACAACAATCGGCCCTTGATGGCGTGCGCTTCCACCCGTTTTACCGACAGGAATACCGCACACGTCCCCGATACCGAAGACATTTTTGTAGCGGCGGTGCTGCAGCGTCTCACGATCCACTTCAAGCCACCCTTTCGCTGAACCTTTTTGCCATCCGAGCGGCGAATTGGCTACCGCATCGACCGCGCTCGTCGGAGGGGAGATATGGATGAAATCGTATTCCATCTCTACCTCTTCTTCTTTATCGATCATATCGTACTCGCCAAAATCTTTGTCAAATTCCCCTTGAACCTGATATTTGTGGTGAAATGTCGCTATTTTCTTTTCAGCATCGATACGGATAAGGTCGTGGCCGAATTTATTCGTAATATTGCCGTACCCTGCCTGCACTTTTTGGATAGCCGCATCAATCTCAGGAAGAGAGAAAAGTTTTTCACCCGCGGTTGCAAAGGTAAAATCGGCGCTCAATTTATCGCGTTTGAGGAAATCGTCGCTGAGATAGAGGATTTTTTGCGGTGCACCGCCGCATTTGAGAGGTGTAGAGGGCTGGGTACAGATTACGCGGGGCTTAGACGTTTTTGCCGCTTCGTGCAGCGCATTAAACCAATCACGGGTAATCGTTCCCCCCTCAGCCGTTCCTGCCGCGAGATCGCTGAGATAAACACTCGAAATACCGTTCTTTCCGATCATATCGACGGTGAGTCCTTCGATTTGTTCATAATGGTACTGTACCCCTGCCGCTACGACGAGATAATCATAGGCGACTTCCGTCCCTTTTTTCGTCATCAGTTTATTGTTGTCGGGATCGAACGATGAGACTTCATCTTTGATCCACGTTACATCCTCACCGATGTATCCGGTGTTATCGAAAATAATATCTTCTGGGGCATACTCGCCCGCCGCAACGAAAATCTGTCCCGGCTGATAGACGTGTTTTTCATTGGGGGCAATAATCGTAATATCCGGTTTTGAAAGGGCACGACGAAGTCTGGCCAGTACCATCAATGCCCCTGAACCTCCCCCGACAATGACCACTTTGCCTACAGCATTCGACGATGCCGCCTCTGCAGTTTCGGGAGCTGCCGTCCCCGCCAATACCGACGCGGCTATCGGCGAAAGTGCCATCATTTTAAGAGCATTACGACGCGAAAGCCCCTCATGCGCTTTGATTTCTTTCATCATTTCCTCCGGGCTCATTCTCTACTCCTTTTGATATTTATGTGAGACGTTATTATTCACATTATCGCCGTGAATAGATTAAAGTTTCTTAAAAGTGAATAGGTTTTCAGTGAATTATCTTTATATTTTAACGACGCTCGTTTCCCAGCCGTCATATGCTCCGCTGTAGCGTGTCGTCAGATCGATCAAATGAAGGGTCAAGGTATCGATATCATAGTAAAAAGGTTTATCTTGCCGATAAAAACTGAGCCCCACCATCGGAGTGCTCTCATTCGCATCCATCACCTCTTTCACGTTAAACCCTTCCGCTTCGATAGTACTGATGAATTCGGAACGTTTTTCCGCCGTTTCAAAATAGGCTTTGTGTTCAATCGCCCGTGGTAGATGGAGCGAGTCTCCCTGCGTTTTCAGATGGTCGCACACTTTATGGTTCTGGATAATCTGCCACTCAAGCGGGCTCGGGAAGAGGAGCTTATGATAGATATCCCACTCTGCGTCCATTTTAGACCCCGAAGTATAGGTATAATCTTGAAATTCTTTCATCGCCGCTTGAACCACATCGGGCCATTCAAAATCGTGTTTAAGATAATAGATAAAAGTCACTTCGCCGTTTGAGACGATTTTTCCGACATATGTTCCGATCCGATAGCGCAGCGACTCCATTTCGATTTTATCCTCGATGAATGAGAGCTGTGCCTCTTCGCTCTCGCTAATCAGTCCCCGATCATTCGGAGTTTTCATCGACAATTTGATAAAACCGACATAATATTTGTCTTCACTCGGAAGCTCCGCCGAAATCCCCGCATTCACCAAAACCGAGGCGATAGCGCCGTCGATGGTTTTCATATATAATTCCCAATACTCTTGCATACCCTACTCCATCTCCAACGACATTAAAAACATATCTTCACCCTCTATCACTTTGACATCCAAACTCTCGCACGCGGGGCATTTATAATAAATTTTATCCAGTTCAGTTGACGTACCGCATTGCTTGCACTCGATCACGAGCGGCTGAACGTTCATCACAAACTCCGCCCCGTCGCACACCGTCTTCTCTTTGAACGTGTTAAACGCGATTTCGAGCAGATGCGGCTCGACACCCGACATTTTCCCGATTTTTACGACGATTTTAGAGACCGATTCGGCTTCATTTTCACGGGCTATATCTTCGCATTGGGTTAACAGCGCTTGTACGATACTGTATTCATGCATAATAAGTTCCTTTTCCTATTTCCGTTCGCCCTGAACCTGTCGAAGGGTGATATTCATGGTTCGACAAGCTCACCACGAACGATTTTAAAGCTTCTAACAAATCCTTGGCAACAACTCCCCATTAGGGGTCTCTAAAAATCGTGACGTCCCCCACGGGCTTTTCAATATTACTTTTTGTGGGTATTTTTGGGTTACTTCCCCTACCTGTGATGCCATAGCACACACCTCAAAACCTTTAAGTATCTCTAGGGCTTTTACGGCGGAGTCTTTGTGGATCGCCAACACAAACGTCCCCTCATTAGCCAATGCCGTCGCCTCGAATCCCAGCATCTCGCAGATCCCTTTAACCTCATCACTCACGGGGATTTTTTCCTCTTCGACCTCGATACAGACGTTGGATTGTCTCGCCCACTCGTTGAGTACCGCCGCAACCCCTCCGCGCGTCGCATCCCGCATCGCCGTAATCTTAATCCCTGCATCCATAAGGGCTTTCACCTGCGGATAGAGCGAGTTACAGTCACTTTTGAGGGTACTGCTCATCTCCATCCCCTCGCGCGCGGCAAAAATTGTCGCCCCGTGGCACCCGATGTCGCGGTTGATGAGGATAACATCTTCTTCGCTCACGTTGTTCGAGCTAATCCCCGCTTGGACAATCTCACCCAGCCCCGTAGTGTTGATAAATATCTTATCCACGCTCCCCTTCGGGACGACCTTGGTATCGCCGCTCACAACCACCGCTCCGTTGATCGCTAACTCGCTTCTCATGCTCTCGACGATCCGCTCCAGTGACTCTACCTCAAACCCCTCTTCGATGATGACACTGCATGTCAAATATTTAGGCACTGCCCCCATCATGGCAAGGTCGTTGCACGTACCGCACACCGCGAGTTTGCCGATGTCCGCCCCCGCAAAAAAGAGGGGACTAACGGTGAAACTATCGGTCGTCATCGCCAAATTCCCGATCACGGCCGCATCTTCACTACGCTCTAAAATCTCGTTTTTAAAGGCTTTGTAAAATACCTTTTTAATCAGTTCGTTGTTCTCTTCGCCGCCGTTGCCTTGGGCAAGGGTTATTGTTTTTGTCATTAGCTATCCTCATTTGATTTTTCAGAATAAAAGTTAATAAATAAATGCACTATTTTCATATTGCTTTTTTCTGTAAATCCAACTTTTAAATTCTCTTTTTGAATATCTTCGTCACTAAAGCCTGAAAAATGTTTTTGATACTTATTCCATAGTCCTTCAAAATCTTTGACTTTTGAATATACGAGTATAAAATTACATCTATTTCCAGATGTGTCATACTTATCAATTAGTTTGTCGTAATGTTCATTGATAGTTGAAGCGGTATCACTCTCTAAAATAAAAGCTTCAATACCACTTTCAGGAACGCCACTCTCTTTATTCTGTACAACTAAATCTCTCTCACCAACACTTTTGCCACTTTGCGATTCACCACCACGGCTTTGGTCTGCAATACGATAACTTTTAAGTTTTAATGCATCACGAAATCTATCATTTATCAAGTCTTCTATCTCATTAAAAATAGATTTTCTACTTTCCATTAATAATAAAGAAATTTCAATTAAATCATTTTTTAATTTTTCATAATCAAAAAATCTATTATCAGATTCACTTGACACAAAACCATCTAAAATATTTTTGTAATCTTTATTATCTTCTCTATTTTTTAACTGCAAATTATAGGCAATCTCCAGTTGCCTTTTAATCCTAGTCTGTAGTTTAATATTTGGGCTGTTTTTCAGCTCTTCAAGTAAGCTAATTTTACTTATATCTTCACCCAAGCTATTTAAAATATTACTTATTGCTTCGTTCATATTATCGTAAATATCAGGGGAATAAGCTCCTTTTGGATGATAGTATTCATGGAAAAAATCAAAGTAACTTTCCAATATAAATCTTACATTTTCACTATTTAAATTTCTTACTCCTGTTTTATACAATAGAGCCATTAAACTTTTAAATCTTTTTCTATGAACCGGACATATATTCAACACATCAAATTTATTAAATCTATATGAGGGCTTTAAAAAATTCATTTTAGCATTTACACAAAATGATAAATAAGGATTTCCTTTTGGATATATTAGAGTAATATAATCTTCAAAAGCACGGTTTTTATCCATCGTAAATAAATACTCAAAATAGACAGTAAAATTCATAATATCTTTTGTACACAACTCTTTTACAAATTCATAATTCTCTGTATTTATAGCTATTATTTGAGTGAAATAGTCTTTACTCTCTGTATTCAATGTAGTTAAGTGAGGAAAAATATTTTGTTTTATTTCTTCTATTAAATATTGCAAGGTTTCTGTGTCGAATATCTCTAGCTTTTTGAATAAATCAATAAACTGATAATCTAAACTTGATTTTCTAAACTCGTTTTGTTTCAATGTATAATTCAGAACTTCAATAGACAATGAAATTAAATTGCCGATATTCTTTTTTGAAATATATAAAAAATAATCTTTTAACAATCTTCCATTGCTTAATGTATGCCAAAAAAGCTTTTTGTACTCTTCTTCAGTAGCTATTAATTCATCAATCTCATCATTACTAATATTTGAAAATAAATAGTTGTACAACATACTAAAGTGATAAACTCTATGGGTTGATAATTTTTCTTTAATAGTTAAATACAACTCATCATTTTGAAACTCTTTTTTAGTCAAATCTATGAAAGACTGATATTTATCTCCTAAGTCTTCTCTCAATTTTTCATTCGTTTTTTTCTCATCATGGTGTCTTCCTTTGGCTATCAAATACACACTTAAAATATCACTTTGTGTGGTTAAAGAGTTTATTGCATTTTCATAAATCTTCTGCTTTTCTTTTTTCTCTTTGGTTTGTTGTCGTTCCCATTGTTTGTCTCTCCATTTTTTTTCTTGCTCTCTTTGCTTTGCCCACATATCTTCCATGTATATTTCAAAGTCTCTGTTTTTCATCAGTAAATCAGAAATACCATCAATTTTATGTCTTAGACATGAATAATGTTCTTTAAAGTTTTGGATTGGATATTTTTCAAATATATCATCCATCTCTTCAATATTTATTGTATAAAACTGTAAAATATCCAATATATCTCTGTATCGGTTATCGCCGAGTTTTTGATTGAAAAAATAGTTCCAAAAATCATTTTTAATATCATTAAAGTCAAGTGTAAAATCATCTTTGTCATATTCAGCAATTCGCCATGTGACATGTATTAAATTCGATTCAATCAACTCATCAATAGTTTCTAAAATACTTTTATCTTCAAGAAATTGATAATTTTTAAAAATCATAAAGAGGATACAGCTTATTTGTTCATCACTGTATCCTATACTTTCTCTCTCATGATTTTCCATTATAGTGTTAAACCAAAATAATATATCTTCAACATCTATTTCTAGTAATTGGTGTTTTTGAAACTCAGAAAAATTTTGTACTAAAGCTATTAATTCTTTAAATTCAACATGCTTATACAATACATGAAAAATATGTAAATATAAATAGTCTTCTTGATAATCAATTAAATCATTAGCAACAATAAAATAGAATAGTCTTTTATTGTATTCCATATTGGTTATATGATTTATTTTCATATATTCAGTACATAGGTGTTTATCCGATTTTATATTTTCGAGTATTTCAAATATAATATCTTCAAGCTCTATTGAGTAATTATGTTCCAAAAGACTCACTAAATATAGAAATAGTTCTCTATCAACATCATTTATATTTATATTTTTTCTAACTAACTCGTCGATACTATCTACTGAATTTAGTTTTACAAGTGAGCTATTTTCTATATACTCCCATTTTCCCCAAGCTTTTTGTCTCTCTTTTTGTAAGATATTTAGCATTGAACCCAATAAAACAGTTTGTTCTTCTTTTGATAAATACGGATGTCGTCTAAAAATCAATGGATCAAAATCAATAAAATGTTTAAAAAAGTTCACTTCGATATTTGTAAGATAAATAATCACTTCTTCAAACTCTTCATAAAATCCATAATTGTATGCAAATATCTTTTTTATTGTTGAAACATCTAGTTGTTTAGCATTTATAAAATACGCTGTTAAATATTCTTGAATCGATTTATGAAAAAATCTTGTATTGTCTCTGTTTCCACTAAATAATGCGGTATCAAATACAATATTTAACTCTTCTCCTGTTATTTCAATATCATTTAATTTATATAATTCACTAGCCAATTTGTTGATATTTTCTATTGATATAGTTCTTTTTCTATTAAGCATCATATATGTTGCTATTAATGAAGCGATAGAAAACATTTTGTCTGGTGACAATTTTAACAACTGTCGCTTTCTTTCATTATCAGTTTCAAGAACCAAATGCTCTTTTATAATTTCTTGATATATTTCAAAATACTTAAGTAATTTCCCTCTATATTTATCAAAATTGTCAATAAGATAAATTACTATTAGTATATTTTTTAATAATTGATCTAAATAGTTTTGCTCTATAAATTCCCAAAATTCATCTTCATTAACACTTTTTTGTTTCAAAATTTCATTTATATTCTCTGTACTCAATTCCTCAATATAGAAAACTTTTAAATCCTCATCAATCGTTTTTAGTTCTTCTTCAAATGTCTCTTTCCATTCAATATATCTACATGTAATAATAAACTTTACATTTGGATTTATCTCTTTACATTTTTCAATATATTTCGATAAATTTCTTTTTAAAACTTTATCGCTATCATTTTTTGATAATGCTTCATCAATAGAGTCTAATAAGACAACATCAACTTCTTCGTTCATGTCTTCTTCATCATCAACAAACATTAATTCAACAAAGATACTTTTTTGAGGATTTAATTCTTTGTATTTTTCTAATTGGTAAGTTTTACCTGAAGCTGGTTCTCCAAGAATTACTGATATTTCATTATCTAAAAGGTTTTCAAATATTGATTTTTTATTTGTAATACTATTAATATATGTTCTTTCAATAAAGTAACTCATAATAATTTTATCACTTCCCAATGCCCACTTTTCAAACTACCGACCCGCTGTAGTCGCCCTTGCTCTTTGAGTGTTGCCATATCCCTTTTGATGGTTTTATCGCTTACTTTTAATCGCTCCGCTATCTGTGTCGACGTGATCTCTTTGTTTTTTTCGATCAATTTTACAATCTCATCCATACGGTTTTTAGGGACATTTTTAGGGACATTTTTAGGGACATTTTCATTCGCGGCATTTTTCAATGTTTTGAGTATAATCTCTAACATATATTCTATAAACGGTGTACTCTCTCCCGCACTTCCCGAAGCTTCCAAAGCCTTATAATACGATGCTTGATGTTCTCGAACGACACTCTCTATAGGGATAAATCCAAAAATCTTTTTGTAATGGTTCAATATAACACTCTGCCAGAGTCGTCCCACTCTGCCGTTACCATCTTCGAACGGATGGATAAACTCAAACTCATAATGAAATACACAACTGACAATCAGAGGGTGATCTTTGGTGTTTTGTAACCATTCAAATAGATTTCCCATGAGTTCAGGAACTTGAGAGGGAGGGGGTGCGATGTGGGTTATAATATTGTTTGACCCGACACCTGCATTCATATGTCTATAACTCCCCGCAGTGGATACGAGCTTTTCCATCATCAGTTTATGCGACAAGAGGAGATCTTTTTCTTGTTTAAATACGTAATTATCAAAATGCTCATACGCTTTTATCGCCCCTTGTACCTCGGCGATCTCTCTCATCGTCCCTAAAACGGTTATCCCGTTTATAACATTCGTCACTTTCTCTTCGCTGAACGTATTGCCCTCTATCTGCAACGTTCCCGTAATACTTTTTACACGATTTTTTTTACGAAGTTTCGGCGTTTTTAAATTGGTTTCTATGTGCTTAATATCCGTTATGATTTCAACAATATCACTCACCAACGAGAGCATTTTAGAGGTGATCGTAAACGGCGGTTGATAACTCATAACTGCAAAGCCCTTAGATTCATAATCTTTATAGATTATAGCAAATTCCCATACTTATAATACGCCGAACACGCCCCCTCGGAGCTGACCATACAGCTTCCCACAGGGCTCGTTGGTTTACATGCGGTGCCGAAAATAGAACACTGCGGCGGGGAGGCTTTCCCTTTGAGGATGTCGCCGCAAATGCAGAGTTTGTGATCGTTGATCTCCTCTTTAGGTAACACGGCATCATAAATCTTCTCAGCGTTGTAGCGATCATACTCGCTACGCAGACCCATTCCGCTTTGGGGAATATCACCTAGACCGCGCCAGCGAAAGTCCACTTTATGGAAGTATTTGTCATTCAACGCTTGGGCTTTGAGGTTCCCCTCACGTGTTACGGCACGTTTGTACTCCACCTCCAGCTCGCATCGCCCTTCGATAAATTGTTTGACGATCATACTGATCGACTGCATCACGTCGACCGGCTCGAAACCGCTGACGACGATGGGTTTACCCCAGTCGCGCGGGAACTCTTCGTAAATTTTGCTTCCGCTGATAACGCTGACGTGGGAGGGTCCTAAAAACGCATCGATAATACACGCCTCATCGCTGATGAGGGCGCGCATCGGTTCGGGTACGGTGACGTGGTTGACGTGCAAGAGGATATTTTTCACATCTTGGCGGATCACCGTGTCCAAAAGTGCGGCAGTCATGGGGGTTGTCGTCTCAAATCCGATGGCAAAGAAGATCACCGTTTTATCGGGGTTCTCTTGTGCGATTTTGAGACAATCCAGAGGCGAGTAGACGAAACGGACATCCGCACCTTTGCTCCGCGCATCTTGCAAACTTCCGTTGCTTCCGGGGACTTTGATCATATCGCCCAGCGTCACCAAAATGACATTAGGCTGTTGACTCAACACATAGGCGTGGTCGATCCGCTCTTTGGGCATGATGCACACAGGGCACCCCGGACCGTGGACGAAATGGATGTTAGAGGGGAGCAGTTGCAACACACCGTATTTCATGATGGTGTGGGTATGTCCGCCGCACACCTCCATGATATTGATCGGGTGAGGGAGCTTTGAGGCATCCTCAGCGATGATCTTCGCGTACGCTTTTATCGTATCGGCATCTCGGAAATCATCATAGAGATTTTTAAGTTCCAATCCCATCTCAGGCTCCGCCGTTCGGACAATTCTCACTCTCTTCTATCGCGGCAAGCCTCTCCTGCTCATCCATAACGTCCAGTATCTCTTTGTAAACCCTCAGCGATTCTAGGGCATCTTCCTCGTCGATTTTGTTCATGATAAATCCGATATGAAGAAGTACATAATCGCCGATTTGGACACTTCCCTCTTCCATCAAATCCAGCCCTGCATTACGCTGTACACCCATCGTATCGACGGTTGCGATATTATGTTCCGTGTCGATACTGACCACTTTTGAGGGGATAGATAAACACATATTAATTTCTCATCTTTCGTTTAAATTCAATCCACTCGATCACCTTCATGATGGAGGCTTCGTCGTTGATATTTACTTCCAAAATATCGACGTTCGGTTTGATCTTTCTAGCTTCGGCTTTTTCGCGCTCGATGTCGTATTTGAAATACGGCAACAGATCGGTTTTAGTGATAAGGATCAGATCGGCGGCACGGAACATGACGGGATATTTGGCGATTTTGTCTTCCCCCTCAGGGATCGAGACGAGGACGATATTGAGATGTGAACCCACATCGTAGCTCGCAGGGCAGACCAGATTCCCGACGTTTTCGATAAAGCAGACATCCAGCGGTGTGAGCGGCAAATCATGCAACCCTTTGTGTACCATAAACGCATCCAGATGACACGCACTACCCGTCTGAATCTGTACGGCAGGAATCCCCACTGCGGTGAGACGATCCGCATCGCGTGACGTCTCCAAATCCCCTTCGATAACCCCGAATTTAAACGGTGCCAAACTGCCCATTTTTTCCAGAAGTGTCGTTTTTCCGCTGCCGGGCGAGCTCATCAGATTGATCGCCAATACCCCGTGCTCGTTAAAATGTTCGCGATTATGGTGCGCCTCTTGGTCATTTTTATCCAAAATCTTTTTGATCACCGCAATCGTTTTAGTGTCATTGAGCTGAGGGTTATGGTGCAGTGTCTCATGCGCCGCCTGATGCGCATGTGAATGCTCTCCGTGGTCGTGGTGGTGATGCCCGCCGTCGTGGTCGTGTTCGCCTGAATCATGCTCGTGATCGTGAACATGGGTATACTCTCTGCCGAATTCGTCCACATGGGTATGCCCGTGCTGGTGTTTATTTGTCGTTATGGAACATCCGCAATCTTTACACATGGTTATATCCTTTTTATTTTATTTAATATCTCCAAACCGGCAAAGCCGGTTCGAATAGCAGGGACAAAATTGTCCCTTGCAACCCACTGAAGCTTTTCGCATGAATGCGAAAGATTTATCATAGTATCAATCCGGCCCGTGTGAGGAGATCGATTTCATAAGCGTTTTCACTTGTCCCGTCGTACAGGATTTTACCTTTTTCATCCAAGATGATGACCCGTTCGCCCAATTTCGGTGCGATTGCCAGATTGTGCGTCGCCGTGACCGTCGTAATATTCAGTGCGGCGATCATATCCATAAATTTGGCAGTGCTTGCCGGATCAAGAGCACTCGTCGGCTCATCCAAAAGTAGAACTTTGGGCGAAAGGGACATCACGCAGGCAAGTGCGAGTTTTTGTTTTTGTCCGCCGCTGAGCTTGAACGGGACACTGTTCAGATACGGCGCCAATCCGAACACATCGGCATAGTTTCTCACCCGTGCATCGATATCATCGAATTCCAGCTGACGTGAGCCGAAGGCTATTTCATCATAGACACTCGGATTAAACAGCATGGCGTCGATATTCTGAAATACCAATCCGACACTTTTTCTGAAATACTCGTTTGTAGCCTTATTTTTTAGCGCCTTTTTAGTGAGTGGAGTGTTTTCAAAAAGCAGCTCTCCGCTATCGGGGAAGACCAAGGCGTTCAGCATTTTGAGCAGCGTGCTTTTCCCGCTGCCGTTGACCCCTAGCAGCACAATTTTTTCACCCTCCTCGATACACAGATTCAGGTTTTCAAAAACGGTACTGCCCTCTCGTTTGAGTGTGACATTTTCGACTCTAAACATGAAAACCTCTGGATTTCATCGCCTCGTAATTCTCTTTGCTCTCTCTGATGTTTTTGTCCAAAAATCCCGCGATCGCGGAACCCAGATAATCGTAAATCTGATGCCGTGTCGGCTTTTTGAGCGTTCTTGATTTAAGCGCGTCAGTATAATCGCCGTAGGCTCTTTGCATCGTCATGATTTTCGAGACGCTCAATACCAGTAAAAAGCTCAAATCTTTCGAAAAGGCGACCGCTTCGTAAACATTGACCCTGCTCGTAAACAACAGTGTCAAAAATACCATATCGAACGAGCGCAAATTGACAGTCAGAAAATAATGCCAAAACGGTTGATGCTGCATATAAAGCATTGCCGAATAACTCAGGGTAATGAACATCGAAAACAAAGCGACCAATATCAATGATCTGCGCGCAAGGGTAAAAACCGATCTGCCTGACATCAAAACCAATACGGCAAGAGCTGCCATTAACGGTTCATAGCTCTTCATCGTCGATAATGCGATAAGGGCACCGATGTATAAAAAGAAAGTGGTTTTAGCTTGCACGTTTTACCGATTTTTTAATTCCTGCCATGACCGCAAAGAGTAAACCCGCACCGATAGCGGCGCTGATCCACGTCGATACCAAAGCACTGACTCCGCTGATTTCATAATCGGGAATGAGTGCGCCGATCAGAGGTTTTGTCTGTTCAATGGATTGAGGAACATAGCCTATCATTGCTTGGATCTCTTCCACGCTCCATTCACCCCATGCCGGGCCTTCAGCGATGAGACCGAGAGGGGTGAGCGCGATTGCCGCCAGGATAAAAATCAACAGATATTTTTTAGTTTGACTCATACCAGTACCTCTTTATGTGAACTTTGGTGGGTGATTTTTTCAAGAAACCGCATGACCAGCATAGTGGCAAATCCCTCCACCACACCGAAAAACAGTAGATGAGAACCGACAACGGCAGGGATTGTCACCGCTAACCCGAACGGAAAATAGATCGGATGACCGGCGGCATCGACACCCAATAGCGGCTGAATACCCAAAGCCACGGCAACTACAACGGATGCAAATACGATACTGCTCCACCCTGTCAAAAACAATGCAATGGTATTGTTCACTCTGTTTTTGAGGAGTTTATGGACATAAAATGCACTAAACGAAGCAACAAAGCCCATTGCCAAAGAATTGATCGCAAATACGCTGAGCCCGCCGTCACCAAAAATAAGCGCCTGAATAAACAATGTCAGCGATAGGCAAAACGCCGCTACCCACGGCCCGAATAAAATAGCTAAAATCGCAGCCCCGATAGCATGTCCGCTGGTTCCTCCCGGGATCGGAATATTAAACATCATGACGACAAAAGAGAAAGCGGTAAGGGATGACAAAAGGGCAAAAGACTCATCGTTGATCGCCTCTTTGGTTTTTTTGAAAGCCATCATCAGTAGCGGAATAGCTACGACCGTTGCCGGAATATAGGTTAAGGGGGATATAAAACCGTCAGGGATGTGCATAAAGACTCCTTTGGTGAATTACTATTCATCTTTGAAGTAATTATAAATGATTTAACTATAGGCAAGTTTAAAAAAATCATTTCTTAGTTATTTTTAGGACTAAATATGCGTTTTAACTATAAAAAGTACAAATAGTACCCTTTATAGTTTACGGGCGACAGTTCCCACAGGATGGTTATACCAACCCGGATCGGAGTAATCACCTTTGGGTTGATTACGGCGCACTTTGACAAGGGTGAACATCCCCCCCATCTCGATAGGTCCGAACGGCCCGCGTCCGGTCATCATCGGCAAGGTATTCTCCGGCAGTTTCATCCCCATCTCAGCCATATCCTGCATCTCCGCCATCCCGTTTTTCCCCATCGGCATATACATATAATCGGGCATCAGATCACTTATTTTTTCGGTGAGATCGTCTTGTTTAACCCCGATCATATTCGGAACGCTGTGGCCCATAGGCCCCATCGTATGATGCGACTTATGACAATGGAGTGACCAATCTCCCTCTTCGGTGGCTACAAATTCAAACGCTCTCACTTGCCCCACTCCTATATCAATGGTCACTTCAGGCCACCTCGCATTTTTAGGTACCCACCCTCCGTCGGTACACGTCACCTCGAACGGATGTCCGTGCATATGGATCGGATGGTTCGTCATCGTTAGATTTCCGACACGGATGCGGACACGATCACCTACGCGGACATTCATCGAATCGATCCCCGGAAAAACACGGCTGTTGAAACTCCAAATATTAAACTCGGTCATCGTCGAGGGGTTTGGGGTATAGGTTCCCGGGGCTACGTCGTAGCTGGCAAGGAGAAAACAAAAATCCCGATCCACTTTATGCTCTTTCGGGGCTTTTGGGTGAACGATAAACATCCCCATGCATCCCATCGCCATCTGCACCATCTCATCGGCATGGGGGTGATACATAAACGTTCCGCTTTGACGAAGGGTAAATTCATACACATAGCTCTCACCCGGAGCGATCTGCGGCTGCGTCAATCCCCCTACCCCGTCCATCCCGTTAGGGAGGATCAACCCGTGCCAATGGATCGTCGTGTGTTCGGGAAGCTTGTTCGTCACGATCAGCCGTACCATGTCCCCCTCAACCGCTTCGATTGTCGGTCCGGGCGAAGTACCGTTGTAGCCCCAGCAATTCACCACCATCCCCGGGGCAAACTCTCGCACTACCGGCTCCGCAATCAAATGAAACTCTTTTACCCCCTCTTTCATTTCATACGGGAGACTCCAGCCGTTGAGGGTTACTACGGGATTGTAGTTCTTCCCCTCTTTGGGTGTAATGAGTGTAGCGGGAGAGAGAACTCGTTTGGGATTTTTGACAAGGGTAATCTGACGCTTTGTCCCCTCATGTCCCGTGTGGTTATGTTCGGAGGCTTTGAGATTCGGACTCAATGCCGCAGATGCGATCAATGCCGCACCCAAACCTAAAAAATCGCGTCTATTATTTCCCACTAGAGTTTCCCCCCTATCGTATATTCCAAATCGGCCTGCGCTTTTTGAACCTCTCCCAGTGCATCGAGCGCTTCCATTTTTGCCTCGCCTGCATGCCGCTGATCTTCGAGCAGTTCGTAAATGCCGTCCAGCATACCGTTGTACATCAGCTGTGTCTCTTCGAGTATCTGCTGATTGGTTTTTACAATCACCTCATCGTATGAGTACGCTATGTCGTACGTATATCGAAGATGCGCATACCCCTCACGTACCTCTGATCGGATATTGACGGCTGTTTCATAAAGCCGATGGACGCTTTGATTGTAGATGGCCTGCGTTTTGCTCATCCGTGCCTGTCCGAAATCAAAAATAGGGATGGGAAGTTTTATCCCAAAGGTATTAAACCGCTTTTCACCCGTTGTTTTTTCACTCTCGAGCGAGAGTTCAACCTCATTCACAAAACGTGTTTTCTCACTGTATCCGGCCTGTGCTGCGGCGTAATCGACCGATTTCATCGCACTGCGCATATCGAGACGGTTGGCAATCGCACGTTTTTCCAACCCGGATTCCGAAACGGCAGGCTCAATACGCGTTAGAGGCTCTAAGCTCAAGGTATAATAGGTTTGCTCTCCGTAGAGTCCCAATGTTTTATTTAAGGCTTCGCGCGCCGTAGCATTTTGGCGAGAGAGCCTGATCGATTCGATACGGGCACGCTCATAGCTCTCTTGAATTCTGAGCATATCGCGCTTGGAGAGATTCCCTGCGGTATATTGGCGAACCGCGAGTTGAAGTGAAGCTTCATGCGATTTTAGAATCGGACGGTAGAGAAGTACTTTTTCTTCCGACACGCGCGCATCAATGTAGTTCTTCTTTGCATCTCTCGCACTGCGCAATACGATGTCCCCGACATTGAGTACAGCCTCTTCGAGGGCCAAGCCTCCGAGTTCGCGCCGAAGAGGGATCCAAAGAAGATCCAAAAAGGCAACTTCTACATTGAGTGTCGACGTGCTCACACCGTTACTTCGACCGATACTGTAGCCCAAAAGAGGATTACGCATCAATCCCGCTTCCACTAACTCGCTCTGAGCTATACCGATATTTTCATAGCTTTGCTGCAATGCACGGTTATTGATCAACATAATCCGCAAAGCATCCTCCTGAGTCAAAGGCTTCGATAAAAGCGCTCGTACACTTTCATCGACACTTTCCGCTTCTTGAGCCGTTTTGATCCATTGCAGATTTTTAACACCTTGCTCTGCGGTTAGCTGATTCACAGAATCAAACGCCTCTTTTTGAGAGAGGGCGGAACATCCCGAAAGGATAAACAATGCCGCTAACGATGCACTAACCGTTTTTACTGCCATTTCGCACCTCCATGCCCCGTCACGTTTTGGTCCTCTTTTTGAACGCACCCTTCTTCGGCTACGTCAATCGATTGCGGCGGCGGTGTATAGACACTTTTCCCGTTCGACGCCTCGGAGGATGGCGATACCTTGTTCCCGGAGGCATAACCGATAATCCCGACTAAAACAAGGAGGAGAACGGGCTTCATTGCTTTTTCATCCGTACAATGATGTTTTTCCCCTCTTTTTGGATAAATTCAAAATCCACCTTATCTCCGACTTCCAGAGGGTGGGTCAACTCATGATCATTCACGTCAAATACCATTACCATGGAAGGCCATCGCAATTCGGGGATAGGATTGTGAAAAATACGGATACTTTCGTGATTATCGGCGATCTGCTTCACCGTTCCGGCAGCGTGGATCGTTTGTACAGAGACAGTGCTTTTTTCAGAATGGGAATGTTCCCTATCCATTCCCCAAGCGCCCGGTCCGATAACCAATGCACTAAAGCATACGGCGCTTAAAAATTTCGCTCTCATCGCAACCCCTTTTTTATTGGTTTTAAAAAGTGTATCACATGCACCGCACAAATCATTTAATCTAATAATAACAATGTTAACCGTTTGCTTTGTTCGTCATTGCGATGCGCTACAATATCTCTATGAAAGAACAAAACCGCTGTCTTTACTGCCATCATCCGCTCTACATTTTGGGCGATGGAATGGTCAAATGTTCCGTATGCAAAAAAAAATACAGCACAAAGCGTGTCGGTCAGATAAAAGCCCTCATCCAGCTCTTTTGCGAAGACGCAAATGCCCTGAACGCGTCCAAAGCCCTTCAGCTCAGCTATGTCACCGTGTTGAAATACTATCAGCAGTTTCGCCGCGCCGCCGCCGAGTATTGCGAATCCCAATACGACAGACTCCGCACGAATGAGTCCCAATACGAAGAGTATCTCTACATCGAAAAGTCAAAACGCCATGACAAAACCGCCGTTTTCGATTCCCATAATTTTCTGACGTTCGGCTACGGAGAAAAAGTATATACCCTCCTTATGCCTTCGCTGGGGGTCTTTAAACAGCAGTTTGTCGAAGACAATCTCGAAGAGCTCTATTACAAAGAGTTTTCAAAGTTTATGCGAACCAGTAAAATCATCAAAATATCCGAATACGACAATAGTATCGAGAAGTTTTGGCACTATTTTGAACAGTTTATTACACCTTTTAAAGGGGTAAGCAGCGAACACTTCCCCTACTATCTTAAAGAGGCGGAATTCAAATTCAATACACCGGTTCAACACCGCTCGCTTATTCTCGAGCAGCTCTATTTTCGTCTTAGCGGGTCGGGTATTTAAACCCGTCAATAATCTCCGTTAGACTCGTGAATGGCGCTTTGGGAATGGCATCAATTTCAATAGTTTCTAGATAGTTAATAACTGTTTTTATATAGTCACTAAACCGTTTTTCCAATGCATCGCTCAGCCCCATATGAAACGTGATACTGTTAGGGATGATCCCGATGACGTTCGATTCGGGAAGCGGATGTCCCATCAACTCGATCATATCCAGACACTGCATTACCCCCACTTCGTGTGCGCCGCCGCTGTTGAGCCCATACCCGCTCAGTTCATAGGATGGGATGTTGTATATGCTGCCCGCTTCATCGTCAAGATTGATCGTATCGAGGATAATGATCCGATCATTCTCCAGAAAAAGGTTGAGCAGATTGATCCCCTCTACACCGCCGTTAATGACCTCGATATCAGGCGAAAACGCATAGTTGGCGTTCAGATAGGCGCACGCGTAAATCCCGATGCCGTCATCTTCTTCGAGTACATTGCCGACCCCCAGCACAACGATTGACATACGTTAAAATCCTTTGCCGTGTTCGATGCTCGGATTGGCAAACTGTTCCAAGATTTCGTCCAGATCCATTACCTCATTTTTTCGCGTCGCTTTTATCCCGCATTTGCCGAGCTCTTCGATAATCACATCGATGTATCTATCCCAGTGTGAACGCAGAGCGGGAGTTACATCGACGCTGACGCTGATAATGTCTTCGGGGACGATACTGACCATCGCGGTTTGGGCACAGTGCGTAGCCATCGAGCAGATTTGGAGCATTTCGGTAATCTCGACCTCATTGGCCGTCTTTTTGATCCCCTGGTTGGCGATCAGCTCATCGCCGCTCATCACTGTGATCGTCCCAACCGCTTTGGAATCATCAGAACTGGTATTGGCGATAATGACATGCTCATATTCCTGAAGCAGCGGCATCAGCAAAAATCCGAGTGTCCCTCCGTCGATAATGTCCAGCGCCGGTTCATAGGTAAAATTTTCTTTGAGGTATTTTCCGGCGTACAATCCGATCCCCTCATCCCTGAAAAATGCGTTCCCCGAACCGATTAGGGCTACTTTAGCGTCCATTATATTCCTTTGTGTTGTGTAATGCATAATATAACTGTCCAAGAGCAATCGATCCGTCATTGATCGGCGTTTGCTGCTGTGCGTAAAACCGTCCCTCTCCGAAACGGCGGTAGAGCCGTGCCATCAAAGCACGGTTTTGAAAAACCCCTCCGCCCACGACAACAGGCAGTTCAGGGTTTTGATCCGCATAATAGAGGATGATCGCCTCGACCGTAGAAATAAAACGGCTGGATATCTGTGTTTTATCTCCATTGAGTGAAACGATTTCTCGAACCATAGGGGAGAGGTCTATCGCACCCTCTTGCACCTCAAAAGCAAACGGCTCAATGATAGAGTCATCGACAAACGACTCCATCATCATCCCCCCCTGCCCTTCATAATCGAGGCTTTGGATAAATCCTCCTAAGGAAGCGACACCGTCGAAGAGCCGTCCCATCGAAGAGCTGCGGGGAGCGTTGATGTTTTTGACCCACATATGATGCAGTGTCCGGATCTCGTGAGGCAAAAAGGATTCAACCGCCGGAGAGTTGAGATTTAATACCTCATCGAGACTAAAGCACTCAAACAGCAGTGACAAAGCAATCCGTCTTGGCTCTTTGATCGCTTTGTCTCCCCCTAAAAGGGCAAACGGTTTTAAACACCCGATCCGCTCATACCCGTGTACGTCGGCAATCAAAACTTCCCCGCCCCACAGGCTCCCGTCCTCTCCGTATCCCGTACCGTCATAAGCAAAACCGAGTACCTTTTCGTTTAATCCGTACTCGGCCATACAGGCCAAGATATGGGCATAATGGTGCTGTACGCCGTAATGCTCTTTTTTTTGTCCCACCGCATATGCGCTCGAAGCGTATGTCGGATGAAGATCGTGCACTAAAAGCGACGGTTCCACTTCATAGAACCGTTTAAACGTCTGTACCGTCCGCTCAAAATAACCGTCCGCCTCGACACTCCCCAGATCACCGATATGACCGCTGAGGATCATATTATCCCCTTTACCGAGGGCAATCGCACTTTTTTGATGCGCTCCGAGGGCTAAAATTTCCGTCAAATCGGTTTTTTCCGTCGCCACCGTATGGGGAGCGAACCCCCGCCCCATCCGCAGCATGACAACGTGCCCGTCGGCAAATTGAACAACGGCATCGTCCAGCGCATTGACGATTGTACGGTCATGATCTAAAACAGCGTCTACGACCGTTCCGAGCCGATTGACGATTTCGCTGCTGCGTACGATAATCGGCTCATCGCTGATGTTGGCACTGGTCGCTACGAGGGGGAAATCGATCTGCTCAAACAACAATCGATGAAGCGGCGTATAGGGGATAAATACCCCCAAGCGCTCAATCCCCGGAGCGATATGTTTTGAGAGATTTGTCCCTTGCAGTGCATCCACGATGACGATCGGTTTGATCGCTCCGCCGATCATATAGCGCTCTTTCTCATTTATCCGAGTATAGCGTTCGCACTGCGCTAACGAGCGAAACATCACCGCAAGAGGCTTTGCTCTGCGGTGTTTGCGCTGTCGAAGGGTGCTCACGGCAGTGTCTGATGTCGCATCGCACATCAGATGAAATCCCCCCAGCCCTTTGAGGGCGATGATCTTTCCTGATTTCAGCATCTCTACGGCCAGATCGATAGGATCTCCCTCTATCTCATCTCCCTTATTGTCCATAAATTTTAACTGCGGTCCGCACTTCGGACAGCTGATCGGTTCGGCATGATAGCGGCGGGAGGAGGGATCGGTGTACTCTTCTTTGCACGTTGAGCACATCGTAAAATGTTTCATGGAGGTACGGACGCGATCGTAGGGGAGGGTTTGGAGAATCGTATAGCGGGGACCGCAATCGGTACAGTTGATAAACGGATATCGGTAGCGGCGATTAGAGGGGTCATCCATTTCTGCTTCACATGCGGGGCATAACGCCCCCTCCAGAGGAATAGCGGAACTCCCCTCTCCCAATGTGCTTTCTCGGATTTCAAAACTGCCGTAGTCTTCCGATTCACACGGCTCGATTGTCAATGAATCAATCCGCGCACGTTCGGGGAGACGGGTTTGCAAAGCGGCTATAAATAACGGAGATTTTTCTCCGTGTGCCTCGATCACCACCCCATCAGAGGTATTGAGCACAAACCCTTTTATCGCATACTCTTGCGCTATGCGGTAGACAAAAGGGCGAAAACCTACCCCTTGAACCAGCCCTTTGACGGTGATTTTGAAACTGTTCATAAATAGTTTTTCTCCCGTCTTCGAAAGAGACGGGTAGCTTTAGGGGGTTGCAAGGGACAATTTTGTCCCTGCCACTTTACAGGCTTTGCTCGAAAAGTGAATGACAGTTGTTTATAAAAAGACTCCACCGACAACGCAATTTTCCTTCCCGATCGGATAACTCATGTTCATTACGACCGATACAGACTTCAAATTTCGCTGTAAACGGCTGAAAAGGGATTGTCCCGCGAAATAGGACCCGCACAATACGATATCCTCCGCTTTGGTCTTACCTTTGATTTCGGTAAGAAGTTCGCTGAAATAGTCTCCGAAAGATTCGAAGATAGAATAGCTTAGATAAACTGAATCGACACCCGCAAGACGATAACTGATGATACTGGATAAAAAGGCGACATGATTAAACCGGTTATCCGCTACTTTCGTATCGATTTGCAGCCCCCCTTTGCCGATAAATTTCAATCCCTCTTTCATCACCCCCTCAAAACTCTTCTCTTCCAGCCCCAAAATCATTGCCGTTGCCTGAAACAAGGTGAGATCATTCTCCTCTATCTGAACCAATACTTGATACAGTTCGGGATGATTGGTTTCGATATTGGCAATGAGCCGATCGGACCCTTCGCGCAATCCTCTCATCGATTCGATGATTCCGCTCCCCTCAAAGTGTTTCGGAGGAACTACCCGTATCACTTTTTTACCGTCATAATACAAAAATGACGGCTCTCCCTGAAAATAGGCACCTACGACTTTCGTCCCGAATTTGTTGTGTTCGGCAATCACCGACATAAATGAGGCTTCATCCTCAGCCATTGTATGGAAATTGGCCGATTCGACGGCAGGGGTCTCGGTTTCGAGCTGATTGACTTTTAACGTCGAAGCGGAGCTGAACCGATCCATCTGATCGAATAGCACCCCTTTTTCATCTTTGATCCCGACCAGACCGTGAGCGATGCTCAGGGTATCGGTACCGTAAGGAAGACGTGAGGGGAAAGAGACCCGCTCGCCCGAAGCGATAAAACGGATCTCCTTATTGATAAAGAGGTGCATATCGCTCTGATGGTTGATGTTGAGATCATAGTCCATCACGAAATCGGCATCACACGGCATATCCAGCGATTCATACACGATATAGTCCAATCCCAGCAGCGTCAACTCTTTGGCCAAAAGGATCGAGAACCCCTCATCCGGGTACTTTACATCCATTGTCGAGCCAAACGTATCGATGAGATTTTGCTCTTTGAGCGCTACGTGCAAAATGGGGCGTTCGATACTGAGGAGCGCATTGAACTCATCGTTGATCAATGAACAATACTCGGTGATTTTCGACGCATTGACCACCATTAAGACCGAAGCGGCAGAAGGTTTTTCACACCGCTGAAACAAACGGTATCCCATCGTCGTTTTCACCAGCAGTGTCTTGTGATCACGCAGCGCTTTGGCGGCAACCTCGAACATCGTTCGAAAACTCCCCGCATCGTTAGCGTAACGCTCTTTATCTTTGTGGATCAATCTGACGGGGATACCGCACGTGTGGCATGAGTTTAATACCTGCTTTTCACGGCGTCCGAGGGTATGTGATTCCCCTTCACAGCTCTCGCACGGCTTCACATACTTCAATGCGGTATTGCGCCGTTCAAACGGGTAGTGTTCGAAAAATGCGTATTGCCCTCCGCAATGGGTACACTGGGTAAACGGGTAATAATAGCGTCTGGAGGAGGGATCGAACACCTCTTTTTGACACGATGGGCATAATCCCAGCGCACTCGGATATTCGACCTCAAAATCGGGGATGCTCTCCGGCTCCCCCTCCATCTCATAATGCTGACTCTGTCTCATAAAACACGATGCCGGCAGTGTTGATGCAATGGTTTCCAAACACTCTTGAAGCTTTTCATGAGAACTTTCAAAAGCACAAATAATTTTATTTTTCTTCTGATGAACAACCGCTTTGATTCCAAAGGGGCGAATCGTGGCAATCAAATAATTTTTTATCGTCGGTTGAGAAAAAGAGGTCATAACCTCCAAAGCAAATGCCATAATAATCCTTACTCTCTGCGCTGTCTTTCATCCCTTCCCCGAGAGGAAGCTAAGAAAAACAGAGCAGTACGGGCTTGATGCCCGCACCTGCACCTATTCACTTTTAAGTGAATCGTCTTTGACAAATTTAGAACCGCCGATAACGATAGCGATATCCGCCTCTTTCCAGAAAATGGTTCTCCAAACTTGGTAATAGATATGAAAAACGACCCAGCAAATGATTAACCACATGGAGATATGATGTGAAATACGTACATCCATTTTACTGCCGCCGGTTACATACAATGTCCAATCCGTTGCTGCATGCAGCATCCACGGCCACCATGCGCCGATGGAACTTGTCCCTGAGCCCAACCCGTGTACATAGAGTTGAAGTCCTGTGAGAAGCATCCAAATCAACAACAAATGAAAAACCGTAAAATAGACCGTATTGAAACTGTCCGCATGCGCTGAATTGATCTCATTTTTACGGTTCAACGTGATTAAGTTGATGAAAACATTTTTGAATTCCGTAATATTTTTCGCATTCGGAATCACCTTTTTATACGGTTTTTCAAAACGGCTGAAAAAATAAAGATAGGCGATAGCGATCGATGTCACGTCAAAAATGATCGCAATGATAAAATGGCCGTAACGGTTCCACGCCATCACGTATTTATCAACGGCACCGTCAGCTATAAATGTCTGATAATACGGGTGTCCGATATAAAGTCCTGTAGCAATCGCCCCAACCAAACAAATCGCATTTACCCAATGCATGATTCGCATGACCGGTGTCATACGTTTGACTTGTGTGTACCCCTGTTTCATGATTCTCTCCTTAGATACTGCAAGAGGTATCTACTTTGTAAACAGCAAGCTCTTTACCTTTGGTATCGACGACGTGAACCGCACATGCGATACAAGGGTCAAAACTGTGAATCGTACGGATGATCTCTAAGGGCTGTTCCGGATTGGCCACTTGGGTACCGATCAAACTCGCTTCATAGGCACCCATACGGTTTTTATAATCACGTGGAGCCGCATTCCAGGTTGATGGGACAATCGCTTGATAGTTGACGACTTTTCCATCCGCGACACTGACCCAGTGCCCGAGTGCTCCGCGCGGAGCTTCCGCCATACCGCGCCCTTTTGCGCTCACGCTCACTTCGTCAAAATCGAATTCAGCCCATGTTTTGAGATCGCCGGCTGCCGCATTTTTTGCAAGCTCGTCAATCCACTCGACCATTACATCCGCCATCAACTCGGTTTCAATCGCACGTGCCGCCGTACGTCCGACCGTACTAAAGAGTACAGAAACCGGAAGATTTCCACGTGTGAGGAAATTTGTCACGTATTTGGTAATACGTGCATCTTTTGCCGCAACACCGATAACCATCCGTGCCAACGGCCCCACTTCAACACGGGCATCGTTGTAGATCGGTGATTTGATCCAGCTGTATTTCTCTTTCGTTTTCAAATAGGCGATACCGTCGGAACGTTTATCCAAACCGGTGTACTCAGGAATGGTTTGACCTTCGTACGGATGGAGAGGTTTTTCCCCTTTGTACCATGCATGGGTTACGTCTTCGGCAATTTTTGCTTCATCCAACGGAAGGACTTTAGAGATGTCTCCGCCCATTACAACCCCTTTAGGGAAAAGGAGTGCCGATTTGTAAAAACCGGTATCATCGAGACGGAAATCCCCGTAACTCATGAAGTTCAAAAGTCCTCCGCCGGTTCCGCCGACCCCTTTGCCTCCGACAAGCTCACTGAACGTCGCTTTAGAATCGGTCGCTTCGCCTGCATACATGGTACCCGCCATGTAAACATCCGGTAAATACGCTTGTTTGACAAACTTAGTCCCTTCAAGAAGAAGCGATTTGAACAACGAAATACGTGCCGGATTTTGAATATCTTGAACACACGTTACCCCGCCGACAACGATGGATTGCGGATGCGGGTTTTTACCGCCGAAGATCGCCTGCATTTTCGCCAAATCACGTTGTACGTCCAATGCGATAAGATAGTGGGCAACGCCGATAAGGTTTTGTTCCGGAGTCAGTTTGTAGTGAGGATTGCCCCAGTAACCGTTTCCGAAAATTCCCAAACGCCCTTGTTTAACAAATTTTGCCACACGGTCTTGAATCGCTTTAAATTCGCTTTCTCCGTCGATAAACGGGCTTACACCCGCAACACCGGCCCATTTACGTGCTTCTGCCGCCGTTTTAGCAGGATCAGCCGACAATGCCGAAACAACGTCGACGAAATCGAGTGCATGAAGATGATAGAAATGAACCACATGGTCATGCACATAGAGTGCACCTTGGATCAAGTTACGGACGATACGGGCATTTTTAGGAATCGTAATATTAAACGCATCCTCGACCGCTTCGATGGAACGTTGGTAGTGTGTTCCGGTACAAACACCGCAGATACGCATCGCCAAAAGTCCGCAGTCACGAGGGTCGCGTCCTTGTAAAATCGTCTCAATCCCACGGAACATTGTCGACGCACTGTAGGCATCGACAATCGTGTTATTCTCATCAATGACCGCTTCGATACGTAAATGTCCCTCGATACGGGTAATTGGGTCAACTACAATGTGCTTACTCATGGCTCTCTCCTGAATTTTCTCGTTTACCTGCGATGGCGCTTGCTGCTGCGTGGATACCGATACCGATACCGACTGCGGTCAACATACCCAAACCGAATTCGTCAACGGTTTTTTCTACGCCGCCCGTAGGTGCTTTGATTTTTGCATCCGCCATCGGACGCTCATACGCGTATTTATCCCAGAAATCGGGTTCCGAACATCCGATACAACCGCGCCCGACCCCGATAGGCCAGTTTACCCCGTCATTGTAACGGACGATGGAGCAGTTGTTGAACGTCATCGGCCCTTTACAGCCCATTTTGTAAAGACAGAAATTATTTTGCGCTCCGATATCGCCCCACTCTTCGACATATTCACCCGCATCGAAGTGTGCACGGCGCTCACAGTTGTCATGGATACGGTATCCGAATGCGAATTTAGGGCGTAGAAGCGAATCGAGTTCCGGCACTTGTCCCGTTAAGACGTAATGAAGTATTACACCCACCATGTTTGCCGGATTAGCCGGACAGGCAGGAATATTGATAAGGGGTTTGTTTTTAACAACGTCCATAACACCGACGGCACCCGTAGGGTTCGGAGCGGCAGCAGGAATACCGCCGAACGTAGCACAGGCTCCGACAGCGACAACAGCCGCAGCATTTTCGGCACAGCGCACAAGATGGTCGTGGAATGTTTCACCGGAAGCACCGATAGTCCCGTATTGACCGTCCATACCCATAGGGATAGAACCTTCGACAAAGAGAAGATATTTCCCTTTGAAATGTTCCATCGCTTCTTCAAGCTGTTTTTCAGCCTGAAAACCGGACGCGGCTTGAAGCGTTTCATGAAACTCAAGAGAGATGATATCCAAAACAATCTCATCGATTTTCGGCCCGTCTGCACGAAGGAGCGCTTCCGAGTTACCGGCACAGTCTTGAAGTTCGAGCCAAATCACAGGGGCACGGTTCATCATTACTGCCGCATCCGCAACAAGCGGAGTAAACATCGGAGGAAGCATCAACATCGCTGTCGTCGCACTCGCCCATTTCATGAATTCGCGTCGATCTATCCCGTTTTCTTCCAAAAGTTCGGTGAAATCAAGCTTATTGGCCGGTGTATTGGCACGCATCTCGTTCAAGCGCGCCTCACACTTTGCGAACAGCTCTTGGTAATACATATCACCCTTGTTCGTCTCAACTCGCGAACTTTTCGAAGTAAACAGTTTTTTAACCGCTTCTACTTTATCGGACATAATCCCCTCCTCAATATTTTATGAACAATCATTCAGTATTGTACGTCTGGATAACTTAAACGAATATTTAAAGGCTAAAATTTAATTTAAAAAGGTAGTTTGTTATTTAAGTTTAGGACTGATTGAGAATATTAAGCAAGAGGCGAGATATTTAATCTACTAATACAATCCCCATTGTCTCCAGTAGAAAAAGCGCCTCATAACGGTTGAATACCGCCCCCTTGAGGTGGTTGGAGCGTACATCGATCATCGTGTTGCTTGTGTCGGTAAAATTGGCATCTTCGAGGTGGGTGTTGCCAAACAGCGCCCCTTTGAAATCGCTTCCCGAAAAATCGGCTTTTTGAAAGGTTCCGTTGCGAAAATCGACCTCTTTGGCACGGCACTCCCGCATCACCAGCCCTTCCAAATTCAGGCCGAAAAAGTTGCTATCATTGAGGATACACTCACGAAAACGGAGCGGATCGGCATTCAGCAAACTCTTCCAATCCGCCATCGTCCAATCGATCCCGATCATCTTACACGAAATAAACTCGACATCGCTCATTTTGCTGCTGGTGAGTTTCATTAGGCTCAGATTACAGTTTTCGAAACGGCATTCGGTAAATTTGCAGGAAGAGAAAAAGGTTTCGCTAAAATCGCACGAGACGAAAGTACAGTCGTCAAATTCGGCTTTGGTGATCTTTTTGCCGTGAAGATCAATGTTCTCGAATTTTTCGGCGAATACGTCCATGGTGTCGGTGATGGGGGTCATGTTAATAAAACTTTCATCTAATACTTATCATTAAACTTTGTTCTGCTTCTTTATCCAATTTTTGCAAAAACATAATTTTCTGATTTGATATTTGTATCATTAAAACCAACATCTTTTCTCATCTCAAGAATTACATTCGCATATAATTTTTTTAGTGTTTCTTGCGATAAAGTTCCATATGCACTAGTATTTTGAATTTGGTGTTCAATAAAAATATTTAAGTTTGAAAGTACTTCATCAGGTGCCCACAACCATGCTGCAGCATATGCTTCGTAAAACTTTTCTTTTTGTTCATCTGAAACGCCATGCCCAGAAATAAAGATTCGCAGTGAACTTACAATTTGTTCATAAATCAATCTTCTTTTTTCAAGAATTTTTTCTTCTTTAGATAAAGATGCTTTAATGTTTTCAACTTTTTGTGTTATTTCTTCAATATCTTCTTTTGTGGCAGTATTTTTGCCCTTTTCCGAAAGGTATGCAGGTAAAAACTTATTTAAGATTAAACTTATTGCTATTGCGGTAAAAAGAGTTAACCAATCCATATGATTCCTTTATTTATAAATCCCTTCGTACTCTTTCGGAACCTTTGAGGTGATTTCACCGTCTGGCATTTGAAAATAGGGAACTCCATCGCGACGATATACATTCGGTACACCGTTAGCAAGGCTCCGTTCTTGCGCCTCTTTAATCGCTTTTTTTCCGATTTTTAGGATCATGTCACGGAATTTATAATTTTCGATTGTTTTCATTGTAGTCCTCCCACAAAAGTATTGTAATACGGTTCATGCAGTACGGTAAGCTCACCATCGGCGAAGTTGGCAACCTCTTCGAACTCATCATCGGCGTTAAAAAATAAAAACCACCGATCCGCCATTGCTTTGTACTGTTCATAAAACAGTTTTCTGCTTCGGTAATATCGGCGGATTATATCCTCTTTGGGAATATCATGACCGCCGTTATAAACCCGATTTTGAACACGTGCAATATTATCAATGACATCTTCGAGATAGAGATAAAAAATATCGATGAAATAACCGCTTTCTTTGGCTTTTTGGATAATTTTAATCAAATATTTACCGCTCATCGTCGTTTCGAGAATCAAATCTTGTTTTTGATTAAGCAGTTCTTCGATACGGCGAAGAAAGATTTTGCCTGCATTGAATTTTTCATGATCCATTGCCGTTGGGTTTAACTCTTTAGCGATTTCATCGGCATTGATAAATGCCAAACCGCTAAATTCTGCATAGGAGAGGGCAAAAGTCGTTTTACCGCTACCGTTTGCACCGGCGATAATCGTTAATCTCACACCTCTCTCCTTTAGAATATTTTATAAAAGCATTCTATCTCAAATGTTATTTAAAGACGATAGGCGTTTAGTATCCCCCTCACCCTTCGACAGGCTCAGGGCGAACGATGATCCTTTAATACACCTCTTTACGATGTGCCACACGGATAATTGTAATCAGTACTAACTCATTTTCGCGCAGATAAATCACCCGATAATCTCCGGCACGTTTGCGGAATTTTCCCTTGTGCTTCCCTTTGAGCGCTTTGTCTCCGGTGAAGTTACCCGATTGTAGGTCTAAGATTTTTTTGGCGATGAGATTTTTCGCTTCATCGCCGAGTTTTAAAAACTCTTTTTGCGCCTCTTTTTCAAACGCGACTTTAAACATTGATTCCGGCTTGTTTAAATACCTCTTCGAGAGATACAACGTGAGATTTTCCACTTTTGAGATTGTCGATCCGTTTGTCCGCGACCATCTCCTCAAGGGTATCGAAATAGAGTTCTATCGCTTTTTCGATCAACCCTGTGCGTGTTTTATCGAGTTCTGACGCATACTCGTCCAACGTTTCAATCATCTCTTTTTCAAGACGGATATTAATCGCTTGTTTCATCGGATCACCTTGTGTTATTTGTAGATACAATTGTAGTGTTTTAAAGTTAGTGTGTCAAGAAGGGTGATTGTCTAATGCGTCGTGCAGACCGAGCAGACATCAAATGTGCGAAAGATCAACGACGCTTTCGCGATCGATTCCGCTCCGATCATCGCCTTCTGTGCTATTCCTAGATTTGAGGCTGTTCCGTTACCGAGATTCCACTGCGTCGGGGTGATGATCGAATACTCTACTATTTTCCCCCGCTCAATTCGGGCACGATGGATCAGCGATCCGCGAGGGGCTTCGATAATCCCGATCCCTTCAGCGCTGATACTCTCGATAGCGGGAGGGGGGATAAAAGAGGGTTGTGAGAGATCAAGTGATGTCAAAAGCTGCCGTACCTGAGCGCATAACGATACCATCTCATCGACTCGGGCGCATAAGCGTGTTACCGCGCTGTCTCCGTAGGTGCGGTACAGATCACCGACCCCTGCGCGTTCCTGCACCAGCGCCCGGGCCAAAGGACCCCCCTCATAAAACTCTCCGTTGTAGAGGGCATTTTTCGCATACGTTTTTCCGCCGTGTTCAAAGGTTTGCGAATCATCTTCCGAAACCAAAGCGAATTCGGCACTGCTTCGGATGCCGTTTGCTATCGCTATCCGCTCATCTCCCAGAACCAAAAATCGGCCGTGACTTTTCCCCGTATCCAAGAGTTTCAACTGCTCAAAATTGCGCAATAGTTTTCCGAAATCCCCGCTAAGACTCAGAACTTCATTATCCCTCATCGCTTGTTCAAACGCTTCAGGAGCGCACCCCAGTACCTCATCCTCTACAAACCGTTCCACATCGGAAAGGATTTTGAGTCCCTGCATCACCTCGATATGGGTCGGATCACAACTCACCCCTCCGGGGAGTGCATACGAACTGTGAGGCCACTGCCCGCTGAAAAGGGCGCACAGCTGATTGACCTGCGACGAAACATAGAGTGCTTTAAGGGCAACGGTGGGTTCTTCCCCCACCATTTTGCCGCTCTCATGGAGCATCACGAGATAGAGCCATTTGATATGGTTTTGAATCAGTTCGCATGAGAGGGTGATTTGACGGATCGCGTTTGCTTTATCACTGAGACGGATCGCTACTCCCGCATTACGGTAGACGTTTTCGATCATTTTAACCGTCGCGATCAGATGGGAGTGTCCGCAGATGCCGCAGACGCGGGGAGTAATAACCAGAGCATCGAGAGCGTTACGCCCCTCTAAGATCGCCTCCATCCCCCGAAAATGCAAAAATCGGATAGCGGTATCTTCAACACGCCCGCTTTTATCGGTTTTAAAATCGAGTACCGCTTCCCCCTCGATCCGCTCGATCAACTCATGCGTGATCATCAATCAACCTCTCTTCCAGCCGTTTGATATGAAACGACTTTGCCGCCCCTGCGAGGGCTAAGTAGCTCCGTTTCGGTATCCCCAGCGGCATCTCCGAGGGGATCGACATGTAGGTTTTGGTCGTAAAGAGTTCGCGCTTGGGGAATGTGGGTTCCGTACACCCGACACACGGCGTACCGGAACGGGTTTTGGAACTCACCTCATTCCATAGTATCTTATTGCAGCTGCCGTGGGTAAAGGGGCCTTGGCACCCTTGGGCGTAAAACAAGCACCCCTCTTTGGTGCCGAAATGTTCACTGTCTACTTTCCATTCAAAATACTCGTTCCGCAGACACCCGTTATGGACGAGATAGGCATACAACTCCTTCGGTCGGCGAAATTCATCGACAAGAATCTCTCTTCCAGCACTGATCATATCGATCACAAAACTAAGCCACTTGGGATGGGCCGGACAGCCGCTGAGGGTTATCACCTTCTCCTGCATCGATTTGAGCGGTCCACTGGCGTTTTCTCTATCAAATACGATTCCGCTGATATGTTCGGGATCATTCTCTTTGAATATTCCGCCGAAGCTTGCACAGCTTCCCATGCTTATTATATGTTTGGCTTTGTGTGCCAGTGCGGGCAAAAGAGTCCGCATCTCTACACCCGCACGTTCAAATGCCGCATTATAAGAACCTTCGAAAATAAGGATGTCCGATTTTGGGACTTTTTTGACCAGTTCTTTGAGTGTTTTTTGGCAGGGGAGAAGCGGATGGTGGATAAATTCTATAGTTTCCAATAGAGTTCCCAAAGCGGGATCGTTCAAAAATGAGTGGGTATTACCGTTGCAGGTGATCCCCTGCAGCCAAATAACTTTGAGTTTAGCGGGATTTGAGGGCATTATAGATATTATCGCTGATCGTGTGTTCGTAGCTCTCCAGTGATTTAGGGAGAATTTTTTCACCGTTTAGAAATACCATCCCCCCCAAATATCCCATAAAAAGTCCGAACGCACTAAAAAAATCCTGATCCTTCAGATCACCGGCACGAACCCCTTCTTCAAAGAAAATCATCAATTCCGTCACAAAGGCCGAAACACAAATCATCCCTTCGCAGCAGTTTTGAAAAACTTCGCGATTGGAGAGATAAACCCGAAGAAAATACTCGATCGTTTCAGGGCGCTCTTTTGCAATGCGAAAATACATATGAACGATCGCTTCAATTTTTTCCTGAGTACTTATAGGGCTTTCATTGATACGGCGAATCTCTTCCCCTAAAATATTGGCGATATAGAGGATGAGATCTTTGGCCAGCATCTCTTTGGAAGTAAAATAGTTATAAAGGTTTCCGACACTCATCCCGATTTTTTCGGCAATTGCCGGCATTGTCGTTTGATAAAAGCCCTCTTTGGAAAACAGTTCCAACGCTTTCGTCATAATCGAAACTTTACGCTCTTCTTTACTCAATCGTGCCAATGTTTTTACCTGCTATTGATTATTTTAAACGGCAACGGAGTAAAACCCCTTTACCTACGCTTGCCTCCACAGAGGCAGAATGTATTCGTTTTCGTAATTATAGCGAACAGACGGGTGAAATTTTGTACTGCGCGAGCTCGCGCCCTGTAGCGTCGATGACATGTACCGCACACGCCAAACACGGATCAAACGAGTGAACCGCGCGTAGTACTTCAAGAGGGGCGGAGGGATCGGCAAGGCGGATACCGATCAAAGACTCTTCATACGCTCCTCGCCCCTCTTTGGCACCTTTAGGTGAAGCATTCCATGTTGTCGGTACTACCGCTTGATAATTGGCGATTTTCGCATCCTCGATACGGACAAAGTGCCCAAGAACACCGCGCGGTACTTCGAAAATTCCTGCCCCTTTAGCCTCATGCGGAAGTTCTTCAAACACATATTTTGTCCACGTCGTCTCATCGTAGTATTTGATGTTTTCGATCAGATCACTCATCGTATCAAACAGATAATCGCAGCAGATTTGCGCTTCTACCGCGCGAGCGGCATTTCGTCCCACAGTAGTTGAAAAATCGATCAACTCCATACCGGAACGTTTCATAAACCGCTCCATATAGGGACGGATAATCGGTGAATTTTTAGAGTATCCGACGATCATCCGAGCTAACGGTCCGACTTCCATGACATTTCCATCATATCTCGGCGCTTTGACCCACGTGTATTTCCCCTCGGTTTTAAGAGAACCGTCGTCGTTTAGATCGGTATAAAACGGTGTCGTGTCCCCCTCGTACGGAGAGAGAGGAGCATCGTTTTCATACCATGATCGGGATGCCTCTTCGGTAATTTTGCTACTGTCAAACGGCTCTATACTCTCAAAATTATGAGCTTTGATGACGCCGCCGCTAAACAATTGCTGATCTTTTCCGAAACGGTATCCGCCGCAGCACATGAAATTTCCGACTGCGCGTCCCTCTCCCGCCTTGATCGAGTCACGGTAGGCATTAACAAGCATCACCATATCGGGGATATAGGCACGTTCGATAAAATCCCTCGTCTCTTTGATGATAAACAAAAAGTCGTTTAGACGCTGAGGATTGAGCATATCGGCGACACTTGTCACCCCTCCAACGACGAGATTTTGAGGGTGAGGCGTTTTTCCTGCGAAAATTGCCACCGCTTTGGAGAGTTCCCGCTGTATCCGCAATGCTTCGAGATAGTGATTCATATGGATTAGATTCTCTTCCGGGCTGAAGCAATAAGCAGTGTGTCCCCAGTAACCGTTGGCAAACAGCCCCAACCGCCCTGCTTTGACAAACCCCTCCAGCTTCTCTTTGATCGCTTCGAGATGCCCATCCGAGTTACGATAAGGGTGTTCACCCCACATTTGGGCATCTTTGGCGGCTTTATTGCAATCAGCACTAAGGGCTCCCGTAATGTCGACAAAATCGAGCGAATGGAGGTGATAATAGTGGACAATATGATCTTGTACAAACAGCGAGAGGGTGACGAGGTTACGGATAATCTCGGCATTATGAGGTATTTCAATGCCGTATGCCGCTTCTACCGCGCTGATAGAGGCACGGTAATGAACATTTGTACATACTCCGCAAATACGCTGGGCAATTAATCCCGAGTCACGCGGGTCACGCCCTTTTAAAATCGTCTCGATCCCCCGAAAAAGCTGACCTGAAGCCCATGCTTCGGTGACAACGTTATTCTCATCAATCTCAACTTCAATCCGTAAATGCCCCTCGATTCGGGTAATCGGGTCAATAATAATCTTCTTACTCATTGGGTTTTTCCTCTAATTTACGATTATTGGCGTAGCTGTCAAACGCAATTTTACCCTGACCGCAGGCAAAACATCCATGTCCCGCCTGTACCGGCCAGCTTGTCCCTTCGTTAAATTTAACGAGTGAACAGTTAAGATCGGCATAAGGCCCTTTACAACCCATTTCAAAAAGGCACCAACCTTTCTTCGCCCCCTCATCGCCCCACTCACGGACAAACTCATCCGCATCGTAGTGACCTCTGCGTTCGCAGTTATCATGGACACGGAAGCCGTACGCCCATTCGGGACGGTTATTAGAATCAAGTTTCGGAAATTCATCAAACATGATGTATTGCAACAAGGTTCCGACAATATTGATCGGATTGGTCGGACATCCCGGAAGGTTGATAATATCAGCTCGATCCAAGGCTTCCGCTACCCCGACTGCCCCGGTAGGGTTAGGCGCAGCGGCAACAACACCGCCATCATACGCACATGAGCCCACCGCGATCACTGCTGCCGCATTTTTGGCAACCCGGCGTAATAAATCGACCCCCGTTTCGCCCTTCGGTCCGATACGCAAGAACTTTCCATTCATCCCCAGTGGAACCGCCCCCTCCACGATTAAAACGTATTTCCCGCTGTCATTGTGGAGTATACTCTCCAAAGCGGATTCCGACTGATCCCCAGATGCCGCCATCAACAGCTCATGATAATCGAGTGAGATGTATTTGAGGATTAAATCGTCTACTTTGGGGTGGGAGGTTTTGATAAATGCTTCTGAATTACCCGTACAATCGGAGAGTTCCAGCCAAATAATCGGGATTTTGTTGAGCTGCGTTACCCCCTCTTCCACGACCCCTTCGAACTGAGGATGCAGATGCATCGATGCAGTAATCATTGAGACCCAGTGGTTAAACTCACGGCTCATCTCGAACGATTCTAATGCCTCATGGAAGTTATCGGCACTAAGTTGATTTTTCGGGTGAAGACGATTGTACTTTTCGATACGTGCCCGTACTTTTTCCAGCTCCGCCGCTTGTGCCGCATCGATGCGTTCTTGGCGGAGCCGTGCCGCTTCGGCAGGATCGACCGGAGTTGCGGAAATAATCGCACAAATATCCTGTTTGCACCGTCCGCAGGTACGTCCCGCTTTCGAGTGTTCTTTAAGCTCGCCGAACGATGTCACCGCATTCTCTTTGATGATATCGACCAGTTCCTGCTCGTGTACCCCCTCGCAGCTGCAGACCAAACGCCCATATTCTGACATCAAACGGTTCGAGTAGAGATAGGCCGCATCGATCGGCGAATCGGTTTCAATCAACCGTTTAAGGGCAAGGAGATCGATATTGGTATTGATCCCGATAAACCGCTTCAGCCGATCATGGTTGACGATGTACTGATCGATCCGGTCACCATGAGTGATCAAAATCGTTTCATTCTCAGTATCTTTCGGATTAAAATCGGTAGCCGTCACATCGGCAAACAAGAACGATCCCACTTTCAACCCATCAAGAGAGACCTCTTCCTTAAACGTTTTGCTCTCATCCCCGAGAAGGTTCGCAATAGCGACATCGGCTTGGAGCGTGCACTCTTTCACCCGTCCGGCGACAAATCCCCCTGCGCGTTGCTGTGCCGCTTCACCGACACAATAGATATCCTCTATCGAGGTCTGCATCCGCTCATTGACCAAAATTCCCCGATCGCATTCTAAGCTCAAGCGTGCAAATGCGATATTGGGATCGATCCCGACACCGAAAATGACAAACGGATCTTCAATCTCCCCTTGCTTGGTCAATACTTTGGTGATTGTATGGCCGCTCACCTCTTTATCAACGATCTGATCGTTAAAACGGATACATACCCGCGGGTCCGCTTCAAAGATACCGCGGATCAGTTCCAACCCCTCGCGGCTGATCACTTCGGAGTAGAGATAGTTCTTTCGCACCAGCAGAGTAATGGTTTTAGGATCATCACTGCGCATCAGGGTATCGAGCAGTTCCAATGCAATCGGTCCCGCCCCGACAATGATCACATTTTTGCCGACAATCCCCTGCGCAATCGCTTCACAGTCTTTCTGTGAGCGGAATGTCGCGGCATTTTCTATTTCGGAAATAGTAAAAAGGGTTTTGGGAATCGAACCCGTAGCGATAATCAGCTTATCGTAATGAAATGCGGCATGGTCGCTAAAAACCCGTTTGGTCTCGGGATCCAGTGAAATGATTTTCTGATTCAGCTCCAGCCGAACGGCGGGATTAAGTTCCAGCTCGATCGAGTCGACGCACTGGCAATCCTCCACCAGTTTGCACAGATGGATGCGATCATAGGGTGGATGTTCTTCATCCGAAACGATTACCACTTCCGACCTGCTATCCTGCTCCATAAGAGTATTGGCAATATACACAGCGGCGATTCCGCCTCCTACAATAACGATGCGCACTCTTTACTCCTCACTCTTGTTTTGGATTTTTGCCGCCCTCTTAGCGGCTGCGTACTCTTCACGGCTTTTTTTGCACGCCTCTTCCCATGCAAACCACCCCTCATTCGCTCCGTCCTCTACAACCGCGGGGCGTTGTTTCGTTTCGCTTTGCCACAACGCCTCTTCAGGCTTTGGGCAGGCACGGACGCATTCGCCGCAATAGATACACAGCCACGGATTATAGCGGTACTCTTTTTCACCGCTTTCGTGCTGATAAAACAAAATTGCCCCGGGAGGGCATACTTTCTCGCATTTATCACAAAAGATACAGGCCTCTATCCCGTATTCGATCAGTCCCCGATATCCGCTCGGCAAGACGATATCTTCGGCAGGGTACAAATGGGTACGGACAGGTTTAAAAAGGTTTTTAAACGCTTCGAACATAGAGCGAAACATTATTTCCTCCTACTTTGCCGTGCAGGACATGCACGGATCGAAAGAGGCTAAAATTGCCGGAGCATCGGCATACTCGCTTCCTTTAAACACTTCCATCATAGCAGGAATTGCCGAAAAAGTAGGTGTCTTAATCCGTACCCTCTCCAGCATATTCTGACCGTTCCCCCGAACCAGATAAAAAAGCTCTCCGCGAGGTGCCTCGACACGGATGACCGCTTCACCGTTCGGTTTCCCTTTGGCTTTCTCCTGTATCTCTCCAGCGGGAAGGTTATCGATGATATTTTGACACATTTCAATCGAATTAACGATCTCCCGAAGCCGTACAAAGTTACGGGCATGGATATCCCCTCCCGATTCGAGGATCATTTTATATCCCAGTGCTTCGTAGGGAAAATCGCTTGTCTCGGCACGAACATCCGTTGCCAACCCCGCCGCACGGGCCAAAGGCCCCAATGCGTTATAAGTATAGGCATCCTCCAGCGTCAATATTCCTATCCCCTTGTATTTGAGCGATAACGACCAGTTATTGTCAAAAAGAGTCATAAGCGTATCAATTTTTTCGGAGAGGCTACTCAGATTTTTATGGACCAATACGGTGAGGTCAGACGTCAAATCACGATTCACTCCGCCGATGGAGATATAGTCGAATTGGACGCGATTACCGCTGATCGCTTCTTGGACATCCATGATCAGTTCACGATCACCCATAATCTGCATGAAGAGGGCTTCAAATCCGGCATTCTCCGCCGTGTGGGCGAGACAAAGCATATGCGAATGGATACGGTCCAGCTCCACCATCAGCATCCGCAGATATTTAATACGATCATTTGCCTCGTATCCGAGCAGTTTTTCTGCCGCAAGGGTATAGGAAAGCGAATGGGTGATGGCGCACAATCCGCAGACGCGGGCGACGACATACCCAACCTGTTTAAACTCGAAACTGCGGGTACAGGCGAGTTCCACCCCCCGATGGACGAATCCCACATCCGCATCCACCCCGACAATTTTTTCGTTCTCGCACTCAAATTTAAATCGTATCGGCTCCAATAGCGAGATATGCTGTGATCCCAAAGGGATTTGGATCGTTTTTTTCATGATTCTCCCCTAAGCGGATGTGCCAGTGAATCCTTATCAAGATAAAGCCCGCTCTCCGCCCCATCAACTGTAAGGCCGAACATATCGACGATCTCTCGCTCTCCCATAATTGCCGAAGGAATCAAACTGACAATCGAGGGGACAGAGGTATCGTAATCACTGATGGCATAATAAATCACCACTTCATCTTTTACCCCATACTTTGAGAAAATCCATTGAAGCTCGATTTTCCCTTCCCCTAAATCGATCCCGTTGACACTGAGAAAATGCCATTCACGGGGCTTATAAAAAGCCCCGATATCGCTCAACAGCGCGGGTAATGTCGTCGCTATTTTAGTCATGTTTCACCTTTTGTGCCATGTTAAAGCGGCTGAGTTTATTTCCAATCGTTTCAAGAGTACCGAAAAGTTTAAACGGTTTTTCGATCTCTTTGCTTTTGCTTTCCAAAATCTCCCCCGCTTTGACTAAAGCATCGATGATAAGCTGTGGCGATGAGGCACATCCCGGGACATAAACATCGACGGGGATATAGCGGTCGATCCCGTCTTCGACGTTGTACATCCCTCGAAAGACACCTCCCGTCGTCGTACACGACCCGACCGCTACCACGACTTTGGGTTCGGGAATCTGGGAATAGAGTTCGACGAGACGTTCTCGGGAACGGTACGTCACCGGCCCCGTCACCAAAAATATATCGGACTGTTTCGGATTTCCCGTATTGATGACGCCGAAACGCTCCAGATCATACTTCGGGCTGAGTGCCGCAAGAATCTCGATATCACAGCCGTTACAGCTTCCGGCATTGTAGTGCAGCACCCACGGCGATTTTTTGCGAAACGGGGTAAAAAACTTCATAATACCACCCCTATGATATTGATGGCGGCCAGCGTCATCGCCACCGAATAGACGATTTTCACCATATCTACACTCCGGACACGGGCAGTTGCATTATCGACGAGATTGACAAGCAAAAACATCCCCGCGACCAAAAGTGCCCCAAGCCATGGAGATGCACCGCCGAAAATAAATACGAAGCTGTAGATAAAGAGATATTCTAAAAATCGGGACATATACAAAAACTCGTAAAATACCCCGCTGTACTCGATCTCTACTCCGCCGACGATCTCCTGATGCGCTTCGCCGACATCGAACGGCGATTTTTTGACTTTGATCGGGACGATCATCGCCAATGCGGCAAACAGCGGCAACAGTTTCGGCAAATAGCCGCTTTGCTGCATAATCTCGGATATTTCAAAACTCCCCGATACCAGATACAAACCGACCGCAACCAAAATCAAAACCGGTTCATACGCCACCAGCATCAACAACTCACGGTTGGCCCCGACGTGTGAATAAACGGATCGGACACTGTAGCCCGCCAGAATGAGAAGGATTTGGGCAAAAAGATGGAGAAAAATAATGTAAAGAAGATTCCATCCCATAAAAATGGCCGCAATACTAAACCATAAGACGAAGAAATGGGCAACGGCCAACAGTGCATGAGGCGAATGGACGATCAATGTCCGTTTATCGAGAAGTTTGAACATATCGTAAAAAGGCTGCAAGAACGGAGGCCCCTGCCGACGCTGCATCCGGGCACGCAACACCCGCTCTCCCCCGTACACAAAACCGCCCAATATCGGTGCCAAAGCTATCCATAACCATATCATGACAATGCTCCTACAACGGCAACCCCGATAAAAAGGATACCGAATCCCCAATACAGCGCCTGCCGTATTCCCTCGGAGGGTTCATAATAAACCAATGCCGAATCAAACATCTCTTTTTCACCGCAGTGGTAAGGTTGTGAGCGATCATATCCATCCATTTGCCGAAATATAGAGGGTAAGGCGAATGCAAACAGAATCGGAACGGCCAGCAACACGACAAATATATTCTGCTGTATCATGATATATCCGACCGCTCCGATAATAATGGAAAACGCAAGCAATACCAAGGGTATATTATAACCTGCCGGAATCGGAATACTCTCGGAAGGAGCGATATCTGAGGGTGCCGAGAGAAGTGCGGAAGCGACTTTGAAGTAAAGGAGTACCAGTACCGCACTGCCGATAATGAGCGAGAGTAAAACGATAATATAGGAGGGGTGTTCTTTCAAGAGCGATGCCACCGATGTAATCGCGAAAAGCTTCCCCATAAAAAGACCGAACGGCGGAAGGGTGAGTGACATAAATCCAAAAAGGATAAAACCTACCGTTTGCGGAGAGTACGCCACCATCCCCTTCATCTCTTCGATGTTTTTGGCATGATGCTGTTTTTCCAATACCCCTGCTGCGAGGAAGAGAAGGGCTTTAGAGAGGGCATGAAACAATATTAATACCATCGCCAGATTCATACTCTCTTCAGTGCCAATCGCCGCAAGTGCCATCATCAGTCCCAGCAGAGCAACAGTGGAATATCCCAGAATCTCTTTAAAGACCGACCTCGACAGTGCCAGATACGAAGCGGCTATAAATACCAAAGCTCCGATTATTGAAATTATCCCTCCCACCATTGTAGAAGCTAACGCCGGTGCAAGTTTTAAAATAAGATACGGAGCAATTTTCACCATCGTTGCCGAATGGAGCATCGCACTCACGGGAGTCGGCGCTATCATCGCTCCGAGCAGCCACCCCTCGAACGGAATCGAAGCTCCCTTCACCAGTGCCGCCATTGCCAAAAACGCAACCGCCAACAGTACCAGTCCGCTTGAGCGCTGCAGCAGCGTATCGAACATCACCGTATCAAATCCCGCAACAGCGACCCATGCCCCGAGCAAAATAACCACACCCCCGATCTGATTCATCCACAGAGCTTTGAGGGCATTGGCACGGCTAACCTCATCATTTCTAAACGCGATCAGCACGTACGATGCCAGCGTCGTCATCTCAAACAGGAAAAAGAAAAGGAGAATCGAGTTGGCGCAAACAATCAGATTCATTACAGAAAGGAAAACCAGAAGTGCCCCGATAAAAAACCGTTTTCGAAGCGGCGATGCGGGCTCATCCTCCATATACCGCACGGAATAAAGGACGATAATCCCCCCCACCCCGTTAATAATCAAAAACATAAACTTGGAGAGGCTATCAACAACGATCTCCGCCGTTCCCCCTTCCGGAGCGATAGATTCTATGTATCCGTACAGCAGCAGCTGTACAGCGGCAAGAAATATCACTTTTGTATTATTGAACTTTTTACCCTGATAGAGAAAAAACAGCAACAGCACGACATCGGCGGCAATAATAAGAATATTGAGGGAGCGGGGAAGATGAAAGGTCAAAATATCCGCAGAGACATTTAGGGAAAAAGCGGTAAAGCTCAACACGATTAAAACAGCGGCACTTATAAAGTACTGCACTCGGCTATTCGGCGCTAATTGTATAAAAAGCGAGGCTATGATCGGCAATAAAACAAGTGTCAATACCATACTCATTGTAATCCCTTTAGGAACTGCTTTGAACGATTATAGCACAGATAAAGCTTAGGTAATGTTACTGAATATTTGATTAATAAAGTTTTTTAAGAGACAGGAATTCATTGAATCCACTGCGGTGAAATTCCCCAATCAATTTTCGGAATGGAAGAAAATATCGATTTTAGCAAGGTCCGTAACACCGGTCCCGTAAGGGTTGAAATGACTTCGACTCCATTTGTTTTAAAGAGAAGGGTGAATTGTTTGCTTTCTTGATGGTATGTGATATCCACGGAATGGACCAAATATCCCTCTTTTTCTGTCATTATCAAAGTCGGAGTGTCGGTCTGGCTTTGGGCTGCCGTATCGGTTTGCTGTTGAATCTCCACGTTTGCGGTCACATCATATTGATCGAGATAATCTTCGATGGTAGGGATGAGTTTCAATAAAAAAGCACGCGTCAACCATAAATCAACCCTTTGAGTGTAATCGGCATAATTGATTACAAAACGGATACGGTCTTCGAGTTGGGAATAGATTGGGGTAAATGTTTGGGCTTTGATCATCGAAATTTCAGGATTCATAGTAGGACAGTCTTCTTTTTTAAATGCTTGCGGTAAATTGACTCTTTTAAAACGTGATTATACTGAAAATAGGAGGATTGTTTATACCCTTAAAGATAATTCAGGCACAGATAAGAGATAAGACTTTTGTGTCAAGCAATGCTTGACACGTCAACTGTTAATAAAAAGCCTTTGCTTCTCTAGGCCAAAATATAGTTATTGAGAGTAACAGTTGCCAGAAAATTATCAATAGCGGAAGCCGTTTCGGTTTCATACTCAACAGAATTGGAAAATCCGACGATCATACTGCCGCGGTCACCGGTTTCGTTAATCTCGTTTAGCCAGTAGTCATAGCCTGATTGATCTGCTGTACGGTGAAGTATATTTTGATACAGTAAATTCACGAAATCACTGTTTGATACATCTGCGCCGTAAAGTGCTTGAAATTCTGATGATTGGGTAAATGCCTGAGCAATACTTTGAATGTTGCTGCCGCCTCCCCCGATGGCCGGATCTGTGAGATTGTTCACCCAATAAGCAAGACCGTCTTCATCCGGGTCTCTTTCAAATAATGCGTTATAAAAGCGGGCGATCTCCTCTTGATGAGCACGTATTTCTATAGCATAATCGACGCTCATGCTTCCATCGCTGAAACTGATGTGTTCTACGCCATTTAACGTATCTTCAAATGTTCCATCCGTAACGGTATAAGTACCGTCATCATTATCATGAATATCAACATGATTACGGCTATAGGTATATACGGCGGTATCGGTACCGTTTCCGCCGAGAAGGGTATTATGTCCAAAGCCTCCGGAAAGATGATCGTCCCCGTCTCCTCCGTCAAGATGATCGTCCCCGTCTCCTCCATCAAGATGATCATTGCCTAATCCGCTGCTAAAAAAGTCATCGTCAACTCCCCCTTCCAAAACATCATCATCGTCTTGGCTGCGGAAAGAGTCATTGTGAGTTTCGGCATCCATAGAACTATCGCTGTCTAAATAATCATCTTCTATTTCATTTGTTTCATATGCCGACATGTTGTCTCCTTTTGAATAATATTGTGTTATGGTAGACTACGATTATGAATTTTTGATGAAAGAGAGTTATATTGCATTTATTAATTATTGATGATAATGAAGAATTATTGTATGCTCTACGGCAGCTTCTGAGGGATGCCCATTACCATGTTGATATCGCGACAACATTATCCGAGGGAGAGAATCATATTAATCAAAAAAAATATGATCTGATCTTATTAGACTGGATACTTCCCGACGGGAACGGACCCGAGTTATTAGTACGGTTGCGCCGTCAAAATATCTTGACCCCGGTTTTGCTCTTCTCTTCAAAAAAAGAGGTCGAAGAGAAGGTCGAAGCGCTCGACGGAGGGGCTGATGATTATCTTGAAAAACCTTTTTCAAATATAGAACTCCTGGCCAGAATCCGCGCTTTGCTGCGTCGTGAAAGTACTCAAAAACAAACGCACCTGAAATTGGGGAAACTATCGGTCGATTTCTCTTCCCGAAGTGTGCACGTAGAAAATACCCCCGTTAAACTCTCCGCCAAAGAGTTTGAATTACTGGAATTTCTCTTATTAAACGCCAATACCGTCCTCACCCGTTATCAAATATCGGAACATTTAAGTCGGGATTTTGACCAAATCGCCACCAGTAATATCGTTGATGCCCATATTAAAAATCTTCGAAAAAAGCTGGACGCAGATGAACTGATACAAACGGTTAGAGGCGTAGGATATATGATTGCCAAATAATTTTTCTAAAATGAACGGAACTGAAACGTTGCCGTCGCCCCTTTCCCTTCTCCTTCACTGAAAATTAATAAATCTCCCCGAAGCAGCAACGCAATCTGTTTGCTGATGGCAAGTCCGAGGCCGCTCCCTTTTAAACCGCTTGCGTCAACAGAGTGTACCTGATAAAACTCATCAAATAAATGCTCCAATGCTTCTAAACCGATCCCGCGTCCGCTGTCTTTTATCTCCAAAATAAACAGTCCGCTACTGCAATGAAGCGTTATGTCGATACATCCTTTTTCCGTATACTTGATCGCATTGGATAGAAGATTGACAACCACCTGTTTAAAAAGACGTGCGTCACTTTTAAACGGCGTTTCAATCGGTTCATAGGTTGTCCGAATCTGCAGCCCTTTTTCTTCTGCCAAGGGGGAAACCAATGCTAATGCATCCTCAATCAGTTCCTGCGGAACGCAAGAATCCGCATGAGGTTCCATTTTTCCGGATTCGGCTTTTGCCAAATCCAAAATATTATTGATAACACCCAGTAAATGATAGGCTGAATTTTCAATTTTTCCAAGCGTTTCGAGTATCGGCTCAGGCGTTTTCGGCTGTATCATCGTATATTGGGTCAAACTTAGAATTGATCCCAAAGGGGTTCTAAGCTCATGTGACATAGCCGATAGAAACGCCGATTTTGCCTTCAAAGCCGCCTTGGTTTTTCCTAACAGTTCAATCCTCTCCATCTGCAATGCCAACATCCGTTCCAATGCCGCATAAAAACGTTCGTTAGACTCTTTTTCCAATGCGGGTTCCTCAATGCAGATCAGACCCGGGGTTTCATTGCCGACGGCGTTCAACGCGATCGTCACCGCCCCTTGTGTTTTACATCCATCAAGGCTGAAATAAACTTCTTTTGCATTGCTGAAACGGCGTATTTCGTCCATAGCGATTTCAATCGTCGCCTCTTTCGTGTCGGTGCGGGTAATCGCATTAAAAAAAACGATCAGACTGATCAACTTTTCGAAGTGCTTTTCACGCTCTATTTCCAACCGCTTCATACTGAGCTGGGTAGTAAACATCAGAGCATTAAACGAGTACCCCATCGTCCCTATTTCATCATTTCCCCGTTCAGGAACGGTTTGCGTATAATCACCCGTCAAAGCAATATTCATAGCCGTGTGAGAGAGCTCGCGCAAAGGCTGAATAATCCTCTGTACAATAATCCAAATCAAAAAAGCAATCAGTATCAGTCCGATACTCAATACACTTAAAAAAAGTACCTGAAAATGGTATAAGAGGGAAAGCGCCTCATTTTTCGGCATTGCATAATGTAATACCCACCCCTCTAATACTCCATCAAGAAGAAGACTGTGATACAAATAATCATTTTTATCAAAAACCGGACTATGCGCTTCGTAAATAACCCCGGTTAGTTTTGGAGGGCTCAACCAGCGATACAGTTTTTGATCGGTTTTTAATTGCAATGCAAAATTTTCCAACGGATACGCAATGACCACGTATCCCAAAAAATCATGCGTATAAAATGACCCGTACACGGGTGCAAAGAAATAAAGATTCTTTCCCCAAAAAAAATAATTTTTTTGTTTCTTTACAGCCTTTTTAATCGCAGAGTACTCTTTACTTATGCTATTGATTTTATCCACTTTGGAAGAGGAGGGAATAGTTCCGTCCGCCGCTATCGTAAATAAAACAATCGATTCCCCTAAATCATCCGCTTTTTGTTCCATGATTTTGGTAATGCGCTGATCCATATCGCGCGTAACCATATCATTCATCACTTCCAAGCGTGAGAGAAAAAGGACCTCTTTTTGCAATCGGCCTAAATGGGCACCCAAATCATTCGCAATTAATCGAGATTGATGATAGAGTACATCCTGCTCTTTTTTGAGCATCAAGTTCGACTCATGCCCCCACAAATACGATAACAATATAACGATAATGAAAGCAATTACACCAAATAGTGCGGAAAAAAGCTTATAAACTATCGGTACATTATCCCATCTGTGTCTCATCGCCAACTCTTTTAACCGCAATAGCATTTTAGATAATCTTTTTACAAGAATTTGATAGTTTTAATTAACAAGAAAACATTATATCCACATCTATGAATCATTCGTTTTTAAGGGCTAAGGAAAGAGGGGCAAAAGAACGGTAAATATTATATTCTGAAACTGATTTTTCTGATGGTGATAGAGAATGTTAAGGGATTAATTTAAAAGATGGTGGCGGGGGGGGGACTCGAACCCCCGACCTCCGGCTTATGAGACCAGCGCTCTAACCAGCTGAGCTACCCAGCCATCTTATGGGAAGACCGGAATTATAGTGATGATAAACTTATTAAAAGCTTTAAAAAATAAAATTTTTAATATAAAAAATCAAACTCACCATAATAGCTACAATAAAACTCACTATTGTTGAGTCCTAAAGGCTAAGAGTATTGACAATTAACCTAAACTCGTGTAGAATCCCACACATAAAATCTCATCATAAAAGGAAATGCAATGAACTTTCAACCGCTTGGAAAACGAGTCTTGGTTCAACGTCTCGAAGAGGCAACCAAAACCGCATCGGGTATCATAATCCCCGACAACGCTAAGGAAAAACCTTCTCAAGGTACCGTTGTTGCCGTAAGCAGTGAAGTAGAGAACGTTTCTACGGGAGATACCGTCGTATTCGGTAAATACGCCGGAAACGAACTTACTTTGGACGGAAAAGCGTATTTGGTTATTGAAACCGACGATTTGCTTGGAATCATCAAATAATTTAAACTTTATAAGGAGCACACTATGGCAAAAGAAATTCACTACGCAGATGAAGCTCGTAACAAACTCGCTGCAGGAGTACAAAAACTCACTGACGCTGTCAAAGTAACCATGGGACCGCGCGGACGTAACGTCCTTATCCAACGCAGCTACGGTGCGCCGTTAATTACCAAAGACGGTGTTTCGGTTGCTAAAGAGGTAGAGCTCAAAGATGTCTTGGAAAACATGGGGGCTCAACTCGTTAAAGAGGTTGCTTCCAACACAGCGGACGAAGCGGGTGACGGTACGACAACCGCAACGATCCTTGCCAACTCTATTTTCAAAGAGGGTCTTCGCAACATCACCGCAGGTGCCAATCCGATCGAAGTAAAACGGGGAATGGACAAAGCGACCGAGGCGATTTTGGCGGAACTCAAAGCCGCTTCGCGTATCATCAACGACAAAAAAGAGATCGCACAGGTCGCTACCATCTCGGCTAACTCCGATGAACGTATCGGTGCGATGATCGCCGAAGCGATGGATAAAGTAGGCCGTGACGGCGTTATCACCGTTGAAGAGGCCAAAGGGATCAACGACGAGCTTGACGTTGTCGAGGGGATGCAGTTCGACCGCGGTTACCTCAGCCCGTATTTTATCAACAACTCGGAAAAAATGACCGTTGAGTTGGATCATCCGTTTATCCTCCTTTTCGATCAAAAAATCTCGAATCTCAAAGATTTGCTTCCTGTTCTTGAACAAGTTCAAAAAAGCTCTCGCCCGCTCCTTATCATCGCCGAAGATGTCGAGGGTGAAGCATTGGCAACCCTCGTTGTCAACAAACTTCGCGGTGTACTCAACATCACGGCCGTAAAAGCTCCTGGATTCGGTGACCGCCGTAAAGCGATGCTCCAAGACATCGCGGTTCTTACCCGTGCGCAAGTGATCAGTGAAGAGATCGGACGTACTCTTGACAGTGCGACCGTAGCCGACCTCGGTCAAGCTGCTCGTGTCGTCATCAGCAAAGATAACACCACCATCGTTGACGGTGCAGGTGACAAAGATATGGTGAATTCACGTATCAAAGAGATCCGTACCCAAATCGAAGCGACAACAAGCGAATACGATAAAGAGAAACTCCAAGAGCGTCTTGCGAAACTCGCCGGCGGTGTTGCGGTTATTAAAGTCGGAGCGGCGACCGAAACCGAAATGAAAGAGAAAAAAGACCGTGTGGACGATGCACTCTCAGCGACCAAAGCGGCAGTTGAAGAGGGGATCGTTATCGGCGGCGGTGCGGCATTGATCCGTGCGGCGGCAAAAGTGAAACACGACCTCAACGGCGATCAAAAAATCGGATGGGAGATCATCCTTCGCGCGATTACCGCTCCGGTGAAACAAATCGCAGAAAATGCGGGATACGATGCAGGTGTTGTCGTTAACACGATCGTAACGGCTACCAATGAAAACATCGGATTCAACGCGGCAACCGGTGAATACGTCGATATGTACGAAGCGGGGATCATCGATCCGCTTAAAGTTGAGCGTGTCGCATTGACCAACGCAACATCGGTCTCCAGTATGCTCCTCACTACCGAAGCGACGATCCACGAAATCAAAGAAGACAAACCTGCACTACCTGACATGGGCGGTATGGGCGGCGGTATGCCGGGCATGATGTGAGGACCGTAAAAAATGTCCTCAATGGACATTTTTAGGTCCGAAACCGAACATGCCGAATGAAATGAGCAGTGAGGCTTTACATAAAATGGAAGCCAACTGCTTGGCGTTTCGGCGAACGAAACTAAAAGCGTTGTACCGAAGGTACCGCTGGCGGCTTCAGATTAAATAGAATTACCATCCATTTGAGATTTCGACAAACAAAAGCCCTCCTTTCCCTCTAAATAAAAACAAGTTTTAAACTGTAAAAAACCGATAAACTGCAACGTAACATCAACTAAAAATCCGTAAAAGTATTCGCTATAATAGATGAATGAAATAAAAAAGGGTGTATTGCGTGCTCTCCTTCAATCTAAAAACATTTTTTGCTCTACTGTCGGGTGCGGCACTCTATTATGGCAGTGCACTTTTCGGTATGTCTATTTTTTCGTTTCACCCTTCAAATATAACCCTTCTATGGCTTCCGTTCGGGATAGGGGTCATCCTCGTCCATCAATTCGGGGTAAAAGCATTGCCTTTTATCTTTTTGGGAAGTTTTTTTGCCAATTACCCCGGCATGTCCGATGAATCCACCTATCATGACCTCCATACGGCCGTTGCCGCATTTGCAGACACTCTCGCCCCTTATTTGTCCGCACACTTGATCAAGCGGTATGCCAACAACTATTTTGACAATATCAAAATATTATTTCCGTTTACAGTTTACGGAGCGATTATCCCGACCTTTATCAGTAGTCTTATTATCGCGCTGAATTTGGCAAGCGGAGGTTATATACGCTATTTTGACGTATACGGGTTTATCCTTATGCTGATGTTTGCCGATGCATTGGGGCTGTTACTTCTCTATCCCTTGTATGAAAGCTACAAGACCCTCTCGAAACCGACATCAAAAGAGTGGAAAAGTGTTTTTCTATACGCTCTTTTGGCCCTTTTGCTAATCTGGTCATCCTTTTATTTGCACTATCTCATTTTTCTGGTTTTGCCTCTGCTGCTAATCCCTGCATTTCACATACGGATGCATGTCCTTATGGGAATACTTTTGATTGTTGTCATCGGAATAATCGCTTTATCGGCAAATAATCCAAAAAATATCTTTGATGTCGGTACGCAAATGGAATCGATTCTAATGCTTATTACCTATTTGATCAGTTTGGTTTTTGTCATCATCGGAACGTCTCTTCACCATGCGGAACTGATTACAAATATAAATCTTACCAATACGGATAACTTAACCAAAGTCAAAAATGTAAAAGCATACAAAGAGCGGATCAATGAACTGATTTCAAACTTTGAACGCTATAAAATACCTTTTTCAATGATGATCTTTGATATTGACGACTTTAAGATAATCAATGATACCCATGGACATAGAGCCGGCGATATCGTTCTTATGGAGCTCAGTGCCCTCGTTCAGAAAAATGTTCGGCATACGGATACCCTTTTCCGCGTCGGAGGCGAAGAGTTTGTGATCCTTTGTCCTAATACCGCTTTGCATGATGCAATTGATGTCGCAAATAAAATCAAAAATGTCGTTGAACATGAGCTTACGGTTATCCAAAATCAACGAATCACGATAAGCATAGGGATTTCCCAGGTAAAAGAAGATGATGCGGAAGATACGCTCTATCGACGTGTCGACGGACTGCTCTATCAATCAAAACAAAACGGGAAAAACAAAATATCTTTTTCTCACTAAGCGGCCTTTGCCGGAGCAAAGCCGATTGATGTGCAGGATATTTTGAAATCTTAAAAAAAGAGAGAATGTCCTCACCGAGGACAAAGAGGGTTAAGAGTGCAGATTCGCTTGTTTATTTTCCCAAATAGAATGTAAAAAAGCAATCGTAATCAATCCGATACCGATTGTCCCCGTCACCATTTCACTGATGTGCGTGGTGATTTTCATAAGCATAATAATCGCCAAAATCCCGATCGCATAGTGCGCCCCGTGTTCAAGATAACGAAATTCGGAGAGGGTTTTATGCTCAACAAAATAGAGGGTGATACTCCGTACAAACATCGCTCCGACACCGAGCCCGATCATGATGATAAAGATATTGCTGGTCAGAGCGAACGCTCCGATAACACCGTCAAAACTGAAACTCGCATCGAGAACCTCAAGGTAGATAAATCCGGCGACCCCGCTTTTGACCGTATCGGAAGAGAGGAAATGATCCAGCATTCCCAGCAATGAGTGAAGCAGTACGCCGTACATAAATGCCAGAACAACACCGAAATCCTGAGTGATATGCCCCAAACCGATTCCGATCATAATGGCCGTAATCAACTCGATATTGGCAACACCTGAAAAGGTTTCCATCATTTTAGAACCCTCAACAAACGTCACCCATTTGATGTCGCGTTCCTCAAAGAAAAAGTCCAAAAAGACCATCAGCAAAAATGCTCCCCCGAAAGCGAAGATCGTCGATTCGGTAGCTTTCAGCACTTTTTCGTATTCTGAGGGTTGATTCATCGCCACTTGCAGTGTTTCCATCAATCCCATTCCCGTTACAATCGAAACGATAGCAAGGGGAAATACCAAACGCATTCCAAATACCGCAATCGGAATACCGAATACGATAAACCGTTTCTGCCAAACCGGATCCATTGTCTCCAACACTTTAGCATTGACCACCGCATTATCAAACGATAATGAAATTTCAAGGACAATCAAAAGAAAGGTGATGTAGATAGCGGTAAGTCCGCCGAGATAAAAAGCCGCAATAAGCCCTATGGCCATAATTGCGAATGAACTGATAAAGTAGCGCATACTTTTGCCCTTACAAAAAGATGCGAAATTATAGCGGATTAATTCTGACCCGAAGGGGCAAGCTTCAGTGCCTTAGCGGCCAGCGTAGCCAAAGGGATTTAATTCCTTTGGCGTTCAAATCAGATGATGAGTGCATCATGCCATTGAACCAATGATAGGCGAAATCCTTCTTTGACTGGGAGAACTTCATGGGAAAAATAGGGATTGCTGAAAAACACCACCATATCTCCTGCTTCCGGGCGAAGGGTGATCGTATTGCCGTGCTGATCGCAAAGATAGTTAAATAGGAGTTCTCCCCCGCTGAAATGGTCTTTATCGGTCGGATGGGGCGTATAGGAGGTCGTAAACAAGACCGTAGTGAGTTTGCGTTCCGGTGCAACCGTACGGTATCCGATAACATTTCCGTTAGTATCACGTAGTTCGCTCGCATCATCGGAATGTTTGAGATAAAACGATCCGTTCTCATATCCGAGAACCTGTACATCGGTGGCTTTCGTGAGTGAAAGGGCAAAAAAATCTTCGATCTCATGACGCACGGCTTCAAAACGGCAATCATAAATCGTTCGGTGTTCCGGTGAGAGGGCATGGATATCCGTTTTGCGAATCGCGGTATCCAGCGATTTTCCGCGTAGCTCCGCCTGCACCGCTTCATTGTCGGCCAATGTGCCAGCCGTAATCGCGCGGCATTCCTCAGGACTTAGAACCCCCTCTAGCACCATATAGGGAAAATCATGATAGGGGTTGGGGAGCCGCTTAGTCGGGATGTCCCATTCTAATAATTCATCCCGGGCATAAACGTAATTACTGATTTGATGCACTTTTATTTCTGCTTATCCGTAACAATATAGAGCTGTTCGTGACCGAGACGTTTAAGGACATCCATCACCCCCACAAAATTTTGAAATGCAGCCTCTTTGTCGCTGTAGAGGACAACGGTCATCTCTTTGCCCCCCTCGGTAACTTTTTGCTCAAACTCCGCTAATGTAATCGGTGTTTTCTCCTCACCCAGTATCAAGGCTCCGTCTTTTTCAATCGTGAGTTTCAGTTCACTCGGTTTATGCTCGGCGGCAGTCCCTTTGGCTTCGGGTAAATCGACCGGAATAAGCCCTGTGCGGATAAAGGTTGCCGTGGTAAGTACCATCACCAACAGCACCAACATAATATCGATGAACGGGATAACGTTGATCGTATCGATCCGTTTCATTCTCATAAAACTATCCTCTGTTTTTGTGAGCGTTAATATCCCACTGTGCCAATAAACGTTCCATCTTACGAAGCAGAATATTGTAAAACACGATTGCCGGTATCGCAACGACCAATCCCATAGCAGTCGCCTTGAGCGCCAATGCCAGTCCTGTCATAATCTTTTTCGGATCAACCGCACCCACATCACCCAAAGAATAAAAGGTAATCATAATCCCTAAAACTGTTCCTAAAAGACCGACATACGGAGCATTTGATCCAATCGTCGCAATAGTACTGACATTGTTCCCCAAATCAAGTTCAAGCTCCTCTTTGCTCTCATAATCGCCTATTCGTATCGAACCGTATGCCATTAATCGCTCTATAAAAAGCCACAAAGAAACAATACTCATCATCACCAAAATCCCGATAATCCCGTAATCCACTGCATTATGTGCCAGTCCCAGCCAACTATTTTCCATTAACTTCCCTTTTTTTTGAATTCAAGTTTGACGCACGTCCCCTCATGTAAGCGTGAGGAGATATGCAAAGCAATACCGTAACGGTCGCAATAGCGCTTGACCAGATTAAGACCGATTCCGTATCCGGCCATGGTCGAGTCGTTTTGGTAATAACGATCATAAATATGCATCAGAGTAATTTCATCCATACCCATCCCCTGATCGCAGATACTTACAATATTATCTCGAAGCGTAATCGTGATTATAGGGTTTTTAGGTGAATATTTAACCCCGTTTTCGATCAGATTATCGATGACTTTTGCCAACCCGATACGATCACAATTGACATCATACGCTTCGAGCGTAACCTCCCAAACTACGGAAGGATAGAGAGAGGCTAAAAATATCAAACGTTCTTCAAGCACTTCACGCAAATCAAAATGTTCGATTTTCTCCCGTTCGCTCTGTTTTTTAATCAAGTAGTCAAGTTCGTTGTAGCGCTCTTTTAACATTTCGGCAGCCACTTCAATCCGCTCAAGTCGTTTCAGGCTTTTATCATCGGTATGGGTTTTACGAAGCATCTGCACATTCGCCGTAATCGTGTTAATCGGAAGATTCAGTTCATGCAGCGTCTCTTTGGAAAACCGTTCCAAATGGTCAAAATGCTCTCTCAGCGGAGTAATTGCAATTCTCGCTAATATGCTCCCCGCAACGAGAGTAATAATCAGCGAAACAAAAGCGATAATTCCCCATTGCTGTACACCAAGCACATCGTGTACATAATAAATTCCGGCAATTAAAATACCGGTCGTGGTTACATACAGTGATGCCAACGCAATTTCGACACTACGAAACAAGACGATACCCTACACCGCGGATATTGAGTATCCGCTCACTGCCGATCTCTTGCTTTAGACGGGTGATATAAACCCGAATCGCTCCGTCACTGATCATCTCCGAAGGGTTCCAGAGGGTATCCATAATGGCCTCTTTCGTCACAATCTCTCCGGCATTGCGGATAAAAAGTGCCATGAGCTGATACTCTTTAAGAGATAGTGAAAGTTCCCTCCCCTCCATCAGAACACATTTATGCGCTTCATCCAAACACAGCTCACCCGCACAATGGCGTGTCTTCCCTTTTGTTCGGCGCAAAAGTGCATGAATCCGAACCAGTAATTCATCCGTGTTAAACGGTTTTTTAAGGTAATCTTCCGCCCCGAAATCAAACGCTTTTGTAATAGTCTCTATCTCTTGATGGGAAGAGAGGTATATCGTCGGCGTATGATCGTTCGCCCGGCGCAGTTCTTGCAGTAGAGATAATCCGTCAATAAGAGGGACATTGATATCCAGAAGATAGAGATCGAAACGATTTTTGTAGGTCTCATCGAGAGCATTTTGTCCGTTACGGCACAAGATGACCTCAAAGCCCTCCTCTTCCAACACATCTGCGATAGATTCGCCGAACAGCAAATCATCTTCCAGTACCAAAATTTTAGTCAACACGCTCTATCGACCACTTCAAGGTTTCACCCGCTCTCATCGGCACGACGCTACCGTACATTTCGGGTACTACAAAATCTTGTTTCACCAAAACCACCTCTTTGTATTCGGCACAAATACCGTATATTTGCTGTGCGTTATCACTGATAAACGCTTGCAGATTGTCGAGTTTATCATGCGCATCAAACACTTCACACAGCAATTGCAGCGCGATAGGGGCGGTAAAAACCCCCGCACCGCATCCGCACGACTCTTTCGTGTGCTTCGGATGCGGCGCCGAATCGGAGCCGAACATCACTTTCGGATGGGCCTCAAGCGCTATTTTTAAAAGAGCGGCCCGATCTTCGGGGCGTTTGGCGATCGGTTTGCAAAACAGATGAGGACGTAGCATCCCCCCCGCCACGTCATCGAGGGTAATGATGAGATGGTGTACCGTAATCGTGGCGAAAAGGTTCTCGTATTTATCCAGCATTGCCACCGCATCGGCGGTAGTGATATGTTCCATAACGATTTTAAGTTTCGGAAAGTTGGATGCGAGCATCTCATAAACCGACATAAATTCCGCTTCCCGGTCCATCACAAATCCGTTCGTCTCACCGTGTACCGAGAGGATAATGCCCAAATCGGACATTGCTTGGAGCGTTTCGCGCATCGACTCGATATCAAAAGAGCTAACCCCCCCTTCCGAATTGGTCGTTACGCCGCTGGGATAGAGTTTAATCGCCGTAATTTCATCCTGAACACTCTCCAAAAACGACCGCGTGTAGTTTTGGTAAAAAAGGGTCATATAGGGTTCGAAGTCATCCCGACCTATCGCGTGCTTGATCCGTTTTTTGTACTCTATAACCGCATCAAGCGTCGTTACGGGAGGGACAAGATTCGGCATCACGAGCGCACCGCTGAAGCTGTACGACGTCAGCGGTGCAACGGTCTCCAACATCTCGCCGTCACGAAGGTGCAGATGCATATCAAGAGGCATTGTCAAAGTTATCGATTTCATCATTAGGCCTTTAACTGCTTCTGTGCTTCTTGAATAAGGGCATTAAGCGCCTCTTCATAGCGGGTTGCTTCGGCTTGCTCCGTCGATTCAAAACGGGTTACCAATACCGGGGTTGTATTACTCGCACGTACCAAACCCCATCCTTTATCAAAAATAACCCGTACCCCGTCTACGTCGATAATCTCTTTGATCGCCGGAAACGATGCCGGAGGGGTTTGAAGCAGTTCTTTCAGTTTCGCCATCAACGGAAACTTCTCCTGCTCGGTCGTTTTTACCTTGATCTCTTCGGTCGAAAAAACCTGCGGAAGTTTGGCGATTTCCGCATCCAAATCAACCCCTTCATGTACCAGTTCAAGCATTCTTAGCGTTGCATAAATCGCATCATCGTATCCGAAATAGCGATCGGCAAAAAAGACGTGTCCGCTCACTTCGCACGCCAAATCGGCGTGAAGCTCTTTCATTTTGACTTTCAGATTCGAGTGCCCCGTTTTGTACATCACCGCTGTCGCCCCCCGTTCACGGAGGGTATCGTACATCACCTGCGAACATTTTACTTCGCCGATAACGGTCGGATTTTTCATCTTCAGGGCATACAGCAGCGCCATCATGTCCCCTTTGATGTTATTACTCGGGGTCAATACGGCGATACGGTCGGCATCCCCGTCATACGCGAACGCGATGTCCCCCTCGGATGCGAGAAGTTTTTTAATATCTTCGAGATTATGCTCTTCGCTCGGATCGGGATGGTGGTTCGGGAACGTTCCGTCGGGATCGGTATAAATCCCTTTGGCTGAGAGCCCCAATTCATTAAAAATATCGACGATGGCCAACCCGGCAACCCCGTTGCCGCAGTCGTATACGATCCGTTCATCCATCCCGCGCAAATGGCCGAACGATTCGATCATAAAACGCTTGTATCGCGCCAATGCATCTATCTCGGTAACATTTCGTTCAACCTTGGCCGGAAAAGGGAGGGTATCGATTTTACGACCGAGTGCATAAATCGATTCGCCGAAGAAAGGGGCTTTATTGATCGTTATTTTAAATCCGTTGTATTCGCTCGGATTGTGCGAACCGGTAATCATCACCGAAGCGCACGGTGTAACTCCGTCGAACTCCTGATAGTTACAAAAATAGTTAACGGGGGTCGGAACCATCCCCATCCCCAGCACTTTCATCCCCCCTGCATTCAATCCGGCCGTGAGATATTCGAATAAAATCGGTGAATGGCTTCGTGCATCATACCCTACTGCGACATACTCGCCGTGAGCTTTCATCTCATCCGCCAAAGCGTATCCCAAACGGGTAATGGTCTCTTCATTCAACTCTTTTTCAAAAATTCCACGAATATCATACTCACGATAAATTGACATAATTTTTCCTTTTCAAGCAACATTGACAAATTATACAACGAGGTAATTAAAAGAGTCTTTTATAGTGGGGCAAAAGCCCCAGAGAAGAGTATCGAAGAAGTGTTACAGAAGTGTTAAATAGCTCTTTTAAATTCGGGATAGGCTTCAAGCCCGCATTCGCTGACATCAAGCCCTTGAACCTGATCATCATCGGATGCGCGGAATGCTACTACTTTGTTGATAGTGTAAATGATGACAAAGGATACCGTAAATACAAATACGGCAATCTCACCGACCCCTTTGAGCTGATTCAACAACGTAATCCCTTTTGCAGGATCTGACGCAAAAAGTCCGACCGCCAACGTTCCCCAAATCCCGTTTACCAGATGAACCGACAAAGCACCGACCGGATCATCGATTCGGAAACGGTCAAACAGCGGTACCGCCAATACGACTAAAACACCGCCGATCAACCCGATTGCCAATGAATCATACAGCGTATACAAATGCGGCCCGGCCGTAATGGCTACCAATCCGCCCAGCGCACCGTTAAGAATCATCGTGATATCGAAAAGTTTATAACGCAGATAAATAAGGACACCCACCGCAATCGCACCGGCTAGGCCGGCCACATTCGTGTTAAAAATCGTCAAAGCTACCGAATCCGCCGCCTCTTTGGTTGCGATACTTCCGACCGAACCGCCGTTAAATCCGAACCATCCGATCCACAGAAGCATGGCACCCAAAACGACCAAAGGGATATTCGATGCCGGAATAACACGGATTTGATCACCGACATAACGTCCTTTACGCGGTCCGACAATTAATATAGCCGCAAGCAATGCCCATCCGCCTGTCGAATGAATGACGGTAGAACCCGCCAAATCAACAAAATTGAGATCAAAAATCGTATCTTTGATCCAATCGCTTCCCCAGCTGATATTGACGGCTGTCGGGTAAATGAAAGCCCCCATAATGACGGTAAATAACGTCAAAGGCAAAAGACGTGCACGTTCACCTACCCCGCCGCTCATAATATTGATCGCTTTTCCGACAAACGCCATTTGAAACATGAAAAATGCCCATTGGCTCATTGTCTGGCTCGGAGCATTTCCGAATGCCAAATGAAAGCCGATCAAAATAAACGCCATCGACGCCACCGCGTAAATCATAACGTTAACGGTCAGAACGCTGGAAACGTTTTTAGTACGGACCAAGCCTGCTTCGAGCATCGCGAAACCGGGAACCATTAAAATGATTAGGGTAATTGAAAAAAGGGCGAAGAGAGTGTCAATAACGTAAGCTGTATCCATGCAACACCTTTAATTTTAAGATAAAGGTGTGCATTATATAGTCATTTTTTGGAATTAAAGAAGGACTAGTGATTAAATTTTAATCAATCGAATGGATTGCACGCTAGCGTGCTTGGGCTTGACTTCTGAAGTAAACCCAGTGTTAACGTAGCTAAAGGGGGCTTTGCTCCCTTAGCGTTTAAAATCAAATGGCCTCGATATCCGTTTCACCCGTACGGATACGGACGATTTTGCTGATGTCGCTGACGAAGATTTTACCGTCTCCGATTTTTCCGGTTCGTGCCGCTTCAACAACGGTATTGACCACTTGATCCACCATCGCGTCATCCACGACCATCTCCATTTTAATTTTAGGAAGAAAGTCAACCACATATTCCGCACCGCGATACAACTCGCTGTGCCCTTTTTGCCGTCCGTACCCTTTTACTTCGCTCACCGTCATACCGGTGATACCGATTTCCGCCAATGCGTCTTTTACATCTTCGAGTTTAAATGGTTTGATAACCGCTTCAATTTTTTTCATTGTTCATTCCTTCTTATAGGTTAAATCCACGTTCACCGTGTACCGATTCATCCAAACCTTGGCTCTCTTGCTCTTCGTTAACACGTGATCCGCCGGTCAATGCCATTGCGATATAGTACACCACGATCGTACCGACCAAAGTAAACAATCCTACCAATAGAGCTGATTCAGCTTGAACCATGATTTGTCCCATTCGGTCGCCAGAATCTTTCAACGGTCCTGCCCAAAGAAGAGCGTTATCGGTATTAGGTGTATACAAGGCAAAGATACCGGTAGCGATCGCACCCCAAAGACCTGCAAGGAAGTGAACCCCAAACGCATCCAATGAATCATCGTAACCCAATTTTTTCTTGAGTGCCGTTACACCGAAGAATGCTACTACCGCACCTACGATACCGATGATCAAAGCACCGCCGACACTTACGAAACCTGCTGCCGGTGTAATCGCAACAAGACCTGCTACCGCACCGGACGCTGCTCCGAGCAATGTCGGTTTTTTGAATACCATAGACTCAACTACAATCCATGTTACCGTAGCAACTGCCGCAGCAATGGTTGTTGTAAGGAAAGCAACACCCGCAATCGCGTTTGCACCGAAAGCAGACCCGGCATTAAACCCGTACCAGCCGAACCAGAGTAAACCGGCACCCACTGCTGTCAGAATAACACTTGCCGGTTTCATCGCTACTTTCGGATAACCCGCACGTTTGCCGATCAAAACAGCCAATACAAGACCGGCCAAACCGCCGTTCATGTGAACAACCGTACCCCCTGCAAAGTCAAGCGCACCCTCGTTGAAAAGGTAACCGCCGCCCCATACCATGTGAGCAATCGGTGCGTAAACTACGATTGTCCAAATAAAGGCAAAAACCATCCATGTCGAAAATTTCATACGTTCGATGACCGAACCCGCGACGATTGCTACCGTAATTGCGGCAAATGTCCCTTGGAACGCGACAAACACAAATTTAGGATACAGTTGTCCCAATTCAACACTTGCGAAATCAGTCCAGCTGATACCGCTAAGCATCACATTTGCAAATCCGCCCATTACTTGGTTCATTGAACCTTCAGCCGTACCGAAAGCAATAGAGAAACCGGCAATGACCCATGCAATCATCGCTACCGTAAACGCACCGAAAACCATAGCGTATGTATTAAGAACGTTTTTCGCTCTTGTCATCCCGCCGTAGAACAGCGCCAAACCGATCGGTGTCATCAACATTACCAATGCCGTTGACATCATCATCCATGCAGTATCACCCGAGTTAAGAACGGGTTCAACAACAGCTGCGGTAACAGCCGTTGCATTAGCGTCATCAGCAAATGCCGATACACCAAGTAGCGATAAAGCTAAAAGCCACTTTTTCATTTTCTCTCCTTGTTTGGACGTTTTAATGTCCGAATTAACTTAAATGTCGAATACCATTGTACAAAGTTATCCAAATGAGCGTATACAGATTAGTGATTAAATTTTAATCAACATACTGTGTGAAATTAAAAAAGAGCTTTTTAATACTGATTATATAAGGAAATATGATAGAGGAGTCAAAGCCGGGCTTTGACCTGTGTAGTAGAATTTAGACAGCGTCACTATCGGTTTCACCCGTACGGATGCGGATAATTTTATTGATATCGCTGATAAAAATTTTACCGTCTCCGATTTTTCCGGTTCGTGCCGCTTCAACAACCGTGTTGACCACTTGATCTACCATCTCGTCATCCACAACCATCTCCATTTTAATTTTAGGAAGAAAGTCAACTACATATTCCGCACCGCGGTACAATTCACTGTGCCCTTTTTGGCGACCGTACCCTTTTACTTCGCTTACCGTCATACCGGTAATGCCGATTTCTGCCAATGCATCTTTCACGTCTTCTAGTTTAAAAGGTTTGATAACCGCTTCGATTTTTTTCATTAATACTAAACTCCATACCACCTATAATGTCTAGAACAATTGTAACCTTATTTAATTAATTAAGCAAATTAACACTAAAAAAACAGATTTTAAGAATTTAAGGCTCGTTCGGATATAATCAGCAACCTTATCTTCACTTTTGGGGACTGCATGAATGATCTGCTTGACAATAGCGAAATAAATGATATAAATATTGAAGACACTCTTAAGAGCAGTTATCTCGACTACTCGATGAGCGTCATTATCGGACGGGCGCTTCCGGATGTACGTGACGGTCTCAAACCGGTTCACCGCCGTATCCTCTACGCAATGGACAAACTAAGTCTGTCTGCCGGCGCAAAATACAAAAAATCGGCTCGTATCGTCGGGGACGTTATCGGTCAGTACCATCCGCACGGTGACACCTCCGTATATGATGCCCTTGTTCGTATGGCACAGCCGTTTGCCATGCGTTCTCCGCTCGTCGACGGTCAAGGGAACTTCGGTTCGGTTGACGGCGACAACGCGGCGGCAATGCGTTATACCGAAGCACGTATGACCCGATATGCCGGCGAACTTCTCAAAGATTTGGAAAAAGACACCGTCGATATGGTCGACAACTATGACGGCACGACTCAGGAACCTGAAGTCCTTCCTACCCGTGTTCCGAATCTTCTCATCAACGGTTCATCCGGTATCGCCGTCGGTATGGCGACGAACATCCCTCCTCACAACCCGAATGAAGTTCTCAGCGCGCTTGTCCATCTTGTCGATAATCCGAATGCCTCACTGCATGACATCATGCAGTTTATCAAAGCGCCCGATTTCCCTACCGGAGGAACTATTTACGGTAAAAAAGGGATTTTGGATGCCTATGAGACCGGTCGCGGCCGTATCCGTGTCCGGGCTAAAACCCATATCGAAAAAAAATCGAATAAAGACGTTATCGTCATCGATGAGCTCCCGTATCAAGTCAACAAAGCCCGTTTGATCGAAACGATTGCCGATTTGGTCAAAGACAAGTTCATCGAAGGGATTAGCGAGATCCGAGATGAATCCGACCGTGAAGGAATCCGCGTCGTTATCGAACTTAAACGTGACGCGATGAGTGAAATCGTCCTGAATAACCTTTACAAATCGACCAATATGGAGACGACATTCGGGATTATCATGCTCTCGGTTTTTAACCAAGAACCGCGTGTCTTTACGCTTCTTGAAATGTTGGGGCATTTTATCAATCACCGTAAAACCGTTATTATCCGCCGTACGATTTTCGATCTTGAAAAAGCAAAAGCACGTGCCCATATTTTAGAAGGTTTGAAAAAAGCACTCGATCATATCGAAGCGATTATCAAACTTATCCGTGCCAGTGCCGACGGCGAAACCGCCAAAAACGGCCTAATCTCCGAGTTCGGTTTTTCTCCGATTCAAGCCCAAGCTATTTTGGACATGCGTCTCCAACGCCTCACCGGATTGGAACGTGATAAAATCGAAAACGAACTCAAAGAGATTTTAACTCATATCGAATATTTAGAGAGCATCCTTCGAAGCGAAGAGGTTCTAAAAGGGATTATCAAAGAAGAATTCGTTGAACTCGTAGAACAATATAATATTCCTCGCGTTACGGACATCGAAGACAACTACGATGATATCAATATCGAAGATTTGATCCCGAACGAACCGATGGTCGTTACGATCAGCCATCGCGGATACATCAAACGGGTTCCGCTTGCAGCCTATGAAAAACAGATCCGAGGCGGAAAAGGGAAAGTTGCCGTAACGACCTACGATGACGACTTTATCGAGAAATTCTATACCTGTAATACCCATGACACCTTGATGTTCGTCACCGATCGAGGGCAGCTTCACTGGCTCAAAGTGTATAAAATTCCTGAAGGATCGCGTACGGCAAAAGGGAAAGCGGTCGTAAATCTCATCAACCTCGAAGCCGATGAAAAAATTCGATCCATTATTCCGACGACCGACTTTAGTGAAACAAAATCGCTTGTCTTCTTTACCCAAAACGGTATTGTCAAACGTACCGCTTTGAACGAATTCTCAAATATCCGAAGCAACGGTGTCCGTGCAATCGTTCTGGATGAAGACGATACGCTCATTACCGCACACATCGCGACCGAAGAGACGAAATATCTCTTTATCGTGACCAAATTTGCGCAATGTATCAAATTCGAAATAGACAAAACCCGCGATCAGGGACGCAGTACCCGCGGTGTCCGCGGTATCAAATTCAAAATCGAAGGCGACGTTGTCGTTGATGCCAATATCATTAAAAGCGATGAGGAAGAGATCCTTATGGTCAGTGAAAAAGGGATCGGAAAACGGACTACTGCCGAAGAATATCGCCTTACTAACCGTGCCGGTTCAGGAGTTATTGCGATGAAACTCAACGCCAAAACCGGAACGACCGTCGTCGGATGTGTTATGGTGGACGAGACGATGGATCTTATGGCTCTGACCAAAGCGGGCAAAATGATCCGTGTCGACATGCAGACAATCGCCAAATCCGGACGTAATACCAGCGGTGTCTACATCGTCAAAGGGGATGATGTCGCCAGTATTTCCCGTTGTCCGAAAAAAGAGGATGAAGAAGAAGAAAACGAAAACAATGAGGGAAGCGAACAGACAACATTAGAGTTGGAATAGTATTTGCTTAAATTGGGTAATTATTCCAAATATACCCGAAGGAATCCGAATGCGAATCTCTGCTCTTCTTGCACTGTTTCTCACAATTCCCGCGCTTCACGCGGGAATTTTCTCCAGCAATGAGCCTACTGTAAAATGTGTCTACAGCGGGACTGACGGCCATTGTGTCGAACCTATTTTAAAATCCGGAAAAGAGCTCGTCGTGACGGTTGTCGGGCAAGGTGTCGCACCGTCGATTACCGCTTCGCCGGCTCAAGCCTATGCTTTAGCCAAACGAGCCGCAATGGTAGACGGCTATCGTCTCATCGCAGAGCGGGTCAAAGGGGTTGAAGTTGAAGGACAAGACACCATCAAAAACATGATGCTTACCCAATCAACAACCCGCACGTCCGTTGAAGCCCTTGTGCGCGGTGCCAATATTATCAATACTACATTTAAAGAGGGACTGTGCGAAGTCGAAATGGAAATTTCCCTTTCCTATTCTCGGGTTTTACCTTAATCTTTGTCTTAGCGATCAAAGCCGATGACTACTATATAGGGTATCGGCTTACTGCCAAAAATACCCAAGCTATCCATGAAACCCTCTCCGTTTCCAAAGCGATGCAGCCGTGCGGCTCTCTTGAGCATTCGGCCATATTGGTTTTAAACCATGCTCCGGATGAGACATTGGAGAGTGTTTTAAAACGGGAAGAAACCGCTTTTTTGGAATTCGCCTCCTATCAAGAGTTTCACGTCAAAAGCAATGATCGCCTTAGCGCTTCAAATACACAATCCCTTAATTCCCTTACACTCCCTACAAAATGCTATGCAGTCGAGTTTAATAATGAGTCTGTTACAATAACCGCAACTAAATAAGGGGTGGTTGTTAATGAAAATTGCAATTGTTGAAGATGATATCAATATGCGTAAATCGCTTGAAATTGCAATGAGCGATTATGAAAAATATGAGATACATACCTTCAAAAATGCCCGCGACGCACTTAAGAAACTGGATGACACTTTTGAATTGGTCATCAGTGACATCAATATGCCGGGGATGGACGGAATCGAGTTCGTCAAAACGCTCGGAGGCAAATTTGAAGTGATCATTATCACCGGAAACGCCACCCTTACCCGAGCTATCGAATCGATCCAACTCGGAGTCAAAGATTTTCTTCTCAAACCGTTCGAAATCGAGACGCTCGTCACCGCTATAGAGCGAACGGCAACGGTCGCAAAAAAATCACAAAAGCCCTCTTCCGCGGAACCTGTACAAACCGAAAATTTTCTAGGGACATCTCCGGTGCTGGATAAACTGCTAAGCCGCATTGCCAAAGCCGCTATCACGGATGCGAGTATGATGCTTTTGGGAGAAAGCGGTGTCGGTAAAGAGGTATTTGCCCGCCATATTCATGAAAGTTCACATCGTGCATCTAGCCCGTTTATAGCTATCAACATGGCCGCTATTCCTGATAATTTAATTGAAAGTGAGCTGTTCGGTTTTGAAAAAGGCTCTTTCACCGATGCAACGGAAGCTAAAACGGGACAATTTGAACTGGCTGAGGGGGGGACGCTCTTTTTAGATGAAATCGCCGAGATGCCCTATCCTCTTCAAGCCAAATTACTGCGGGTACTTCAAGAGCGGGAAGTGCGCCGTTTGGGAGCCTCGAAAAATACCAAAATCGATATTCGGATAATCTGTGCCACTAACGCCGATCTCCATGAAAAGATCAAAGAGGGGAAATTTCGTGAAGATCTGTATTATCGACTGAATACCATTCCGTTGAATATCCCGCCGCTTCGAGAACGCCGTGAAGAGATTCTCTCTATTGCCGAGGCGGCATTGGAGCGATACTGCACACAATACGGTTTTGAAACCAAATCCTTTACCGCAAGCGCGCGCAATGCTCTTGAAAACTACAACTGGCCCGGCAATATCCGCGAACTTATCTCCGTGGTAGAGCGTTCGGCGATTTTAAGCGACGGAGAAATTATCGATACCGATGATCTCTTTTTGGAAGCACGGGGTTTGGGGAGAATATAGTCTTCGTCATTGCGGGCTTCACGTGCCCTTTGGGTAGACCCGCAATCTCAGATCCTGAATCAAGTTCAGGATGACGGTATAAATTTGACAATAAAGCTACAGTTTTTTTCAAGCCCCTCTTTGCTATAATCGCGCCATTATTTTCCACTTTTAGGAAGTGTCTATGAAACTTTATAACGTTGCTATCGTCGGTGCCAGCGGTGCCGTCGGAGAAGAAATTTTACGTATTTTCGAAGAGATCGATTTCCCTCTTGCTAAATTGGTCCCCCTTGCAAGCGCCAGAAGTGCCGGCAATACAGTCACATTTAATGACCAAGAGCTCGTCATCAAAGAGTTGACCCCTACCGTATTCGCCGAAGAAGGGATCGAGATCGCCCTCTTCAGTGCCGGCGGAAGCGTATCGGCAGAATTTGCCCCTTACGCGGCAGAAGCGGGAGCCGTTGTCATCGATAACACCAGCCATTTCCGTATGTTCGACGACGTCCCGCTGGTTGTTCCGGAAGTGAATCCTGAAGATATTTCTCAGTGGAAAAAGACGGGGATCATCGCCAACCCGAACTGCTCGACCATTCAAATGGTACAAGCCCTTAAACCGCTTGATGATGCATACGATTTGCAACGAATCGATGTCAGTACCTATCAAGCAACTTCTGGAGCGGGAAAAACGGCTATGGAAGAACTCGTTGAGCAGATGCAGGCTTTTTTTGCGTTCAAACTCGATGATATGGAGCCGAAAAAATTCCCTCACCGTATTGCTTTAAATGCTATTCCTCAAATCGACTCGTTTACGGCTAACGGCTACACCAAAGAAGAGCTAAAAATGGTGAATGAGACCCAAAAAATCATGCACAAAGAGATCGAGGTGAGCGCAACCTGCGTCCGTATACCGACCCTTCGCGGCCATGCCGAAACGCTGACCCTGACCTTTGACGGTGCAGTCGATGCGGGCGAAGCGCGCGAACTCTTGCGTAAAGCGCCGAATATTATCGTCCTAGACGAGCCGAGTGAGAGCATCTATCCGATGCCGTCGCTTTGTATGGATCAAAACGAAACCTTTGTCGGACGCATCCGCAACGATATCTATCGGGATAATGTTCTTCACCTGTGGGTTGTCGCCGATAACCTCCGTGTCGGTGCCGCAACCAATGCGGTACGAATTGCTCAGAAATGGGTAGAGATGCAAGAGGCATAATCATGCAATTTATTGAAAACTTATTTGAAAAAGGACTTTGGAGTTCACGTTTCATTATTGTCTTGGCCGTAATATTCGGATTGCTCGGGGCAGTTTTGCTGTTTACGATCGCAAGTTTTGATGTCTATAATACGATGCGTTATGTCATCAGCGTCTATGCGACTCATGCTCATCCGCCGCATTTCCATGAAGAAGTCGTCGGAGGGATTATCGGTGCGGTCGATTTGTACCTCATCGGTGTCGTTATGATCATCTTTTCATTCGGACTGTATGAGCTGTTTATCTCCGATATCGATCCGGCAAAAGACGAACACGGGAAAGAGAATCAGCTTCTTGCCGTCCATTCGCTCGACCAGCTCAAAGACAAAATTTCAAAAGTTATCGTTATGGTACTGGTCGTCGGTTTTTTCCAAAAAGTGGGGCATACCGTATTTTCCGGAGCTTTGGAGCTGCTGTATCTGGCACTCTCGATCACAGCGGTCGCCGTCGGTCTTTACTTCCTTAGCAAAGTAGGTCATCACGACCACTAATCAATAATCCGTCTCTGCGGCATCCGTTAACGCCGCATGTGACTGTAAGAAATCCCTTTAGGGACGGTGCAGAAGTGCCGGGAGCATGCGAGCACTTTGCCAAAAAGATAGAGTTTCTTTTGCTTCTTTTCTTTGCGGACAAAGAAAAGAAAGAGAAGACACACTACAAAGGATTCAATAATGAGTAAAATTTTCGTCGATGCCTGCTTCGGTAAGGAAACTCCCTATACTCCCGTATGGATGATGCGCCAGGCGGGACGCTACCTTCCGGAATATATGGAAGTACGCAAACGTGCCGGAAACTTTTTGAACCTTTGCCATGCTCCCGACATGGCGGCGGAAGTGACCATCCAACCGCTTGACATTGTCGGCGTTGACGCCGCAATCCTTTTCAGCGATATTTTGGTTGTCCCCAATGAAATGGGGATGAAGCTCGATTTTATCAAAGGGGAAGGTCCGGTCTTCGAAAAGCCGATCACAACGGAAGATGATCTGAACGATCTTATCGGCGGTGACGAAGCGGCATCAAAACTCACGTATGTTTACGACACAATTAAACTGCTTCGTAAGCAACTCGATGAACGGGGCGATGAGAAAGCCCTTATCGGATTTACCGGAGCGCCGTGGACGCTGGCTACCTATATGATCGAAGGTCAGGGGACCAAAACCTACAATATCTGTAAAAAGATGATGTACTCTAATCCCGATCTTCTTCATAAGATCCTCCATAAAGTGACCGAAGTGGTCAAGCTATACATGGAAAAACAGATTCAAGCCGGCATTGACGTCGTTCAAATCTTCGACAGCTGGGCAGCGGCAATCGAACCGAGCCGATACAATGAGTTTTCATGGAGCTATATGGTCGAGATTGCCGATTATCTCAAAACCAAATACCCTCATATTCCGATTATCATGTTCCCTAAGGGTATTCCGGCATTTTTGGATCAAGTGTACGGAAACTTCGATGTGTTCGGCGTCGACTGGAGTACTCCGATGGCTTTGGCCAAAGAAAAACTCGGTGATCGATATGTGTTGCAGGGGAATATGGAGCCGTGCCGACTCTACTCGAAAGAAGAAACGACCGCCTGTGTCGAAGCGATCCAAACCATCATGGGCGGCAAACGCCATATTTTTAATCTCGGTCACGGAATCCTCCCCGATGTTCCGGTCGAAAATGCACAGCATTTCGTCCGAGAGTGCCAACGCGTGAGCAAAAAAGCTTAATATGTCTACTATTTTCGGACCCGTGCACTCACGCCGTTTCGGTGTTTCGCTCGGGATCGATCTCTCCGCGTCAGGAAAACAGTGCAATTTTGACTGCCTCTACTGCGAGTTAGCCCCTATGCCGGCAATGGCGCACCAGCATACCGTTACCCCTATCAAAACCGTTATCTCCGATTTAAAAGATGCTCTATCCAAGCACACCGCTATCGATGTTATCACCATCACGGCAAACGGCGAACCGACTATGTATCCGTATTTGGGTGAGCTGATCGGACAGATTGATGCAATCAAAGGCTCTATTCATACGCTTATCCTCTCTAACAGTGCCTGTCTGGGCGATGAGAACGTCTTTAACACCCTTTTAAAACTCGATCAGGTTAAACTCTCCCTCGATGCCGCGACGCCCGCCGTATTCAAAAAAATTGACCGCCCCGCAGAGGGGATCGAGATCGCTTCCATCATCAAGAATATCACCCGATTCTCGCATCTGTATCAAGGGAAACTGTTTATAGAGATATTGTTTGTCAAAGGGGTCAACGATGCGCTCAGTGAGATAGAAGCCCTCAACACTGCCCTTCTCGGTATCCGATGCGAGCGGATCGATATCGGAACTATCGACCGACCGCCCGCTTATCCGGTTCAGGGGATGAATTTTGAAGAACTCTATACGCTCTCACGCCGTTTTGATCCGTCATTGCCTATTCATATCGTATCACGCACACATGTATCTGCAACACAAAGCGCATACAGTGATGAGGAAATACTGACGACCTTAAACAAGCGCCCTTTGACGATGGAAGATATCGATGCACTTTTTGATAAAGAGTCAAAAGAGCGTTTCAAAACTATGCTGCATCAAGGTAAAATTACTCAAATCGAGCGTTCAAACATATTATTTTTCATCCCTGTCGAAAATATTAATCGAAAACGCGCTAAATAACCATTTTTTTATTGACAATTGAGCCTTCATAACGTATAATTACGCCCTCATAAACATTCCGGATTAGCTCAGCGGTAGAGTAGGTGACTGTTAATCACTTGGTCGCTGGTTCGAATCCAGCATTCGGAGCCATTTATGAACCTTTCTTCTTTTACTGTTCCGGATTAGCTCAGCGGTAGAGTAGGTGACTGTTAATCACTTGGTCGCTGGTTCGAATCCAGCATTCGGAGCCACTTTTATTTTTCCCTCGCTCACCAATAATTTTAAAACACCCGTTCGATTCGACATGCTATTGTTTATACCCAAAATACAAATCGATCGTAAAACGGAGAAGATAGTTGGGTCGATAGTCGTATTGTTCATGATAGGACAAAATCGGTTCTATCTGATAAAATAGATACTCTTTGACTAACTGCTGACGCCATACTGCCCCTAGCGAATAGTTATATACCCCTTCTTGCGGATTAAGTCCATTCTCATAGGTCGTATCGGATAAATCTTTTGTACGGCCGTTGGCGGCAACGTAATAGCTGTAGCCGACACCGTTATTCAGCATATTCATGTACGAGAGCTGGGTCAGGTAATCCATCCCTTTTATACGGTTGTTGGTCGATCGTTGAAATAAAATCCGAATCAGCTCTTTATCGGAAAGTTTTCGGTCAAAATACAGATCCGTCCATTCATCAAATTCCGCTTCAACCGAGTATTTGAAATTTTGGTTCGCTTTGAACAGCCATCTTCCCATTAATATCGGATATTCCAAATGGGTTTTAACATAAGGGTTGTCAATTCCCGAAAGTCCGATCGATGCATTACTGAATAAACGTCCGTATAAAGGCAGATAGTATTTTATCCCGATCCCCTCATTCGTTGCGGCATGTCGCGCCTTCGAGACGACACCCCCCTCCTGAGCATCATCGCCGATAAAAATCTGCAGTTTTTCCTGAGTTTTCGGCAGTTTGATACGGGCACTGATCTTATTGTATAAAGCAGAATCTCCCCGTTTATCATAGAGGTATCCCCCCTGCACTTTGACAAAACTTTTGTTTTTTATGTCCAGATAGTTTTCATCTTTGAAAAAATCATCAAACCAAGCCGCCGCCTGATCGATTTTCAGATATTTTTCCTGCTTATCGATCTGCTCTGAAAATCGGCGCTCTGCATTAAAAGAGGCGTTTTGGTCTTCCTCAAATCCGCCGGAGAAGATTTGATCCAGATTCGACGAAAAAATGAGAACCTTACGCGACAGGTAGTCATGTACCTCATCGGTATCATAAGAAGACGTTGCATCAGTATTAACGCCGCTATCCTCCGCAAAGAGTGCCATCCGGAATACAAAGCATATCAAGACCAGTTTCAGTACCATAATTCTATTCACTCCGTGCAGGTGGTGCTATTAAAGGTCGCCGAAATCAACGGTAACCTCATCAATACTTGTCTCAGGGAGTAATGATTTTGCATACTCCATATACAGATTCGAATCGAAAAAGAACTTGACCATCTCGCGATCTAAATCTCCCTCTTTTGCCATAAAATAGAGAATTTTCATCGCAACGGAAATCGGATTCGCCTTTTTATAGGGGCGATCGCTCGCCGTTAGCGCCTCAAAAATATCGGCAATCGCCAATATACGGGCTTCAAAGCTGATTTCATCCCCTTTTAGCCCTTGCGGATACCCTTTGCCATTGATCTTTTCATGATGGTTCCCCGAAATTTGCGGTATCTCTTTGTATTTTTTCGGAAAAGGGAGCTTGTTCAGAATGTCCACACTTATTTTTGCATGAAGATTAATAATATCGCGTTCTTCATTGGTGAGGGTCCCTTTTTGCACACTGAGATTATAAGCTTCTTCTTCCTCTAAGATGGTGTAGCTTACACCCTCTATGACCCATCTCTCTTTGGCAATAGACTGAATCTTTTGTACCGTCTCATCGCGGGTAAACTCTTCACCTTTGTTACTGTTTCTGATCATTTCAAGATTGGCATCAAGGATTGCGAATTTCTCTTTCATTGTTTTTTCCAACGGATCGCATCTGCTCTGGGCATCGTCTCCGATCAAAGCGATTTTTTCTTTTAAAAATTCGATCTGAAGCGCTTGTTTGATAATCGTAACGCGCTGTTCGACAAGGGCAATCCGATCAAAAATCATCTCCAGTTTGGTCGCTTTGTCTACAACGTATTCCGGCGTGGCAAGTTTTCCGATATCATGCATCAATGCCGCAAAATTGATCTGCTTTATCTCTTCGGGGGTAAAGGACTTATCGTGATAAACCGTTTCGTCCCGATCGATCGCCTCGGCTAACATAACGCTGAGTTTGACCATTCGGCGAATGTGGCCCGCCGTATAGGGCGATTTTTTGCTGATCGCGAAAATAATGCTCTTCAAAAAGGCTTCCAAAAGGTTTTCCAACCCTTGAATAAGCGTTTTATTGGTGACCGCTATCGCCGCCTGCGAGGCGAACGAAAGGGTGATTTCGGCATCTTCCCCGTCAAATTCCGTCGTCTCCTGCGTCTGATAGTCCCGTTTATTGAGCAGTTGCAATACTCCGATAATCTGTTGTTCATGGTCTTTTAAAGGGATAACCAACATCGATTTTGAACGATACCCCGTCCCTGCATCAAATTTTTTTGTCCCCTCGAACGAAAATCCTTCCGCTTCATAAACATCGGGGATATTGATGATTTTTGCCGTAAGGGCACACATGACGGCAACCATCTTCATATTTAAAGAGCCGTCTTCCAGATACATGGGGAGGGGATCCCACGTCATCTCTCCGGCGGTTCCCCCCATTTTGATCCCCAGCGAATCGTTCTGAACCACTTTGAAACGCAGATGGTGATCGTCGACCAGATACAACGTTCCTCCGTCCGCATTGGTGAGGGCCTTGGCTTCGGTCACGATCATCTCTAAAAGGGTATCGAGTTCCTCTTCACTCGATAATGCGGTGCCGATTTTCAGCAGTTTATGTATCCGTTCATCCTGCGTATGACCGGGAAGTGCCAGTTTTTTTAATTCGCCGGTTGCAAGTTCGATCGCTTCGCCGTCTTGCAGTATCTTCTCTTCCGAAATTCCGATATTTTCAAGCTCCGACAACGTTTCTGCATAATAAAACGGTTTGATATGATTAATGTAAAGATTAACCTCTTTTCGCTCTAAAAGCTGTAACTCCTCTTGTAAAACACGGGGGGTCATATGCTTGCTCTCTTCGGCTATTTTACTAAGACGGTTAGGGAATGAAACATCTAAAATGACCGATTTTATACTTTTATCGGTATTGATAAGCTCCCATAATGCGCCGTTTCTATAGGTATCTCCGGAAAAGAGCACAGAACTGCCCGATTGTTCGATCATATAGCCGCAGCACGCAACGGTATGATTTGAGGGGATAGGGGTAAGGATAATATCATCCTCCATCACGTAGCGTTGATTATAATCGATCTCCACATATTCCAAAGACGGCTGATGCGTTCCGACAAGGTGTATTTTCGTAAAATCGGGCCAAATCGTGTCGTTAAAAAAATGTTCTTTGAGCGATGCTATTGTTTCGGGAAGCCCGTAAAGGGTCAACGGTTTGTTTCTGTGAACCAATACGTTATCCAGCAAAAATGCGCTGTCTATAATGTGGTCAAGATGCGAATGGGTGAAAAATATTGCGTTGATTTTTACTACGGCTTCCGCACTCAGAGAATGCATGATATTGCCTGCGTCAATCAGCGTGTGGTCATTTACCTGAATGCATGTCGTAAACCCCTCATCCGAGCGGCTTCCATTGGTTCCGAGAATTTTGATTAAACTCATACTTATCCTTTGGTGGTGTGAACAAAAACACCGTTGAACGCTTCGGGCGGATTTTGGATGTAATGCTCGCATCGTTCAATATATACCCTATAAATCGATCGATTGGTTTTATTCTCCCAACTCTCTACCTCTTTAAATATAGCAAGCGCTTCCTCAAATAATCCTGTCTTGTACAATTCGATAGCTTCATGATACCGTTTCAGCTCTTTATCCAACTCTTCTTTACTCACCGAATAAAGCGTATGCTTCATAAGACGATCGTAATCGTGAATCTGCCAGATCTCTACCGGCTCATGTTTCCCTTTTACGGTCACCAAATCCAAAAAGCGGAAAATATACTCCCCTTTGAGCGCTTGTTTCGTAAACCCGGAGATATTGAGCCTGGAGTTATAATATTTGCATAACGATTCCAACCGGGAACCTAAATTGATCGTATCTCCGATGACCGTATAGTCGCTTCTGCCCCGCGTACCCATCTCTCCGACAATGGCCGTGCCGGTATTTACCCCGATCCCTATATCAACGATGGGCATCCCGTTTTTCTCGGCCATATCCGCTACTTTGGCAAAATCGGGATTTTTTTTCAGAGCACTGTTGAGCTTGTCCAGTCCGTGTAATTGTTCCAATGCCGCGCTAACCGCTTTATCCGCATGATTTTCGATCGCCAAAGGGGCATTCCAATACGCCATGATCGCATCACCGATGAACTTGTCGACCGTTCCGCCGCTTTTAATGATGATCTCGGTCATAGGTTCCATATACGCGTTCATAAACCGGATCAGCCCTTTCGGGTTTCCCAGTACTTCGGATATATTGGTAAAATTCCGCATATCGGAGAAAAATATGGTTATCTCCCGCTCTGTTCCCGCCAATATCTCTTCCGTCGTCGAAGAGAGGATGTCATTCATAACCGCAGGGCTCACTTTTCGGGCAAACTTGCCTTTGATCATCTCTTTTTGCTTGTTCTCTAAAAAATAATTTATGACCTGTCCGGCGAGAAAAAGGGTAATCATCGCCAACAGAGGAATAAGGGTATTGAGGACGATACCCTCATTCATCATCAGATAATAGTGTCCCCCGATTATTCCCGCATTCAATGCGATAAAAGCGGCGAAAGAGGCCATGGCACCGGGTAACAGCAATATTCCGAAAATCAAAAACGGCACCACCAGAATCGTAACGATATCGACGCCGACAGCCCAGATCGGCTGGGCGATAAAGGTTTGATTGATAATATTGTCCATCACGTTCGCATGGACTTCAACCCCCGGATACGCACTGTCAAACGGCGTACTTCTCAAATCCAACAGCCCTGCGGCCGACGTTCCCAGCAGCACTATTTTCCCCTCGATCAGGGAGGGATCACTCTTTTTGTTATAAACGTCGGCGGCAGAGATATAACGATAACTTTTTGCGCTTCCCCGGTAGTTCACCATCATCCGCCCGTAAAAATCGGTCGGTATCACACGGTCCCCCACCATGATTCTATTCACCCCGCGTTCATCGTATTCCAGAGTGATTTTACGCTCATTCAGCATAATGCGGATCATTTCGAGGCTCAACGAGGGATAAATAATTCCGTCGTATTCCATCACTAACGGGACACTCCGAACCACGCCGTCCTTATCGGGGATCGTATTGAAATAGCCGCTGGAATAGGCATTATCCTGAATCAGAGGAATATTGAGAACCGCTCGGTAGGGTTTAACCAAAAAAGAGTTTGCAGGTTTGTTTTTTTCGATGATAACCGCGTTCGTTGTCGGAGTATTTTCAGGTGAGACTCCGTCATTGTTCAGGGCAAATACATATCCGACAATCGTTGGGGTCTGTGCGACGGTTTCCCCCAGCATCCTGTCATAATCGGCAACATTGCGGTTTGCGATTCCCAATTTTCGAAATACCGCTTTGGGAGAGCTGTTATCCGGTTCGGCAAATACGACGTCGATCCCTATGATAGCGGCACCGTCCTCTTTCAAATTTTCGAGAAGACGCGCCACTTTATCACGGCTCCACGGCCACTGCCCGAGCTCTTTTAGACTTTTCTCATCGATATCGACAATAACGATGTTTTTATCTCCCTCTATCTCCCCTCGGAGAAGAAACATAGCGTCGTTAATTTTATGTTCAAACGGCATCACTGCGGACGGATATTTCAGATACCCCACCAAAGCGAGTACGGCAATCCCTAACGTCACCCAAAGATGCAAAAAGATTTTTTTCATTTTAGAAACTCAGTACGGCACTTAGCTGCGCCGTTATTTTGTCATACGTATACGGTGCCTGATTCGAACGATTTTGGACGTATCCCACTACGGCATTGATCGATACATCATTTTGAAGCTGCTTGCTCAGTCTCATCTCATAATTTTCACGGGTATCGCGTCGACGATTTTCAAAAAGAACATCCTTATCCTCATAAAAGGTTAAACTGTGCGTATACGCCAATGACGTTCGAAGCTGGTTCGAAAGCGCTTTAAAAATTTCGGCTCCATAGCTGTATCCCCGGCTCGATACGTCGCTGCGATCATTGATTATTTCATTGTTTATCGTATATGCGCCGTTAATTGAGACGACAACCGGGTCTTCTCCGAAAGCTTTTTTGTACGAGGTAAAAATACTGTGGCCGGAAACGTCAAGACCTTTATCATCATCATAATATCCCCGTTTATACGAATATCCCCCTTCGATCTGAGAAATCGTATCGATCGTATACGTTCCATTCACCGCGGAAGAGAGATTGTAGGTATACCCTTTGTTATCGATATAGACACGGTCATAGGTCAGAGGGAGCCGAAGCTTGTAGCCCGAAACGGACCATGTGGGGATCAGGCTGTATGAAAAAAGGGAGAGGTTGTTTTTGCTCTCTTTAAAATTGCTTTTCGTATATCCTACCAAACTGTTATCCACACTCCATCCGCCGCGATCACCGAAATCATAACCGTAATTGAGCACCGTCATCGCAAAAACGCTCGTATCGCTTATTTTTTCGTTTCCGTTGATCCATAGGTTAAATGAGGGGATAAGGAATTCTTTGTTCCCGATATCATTGTTGGCGTTGGAATCATATCCTCCCCCAAAAAACAATACGCCGTTAAAAGTGCTTCGGCTGAGACGTTTGTCCAAATTGGATTTAAACGTCAAAACGGTCTCCCTGACGTTTGAGGGCAACTGCCCGCTGAGTACCGTATCGAGTTCTGTATTAGCCAGTTCGTACTGCCCTATTTCACTGTAAAGACGTGCCAGTTCCAATCGGCTTCGGTTATGGTTCGGATTGATGATCAAAACCCGATCAAATGCGGCTATCGCCTCATCATACCGTTTTAGCTCCAAAGCGCATCGCCCCATCAAAAAGTTGATCTCGGGATTTTCGGGAGCTTGGTCGTTTAATGCTTCCAAAAGTGGATACGCATCCTGATACGATTGGGCGGCATACGCCGCATTTGCCTTTTGATAAAGTTCCTGCATTGTAAGCGCGTCATTACCGTATGAAGCGGCCGCATATAAAAGTATTACCGCAATAAGGGAAAGTTTCATTATCGTGCTCCTTTAAATACGCCTATCGCCCCTTGGCCGCCGGCGGTAGCACTGAAAGAGCCGCCGACCGATTCGGCATTAGGACCGTAAAATTGTCCGCTCACGGTACTGGCACTGCCGGACTGGAGAGTCCCTCCCCATGAAACGGAATCCGTATTTGAAATAGAAAAACCTGTTGATGAAACAGACCCGGTGGGAGAAATTTTCCATATCTGCGGAGTAGGTTCGGTAGTTTTAAACTGTATATAACTTGTATTTTTCAAAGAATCCGTCCCTCCCCCAAAATCAAAATCAAGCTTCACTTGATTTTCGCTTGAGGTTGTATCCATAGCGTAATTCCCCGATCCGTTATTGACATACCCTATGACATGGCCGTTGTAGGTATAGGAAGTCGTCGTTCCCGATGCGATCAACGAAGCGATATGGCCGGATGCATTATTCTCCATCCCCCCTACCCATGTACTTGGGATAACGGTAAAGGTCGGATTGGTTACGTCATCCGTATATCCCCAATACCCCCATGAAACGTAATCATCGCTTGCAGGGGGATAAGTATCCAAAGCAACCAGATACCCTTGTCCGCTCGCGGTTCCCAAGGTCGCGAAATTGTCATCGTTAATATAGGCACTTTTTGCTCCGGTACCGTCTTGAAACGTCACCGTTCCTAAATTATGAGCTGTCAGATCGATAGTACTTGTCCCCAAAATCCCCGTATCACGGTTGACAGAAAACGAGAAATTGGATGATGTTGCCTGATAAGCCGATAAGTCGCTTTTAACCGCATTGGCATACCCGCTGAGGGTAAAGTCGCCGGTGAGATCCGATGTACCCAGCGTCGACTCCCTAAAGGCACCGATTCCTCCTAAATTGTAAGAAGTTCCCGCACCGTTTTGTATGAGGCTGGAACCGCCGAACCCTTGCGCTTTGTCTCCGTATATGTACCCCGATATCCCTGTCGACATTTCCAATTGATTGAAATCATAATAACCCGACATCTCTTGACCTACAATTGCCGTCTGATTACTATGGTCTTCGATACGTCCGGTAGCGATTGAAAAAGTATTATTGTTCGTCCCTCCGGCCATATTGACGGCTAAAAAGTGGTTGTTCCCGTAATTGACCGTAACCTTCTCCGTGCTGTCCGAAGGAGAACGGTAGGTCACCACTTCTCTTGTCGGAAAAAGGGTTGCGAGTGCCGTATAAGGGGTAATGATTCCGAACCATTCGTTATAGGCGAAAATGCTTTCATACACAACGACAACATCCGGAGAGGTAGAGTAATGGAGGAGAAAAAACTGCTGCATATTGTCACCGTACAGAGTGGCCGATGCCGGATCGGCAATCGTCGTTACCCCATCGGGAGAAGAAAACGCCATCGATACCGTCCCCAGATTCGAATATCCGCTGTATGTCGTCCCCGCCTCAACGTTCGGAAGCGCCACAGTCCACTCTACCGTTCTGGAGTCATACGGCGGCGAAATCGGCGTATTGGTCGAATCATAAAAATAGAGGGTATTCCCGCCGGATTGAGTAGAGAGGGTATTTTGGACTAACGTATAGCTGCCCGATCCCATTCCGTAAAAAGGACCGATATTCTCAAAACGGTGTACCAGATTTCCGCTCAATGTAACATTTCGGCTCGCATTGTAAATCGTTGGAGGGACATAGTCAGCGACACAGTTAGGATAGTTCCCACTCGTCCCCGACGGGCACGTCAATGCTACACAGTCGGGATAGGTGCCGCTCGTTCCGCTCGGGCAGGTCAGCGCTACACAATCGGGATAGGTGCCGCTCGTCCCGCTCGGGCAGGTCAGCGCTACACAGTCGGGATAGGTTCCGCTCGTTCCGCTCGGGCAGGTCAGCGCTACGCAATCGGGATAGGTGCCGCTCGTTCCGCTCGGGCAGGTCAGCGCTACGCAATCGGGATAGGTGCCGCTCGTTCCGCTCGGACAGGTCAATGCCACACAGTCGGGATAGGTGCCGCTCGTTCCGCTCGGACAGGTCAATGCCACACAGTCGGGATAAATCCCTGTCGTTCCGCTCGGACACTCTTGAATCAAAATCTCTTGCGTAACGGTCTCTTGCTGGAGAGTCTGGTAACTGGTATCAAGCGCATTTAAAGCCGCTTGAGGAACACTAGGCGTTGGCTGTGTAGGAAATCCTCCGCCTGAAGCGCCTGTCCCCGCACCCGAAGCTCCGCCCAGCGTGCCGCCGACTCCTCCGCTATCACCTGTCGCTCCTGAGGGTACACTGCCCGGCCCGCTATCTCCCGATAAACCGGAACCTGAGCCATCTCCTGATGAACCGCCTGATGGAGAACCTCCATCAGGATTCTCCGGCGGCGGAGTTCCACCCAGTCCCAACTCGATCAAATCAGCCGATTGAACATCACGAGGGGGGCTCGGAGGGGCATTATGCGGTAAAACGATCAAACGGCCCATCGGTAAAATAACTTCCCGTCCCGTTATGTGAGATCGGACGCTGATTAACCCTTTTTCACACATAATCTTGTCTTCATTCCGACCGATTTTTCCGCGAATAATCGTTCCGCGGATACCGATCGTCGCCGTTTTCGTTTCAAGCGTGAAATTCTCCGGAGCGGTTTTGCCGATTTTTCCCGTAATCGTTTTAAAGGTCCCCTGATTGAAACTGAATTTTGCTTTCGGCTTTACGGCCTCGTTGACGTACTCTTCAACTTTGAAAACCGCTTTATTTCCCAACGTAATGACGGTCTTATCGTCAAATATGAGCTGAACCTGACCGTTTGCTCCCGTGGAGAGGGTATCTCTCTCTTCGAGTTTCATGCCGGTCTGCAACGGCGATACGCGCCCGCTCCGTTCCAAAAAGCCTTCCCCTTTGAGCAGCGATACTTTTCCGACCGATCCATACAGCGAAAAGGAAAAAAAGAGTAAAAAAAGAAAAATATGGGTAAAAAATGACATAAAATCCCCCTCATAGCCATCATTATCTATGATAGGGGAAATAGACTTAAATAATATTGATAGTTTGTTACAGAAAGCTGTGTTTAATGACCGGAAGGAATCAGGCCGGCTATGGTTTACGCCCGACCGTATTCATCCTGATAACGGACGATATCATCTTCTTCCAGATAGGTTCCCGATTGCACTTCAATCACTTCAAGGGGGATTTTTCCGGGGTTTTGAAGTGAATGTTTCATCCCCAAAGGGATGTGGATCGATTGGTTTTCACATAAAATGTGGTTTTCATCTCCCAAGAGTACACTGGCCGTCCCTTGAACGATAATCCAATGTTCCGCACGGTGATAATGCATTTGGAAAGAGAGTTTTTCACCCGGATTGACCACGATCCTCTTCACCTGAAAGCGATCGGCTTTGTCCAACGTCGTATAAAATCCCCACGGACGATGGACCTCTTGATGTTTATCGACGATATTCGGATCACACTCTCTCAACGCGTTTACCAAATCTTTGACCTGCTGCGACTGCGACTTGTCGGCTACGAGAACCGCATCGTCCGTAGCGACTACGATCAGTCCGTCCACGCCGGAAACCGCAACCCGTTTTGAGGTACTTCGGATATACGAGTTGTGCGTATCGAGCGCCACGACATTCCCGATCAATACATTTCCCGACTCATCTCTGGGTGAAATATTCCAGAGCGCATCCCATGATCCTACATCGCTCCACATTCCGCTATAGGGGACCATCGAGACATTTTTCGAGTGTTCCATAATCGCATAATCGATCGATTCGGCAGGGATAAGCTCGAATTTTTGGGCGTCAAATCGGATAAAATCAAGATCCTGCTGTTCGGACAGCACGGCGGATTCACACGCTTGATAAATATCCATACGATACTGTTTCAGCTCGTTTAGAATAACCGAAGCCTTAAACATGAACATGCCGCTATTCCAATAATGTCCCCCCTGCTCCAACATCTGTACGGCTGCTTCTTTACGGGGTTTTTCGATAAACGCGCCGACTTTATACCCGTGAATACCGATAGCATCGGCGGTACGGATGTATCCGTACCCCGTTTCCGGAGAACTCGGCGTCACCCCGAAGGTCACTAAAAGATCATCATCACTCAACCGTTTCGCCGATTGAATCGCGTCCATAAACGGTTCAACCGTTTCAATCGCATGATCCGACGAGAGAACCAGCATATGGGCATCCGGATAGCGTTTGAGGATATCCAGCGATGCCAATGCGATCGCAGGGGCCGTATTTTTTCCGAACGGCTCCAACAGTATCCGCCCTTTCATTCCGCATTGACGCATCTGTTCGGCGACAATGAAACGGTGCTCTTCATTTGCTACCACAATAATGTCGCTCAGCCCTTCGACACCCTTGAGCCGTTCCAGGGTTTGCTGAAACATGGTCTCTTTTCCGTAAAGGCTTAAGAACTGTTTCGGATAGGCTTTACGAGACAGGGGCCATAAACGGGTACCTGAGCCTCCCGATAAGATGACGGCAACGACCGGAACCATTATTGTTCTCCTTGTGAAATCGCCATGTTTTCTAAAAATGCGATATTTTCGCTGTTAAGCTCGCCCGTCACGTCCAATAGACTCAAATAATTGTTGACCAGTTCATACCCCGCATTGATCGTATCGCGTTTGACTTCATAAAATTTCGCCTTGGCTTCCAGCACATCCAGCAAACTTTTCAGCCCCGCTTTGTTGGCCAGCTCCATCGAATCCAAATAGAGTTTTGCCGATTTTTCGGACTCTTTCAGTACCTGAAGGGTTTCGACATTGAGCTGGCTTTCGGCCCACAGCTCTTCAAAGCGCTGTTTCGTATCCAAACGATTGTATTCTACATCGTTTTGCGCCGATTCCAGCAACATTTTCCCCTCACGAACGCGTGATTGGGTATATCCCCCCTCATAAATCGGTATCGACATTTGAACGATCGCCTGATTGTCGTATTGATGTGAAACCGTATCTTGCGTATAGGTCTTTTTACGGGCAAGGCTTAAATCCACTTTCGGATAATGCTGATATTTTCGGATTGCCGCTTCATGCGTTGCCATCTCTTCGGAAGCCAATGATGCCTGTAACGTCGGATTGTTTCCGAGCTTGCTTTCCCACTCCATACCGTCACGAAATAATTTGCCGGGATCGACCATCGCAAAATCAAAATTCGGCAATTCGCCGATCGGCTCTTTGATGTAATGTTCCAGCCGAAGTGCCGCTACTTTTGAGCGTTTTTGTTCGGCTAACAATTCGGACATCGCTTTATCGCTGTGCACTTTTGCCTCAAGGAGATCAATGCGGTTGGTCAATCCGAATTTCAGTTTCTCTTCCTGCTCTTTGTATTTGGTACGATAATACTCGCTTTGAGACGCCAGCAACTCGACATTTCGCTTTGTTTTCAAGAGATTGAAATAGGCTTTCGCCACATCCAACCCCAGCTTTTGCGATTCAGCCTGAAGCTCGAAAGTTGCCGCTTTTTGACGTGATTTTGACGAATCGATGCCCCGCCACACTTCAGGATGAAAAATGGGCTGCGACGCCGAGATAGAATAGCTTTTGTAACTTTCGTTTACCGGAGATTTGAGATACTCGGCATCGTATTCGTAACTCCCCCACGAGAGAGACCCCTGAACCTGCGGGTACATTTTTGCTTTGCTTTGCGCAACCGTCTCTTTGGTCGCTTCCGTTCTAAGCGATAAAGAGCGCAAATGGGGTTCGTTTTTAAGTGCTAATTCATACGCGCTGCTCAACGTCAGAGGCTGCGCACCTAAAGCAAGAAATCCGCACGCTATTATGGACATTACACCGTAGCCTAATTTCATTCTCCATCCTTCAATAGTTTCTCTACCTGTTGTGAAAATTCTTCCCTAAAACGGCTTTGCGAAAACTTCATCGCCCACGCTCTACAGTTTTCCGGGACGAACTTTTCGGCATTGGACTCAAAGATTCCGACCGCTTCCGCCAACGATTCCGCATCCTGATGAGAGACGAATACCCCCGTCGGATCGCTCTGATCCAAGCCCCTCACCGTTTCCGCCGCTCCGCCGCAGCCATATGCGATGACAGGTGTCCCGCAGGCCTGCGCTTCGAGCGGGGCGATACCGAAATCTTCTTTGGGCATAAAAATAAACGCTTTTGCCGCAGAGAGCTTACGCAGCATCTCATGACGTCCGAGATACCCCTCTAACGTCACATTAGCGGGAAGTTTTTTGGAAAGTTCATCAAACATCGGTCCGTCACCGATTACAATCAGCTTCTTATCCGGCATAGTGCGAAACGCTTCGACAATCAAATCGATACGCTTGTAGGGGACCAAACGCGAAACGGTGATGTAATAGTCCTCTTTTTCTTTTGAAAAAGGGGAACCCTCGACATCGACGGGCGGATAGATGACACTTGCTTCCCTTCCCCATGATTTCCGGATCCGTTTACGGATAAAATGGGAAATTGCTATTATCGCGTCGGGACGGAGCGAAGATGCCGTATCCCATAATCGAAACCGGTAAAACCAATGCTGGAGAAAAAACCGTTTTAAGCCGCTTCCCAACACTCCGATACGGTCATGTTCGTAGGTCAAGTCCCATGCATAGCGCATCGGAGAGTAAATATACGCCAAATGTTTTTGGTCCGGATGGACGATTACCCCTTTAGCAACGGCATGCGAATCGGAAATAATCAGATCATACTTTTCCAAATCAAACTGCTCAACCCAAAACGGCATCATCCAGATCATTTGACGATACCGCTTAGCAAGAAAGGGAAATGATTGTAACGGGGATGTAAATATACGGTGGCCTTTGAGCCATTGTCGCTCATTTTCAGGAAGTATATCGACCATCGTATAGATATCGGCCTGCGGATAGAGTTTTAAGAGTTCTTGCAGCGTATATTCTGCTCCCCCCATAGCCGTAAGCCAATCGTGGACAATGGCAACCCGAAGGTTATTGCTCATTGAAAGCCTTAGACACCATGTATTTAAACGGATGGATCAAATATTCCAAGAAAGTTCGACTAGATGCAACAATCATGACATCAGCCGGAACACCCGGCTGAATGGTCAAGTTATTGCGAGAAAGTTCTTTTTGCCCCTCAGGAGTCACACGGATTTTGACCGGATAAAAAGATATCTTAGCAGCTTCATCAACTACAGCATCTGGTGCAACTTGAATCACTTCACCCATAACGATATTGAGCGATTTAATGTGAGAGAATCCCGGGAAACGGATCTCAGCCTTCAGCCCTTCATGAACACTTGCAATATCATTTGCATTCAATTTTGCTTCAATGATAAGAGGTTCACCTTCCGGAACAATCTCCATCAACGGCTTGCCGGGAGAAACAATCCCGCCTAACGTATGGAATTGAAGGCTGGTAACAATCCCTGCCACCGGAGCGGTAATTTCAGTTCGGTTTAAAATATCCTGCAACGCCGAAAATCTGGCACGGCTATCGGACAATTTAGCCTGTACGTCACTCAATTCAGCCAGAACTTCTTTTGTAAAATTTTGTTTTTGTGCAATAATTTGTGCTTTTATTTCACTGATTTGGGCTCCAGCACGTCCGATATCGGCTTTTGCATTGGCGATATCTCCTTGCGTACGAACAATTTCTCTTTTTAGATCCAGCAGTCTCATTTTATCGATCAGCTGTTGTTTATAGAGTATTTCCCACTCTTTAATCTCATCATTATACGAATTTAACAGAGACGTCTTTGCCGTAACAGTCGCTTTAAGTCCATCTATCTGGTTATTCAACTGCTCAATACGCTCGGAAAGAACCCTCTTTTCATCTATGAGCTGCTGCGCTCTGGCATGAAACTCTCTGCGCTGCGCTTCTTCGATCATAATTCGGGCAGCAGGGTTTTGCATCTTTTCCATGTCCGGATGAAATACAATAGAACTTTTCCCGTCACGCTCCGCAATAAGACGTGACTCCAAACCCAAATTTTCGTAAAGCTGCGCCAGTACAATTTGCACCTGAGCATTGGCTTGGGTACTGTCTAAAGTAATCAAAGGCTGCCCAACTTTAACACGATCCCCGTCTTTTACCAAAATCTCTTTTACAATCCCGCCTTCGAGATGCTGGATAATACGATTGCTAGAAGCAACAGTTACTTTTCCTGAGGCGGATAATGCACTGCTCAACGGTGCAAAAGCGCCCCAAATACCAAAGATACCGATCAATAAGCCTAGGACAATAAGCCCCAGACGGCGATAATAGCGGTCTTCGATTTGCGGTGTCGGAATACTTTCAGATGTAACGAGTTGAGTTTTTTCTGTTTGACTCACGACTGTGCTCCTTGTTGTTCTTCTATTGGTTGCGGTTTAGGTGCAAGAGCGGCGAGGACTTCATCGCGCGCTCCGTATAAATGGAGCTGTCCCTCACGCATAAACGCGATTTTATCGGTAATACCCAAAATCGCCGGACGATGGGTAATAAGGACGACCGTCGTGCCGCGTTTTTTCAACTCTGAAATCGCAACGACCAAGGCTCTCTCACCGACATCATCGAGATTCGAGTTTGGTTCATCCAAAACTACGATCTTCGGATAACAGTAAATCGCCCGAGCCAATCCGATCCGCTGTCGCTGACCTCCTGAGAGTGCGACGCCGCCAACGCCGATAGGTGTATCATACCCTTGCGGCAACTGCAGAATCATTTCGTGTACACCGGCTACCTGAGCCGCCTCAACGACCATTTCCGGTTTAGGGTCTTCATAACGGGCAATATTTTCGCTGATCGTACCATCAAACAGCTCCACATCCTGAGGCAAGTATCCGATATAACTCCCCAGCTCGCCGCGATCATAATGGGATATTTCTGCCCCATCGATCCGAACTTTTCCGTTGATACATGGCCATACTCCGAGCATAGCCCGTGCCAAAGAGGACTTACCTGCCGCACTCGGCCCGATAACACCGACCGTTTCACCCGCTTTAATCGACATTGTTACACCGCGAAGCGACGGTACCTGTCCTCCCGGGGGCACTACAATCAACCCTTCAAGATCGATAAACCCTTTCGGTGCAGGTAGAGGGGTAGGAGCCGCTTTTTCCGGAAATTCTGCCAACAGTTCACCTATACGGCCATACGAGATACGGGCAGAAGTAAATTGTTTCCAGGTACTCGTCATCAAATCGATCGGTGCCAGCGCACGCCCCATAACGATTGATCCGGCAATCATCATACCGGGAGTAACTTCACCAATGATCGCGAGATATCCCCCCAGACCCAATACCAAAGACTGCATCAGCATACGTATTGTTTTGCTCGCATTAGACCATAGTCCCGCTTCATCACTAGCATTCGACTGCTCATTTAAAAACGAGATGTAGCGGCTGTACCATCGTCGACGTACATTCGCATGCATTCCCATCGCTTCAATGATTTCCGAATTGCGTAGACTCGCCTGAATGAAGTTTTGGGATGATTGATAATATCGGTTAGAAGCTTCCAACCCCGCTTTTGTCCGTTTTTCATTGATCAGTGTCAAGCTCAATGCGACAATAGAAGCAAAAATTGAAAACCAACCGAATAGCGGATGAAATAAAAACATGATAGCGATGTAGATCGGAATCCACGGAGTATCAAAAAAAGCAAATAACGGCGTCCCGGTCAAAAACTGCCGAATCTGGGTCAAGTCGCCTAATGGCTGCGCATTAGATTTTCCAGGATATCGGTTAGCTAATGCAAACATAGCATTAAAAAGACGCGTACTCATCTGTGAATCAATCGCGTTGCCTACACGGATCAAAATGCGTGAACGGACAAAGTCCAATGTACCCATAACGCCGAACATCACTACAACGATCAACGTCAGCATAAGAAGTGTCTCTTGGGAACGGCTCGCCAATACCCTGTCGTATAACTGAAGCATATACAATGAAGGAACAAGCATCAGTATATTAATAAACAGTGAAACAAATCCGGCAAAATAAAAAGATTTTTTCAGCCCGGATACTACTTTTTTCAACTCATTTTCATTATTTGTTTGTTTGTGATTTGACATTCTTATTACGGCCTTTTAATAAACAAATTTAATTTTAGAAAGATCAATACTGATTTTTGAGAAATTTGGTTGCGAATTATAGCAAAATTCACATTTACTTTCTAATATGAGTCTATACGATGTAAAAGCTGGATATGCCATATCATGAATTAGTGGTAAATATAAAGGAGAAATGAGAAAATAAAGAACAGGGTATTCAACATACCCGATTCATTTAGTTACTTATTTTTTTTAGGGAGCAATTCGTTTAAAACCTGAGCATACGCATTTCTGGCCGTTTGCATAATTGCAATTTCAACATTCAGGTCAGCTATTTTTTGATCCACTATCTGAATCGATCCTATTTGTGCTCTTGCCTCTTCTGAAAGAGTTTCCAATTTATATTCTTTTCCGTCAATTGTAATCGTAGACATAATTCTCCATTCCCAGATACTGAAAGTTTAAAACTTTAGTGGAAGTTTAGCGAATTATTTATGAATATATTTTAAAAGTAATAGAAATAAGATCAACATTTGTGAGGTGCATATTTTAATATTAAGGCCAAGAAGAGTTAAAGAGAAATTGAAACCAATAATATTAAATTGATAAAGCAAAGTGTTGTGAGAACTCTGTTTGAAAGAAAAAAAAGGTTCCCAAAGCCCGAGAGCTTTGAGAAAGGAAAATTACACAGCGAAAGTGAAATCAGATGCAGTAATTGTACCCGTAACACCAGTAATATTGATAACAACGTCAGTTGCTGCTTGGAAACCAAGAGTAGCATCGTTGATAACCAAGTAAGTACCAGCAGCAGCACCGTTAGCAAATGTATATACTTGAGCTACAGTAGCAGTACCATTCGCTGCAGAAGCAGTCAATCCAGTGTATCCTGCAAGTGCAGAGTAAACGTCACCGATTGTTGTAACCGAAGTAGCATTTGAAATAGCAGCAGCCATTGTAGCTACAGCATCACCCGTACCGTCAGTTGTAACACCAGTCAATGACAATGCACCTTGAGCGAAGTTGATTTTATCTGTACCAGCTACGAAATCAACGATTTTATCAACGTTAGCACCTGTAGCACTTGTTGAAGTAGCGATTGTTTCGTAACGTACGATATCAGCACCCGCACCAAGAGTGATTACGTCAGCACCGGCAGCAGCACTGATAACGTCAGCACCACCAGCGCCGTTGATTGTATCAACACCAGCACCACCAGTGATTGTATCTGCACCAGTACCACCAGTGATAGTACTTCCGATAGTCGAACTACCTGTAAGTGTGTTTGTACCAGCTGTTGCAGTCATTGTAACCGCTGCCAAAGCACTTCCGAAGTTCAATGTATCGTTACCTTGTAGTGAACCTTTTACAGTTGAAGCATATTGCAATGCACCCGCAGTATAAGTTACACCGACAGTTGTATTTGCATCCGGAAGGTCCAATGCGCTAGCATCGAATTTAGTCAACGCCGTACCTGCAAAAGTAACTGCCAAACCACTGTTACCAGTGATGTTCAATTCGCTCAAAGTAGTATCAACGATTGTCAATGTATTCAAGTAACCAACCGGAGTTGCTTGCGTATCAAGAACGTTAACGTTAATAATATCTGTGTTGGCAGCAGTTACTGTACCGAATGCAAGAAGACCAGCAGTGCTGTTTGTCAATTTAACATTCAAAGTATCAGTACCAGAACCTGATGAACCAGAAGTAGTAACACCAGTATTTGCACCGATGATGTTGATTGTATCACCTGACGCCAAGTTTGCAAGAGTTTGAGTTGCAGCCGCACCGTTCAAGTTGATAGTTGAGAACGTACCGAAACCTTTTGTATCGATAGTAGTTGCAGTTGTAGTAGTTTCAAGCGTTTCGAAACCAGTAACAGCAGCTTTGAATGCAGTTTGAACCGCACCGGCAGTTGAAAGAGTTACCGCATCAGCATTTGCCAATACAAGTGTATCTGTGCCGTCACCACCAGCGATTGACCCGCCAGTACCAAGAGCAGTTGTACCACCGTTCAATGTAACTTTATCGTTTCCAGCAGCAAGGCTAACCGCTTTTGTAGTTGCGCCAACTGTAACGAACTCTTGACCAGCACCACCGGTTACAGCTGTACCAGTTCCGATTGTCATAGTGTTTGCACCAGTCAATACACCGCTTGCAGGTACTGCCGCAGTTGAAGTACTAGCATCGATTGAAGTCAATGTAGTGATAGCTGATGAGTTGAATGAAACCCCACCGCTTCCTTTAACTGTGATAGAAGTCAATGCAGGAGCTGTCAAAGTACCGATAGTAGCAAGTTTTGTACCGTCAAGTGTCAATGAAGTAGCTGTCGCTGCTGCAAGAGTAGTGATTGTACTTGCTGCTGTTGTGTTAACAGAAACAGACGCTGCTTTCGCAGTAGTCAATGCACCGAAAGTTTGAGCACCTTTAAGGTTCAAAGTCACAGAAGTCGCTTGAGCATCTGTCAAACCACCTTGGTTGGTTGTACCTTCAGCATTTACTGTCAATGCACGAGTACCTGCAGCAGCAGCAACTGTAGCAACACCAGTAGCAGCGTTCAATGTAACGTTGTTGATTGAGTTACCAGTCAAAGTTGATAAACCAGAAGCTTTTGTTACACCTACAGTTGTAAGCGTGCTACCGTATGAACCAGCTACCGCTGATGTATCAGTAATTGCTACCGTAGTAAATGTACCAGTACCTGTTGCTGCTACTGTAACTGTGTCAGCGCTGTTCAATGTAACTGAAACTGTCGCTGCAGTCATATCAGCTGCCGCACTCGCATCAGTATATGTGAATTTCTTAATACCTGTTTCAATGCTTGTATCTGTTACAGCCAAAGCACCTGTTCCAGTACCACCGCTTGCCGCTTGGCTGATAGTGATGTTTTCAACGTTTGCAATTGTCACAGAAGCCGGAAGAGTGAAGTTTGTAGCTGCAGATGCAGAGATATTCAACGTATCAGTTCCTGCTCCACCATTGATGTTATCAAATGCGTTGAGCGTAGTAGTAGTTGCTGACGCTGTCAATGCACCATTGATTGTATCATTGAGTGATGTACCAGTGATTGTGTCTACAGCTGCAGTAAGTGCATATGTTGTACCTGTATTAGCAGTTGCGCTAACAGCTGCCGTAGCCGTTGTGATTGTAGCTGCATCAGAAGTGATGTTTGCCAATTGTGCAGTTGCAGCAGCGTTGCTGTAGTTATTAAGAACAGCAGTAATAGCAAATGAAGCTTGGTTAGCCAATTTAGCACCGTCTGTAGAACCGTTAGCCGCAGCAGCTGCAACCAATGCGTTCATCAATGTACCGTGAGTCAAGTGATCTGCCGCTGTAGCAGCGTTATCCAAACGAGCAACCCAGTAAGCTTTACCCGCAGCATCTGATGCACGTCCGAAAACGTTTACGTAAACTGCTTCTACGTATTCCGCAGTTGTTTGGTATGAAGGGTATTTTGTAGCGTACTCAGTTGAGTTTGTGAAATTGTTAGCGATTTGGTCAAGAGTTTGACCTTTGTTAACGTATGAATCTACCCAGAAGTCAAGACCTGCTGAATCCGGTACACGGTTAAATGATGCGATGTAAAGTTTCGCGATCTCTGTACGTGCTGTTGCAATATCGATTGCCATGTTAATCCTTTGTATTTTTGTATGTTGATGTGCGCACACCGAGTTAACAACTCTCGATGATTCTGAATTATCCTCTAAAGTATTTTAATCTTTGCTGAAAGTTATTAGCGGCTGTTAAATACTGCCCTGTTAACGTTGTTTTATTCACTTTATACGGATTCTGCACTTATGCAAACTGGAGTGTATCGGTGTTCCATGAACTCAGATCGACTACCCCTCTGAGCTTTACCACAATGTCCGCGGCCGAATCGTATGTCGCCGAAACACTCATATCCTCTAAAACATAGGTGTCGTTTTGATAGGTAAACCATCTCATAATCGCATTGGTGCTGCCGTCCCCCACCGCGGCAAGATCTAGTGCCGCCGAAAGCGAAGCCGCTCCGGACGTCGATACTTTCGCCGACACGATCAATTCGCTGCCGTGATCAGCGAACTTGAGTATGTCTCCCACTGTCGCGGAAAAGGTAAAATCGGTAATCGTGTCGATATCAGTCAAGGTCGAATCGCCTAATTCGAATATAAACGTATCTCTGCCGCTCCCGCCGCTGAGGAGATCGGAGCCCTCACCGCCTTTTAGAGTATCATTACCCGACTCACCGTAGAGAGTATCGTTTCCTACACCCGCATAGAGGGTATCGTTTCCGCTCCCGCCGCTGAGAATATCGTCTCCTTCGCCCCCGTAGAGGGTATCGACACCTTCGCCCCCGAAAAGCTGATCTATGTCTATTCCCCCGTTTAGGGTATCATCACCGATCCCCGCATCGACCCAGTTCGCCCCGTCGCCCGCGTCGATCGTATCGTTGCCGTCCCCGCCGTAGATGCGGTCGTCCCCAGCATCACTGAAGATAATATCATCGTCCGCACCGCCGTAGATTAGGTCGTCGTCCGCACCGCCGTAGAGATAATCGTCTCCCGCATCGCCGTAGAGGGTGTTAACCCCTGCTCCGCCGTGGAGAGAGTCATCCCCCGCGCCGCCGTAGAGGGTATCATCCCCCTCATCACCGTAGAGCAGATCGGCTCCGGCATCGCCGTAGAGAATATCGTTATCCTCGCCGCCGTAGAGGGTATCGTCGCCGCTGCCGCCGTAAAGGCGGTCATCCCCCGCACCGCCGTACACGGTATCGTCTCCGGCCATCGCGTAGATCCAGTCATTATCATCAAGCGCATGGTAAATCGACGACGTGTCATCCAATTGTTTATACACGATACCCGAAGCTGCCGCATAGGCATCCAGATCGCTTTGGGTGCGGGTCAGCGATTCGCTGTCCGAGCCGACCGAATCCATCACATGAAACGCCAAAGTCGTGTCATCCAGTGCCAACGTCACCGCATAGTGGTACCCGAGAAGCGTTTTATTCAAAACCAGCTGCTGATCGGCCGTTCCGGTATTGGCACTCGCCGTCTGGACAAACGTGAGGATGAAATCTTCCCGCGTGATCGTCCCTGAGTCCAATCTCCATACCCAATAGGCTTTTCCGGTGCTTTCCGCCGGGCGGCCAAGGACATTTGTGTATATGCTATCGACAAAACCGGACGTTGAGAGGGTGGAGGGGTAACGAAGCTGAGTTTCGGTAGCATCAAAAAAAAGTTTTGCAATGTTCTGGATCGTCAAGGTATGTGCATCTAGATGACCTTTCCAAAATCTGTATCCAGAAGCGTCCGGCGCCCTGCCGAATGTAGCAATATAGAGTTCAATTAGCTGCGATGATGAAGTATCCATTTCATAATGTCCTCTGTAGGATTGTAAACAGATGCCATTATAACAAGAAGAGGAAAAGAATAATAGTTTGTGTAGAACTTGAACATGACATCTTTCCTCTTTCCTATCAATTTGCGCACATCAATAGTTTTCGACAGGAAAGAAGTTACATTCAAGTTGTACAATTATAACACACTGTATTCTTAAAAATAATATAAATACGGCCTAGAAAAGGAGATATTTCATCCTTTTCATGAAAAAATGTTTCGTATGTGATCGTTATTTAAGCACACGGTCCATAAAACATACGAAAAGAAAAACCTCTCTACTTTTCTTTTTAGAAAAAAAAAGTAGCAAAAGAAAAGCGCCCTCATAACAGAACGCTCGCTCCTCACGGCACGTCTGCCTACGGAGCGGCTCTCGGTGTGTTATGGGGGCAGATTGTTTTAATGATGAATTACCCTTCGACAAGCTCAGGGCGAACGGTAGAACGGCTCTAGGTGATGGATCAGGGGTGATTGTTTTTAAGCACCAAATCCATCAAAACATCCGAACTTTCGCGCCATGTGACAAAAGGGAGGTCGCGAATCGCCGCAGATGAATCATCAAACCACTCTGTGAGAGCGGCTGCGAGTTCTGAGGGGGAAGAGGCGTGAAAATAACGGGCGTTTTCCCCCGCAACCTCACGAAAAACCGGAATATCGCGTACCAGCAGCGCAATGCCGTGACGGGATGCTTCGATCAGCGGCAATCCGAATCCCTCACCGTAGGAAGCGGCGAGGAGGAGGTGGGAACGTTCATAGAGGAGATTCAGTAGCTCGTCGCTCGCCCCTTCAAACCAAAAAAGGCGGCGGTTTTTTTCGGGATGGGAACGGAGCCGCCGTGTCAGATCGTCGACCATCCATCCCCCTTTTCCGACAATAACCAAAGCGGCATCACTCCCCTGCTCCCAAAGGAGTTCGAATGCCGCGAGTGCCTGGGCATGCCCTTTTCTCGGTTCTATCGTCCCCACCATCAACACCGTCTGCTCAGAACGGATCGCCTCAAACTGTGATTGCTGATCCGGTGTTATCCCCGTCGTAGGAGAACTGTTTTCGATATCGGCCCCGAGCGGAAACGATTCGATGCGCAGCGGTGTATCGCGTGAAACCGGATGTTCCTCCAGCCAACCCTTCACCTCTTCGGCAACGGCGCGGGAAATACAACACAAGGTGGTCGAGACTTCGCTGATGACGCCGAACCAATTTAAAAACTGCGGATAGGTTTCCGGAGGGAAAAAATGGGGGAACCGCAGCGGAAGGATATCGTACACGACAAAATGGATTTTGACCCCCCGTTCACGCATGGAATGAAACAGCGGAGCGTTTTGGGCGATGTGACCGACGTAGAGGTCGAGTCCGAGAAAAATGTCTCCCTCCCTCATCAATGTCGGCGCATCGTCTAGTGCCGATGAGGATAGCCCTAAAAATCGGGTCATAAAACGGTGGGCATGATAATAACGCCCGCCTTCCAACCGAACCGGAGCTATGCGATACCCCTGCGGAGAGAGGGATATGTAGTGCAAAATACTCCGCACTACCCGCTGTATTCCGGTACGGAGATCGTGATGGGCCACATCGGAAACATCTATAAAGAGTGTGGGTGAGGTTTTCGGAGTTCGAAGGCTCAGTAACGCCTTTGCGTCCGCCGAGGCGGCAAGGGCATCTCGATAGGGGGCGTAAGCTCCCTGCGCGTACGCGGACTCGATCGCGTCGCGGTACGCTACAGCACACAGGAGCGGATCGTGCGCCGTTTTGACATAATCGCGGGCTGCCGAAGCCGTCGCACTGCGAAGGCTCTCGCGAGAGTGCAGTTCGTAGAGCGCTATGGAGAGATCGGCAAGGGTGAAACGATCGGGTATCGAAACAACGACGTCGGAAGGGAATTCCCCCATCGTTCCGTTTGCATTGACCAACAGCACTTTGGAGTGAGAGAGGGCATCAAACGCGGCGGCGGACGTTTCGCCTCTGGAATCGCGGCGAAGCTGCACGACCAAATCGGACGCCGAAAGGTAATCGGCATAACGCTGCGCGTCGCAATAGCCGATAAAACGTACCTGTGCGGGGTTCGGCAGTTCGTTCACCAAGGCGACAAGCTCATCGGCATAGCTGTTTTTCGGAAGTTCCCCTACAAAAAGGAGATGAGCCGCCGTATCTTCGCAAAGCGAAGAGAGTCCCCATGCCTCGATCAGCTCACGGGCGCATTTGGACGGGCCGATAAAACCGAACGTACAGACTAAAAAGTCAGAGGAGGAAAATCCGAGACTCTCTTTGGCCTGAAGCGGCGAAAGCGTCGGAACGGATAATTCTTTCGGGAACGGAATTTTGTAGCGGTGCGGTGTCTCCAGGCGGCTATACGAATACTGCGAGTGGACCAAGACCGCATCGGCTTGTGAAATGACGCTGCGATTGAGAGGGTAGCGGATAAGGGCTTCGTGTACCCCGTACTCTTCGACACACCGCAGAGCCTCGTAGCCGTAATCGGCAAAAAGGTAGGTTTCGATCGGGAGAGAGAGGCTCCGGGAAAGAGAATGGTACAGACCGCCTAGAAACAGATCATGGAGCATCACCGACCCGGGAAAGCGCTCCAGCAGCGGGAGCATCCAGATATGGTGCGCCGAGTTTCCGAAATGGTACAGATGGCGGTTGAGAACCGAGCCGCTAGAGAGATACTCTTCTGCGGATACGACGGTCACACCGTTAGGGAGCGGATCGAGCGAGGAGGGATTTTCGCATACCGCTATAAGGGTATAGTGTGTTTGCAATTTTTCCAACAAAGCCATGCTGTAATCGGCGATTCCGCTGCGCGCCGGAGGGAGCGGGGAGACGAACACCAATACGGGTTTCTCCGTCGGGAGCGTCGAGAGGCCGTTTTGCAGGTCTTTTTGAATATACGAATCGATCTGCGCGAGTTCGGCATCCTGAACCGAAGCGGGTTTACGCCGATTATAGGCGCTGTACAACAGATTGTACAGCTTCGGAAATTTTAGAAGAAACGGCTTCAGCTTTCGGATAATCCACGGCAAATCGGTGATTCGTCGGCGGATTTTCGCAGCTATGCGAAGCCAACGGGTAATGCGCCACGACAACGAATGGATGGCAAGATCATATTGCGCGTTAAGATTGTGATACGCCTGTTGGGCGGTATGGAGATCATTCCGATATTTTTGGATAATTTTATTCTGGGTATGGCTTTGGGCTTTAAGCATTTCGTTCTGCCGCATCCGTTCCCACTCATCATGCCGAAGATAATTATCCGAAATATTGAGGGGAACCTCAAAAGAACGGACAAGATCGGTATGTTCCTCGGCACAATAAAAACGGTTGGCTCCGTCGAAGTAGACAAAAGCATATCCGTTTTCAAGGAGAAACGGCTCCCAAGCCGAATGAAGAGATTCCGATGTTTCGTGATCGATCGATCGGATGAGGAAAATCCACGGTCGGATGGGGATGTTCAGCAACTCATTTAAAATCGCTATTTCGGCTCCCGCATGATTTATTTTGATAAAATGAATTTCATGCGGAACAGCAATATTGCCGGATTCTGAGAGTTCCGACAGGCTACGGAGGTTTTGTTCCCATATCCGATGGGTTTTCATTTTTAGATAAGCGTTTTCATCCGGAGCGACATTGATACCCCTCCAGCCCCGTTCATAAAAAAGGACGCTCACCGAATCGCTCAGAGGATCGGTACTCCCGATGTCGATGTACGAGCCGTTTTCAACGTCATGCAATGCACGGTAAAGGAGGATATCTTCCGAATATTTCGCATAGGAGATAAGGGGTTTTTCTCTTTTGTTAGTTTCCTTTGTTAGCATTCATATCCTTTTAGCGAATCAGAAAATTTTTTATGCTTCTCAGAATCATTCCGAAAGACCTCAAAGGGGCCGTCAATCGCCATGAACGGCTGTGCAGCAACGATTCATACCCTCTTTGGAGTTCTTGAGCAAATATTCGGGCCTGGCGTGCCTCCGTAAGTGCCTGAACGAGCTGTGAGCGCATCAATGCGATACGTTGGTCATAGCGTGCGGACAGCGCTTCAAGACTCAGCCCGTATTCCTCGGCAAACGGAGCGTCAAAGCAGGAAAGTGTCTCTTCGTCCGCAATTTTCTGCGCAACCACGGCATAATCCGGACTGACCCCGTACAGTACGTCCAGCAGATTCGGCTCCGATGAGGCCATCAGCTCTTTATTTTCCTGAAGACGGACGATTTTGACGCGATGAAATCCGCTGTATTCGGCAATAAACGCTAAAAGTTCCTGAGGAACGGGTTTGACATGAGTGGGGTCAAGATAAAAAGCGGATGTCCCTACGACGACATTTTCGGGATTGGGCGTTTCGAGAATAAGGATTCCTCCGGGTTTTAACACCCGCAGCGCTTCTTTGACAAGATCACGGAGCACGTCAAAGGGGAGATGCTCCGCAATATGAAATCCCGAAACGACACCCATGCTCTCATCAGAAAGGGACGCCAATGCGCTGAGGGCATCTTTTTTTTCGACTTTGAGGTGTAGGTGTCTACACGCTTCGAGCATCCCCTCATCCAGATCGACCCCCTGCGGATCAAATCCGTGTTCGCTAAGGAGTTCCAGCCATTCTCCCCGTCCGCACCCCAGATCGATAGCTGCGGGTAAGCTCTCGGTCTGTTTCAGCGGAACAATAAACGGGAGATAAATCTCAAAGCGGGGTTTGATCAAATCGCGGCTTCCCCGGTGTTTCTCTTCAAAAGAGCGGTAAAAATCATCCATCATGCACTCACTCCGTAATCTTTCTTTTTATTGTTGCCGGGGAACCGGCATAAAACGAATTTGCTTCTATTTTTCCGGTTGCGACGGAACCCGCTGCGATGACGGCATTATCTCCGATTTCACACGGACCGAGGATGAGTGCTTTGGATGCGATCCAAACTCCGCGGCCTATTTTGATATCTCTCCCCTCGCTCGGAATCGCGCTTTGACGTTCTAAATCTTTTTTGGTCACATCATGGGTGCCCGTCAACAAAGAGACGCCGTGTCCCAGAAACGTATAATCGCCTATCGAAACCGTACCGCAGGTCGTGTTGATGAGCGCATCATTGAGATGGACATCCCTGCCGAGAAAAATTTTGTTTTCGTCGCCCCATACCCTGTATATCTGCAATGTTTCCTGTTTGTAAAACTGACGGATTTTAGTTTCTATAAATCGATTGAACTCCGGCGAGTTTTTGAGATATTCAATCATCCGTTCCATTATTTTTTTCAACATGGCGTTTCCTTTGTTGAAGAGGCTTCTATCTCCAGCCATGCGGTACCGATGAAAGGTTTTTGTTTGGTATTGGCCACATCGAAAACCAGCGCCAGGTCTCTCCACTCCAGATTTCCCTCAAGATGGGTCTTCCCGAGTGCCAGTGCCGTCGCAATCGAGTACGATCCCTCTCCGATATCGGCATTGAAGCGAAACGAATAGTCAATGGATTCCTCTTTTTTCAGATTTTGATACAAAATTCCGTGGTCAGCCGAATTTATCCCGAAAACCGTTTGTCCCAAACGGTCTTTAATCATAAACCCGAGGACCAGTTCCGGTATCTCCTGATGCACTTTGACCCGGATTCTCATCTCTACCGGCTCGCCTACGCCGATAAACTCCACTTTCCCGCCTTGGGCATTATAAAGTCCGATCTCCTCGACTTTTGCCTCACCCGTACCCGATACGGTCTGTACATTCCCGCTCTCAAGGGCGACCTGTTCTACGGATGCGTTTTCTTTTTCGGCAATAAGGGCGTTGTAAAAATCCATCACCGCCGCAGGATCTCCGTCTCGGATCACATGTCCGCTATCGATCAGGATAGCCCGATCACAGATGGAGAGGATGGCCCCTTTGTCGTGGGAGACGAACAAAAGGGATGTCCCCCGTTCTTTTAACGCGCAGATACGTTCAAAACTTTTGTGCTGAAAGTATTGGTCTCCTACCGAAAGCGCTTCGTCGATGATCAAAAGATCGGGAGTAAACGCCGTAGCGATGGCAAAAGCCAGACGCATCTGCATTCCGCTGGAATAAATACGGATCGGCTCATCAAAATAATCCCCGAGTTCCGCAAAATCCTTAATACTCTCGATAACCGATTCGATCTCCTGATAGGAGTGTCCCATCAAAGATGCCGTGTGCAAGGTATTGTCACGTCCCGTAAGCTCAGGCGAAAACCCCATCCCCAGCTCTAAAATCGCGGCAACGTTTCCTTTGCGCTCGATGCTCCCTTCCGTCGGGGGGATAATCCCAGTGATCATTTTAAGCAACGTGCTTTTGCCTGCTCCGTTTTGCCCTACGATCGCTATCGTCTCTCCGGGTTTCATCGAAAAGGTGATATTTTCGAAAATCGTATGAGACTCTTTGGGCTTGAGAGAAGGGAAAAACCACGAACCGATGCGGCGCCATTGCGACGTATAATGAAAATACCGTTTGGTGAGTCCCGTGACGCGTAAAAGATTCATAGGACCTCCATCATGTCGTTTTTCGCTTTCGAAAGCAGTACAAACGCCGTTATCAGCAAAACGGACGCTACGGCAAAAACAATGAGCACCGAGGTAAGCGACGGAGGGATATGGTATAAAAAAACGTTATGGTATAGACTCATGAGATGATAGAGGGGGTTGAGCAAAAAATACCGGTGGTAACTCTCGGGGATGATCGCAATCGTGTAAACAATCGGGGTAAACCAATAGGCAAACTGCAGCAATATCGGCATCATTTGACCGACATCCCGAATAAATATATTTAAAACACCCAGCAAAAGTCCGCTCCCCAACGCCGAAAGGGTCGTCATCACCATCAGAAAAGGGACCCAGAGGATCATCCAGCCTAAATGATGATCGAGAAAAAAGAACACGATCATGACGGAGACTAATAAAAAAAGGTGATTCAGCCATGCCGATCCTATCGCAATCAAAGGGAAAGCCGCAAGGGGGATCGACATTTTTTTAATCAAATGGGCATTATCCCCGTACAACGTCAGCATCCGCATCAAAATATCGGAAAATAACGACCATGCCGTAATACCGGTAACGAGGTACAGAGCATAAGCGTGGGTGTTGTTGATGCCCGGGAGCTTGGCGCTCATAATGGAGGAGAGGATAAAAGCAAAAATAGCAACCTGCAGCATCGGGGCGATCCCCAACCATAAAAGGCCTAATTTGCTCCGTGACAAACGGTTTGACAGCTCATTTTTTATCGAAGAGAAAATAAAGAAACGGAAATTCCAGATTTGTTTTAACACCGTCATGATTGAGCAACCTGTGCAAATAAATTTCGAAATTGGCGTGCTGAATCGGCCCAGCTTTGGATAAACGGAGAAGCACGATGGGATGAAACAAAGGGCGAAAGAGAATCCGGGGACGCCATCATAGCCCTCATTGCCGAAACAATCGAATCGACCGAATCGGGGTCGGCATACCATGCGCGGTTTCCCCCCACTTCCGGCATCGAGCTAACCTCCGAGGTCATTACGGGAATACCGCTTCGGACCGCTTCGGCTACCGGCATACCGTACCCCTCGTATAATGAGAGATAGAGTAACGCACCCGCACCGCAGTAGATCAGAGGAAGGTCCTCTTGGGGGACATAGCCCAGCCGGAGCACCGTATTATCCTCTTCCAACGGAGAAATCAGCGGTTCCAGATCATCACTCAGCCAGCCGGGGGTACCTACCAATACGAGGGGGAATTGCCGCCGTACGTCTAACGAGAGGCGTGCGTATGCCAAAAGGAGATTTTTGAGATTTTTACGCGGTTCGATCGTCGCGACACTCAGCCAATATTTTTCCGGCAGCGCATATTTTCGGCGAACGGGTTCGATTTCAGACGCGCCACGGGGGTGAAAATCATCGGAAGTACCGGGGGGAATAATCGTTATTTTGCCGACGGAAGAGGGAAAAACAGTGCTTATCTCTCTTGATGAAAAATCCGAAATCGTCACGACTCCTTTGGCCCGGGCGACCGCTCCCGGAAGAGCGCGGTTAAAGGTTTTGACCCGCTCGGAGGGGTGAAAATTCGGATATCGGATAAAAGAGAGGTCATAAATGGTGACAACCGTCGCCCCGTCAAAAGCAATAGGGACATAATTGGTCTCCCAATAAACGTAATTCGTCAAAGATGCCATTTTCGGACGATGAATCCAGCGCAGCAACGAACGGTACAAAGGGCGTATAAAAGGGATTTTTCCCAGTTTAGACCCGCCTGATCCGCCGACTGAGTGCTCCGGATATAAAAGTTTTTCAATCTCATGTTTATCAAGCCAGCGATGGTAATAAAACCCTTGAATATCCGCGATGGAAGGATCTTGCATCAGGCGTATTAAAATTTCACGGGTATAATGCCCTATTCCCGTTAACGGAGGCCGTAACGGCGAAAGATTGACGATAAGCGATAGTGTTGCAACAGTATTCATTAGAATAAGTTTATCATATATGAGCTTTTTAAACTATTTTATACCTATAAAAATCTATAATTCCACCCATATAACGATACCTGCCGGAAAGTTACCCAAATGATTTTTTCTCCTGATGATCGACAGCTATTATCGTACAGCAGTACGGCGAATTACGCTCTGAGCAGTGCGGTCCAGATTTTGTCCGTATTTCCTGACGGATACGTCTCTGAAGGGAGCGGCACGATTACCGGGGCCAATGATGTGCTCACCGCCGCTCACGTCGTTTACAGCCGCGAACACGGCGGAGAAGCGACTTCGTTTCTCATTACGCCGGAGCGTTTTGACACCCTTAAACCTTTCGGATCCGTTACCGCTACGGCAGCAGATGTCCCTCTGGGATGGACCGCATACGAAAACTATTCGTTTGATTACGCTCTCATTACTATGGATCGTCCTATCGGCTATTATACGGGATGGACCGGCCTGGGGGTCGTAACGTCCGCCTCCGCATCTCAGATAACCCAAAGCTACGGATACCCCGGAGATTTGGGTTCAGGAGATTCTCTCGTCTATACGCCGGGAAGCAACGGGGTATTGTATGACAACATTCTTCGCTATTACGGGTCGATGGACGCTGCCGGAGGACAAAGCGGAAGCGGGATTCTCTCCCAAGGCTCCTCCCCCTCTTTGATCGGTCTCATTTCACACGAAAACGTTACTTATAATTATAACGGCATCCTAGCCATGACCAGTTCCGTACGTACCGAAATTACGGGATGGATGGAAAATAACGATTCCGAACTATCGGGGCCTATCCGCAGCGATATACCCGAAAGTACCGTCGATACGCTGGCTCTTTTTTATTATGCGTTCCTGAATCGGGACCCCGATGTCCAAGGGCTCGGTTTTTGGGCACAAAGCGTCGCCTCGGGCGTCACAACCGACAGCGTCGCAAAAGATTTTTTCAATTCGACCGAATTCTCTTCCTCAACGACCGCCTCTCTCTCCGATACCCTGTTTGTCGATTATCTTTACACCCATATTCTGGGACGCAATCCCGATCAAGGCGGACACGGTTTTTGGGTTCAGGCACTGCAAGAGGGGTATGAGCGAAGCGTTCTGGCGACCGAATTTGCCCAAAGCGAAGAATTTCACACGATGCATCGTCTCGATCTGTATGAAATATGGCACCGCCAATTCAACGATTTTGCGCTCGAAGCCTACGGAACCATCGAAAATGAGACGCTTATCGCCGCTAACGGCGACAGCATGCTCTTTGGCGACAAAGGGAGCGATACGCTCCAAGGGGGGAGCTTTGAGGACTATCTGTGGGGAGGAATAGGCAATGATACTTTAAGCGGCGGAGCCGGAGAGGACTTTTTTGCCTGGGACATCGGGGAGGGGATCGACACGATTAGCGATTTTAATCCGACCGAAGACGCATTGAGACTCAGAAGCGATTTTGACTGGAGCTGGGGGGTATCTTCCCAGGGGTGGCTGGCATTGCGTTCAGCAGACGGCGAAGGGATCGTCTTGAGCGGAATATCGGCGGATCAAAGCGCTTCAATCGCCGTTATTCAGGGGTGATAAGAGATAATTAATTCTCAACAAGGTATAATCATTTCAGTGCAATACATTGAGGATCAAGACGTGAAAAAAGCAATTATTACAGGGATAACAGGTCAAGACGGTGCTTATTTAGCTGAACTTTTATTGGAAAAAGGGTACGACGTTTACGGAACATTCCGCCGTACCAGTTCCGTCAATTTTTGGCGTATCGAAGAGCTGGGAATCGAGTCTCATCCCAATCTGCATCTGGTTGAATACGATCTCACCGATCAAGCCAATACGATCCGTATGGTGATGGAAGTTCAACCCGACGAAATCTATAATCTCGCGGCGCAAAGTTTTGTAGGGGTTTCATTTGAGCAGCCTCTCGCTACAGCGCACATTACGGGGCTCGGTGCGGCACATCTGCTCGAAGCGATCCGCATCGTTAATCCGAAAATACGTTTCTACCAAGCCAGTACCTCGGAAATGTTCGGAAAAGTTCAGGAAATTCCTCAAAAGGAATCAACCCCGTTTTATCCGCGCAGCCCTTACGGCGTTGCCAAACTGTATGCGCACTGGATGTGTATCAACTATCGTGAAAGTTACGGCATTTTCGCTGCCAGCGGTATTTTGTTCAATCATGAGTCCCCACTGCGCGGGCGAGAATTCGTAACCCGTAAAATCACCGATACCGTCGCCAAAATATCGTTGGGAAAACAAGATATTCTGGAACTTGGGAACCTCGATGCAAAACGCGACTGGGGATATGCGAAAGAGTATGTAGAAGGGATGTGGCGCATGCTCCAATGCGAGGAACCCGATACCTACGTACTCGCGACCAACCGTACCGAGACCGTACGGGATTTCGTCACTATGGCGTTTAAAGCGGTCGGAACTGAACTGGAGTTTAAAGGGGAAGGGGAAAACGAAATCGGGGTCGATACCGCCAGCGGAAAAACCGTCGTACGTATCAATCCTAAATTTTACCGCCCTGCAGAAGTGGAACTTCTGATCGGAAATCCGGAAAAAGCAAAACAAGAGCTGGGGTGGGAACCTTCAACCACACTCGAAGAGTTATGCGCCATGATGGTCAAAGAGGATTTACGAAGGAATACCGTTGGTTTCAGCTTCTAAACGGCTGTTGATAACCGGGATCGAGAGTTTTACGGGAAAATATATCCGTGACATTTTCGAATCGCGCGGGTATGAAGTACACGGTACCGTTTTAGGGGAAGCGTCCGGCGATCGTATCTATACGTGCGACATTACCCAAAGCGACCAAATCGATGCGGTCATCGCGCACGTACGCCCCGACACCGTCATTCATCTTGCGGCGATTACCTTTGTGCCGGACGGAAATTCGGTAGAGATTTACAACGTAAACCTGTTTGCGACACTCCATCTGCTGGATGCTTTAGTACGACATGGACTCCCGCTGCAAAAGGTCATTTTACCGAGTACCAGCAATGTGTACGGTAATATCCCCCTCGAAGCGATCCACGAAGAGATATGTCCCCAGCCTCTGTCGCATTATGCCCTGAGCAAATACGCAATGGAGCAGATGGCACGGACTTATTATGAGCGCCTCCCGATTATCGTAACCCGTCCGTTCAACTATACCGGAGCCGATCAGGCCGAACGGTTCGTCATACCGAAAATTGCGGCACATTTTCGGGACAAAAAACCCGTTTTGGAACTCGGAAATATTGATGTTTACCGTGATTTCAGCGACGTGCGGGACGTTGCTGAAGCTTACTTCACCTTGGCCGAATCGGCAGCGTCATCCGAGATATTCAATATCGCTTCGGGCCAAGTCTTCTCTCTTCGGGAAATCATCGCCATGGCGGAATCAGCCTCCGGACATCAACTGGAAATTCGTACCAATCCCGCATTTGTGCGTTCCAACGAAATCGAGCGGCTGGGAGGCGATAATACCCGATTGAAAAATCTCGGATGGAGCCCCCGCTATACGATGGAAGAGACGATCCGCTGGATGATCAATGCTTCCGGACTTTAAAAAGGGACCCCGTTGAAAGAGACTTTCGCCAGATTTTTGCTCGTCTGCTTCGATGTTCTTGCCATTCTTGCGTCATTATCCGGAGCCTTTTATTTACGCCATCTCTTCAGCGGATTTTTCACTATCCCCCCTCCCCCGGAGATCGCGCTTTATTTACAACTGTATCTGATTTACGGAATCGTCCTCATTGTGATCTATTTTGAGGGGATTTATACCAAACGGTTCGACTTTTGGCAGGAACACAAACGGATCGGCAAAGCCCTTTTAGTCGCTTGTTTAGTCGCATTGGCCGTCCTTGCACTGCAAAAAGAGAGCGAATTTTATTCCCGTTTTATCCTCATTATCTCTTTCGTACTTATGTTCGTACTCATCCCTGCGGAAAAATTTCTCGTTAAACGGTGGCTCTACTCAATGGGGCTGTGGAGACGTCAGGCGATCATACTGGGAGAAGACCCTTTTTTTGAAAAGCATGTCTTTGAAAATCCGTATTTAGGATACGTCAAAGGGGATATCAACCATGCAAAAACCCTTTTTATAGCTTCGGATTATCGACAGGTCGGCGAAATCGAAACGGTTCTGGATCAAAGTGTCAAACGCAATCAGGAGGTGATTTTTATCCCTCTCGTCAAAAGCTATGACTTCACCGACTCGTATGTTATCCATCTTTTCAATGCACGAACCAATCTGATCGTTCTGGAAAACAAGCTCCTCAATCCGTTGAATCGGATACTAAAAGATTCAAGCGACTATTTACTCTCTTTGCTCTTGCTCCCGTTTGCCCTTATCGTAATGATCGTTATCGCTGTACGGATAAAAAAAGAGGACCCTGAGGGGAGAGTCTTGTTTAAACAAAACCGGATGGGACGTGAGGGGAAACTATTTATCTGCTATAAGTTTCGTACCATGCATGAAAACGGGGACCCCATCTTGGAAGAGTATCTCCGAAGCCACCCCGAAGAGATACAAAATTATGCGATCTACCACAAATACGAAAATGACCCCCGAATCACAAAAATCGGCCATTTTCTGCGTAAGAGTTCGCTTGACGAACTGCCTCAGATTTTTAATGTCCTTAAAGGGGAAATGAGTTTGATCGGGCCTCGACCGTATATGAGCGAAGAGCGGCAAAAAATCGGTAAAAAACTCCCGATGGTTTTGGCCGTCAAACCGGGGATAACAGGTCTATGGCAAGTATCAGGGCGAAGCGACGTCGATTTTTCCAGCCGGGTTTCCCTGGATGTCTGGTATGTGCGAAATTGGAGTCTTTGGACTGATTTTGTTATTTTGATTAAAACGGTTAAAGTGGTTTTACGAAGAGAAGGGGCTGTTTAAGGTGGTGCCGGCACGAGGATTTGAACCCCGGGCCTATTGATTACAAATCAATTGCTCTAGCCAACTGAGCTATGCCGGCGATTTGGAGAGCGCAATTATAATCGGGATTTCCTTAAAAAAACCATACACGGCACCAAAATTTAACTATGTTATAATATTTAAAATGATTGCAGAAAAGAGACGTACATGAAAGGGATAATATTAGCCGGAGGAAGCGGTACACGGCTTTACCCCATTACCAAAGGGGTCAGCAAGCAGCTCGTCCCGATCTATGATAAACCGATGATCTATTATCCCCTCTCGGTTCTCATGCTTGCCGGAATCCGGGAAGTACTGATTATCTCCACCCCTCACGATCTTCCGCGGTTTGAAGAGCTGCTGGGGGACGGAAGCGATATCGGGATGAGTTTCTCGTATTGCATCCAACCCTCACCGGACGGTTTGGCACAGGCATTTATACTGGGCGAGGATTTTATCGGCACCGATGATGTCTGTTTAGTGCTGGGGGACAATATTTTCCACGGACACGGCCTGACCAAACTGCTCGCACAGTCGGTCCGCAACGTCACCGAAGAGAAAAAAGCGACGGTCTTCGGATATTGGGTTAAAGATCCGGAACGTTACGGGGTCGCCGAATTCGACTCCATGGGAAATGTCCTCTCCATCGAAGAAAAACCGAAAGCTCCGAAAAGTTCCTACGCGGTGGTAGGGCTGTATTTTTATCCCAACAGCGTCGTCGAGATTGCCAAAAACGTCAAACCCTCCGATCGGGGGGAACTCGAAATCACAACGCTCAACCAGACCTATCTGGCGCAAAACGATCTCAAAGTGGAACTGATGGGGCGAGGATACGCATGGCTCGATACGGGAACCCATGAATCCCTGTTGGAAGCGAGTATGTTCATCCAGACGATCGAAAACCGCCAAGGGCTCAAAGTGGCCTGTATCGAAGAGATCGCGTATGAAATGGGATACATTTCAAAAGAAAAGCTACTGAATCTCGCTCAGCCTTTACGTAAAAACCAATACGGAGAGTACCTGATCCGCAGAGCAAACGAAGGAAAAATCGGCGAATGATATTTACACGCACTGAGATACCCGACGTTGTCATCATCGATCCGAACGTACACGGGGATGAACGCGGCTATTTTGTCGAGACGTTTCGTGCCGACAAACTCGAAGCATTTTTAGGATTTTCGATCCCTTTTTGCCAAGACAATGAGAGTAAGTCTTCGTACGGGGTACTGCGCGGTCTGCACTATCAACTCGCGCCTCACGCACAAAGCAAACTGGTACGTGTTATCGAAGGAGAAGTCCTCGACGTCGCCGTCGATATCCGCCACGGTTCAGCGACTTTCGGCCGTCATGTCGCCGTTCGCCTCTCGGGCGAGAACAAACGCCAACTGTTTATTCCGCGCGGGTTTGCCCACGGATTCGTCGTCCTCTCCGAAACGTGTACGTTCGCCTATAAAGTCGATAATTACTACAGCCCCGAGTGCGACAGAGGGATCGCATTTGACGATCCCTCGATCGGTATCGACTGGCAGATAGAGCGCTCTAATTTGCAGCTCTCACCCAAAGATACCGCTCAGCCCCTTTTGAATGCGGCCGATCTTTTTGATTGTAACGAAGACCTCTATGCCCCAAAAGGGGGTGCACATGCGTAGTATCCTCGTCACCGGGGCCGACGGACAATTGGGTTCCGAGATCAAAAAACTGAGCCGTTTATATCCCCGGTATGAATTTACATTTTCGGGCAGAGAGACTCTGGATCTGGGCAACCTCTGCACAATGGAAGATTTTTTCGACGACAAACACTTTGACGCCATCATTAACTGCGCGGCATACACCGCCGTCGACAAAGCCGAATCCGAACCCGAGCTTGCGGATACGATCAATCACCGTTTTGTAAGCATGCTGGCCAAGATCGCCAAAATCAAAAAATCCGCCCTGATCCATATTTCAACCGATTACGTCTTTGACGGACAAAACTGTCGTCCCTACGTCGAAACCGATCCTACCGATCCGCAGGGTGTCTACGGCCGAACCAAACAAAAAGGGGAGAGTGCTATTTTGGCGACGGCTCCTGCGAATACACTCATTATCCGAACGTCATGGGTGTATTCGTCGTTCGGCACTAATTTCGTCAAAACGATGCTCAGACTGGGGAGGGAACGCGATACGCTGGGGGTCATCTTTGATCAAATAGGGACACCGACCTATGCGGAGGATTTGGCACGTACCATTTTGGATATTCTTCCGAAGATCAGTAACGAAGCTCCCGAAATCTATCATTACAGCAATGAGGGGGCTATCAGCTGGTATGACTTTGCCAAAACGATATTTGAACTCTCCGATCTAGCGTGCCAGATCAATCCCCTCACGACCGATGAGTACCCGACACAGGCGAAGCGTCCCCATTACAGTTTGCTGAACAAATCGAAAATCAAAAATGATTTCGATATCAGTATCCCGTATTGGAAAGACTCTCTCCGTACATGTTTAGAAGAAATAGGAGCCACGTCATGAAAACCATTCTCGTCACCGGATGCGCCGGATTTATCGGAAGCAACTTCGTCCCCTACTTTCTCGACAAATACCCCGATATCCGGCTCGTCAATCTGGATCTCCTCACCTACGCGGGCACTCTCGAAAACCTGGCCGAAGTCGAACATAACGACCGTCATATTTTTGTCAAAGGGGACATCTGCGACCGCACCCTGATCGAATCGCTTTTCAAAGCGTATGACATCCGAGGGGTAATCCACTTCGCCGCAGAGAGCCATGTCGACAACTCGATCAAAAATCCGGGGATATTTGTCCAAACGAATGTCAACGGCACCTTTACCCTGATCGACGTCGCCTACAAACAGTGGATGGAAAAACCGTTTGCCTTTAAAGCCGGATATGAGACATGCCGCTTTCACCACATCAGTACCGACGAAGTGTACGGGACACTCGGGGAGAGCGGATACTTTAGCGAAGAGACCTCCTACGCCCCCAATTCGCCCTACAGTGCATCCAAAGCGGGTTCAGATATGATCGTCCGTTCGTATCACCATACCTACGGAATGGACACGGTCATCACCAACTGTTCCAACAACTACGGACCGAAACAGCACAGTGAAAAACTGATCCCGACCGTCATCCGAAAAGCTCTGGCGGGGGAAAATATCCCCATCTACGGCGACGGCAAAAATATCCGTGACTGGCTGTACGTCACGGACCACTGCAAAGGGATCGATCTGGCATACCATAACGGGCGCAGCGGCGAAGTGTACAACATCGGCGGACGCAACGAGCGCAATAACAATCAAATCGCGGAGCGTATCTGCACCCTGCTCGATACCCTCCGCCCCCGCAGCGACGGCAAAAGCTATAACGAGCTGATCACCTATGTCGAAGACCGGGCCGGGCATGACCGCCGCTATGCCATCGATGCGACCAAAATCGAAACGGAACTCGGATGGAGAGCCGATGAAAATTTTGATACCGGCATCCTAAAAACCGTCGAGTGGTATTTAGGGCGTTAAAAACGGCTCCTTTACTCCTTTTGCTCAATCCGCTTCTGTTTCCTATGGGAACGGATCAAATACTCCTGTGCCGCCAATGTTGCTTTGTAATACGCATTGCACTCCGATTGATAAGTGTTTTTGGCCTTGTCAACCTCAAATGCCCCGTGATCCGAGAGGATAATACCGGCATCGTTAAATCCGCAATGGAGGGTATTCGGCGCCAAAAGGTCAACCCCCATCGAGATATAATCGGCATTGCTCAATGTCAGATTATACAAGGTCGGAAAAATATCCTTATGCGACCCGGCAACCGACGTATCGATATCGGCCGGTTTCAAAGGCTTCGGCACATAGAGGTAAAACGGGATCAGCTTGGAGGTTGCTATCGGATCATCGTATTTCATGCTTGATTCGATCGTGTTGTTATCGGCGGTAATGACGACGACCGTATTGGCAAACTTCGGATTTTTTTTGATCTCATCCATAAAACGTCCCGCCATATCCAACGCATACGCATAATCGTGAAGCCGCTTTTCCAGCAAAGCCCGCTCACCGTTCATGTGCTTCGTCATCTCACTCGACCATACCAGAGGTCTGGACGTGTATTCGGGAGGGATATCGTAAGGGGGATGATTGTTCGTGCTCATCAGATAGATGAACTGAGGTTTTTTGGCATCGGAGAGTTTTTTGAGGAGAAAATCATACGCATACTGATCAAATACCCCCCAGCTGTGCGACGCTTTTGTTTCATCCAGTTTTAGCGCGCTGACAATCGCCCCTTTCCCCTCTACACGATCAAATCCCTGATATTTCATAAATCCGCCGACATTCCGCCAGGAGAGATCGCCTCCGTACACATAAGAGGTCTCATACCCTTTTGACTGATAGACTCTGGCGGAGGCTTGTTTGAAAGCCGTTTGGACATAATCGCTCTGCCCGAAAGAGGTACTTTCGGGACGTGCCGCACTATTGAGAAGAAACGGTTCCATAGAACCGATGGTGCCGTTTGAGCCGGAAATAAAGTTACGAAACAGCGTATCTTCATCAAAATGTTTTTTGAGCCGCCCCAGTATGTCAAACGTCTCGCTTTGGTACTGCGTAATCGGCATCCCGAAACTCTCAACCATAATCACAACGACATGGGGGGGATTTTTTTCGAGCTGAGGGTTCGTGCGGGTTCGCTGCTGCAATGAGGCCAACAGGTCTTTCGGATTGAGCGCCCGGTTTTGGAGATGGATGCGAAACGCTTCGGTTATATTGTTTTCATACCCCATCATCTTGATCAGATTATAATCGTTCGATTTGCTCGTTTTATACTGTTTGTACGATTTTACGATCGCGAATACGCCGTTTTGGGGAAGCTGGTTGATAAAAGGGTCCGAAGAGACGTCTACGACATATTTCGATATCGGAAAAATCCCTAACGATCCGCGTGCGGCCAGAAACGACAATGCGATCATCACGACAAAGACAGCGATCTTCCCAAAAACGGGAAACGCTCGGGTTTTAACCTCTTCGGTGCGTCGGAAAATGAAAGAGATCAGTTTCCACAGCACGATACCGTACACCACCCCCATGACACTTAAGAGAGGGATATTATAATTTTTCCACGCAATCTCGAGCAGCGCTTTCGTATCATCGTCCATCACGCCGAAAATCATGATGTTCGCATGCTCTCCGAAATAGGAATAAAACGCCATATCGGCACCCAAAAACATGCTGATCAGGATAAAAACTGCCCAAAAATAACCCGTCAGTATGCGGCGGATCGTTCGATTCTTGCTCCGGAATAGTTGCATGATCGCCAAAATAAGCAGCGATACGATCCCGACATATCCCAAAACGCTCAAATCCAGTCGCAGACCGAACCACAGGGCATACAGCCATTCGCCGCGCAACGTCTCGGGAAGCGCCGCATACGGAGAAAAATGCTCATAAAACCATAGGCGGATCGACGACATAATAAGCAAAAAAATGAATTGAATTTTGACGATAGCGATAATGAAAGGGTGAATTCTATGCATTGGAACTCTTTTTAGGCGGTATTATATCCACCCTTTAGTAATTCCGAAAATTAATCATCGACACGGTAAAATAGCGTAATTAGTCAAGGCAAAGGGGTAGATGTGCGCAAACGTATCTTGGTAACAGGGGGTGCCGGATTTGTCGGAAGCCATCTGTGCAGACGACTTTTGAACGAAGGGAACGATGTCATCTGTCTGGATAATTTTTTCACCGGAAGCAAAGAAAATATTATCGACCTGCTGCCCCACCCTTATTTCGAGCTAATCCGGCATGACGTGCAAGAGAGCATTTTGCTGGAAGTCGATGAAATCTATAACCTTGCCTGCCCCGCTTCGCCTCCCCATTATCAGTTTGATCCGGTAGCCACAACGCGTACGTCGGTACTCGGCGCCATCAATATGCTTGATATCGCCCGCAAATGCAAAGCCAAAATATTGCAGGCCAGCACCAGCGAGGTCTACGGCGATCCCGAAGTGCACCCTCAGCCCGAAAGCTACCGCGGCAGTGTCAGCACGACGGGGATACGCGCCTGCTATGATGAGGGGAAACGGTGTGCCGAAACGCTGTTTTTTGATTATTACCGGCAATACGGCGTCAAAATAAAAGTGATCCGCATCTTTAACACCTACGGTCCGTATATGAATCCGGATGACGGACGGGTCGTAAGCAACTTTATCATGCAGGCTCTGCATAACCACGATATCACCATTTACGGCGAAGGGACGCAAACGCGCAGTTTTCAATACGTCGACGATCTGGTGGAGGGGATGATCCGACTCATGAACAGCGATGATGGCTTCACCGGTCCCGTCAATATCGGAAATCCGGGTGAGTTTACGATGTTGGAACTGGCACAGAAAGTGATCGATCTGACAGGGTCATCCTCCAAACTTGTTTTTATGCCCCTCCCGCAGGACGATCCGCTTCAGCGGCAGCCTGATATCAGCTTGGCCAAAAAAGAGCTGGACTGGGAACCGACCATCGATCTCGAAGAGGGGTTGAAAAAAACGATTGCCTACTTTAAGTCACTTAGCCATGAATAAACCCTCAACCAAACAGCCGACCGCGCTCATCTGCCTCTCACCCCACATCGGGGGGATGGAGCTTGCCAGCCTCAAGCTGGCGAAAACCCTTAGCCGCTATGTCGATTTGACCTTTATCATCCGGGAAGGGAAGTTTATCCATCAGCAATGCCTGAACAATCCCGACTACCAAGAAATCCGTTTCGAAACCATCGCGTTTTCACGGACACTCGGGCCTTCTCTCATCCGAAACGGGCGCAACATCGTCCAAAAATACGGTATCAAAAATGTTATATTTTTAGGGGCTTCCGAGCTAAAATCGCTCTATTTCTCATTTTTGGGGCTGGATATCAACCTTATCGTCCGTCACGGAACGATCAAGTCGACTCCGAAAAAAGACTGGTTTCACACTCTAATCTACTCCAATGTCGCCTATCATGTCCCGATCTCCAAATACATGTCCGGAAATGTCAGAGCGATCATCCCTTTCGGGCCGAAAAGCCAGATGCGGGTCATTGTCCCATCACTTCCTAAAGCGATCAGTACGCTCCCTAAAACACACTCCGATACGCTGAGACTCCTGCATGCCGGACGGGTCACTTCGGGCAAAGGGATCGACAAAGCCATTTTGGCATGCAGCGTTTTAGAAGAGAACCGTATCCCGTTTAGCTTCGACAACTTCGGACCGGCTGATTCTAAATACTCACAGAAGCTTCAACAGCTGCTCGAATCGATCTCTTATGCCGACAAAATCCATATCAAAGGCTTTACCGATTCCATCTACGATGAGTATCAGCGGCACGATATCTTTATTTTTCCGACACCGGATGAGGGGTATGGAAATGTAATGATGGAGGCGATTTCCCACGGGATCATCGTCCTCGCGTTTGACAATACCGCCATCAGCAATTTCGGAGAGATGGGATTTCATATCCATCTCGTCGAAGATCAAAATCTCGATGCTCTCAAAGAGCGGCTGCTGTTCATTGCGCAAAACCTTGAAAACGAAAAAGCGCTGGCATTAGAGAACATCGAAAAAGCCGCTATCCTGTTCGCCTCGGCTCGGGAAGCCTCCGAATACTTGGAACTTCTCGTTTAGAAAAAGCCTTTTAGAAAGACAGCCGTATAAAATACGGCTCCTATCCCTATGACCTGAAATAAAAACACCCTGTTTTCCTGAATGTCGCGCTGAATGCTCCGATGTTCACGATCGATCATGCTGAGCGCCAGCATCAATATCCACAAATGTAAAAATACGCGCAGGTTGAACATCGTCATCGTTAATCCCATAGCGATTGCCAGAGTAATCGCCAGTTGTACAAAACGGAGATTTTCATCTTTCGTCCGGTATTTATAGATTTGATAAAAAACATTTAAAAAAGCCAATAAGCCGATTAACCCGAACTGCAGCATGACACTGATGTACTGGTTGTGTTCGTGGGCGATGGATTTGACCTCTTCGTCTTTCGGCAAAACGCGCGCAAACACCTCATCCATTGAATCTCCCGTCCCTACGCCGAACCAGAAATTATCGTTGATAACCTCTAGACTGTAGATCCAAAATCCCACACGCTGCCCCAAAGAAGAGTCATAATCAGCGGTAGGCCGGGCAATTTTTTCAATCTCCGTAACCGTTTGAGCCACTTTGCTCTGCAACAAATCACTGCTTTGGTACATGACTCCCGCAAAAATAGAAATTCCGATCAATGCGGGAACTATCCATTTTCGGTGATAATAAAAAAAGAAAAAGGCGAGCAAAGGGAAAAAAGCGATGTATCCGGTTCTCCCACCCGTCACGAAAATATTTGCCGATGCGGTAAGGGTAAAAAAGAGCATTATCGCTTTTAACCAGATATCCTCTTTGACATACAAAACCTTTTGCGCCAAGAGAACCACCGTAAAGGCGAGAACAACACCGTAATGGATATGGTGTAAAAAAGGTGACGGATCCCCCACACAAAATGCTTTATAGAAAAAGCGCTCACCGATACCGAATTCCCACGGAATAATCCCGAAAAACATCGCATAAGAGAGTATCTCGCTCACCATCATCGCTACGATAAACGCACCGAGAATCCGATTGATATACCGTCCGTCGATAACACTTAGGAATACAAAAAGATAGAGCACATTTTTTACATGGCTTATGGAATGCCATCCCTTTATTAGGCTTTCAGAGCCGATCAGCCAAATGAAATAGACCATCAGCAAATAGCTGAATGCCCGGACTACCCTGTTACTCCACGCTTCTCTAGCGTAATGAACGATATTTCCGCGTAAAAAAAACAAAACCAAAATGACGATAAAAATACGGCTTGTTACCGCTGCGGTAATCGGGATAAAAAACATATAGACGACTATTAAATTGTTCATCCATAGGGTCAGCCTGTCTTTATCGTTTTTCAGCTCTAGAAATTTATTGTAAAGGCTATTCATGCAGATTTAAACCGCTTTTGGTCACGAATATATTCCCGGCCTTATTTTTTTCAAACTTTTCCCTTTGTTCAGCCGAAGTGGGATTGTTTTGTTTTTTATGGAACAGATGAAAGGTATTGGCGCTGTTCTTGCACGATTTCAATGTCAACCCGTACGCTCTAAACCGCCAATCCAAATCGACGTCATCGGGAAGCGAAGATTCGCCGAAACTCTCGTCAAACCCGTTAATCGCCACCATAGCCTCTTTATAACACGAAAAATTGCACCCGATTAAACTGGTATTTCTAAGCCGCTTTTCTATGAAGAGTTTATAGAGCAATCCGCGCGGATTAACATATATCCCCTGTTCAAATCGGGCATTTCGGTCAAACAGCAATCCAAGCGCAAAAAACCAATAGAATTTTTCAAGCATATAGGGATGAAGTTCGCCGGCACGTAGTTTTTTTGATAAATGCTCAGAGAGGTTAACCCTGCGCCCCGCCAAAACCGCATCCTTGCCCGCCAATGCCACATGCCCTTCGATAAATGTCGAATAGGGGATGACATCGCCGTCGATGAAAATCAGATATTCTCCCCTGCTGGCTAAAATTCCGTTATTTTGGGAACGGGATTTTCGGACACCGTCGTCGTCTTGAAACGTATGCAAAATCTCCAATCCCTCGACCGTTTTAAGATATTCGGCCATTGCGGGGCTGTTATTGTCTTCGGCGACAATCACTTCAAAATTTGTATAGGTCTGTTTTTTAAGCGCCTGCATAATCAAATCCAACGATTGGATATCTTTATAGACCGCTATGATGACACTGACTTTCATATCTTCTCGTTCGTTAAAATGGTTTTTAAGGCTTCGAACTGTTTCTCGTTCGAGAATACCTTCTCTGCTTTGGTTTTCCCCGCTTCGGCCAATCGTTGTTTTAACGGTTCATCGCTCAAAAGGGCTATTTTTTCGGCCAGACTTTCACTGTTGAGCGCTTCGAACAACAATCCCGTCTCATTGTCGTCAATGATCTCAACGACCCCTCCGCTGTCGGATCCGATCACCGCCGTCCCCGCCTGCATCGCTTCGATCAACACCAGTCCGAACGTCTCCCGTTTGGAAGCGAGAACGACAGCGTCACACGCCTGATAGAAATGGTGCGGATTTTTCATGAATCCTAAAAAGTGGATTCTCTCTCCCACTCCCAGTTTTTCTGCCATCGCACGCAGCTGATCGGTATACCCCTTTTTCATTTCATGCCCGACGAAATAGGCGTGAACAGAAGGATCATCGATCCGTGCGACGGCCTGAATCAGAAGATGCTGCCCTTTGGCTTCGTTGATCCGCCCGACCATCCCGACGGCGAATTTATCCTTCATCCCCAATTCTCTGCGTAGTGCCTCGACCGCTTCCGCATCAAGAAGCTCGGGACGATCCGAACCCATGTAAAGCACTTCGACTTTCGGACGGACGGATTCGGGGATAAAGGTCTTGATCTGATCGGCGACTTGATGGGTGACAGGGAGCATCAAATCGATATTGCGATATAAAAAACGGTGATAAAAATCGTTTTTAAATCGGGTCATCGTCATATTTCGGGTTTGGACAAGCTTGGGCTTGCGTTTGGAAAATACTTTAGCCGTTACCGCAATCGGAATATCTTTGGTCCAATGCAAATGGACAATGTCGATTTCGTTCTCATCGATGATACGAGCCAGTTTCCGTGCCGAGGCAAACATCACCAGATTCGATTTTTTCTTGAGCGTCACATAACGGTACGGGGTATCGGTGTAATACTGTTCCAGCTTCCCTGAGGGGTTAATGACGCTGATAACGTTCATCGATTCATCCAGCGCTTTGGCGGCTCTGACCATGTAGAGTTCCAATCCGCCCAAATCAGGGGAGAGACACAGTTCCAAAAGATTGATTTTTTTATTCATTTTCCTGCAACTCCAGCATAAGGGCATATTTCATGTACGAACTAAACGCGGATATCACTGCAACGTTCCATCCGTGGATACCGTGAAACATCCCCCCTTTTAAAATCAGTGCTTTGAATAAGGCACCGAAGCCGTGGAGAAGAGGATCGTATTTTGAAGAGCGTTTCCCTTCTTCATGGGCGATTCGCGCACCGCGGGTGATGAATTTGTGGCTGGTTTTGATCATCTCGGCATAGTCTGCATACGAGTAATGGAGCATATCGGCATCCAGTGCTTTGACCTTGTCCGTTTTCACTTTCGCATGCCCGCCGGAGGATTCAAATCCGCATTTGCTTCGGTTATACAGGCGCGTTACCCGATCGGGATACCACAATCTGATGAAATGTTTTCCGATGTAGGTCTTTCGGGCGAATGAGAATGCGTCATAGGAGGTATTTTCAAGATCCAGATGTTTGATCGCCTCAATCGCATTCGCATCGAGCCTCTCATCCGCATCCAGACTCAATATCCACTCATTTTTAGCCAAAGGGGCGCCGAACGCTTTTTGCGGACCGTCTCCCAGATAAGGCTGTACGATAACTCTGGCACCCAATGACTCGGCAATTTCGCGGGTTCTGTCGGTACTTTGCGAATCCACCACTAAGATTTCGTCACAAACGCTTAATACCGATCGGATAGCCGCTTCGATATTCTTTTCTTCGTTCAACGTAATAATATTTGCTGTTATCTTCATAACACTAATGTTAGCCTATCGAGGGTTATAAATGGATTATGTTGCTATACTTTCATTAAAGGAGTTGCATGCGGGTCGCTGTTATCGTCAGAAGTTTAAATATGGGGGGAATGCAGCGCTCTGCCGTCTCATTAGCCGAATCGTTTGCCCACGAGGGACATGAATCCCATTTGATTTATTTCAAAGAAAAAAACAGGGTTTTCACACCGGATTCTTCGGTCATCCTCCACCATTTCAATCTTCAAAAACTATCCGCATTATCGGTCATAGGACTGTTTTTTGAACTTTTTTCCCGCCTGCTCAACATTTTTATCCGCAACAGCTATTTTTTATGGAGCGCCCCCTATTTATCCTTTCTTTTTCGTTACCGGCTATCGGCCTTAGAAAAACAATACGGCAAATTCGATCTGATCGTTATTCGAGGACAAGGGACGTTTGAGACATTATGGCCGATCAAAGACCCCCGCTACTTTCAGATCAGCGAAAGTATGTTTATCCCCTCCGATACAGTGCTAAAACGCTTTTATTTCAAGTTTCTGTATCACCAGAAAAACGTCATCTGCGTATCGCATGCCATTGGGGAAAAACTGCTCGCGGTTTATAACCGGACCCGAACCTCCCCGAACCGCCTGAACGTCATCGGCAATCCGCTCAAAGCGGAAGATATCCGAAAAAAAGCGGAAGCGTTCCTCCCAGAACTCAACGAACCCTATATTCTCAGCGTCGGCCGTGTTACCCCGAACAAAAACATCTCTCTTCTGATCGATGCGTATACTCTTCTGCGTGAACAGGAAAAAACAACCCATAAACTGGTGATCGTCGGGACGGGGCATGATCTGGACAATGTCCGGCGCAGAGCGGAAGAAAGCCCCTATAAAGAGTCAATCTTTTTGATGGGGCAGATCAGCAACCCCTATCCGTGGATGAAACACGCCGATCTTTTTGTCCTCAGTTCGAAACTCGAAGGGCTGGGGATGGTGCTGCTCGAAGCGCTTGCCTGCGGTACCAAAGTCGTCTCGACCAAAAGTCAAAGCGGTATTCTCGACATCATGCGAGGAGACCTGACACGATACCTTTGCGAACAAAATGCTCAGTCGATGGCGGAACGGATCGATACGGCGCTGCATGAGGAGATTACCCTCGATTTCGAATCACTTGTCGCGCCGTTCTCACCGCAAACGATCGTTCATGATTTCGAGCGGCTGGTGAACGTTTCCCATCCCATAACATAAAAGAGTTCGTTGGGGCGAACGGCTCTGCGAAAATAACTTTTATCGCGCTGCTGGATTTCTCTTTTCAACTGTTTGACAAAATGGCTCCATGCTTTTTTAACACCGAGAACCAAAGTAGCATCCCGCAAATCATGCATGGCTTCCAGGGCATAAAATTTGTCCGATTGTTTTTTGCCGTCCAGCGGATGGGAATAGATAGCATCACACGCAAAAGGGGTATTGAATTTCGGAGCCAATGCGGATGTCGAAAATATCGGGCCGTACGGATAGGCTTCGGTATAAATGTGGTGATTGGTATAGCAATACAGCTTTACGTCTCTCATATCGGCTTGTTCTAAAGCCTGTATCAGTGCATACGTCGTGTACGCATGATCACTGTTGGAATCGATATCCGGATGCGCCGTAACGATAATCTCCGGTTTTATAGAAACAACAGCACTGTATAAATCCCGCACCAGTGAATCCCATGTCGCGGCGGCGGCCTCATTGTTGATAAAGCCGGCATGGTCCGTCCGTCTAAAGAATCGGATATCGCTGATTCCCGTGAGAGCGGAAACGGCTTGCTGATCCCGGTGCTCGAACATCCATTTCAAACTCATCCCGAAATAGCCGAGCATTGCACACCGCTCTTGGGGGACATCTCCCAATGCAGGTACACTCAACGCGTCATACACCCGCAATTTTCCCTTCTCGATCGCACGTTCTTGTTTTGAGCCGTACAACCCGCAATAATCGCATTTGCCCTCTTCGCCGACCGTTACTGTGATGACATGACTTTGAGCAGAAGTGCTGTAAAGTCCGTATGCGGCGATTTCGGCATCATCGGCATGAGGCGCCAAAATCAGAATTTTCTGATTTTTTGGATCAGGATTATTGAAAATGTATAGTATCGCTTCTTTTTGAGTAAGCGAACAGTGATGAGCTTTCAATTCGGCTTTGGAACCGGAAAAACCGCTGAGATCAAGATAGCGGACACCGTTTACGCCGTGTTCAAGATATTGAGCCTCTTCTTTTTTGCTTGAATCTGTAATTTTGATATAAGGCTGAAACACATGCCCCGGAAGGGAACTTTTTACGTTTACTTTTAGTATAAGGGTAGTGTTGGCAGGGAGAGACGAAAGATCGAGGAAACGGACATCGTTTATGTCCATCTGTTCCGTCTCCTGATTAAAAAGATAGGTATAGTCTTGGTTCATTTTGTATTTATATTGTCTTTTCCTGATCACCGTCATCAAAATTACATACGACGCAATACCCAATACGATAAAAATCATTGATATCTTTCTTCCTTACTTTGTACTTTTATGGTTTGAATGATACCATGCTATTTGGATTGAATCCTATTGTTCATCTTATGTAGTACACTAAGGCACCTTCGAACTGATGAAAAAATTCATTAACAAACAGCGTTTAAAAATCAAACATTTCTGGCATCAGCGCTTTCTCAAACACCATGATTTCACTATAATATCGAATAACTGCTGGGGAACGCGCACGTATCAAAAATTCGGCATCCCCTACGCTTCTCCGTTTCAAAGCCTATTTATCTATGCACCCGATTTTCTAAACCTTATCACCAATTTTTCGGTTGATAAATTGAGCATCGAAAAATTTATTTCGTATGAAGATTCAAAATATAAAACCGAACTCGAAAAAGAGAATTTGGATAAAGAGGGCTACCCGATAGGTGTTTTAAAAGACGGTACCGAACTGCATTTTCTCCATTATAAGAGCGCCGAAGATGCGCATGAGAAATGGAATCGGCGCGTTAAGCGTATGAATGTCGATAAAATGATTTTCAAATTCAGTGACGGCTATGCCTCGGACGATGCTTTAATAGAACGTTTCGATGCATTGGCGTACAAACATAAAATCTGCTTTACGGCAAAAGCGTATCCTCATTTAAAAAGTGTCGTCTATATGGACCGATTCCGTCAAAACGGCAAAGTTGAGTTAGAATGGAAATTTGATAAAAAATACATCAATCTCCACTCTTTTATCAACGCGCTGTAAGCTGATTGAAAAAAGTGGTTCAAACCCCGATTTGGAAATATTCAAACCCTAGTTCCGCCATCCGCTCTTTATTGAACTGATTGCGTCCGTCAAAGAAAACAGAAGCTTTCAGACGTTTTTGCATCTCTTCAAAATCGGGGCTTCTAAACTCCTGCCACTCGGTGACGAGGATGATCGCATCGGCATTGTCAAGCGCTTCGTATTTACCGTCCACGTAACTGACGCCCGCATTGCCTTTTAGATAGTGTTTCTCGGCTTCGTGACGTGCTTTCGGATCATAGGCGACGATCTTTGCCCCCTTGGCGGTCAAATCATTGATAATCGTAATGGCGCTCGCTTCACGCATATCATCGGTTTCGGGTTTAAATGCCAATCCCCATACCGCAAAGGTTCTCCCTTCGAGATTTTGCCCGAAACGGCTCAATACTTTTTGGGAGATGACATGTTTTTGGTCGTAGTTGACCGCTTCGACCGCATCCAAAATACGCGGTGTATAGCCGAAATCTTTCGCCGTTTTCGCCAAGGCTTGAACGTCTTTGGGAAAACAGCTTCCGCCGTATCCGCATCCCGGATAGATGAAGCTGTATCCGATGCGGCTGTCGCTTCCGATCCCGTTGCGCACTTTGTTGATGTCCGCACCGACCCGTTCGCAGATGTTGGCCATTTCGTTCATAAAACTGATTTTGGTCGCGAGCATGGCGTTAGCCGCATATTTCGTCATCTCGGCACTTTTAATGTCCATCCCGATAAAGCGGTCATGATTTTTCATAAACGGCTCATACAAATCGTGCATGATTTTCATCGCTTTGTCGCTGTCAGCACCGATAACAACACGGTCAGGATGCATAAAATCCTTGATCGCGGCACCCTCTTTTAGAAATTCGGGGTTGGAAACGACATCAAAAGTCAAATCGCTCCCTCTCGCATCAAGTTCGGCCTGGATAGCGGCGCGCACTTTCTCCGCCGTACCGACCGGAACGGTCGATTTATCGACGATAACCATATAGTTTTGCATATGCTGACCGATACTTTTGGCAACGGCGAGAACATACTGCAAATCAGCGCTTCCGTCTTCCCCCATCGGAGTACCGACGGCGATAAACGCAATGCCGGTCGTAGCGATAGCATTTTGGATATCGACCGTAAATTTCAACGTCTCTTTGGCATAGTTTTCCAATACCATATCTTCTAAACCCGGCTCATAAATAGGGATGATCCCTTGAATGAGTTTGTCAATTTTTCCCTGATCGATATCGACACAGGTGACGCTGTTCCCCATTTGTGCGAAACACGTGCCGCTCACTAATCCGACGTATCCGGTGCCGATGACTGATATTTTCATAAAAACTTCCTCTGTAGGTTAAAAACAAAGGCTTATTTTAACTAATCGTTGATATAAATTCACTTAGAGAAAATAAAAGTAAAACTAATGAAAACTATAATTTTAGCCTTAATTACCCTGATTTTAACAGGATGCAGTACGACTCAGCTCAATAGCGGATGGGAAAGAACTAAACAAGCATCCTACAATGCCGCAACCGACTATGTCACATGGGTTCCCGCCGCCGCATCCGCCGCTCTTTATGCGACCGATTACGATACCGACATGACAAACTATTTCAGAGACCACCCTTGGTTCGGCGAAGAGGATGACGAGTTTTACAGAGGCCTCAACCACTACGAAACACTGGCAACGGCACTTTTGGTTGACGATCCCGATTACAGACAAAAAGAGAAGCGTATTTTAGTCGAATTTATCGGTTTGGAAACGACGAAGCAAACCTCTACTTTTCTGGAAAAAAACATCCGTAAAAAGTCCCCTGACGGAACCCACAACGGCTCCATAGGCTCACACCATGCATTGGATCATTTTGCCAGTTCGGCGATGAACCGACGGAATGTTGAACAGCTGGGTATACCCGAGTGGGGCAAATATACCTTAAATACGATCAGCTACACGTCTGCCTCTGCAAGCGCTTTGTGCCGCGTCCAGGACGGAGGGCACTCTTTCGCCGATCAATTGGTAAGCGCCTCGATAGGAAACTTCATGGGACTCTTTTTCCATGATCTTTTTATGTTGGACAGCACGACAAATATAGCGATATCGGTAAACGACAACGAAGCAAAAGTACACATAGGATTTCGTTACTAACCCTCCGAAACCGAGCCCCTCTTTATCAAAGGTTTGATCAGAAAATGATACAATATTTCCTTTATAAGGATTTTTGTTGAAATTTTACTCCCGCTATACCCAAATAATCACTGCCCTCCTCATCAGCCTTATCGCCATGATGATCCCGAGAATCACTTTGTGGAGAATGTATTCCGAAGACTTTTCGGATTTAACTTTTTTTGAGTTAATCGGCTCTTTCATTATGGGTTTCAGGGTAGATATCATTACCCTCTTTACGTTCTTATCGCTTATCATCCTTTTACTCGCCTTTCCGGTCAAATGGGTCCATAAACGCCGTTTTCGTATCGGGATGGGGCTGATTTGGAGTACCTTGCTAAGTACCATCCTCCTTATCTCGTTCAGCGACGTCCTCTATTACGATTTTATCCACCGCCACATCTCCAATGAACTTTTTGCATTGGCAAACGATACCAATATCATCGTAGAGATGGCTTTCGGCTCATACCTTTTCTATACGATCGGCGCTTCGGTCTTTTTTGTCATCTTGTCGATTCTTTTTTACAAAATTTTCAGTGCTCCGCTTCAGCATGAAAAGGTAAGCGCCAAAAGCTGGCTGGGGCTGATCGTGCTCATCCTTGTTCTGTTCATAGGGATTCGAAACTCATTCAGTCATAAATCGTTCGGTTTATCCGATGCCTACGCCGTCAATAAAGTGAGTTCGGGGAATCTGGCACTTAACGGCTTCTTTTGCGTGTATCGTACCGCTTCGTCTAAAAAGGGGGGACATGAGCAACTCGCCGATTTAAACGAATCGATTCTCATGACACACAATCTTCTGCAAAGCGACAATGCCCCCTTCGAGAATAAAGAGATTCCCCTTTCACGCGCCTTTGAGTCCAAACCAAAGCCCCGTTACAATATCGTGATCGTATTGCTGGAATCATGGGGTGCGGAGCATATCGACGGATTTACCCGCTACAAAGAGCTAAACGTGACCCCGTATTTCAAAAAACTGAGCAATGAAAGCCTTAAATTTACCAATTTTTACGCAAACGGCTACCGCTCCATCTACGGAATTACCTCAATTTATACCGGAGTTACCCTTCCGGGGGGATTTGATTATCTCGGAAGCGGGTTAGAACTTTCAAATCTCAGCTATTTAGGGAAAATCGCCAAAGAAAACGGCTACAAAACGATCGCGATGCAAGGCTCGAACCGCCGCTCGTATCGGGTAGATTCGGTTAGCCATCTGGCAGGGTTTGATGAGTATTACGGTGCCGAAGATATGCCGAACGTCGAAACCGTCGAGGCGGGGCGTGCGCCGAAAACAGGAACGTACGATTACAACCTGTTTCATTTTTTACATCAAAAACTAAACGCTGAGAAGAAACCGTTTATCGCCTTTACCTTTACCTCGACGAATCACAGCGATTTTCATCTCCCTTCTAAAAAATTTGAGCGTTATCCGCCGGATTTGAGAAATTATAACGGGTCATTAAATACCTACCTCTATGCCGACAATGCGATAGAGCGCTTTATGGAAAGTGTCAAAAAAGAACCGTGGTTCGATAATACGATTTTCATCTTTACCGCCGACCACGGAACCGGAGATGCCCTTTGCCCGATCGGTAAAGCGCTCCGTCCGAACGATAAAGCTCTTGCTTCCATTGAACACTTCAGAATACCGCTCGTGATCTATGCACCGAAAATCTTTAAACCGCAAGAGATCAAAACGCTGGGTTCCCAAAACGATATCCTCCCCTCAATACTCGACCTGTTAGGATTTAATCAACCCTTTAGCGCTATGGGGAACTCACTCTTCGATCCGTCCGTCAAAAATCGGTTTGTCTACTTCTACGCCGGTGACTTGATCGGCTATATCGGTAAAGAAGGGTATATAAAATACAATTTCAAAACGGTTGTCGAAACTAATGCGACGAAGCAGGAGACGCAAAAACTCCAAAAAGAGCTTTTTGCGGTCGATACCGCGGAAGCCGGTTTGCTAAAGATAAATAGATGGGCGCACTGAACATGATGATGAAAAGCGAATACCAGCCTCAATATGCCCACTTAGCCCCTTTTTTCGCAGATATCAAAACGATCTTCGAAAACGATACGCAAAGTATCCACAAAGCACGTAACGAGCTTAAAATCATTACCTTGGATGAGCAGAAAATGGTGGTAAAATCCTTCCAGATTCCCCACCCGATCAACCGTGTCGTCTACTCCTTTTTTCGCAAAACCAAAGCGTACAAATCGTACCATAACGCGCTGCGTCTCATGAATCTCGAGATATCGACGCCGATGCCGGTCGCGTACATCGAGTTTTACCGTGCCGATCTGCTGAAAAACAGCTATTTTATAAGCCTCTATTCCCCTTCTGATTTTACGATCCGAGAAGCGCTCCACCATAAATGCAGTGACTATTCCGATATTTTGCGCCAATTTGCCGCCTATACCTATGATTTGCATACAAAAGGGGTATGGCACCTCGATTACTCTCCGGGCAATATTCTGGTACAGCGTATGGAAGAGGGATATCGGTTTTCCATCGTCGATATTAACCGGATGGCGTTTCGGGAAATCACCCCTTTTGAAGGGTGTGAGAATTTTAATAAACTCTGGGCCAGGGATGAAGACATCGAAATTATGGGACGCGAATACGCCCGTTTAAGCGGATTGGATGAAAGCGTCGCGATTCGTGAGATGAAACGTCATAATGACGCCAACAAACGGGTCAAAAACTTTAAAAAACGGCTCAAGAAAGTGCTGAAAGGCGACTTTTCAGCTCCCGCTTAACCTTCTCAAACATCGCGTTTCTCCCCTCGGGATTCAGCGGAATCATAAAATGGTGCTGTTTTTCTCCGATGCTTTTCCAGCGGGAAGCGGAGGCGAAGAGGGTATCGGCGAAGAACGTAAAAGTCTCGCACCCTACCGCACCGGCCAGATGATACGTTCCCGTCGAGGTACTTATAAACAGTTTAAAACTGCTCAAAAGTTTTGCGAAATCGACGACGCTCCCGCGTGAACGATACAGTTTTACCCTGCTCTCCCCCAGCAGCGCTTTGGCCTCTTCGTAGAGTATTTCCTCATCGGGACCGAATGTCATTACGACATCGATATTTTCAAAACTCTCGGCAATACGGACCAGTTCGATGTATTCATCAATCGTCCAGTTGGCATCGGATGATCCGCCGAAACCCGGATGGAATGCTACGACAGGTTTGGTAATACCGTGTGCGCCGCAAAACTCACGGTAAACATCTTCCACATCTTCATACCGTAACAGGGGCTTCGGAAAATTGAGGCTGATATCTGAAAAGAGCGCTTTTGTGAGTTCAAGATTGTATTCAAACTCCGCCATTTTAACCTCGCTTCGGCGCTGCGTGATTCGGCGGTTGTAAAAAATTTGTGCGATTTTGGTTGCGGGGGCGATACGGAGCGCGATTCTGGCGATCCATTGTGCCAATGCCACACGGGTATTGGAGAACAGCGTGATCGAAGCATCGATTTTCGCCTCTTTGATTTTAAACGCCAATTCGAGGATGTCATCGCTTGAATCAACGATCACCTCATCGATAAAGTCGCACGATTCGGCTAATTTTCGGTTTAATGGGGCGACAAGGGCGATAATGCGGTTAGAGGGGTTATGGTGTTTTAGGACATAGAAAGTAGGCAAAGCGGTTATAAAATCACCCAATTTATCGTTACGCACTACCAAAATATTCATGTGTTGACCTTGTTTTAATGGGGTTATTTTACCCAATATCGCTATAATCTCAACCATGAAACAACCGTTTGCCTGGGACCAATATTCCGATCAGCCCGCTATTATCAAAGATAAAGCGCTCAAGCGTGCCATGCGCCGCAATGCTCTCCCCTCACTCATTAAAACCTTTTTGATTGCTCTCGTTACACTGCCGATAGCCTTGGCGCTGATGCCGTTTATGCCGCGACGTACCATTAACGGCGAGCACTTTTTCGGTATGGGGGTGAATTTGAATAAAGAACCCAATACCACCCCTTATCTCCTCTATGAACTGGGGGTCAAAAAACTCCTTATCCGCATTCCGTTGTGGGAGATGGACCGTCTGCATGAATATGTCACGTTTATCCGCAGCTTTAGCGATAAACATATCACCGTAGCCCTGCTGCAGGACCGCGAACATATTACCTCGCCCTCTCTTAGCCAAGATCACTTTACCCAAATTTTCGAAGCGCTGGAGGGGATTTGCGATACCTATATCATCGGCTCCACGATCAACCGCGCAAAATGGGGATTTTTCAGCGTTAACGAATATCTGGACTTTTATGCCGTTGCCTATGCGCTGAAAAAAAGCCGTTTTCCCCATCTGAAGTTGATCGGCTCCAACGTCATCGATTTCGAATTTCATTTCACGTCTCATACCCTCTTTAATCTCTCGCGCATACACTTCGATGCGATAGGATCGCTTCTGTATGTCGACCGTCGGGGCGAACCTGAAAATACCCAAATGGGATTGAATCTTCTGGATAAAATCAATTTTTTATATTCCCTGATCCGGCTGAGTCCGAAAACCGCCAATGAGCTGATCATCACCGAAACGAACTGGCCGATCCAAAATACCGCCCCTTATGCCCCGACCAGCGAATTTGAGTGCGTGAGCGAAGAGGAATATGCCTCGTATATGGTGCGATATCATCTCTTGGCGTTTGCCTCCCAAAAAGTACATTGTGTCTATTGGCATCAGCTGATCGCTCCGGGATACGGATTGATAGATAACCGCGAGGGTATCCGGAAACGGAGCGCCTTCGAAGCGTATAAAACAATGCTGGAACATTTAAGCGATGCACAGTTCATCCGTTTTTCTGAGCATGCCGATGACTATCTGCTCGTCTGCTCCACCCCCAGAGGTGAATTGCACATCACGTGGGGTCTCGACTCCGCTCCGATCTATACCTATAAGGCTACATCGTGAAAATACTCGTCATTCTGCCCAACTGGCTCGGAGACGCGCTCATGGCTACCCCTGCGATCGAAGCGCTTTGCAGTGTCTATCCCGATGCCGAACTTACCCTTGTCGGCTCCTACGTCAGTATCGAAGCGCTCAAATACCATCCGCGATGTGTACGCCATTACGTCGATGAGACCAAAAAAGGGGGGAATCGGTTTGCCAATACCTACCGATTTGCCAAAGAACTGGGTGAACACGATATGGCGGTTACGTTTCGCAATCAGATTCACTCATCCCTTTTGCTCTATTGGAGCGGGACACCTCTCAGCGCAGGTCGGCGCAGCTGGCATTCACGTTTGCTCCTTACCCACAGTATCAAACCGGCCCACCCTTCCCATCTGGTAGAGCAGTATCGCGATATTGCCCAAAGCCTCAGCACTGTTCCGCTTGATATCGGAAATTTAAAACTTCATATTCCGCCTCATCATTACACCCGACCGATGCTCGGGATTAATCCCGGGGCAACCTACGGAAGCGCCAAACGGTGGTATCCCGAAAAATTTGCCGAGGTCGCCCGTGCCTACAGCGACAAATACGAGATCATCCTTTTCGGCGGACCGGGCGAAGTGGGGATGGCAAACGACATCGAATCACGCCTGAACGACATCAAGGTTACCAATCTCGCCGGAAAAACGTCGATTGCAGAACTGTGCAGTTTTATCGGAGGATTGGATCTCTTCATCACCAACGACAGCGGTCCGATGCACGTCGCAGCGGCGTATCAGGTACCGACCGTTGCCATCTTCGGCCCGACACGACATTTGGAAACATCCCAGTGGATGAATGAAAAAAGCGTGATTGTACGGCATGAAATGAAATGCGCACCGTGTATGAAGCGCGAATGTCCTCTGGGACATCATGAATGTATGAAAAGTATTAGCGCAGAAGAAGTAATTGAAGCAGTCCAAACACTCCGTTCGCCCTGAGCTCACGTGCCCTTTGGGTATGTCGAAGGGTAATCCCGTTCATGGTTCGACAGGCTCACCACGAACGGATACTAAGCTAGCACGTAGTATTAATTCTCTCTATCGTCGCCGTGGTACTTTTCCCGTCCACAAACTGCACCAGCCGCAATTCTTTAGCAAATTCCGCTCCAACGACGTTTTTGCCTTCATAATCGCCCCCTTTGACCAAAATATCGGGAGCAATGTTTTTGATCAGATCGTGCGGTGTCTCTTCACTAAACACTACAACATAATCGACCGATTCCAGTGCCGCTAAAATATAGGCACGGTCAGCTTCCGTATTGACCGGACGCTTTGGCCCTTTTAGCTCTCGTACCGAACTGTCCGAATTGAGTCCAACGATCAAAACATCACCGTAGCTTTTCGCCTCTTGGAGATATTTCACATGGCCGACATGGAGGATATCGAAACAGCCGTTGGTAAATACGACCTTTTTCCCCTCTTTTTTGAGGCGATCGGAGAGTGCATAAATCTCTTCTTTGGTTTTGATATGCATATCCGAGGTGCTTTGGTGCAGACTCGACTCATATTCCTCGATTTCACCGAGCGTTACGGTCGCCGATCCGATTTTTCCGACAACAACGGCAGCGGCATGATTGGCAAACGGTGCCGCTTCATCGATACTCAATCCACATGAGAGGGCAAACGAAAGTGAAGCGATCACCGTGTCCCCTGCCCCCGTTACATCGAATACCTCTTTGGCCACCGTAGGAAAACGGCGCATCGACTCATCGTAAATTGCGATACCGTCTTCGGAGAGGGTAATCATCGAACATTCCAGCGCGCACGTCTCTTTGAGATTCAAAAGTGCTTGTTTCAAACTAGCATCGTCATTGATCGCTATCCCCGTCGCTTCGGAAGCCTCTTTCTTATTCGGGGTCAAAAGATAGGCACCTCGGTATTTTCGGTAATCTTTCCCTTTGGGATCGACGAGCACTTTTTTCCCCGCACTCTTTGCAGCCGCAATCACGCCCCCCGCAACCGCATCGGTGATCACCCCTTTGCCGTAATCGGAGATGATAACGATATCGCACTCTTTAACCACCGACTCGACGTACGAAACGACCGCATTTTCGCTCTGAATAGCAATAGAGTCTTTGGATTCTTTGTCATAACGGAGAATCTGCTGATTGGATGCGATGATACGGCTTTTCTTGGACGTTTTGCGTCCCGGCTGACGGATAAGGCCATCGGTGCCTACTCCGATCATGCCGAGCATTGAGAGGAGTTCTTCACCGTTTTCATCATCCCCGATGACGGCACCGACACTGACCCGTGCGCCCAACGCGACAAGGTTGTTGATAACATTCCCCGCGCCGCCTAGCACCGTTGTCTCACGGGCGATATCCACGACCTGCACCGGAGCTTCGGGAGAAATCCGCTCACATCCTCCCCACAGATAGTGATCGAGCATCAAATCACCGATGACGAGGATGCGGGGAGAGGAGTCATGCAATCTTCTCATGAAAGTTCCTGCTCGAATAACCGTTTGATTTCGGGAACATAGGCCGCAATCCCCTCTTCGAATTCAAACCGTGGCGCATATCCTAAAACTGCTTTGGTCGATTCAATGTCGGCCTCGGTATGGAACTGATACCGTCCCACATACGGGTTTGGGATATACTCACATGTAAAGGATGTCCCCAGTTCTTTTTGCAGAATATCGACCATCGATTGAAAAGAGCGCGCTTTTCCCGTCCCGACATTAAATACACCGTTTTCCTTCGGATGCATGGCACGAATATTGGCTTGAATGATATCCTCGATATAGATAAAGTCCCGCAAAATTTTGTCGGAATTTTCAAAAAGCTTCGGTTTTTTGCCGGAGAGGAGCTGATGCCCGAACTGCACGACCATCGATGCCGTTTTATTTTTGAAAAATTCTCTGGGACCGTACACATTAAAATAACGCAATCCGACAATAGAAATATTCTCAAATTTTTGAGAATATTGTCGTGCCAAATGATCCATCATCAGCTTTGAAAACCCGTAAACGTTTTGCGGTGCTTCACATCCGACACGCTGCGGGGAAGGTGCGTCCCCGTAGGTCGCGCCCGAAGAGGCATAGATCATATTGGCTCCGTGCGCTACCGCCATATCGAGAAGGTCTTTAAACGCATTGACATTAGTCTGAATCATCAAATCCTGTTCCAACACCGTCGTATCCGAAATAGCCGCTTCGTGAAAAATATAATCAAATTTATAATTTTTTTGCAGTGTGTCCAGCAAGGCTTTATCGTTGATATCACCGCTGATCACTTCTCCCCGAAAACCGAGAAGATTTTTAAAATGACCGAAACTTTTAAGATTGCCGTTTGAGAGGGTCAGATTTGAACGGAATAAATCCAAAACAACGACATGCGCGTCAGGATAGTTTTCCTGAAAATAAAAGGCAAGATTGGAACCGATAAAACCTGCTCCTCCGGTAATCAAAATAGTTTTACGGTTCAAATTGATATCGCTGTAACGCATGAAATGTCCTTCATAAAGGTAGTATCATATTGTAACAAACTCTACATTAAAGGTGAAACAGTTAGAGTGATTTAAGATTGATAGGACTATAATAGCGGCGAAAATTTTTATTGGAGAAAACAAATGAAAAAAATTGCTCTTGCAATGTTGTTCGCTGGTGTATCATTAATGGCTGCTGACGGAAAAGCTCTTTCAGCTAAATGTGCTGCCTGTCACGGTGCTTCTTTCGAAAAAGCTGCTCTTGGTAAATCAGCGATCGTAAAAGGTCAATCAGCTGCTACTATCGAAGCTTCTTTGAAAGCGTACAAAGCAGGTTCTCAAAACAAAGCTGGAATGGGTGCATTGATGAAAGGTCAAGTTGCTTCTATGTCAGATGCTGATATCAAAGCAGTTGCTGCTTACGTAGCAGGAATTAAGTAAGTTAAACGCTAATCGGAGCTAAGTCCCGATTAGCTACGTTAACACTGGGTTTCGCTCAGCGCGATGCTCACGCAAAGTAAACCTTGCTTTTATTCTCACTCTATTTTTAAATTCTTCTCATCAAAATTTTATTCCGGTCTGTACTCTTTTTTTGCCGCCTCTTGTTTACGCTGCTGATTGGCCGCATCGTTTAGCTCACGCTCGTCATCGTATTGCACTTGATTCATCATTTTGGTCTCATCGTCAAACTGACCGTTTTTGATTCCCCACAAAAAAGCCGCCAGCGCAATACCGCCCAAAAAAATCGATGCTCCGAGCATCATCGCTATGACCCAAGAATCCATAATCACCTACCTTATTATTTATACAGCCATCTCACCCGCATCGAGTTCCCGACGACAAGGAGCGAACTAAACGACATCGAAATCGCCGCGATCAACGGAATCACATATCCCATCATCGCCAACGGAATCGTAATCGAGTTATACACCAGTGAAATACCGAGATTTTGTTTGATCAGTCCGTACGTTTTACGGCTAATGGCAAACGCTTCGGCAAGCGAAATGAGCGAATCGTTCATCAACACGACATCGCTCACCTCAATGGCGATATCACTGCCGTTACCCATTGCAATGGCGATATCGGCACACGCGAGCGCTAACAGATCGTTGACTCCGTCCCCCGCCATCACAACGATGTGCCCCTCCGCATGAGCCGACTCAATAAACGCCGCTTTTCCCTCAGGGGTAAGGTGAGCATGAACCTCCTCGATACCGACCTCTTCGGCTACCCTGAGTGCTGAGGATTCATGATCCCCCGTCAGCATAACGACACGCAGAGAAGCTTTTTTCAATATCTCAATCGACTGATATGCTTTCTCTTTCGGAATATCCCTCAATTCATACGTTACCACAAGCTGATTATTGACCGCATAATAAAAAAGACTTTTATCGCTCATATTATCGACATGAACTTCAAGCTCCTCCATTAAAAGCGCATTCCCTCCGGCAATCATCACACCGTTATGCCGCCCGACCATACCGCGGGCGGGAATTTCACGCGCCTCTTCAATACTGCTTGCATCAATACCTTCTTCAGTACGTTCCAAATATTCCATCACCCCTCGGCTGATCGGGTGTTTGGAGGAGGAGACAAGGGTATGCAATGCCCCGATATCGAAAGGGTTGTGGATTGTTGCATAGATTACTTCAGGTCGTCCTTGGGTGATTGTCCCCGTTTTATCCAATACTACCATTGTCGATTTGGCCATCGTCTCAATCTGAGCCGCCGATTTAAAGAGGATCCCCCTTTGTGCTCCCAGTGCCAATCCGACCAACGTCGCCACCGGCGTCGCAAGCGCCAGTGCACACGGGCAGGCGATAATAATGACCGAGATACCGACCATCAAAGATCGGTCAAAACTGTGCGGCCAAAAATACCATACCCAAAACGTCGCAATCGCCAAAAAGAGGATGGTAGAGGAGAAATGCTGCGATAAACGGTTAGCCAGCTGCTCGATGGAGGGCTTTTGCGCCATGGCATTTTCGAGTAAATTGACGAGGTTTGAAAGGGTCGAGTGGGCAAAGTCTTTCGTCGCACGATAATGGATCAGGGCATCGATACTTGTTGTCCCGCTGATGATTTTATCTCCCACACGCTTGAAAATCGGCTCGGACTCTCCGGTCAGATTGGACTCGTCAAAACTCCCCTCGCCCGAAATGACCTCTCCGTCGATTGCGGAACGCTCGCCGCTTCGGATAACGATGATATCCCCCTCTTTCACTTCATTGACATCGACGGATCGGATAGACTCTCCTTCTACAATGCTCACTTCGCGAGGGATATGTTTACCGATAACATCGAGAGTATCGGCGGCATTTTTTCGGCTGAGCACTTCGAGAAATTTTCCGAACAGGACAAAGGTGATGATCATTGCTACCGAATCGAAATAGGCTTCCCCTTTTTCCAACAGCGTAATGTAGATCGAATAAAGATACGCTAGGCTTGATCCGGTAACCACCAGCAAATCCATCGTCACCGATCTGTTTTTCAAACCGTAATAAGCTCCCCGATAAAAGACCCATCCGCTGTAAAAAAGGACAGGGGTCGCCAAAAACCATTCGGCGACATTCAAAATCGTCTTGATCTCTTGGGTAATACCGGTGAAATACCCCGCATACTGCGCGACGGCAATCCACATCATATTCATCGTCGCAAACGTCGCCACCGCCATCCGCAGATAATACTCTTTGCGTTCTTTGTTGGCGCGCACCTCCTGAAGCGATGCATCGTAGGGAAATGCGTTATAGCCGATGGCACGGATCATATCGATGATAGCGGAGAGTTTCACCATTTCAGGATTCCATGTAATTCTGGCTTTATTGTTGGTGTAGTTGATGTGCGCTTCGATCACACCCTCCATCTTATGGAGCGCTTTTTCATTCAGCCATACGCACGCCGCACAGTGTATCCCCTCGATGACAAGCGAAACCTGATTCAACCCCTCTTTGCTCAAAGTTACAAAGCGTTCGTTAAAGGCGGGGGTATCAAAATTGGAACTCGCTTCGAACTGCTCACTCGGCGGAGAGAGAGTCGTGTCTCCCATTTTGCTGTAAAAGCTCTCCAGCCCTTCGTCTTTGAGGAGGTGAAAAATTCCCCGACATCCGTTACAGCAGAAGCGGTACTCCCCGTCGTGTATCATCACCTCATCGCTGAACTCAAGATGGCAATGATCGCATTTGACTTTAGACATATTCGAACTTCCCTGCAGACTTATTTTTTTTAACCTGTTTAAAACTGTTCATTACACCTTGCATGACAATATGAACACCTCTCGCGGCATGTTGTGCGTAGCCGATCGCCATGGAAAGATTCGCCGTCGCTTCGATCGGATCAATACTAAAAGGGACCATAGAGCCCGTAAATACAACCGTTTTATCCAATGTCAGCGTATCGATATATTCGGCGCTCAAATCCATCGTATCGGTGCCGTGAATGACGATAACGGTTTGTGCATCCGATGCGGCAATCGTCTCTCCTAAAAGAGTGCGGTCTTGAGCATCCATCTCCAAAGAGTCTTTATAAATGACCCCTTGAAGAGAAATATCGACCACCAGAGATCCGAGTATCGATTCAACGGCCTGATTGTCGTTCGGTACGAACAACTCTCCTTTGATAGGATCGTAACGTTTGTTAAAAGTACCGCCGGTATTAATGATCAACATCAAATCAGCTCCCGCAATGAGTGGATAATTTTATCGGCCTGTGAAACGCTAGCCTCATGCGAGAGAAGAACAGTGTGTCCGACTCCCGCTTTGAGCGCGGCTTCGATATCACGCTCGTTATCGCCGATCATAACGCTTGAGGCCATATCCAGATCATACTCCCCCTTCGCGCGCAAAAACATCCCCGGCTCAGGTTTTCGGCACTCGCATACACCGTCGATACTCTCATGATGCGGACAGTGATAGATGCGCTCTATCGTGATTCCCAGCTCTTTGAAATGGCCTATCATCCATCGGCTGAGTATTGCAAAATCTTCCTCAGTGTAATAGCCGCGGGCGATCCCCGACTGGTTCGTCACAATAATGATTACATATCCCTCTTCCTGATACGTTCGGCACACCTCGATAATACCGTCAAGAAGCTCAAAATCTTCGATCTTATGGAGGTAGTTTTTTTCGACATTGATTACGCCGTCACGATCAAGGAAAAGAGCTTTACTCACTTACGCTACTCCGCCGCCGAATAGCTCTTTTTCGATAATGTCGCAGAGGATATGTCCGATCAAAATATGGGACTCTTGGATACGCGGGGTCGCATTGGAGGGGACGATGATCGCATAATCGGCCATGGCCGCCATCTTGCCGCCGTCACGTCCGACGAGAGCTACCGTTGTTACCCCCCGGTCTTTCGCCGACTCAAATGCGTTGATAATGTTTTGGGAATTCCCCGATGTCGAGATACCGATAAAGAGGTCTCCCTCCTGCGCCATCCCCTCTAATTGACGGGAAAACACTTTGTCATAGCCGTAATCGTTTCCGATGGCGGTAAGATTGGAGGTATCGGTCGTCAACGCAAGCGAAGGGATGGAGGGGCGGTCAAATCCGTAACGCCCCACCAGTTCCGCCGCGATGTGCTGTGCATCGGCAGCCGAACCGCCGTTTCCGGCTAAAAGAGTTTTTTTACCGTGCCGATAGACCTCTACACACGCTTTGGCCACATTCATAATCGTGTTGATCAGCTCTTGATTTTCCAAAATTGCCTGTTTGGTCGCTGCCGAATCGGCAATCTGCGCTCGAATATAACGTTCCATGTTTTCCCTTTTAGTACCGTATTCCCGTTACGGAACGGACTTTATCGATGATCGGAGCCGCCGCCGCACTCGCTTTTGCCGCACCGAGATTTAAAATTTCACGAACTTCGTCCTGATGCGCCTCAAAATAGGCTCTTCGTTCACGGTACGGACGGAAATATTCCCAGATCACATCATGGGTATAGAGTTTGAAATGGCCGTGCCCTTCTCCCCCCCTCTTATACCTCTCCTGCAGCGCTACGCACTCTTCATAATCCAAAAAGAGTTTGGCAATGTTATAGACATTACACTCTTCATACTCTTTCGGATCTTCCATCGGTACCGCTTCGGTCACGATCTTTTTGATAATTTTCGACTGAATCTTCTCTTCGCTGAAAATCGGGATCGTATTGCCGTAGCTTTTGGACATTTTCTGTCCGTCGATCCCAGGAACGGTGGCTACGTTCTCATCAACACGAAACTCCGGCAATACGAATATATCGCCGTATTGGTTGTTGAACTTCACCGCGATATCGCGGGCGATTTCGACATGCTGAATCTGATCTTTTCCGACCGGAATCACTTCTGAGCCGAACAGCAAAATATCGGCCGCCATCAAAACGGGATACGAAAAAAGGCTGTGATTGCTCGCAATCCCTTTGGCCACTTTATCTTTGTAGCTGTGCGCCCGCTCCAACAATCCCATCGGGGTAAAGCCCGATAAAACCCAGTAGAGTTCGAGAACCTCTTTAACATCCGACTGCACCCAAAAGGTACTTTTTTGCGGGTCCATCCCCAGAGCTAAAAAATCGGTAGCCGCCTGCATGGTAAGCTTTGACAGCCGTTCGCCGTCGCTGAGTGAACTCATAGCATGATAGTTGGCAATAAACGCAAATACTTCATGATCGTTTTGTGATTCGATCATCGCTTTGATCGAACCGAAATAGTTTCCGATATGTAAATCGCCTGATGGCTGAATTCCGGTTAATACTCTCAAAATTATCTCCTTGAATAGAGAATATTTTACCGCAGAGTCTCTTAAGCTTCCTCTTAAGAAAAGATATGCTATATTTTTTGACAGTTCACTATCAAAAGGATTACCAATGAATGTACAAATTCGCTCAAAAGAGATTAAACTTACCCAACATTTAAATGATCATATCGCTACCGCTATTGAAAATTTTAAACGATACCATCTTGATATTACGACCGTCAATGTAATGATTACCAAAGAGAAAAAAGGGGTCGGCGTCGAATTCGACATGCATATCGCTCATGCCCAGCCCGTTGTTATTTCCGATGTTGACGAAGACCTCGATACCGCGATCGATATGGCGATCGAACGTGCCAACAAAGCGCTTCGCCGTCTTCACGATAAAATGAAAGATCACCATGCTACCTCACTTCGCGAAATTGAGGTCATTGAAGAAGTAGAATAAAGGCTTTCGATGAGTAAAATCAACGTCGTCTGCCCCCACTGCGGGGGTGTCAATGCTATCCCCATCCAAGAGTCGTATCAAAAGGCCGCGTGCGGTCACTGCAAAGCATCCCTTCTCGATACCAAACCTATCTCGGTAGACGCCTCTTCGTTCGATCGTCTTATGCTCAACGACGAACGTCTCATTATCGCCGATTTTTGGGCACCGTGGTGCGGACCGTGCCGAAGCATGGCCCCCTCGTTCGAAGAGGCGGCACGCCATTTTCCCCTCAAAGCTCTGTTTGTCAAAATCAACACCGAAGAGCAGCAGCATTTGGGTGGACGTTTCGGCATCCGATCGATCCCGACTGTCATCGCTTTTAAAAACAACCGTATTGTCGATCAGTTTAGCGGAGCTTTGCCGACTCCCCAAATTATCGCCTTTGTCAAAAAACACCTATAGCGATTAATCTTTTTTAGATACCCTACCGTTTAATTTCACACTCACAGGATGGTAAGCATGTACAATTGGATGCTTTGGTTTCATATTATCTCCATGGTTTCATGGTTTGCGGTGCTTTTTTATCTCCCTCGTCTTTTCGTCTACCATGTCGAAAACGGTTCCAATAACGGCTTTGTCGAAGTGGTCGAAGTGATGGAGATGAAGATTTACAAATACATCGGTGTTCCGTCATTCTGGGCGACACTGCTCTCGGGGATTGCGCTGATCGTGATGTCGACACAGCAGTATAACGGGGTCAATGTATTTGCAATGGGGGGATGGATGCACGCGAAGCTGACGCTCGTTGCTATCTTGATAGCCTATTTCTATTCACTTGGACATTACCGCCTCAAACTCAAAGAGAACACGGCGTATAAAAGCGGGAAGTTTTTCCGTATCTATAATGAAATCCCTACCCTATTATTGATGGGGATCGTCGCACTCGTCATCGTAAAACCTTTTTAAAAGGTTTTACTTTAAATTACCACATCGACCGAGTTTTATGCGGTTTCGGTTTCTTCTTCTGATTTTTCGCTTTCGCTTTAAAGAGTACCGGAGTCCCCTCAAAATCGAACTGCTCTCGTAACTGATTCGTCAAATATCGGCGGTAACTGAAATGCAATCCCTGCGGTTTGTTCATAATCAGTGCGATACGCGGCGGGCGGATATCGTACTGAGTAGCGAAATAAAGGCGGATATTCATCCCGTTGATACTCGGGAGGATATGTTTGCGCATAGCCGCTTGGATAACCTCGTTCAGTTTACCCGTCGAAATACGCTGTGAATAGTTCTCATTGATTTTGAGGAGCATATCGAAAATTTTGTGTACCCGTTGTTTGCTTTGCGCCGAGATCGTAATGATCGGAGCGTAGCTGAGAAATTTAAAGCGATCACGCACTTCGGCAATGATCTTGTCATAATCCTCTCGCGGCGCCATATCCCATTTGTTGAGAACGATCAGACACGCCAAGCGGTTTTTATCGACAAACCCCGCGATTTTCTCATCCAGATCCATAAACGGCTGTGACGCATCGAGCACGAGCAACGCGATATCCGCCGTTTCCAACATCTCTTCGGTGCGCATCAGGGCATATTTTTCGATTCCGAGGATTTTCCCCCGTTTGCGAATCCCCGCCGTGTCGATAAAGGTGATCTGTTTATCGTTGTATTCGACCGTTTCGTCGATCGGATCGATCGTCGTCCCCGCAACCGAGCTGACCACCGAGCGGTCTTCACCCAGGAGTGCGTTGAGGAGTGAGCTTTTCCCGACGTTGACACGGCCAATGATCGCCACTTTCATCTGATTGACATCACCCGCTTCGTACTCTTTGACGATTCCGCGATACGCCTCTTCGAGCGCTTCGATCGACGTTTCCTCTTCTTCGTCATCCTCTTCGGGAATAAAGAATCCGTCGTCCTCATCCTCGTCATCATCGAATTCATCGTCCTCTGCCGAAGCTCTCATAGCGGCATCAAAACCGTCCAGTTCATCTTCCGCTACGGCAACATCACTTTCCGTTTTCACGATGGACGATTCGGGAAGTTCCGAAGCGATCCAGTTCAAAAGCGGTAAAAGGGATCGGTTATGGGCAACCGAAATTCCGAAAATTCGTTCCGTTCCGAATTCGTAATACTCCCACAGTTTTTCCTGCATCTTGTCGTTGTCGATTTTATTGACGACCAAAGCGATCGCTTTACCCATCGATTCAAGCTCATAGAATAGTTTTTTATCGTCCTCTTCGGGGAGACTTTTCCCGTCCACCATAAAGAGAATAATATCGGCTTCGTGTGCCGCTTTAAGGGATTTTTCTTTGATACGGTCATAGAGTTCGCACCCCTCGTCAAGTCCGCCCGTATCGAGAATTTCTACCTCTTTGTCCACCACTACGGCAACCCGTTTTTTGACATCCCGTGTCGTACCCGCCTGTTCGGATGTGATTGCGTCACGCTGTTTGAGCAAACGGTTAAAGAGGGAACTTTTTCCGACATTCGGACGACCGATAATCGCTAATTTTTTCATAGACTTCCTATTGTTGTATGCCTGTTCGAGGAATCCCCGATCGGCGTATGTTAAAACTGTGCTTTAACTAATGTTTAATTATAGCGTAGTTGCACTTAGGGTATGATTGCACTAATGATATACTATGATTATAAACGATTTTGTACCGATGTTCAAAGTTTGGCGAAGCAATGCGAAGTGTTTCGTCCCGATACCGTTCTCGCCGTAGCGCGCGGAGGGATGACCCTTGGCCATGCTTTATCTATGGCGTTGGATATCCGCAATCTCCAAAGTATCCGCACGGAGAGCTACGACGGAGAGGTTCAGCGAGATACCGTCAATGTCTGCGGCACAAGCGATCTCTCGGCTTCCAAACGGATTTTAGTCGTTGATGATATTGTCGACAGCGGTCAGACACTGATGCATTTAATGCCCTTTTTACATTCACTTAATCCTGCGGCCGAATTTAAAATCGCCACCCTCTTTACCAAACAAAGCGCCCTTATTCAGCCGGACTTTTCCTTACATGAAGCTACCGATTGGATTGACTTCTTTTGGGAAAGAGATTACTTGAGCAGAGATTAAAAAACTTAAAATACAATTCGATATAATCCGCACAACCACAAATTTAAACATTTTTCCCAAGGATTTTTATGTCTAAAGAGTATATTTTCACCTCTGAATCGGTTACCGAGGGGCATCCCGATAAAATGGCCGATCAAATCAGCGATGCGATTTTGGACTATATTATCGAACATGATCCCAAAGCACGTGTAGCGTGTGAAACGCTCGTATCCAACGGGTTTTGCGTTATCGCGGGCGAACTTAAAACGACCACGTACGCTCCGATGCAGGAGATTGCCCGCCAAGTCGTTCGGGAAATCGGCTATACCGATGCGACGTACGGATTCGATTACCGTTCATGCGCCGTTTTAAACGGAATCGGCGAGCAGTCTCCCGATATCAATCAAGGGGTCGATCAAGCAAGCGGCGAAATCGGTGCCGGCGATCAGGGGCTCATGTTCGGTTATGCCTGCCGTGAAACCGAAGTCTTGATGCCGCTGCCGATCTATCTCTCCCACCGTCTCGCCGAGCGTCTGGCAAAGGTACGCAAAGAGGGGATCATCCCCTACCTCCGACCGGACGGAAAAACCCAGGTAAGTGTGCGCTATGTGGACGATAAGCCGGTATCGGTCGAAACCGTTGTCGTCTCCACCCAGCATGCCCCTGAAATTTCTCAGGAAAAACTCCATGCCGATGTCATCGAAGAGGTGATCAAAGCGGTCATCCCCGCTGAACTGATGTCTGCGAATATCGTCTATCATATCAATCCGACCGGAAAATTCGTCATCGGCGGTCCTCAAGGGGATGCCGGACTGACCGGACGCAAAATCATCGTCGATACCTACGGCGGAGCCTGCCCTCACGGCGGCGGTGCTTTCAGCGGGAAAGATCCGACCAAAGTCGACCGTTCCGCCGCCTACGCCGCCCGTTACGTCGCCAAAAATCTGGTCGCTTCGGGTGCATGCGAACGCGCTACGATTCAAGTCTCGTACGCGATCGGCGTTGTTCATCCTATCTCTATTATGGTGAATGCGCACGGAACCGCGATAGTGCCCGAAGAGAAGCTCGAAGCGTGTGTCAAAGAGCTTTTTAACCTTACCCCGAAAGGGATTATCGAGTCGCTCGATTTGCTCCGCCCTATTTATCGAAAAACAGCGGCTTACGGCCATTTCGGGCGAGAACTAAGTGAATTTACATGGGAAAAAACGGATAAAGTGGATGCAATCCGCAACTATCTCGGCCTATAATTCTCTTTCCGTAACACTCAAACTGTAATATGCAAAAACCCCCTGTTTTTTTAGGTGGGTTTAAAATTCTTCTGTTATAGTTACCGCATATTTATCAACCAAGGAGAACCCTATGGCAGTAGTCATTAATGATACCTGTATTAACTGCGGCGCTTGCATCGACGAGTGTCCGGTAGAAGCGATCGTAGACGAGGACGATAACCCGACGGGTGAAGAAATTTACTACGTTTACGGTGACAAATGTGTCGAATGTGTCGGTCACCATGATGAGCCTGCGTGTGCAACAGCATGTCCAACGGAGGGTTGTATCACTTGGGACGAAATCGGTGCTAGCCCGGCTCACCGTGACGATGTTACGTCAGAAATGCGTTCTTCAAGAGCAAACGTCGTTAACTAAATTCAATTTGGGGGATTTTCCCCCAATCTTCCTACTCTTCATTTAAATCAATCGTCTTTAATATTACTTAAATTATTGTTTCGCTATAATCCGCCTCTATTTTATACACACAAAGAACAGGAGCATTGATGGAACAAACGTTGTCAATCATCAAGCCTGACGCCGTAGCCAAAGGTGTCATCGGAAAAATTTTAGATCGTTTCGAAAGCAACGGTCTTAAAATCGCGGCTATGAAAAAAGTTCAACTCTCACGTCAAGACGCTGAAGCGTTTTATGCAGTACATGCTGCTCGCCCTTTCTTCAACGATCTCGTTGATTTCATGGTAAGCGGTCCGGTTGTTATTACCGTTCTTGAGGGTGAAAACGCTATCCTTAAAAACCGTGATTTGATGGGTGCAACTAACCCTAAAGAAGCTGCGGCCGGAACGATCCGTGCAGACTTCGCTGAAAACATCGATGCAAATGCGGTTCACGGAAGTGACTCTGCTGAAAACGCCGCAATTGAAATCGCGTTTTTCTTTTCAGGGCGCGAAATTTCGTAATTGCCATGAAAATAGCATTTAAGAAATTGGGATCACAGCCGCTTCATTTTGAGGCGAATCGTGACAAAGCTTTTTTTTCGGGTGATTTAATCCTTAAAAAAAGCAATCTGGCCCAATTAAACGGTACAATTACAGGGAGTATTTCGATTCCCTGCGATATCTGTGCCGAAGAGGTAGAAAAATCCTTAAATGAAGAGATTTCTTTTTACCTAAGCGATGGGATATATGAGGGCAACGACGAAGAGTTGGATGTCGTCGAAATCGACCGATCAATGATTGATACGGAAGAGCTTCTCAACGCGGAAATCGAATTGATCAAAAGCGACTATTTTTGTTGCAAAAACTGCGAAGGAACCTCGTTAGATCGAGAGTTCTAAAACCAAACAGAAAGGACTAAAAAGATGGCAGTACCTAAAAGAAGAGTGAGTCATTCTCGCGCCGCAAAACGCAGAACTCACTATAAAATTTCTCTTGCGCGTCCCGTAAAAGATAAAGACGGCACGTACAAATTGTCTCACTATGTCAATCCGACAACCGGTGAGTATAAATAATCAATGATTAGAATTGCAATTGATGCAATGGGCGGGGACTTCGGTCCCGAACCGATTGTTAAAGGGACACTTGAGGCACTCAAAGAGAAGAGTTTTCAACCAATTCTAGTTGGTAAAAAAGATGAAATTTTATCTTTATTACCCAAGGGCTATAAAGATAAAATTTTAATTGTCGATGCAGATGATGTGATCGACATGGGTGATGCGGCAACCGATGCGCTAAAGCGGCAAGAGAGCTCTATCTATAAAGCGATAGAATTGGTGCGAAACGGCGAGGCCGACGGTGTCGTCAGTGCCGGGCACAGCGGTGCGACTATGACGCTTGCGACACTCCGGTTGGGACGGTTGAAAAATGTTCTACGCCCCGCATTGGTTACCTCGATGCCGACGAAAAGCGGCAAACGCAGTATCTTAATGGATGCCGGTGCCAATGTCGACTGCAAAGCCGAACACCTTTTTCAATTCGGGATTATGGGATATTATTATGCTCAGGATATGTATAAATTGAGTGATCCTCGCGTCGGGCTACTTGCCAACGGCGAAGAAGACTCTAAAGGTAATGAAGTTACCAAAGAGGCATTCAAAATGCTTGAAGGACAAAAAGGATTTGTCGGAAACGTTGAAGGAAACAACATCTTCGACGGAAGCTGTGATGTCATCGTATGTGACGGCTTTATCGGAAACCTTGTCCTAAAAGCGTCTGAAGGGGTTGCTTCAACCATCAGCTTCTTCATCAAAGAGTATATCCGAAAATCGCCTGTTGCGATTACAGGTGCACTACTGATGCGTAAAGTGTTTAAATTGCTCAAAAAGCAGATCGATTACGCTGAAATCGGCGGTGCCCCCTTGGTAGGAATCAAAGGGTGTGCAATCGTCAGTCACGGTAAAAGTAATCCAAAAGCAATTAAAAATGCTATTTTTCAAGCGATACGCTATGTCAATACCGGCGTAAATGAGCATATCGAAAACCGTCTTGAAGAACTCAAAAAATAAACGTCGATCCCTATAAAGGCTAATTATGTACGCTGCGTTTCGTTCCATCGGAGCTTATGTTCCCGCTAAAATTCTCACCAATGCCGAACTCGAAGCAATGGTTGATACCAGTGATGAGTGGATCACCAAACGAACAGGCATCAAAGAACGTCATATTGCGGCGGAAAATGAAACAACCAGTGACATGGGGGTAAAAGCGGCCCAAAAAGCAATAGAGCGCTCCGGAATCGACAAAAGCCAAATCGATATGCTCATCTGTGCGACCATCTCTCCCGATTATTTTTGTATGCCCTCTACCGCTACGATCATCGCTACCAAACTCGGGTTAGAAAAAATCACCGCATTTGACGTATCCGCCGCATGTACCGGATTTGTGTATGCGCTCAGTGTCGCCAAAGCGTTTATCGAGTCGGGAATGAAAAAAAATGTCCTGATTGTCGGAGCTGAGCGATTAAGTACTATTACCGACTATACGGATCGCGGGACCTGTATCCTCTTCGGTGACGGTGCCGGAGCCGCCCTGATCTCTGCAACACAAAACAAATCCGAAGCGATCATCGATATCCATACCGGATCAGACGGTGCGTATGCCGATTTGCTGATGACCCCTAACGGCGGAAGCGGATCGGCTCATGATGAGCTTGACCGGGAAGCGGCGGGGTGTTTCATGAGAATGAAAGGGAACGAAACGTTTAAAGTTGCCGTTCGTACCCTCACAAACGATGTCGTGGAAATTTTGGAGCAAAATAACATCCCCTCTTCCGCTATTACCCATTTCGTTCCCCATCAAGCCAATTACCGCATTATCAAAGCGGTCGGAGATGCTCTTGAACTCAAAGATGAACAAGTTGTATTGACCGTTGAAAAATACGGAAATACCTCCGGCGCATCGATCCCTATGGCAATCAACGATATCTATGAATCGGGACGGCTGCAAGAGGGTGATTTAATGCTTCTCGATGCATTCGGCGGCGGTTTGACGTGGGGAAGTGCCTTAGTCCCTTTTGCCGGCAAAGGGTTATAAAGAGAGTTTTGCTACAATAAAAGACTTAATAAAAGGTCTTTTATGATTTATTCCAATCCCCTTATCTACATCGAGCTTCACGAGAGTGAAATCCCCTGGCTTAAAATATTTACCCATATACCCCATAAAGAGTTTTCTGAATGCTCTAAAGAAGAAAAAAAAGCCATTTTCGAAGCTCTCGATATTATCGAAAAAGAGATGCTCACATATTTTGTACCTGAAAAGATCAATATAGCCTCATTCGGCAATATGTTACCGAGAGTCCATTGGCATATCATGGCACGTTTTACAGATGACAGCTATTTTCCTGAACCGATGTGGGGGGCTAAACAAAGAGAGGGATTTACATTAAAGACTCCGATGGAGCCTTTTTTAGAGAAGGTAAAACAGGAATTAGGTTCCCGTTTTAATTAATATCTAGGTTTTGGCGAGCGACTTTGCCCGCTGAAACTGCGTGAACGCTCACCGCGATCATTTCCACCGCGCTCGCCGCCACGTTCGCCACCGCCGCTGCGTTCACCGCCACGATCGTTGCTTCCACGGTAGCCGCCTCCGCCACCACCGCTGCGATTACGATTACGGTTAAATCCGCCGCTGCGTTGACCGCCTCGATCATGCCGATTTGCCAAGTTGCTTAGAATTTTTTCCAAGCGTTCAGCCGCGATACCGATGTTATTCGGTCCTTGAACGGTGTTACGTTCCATCAGTACCGAGATCAATTTATACGCGATTTGTTCTTGGTCGTAATCTTGTTTCAATAAATCAAGTACTTTATGCGCTTCGTCATACACATGCTGTTTTTCAATTTCATTAACCAAACGGCTGACCTGTGCCTCTTTTACATCCAATTTACTCGGAATATAGGCATGTTCCATCGTCGTTCCTACTTTGGCACGGATACGTTGAAGTTCTTTGAACTCGAGCGGCGTAACCAAAGTAATCGCTACCCCTTTTTTACCCGCACGTCCTGTACGTCCGATACGGTGAACATAACTTTCCGGATCAAACGGAATATGGTAGTTGAAAACGTGCGTAACATCATCGATATGCAATCCGCGCGCCGCAACGTCGGTTGCGATTAATACGTCAACCGCATCGGTTTTTAACCCTTTGATAACGCTCTCACGTTGACGCTGTTCCATGTCCCCATGCAGCCCTTTAGCCGAGTATCCTGCAGCTGAAAGGACGTTTGAAAGACGATCAACCTCTTTTTTCGTTCGGCAGAACACGACGGTTTTTTTCGCATCTTCGGAGTCCATCAAACGGATAATCGCATCATCACGTTCCGATTCTTCAATAACATAGTACTGTTGAGTGATATCGGTATTCGTCGTCTCTGATTTAGTAATAGAAGCAAAAAACGGATTCACCAAAATACGCTCAGCCAGTTGTTTGATCGGTGCAGGCATCGTTGCTGAGAAAAGGAGCGTTTGACGTTCCGTCGGCAAATAGGTGAAAATCTCGTTGATATCATCCAAAAAGCCCATATCAAGCATCTCATCCGCTTCGTCCAAAATAACGGTAGAAGGGGTGAATCCTTTGAGCATATTACGGCTCAACATGTCGAGTAACCGTCCCGGAGTTGCGATAATAACTTGTGCACCGCGCTCAATCAGATCCATCTGACGATTGTATGACGATCCGCCGTAAATCGTTACGGTACGAACACCGAGATGCTTACCGTATTTGAAAATTTCATCACTTACCTGATTCGCAAGTTCGCGTGTCGGCGTGATAATGAGGGTTTCAATCCCCCCTTTTAAATGCATTTTATTCAGTGACGGAAGACCGAACGCCGCCGTTTTACCCGTACCGGTATGGGCTTGTCCTACAACGTCGCGCCCTTCCATAATAACCGGAATAACCATTTGCTGAATCGGACTCGGTGTTTTAAATCCGGCATAGTTGATACTTTGCATGATCTCTTTGCGAAGACCGAAAGCTTCAAATGTAGCTAAATTTTCGTTTGTGATTGTTTCTTCTGTAATGTTCATAGTGACCCTTTATATATACGCCATCGGAAAACCCATTTCCGACCAGTTACGCTTGCCCGCTCATAGGGGGAGAGAAATTTCTAATGAGGATAAGTTGGATTCTCATCCGCGAGGGCACCTTAGAAAAACATGCAAGCATATCTTTAGAAGGTACCCAAAATTCAAATGGAATGATACCTGAACTTTGCATAAATAACTCTGATGATATCACTATACTAAAAGATAAAGATAACCTTTAGTTTCAAATTGTCTCGACTTTGTCTAAAATTTTTAATCTTTTAAAACTATACTTCCAAAATATTCAAACTAAAAACCGGAGTCAAACATGTTTACTGTAAAAATGGAAAAAGAGTGCGGCTGTTTCAAACGAAGCGGTATGGAAAGCACCAAAACATTCGGGAATAAAGACGATGCAATGATCGAAGCCCAAGCATGGGCGGAAGAGATGAATGAAACATTTTGCCAAAAGCACAATTTTACCGTTGCCGAAGAAGGCGATGATCTTATCATCAAAGTAGAGATAAACTAAGGGGAAGTTTCCCCTTGTTTAGAATTTTAAACCAACCTTTTTTATCACCATTTTCTTCGACCAAATCGGATCTTTCAGATCAAGTATCCCCCGAATTTCATCATTCACCAAACGATACGATACCGTTATGACCGCCTGATCAGCCCCTTCGGCAATCGGTAATGAAAAAGCTCTCATTCCTTGTGCCGGTATCGAGACATTTTGAATCGTTTTAGCAGCTAAATGGGGAACCGTCGGTTTGCCCCGCTTGCTGAGATAACGAGTTGTAAGTGACAAAACTTCATTTTTAATCACTTTGCCGCTTTTTAAATATTGCGCTTCAATGAGGATTTCACGCGACCCGAATCCGCTTGGAAGCGCATGAGGCTGAGGATTGGTCAAAACGATATCCAAAGTATTGCTTTTTTTTCGTACATCCACGTTAAGGGCATTTTTCCACATTGACTCAGTATGTCCGCCGACAAATCCGTGTTCACGTATCAGGCGTTTGCGCGGTTGGCCGTTTGCTATAGGCAATGTCGATGCAACACCCTCTTTTCGAGGTCCCATATGGCAATCGACACATGCTTTCGAACCGCTTTTAAATTCTGACTGCATATCGATAAAACGGTGCCCCTCTTCGGACGTGTCGTTGGCATGACAGACAAAACAGAGCTGATTCGGATTACTATCCATAAACGGACGCTGTTCTACTTTATGATACGGTGACTTCGCATCGGTAAACGGACCGATCATCGTTCCCGATTTCATCCAGGTTACACGATTGATACCCCGTTTGTCGGCCGGCAGTTCATCGTGTATCTGATCGATATTATGGCAGACGACACAGTTGATCCCCTCGGAGATCGTATCGCTTTGAAGCGCTTTGGTCGCTGCTGAGTCTTTATCAAGTTTTAATGCCGCAATCGCTTCGTATTCGGCGCTGGTAGAGGTAACGGCTATGCGGGGATTATGGCAGGTAGCACATTCGATTTTAATCGTATTGAGAGATTTGCGGTTATCTTTGCGGGCAACATAATCGATTGTTTTTTGGAAATATTCATCGTTTCCGTAATGGGACTTGGCATGCCAGGAATTATCCCACTGCTTTACAATATGGCTGTGACACGCTTTGCACTTGCCGGAATCTTTAAATTTGTCTCCGACCTGAACCGCTACCGCGGCATAAAGACTCAAACTGACGATCCACAACAGCCATATCAAACGCATATAAACCCCTTATCGATGTTTATTTAACCAAACCATTAACCCTTTTTGAGCATGAAGACGATTTTCCGCCTCTTCGAAAATAACACTTTGACTGCCGTCTAGAACCGCTTCACTTACTTCGACTCCGCGATAGGCAGGGAGACAGTGCAAAAAGATTGCATCATCCGCTGCCGATGCCATCAGCGCTTCATCCACAATATATCCTTCGAATGCTTTTATGCGCTGTGTTTTTTCCTCTTCCTGCCCCATAGAAATCCAGGTATCGGTGGTCACTACGGTAGCACCTTTAACAGCCTCTTTCGGGTCATTCGTAAAAGTGATTTTTGCACCGCTTTGCTTTGCAAATGCAAGTGCATCGGCAACAATCACCGGATCGCACTCATATCCCTTAGGGGTTGCAACGCGCAGTTCAAAACCGAGTTTGGCAGAGAGCATCAGCCATGAATGGGTCATGTTGTTGCCGTCACCTACATAAGCAACAACCGGATTTTTATCTTTTCCGCACTCCATCATCGTCATATAATCGGCCAACAGCTGTACCGGATGATAACTGTCGCTCAGCCCGTTGATCACGGGGACTTTGGAATGAAGAGCAAACTCTTCGAGCATGGCTTGCTCATACGTTCGGATCATCACCATATCGCACATAGAAGAGATAACGCGTGCGGTATCTTTGACCGGCTCACCGCGTCCCAAATGAATGTCACGGTTAGAGAGAAACAGGGCATGACCGCCGAGCTGATACATCCCGACCTCAAAGCTGACACGGGTGCGGGTAGAGCTTTTTTCAAAAATCATCGCCAATGTTTGAGAAGCCAAACGCGGTTTGAACTCTTTGGCTTTGACCTCTTTTTTGATTTCCAAACCAACGTTCAAAATCTCCAGGATCTCTTCTTTAGAATAATCTTTTAACGTTAAAAAATGTCTCACAGTGTTCCTTCGATACAAAAAACAATCATATCATAAAAAAAATTCATTAACAAATCCGCTTTTAGTTTAAGCAAGAATTGAAATTACGGCAGCAAGGCTGCCACTTCTTTAGCATGGTAACTAATAATGATATCGGCACCGGCGCGTTTGAAACCGACCATCGTCTCCATCATAACGCGGTTATAATCGATCAGCCCCGCCGCACCCGCGTGTTTCAGCATCGCATATTCGCCGCTGACATTGTAGACCGCGAGGGGAAGCGAAGAGGCTTCACGGATATCGCGGATAATATCAAGATATGCAAGAGCGGGTTTCACCATCAAGATATCGGCACCCTGTGCTTCATCGACCAAACTTTCCCGAATCGCTTCACGGCGGTTTGCCGGATCCATCTGATACGTCGAGCGATCACCGAAACTCGGAACCGATTCGGCGACATCTCGAAACGGTCCGTAATAGCCGCTGGCAAATTTCGTCGAGTAACTCATGATCGGCAGATTGACATACCCTCCGCCGTCAAGTGCATCGCGCAGAGTCGTAATAATTCCGTCCATCATCCCTGAGGGTGCGATCATATCCGCACCCGCACGGGCGTGTACCAATGCCTGCTGTGCCGAAATCCCCAATGTCAGATCATTATCCACCGTCTCATGCACGTGATCGAGAATACCGCAATGTCCGTGGTCGGTGTATTCGCAAAAACACAGATCGGTCACCACAAACATTTTCGGAAATGCACGTTTGATAGCACGTACCGCCGTTGCGATTATCCCGTGATCGCATAAAGCGTCGGAGCCGACCGAATCTTTTACTTCGGGTATACCGAAAAGAATGATCGAGTGGATTCCGAGCGATTGAAGAAGCTCACACTCTTTTAAAATCTCATCCAGAGACATTTGAAAAACGCCCGGCATCGAAGCGACTTCCGTTTTGATCCCCTCCCCCGGCCGAACGAACAACGGATAGATAAAATCATCCACCCCTACATGGGTCTCACGAACCAATGCGCGCAGTTGGGAATTAAGACGGGTACGGCGAAAACGCTCCATAAATGTGACTCCAATAATAAAATAGTAACTAGATTGTATCGCCACTTAGTTTAATAATCCATTTTTTAGAAACACCGATTATAATGGCACTAATGAAAACAACAACACCACTTTTTGAAAAATCATCCGTTGCCAATCTCCCCAGCAAGTACGGCCATTTTAAGATCCGTGTCTATAAAGAGGGGATTCAAGAGCATTTAGCTATTTTTACCGAAAACTTTGAGTTTCAAGAATCACCGTTAGTCCGAATCCATTCGGAGTGCCTGACCGGGGACACTTTCGGCAGCATCAAATGTGACTGTAACAATCAGTTACACAAAGCTCTTAAATTGATAGCCAAAGAGGGGGGACTGATCATTTATCACCGTCAAGAAGGGCGTAATATCGGTCTGCTGAACAAAATCAACGCCTACTGCCTTCAGGATCAGGGACGTAATACGATCGAGGCCAACGTCGAACTCGGATTTGCCCCCGATCAACGCACATACGATGTAGTCGGTGAAATTTTTAAAGACTTCGGTCTTCATAAAATCCGTCTTTTAACCAACAATCCGGCTAAAGTGGACGTCGTAAAGGGGTTGAACGTCGAAATTACGGAACGCGTCCCCGTCATTATCGATCCCAATCCCCATAATGAGGGGTATTTAAAAGTCAAAAAAGAGCAGATGGGGCACGATTTATGAGCCAATTAAAACAGCTTTTAGCGCAGCACAAAGTAACAGTGCCCGAAAATTTCTTGGAAAAAATCGGACAATACAAAGCTCTTCTGGAAAAATGGAATAAAATCCACAACCTCACCGGAGCCAAAACGCTCCAGCAAATTGATGCGTTTATCGTCGATGCCGTTATCCCCATCACGTTTCTCCCTCCTGTAAAAAAGGCGATGGATATCGGAACGGGAGCCGGATTTCCGGGAATGGTATTGGCACTTGCCATGCCGCAAACCCATTTTACCCTCGTCGAACCGCTCTCAAAACGGGCCAGTTTTTTACAATTTGTTAAAGCCGATTTGGGGTTGAGCAATGTTGACGTTAAAGCACTCCGGGCAGAACAGCTCAAAAGCGAACCCTACGATCTCATCACCTCCCGTGCGGTTACCGATACGGAGATGCTTCTAAAGCTCTCGGAGCCGTTTTGCCGAGAGGGGAGCCTTTTACTCTTTTACAAAGGGGAAAAAGTGTATGATGAAATCGATGAAACGCTCGATTACACCATTATAGAAGCAGAAAATCGCCATTATCTGCTCATAAAGAGATAAAAACATGTTAAAGCTATTATTATTAATCGGGGTAGTGGTCGGAGTTTATTACCTTTTTTTCAAAAAGAAGGCTCTCACTCCCCCCTCTTCGGATAACTCACAGGAAGAAGCGATGATTCCGTGTGCCCAATGCGGCACCTACGTTCAAGTCAAAGAATCTTTTATGCGTGACGGTAAATATTACTGCTCGCGTGAATGTCTGGCGGCCTGATCATGCTGTTATTCGGCCACCCTTACGTCCCCTCGCAGCCGTTTTACCATATCGATTCGATCGAAGCGCTAAGGCGCACACCGCCCAATTCCGTCGTAGCCCTCTTTTTTACCCCTGAAAATCTCGACATTATCGAGCATCTTCGCCAAAACAGTGTCCGTTTTGCGCTTCATATCGAAACGCCTACCGATGCGGTTATCGCTGAGAACTTAGGGGCATCGTATCTGATTGTTGTCCCGAAATACGCCGTTGCGATTCAAAAAGTGGCGGAGCACTATCTATTCGATGCCAAAGTATTGGGATATATTGAAAATGGTAACCATTTGGACGATCTGATCGATATGCGTCTGGACGGAGCCGTCTTTTCAGACGCGATTATCAAAATAAATTCTTAGTCGATCCATTCGCGTTTTAAATCTTTATCGAGACACGCTAGGATTTCATACCCGATCGTCCCGACGGAACGGGCATAATCGTTGGCGTTGTCAAAAATCATCAACTGCTCCGCGTCGCTGGAAAAACCGGCGCTGTCCATCGATATACGGCCGCGAAGGGCGATCCCCTCGGGGGTAACGTATCGGTTGGAAGCCAGCCTATCCAATCCGTTGGCATACCCAAGATCATAGGTGCTGATTACCTCATCCCTCTGCGCTTCATAGATTCCGTTATAACCGATACGCTCTCCCTCTTTCAAAATACGGGTAGCTATTTTATCGCCCCATAACGACAAGACACTCTTAAGGGAGGGTTGAGGGAGACCCTTATCCATTTCCATACATCCGTACAGCGCAATCCCGACACGCACCATGTCATCACTGCACTCCGCTGAACGAAAAGCTCCGGCTGAATTAGAGATATGAAACCGCAGCTTCCACCCGTATTTTTTGGCTAAAGCCGAAGCTCTAATTTTTATCGCATCAAAGATTTTACGCTGCCAGAACCACTCGGAACTGAGCGTATCGGCAGCTCTAAAATGGCTCATCACTCCGATACAGACCAATCCTCGTTGCGCTATTTTTTCAAATGCTTCTTCCAGCTGCTCCGGGGCCACTCCGTTGCGGTGCATTCCCGTATCGATTTTGAGTTCGACCCGTACTCCGCTGGGATAGTGTGCGATCTCTTCGAGCGAATTGATCGCATAACTAAATTGGGGATGTACCTGTGTCGGCTTTTGTCCCAATATCAATACGTTGTCAAAATATTTGACGATCTCTTCGGCTTCACGTTCCAATCGGACCACCGCCTGCTTTACACCGCATTCCGATGCCGCTTGAGCGATTAATACCGCACCGTGTCCGTACGCGTTATCTTTTAAAACAACGGCAATTTTATCTTTTCCACCGACTTGGTGTGCGATAATGTCAAGATTATGAATCAATGCCTTACGGCTAAGCTTTATTGTTCCCATATTGATATTATATTCCAAGGTAAGTTAATGCGTTATTTCCCCGCCGAATTTGAACCTCAAAGTTTTGTACAGCTCATTTTTCCCCATCCGCAGAGTGATTGGGCACCCTATCTCGAAGAGGCGAAAGGCTGTTTTGTTAATATCGCCACGGCAGTTGCCCGTTATCAGCCTTGTCTTATCGTATGCGACGACATTGAATCGGTCAAAGGGTACTTTGCTTCTCATGAGAATCTAATCTTCGTCCAGTATCAAACGAACGATACATGGGCACGCGACTGCAGCGTCCTCAGTGTTATCGACGAAGACGAAGGCGAACCGCTTCTGCTTGATTTTACCTTTACCGGATGGGGAGGAAAATTTGACGCATCCCGTGATAATGCGATGAGTTCTTCCATCTCCCATGTCTACGGTGCGCCGATGGAAAAAGTCAATCTTATCTTGGAGGGGGGAGGTGTAGAAACCAATGCGAACGGTTCTCTTCTTACCACAGCAGAGTGTCTCCTCAATCCCAACCGAAATCCCCATTTGGATAAAAAAGGGATGGAAAACGAACTCAAAAAGCATTTCGGCGTTGAGCAGATTTTGTGGCTGAACCACGGCTATTTAGCCGGAGATGACACCGACAGCCATATCGATACTCTGGCCCGTTTTATCGATACCGATACGATCATGTACGTCAAATGCAATGATAAAAACGATGAACATTACGAGGCACTCAAGAAAATGGAAGAAGAGCTGAAAATGCTTCGAGACTGTGATGGAGAACCGTTTAATCTCATCGCCCTTCCGATGTGCAACCCGACTTTTTATGATGAGGAGCGGTTGCCGGCAACCTATGCCAACTTCTTGATTATTAACGATGCCGTATTGCTCCCGATCTATAACGATCCGCATGATGCCGAAGCGATTTCGATCTGCCGCGAAGCGTTCAAAGGACGCGATATTATCCCTATCGACTGCTCCGTATTAATTCGTCAGCACGGTTCGCTCCACTGCGTTACAATGCAGTTCCCCGAAGATATATCCTTACGGGTGGAATAAAAGGGAAAAGCCCGAGTAGAGAAAATAGCCCGATGCAACTAGTAAAATAAGGGTTAAAACTATTTGTTTGATATTTAATTTCATGGACAAAAGTATAACGACTTAACACTAATGTAACACTTCTTTCTTACAATTCTTCATATTTACTTAAGGATTAAAAGTATGAAGAAGTTTACTCTCCTCTCTTTGGCTGCTGTTGCTGCACTTGCCACTGAGCCTGTTACTATCCAAAAAATCACCGTTGAAGCCTCTGCCCCTAAAGCTGATGGTAAAAACATCGTTGCCGATGAGATGGTCAAATTTTCTCGCCAATCCGATCTGGGCGAAATGCTTTCCCAAACCCTCCCTGAAATCACCCATGTTCGTAATAGCGGTGTCGGCAATGATATTATTCTTCGCGGATTTCGTAAAGACAATATCAATGTAACCATTGATGATGCCAAGGTATGCGGCGCCTGTCCTAACCGTATGGATCCTCCGGCTATGCACGTCTCATCTAGCCAAATCGCCAGTGTAGAAGTTCAAGAAGGGCCGTTTGACGTTACCCAATTCGGAAGCCTTGGCGGCAAAATCAATGTCGTCACCAAAGACCCTGAAAAAGGGATGCACGGAGAAGTTTCTACGACATTAGGTAGTTTTGATTATCAAAAGCTCTCAACAACCGTTGAGGGGGGCAATGATAAAGTTCAAGCACTCGTTGGCTTCAGCCGTGAAACATCGGGGCAATACAAAGATGGAGACGGACTAACACTTACGGAACAGACAGATGCCTTGACCGCACCTACTAGTATGCAAAAATATGCAACAGCATACAAAGATATGGATGCGTATACACGTAATAATTACTGGGCTAAACTCGTCGGTAACATCGGTAATAATCAAAAATTGACACTCAGCTATTTTGGAGACCGTGCCGATGATATCCTCTACCCGCGCTACCCGATGGATGCAAAGATTGATGACACCGATATGTTTAAAGCAAAATACGAACTCTTTAATCTTTCTGACTTTTCAGATAAACTTAAACTTGAAGCATACCACTCTAAAGTCCAGCATGAGATGGGGACATACTATAGAAAATCCGCTTCTGGCGGTGTAGTTATGATAGCACCGGTAGATGCAATCATTAAAGGGGCATCTATTGAAAATACTGTTAACCTTTCAGGTACAAAAGTATCTATCGGATTAGATAGTAGCATCCGAAATTGGGACGGTTTCCGTTATTCTAGCGCCACACCGGCGACTAAAACAATCTTATTGCCTGATGTAGATACAAAAAATATTGCCCTCTACACGAAAGCGACTAAAACCATTGGAGATTATGAAATCAATGGCGGACTTCGCTATGACGATACATCTATCGATGCAGATCAAACAAAAACAGGTTATTCTGCTGCGCAGGATAAAGATTATAATAACCTAAGCGGCAATATCATGGTTAAATACAATCTCTCTTCAACCACTAGTATTTTTACAGGACTAGGACAATCTACCCGTGTCCCGGATGCTAAAGAACTCTATTGGCTAAATAGTACCCATAATAATTTGAACGAAACAAAAAACCGTGAAATCGATCTTGGGGCTGAACACACATCAGGCAACTTTCATGTAAAAGGGACAGCGTTCTACAGCGATCTCAAAGATTTCATTTATCAGTACAAAAATGGTGCTGCAACTTCTACTTGGGCTAATATCGATGCTAAAATCATCGGATTCGACCTACAAGCTGATTATCTTCTAAACAATGATTGGCGTATCGAATCAGGAATGGCATACCAAAAAGGGTCTAAAAAAGATACCGATCAACTTGATAACCTAACAACTCAAGTACAAACCGATAAAGATTTAGCCGAAATTCCACCTATGAAAGGGCGTGTTGCCCTTGTCATGGATACCGGAACAGACTACTTAATGACTGAGTGGATCGCCGCGAAAGCTCAAACAATCGATTCGAATAATGGGGAAAAAGATATTGCGGGATACAGTATTTTAAACCTAAAATACGGACATGACTTCCAAAACGGTTTCTCGTTCAATGCCGGAATCAATAACTTCTTTGATCGTACGTATGCCGTTAACAACGGCTATATAGGGAATGAGTTAATTACGGGTATTACAGGTTCAACAGATCCGCTCGTCCTTAACGAACCGGGACGTAGCTTCTACACTACCCTTAGTTACAAATTCTAATCCTAAACTGTTTCGTCACTTCCCGCATCGTGCGGGAACTACAGTTGATTCTCCAAAAACCATCCGAAGCCGAACATCAAACCCGGTGTCTTGGCTTTGGTTTCATCCAATACGAACTCTTTTGCTTCACTTATAGGAATTTCAACCACTTCAATCGATTCGACGCCGACACCGCCGCCGCCATTGACCCGCATCGACTCATTGATACGAGCGGCATACAGAGTCTGTACCGATCCGGCAAATCCTACCGCCGTATAAAACGATGTTACCCTCTCTATTTTCTCCAGCGGCACATAATAACCGCACTCCTCCAAAATCTCTTCATGCGCAATTTCAACAAGTGATTTTTCTTTATCGACGATCCCCGCACACAATTCGTACGTGTAGCCGTCATGATTTTTGAGATATACGGGAGGCCGAAACTGTTTGACAATAATCAGTGAATCATATTCTTCATGATACAAAAGGATAGCGACGCTGTCGTGCACTTCCACCATATCCCATATTTTGGAAACACCTGATTGAGAATAATGGATCCGCTTCGGTTTCACAAAATCAGAATGTGAACACGCTCCGACAGTAACATCTTTTATCATCGTTATTCTTTAAAAAGGTTTCGGTTTAAACGTATCGGAATCTACATAGTAGGTTTCGTGAAAATCGAAATACGGTTTGCGGACAGATTTAACCTGCATCGCCTTTTTGAATATTTTATTCATCTTGTCCCGTATAGCGATAAATGCTTTGCGCTCTTTGCCGCTAAACCCTTCGGTCGTCTTTTTCATAACGCTCAGAGGATTGATCGCCGTACTTCCCGAATACATCCCGAAATGCAAATGGGGGCCTGAAGACAGACCTGAATTACCGACGTATCCGATTACTTCTCCCTGCTTAACACGTGATCCGTTATGGATGCCGCTTCGAAATGATTTTTGGTGCGCATAAAGGCTCGTTAACCCATTCGAATGGCGAATCTTGATGGTATTGCCGTATCCGCGAGAAAATCCCACATAACTGACACGTCCATCTCCTGTCGACAATATCGGCGTTCCCGGACGCGCTCCGAAATCGACCCCCAGATGGGCACGATAGCGGTGCAATATCGGATGGAATCGACTCTTCGTAAAACGGGAAGTAATCCGAGGGTTTTTAATCGGGATTTTGAACAAAAATTTCTCGTACTGCGCCCCTTTTTCATCGTAAAAACGGCCGTCCGTGTGACGGTATACGGTCACTTTTTTTCCATTGATCTCGACCATGGCGCCGTGAACTTCCGGCATTGAAAACGGTTTACCGAGACGATATTTTTGGGTGTATACCAATACTATTGGATCACCTACGTGAAATCCTCTGCGAAAATCGACTTTACCTTTAAACATTTTGACAAAAACAGAAGCAAGATTTTTAGAACCTGTTGCCTTTAATATGTCATCATACGGAAGACTTTTAATCGGAAGGTAAAGTGTCTCGGTATACTCTTCACTCACGATCGGGGTTACTTTCATAGCGTAACGATTTTTCTTCGTTAGATAAATCTGAAGCTGAAGTTCGTCATTGACGGGAATGAGAATTTGACGGATGATATTTTTATTATTCACAACCATCTGACAGTTGGCATTAAAAGGGATATCCTCGGTCAGAGTCTGATCGTCTTTATCAAGATTGTAATAGAGGGAAAGGGGAAGTTTCTTCCGCTCTAAAAAGGTAAGAAAACTTTCACCGTTATTCCATTTGAAGGGTTTTACAGAGCCGCCGAAAAGGAGAAGGGGCAATAACAACAATATAAAAAGGCGGCCCATTCTCATCCTTGGTCAAAATACGCATCGCAAATGCAAAAAAGAATTAAATAATAGCAAAAATTCCATTTACAAAGTGGCGTTTGGCTATAATCGTCCCTACTTACTTTACCAAAAGGTTACCATGATGCGCATCTGGCTTATTACCCTTATTACCTGCAGCGTCTTAAACGCTTCGCCCATTACTGCACCCTTACTCGATATCGAGCAAAACCGGGCATCTATCATAGCTGAGAATTTAAAGACAGGGATGAGCGGTTTTATCGTTAGACAATTCGATGCCGACCATAGTACTGTCATTGCCAATGCACGTGTTGAACAAACCAATCCGGCCAATAACCGCGCCATACTCTCGATCAGTAAATATGACGGTCTGCATCAAGATGCGCTCCCCGGCGGCAACTGGACTCCGAAACCGTCCGATATTGCGGTATTGGCATATGATTATGGACGAGCGCTGCTTATAGCGCCGAATGACGATACCTATGACGCGATCACCAAAAGTATCTCCGGCGTTGAATGGGTACATCCCGATAATTACGCATCGTTTCTCTCTTATGAAGGGCATCAAACCCCTTTGGTAGAGGATTTTAAAAGCTACTGTACCGCTAATTCGGTAGGGTTACTCTATATCCAAAGCGCAGAGAACCTTTTTACCCTCGATTGCAAAAGCTTTACCGTTCTTCAAACAACCCCTTTTACAACGGTTTCAGAAAAAAAACAAACCCCTTTTTATACCCGTATACCGACCATCCGAGCGGCATGGTGGGGTGAGGGAAGCTCAAGTTTGGACAGCTATGAGCCTTACTACCTAGAGATCATCGCTTTAAACAATTCAAAAAACAAAGAGCTATATGAACTGTACAAAGGAAAATTTAGTAAAGAAAGTGCACTATTGCGCCATTTCGAGACGAAGGAATAAGCAATGCTGAGCACTCACGCATTAGATTTTTTTACAACTTTACTGGGTAAAGAGAACGTTTACAGTGACAAAGCCCACCTTATCGCCTACAGCTATGATGCGACACGTGAGCGTTTTGAACCTGAAGCGGTACTGTTTCCCCGCCATGAGCAAGACGTCAGCGATATCTTAAAATACTGCAATGAACACCGCATCGTGATCGTCCCGCGCGGAGCGGGAAGCGGCTTTACGGGCGGAGCGTTGCCGGCCAACGGCGGAATCGTTTTAGCGTTTGAAAAGCACATGAACAAAATTCTGGAAATCGATATGCAAAACATGGTCGCTATCGTTCAGCCGGGCGTTGTGAATATGGAACTCCAAAAGGCGGTTGAAGAGGTCGGCCTTTTCTACCCGCCCGATCCTGCCAGCCAAGAGTACTCTACCATCGGCGGAAACGTCAATGAAAACGCGGGCGGTATGCGGGCGGCTAAATACGGTATTACCAAAGATTACGTCATGGCAATCCGTGCGGTACTTCCCAACGGCGATATTATCAAAGCGGGTAAGCGGACGATTAAAGACGTCGCCGGCTATAACATTGCAGGGATTCTGATCGCTTCAGAGGGAACGCTTGCCGTTACTACCGAAGTGACCCTAAAGCTCCTCTCCAAACCGAAAATGACCAAAACGGCGATGGGCATTTTCCCTACCGTTCATGCAGCTATGGAAGCGGTCTATAAAACGATGGCGAGCGGTGTCACCCCGGTTGCGATGGAGTTCTTGGACAACCTCACCATCCGCGCCGTTGAACAGACATACCATAAAGGACTCCCGACAGAAGCGGGTGCGATTTTAGTCACCGATGTGGATGGAAATCTCGAAGAGGATCTTGATTTTCAGCTGGATGTAATCGGGCGGGTTTTCCGTGAAAATGGATGCAGCGAGTTTAAAATTGCCCAAAATAAACAAGAAGCAAGCGATTTGTGGTTCGCCCGTCGCAACGCCAGCCAGTCGCTGTCGGTCTACGGAAGCAAAAAACTCAATGAAGACGTTACCGTCCCCCGTTCCGCGCTTCCGGCACTGCTGGATCAGTTTTACAAAATCGCCGATAAATACAACATCAAAATCCCCTGCTTCGGCCACACGGGAGACGGTAACGTCCACACCAATGTCATGGTAGACGGCCGTGACCCTGAACAGGTTAAAATCGGCTACAAAGCTATCGAAGAGGTCTTTCAGGCAACCATCGATCTGGGCGGAACGCTCAGCGGAGAGCACGGTATCGGCCTGGCAAAAGCACCGTATATGGGGATGGCATTTACCCCCGAAGAGATGGCGCTCTTTCAATCGATCAAACGGGCATTCGATCCAAACAACATCCTCAATCCGTCCAAAATGGGTCTAGAGTAGGTGATGAAGCTAAAAGCGATGCTGAGGCATATCCGGCTTTTTTTCCTGATGCTTTTTGATCGGGAAATTACGGTCTATGCTTCAAGCCTCAGCTTTTACACCATTTTTACCGTCGTACCGCTCTTGATTATCTCCCTTAGTCTGATAGCCAATGTTCCGGTATTTGAAGAGCAATACGCCAAAATCCAAATCTTTATTTTTGAAAACATGATGCCGGTTCAAACCGCCGCAGTTGCGGGGTATCTCGAATCCTTCTTCCAAAACTCGGTACAGCTCGGCGTCATCGGTTTTACGACGATGATCGTCTCATCCTTGCTCTTTTTCCAAAATTTCGAACATATCGTCAGTAAAATTTTCAAAGTGCCGAAAAGAGGTCTTTGGGATGCTATTACCACGTACTGGACACTCATTACCCTCACTCCGATCGTCCTTATCGCCTCCATGAGTCTAAACGCTTATTTAGTCTCTCATGTCAGCGGAGCGGCACTCCATGCCCTCTCTATTTTCCCATTTTTGCTGCTTTGGGGAATCTTTTTCATCATTTATCATATTGCGGTCAATGCCGATGTCTCTCCGAAAGCCGCCGCTATGAGCTCTTTTATCGTCGCCGTTGTGTGGGGGGTGGCAAAGAACAGCTTTGTCCAATATGTCTTTTACAACAAAACCTACGCCACCATGTACGGATCGTTTTCCGCACTCATCTTTTTCTTTTTGTGGATTTACGTTTCGTGGATTATCGTCATCTACGGGATGAAACTATGCTATCTGATAAACCGCGCTGCCCAGCGTGGCGAGTCCCAAAACACCTAACGCCCAAAAAGCCTCTTTTCGTTTCATCGCTATCAGCGCCAAGAGAATGCTCCCGATACCGGCTCCTATCGGTATCGCCACCTTATTGACCGCACCCGCTTCGAACAATAAGGTAAGATACGGATCGAAAAGATTTCCCCACGGCGTCAGATGCAATGCCAAAACAACAGGATAGTAGAGATTAAACATCAGTGCCAGAGGAATCGATCCGATGTGCCACCAACCAAATGTTCCGAATAGGGAAAGGGAAATCGGCAAAAGAACCAAATAACACCAGATATGAAGCGCCAAAAAGATCTGCCACGGTTTCCAATGCTCATAATAACGGAGAAAAATAAAAATCGAAAGCACCCCAAACGTCGAAAACCAAAATCCGAGAGAGAAGAAAAGTTTCGGAAAAAAAGCGAGCAATACCCCAACGGTAATAAGCAGCGTTTGTAACGATACGATCTTTATCCCCCGATCATACAGCCAATACCCAACAGCAATCATCCCGAAAGCTCTCACCATTGGAGGGATAAACTCCAATGCCCATAAATATAAAAACAAAATTGCCAATACGATAAAGAAAAGATCGCGATTGCCGTGTCGGTAAGGAAAATAGCGGTTTTGGAACCAACGATACGGGCGACGGAAGAGAAAATAGGCGATCAGCGAAATAATCCCGTAATGATAGCCGCTGATCGAGAGGATATGGCTCAATCCCATTGCCCCTACCAGCGTTTGAAACTCCTGCGACATCGGCGTAGCGACAAACAGCGCACCGTAAAGTTCCTTCATCCATGGATCGTCGTGTGCGAGCGCAATGCGGCGATACCACTGCTCTTTAAGACTAAGCTGCGGATACACTTCCGTAATCACACCGCGTGCACGAAACCCTTTGAGATAATCTATAAAAGTCACTTTCTTTACTTGTAGCTCTACGAGCACATCCCGTCCCCGCAAATCTCTGAGATACGGGCTCATAACACTTCGGACACTGGAGCCGTTTTCGAGCCGAAGTTTTATGGAGGTTTTAGGAGTCTCACCGATAAGACGTACTTCCTGATCGATTACCTCGGCTCGAACCAGCGGATCATCAAAGGTTTTGAGTTTTTTAAACTGATAGTATTCATAAGATAAAGAGAGTGAAAGGATAAAAAGGAGAAACAGAACAAAAAGGGAGCCGCTTTTGAAATCGAAGAGATCAACACGCTCTAATTTTGCCATTATATTATCGGCATCGAAACGTTCTGGGCACCTTCATCGATATTCATTGTCGCACTTTTCATATCAATGCTTTCATACACGATCTGTGCCGCACCGAACGTCGGACGATCGACGAAACGGGTGAACTTTTTTTGGAACATCAGCTTCACATGACCCGTCGGACCGTTACGCTGTTTTCCGATAATGATCTCCGCTTCCTCTTCTTCCTTTTCGACGTATTTGGAGATAAACTCTTTTCCGGCCGAAATCGCCTCTTTCTCCCGCTCTTTCTCTTCTTTGTAGAGGTATACGTCGTTTCGGTAGACGAAGAGGATGATATCGGCATCCTGCTCGATCGATCCCGACTCACGGATATCACTGAGCATCGGCCGTTTATCGGCGCGCGATTCGAGGCCACGGTTGAGCTGAGAGAGGGCGATGATCGGTATCCCCAGCTCACGGGCGAGCATTTTCAGCCCCCGTGAGATCTCACTTACTTCCAAGTGACGATCTTTTCCCCCCGTTCCGTTCATGATTTGAAGGTAGTCGATAACGGCTACTTCAATCTCAGGATGACGGCTTTTAAGCTTACGAAGTTTAGAGCGGAGCTGATGGATGTTGATGGAGCCGTGATCGTCCACAAAAAGCTTGGATCGGCGCATTTTATCGACCGCATCGTTCAGCTGTTTATACTCCTGCGGATTCATGTCTCCGACACGGAGGCGCTGCAGCTGGATCGAGGTTTGAACACTCAGAAGACGGAGCATCAGCTGCTCAGCCGGCATTTCCAGCGAGAAAAACGCGACCCCGCTCCCTTTGTCGAGGAGATTTTGCACCATATTGAGGGCAAAAGAGGTTTTCCCCATTGCCGGGCGGGCGGCGATAATGACGAGATCCCCTTTACCGTATCCCGTCGTCATTTTATTGAGTTCCGCGTACCCCGTATCGACACCGACGAGAACCGAATCGCCGCGCGCTTTCATCTCTTCGATGTAGGCCAGCGTCTCATCGGCGATGGAGGGGGCATCTTTGAAATCGGTTGCTTGAGAGCTTTGGGTAATCTCGTAGAGTTTTTTCTCGACCAAATCGACAACGTCGGTTCCGCTCAGTTCCTCTTCGAGTGTGACCCTCTTAATCTCCGTCGTGAGGGTGAGGAGATGACGCTTGATCGCTTTGTCTTTGATCTCCTGTACGTACGCTTTGGTATTGGCGATCGGATTGGCGGTGAGGATTTCCACCATCACACGCTCGTCAAATTTAGACTTGGCGGTAAGCTCTTTTCGGATAAACTCCTCATCGATCGGGAGATCCCGATGGGAGAGGCTCATCATTGCACGGTAAATCTCCTGATGGGCGCTTAGATAAAAGTCTTCCGGAGTCAACACCGCATCAAAATCGTCAAACTGCGAAGGATCGAAAATGATAGAGCTCAAAACAGAGCGCTCAAAAGCTAAATTATATAAAGACTCTTCCATTTAGTTTGCCTCCGGCAGACGCTGCATGAGCAAAGCCCATGCAACTACGCTAAGACCGCTTGGGTCACTAAAGCTTGCCCCGTTCGGGGCAGATTTATCGTGTTTTAGCATTTAATCTTCCTCTCTAGCCATTTTTTCGACCTCTTCGACGAAACGGTCAACGAGCTTGTCTTCATCCAGCCGCGCTACCACTTCCCCTTTAACCATCACAAGTCCCGATCCTTTTCCGTAGGCGATCGCGACATCGGCATGCTTCGCTTCCCCGATCGCATTGACGACACACCCCATCACCGAAAGATCGAGAGGCTTTTTAATGTGTTTAACTCGCGCTTCAATGACACTGACCGCACTTACCAGATCGGCTTCGATCCGTCCACAGGTCGGACACGAGATGATATTCGGCCCCTCTTTGGCCACCCCGCTGTCTTTGAGGATGGCACGACCGACTTTGATCTCCTCTTCGAGTTCCCCCGTAATGGAAACCCGCATCGTATCACCGATCCCCTCCAGCAAGAGTGTCCCCAATCCGATAGCACTTTTGATCGTCGCATGAAACACCGTCCCCGCTTCGGTCACACCCAGATGAAACGGATAGTTATTTTTAGGACGCAACATTCGATACGCTTCGACGGTGCGCTGCACGTCGCTCGCTTTGAGAGAGACTTTGATATCGGTAAATCCGAGATCTTCGAGATACTTGATATTATACTCGGCAGACGCCACCATCCCCTCGGCCGTTGCCCCGTAGCGCTGTTCGAACTCTTTTTCCAGACTTCCCGCATTCACCCCGATACGCACCGGGATTTTGCGTTCCTGACACGCTTTGACGATCTCGCGGATACGGGACTTTTCTCCTATATTTCCGGGATTAAAACGGATACAGTCCACACTCTCCGCCGCGATAAGGGCAAGCTTGTAGTTAAAATGGATATCCGCGACGAGGGGAAGAGAAATCTGCTCTTTGATCGCTTTAAGGGCGCGGGCATCTTCCTCATCGGGAACGGCGACACGGACGATGTCGCATCCGGCGAAATGGAGGCGGTTGATCTGCTCCACCGTTGCGGCAATATCCGCCGTACGAGAATAGGTCATCGATTGCACCGAGATAGGGGCATCTCCCCCGATGGCGACATTTCCGACAAAAATTTGTTTGGTAGGGTAGCGTTTTATCATGGGTAGATTGTAGCTTTTTGGATGTTAAAGTTACGTAAACTCGATCGGGTCCATATCGATCTCGCAAAGAGGCGATTTGACATGTTTGATGGCACGGATCAAATCGGTACTTTTGTCACTTCGCATCAATATTTGAAAACGGTATTTATCGGCAATCTTCTCGATAGGCGAGACACCGAATCCGACAATCTGAACCTTTGCCATCTGTTCGATTTGCATCACTGCCCTCTCCATTTCGGCTTTCGCTTTTAGTCCGTTTTTATGGGCATACAGCAATCGTGCCAATTTTTTCGTCGGAGGGTAGCGACCATCGCGAATACGCAATTCATCGATCAAAAACGTCTCATAATCGTCCAAATAGCCTCGAAAAAACGATTCGTTAAAGCTCTGTACCAACACGGTAGCGTTTTGTTTTCGACCGCTTCGCCCCGCTATCTGTACCAGAAGCGATAATGCCTTCTCCCGTGCACGGTAATCGGATTGGGAGAGGAGATTGTCGATCCCCATCACGACGGCGAGGGTAATATCGTGATAATCGTGCCCTTTGGAGAGCATCTGTGTCCCCACCAGTAAATCGATCTGTCGATTATTAAACGCCTCGAGTGCTTTGATCAGCTTGTTTTGGGTCGTAATGATATCCCGGTCAAACTGCTGAACTCTCAGATTTTCCGAGAGTTCATTGAAATGTTCCACCGCCTCCGCCGTCCCGAGCCTCGTTGTTCGCAATGCGCCGCTTTGGCACTTCGGACACACTTTCGGAAGTATTTCGGTGTAGTTGCAGTAGTGGCATTTCAGGGCGCGGGAATTTTTATGCTGGCTCATCCCGACACTGCAAAACGGACACTCGACATGGTAACCGCATGCATCACACACCGTGTATTTGAAATTGGCACGGGTCGGGATAAAAACGATCCCCTGATGACCTTTTTCAAAGTTTTCCATAACCCTGTTGTCGATACTTTGCGTTAACGCTTCGAGAGAGGGCTCGAACACAAACGTCCGCTTCGACTCGAAATACCCCCCCCGCAGGCGAAAAAACGGGTATTTTGCATAACTTGACAGACTCGGCGTCGCACTCCCGAGCACGACGGGAATTTTGAGCAAATTGCCGATATAGACCGCCATGTCCCGCGCATTGTATCTCGGACGCGAGGAGGATTTATAGCTCTCGTCATGCTCTTCATCCACAACGATCAATCCCAAGTCGCGGATCGGCAAAAAGAGTGCAGAACGGGGACCGACGATGATGTGCGCCGAACCGTCATATATCTTTTCCAACGTCACTTTTTTCTGCTTCGGGGTCATCTTCGAGTGCCAAAGCACTACCGCGTCGCCGAAATGGTTTTTAAACCGTTTTTCCATCTGAGGGGTGAGAGAGATTTCGGGGAGGAGCAGCAATGCCCTCTTCCCCTCTCTAAGTATTTCATCCATACGAGACATATAGATTTCGCTTTTCCCCGCCCCGGTATCTCCGAATAAAAGCGACACAGGATGAGAACGGATGAAATCGAGGGCTTTTAATTGTGATTCGGAGAGGGTGATATTTACGGCTACTCGGGAATAGCGCGCATCGTCATCCTGAACTCGATTCAGGATCTCAGATTGCGGATCTAGTCCGCAATGACGTTGATACGGTACAAACAAATTCAGTACTTCTCCCAGCGAACACCCGTAATACTCTGCCATAAACTGTGCGGTTTGTATTTGGGTATCGGAATAGATAAAAGGAGTGATGTCACCGACAGGCTGTGTCGTAAATTCAGGTTCATCGCATGCTGCGATAACGACTCCGCGCATAGCACGGTTAGAGAGGACAGCTTCAACTTCAGTGCCGATGAGAATGGGATTGGCTGAATGATAGGTAAGAGATTCGAGAGGGGAACCTAAAAGGGCTATACGGTAAAAATACACAAAATCTCCGACTTAGAATAAGAGATTATAGCAGATAAGATCAATCAACCAAACTTTGACAATATCTGCCTGCATTACCGCCGACTGTTCGATTACAATCAAATGTGCCGCGTGCCCTATTGTAAACAAAATTTATATCGGTTCCTAACACACGAAAAACATATATCCATCTTCCATTTACTTCAGATACGGTATCGTCCCAATGCCCGTCGGATGCATTTTGCGTTGTTATGCCGTATTGGAGAAATGTAACTGCCGCGCTTCCGTTGCTGTCAAATAATGTAGTTTTATCCCCTGCCGCACCGACATGAAGCTGATCGGTATAGGCACTGTTTCCCTGAAGCAATCGGCTTTGACGCTCACTGACGATCGCTGCACGAATTGCCGCTACATCGCTTCGCCCTTTGGCAATCTGCGCATCGTTACGTGTTGCGGCAAGTCTAGGAATAGCAATCGTTGCAAGTATCCCGATCACCACTAGAACAAACACCAATTCAATCAGTGTAAATGCTTTTCGATTATTGTACAATCTGCGTCCCTTTTAATAACATTGGATAGATTCTCATATCGATCAATCGTTGCAGACCGAGGCAATCGATGTCGCTTCCGGCATTCCCCAGCGCTACCGTTAAATTCTCTTCACTCGTATTCGCTGAAACGACAACGCTGACGCAATCGTTTACAGCTCCTCTTCTTACATCCACTCTGTGATTTGCCATATCTTCTGTTGCTTCGCCCAATTTTACCAAACTATGCAAACTGTTGGACATCTTGGTCAAATTACTGTCCGTTTCACCATGAGCCATAGCGTAAGAGCCGATTTCACCGGCACCCGTCATGATATTCTGCGCCAATTTCACATCTACCGCATCATTACGTGTTGCATTCAGTCTTGGTATTGCTACTGCGGCCAATATCCCCAGTATAACAATCACAAAAATCAATTCAACCATTGTAAAGGCTCTTTTCACATTCCCTCTTCTGCTTATTGCAGCCGGGGAAATCCCGACTGTGCTACAAACTCAATTTTTAGAATGTAACTTTATTGCCGCCGAATAGATGGGTACCGTTTAGATCTTGTGCTGCTGCTTTTTCAATAGCATCCGTACAAAATGCCGGTAAACCGGCAGCTGCAGTCATTGAACCAGCAGTGACATTCGCATCGATAGAAATATTACCGTCACGCATATGGGCAGCGGTAGCACCATGATTATTTAAAGAAAAACATACTAAGTTCGCGCATGACGCAATACTGGTTCTGTTCCCTTCTGCTCCGGTTGCTGTATATTGCGTTCCCACATCATTAATACACGTCGAAACATTTGTCAATTCGCTGGATACTCTCGCATCATCACGCGTTGCCGCTAGACGCGGGATCGCCACAGCCGCCAAAATACCCAAAATTACGATCACGAAGATCAACTCGATCATAGTAAAACCTGAACGTTTCATGGTTTACTCCTTTAGATTAAATAAAATTTTGATTACACTCGTAACCATACTGTCATTATGAATGGGATTCTCTTACAGTTTGATTAAAATTCAACATAAATCTACAAACACTTTGTATTACGGGGGTTTTAACGAGAATATGGCATAATTGATTAAAATGAAGGAGAGTCTTATGAAAATTGCCGTACCCGTAATGGATGAAAGTTTGAAAATGGCCGGAAATGCCGGACACACCCCTTACTTTGCCGTATTTAACTTAAGCGGAGGGATGTTTAAAAGCTTTGCTCTGGAGGGGCTTCGCGCCAATCCTAAAGTTGCCGGGGAAGAGCCTCATGATCATGACGAGCACCATACGTGCGATCATGACGAAGGGGATGTCGAGCATATCCGCGCACACGATACGATGGCCGATACGATCGAAGACTGCGACTATCTCGTCGTCAAAATGGCATGTAAAAATACCGCCAAAAGTATGAATAACGTCGGTGTCAAACTCCAAAAATACAACGGAACCGAAGCATTGGCTCCGAAAATATTGACGGAATTGGCATCCCAGTTCAAATAAATATCTACTTTAATTCTCGTTTATAAATTGGAGGCGTATAATTCGCACCGTAAATAAAGCATCCGCTTTAAATCTTCATCTGCGTACAGTATGCAGATGAGCCCTAAAAGGTAAAATAACACCATGATTTCCGCAGAGATTGAGACGTTAGGCATTAAAAACAGTGGAAAGCTATTCCATAACCTCAGTTACGACGAGTTGATCCGACATGAACTCGAAAACGGCGAATGCAAACTCGCCGATAACGGTGCAACGATGGTCGATACCGGCATTTTTACCGGTAGAAGCCCCAAAGATAAATATTTTGTAAACCAAGACCCTTCCAATAAATACATTGCATGGGGCGATGTCAATAAAAAAATCGATAAATCGGTTTTTGATGAGCTTCTCGTTGTAGCGCGTGAGCAACTCTCCGGAAAAGATCTCTACATTACCGACGTATATTGCGGATCGAGTGCCAGCAGTAAACGCTCCGTCCGTTTCGTCTCCGAAATCGCATGGCAGTCCCATTTTGTCAAAAATATGTTTATCCGTCCAAGCGTTGCGGAACTCGAAACCTTCAAACCTTCATTTACCGTCCTCAACGCATGTAAAGCGGTCAATGAAAAATGGCAGAATCACGGATTGAATTCCGAAGTATTTGTCCTCTTCAGCGTCGAAGAGAATCTCTGCATCATCGGCGGTACATGGTACGGCGGAGAGATGAAAAAAGGGATTTTCTCCATGATGAATTACTGGCTTCCACTCGAGGGAAAACTCTCCATGCACTGCTCGGCCAACGTCGGAGCCGCGGGGGATACCTGTCTCTTTTTCGGACTCAGCGGCACCGGAAAAACAACCCTTTCTACCGATCCGAAACGCGCACTCATCGGAGATGACGAGCACGGTTGGGACGATGAGGGCGTCTTTAATTTCGAGGGGGGATGTTACGCAAAAGTGATCAACCTCGATCCTAGCAGCGAACCTGAGATTCATAATGCTATCCGCCGCAACGCACTGTTGGAGAATGTCGTTTATGATGAAGACGGTATCGTCGATTATACCGACGGATCCAAAACGGAAAATACCCGCGTCTCTTATCCGATTGAACATATCGAGAACCATCAGCCCTCACTGATGGCGGCGCATCCTAAAAATATTATTTTCCTCTCTGCCGATGCCTTCGGTGTATTGCCTCCGGTCAGTAAATTGACCAAAGAGCAGGCAATGTACTATTTCCTCAGCGGTTACACGGCTAAAGTTGCCGGAACGGAGCGCGGCATCACCGAACCGGTCGCAACGTTCAGCTCATGCTTCGGAGAAGCGTTCTTGCCGCTTCATCCGACTGTCTATGCAAAACTCCTCGGTGAAAAAATCGATCAACACGGCGTAAACGTTTATCTGGTCAATACGGGATGGACCGGGGGCGGATACGGTGTCGGTAAACGTATGAGCATCAAAGACACCCGTGCGTGTATCAACGCAATCTTAGACGGTTCTATCCAAGAGAGTGAATTCGACACCACGAATACCTTCGGGTTCCATATCCCAAAAACTCTCGGCGACATTAATCCAACTATCCTAAATCCTCGCAATGCATGGGCAGATCGCGATGCCTACCTCGTTCAACGCGATAATTTAGCAGCACTTTTTATTAAAAACTTCCAGAAATATACCGATGGACAGAGTGAATTTGACTACTCTGCTGCCGGTCCAAAACTTCCAAACTAATCTAATTTCTTCTTCTTTCTCTCTACTTTTCTCTTTAGTGAGAAAAGTAGCAAAAGAACATACCGTGATCCAAGAACGCTCGTTCCTCTCGGCACTACTGCCTCCGGAACGGCTCTTTGATTTGGATCACGTGTATTTTATTTTAAAATAATCATGCCATCACACCATACCAAGAGCAAGGTCGCGTGCAGCAGTGCACAAGCGTACCGCCTGCGTTTTGGTGTGAGGGCGATTTTCTTTTGGTGACTTTTCTTTTCTAAAAAGAAAAGTGATGAAATATAAATAATTTGAGAAAGAAGAGATAAAAGAAAAGCACGCAAGCGTGCGTGGGCTTACCGCCGAGGTAAACTCAGCGTTAGCGTAGCCAATCGGGACGAGTTCCGATTGGCGTTTAAACTAACAAGAGTAAGTAGATTTGAATTCGAACGCAGTAGGACGAGCTTCGTCAGGCCATACTTGTGTTTCAAATTTGTAGTTTTGGTATGTATCGATGAACAAATCAGTCATTACCGGTTTTAGGAAGTCGTTATCACGAATCAATGCTTCCAATGCACCGCGCAATGTGTGCGGCATTTGAGGAATACCTTTTTCACGGATTTCGTTCAACGTAAGTTCGAACAAATCTTCGTCCATCGGTCCGACCGGTACCATTTTATTTTTGATACCGTCAAGTCCTGCTAGCAACATTGCGGTAAACGCAAGGTATGGGCATGAAGTAGAATCCGGGAAACGCATCTCGATACGTGTCGCTTTTTCACCCGCACCGTAAGGAACACGGCAACTAGCTGAGCGGTTTTGGCTTGAGTACGTCAAGATTGACGGAGCTTCGAATCCAGGGATAAGACGTTTGTACGAGTTTGTTGAAGGGTTAGTGAACGCCGCAACCGCACGTGCATGGTGGAAAATTCCGCCGACATAGTGAAGCGCTGTTTCAGAGAGGTTGCTGTAACCGCCCTCTTTGTAGAATGTGTTTTTGCCGTCTTTCCAGATAGATTGGTGAACGTGCATACCGTTTCCGTTATCTCCGTAAAGCGGTTTAGGCATAAATGTAACCGTTTTGCCGTTAAGGTGAGCAACCATTTTGATAACGTATTTAAGTTTTTGAACGTTGTCAGCCGCTTCAACCAATGTTCCGAAAACAATACCGATTTCACCTTGTCCTTGTGCAACTTCGTGGTGACCGAGAACAACTTCAAGACCGACTTGCTCAAGCACTAACATCATCTCTGCACGAAGATCAACCATAGTATCGATCGGTGCTACCGGGAAGTAACCCCCTTTGGTACGTGGACGGTGACCTGTGTTGAATCCGTCTTTGAAATCTTTTGCATCATTCCATGCACCCTCTTCGGTATCAACTTCATAGTAAGAGCAATTTACTTCATCACGGATTTTTACATCGTCGAATACGAAAAATTCATTTTCAGGTCCGAAATAAGCAACATCGCCTACACCGGCATTTGCAAGATGCTCAAGCGCTTTTTTTGCGATTGCACGCGGGCATTTTTCATACGCTTGACCTTTGTAAATGTCATAAACGTCACAGAACACGATAATGGTCGGATCAGCAGTAAACGGATCCATAAACGCTGACTCAGCATCCGGTTTAAGCAACATATCAGAGCGGTTAATCGGCTGCCAAGCATCGATAGATGACCCGTCAAACGGAAGACCGCCAGTGAAATGTCCGGCATTAACCGCGCTCATGCGGTAGCTAACGTGATGCCATGTCCCTTTCATATCGGTGAAGCGAAAATCAACGAACTGAACGTCATTCTCTTTACAAAAACTGAAAAACTCGTCGACACTGTTTACGAATTTACCCATGCGAATCTCCTGAAAATAATTAAAGTATCGCAGTATAGCAAAAGTTAACGTTATCTAAAATATTTTGCATGATTAAAATTTAATCATTTCCCGATCCCTCTCGCGATAAAGCGCGCATCGATCATATCCGACAGACCGGGCCAGAGCTTCCGTCTCGCGGCTAAACATCCCAACCTGCTCTTTGCAATGGGCATCCGAACCGAACGTTATCGGAATTTCCAATTCGGCAATCGACTCGAGCAAAAGAGGGGACGGATACGCTTCTTCAATCGGTTTTCGGTACCCGGAAACGTTGATCTCAATCGTCATATTTGCTTTTTTGATTGCTTTTAATGCCCCTTCCGCCAATAAACGGATATCTTTTGTCGGCAGAAATTTGAAGACTTTGAGCAAATCCAGATGGCCGACGATATCAAATTTACCGCTGCTTGCCATCGTTTCAATCAACGCGAAATAACGTCGGTAAATCTCATCTATGTCCGCCCCTTCGTAGCGTCCGATAAACTCCGGGTTGTCAAATCCCCAATCATCGATAAAATGGACGCTTCCGATTAAATAATCGCACTTTCGCCCCCAAACGCTCTCATCCATATATCCCGGGAGATAATCGATCTCATACCCCAATAAAACAGTGATATCGTTAGCATAACGTTCCTGCGCTTCTTTAATCCATGACTCGTACAACTCCATCTGATCAAAGTTCATGCGGTACGCAGGATCAAAGTGCATCGGCGCATGATCGGAAAATCCGAAATATTCGATATTACACGCGACGGCTGCTTCCACATATTCCGCTACCGTTCCCGTTGCGTGGTTACACAGCACCGTATGATTATGAAGATCAACTTTCATGAATACACCCTAAGAAAAATAATGGTTTTAATGTTATTATAGTGCAATTTTAAATCGTTTGAGGATAGAGATCATGACGCAAGAAGAGTTAGATGCACTGATGAATGGTGACATAGATTTGGATCAGGGGGGATTTGAAGAAGCAGAAATTAATGAAACTCCCGCAACTTCAGACGAACCGCTCAATGACGATCCTTACAATGAACTGGATCCGGACAAATATCGTGTTTCCGCCATGCACAGCTGGCCGCCGCCGCCTCCGACGGATGATAATAAAATGGTTCATCAATTGGACGATGTCACTAAAGAGAGTGAACAAAAAGCAACCGAAATCTTTGATCTTATCGAAGGGATCAGCAATGACCTCGGTAAAGGGGAAAAAGATGTTAAAACACTTCAATCAATCATTCAAAGCAATATAGAGCTTTTTACAACACTAAGTGCAAAATTTCCTCACATTGAAGCGTTCAAAACGCAATTATCCGAAAATGAAAAAGCCGCACATGGGCTTAATGATGTCCTTGATGTGCTTCAAAACGGCGGAGATACTATCATGAATATCATGGATATCATGCAATACCAAGATATCCACCGCCAAAAAATCGAGCGTGTTATCAATGTCATGCGCGCCCTATCGACCTATATGAATCATCTCTTCGCCGGAAAAATCGATGACAGCAAGCGGGTCACTTCTGCCGTCCACCTTCCGGGGGACAGTACGACCGAAGATGTCGTCAGCAGTGAAGATATTGAAGCGTTGCTGGCTTCATTCGGGCAAAAATAAATATCAAACTACTGTCTCTCAAGTATCCAAACAGCCACGCTCACCGCAGAAGTGCGAAGTGATGCGTGAGCGGTTTACTTGAGAGACGATTTTCTTTTGCTTCTTTTCTTATGAAAAAGAAAAGAAAGAAAATATACTTCATTTAATCCACACCTTTTTTACGCTAAAATTCCCTAAAATATTATAAAGAATCGAGCAACTCTCTTTGAAAAAAGTCGAACTTCTCTCGCCTGCCGGGAACTTAGAAAAACTCAAAATCGCTATCGACTACGGTGCGGATGCCGTATACGGAGGCGTGAGCCATTTTTCCCTCCGTATCCGTTCCGGCAAAGAGTTCGATCTGGAGAGTTTCAAAGAGGGGATCGATTATGCGCATGCCCGCGGACGTAAAGTCTACGTCACTATCAACGGTTTCCCCTTCAACTCCCAATTGAAACTGCTCAAAGAACATATTGCGACGATGGCATCTTTACAACCCGATGCCTTTATCGTGGCGACGCCGGGTGTTCTTAAACTCGCCCACCAAATCGCACCGCATATCCCTCTGCATCTCTCAACCCAAGCCAATGTGATGAACGTACTGGATGCACAGGTTTATTACGACATGGGGGCACGCCGTATCATTGCCGCGCGTGAAATTTCTCTCAAAGATCTGGGAGAGATCAAAAGAGAGCTTCCCGATCTGGAGATCGAAGTATTTGTCCACGGATCGATGTGTTTTGCCTACAGCGGACGCTGTCTGATCTCGACGCTTCAAAGCGGACGCGTCCCGAACCGCGGAAGCTGTGCCAACGACTGCCGATTTCCGTATGAGATGTATGCCGCCAATCCTGAAACGGGGACTTTGTTCAAACTCGTCGAGGATGAGGGGATCGGAACCTACATCATGAATTCCAAAGACCTCAATCTGGCATCCCATATCAAAGAGATTCTGGATGCGGGATGCATCGATTCGCTCAAAATCGAAGGACGTACCAAAGCCCCTTACTATGCCGCGGTTACCGCAAAAGTATACCGTCGTGCTATCGATGATTATTATGCGGGACAATTTGACGGCGACGTTTATCAGCGGGAACTGGCTACGATGCAAAACCGCGGTTTTACCGATGCGTATCTCATTAACCGCCCTTTCGAAAAACATGATACCCAAAATCTCGATTTTTCAATGATGATGGGAACCCATCAGGTCAGCGGTATCGTCGATGAAGGCGGTCTGTTTTTCGAATGCAAATACAAAACGTTCCCTGAAGATGTGATGGAGATACTAACACCCGATGAATCGGTACTTTCGGAGGTAGATAACGAGATTGGTACTATCCGTAAAATCGAAGGACAATGGACCATTTCGTTTAAACAGCTTCTCGCTGAAAATGGCAAAGTATGGGATCAGATTCACAGCGGAAATCTCAACCGTTTTAAACTCCCCGCTGCGCTGCCGGCTTTTACTTTTTTCCGTATCCCCGCCACCGAGGATATGGGGACGGTAACGAAATGTTAATAAGCCCGTTCGCCCTGAGCACTTGTGCCCTGTTGGGTATGTCGAAGGGTAAGTTCATGGTTCGACATACCCATAGGGCACGTGAGCTCACCACAAACGAAAAATTTAAACAAACTAAGGAGTTAATTCAATGAAATTCGTATCAATTATCATGGGGAGCAAAAGCGATTTCGATGTTATGAAATCGTGTTCACAAACGCTTGAAGAGTTCGGTGTTCAATATGAACTGATCATCTCTTCCGCTCACCGAAGTCCGGAACGTACCAAAGACTATATTGCAAAAGCCGAAGCCAAAGGGGCGCAGGTCTTTATCGCGGCAGCCGGAATGGCGGCACATTTGGCAGGTGTGTTGTCCTCTAAAACCGTCAAACCGATCATCGGTGTCCCGATGAGCGCATCCGCCCTTAACGGTATCGATGCACTCCTCTCTACCGTGCAGATGCCTGCGGGTATGCCGGTTGCAACCGTCGCCATCGGTAAAGCCGGAGCGATCAACTCTGCCTACCTTGCAATGCAAATCCTTGCATTAAACAATGAAGAGCTAAGTATGAAGCTCCAAGAGGACCGTATCGCAAAAGCAAAAAAAGTGGAAATGGATTCACTGGAAATTGAGACAATTTTATAAGTTTTGCTATAATGTTTAAAATTTGAAGGCGGTGGAAGATGCAAGGGTGGATGAGTATTGATGACTACGCTCAAATGACAAACATGGATCGCAGTGCTGTTGAAGCCTTAATCGTACGCGGCAAGCTCACTACTCTCATCGAAGACGGAGAAGTTATCATCGATCCCGGCCAAGGGATGGAAGGTATCGTCCCCGCAACCTTGCAAGAGCTGAGCGCATCTGAAGCGGATGTCACGTTGGGGGCCAACTTTGTTGAAAAAACAATCGGTACCATTATTAATCTTCATGAAAAAGTTCTGGTTGCCAAAGAAGAGACCATCGAATCGATCAAAAATGAGAATGAATTTCTTAAAGATGCCCTCTCTTCTCTCCAAGAGCTTTACGAAGAAGATCGAAATACCATTGCCACCCTTACCGAACAGCTCAAACTTTCGCAGCAAGAAGTTGAATTCATGCGTCGTAAATACAAACTGATGTGGGGCAAAGTTATCGACGATCACGCCTCTCAATGACCATACAGCAAGAATGTATAGCGTGTATTAGCGCTCAAAGCGAACGCGTATGTGATGCTATTCATGCCGATAACGCATTAAGAGAACGTATTGTCAATTACGTTACAACAGCCCTTCAAGACGCCGATTTTACCCTTTCCCCTCCTGTCGTCGCCGCACCGCTGTACGAGCACATGGCAATACTCGCTCAGACCGATGATCTGTACAGAGAACAAAAACAACATGCGACCGCACAAGCCCGAACGTATATCCCTTTTTTAAAGGAAACAATCCAAAAAAGCGACGACCCGTTCATGGCTTCCCTTAAGACAGCAGTAGTCGGAAACGTGATTGACCTCGCCGCAGAAGTCAGTTTCGATCTTCATGATGCTATCTCTTCTGTCTTTACCACACCGTTTGCTCACGATGATTCCGAGGCGTTACGACAAGCCCTCAAACGTGCGAATACACTCCTCTATATCGGTGACAATGCGGGAGAACATATCTTCGATGCATTAACCATCGAGTCGCTCCAAAAGCTCTATCCTCAACTCTCAATCACCTATACGGTGCGGGGGAATCCGATCATCAACGATGTGACTTTGAGCGAAGCTTATGAAGCCGGTATCGAAAAAATATGTCATCTTCTAAACAGCGGTGTCCCCACGCCCGGATTTGTCTACGACATCGCCTCCGAAGAAGCAAAAAAGATGTTTAATACCGCTGACATCGTGTTAGCCAAAGGGATGGGAAATTATGAGTGCATGACGCCTCAACAACGGAGCGATATCTGCTTTTTACTGAAAGTCAAATGCTCCGTCGTCGCACGCTCTCTAAAGCGTGAAATAGGAGATATCGTCTGTAAATTCTCCTAAGCCAGACAAACTCGGTTCCGCCCCTCTTCTTTTGCACGGTACAAGGCACTATCGGCACGCCCTACAACGTTTTCGATACGATCCCCTTCTCGGCTTTCACTAATCCCGAAACTGCACGTCATAGTGTGAATATGGGGAAAATCATAGTGTTCAATGACCGATTGAATTTTTTCGGCCAATTGTTTTCCCCCCTCGCTGGTCGTTTCGGGACAAATAATCATAAACTCTTCGCCCCCCCATCGTCCAATCATATCGATGCTGCGGATATTGTCACTCAATATTTTGGAAAGATTGACCAACGTTTTATCTCCGATTAAATGGCCGTAGGTGTCATTGACCCGTTTAAAATAATCCAAATCGATAATGATGACCGAAAAAGTTCGCCCCGTACGTTGATAGAAGTGATGGCACTCCACTAATTTTTCATCCAGACGAATTCGGTTTACCAATCCTGTCAAAGGATCGGTCGTAGCCATTTTTAAAAGCCGTTTATGGTATTTCCCCATTTCAAACTGTCGATACATAAAAATAGAAATAATAAACAAAGCGGCCAATGTAATTCCGTACACCCAGCCATAATCAACCCGATCTTCATAGGTAATCGCTATATAGCGGTTCAAAATTCTTTGGCGTTCTGAGGGGGTAATCGAGTCAATCGCTTTATCGACAACGGTTTTGAGCTCCGGGTAGTCGTTTCGTATCATCATCCGAACGTCAAACACAAATTCTGTCGTTCCTGAAATTTTAAGATCGATATGATGATCGGCATTGATAAGATAGGCAACAACGGGGAGGATATCTACGACAGCGTCGACGCGATCCGAACTTAGCAGTTTCAAGGCTTCACGTGTGTCTTCTGTGCTGACAATGGTTATATTCGGATATTTCGATGCAATCGCTTCCTCAACGCTATACCCTTTGCCGATGGCTACCCGCTTCCCCTCAAGCGCCTCTAGCCCCGGAAGAAAATCGATCGTTTTATTAGTGACGATGACATTCGGAAAGGAGGCATACGGTTTGGAAAACAGAGCGTAAGACTCTTTATCTTTAGAGAGAGATGTCCCTAATGTAATATCGACCGATTTAGTTTTGATCAAATCCAAAATACCTGCCCATGTCGGCGAAGAAACATACGAAACCTTCATTCCGGTTCGCTCTACGATCAATTTCCAAAAATCAATCGCAATCCCCTGAAGTTCGGTGCCGTTGCTTTCTGTATTAAAATTAAAAGGGGGCCATGTCGACGTAGAGGTATAGCGAATGGTATTCATATGCAAAAAGGAACGTTCGTCAACCCTCATGGGTACCGTTTGGCGTGAATTATCGTCATACACGAATCCCTCTAGACGTTTGTCGTTTTGAGGCAATCCCATTACCCGGTAGATATCCGATATTCGATGAAATTTTTCAACTGCCATCGAACCCAAAGGCCTATTTCCGCGATAGGCTAACTCTTTAAGTACCTGCCCTTCGTAAATAAGACTTTCAAACGACTTATTTTGAGCGTTGTAACGTTGACGGATCAGCTGTGCCGTTTCAGGTATGTGTTCAAAAGCGTATTCCCACCCTTTTAATGTCGCGTCCACAAAAGCACGTACCCGTTTGGGGTGACTACGGACTTCAGTTTCTGACGTAAACAAGATATCGCTGTAAAAATCAAATCCGTAGGCTTCAGGATTAATCGCATTGGTCTCAATCCCGTGTTCCTTGAGAACGAACGGTTCATTGGAAATATAACAGGCCATTACGTCGGTTTTACCGTTGGCAATATCAAGGGGATTATAACTGTGTTCCAAAAATTTTATTTTATCTATTCCGATATTTTGCGAATTGAGCATGGCGCGAATCGTAATCGTATCCTGAAAATCTTTGGTCATCATAATCCGCTTACCGATCAAATCATGCGGAGTTTGAATATCGGCAGACTTTTTGGAGAGAAGCACAAAAGGGGAACTTTGAAAAATTGCGGCCAGTGCAACGACATTTTTCCCTTCCATCCGGTCGACCAAAAGGGAAGAGCGTCCGATTCCGTAGGTGCTTCTTCCGGACATTACCTCATCAACGGCAAGTTTTTTGGGGTCGAACTTTTGAATGGTGACATCCAACCCGGCATCTTTGTAAAACCCTCTCTCTTTGGCAATATAATATCCGGCAAACTGAAACTGGTCCGCCCACTGCAATTTGACGGATACCTTTTCCATCGGGGGCTGAGCGTAAAGAGCCGTGAAGCATAAAAATAACAAAATAAAATAGTGCTTCATCTTTTTCCTCTATTAATTCCTCTTATAATAGAACGCTTTCCTTTAAGAAACCCTTTGGATGAGGCTTTTTGGTATAATAACGCAATTTATTAGATGGGACAGTTATGATTACGTTTGGTGACATGCTTTTAAAACTTCAACAATTTTGGAATGATCAAGGGTGCGCAATCGTACAGCCTTACGATATAGCCGCAGGGGCGGGAACCTTTCACCCTGCTACCTTTCTCCGTTCACTCGATTCACAGCCGTGGTCGGTAGCCTATGTCGCACCGAGCCGCCGTCCGACAGACGGCCGCTACGGCGAAAATCCGAACCGTTTGGGGAGCTATTATCAGTTTCAGGTGCTCATTAAACCGAGCCCGGAAAATATTCAAGAGCTTTACCTCAAAAGTCTCGAATACCTGGGCCTTAATCTGAAAGACCACGATATCCGTTTTGTCGAAGACAACTGGGAGTCTCCAACACTCGGTGCGTGGGGACTTGGTTGGGAAGTGTGGCTAAACGGGATGGAAGTGACCCAGTTTACCTATTTTCAGCAGGTTGGCGGAATCGCGTGTGATCCCGTTGCCGTCGAAATCACCTACGGAACGGAACGTCTTGCGATGTACCTGCAGGGGGTTGATACCGTGTTTGATATCGTGTGGAGTGAAAATAAATTCGGCAAAACTCTCTATCGAGACATCCACAAAGAAGGGGAGATCGAATTTTCAAAATACAACTTCGAAATCGCCGATACGGCGATGCTCTTTGCCGAATTTGAAGCCAAAGCGCACGAGTGCAAACGCTGCCTCGATGCCCTTCTTCCCCTTCCGGCATACGATCTGTGCATGATGGCGTCTCACACGTTCAATACCCTCGATGCACGCAAAGCGATCTCGGTAACGGAGCGGGCAAACTACATCCTCAAAATCCGTGAATTGGCCAAAGGGTGTGCGGAACTCTATAAATCACAAGAAGAGGCAAGAAACCTCCGCGTCAAAGCATAACTATGACACCTTCGGGTGTCATAAAAACACTCTTCACATAAATTTCCGCTAAAATCCCCTCATGCAAACACTCATCGGCCAAATCGATCGAATCATCTACCAAAACAACGGCTTTTTTATCGCCGTCCTTAAAAGCGGTGATAAAATCAGCGCCCATTATTACGAAAGCGACGTCGATCATCTCGCAAACGCCGCAGTCACCCTCAAAGGCTCATGGGAAGAGCATCGCCAACACGGGCGAACGTTTAAAGCCCATACGCTGATCGTTAACCAAAACGAACTCTTCTTTTTTCTCAATCGTGTCGTCAAAGGATTTACCAAAAAGCTTACTGCCGAATTAATCGAGAAATACGGCACCGACGGACTCATCGATATTTTGGACAACGATATCGAACGTCTTATGGAGATCAAAGGGATGAATGAGAAACGTCTCCTTAAGCTCTCGGACGGATGGAAACAGTTTCGTTCAATGCGCCTGCTCGGAGAGTTTCTAGCCCCTTTCGGCGTTACCCCCGCATTATTGCGGCTTATCGCAGGGGCGATGAAAGAGTTCAAAGATCCCATCGAAGCGATCAAACATAATCCCTACGGATTGATGCGTATCAACGGCATCGGATTTAAAAAAGCCGATGAGATAGCTTTGAATATGGGATTACAAAGCGATGACGAACGGCGAATCGGCGCGGCGATGGAATATACTCTCAGCGAATACTGTGAACAGGAAGGAAACAGCTGTATCGAGCGGGGGGCACTGTTTAACAAACTCGATCTGCTCGTATCCCTGGGAGAACATTCCAAATACGGTGAAGCTCTGGAAGATCGTCTCCGCGAGGGGAGCATCACGCTCCTCCCCAGTGCCAAACTCTCCCCTACCCGCATTTATGAGGCCGAATTGCTTTTATTAAACGAATTCAAACGGCGGGGAAAAACGAAAAACGAACCCTTGAGCGATGATCTGGAATCGTTCTTAAAAACCCATTCGCTGAGTCTGGGGGAACAGCAGCTGAGTGCACTGGAACTGATCAATCAGGGGAGCGGATTGATTTTTCTCGTCGGATATGCGGGGACGGGGAAAAGTACGACCGCCAAAGTGCTCCTTGATCTTTTGGCGACACGTCATGAGCCGAGTCTTATCATGACGTGCGCCCTGAGCGGTATCGCATCTCAACGCATTCGTGAACGCAGCGGCTATCAAAGTGCGACGATCCAAAGCCTGCTGGTCAAATTCGAATCTCACGACACGCTTCCTTATCAGGTGATTTTGATCGATGAAGCCTCTATGATCAATTCAACCCTCTTTGCACGTCTCATGGCGAAAATTGAGCGTTCCGCAACCGTCATTATCGTCGGCGACGATGCACAGCTCCCCCCTATCGGAGCAGGAAGCCCCTTAAGCGATGCGATCGCACTTAACCTCGCCCCTGCCGTCATGCTGACTCAGATTTACCGCCAAAGAGAGGGACAAGCGATAGCACTTATCGCCAATGACGTCCGACAAGGCATTATTCCCCCCTACCAAAAAGAGTATGAAGATTTTACCTTTATCCCCGTAGAGCTCTCCAACCGCCATGCCCTCAAACGCTCTTTGAGCGACGCGGAGTTCGAGGATGCGATCCATATCCAAAATAACAATCTCCTTGCCGCTATCGCCGAAGTGACGCTAAAATATCTCCCCCATTCACGCGAAAAACTCCAAACTAAGCAGATACGGGAATACCTAAACGCCTTTCAGGTGATCTCTCCGATGCGCGGCTATACCCTCGGAGTCGATAATCTCAATATCCTCCTCCAAGAGTATTTCAACCCCAACGCGAAAAAAAAGATCAAAACATTCAAAGGGGAGTTTCGGCTCCACGATAAAGTGGTTCATATCAAAAATGAAAATATCCTCTCCTACACATCCGAAGAGTTTAAAGAGGGAAGCGAACCGAGTGAACGGCGAATTTTCAACGGTATGTGCGGACTCATATTTCGACTCGATGAAGAAGAGGAACTCTGTTATGTCTTTTATCCCAACGAAGAGTTGATCGTACAGTACAAATATGAACAAATCAGCGATTATCTCAGCCTTTCCTATGCACTGAGCGTCCATAAAGTACAGGGAATGGAGTATGAACGTGTCGTAATAGTTATGAGTTTTTCACATCATATAATGCTTAATACCAAACTCCTTTATACGGCACTTACACGTGCAAAAGGGCATTGTATCCTCGTAGGAGAGGGTGGAGCATTCGAATCGGCATGCCGGCGGTTGGAACAGTCCAAACGTACGACCGTAATGCAGGAATTGGGAACTAACTAAAGGATAAAATTTTTCCTTTAGTTAGTTCTGCTACAATTTTAATTCTAATCCATATATCACAAGGATTCACCGTGAAAACATTGATTCTCTCTGGCATAGTTGCCACCTCTGTTATGGGTGCTTCACTGATCGATGAAGCTAAAAGTGCCGGACTCAAAGCGATCCCAGCCAATCCAAAAGCGGTTGAAAAACTCACTTCCAACCCTAAAAATCCCACTACTTCGGTAAAAGTCGAACTCGGGAAAATGCTCTATTTTGAACCGCGTCTCTCCAAAAGCGGATTGATCAGCTGTAATACCTGTCACAATCTTGCAATCGGCGGAACGGACGGAATGGCTGCGGCCATCGGACATAAATGGACATCAAACCCGCACGGACTCAGCTCACCGACTGTCTACAACGCCGTATTCTATAGCCAGCAATTCTGGGACGGACGCAGTCCGCACCTCGAAGACCAAGCCCAAGGACCGATCCAAGCAGGTCCTGAAATGGCGGCACCGAAAGATTTCGTGACCGGCGTAGTCACTTCAATGCCGCAATACGTTGCCGCATTTCAAAAAGCCTACGGCAAAGATGTCAAAATCACGTTTGAAAAAATCGCCGATACGATTGCGGTGTTCGAACGTACGCTCGTAACACCCTCACGCTACGATGCATTCTTGAACGGTAACAAAAAAGCGCTTACGGCTGCAGAGCAAAAAGGGCTTAAAACCTTTATCGACAAAGGGTGTGCGACATGTCATAACGATATCGCTCTGGGGGGAACCATGCAGGCTTTCGGAGTTGTCGCTCCGTACAAACACATGAACGTAGGGGATTTCAAAGGGGATAAAAACGGAATGGTTCGCGTACCGACACTCCGTAACGTTACCGAAACGGCTCCGTATTTCCACAACGGTCAAATCGCTACCCTTAGCGAAGCGATCAAAGAGATGGGTCGTATCCAACTCGGTGTTGATTTGAATGACAAAGAGACGGAAGAGATCGAAACATTCCTCAAAGCGCTAGAGGGTAAAAAACCGACGGTTATCTATCCGATGCTACCGGCTTCTACCGCCAAAACACCTAAAGTCGACGTGGTAAATCCGTAATTTTTCGTTCATGGTGAGCTTGTCGAACCATCAGCCCTTCGACAGGCTCAGGGCGAACGGAAATAGGTTACTCACACTCTATCCCCTCAAATTCTTTTTTATATTTTCGACATTCACTTTTCACTACTTGAAGCAACTGCGGTTTTTTAACAGGATCGAGCCATTGGAGCACTTCAAGAAGCGGCGCTTCATCCATTGCCGTACATCCGGATGTGGGACGTTTGTCGGAATGATTCAGATGGATAAAAATACATGATCCCCGACCGCTTTGAGCCGATACGTTATACCCGACTACCGCGCCGTAACGATAAACGCCCTCAGATCGGCGCATCACTTCATAACTTGCCGGGAGTGAACTTTTGTCATAAATACGGAGTATTTTGTTATAGCGCGAATCATTGACGTCATCAACACAATAGAGATTTTCATCCGCATACCAGTACGGAAGTTTAAACGTCGTGTTTTGATCGTATCCGAAAACCGATATCAGCGGAAACAGACCCGCCGGCGAACGCCCGTCCCCCTCATTTTTCAAAGGCTCTTTAAATGCAACGTAGCCTAAACCGCTGCGCCCGAGCGTAACGGGAACTTTATCTCCCGCTTTCACCCATCGATCACTCTTCTCATACCTCTGCATCGAAGCACGGGTCGCATTGAGTTCAGGTGAAAGAACGACCATTAACTGCTCGAAAGCAACCAGCGACGAAAGGGAAAATGAGGTCAATAGAATAACAATTATTTTCAACATAGCTTCATTCTTAGTTTATTTTAAAGTTAGGTAGTATAGCATATTGAAAATCGCAAGAGTGAGGCAATAATGGCAATAACCGTTCGCAAAGCATCCGAGTCGGATATTGACCTTATTGCACAAGCATTGTTAGAAAGTTCACGGAGCGGAAAGAACATAGGATTATTTGATTTGGTGTTCAATACCTCCGATGACGAACTACTCCTCGGACATCTTAAACATTTAGCCCTCACGACGACAAAAAGCTATTGTCACTTTTCCAACTTTTTTATTGCAATGTCGGGAGGAAACAGCGTAGGGACGATTTGCGGATATGAGCCGCGTATCGCAACCCATGAAATTTTTTCCAAAGCGCTCGAAGAGATCGGATTTGACGAAAGCTACCATGAACGGATCGCCGCGTATCTGCTCTGCGAGGGAGAGGTGGATAATAAAACCTTTGTTCTTGACTTTATGCTCGTAAAACCCGAATTTAAAAGTATTGACGTTTATAAAGAGCTTATCGGTAAAAGCATGCTCACCGCCCGCCTCAAAGGGTACCGGAAAGTTCAGACTTCCATCGAAATCGGTTCGGCTGAGAATGAACTCATCTTTAAGAAACTCGGATTCGAAATGATCGATGAGAAACGGAGCGAATATTATAAAGAGCAATTTGACCGCCCAGGTATTATGCGCCTGCAAATGATTTTGTAAGGACTTCCCATAGAATATGGATTATTAGGGCTACTCCCGCCGCTTATCGCTATTCTCCTCGCTCTCTTCAGTCGTTCCGTATTTATCGCTTTAGCGATGGCTGTTTTAGTCGGCGAATTTATCATTGCCGATTTTCATCCGCTCAATGCTTTTATACTGATGGCGGAGCGATTCGGAGGACTGTTAAGCGAGGGATGGGTACTCAAAACCCTCTCTTTTGCCATCATGGTCGGTTCAGCCATGGCATTGATAGAGCGAAGCGGCGGCGTGGACGGTCTGGTTCATGAACTCAGTATCAAACGCTCCTGGGTACAAAGCAAACGTGGGGCTTTGATGCCCAGCTTTATTGCAGGGATCGTCGTTTTTATCGAATCTTCCATTACCTCGCTCGTAGCGGGAGCAATAGGACGCCCGTTTTGCGACCGTTACGGTATCAGCCGCGCCAAACTCGCCTTTGTCTGCGATTCCACTTCGGCACCGGTTTGCTCACTCATCCCTTTGAACGGTTGGGGAGCTCTTTTATTGGGACTCATCGGCGGGCAGATCACGGCCGGTTTGATCGCGGGTGAGAGTGCGACATGGCTGGTTCAATCGGTTGCTTTTAATTTTTATGCCTTTATTGCTCTAATCGTTACCTTTATTGCCGTATGGTTTGAGATTGATATAGGTCCTATGCGCCATGCTGCTATTACCCCCCCGCCAATGATAGAATGTGAAGATGAGCGAGGCCATTTTAGTTTATTTTTATGGCCGATGATCTGGATGATCGGCGGAGTTATCGCTTTTATGATCGCTACCGGAGACGGAGATATATTCAAAGGTTCCGGTTCAACGTCCATTTTCTACACCCTTATCATCACTCTGATTCTTATGTGGGGGTATTATCGTTTTAAAAATGCCCTTACCTCCCGTCAGTTTTTATCAACCGCCCTTCAGGGGGCAAAATCAATGACTCCGATAGCCGCTATTTTACTGTTTGCTTTTGCCATCGGAGGAGTCAGTTCGGATATGGAGGTGGGCAAATACCTTGCCTCGTTTATCGGCGACTATCTCCCATCAGCCTATTTAGCGGGAGCTATATTTATTTTAGGGGCGATTATCGCGTTTGCTACGGGGACAAGCTGGGGGACGTTTAGTATTATGCTCCCCATTGCAGTTCCCTTGGCCGTCGGACTCGATGCCCCTATTGCACTGTGCATGGGAGCCGTCATTTCGGGCGGTGTTTTCGGCGATCACTGCTCTCCGATCTCGGATACCACGATTATCTCCGCAATGGCAAGCGGATGCAGTGTCCAAGAGCATACAAAAACACAGCTTCCTTATGCTTTGATTTCAGCGGGAGTAGCTCTTCTTTTGTTTATTATATTCGGATTTCTTTTAGCGTAGTTCTCATTTTAACACTATTGTAACACTGTTTTGTCATAATGAAATGTATTACTATGACAAAAAAAGGAGACTTTATTATGCTACGAAAAAACAGTGCTGTTTCTTCATCACTCACACAAACCGACGTTACCCAATTGCTTTATATGATCGAAGAAGAGAAAATGGCCAGAGACGTCTATGATGCTTTATACGAACAAACCGGTTTAAGTATCTTTGACAAAATATCCGACTCCGAACAAACGCATTACTCTACACTCCTCAAAACGGCTTCAAAATTAGGAGTGGATACCGGCTCTTTATCGACACAAGCGGGAGTATTCACCAACGATACCGTCCAAAGCCTCTATGACCAACTGATTTTGCAAGGATCACAATCGACTTCGAATGCTATCGAAGTCGGTATTTTGATTGAAGAGACCGATATCAGCGATCTGCAAATAGCGATCGATGAGACGAACGTATCTTCCCTTGATCAAGTATACTCCAATCTGTTAAATGCCTCTTTTAACCACCTTTGGGCGTTTGAGGGCATAGCGTAATATCCGATGTGAGAACGTCGGTATACGTTCTCATTTCCAAAACACTCTCATCGGTTTCACATTGTTTTCATGCTACAATTTTTTATGATTAAAAGTAAAATTCTCCTTCTTGAAGACGATCCGAACCTATCCGAAAGCGTAAGTGAATACTTAGAAGAGCAAGGATTTGACGTTGTCTGCGTCTACGATGCCCACACGGCGGAAGACAGCCTCTATGAGCAAAAGTTTGATCTACTCCTTCTCGATGTCAATGTCCCTTCGGGTGACGGTTTTTCACTTCTCAAAGAGAGCCGGAAAAGGGGAAATGCCACCCCCGCTATTTTTATCACATCCCGTAATGCGATGAGTGATGTCGAAGCGGGATTCGAGAGCGGAGGAGACGACTATATCCGAAAACCGTTTGCCCTCAAAGAGCTGCTTCTTCGAATACAGACCATTCTAAAACGGAATTTTTATCACAACCCCACCGATGTTCTGACACTGGCGGAGGGAATAACCTACGACATCGATAACCAAGTGCTAACCGTTTACGGAAACGTCCAAAATCTCCAGCTCAAAGAGCATAAGCTTCTCAAGCTCTTCATCCAGCATAAACATGAGCTCCTCTCTCATGAGATGATTATGGAGAATCTATGGGATTACGATGAAATCCCAAGTGACGGAAGTCTGCGCACTTACATCAAAACGCTTCGCAAACTCCTCGGAAAGGACTCCATTGTCAGCCACAAACGCCTCGGGTATCAATTTCGCTAAATACCGAACCCTCAAAAGCTTCCTGACCCTGTATGGGGTAATGTCGGTGTTAATCCTGGCACTGCTGGGGATTCTCTATATTCAATACGCCAAATCGCTCATGCTCTCTTCCCATCGTCTCTCTATGCAGTTGGAATCCGAAAGCTACGTCCCCAAGCTCAAAAAATGGCTCGAATATGACCGCAATCTCTCCACATTCCCGAAAGATTTAGCCTATACGACGGCACTCTACGGATACGATCAACAGCCGATAGTTTCACGTCTGGATACCGCCGCCATCGATTTTAAAGAGAATATCTATCTCTCGGCCAATCATGTTTATCTGATCATCCCCCTCTCGCCGTACGGGATGGGGGAATATTATCTGATATTCGAAACTCACGATGACGGACTATGGCGACAGCAAGCCCTTAAAATCACCCTTATTTTCGGAGCGGTTTTATTTCTGATGCTCTCAGGTGTCGGTTATCTCCTCTCCCGGCTGATTCTCCGTCCGATGAACGAGGCTATTGCACTGCTGGATGATTTTATCAAAGATACCACCCATGAGCTCAATACCCCCGTCAGCGCTATTCTCACCAATATCGAATCGCTGGAGACGGATACCCTTTCCCCTTCGGCACAAAAAAAGATCAAACGGATCGAAATCGCTTCACGTACCATTTCAACACTCTATGACGATCTTACCTACCTCATCCTCAATCACGATCTTGCCGTTGAAAATACGACGCTCGATCTTAGCCGTCTTTTGCATGAGAGACTGGAGTATTTCCGCCATCGTATCGAGCAAAAAAAGCTTATTTTGGATTTGACGATCGCCCCCCCTGATGTCTCACTCACCATCGATCATACCAAAGCGACCCGCCTCATCGATAATCTTCTCTCCAACGCTATCAAATACAATCATCACGGCGGCACAATCAAAATCACTCTTCATCCGCAAATGCTCTGTGTCGAAGACAACGGAATCGGTATCCCCGATGCGATGATCGAGCGGGTATTCGAACGCTACATGCGCGCCGATAAAAGTGTCGGAGGATTCGGAATCGGGCTCAATATCGTAGCGATGATTGCCAAAGAATATAACTTGAATATTACGATTGAATCGGAAGAAAAAGTCGGGACGAAGATTTGCGTGACGTGGAGTTAGCCTCCCGTTCACAAGATTACAAAGAGGCTAAAACATCCTGTTTCGGTACGAATACCTGCTCAAAAATCTCTTTGGCGGTTTTCCAGCGGTTCTCTTTGGAGTTGAGCATAACGATCAAACAGTCTCTGTCTTCTTTTTTGGCGCGGGCGATTAGACAGGGGCCTGCTTTGAGTGTATAGCCCGTTTTTACGCCGACGGCATATTCGTACTGATTAAGAAGCTGATTATGGGTATGGGCAACAAATTTTCGTGACGTGTTGAGCGAATAATAAGTATGCTGATTCAAACGGGTAATATCGTTGAAAACCGGATTTTTAATAGCATATTCCGCCAATGCTAAAAGGTCTTTGGGCGTCGAATGGTGATTGCCGATATCAAACCCGCACGGATTGGTAAAAACGGTATTCACCATTCCGATTTCCGAGGCTTTGGCATTCATCATCGCTTTGAAGTTTTCCAGCGTCCTGCCGACAGCGATCCCAACCGCCATCGCCGCATCGTTGTCCGATTTGATCAATGCGGCTTTGATAAGGTCCTCCAACAGAAAAACTTCACCCTCTTTGTACCCTGCTTTGGTCGGTTCCACCTGCAACATCTCTTTTGTGATCGTCACGGAACGGTTTAAATCCCCCTGCTCTATCGCCAATATGGTGGTCATGATTTTCGTCAGACTCGCCGGCGGAACTTCACGCTCCGCTTCTTTTGAATAAAGGAGTTCATTGCTTGAAAGATTTTTCACCAAGAGTGCTTCGACATTTAATTTACTAAGTTTTTCGGAATCGATTTCGGCATGAAGAGAAGAAATGCATAGAAGAAGAAAAAATATGAGAGATTTAAACATTCTGCCCCTTTGAAATAATGTGATATTATGGCTTAAAAGGGTAAATACCGCCATATAATTTTTAAATATACCGCATTATTACAAAGAGACGCGCACATCTGAAACGTATGGTTACCCCGTATCGCGACGGGGACATAAAACTATTTTAGCGCTGCGATGTATTCACCGAGTGCTTTCATATCGCTATCGCTGAGCGAAGCCGTTTGCCCCTTCATAATCGAGCCCATCCCTTTGGTATTACGGGTTCCCGCTTTATACCCTTTGAGGGCATCTACCGTTTTATCAGCTTTCCACCCTGCGATCACTTCCGATTTTCCCAAAGCCGCCTTTTCCCCTTTGGCACCGTGACATGCGCTGCATTTTTGATACAAAGCGCCGCCGTCAGCCGCACTCAACATAAGACTCAAACCTAAAATTGCAAACAATGTTTTCATATCATATCCTTTTGTATAGTTTTTTACAGTTTTTAACTATCAACCGCAACTCGGTACATTACCTGAATCGCTGCCGTACTCTTTAGCAAAGTCGCCGACATCCTGCAGTTTATCTTTCATCGACGGGTTATTCAAAACACCTGCCGCAGAAGGGAAACGTTCTCCGTACTCTTTAACAAACCCTTTTGCATCATCCGCAAAAAGATCTTCCCATTCGGAAACCGTATGTTCAGCGGCAAATTTTGTTCCGTTCATTCCGAACTTTGCTTTGAGCGTTTTGAGATACACTTTTTGGCCCGACGCAGCATCCGCTTGGGCAACTGCGGCACTAAGCGCCGCAACCAACACTAATGAGAGTAACTTGTTCATCTAAAACTCCTTTTAAGAGAGTCTCTTTCGAGATTCCCTTTTGATAAGAGCAGTATAAAAAGTGATTGTGAATCGATTGTGGAGAGAATTAAAGATATTTGAGGCGGTCAATTAACCCGTTCATTTGTTTTTCCTGTTCGTACAGAGTCAAACTTTTACGGACATACGCCTGAAGAAGGAGTTTGAGATCGTTGTTCCCTTCAAAAGCAAAATCATGTTTCATCTGCTCCGTCAGAAAATGGGCAAAATCTTCCTCGACATCAATGTCGTATCGTTTGGCATTGATGGTAAGGGATACTTTGGTCTTCATCCAAGCAAGCTTTCGATTTTTGAAACGATTGCTTCAATTTCTGCATCTTTGGCGGCCAGCTCTTCAGCGTACATTTTAATCTCTTCGTCTTTCGAAGCGAGTGCCCCGTGCAGACGCTGTATTTCTGCGTCTTTGTTTTGTTCATTATCATGACGAGAAGTATTTTCAGCCCGCAGCGTTTCAATTTCTGCTTTTAACGCAGACTGTTTTTCGATCAAATCGGTAACGAGTGTAGTTAGTTTTTCCAACGGGGTAGGATTAAATAGCATAAGCAGCCTTAGGTATATAGAGTCTTTAAGAAGAATTTTAACACAAATTTTTGTTGGGTTTCTCTTTTGCTGATATTTCAATGTATAATCTATCATTTTCTTAATTTTAGCCCTACGGCAGATATCTGTTTACTTTACAAATCGGAGAGGAGCGCTCATGGAGAATATAGATTCAAAGAGCACACTGGAGCGGATTGCCGCTTTGGAAATGCAGCTTTCCGAATATCAGCAAATTGAACTCCAGCTACGTGAAAGCGAAGAAAAATACCGACAATTATTTGATAGTTCTCGTGATGCGTTAATGATTATTACACCTCCGTCGTGGAAGTTTACAGGGGCAAACAAAGCTACTCTGCAATTGTTCGGAGTAGGAAATTTAGAAGATTTTATCGCACTCGGTCCGTGGAATCTTTCGCCAGAACAACAGCCTGAGGGCCAGAATTCGGCAGAAAAAGCACATGAGATGATTGCTATAACCCTCAGCAGCGGTTCAAATTCTTTTGAATGGACACACCAACGTATTGATGGCACTCTCTTTACTGCAGATGTACTGCTTACCCGCTTGGAATTAGAGGGACAAGTCATGGTTCAAGCCAGTGTACGTGATATAAGCGAGCGTAAAATTGCAGAACAATCGCTTCGAGAAAGCGAAGAAAAATTTCACAGCATCACCGTGTCCGCACAAGATGCGATTCTAATGATGAATGACGAAGGAAATATTTCTTATTGGAATGAAGCCGCTGAAAGAATGTTCGGTTATTCAGAGAACGAAATAATGGGATGGCCGCTACATGAGATGCTCGCACCCGAGCGATTTTTAGAAGCCCATCACAAAGCATTCGATCATTTCAAAAAAACAGGCGAAGGTGCGGCTGTCGGAAAGACGCTTGAACTGGTCGCCCTAAAAAAAGACAATACGGAATTTCCGATAGAACTCTCACTCTCCGCCGTTATGAGTAACGGTCGATGGAATGCAATAGGGATCATCCGCGATATCACCGAACGCAAAAAGATGGAATTCGAACTCAAACAAAATGAAGAAATGATGATCGCACAGTCAAAGCAAGCGGCTATGGGGGATATGATAGCGATGATTGCCCATCAATGGCGACAGCCGCTGGCTATAATGGGGATGGATATTAATAATCTTATTATGTCCATTTCATTCGATGAGGAGATAACAACCGATTATCTTTTAAAGCTCTCCGAAGCTCTTAATAAACAACTCCATCAACTCTCCGAAACGATCGATAATTTTAGAAACTTTTTCATGCCAGGCCAATCCAAAGTAGAAATAACAATGGAAGAAGTTTTAGAGAATACACTTAATATCATCGGCGCAAGTTGTGAAAACAACACTATTGCACTCACTATTCAAAACACCTCGAAAAGCTCTTTATTTATCAATAAAAGTTCATTGATACAGGTTTTACTCAATATTTTGGGAAACGCAAAAGACATGCTTTTAGTCAACGAAATAAAAAATGCTGCTATCACGATAGCGGTTAGCGAAACAGACGAAACTATTATCATCTCCGTCTGCGACAATGCCGGAGGAATACCCGAGTCGATTTTCGATAAAATCGGTCAACCCTATTTTACAACCAAAAAAGATCTCAACGGCACCGGTTTAGGGGTGTATATCTCACGAATCATTATCGAAAAACATCTTTACGGAACCTTTAGATGGTACAACAAAGATGAAGGTGCTTGTTTTGAGATCACCCTTAAAATAAAGCCTTAAAAGGAATATTATGTTACTAACTGATCTTATCGAAACACTACAATTGGCTATCGGTCCCGTTATCCTTATTTCCGGAATCGGCTTAATCCTTTTAAGTCTGACCAACCGTTTCGGACGTACCGTCGATAGAACACGTCAGCTCTCGGTTGAGTACCGCAGCACTTCAGGAACGGATCAGGAACGTATTTTATCGGAGCTGAAAATACTCACCGTGAGGGCAAAAGTTATTCGAAGCAGTAATTTTTTAGCCGTTCTCAGCGTTTTGTTCGTCTCACTCCTGATTATCGGACTGTTCGGGTCGGCTCTGTATCATTTAAATATTACCCATCTTCTCATAGCACTGTTTATTCTCAGTATCATCAGCCTGATACTGTCGCTTTTTTTATTCATATACGATCTTGAGCTCTCTCTTAAAGCCCTTTGGATCGAGCTTCCGAAAGCCATAGCCCGATCCGGCAGTGATAAAAGCCAATAAGAGTTGAGCGTCTATTGCTTTTCCTTGATCATTTCATCAAGAATTCGGAATACATCGGTACTAGCACTTTCAATCGCATCTATCGATTTTTTTATTTCCTCTCTGGAACATGTAACATTGGTACCGGAGCATTTTTTGGCCAATGCATTCGCTTCACGGTGGACAATGCTGTGCGGCCGTTCAAGATTTTTATAGGCATTGGTCTTGCCGTATACTTCCAATCCAAGAGTTCCATACCATTTACCCAAACGGCATGCGGTGTGATCCGTTTCTCTAAATTCGGATTTTTCACCGAATATCAGGGTATAGACGTTGTTTTTATAGATGACATGATCAACTTTTGCCAAACTACCAAAGGCAAAATCAGCCAGTATACTGGTCTCTTTTTCAGCATCGATTGCATTATTTTTAAACATGATAATATCATTGTTGATAGATACGATAAGGTTTTTAGTTTTTAAGGCAAGATTATTTATCTCTTCAGTGCTGTTTTGAATATCGGTTGTCTCTTGCTGCATAGTCTGAACGACGATTTCAATCTCTTTGGTCGCTTTTTGGGTCCTCTCGGCAAGCTTACGAACTTCATCGGCAACAACGGCGAATCCCCGTCCGTGTTCCCCTGCCCGTGCCGCTTCAATGGCGGCATTTAATGCCAATAGGTTGGTTTGATCCGCAATATCTTTGATTAGGGCAATAATGCTCGAAATCTCTCCGCTTCGTTGTGCAAGCTGGATTGTTGATTGTACGGCTTCACCCATAAACAATGAAAGTTGATCGGTCTGAATCATGGCTTCGGTGGCAAGTTCGCTTGCTTCATTAGAATCATGCGTCATTTGGACGGCATCTTTCGACATGATGCGTAAATGTTCTACCATAGAAGTAAATACATCTTGATTATTTTTGAGTGCTTGATGGATTGACGCATGATGCGTTTCCAGCAAGCTTTGGTCATGTCGAACATCGCTTTTTTTGAACCGATAGACTGTTGCATCCTTGATAGATTGATATTTTACTTCGGCCTCGCATTCGCCCACTTTGATGCTTGAACGATTTTTCTTCAATTCGGAAATAATTGTGTCTTGATGGGAAAGGGTTTCAAAGGCGGTATTAGATGCAATCACTTTGCCATATGAATCTATTGCTACCATGTATTCATCATAAGAAAATGAAGAAATGGCTTCAAGCTGACTATTTTTTTCATCAAGTACTAAAAGTTTTGATTCAAGTGCTTGTTTCTCCTCTAAAAGGCGTTTGATTGCTGCTTTGTTAAACATACTCGATTATCCTTAAGATCATTAATTACACTATTTACGTCAAAATAGTACAGAAGATATGTTGCAAATATGTCGCATATTAATATATTTTATAATTTATAATAAACTTATTTAATATGCATCAAGATATTTTTTCTATCAAATCCAAAGAAGAAACCGTAATCTTGCCTCATTTTCAGCAGTCATATTTTCACCTTAGCCTCATTTCATAAGTGCAAACAACAATTCCGCTATAATTTCATAATTTATTCTTAGGGTGTCTCATTGCCGATTTTTAAAGTCCATTCTCCCTATCAGCCTGCCGGTGATCAACCCGTCGCCATTGAAGCACTAGCGTCCGGTATAAAACGGGGCGAACGCTACGTTGCCTTGGAAGGGGTTACAGGTTCGGGGAAAACAATGACAATGGCACGGGTGATCGAGCAGGTTCAGCTACCGACGATCATCATGACCCATAATAAGACTTTGGCGGCACAGCTCTACAGCGAGTTTAAAAGTTTTTTTCCCGAAAACCACGTCGAGTATTTCATCAGCTACTACGACTACTACCAGCCTGAAGCCTATATCCCCCGCCAAGATTTGTTTATCGAGAAAGACAGCTCCATCAACGACGAGCTGGAGCGTTTACGCCTCTCGGCTACCGCCAATCTTCTGAGCTATGACGATGTTATCGTCGTCGCTTCCGTCTCCGCCAACTACGGGTTAGGTGATCCGGAAGAGTACGAGAAGATGGTACAGGTCGTCAGTATCGGGGATGAGATCAGCCAAAAAAAGCTCCTCCTTCGCCTCGTCGAGATGGGATATGCCCGCAACGACAGCTATTTCGACGGCGGGCACTTTCGGGTCAACGGCGAAGTGGTCGACATCTATCCCCCCTATTGGCAGGATCAGGCTCTGCGAATCGAGTTTTTCGGAGATGAGGTCGAACGACTCGCCCTTTTCGAGCCTCTGAACAACTCCGTCGTCGAAAGCATCGAAACCATCACGATCTATGCGACAAGCCAATTTGCCGTCGGGCAGGAGAAACTCTCCCGTGCCATCAAACGGATCGAAGACGAACTCGGCGAACGTCTGGCACAGCTCGATAAAGAGGGGAAAATCGTCGAAGCGCAGCGGCTCAAACAACGGTGCGAATTCGATTTGGAGATGTTACAGGCAACGGGAATGTGTAAGGGGATTGAAAACTATTCCCGCCATCTCACCGACAAATTGCCCGGAGAAGCTCCTTACACGCTACTCGACTATTTTCTCCTTCATCACGACAAGTTTCTCATCATCGTCGATGAGTCCCATGTGAGTTTGCCGCAGTTTCGGGGGATGTTTGCCGGAGACCGAAGCCGCAAAGAGGTTCTCGTCGATTACGGGTTCCGCCTCCCGAGCGCACTGGACAACCGCCCGCTGATGATCGACGAGTTTATGAATAAAGCGCCTCACTATATGTTCGTCTCCGCGACCCCTGCGGCGCAGGAGATCGATATCAGTACCACAATCGCCCATCAGATTATCCGTCCGACGGGACTCCTTGATCCGATCATCACAATCAAACCGAGTGAAAATCAGGTCGAAGACCTCCACGATGAGATCAAAAAAACGGTAGCCCTCGGCGATCGCGTCCTCGTAACCGTTCTGACCAAAAAAATGGCCGAAGCCCTCACGAAATACCTCGCCGATTTGGGGATCAAAGTGCAGTATATGCACTCCGAAATCGATGCAATCGAGCGCAACCAGATCATTCGCGGACTTCGTGTCGGGGATTTCGACGTCCTCATCGGGATCAATCTTCTGCGGGAGGGATTGGACTTGCCTGAAGTGAGTCTCGTCGCCATTTTGGATGCGGACAAAGAGGGATTCTTGCGTTCCGAGACGTCGCTCATTCAAACCATCGGCCGTGCCGCACGTAACGAACACGGACGTGTTTTGCTGTATGCCCAAAAAATAACCGGATCAATGGAGCGCGCAATCACTACGACTACAAAGCGTCGCGCCTTGCAAGAGGCCTACAATACACAACACGGCATTACACCGACTACCACCAAACGTTCCTTAGATGAGAATCTCAAACTGGAAGACCCAAGCGAGCTCTATAACCGCTCTAAAAAAGCGAAAACCCTCCCTGCGGCGGAGCGGAAAAAACTGATCGAAGAGCTTAACCTCAAAATGAGAGAAGCGGCTAAAAAACTCGAGTTCGAAGAAGCGGCACGCCTCCGTGACGAAATAGCTAAAATAAGGAAATTGTAACTTCATGCAAGACATGCTCAATAATTTATCAACCTACGGGTACATCGTACTCTTTCTTTACTCACTCGGCGGCGGTTTTGTCGCCCTGTTAGGAGCGGGAGTTCTCAGTTTTATGGGAAAAATGGATCTTTCCCTCTCCATCGCCGTCGCATTTGCCGCCAACTTTCTCGGCGATACCCTGATGTTCTATTTTTCCCGCTACCACAAACGTGAAATGATGGAATACTTTAAAAAGCACCGACGCAAACTCGCTTTTTCTCATCTTCTGCTCAAACGCAACGGTTCATGGATCATCGTGGTAAAGAAGTTCATCTACGGACTTAAAACGCTCGTAACCCTCGCTATCGGCCTTACCAAATACGATTTTTGGAAATTCACTGCCTATAATGCACTCGGTGCAGCCATCTGGGCGGTTGTCGTCGGAGGGGGAAGCTACATTTTCGGCGGTGCACTGATCAAGGCATACGATATGATCGTCGATAAACCCTATCTGGCTCCCGTTACATTGATCGTTATCGGAGGACTTACATGGTTCTATCTTTCAGCCGCAACAAAAAATACGAAAAGTAAAAAGTGATTGAAGAAATGAAGGTTGGATGGGGAAGAGGGATTCGAACCCCCGAATGACTGGACCAAAACCAGTTGCCTTACCGCTTGGCGATACCCCAATGTGAAGTGGGATTTTAGAGAAAAACCCCTTAAAAAAAATTAAAATCTTCTGTATTCATACAGAAAGCTTTAGGGGGTTGCAAGGGTGAAAAGCGTTAAAAAAGCCAATTTCTTGGCTTTTTTAGCTTTGGAACCCATGCCAATGTACGAAGTACCGGCTGGGCTGTCCCTGCCGCTTGATGAACTTTGTTCATTAAGTGCGTAATATCAAATTAGAAAACCAACTTTTCGTCGGTTTTCGGTGTTTCTTCCTGAGTTGCATCGGGTGCTGCTGAGGTATCGGTATACGATTCGCTGTTGTTTCCGTCATTTCCCGATCCGACGTAAACTCCGGCAGGGACATCGAAATAGCGTTTGGTATTCGGATAAATCCGCAATAAATCTTCATAATAATAACGGAATACCGGAGCCGCGGCACGCCCCCCCGTCTCGCTTCGGCGCATCGGCGTATTATTATCGTGCCCGAACCAAACGACCGTCTCCACCGTCGGAGAATACCCGGCAAACCATGCATCGACGTTATCGTTCGTCGTTCCCGTTTTTCCGGCGATTTCAATCCCTGCTACACGCGCGTTGGTTCCGGTTCCGCGGCCGACAACGTCTTTTAAAATCGACGTCATCAAATATATCTGTTGCGGCGTATCGACCTGACGGCTTTTGTTTTGATATTTGATATTTTCCCCAGTCGGAGTGAGTACTTCACGAATCAGCATCGGATTGGTCATCGCTCCGCCGCTGGCGAACATCGTGTAATATTTCGCCAAATCGATCGGAGAGATAGAGATCGTTCCCAGAGCAATCGAGAGATCAGGCGGAAGGTTCTCGGTGATGCCAAAGCGTCTCAGCCCATCGGTAATCTTTCCAAATCCCATATCACTGACCATATTGATCGTTGCGAGGTTGCGTGAATGGGTCAGCGCATCGCGGATCGTAACCATCCCTTTGTACTCGTTCTTGTAGTTTTTCGGCTGCCATGTCTTCTCTTCACCGTCGTTACCCGCATAGGTATAGGTACGGGCAATATCGGGAACGAGGGAGGACGGGGACATGCCGTTGTCCAGTGCTACTTGATACAAAAACGGCTTAAATGCCGATCCCGGCTGGCGCTTTGCCTGAGTTACGCGGTTGTACGGGCTAAGGGAGTAATCATACCCTCCGACCATTGCCAAAACCTCTCCGGTATGGGGATTTAGACTGATAAGAGCACCGTTGAGCTGGCGTTGCATATTTTCATCCAGATCACCCGCTTCCTGCGCCCGTTTTAAAATCTCATCGCGACCTGACTGCAGTGCTTTATATCCCGCTTCCTGAAGGCGCATATCGATTGTGGTGTAAATTTTGTAGCCGCCGCTTCGGATATCGGGGAACGCATCGCCGAGCTGGCGCATGACCTCATCGATAATGTAGGGACCGGAGTTTTTACTGAGGGTATCGTTATAGACTTTCGGACGCTCCTGCGTCGCTTTCTCATACGTTGATTGATCGATCCACCCGAGTTCGAACATACGTCCGATGACACGGTTCGCACGCCCGAGCGAGAGTTCATAGTTCTTTGTCGGAGAATAGAAATTCGGTGCTTTCGGCAGCCCTACCAGTATCGCTATCTCTTTAAGACTCAGCTCTTTAAGAGGTTTGCGAAAATAGCCGTCAGCCGCCGTTTTTATCCCGTAATACCCGTGCCCGAGATAAATTTCGTTGAAATAACGCTCTAAAATCTGCTCTTTCGTCAGTTCCTGCTCGATACGGATCGAATACAGAACCTCTTTAAACTTGCGGGAGAATTTTTTCTCACGGGTCAAAAGGGTATTTTTGACCAGCTGCTGGGTAATCGTACTTGCCCCTTCTTTGAGTTTTCCGGCTGAGATATCTTTGATAATCGCCCGCATTACCGCATCGGGATTGACGCCGCTGTGTTCAAAGAAAGTCGTATCTTCAATCGCCAGCAATGCTTCAATAAGCCTCGGAGGGATATTCTCATACGAAACGTAGTAGCGGTGTTCGTCACTGAACAGGTTGGCAATCTTGTTCCCGTTTCGATCATAGACTTCCGTCGTCAAACGAGGCTGATATTTGATCAATTTTTGTGTTTCATATTCAAATGAATAGATAAGATACCCCAAAAACGCAACCGGAATCAAAATTGCGATCCCCACCGTTATGAGCAGATATTTTCTCATTTTCTTCCGTAGCGGTACTTCTTCATAAGGGTTGATCAATTTCTAAATCCTCTGGTTTTAAATTCGGCGTCAATTAACGCTCGGGTATATGGCTCTTTGGGAGCACGGATGACCTCTGTGATAATCCCCTGCTCAACCGTTCGCCCTTCGTTGATGACACAAATATCTTCGCACAATGCCGATGCGACACTCATATCGTGCGTTACAAACAGCATCGAAAAATCCATCTTCTCTTGCAGAACTTTCAGCAGTTCAATCATCGTCTCTTTCGAAGCCGGATCGAGCGCGGTCGTCGGCTCATCCAGCAGCAGAAGCTTCGGATCGGAACCCAAAGCTATAGCGACTACGACCCGCTGCAGCTGCCCGCCGGAGAGCTCAGGCGGAAACCTCTCAAGCAACTCCTCATCCAGCCCCAAAAGGGCAAAGAGTTCACGACTCTCCTCTTTGGAGATGAACATCTGATCTTTAATCCGCGTCAAAGGAGACAAGGCGGTAAACGGATTTTGGGGAACAAGAGAGAGTGTTTTGCCCACTCTCCACTCAAAACCGCACCGCTTCTCGATGTGCATCTGCAATGACGGATCCAAAAGCCCCAAAAGAGCCTTGAGCGTCAGCGACTTTCCGCTTCCGCTTTGTCCGACCAATGCCAACGAACGGCGAATATCAAACGCAATATCGACCAGCACGTCCTCTTTATGAGTGATTTTGAGCCGATCGATGTGGATGGTATTCATCGCGCTATTTTACCCAAATCTGCGTTAATCGCTCACACGCTTGCGCCAAAAGTGTCTCATCGATTTCGAGCCTGGCGATCAGCCTTAGAATCGCTTTTTTTACCGTCGGCTGACGGATCGCTCCGACGTGAAATCCCATCTCTTTTTTAAGCTGTTCCTGCAGCCGCATCACTTCTCGGTTATCTCCGATTTCGATCGGCACGATCAACCCCTCACACTTTAATCCCAGTATTTCATAGACGATTCTTTGGCGTGCGGTGATTTGTCCGCGCAGCGTCTCGGTATGCGTTTGAATATACTCCAATGCACGGTGCGCCAGCGCCGTATCATACAGTGAGGGTGCGGTCGCATAAATGACGTTTTTGGCTCGGTTGAGAAGATACTCGCCGATATGATGCGATGAGAGGACATAGGCACCGAAACTTCCGTACGCTTTCCCCAATGTCCCCATTTTAATCATCAGGGGAGTCGGCGAAATCTCATAAAAATCTAAGATTCCCATCAGATGATTGCCGATCACGCCGCTGCTGTGGGCTTCATCCAAAATCAAAATCGCCTCATACGCTATGGCCAGATCGATGATTTCGCGAGGAACCAGATCACCCCCCATTGAGTAGATTCCCTCTACTGCAACAATTACCCGTTTTCCCTGAGCACGTTCCAACTCTCTCTTCAATGCCGATACGTCATTATGGGGGAAAAATATAACTTCCCCCTCGCACATCCGTGCTCCCGCAACGCCGCTGGCATGGTACTCCTCATCCATCAGAAGCACATCCCCCTTGCGTACAAGCGCTTCGATAAGACCGATATTCGCGTTAAATCCGCTCCCCATGACAATTCCCGCTTCAAAGCCGTTCGCCTCGCATAGCGCCTTTTCAAACGCCGCATGGATCGGATGGTAGCCGTTCACCAGCATCGATGCTTTCGGAGAGTGGTCGCTGTAAAGCGAGAGAGTTTCACACGCCCTGATGTGAAGTTCTTTATTGTGCGCGAGGCCCAGATAGTCGTTCGATGCGGCATCGATCAGGGCATCATCACGGATGTGGCGTTCACGGTAGCGGCCGGAACGTTTCAGCGCTTTGAGTTCGTTCTCATATGGATGTTTCATCATAAAAACGGCTTCAGTATTTCGGTGCAAAGTCCCATCGCCGTACTCTCGAATCCGCGTACTTCGCGGATGTACGACTTGCAAAACCCCTCTACCATACACGCACCCGCTTTGCCGCGCCACTCACCGCTTCGGAGGTAACTTTCGACGGATACAGGGTCAAAAACATCGAAAAAGTAGTGGGTGGAAGAGATATCGATGAGTTCAAGTCTGGGAGTTTTGTAGATCATACAGGTAATAATAGCGACTTCCGAGCCGCTTTGCATCTCTAAAATCGTTCTTGCATCCGCTTCGTCTTTCGCTTTGCGCAAAATTTTCCCCTGTGCCGTGACAACGGTATCGGCGACAAGAAGCGGGTAATCCTCGCACCCGAACTTTTCCAAATTGACTCTGTACTTTCCAAGGGTCGCTTGATAAACAAAATTTTTAGGTAAGGTTGCGATAATAGAGTCTTCGTCAAAATCGACGGACTCTTGAAGAAAGGGGATATCCGCCGCTTTGAGGAGTTCGGCTCGGGTAACCGATGCGGAAGCAAGACGGATCATTGGATTAATAGGCGTTTCGCAGAACTACGCCGATAAAAATAGCGGTAATACCCAATACGATATTGACCGGAACCATATATTTGGCGATAAGACCCAAAATAATTTTGGCTTCGTCCAGATTCCCCATCTCCAAAGCTCTTTCCGCCCGGCGGCGGCGAAACATCATCGCCGCAAGATTGATCGTCATCACGAGCCAAATTGCCTCTTTGATATGGACGGTATTGTAGATGCTCATCGCGTATTCATCGATTACGTTGCCCGATGCATCCATCGCCGCAGCACGGAATCCGAGCCCTACCGCCATAATGACCGCCGTTATGATCAAAATAATGACAAACGGCGTTACGATGGTAAAAAGACGTTTTAGTGTGTGCGCCGCACGTTCCAAACGGAGTTTCGGATCACTAATCAAAGCAAGGGACTGATGCGTTGCAAAACGGATAGCGATCATCCCGCCGACCCAAATGACAGCACTGATGACATGTAAAAAAACGATAAGAGTACGATGATGAGCAAAAGTTTCTACGAGGAACTCTTTCATTATGCTAATTCCTTCGTTACATACGCCAGTGCCGCCTCTTTCGCCTCAGTAAGTTTCGAAGCATCTTTTCCGCCCGCTTGAGCAAAATCAGGACGTCCCCCGCCGCCTCCGCCGAGGATCGGAGCAATTGTTTTGATCCAGTCACCCGCTTTGAGAGGCGTGTTTTTAGCCCCCGCCGCGAGAAGCACTTTGTCGTCTTTGATTTGGAAGAGGAGTACCGCAACCGAATCGTGCTGATTTTTAAGTTCGTCGATACGCTCTTTGATATCGCCCGCACCGAGTTCCGCAACGACAACGGCCGTATTGCCCATCATCGTGAGTGCAAGCTCTTCTTTCGCCGAAGAGGCCAATGCGCTCATCTCAGTTTTTAGTGTTTTAACCTGCTCTTTAAGACGCTCGATACCCGCCAAAACATCGCGGTTTTTAACCGATACTTCCACCTCTTCGAGGAGGTGACGCTGTTGTTTAAAGAGGTTGTAGGCCGCATTGCCGCACACTGCTTCGATACGGCGCACGCCCGCGCTCACACCGCTCTCTTTAACGATTGCGAATGTTCCGATGGTTGCGGTGTTATCGACGTGGACACCGCCGCAGAACTCGACCGATGCGGTTCCGAAATTGACGACACGGACTCTGTCGCCGTATTTCTCGCCGAACTGTGCTTTCGCACCGCTTTTCGCAGCTTCGTCGATGCTCATTTCTCTCGTCATCCCCTCTAGGGCATGGAAGATATGATAGTTTACTCTCTCTTCGACGAGGGCAATCTCTTCATGGCTCATTGCCTTAGGATGGGAGAAGTCGAAACGGAGACGGTTATGTTCGACGAGTGACCCTGCTTGAGAGATGTGTTCTCCCAAAATTTCATACAATGCGGCATGGAGCAAATGGGTTGCCGAGTGGTGTTTCGCGATTTCGTTGCGCTCAGGATCGACGATGGCTTCAACCGTATCACCGACACTGAGCGTTGCTTTGGTCTCGATGTGAGAGAGGTTCAACCCGTGGAATTTTTTCGTATCGAGTACGGTTGCTTTATCATCCAATGTTCCGGTATCACCGCATTGTCCGCCGCTCTCGGCATAAAACGGGGTCTCTTCGAGAAGCACCCACCCTTTTTGATGCGCATGAAGCTGATCAACACGTTCGAAGTTCTCTCCTAAAAGGGCTTGGATTTTAACCGGTGCTTTGGTGTAGGCATAGCCGATAAAGGTGTTGACGCCGAATGTTTCGAGGAGAGTTTTAAAATCTCCCTCGACGTGCGCGTCACCTGATCCTTTCCATGCCGCTTTCGCCCGTTTGCGCTGCTCGGACATCAACGTCTCAAACGTCTCGACATCAAGAGAAAAGTTTTTCTCACGGAGCATGTCTTCGGTCAAATCGAGCGGGAATCCGAACGTGTCGTAGAGTTTGAACGCTACCTCGCCGCTGAACGTCCCTTTGGTATTTTTAAGCTCTTCGTTAAATAACTCAATCCCCGACTGAATCGTTTTGAAAAAACGCTCCTCTTCGAGCATGATTTGCTCTTTTAGGACGCTGAGTTTTTCAACGATGTAGGGGTATTGTTTCCCCATCAGTTCGGCTACCGTGTCGGCTACTTCGAACATAAACGGTTTAGTAAATCCGAGAAGGTATCCGTGACGAACCGCGCGGCGAAGAATACGACGCAATACGTATCCGCGCCCTTCGTTAGAGAAATTCGTCCCTTGCGCAAGCAAGAAGGTAACGGTACGGATATGATCGGCGATAACGCGGTACGATGCACCGCTCGCGTAGACGTACGGTTTACCGATGAGAGCTTCTACTTTTTTGATGATCGGCATAAAGAGGGTGCTGTCATAGTTGCTGGTGACCCCTTCGAGTACCGCGGTAGCACGCTCTAAACCCATCCCCGTATCGATGGAGGGTTTCGGAAGAGGTTTGAGTTCCCCTTTCGCGTTACGCTCATACTGCATGAAAACGAGGTTCCAGATTTCCAAGAACCGATCGCCGTCTCCCCCCATGTAGTCTTCCGGCCCGTTGAAGTGTTCCGCACCCTGATCGACGAAGATTTCCGAACACGGTCCGCACGGTCCGGTATCTCCCATCTGCCAGAAATTGTCTTTGTCCCCAAGCCGCATGATCCGATCCGCCGCAATATGCTTTTTCCAAATCTCTTCGGCTTCGTCATCGCTCTCATGGACGGTAACCCACAACTTCTCTTTAGGAAGTTTCATCACTTCGGTAACGAATTCCCACGCATGGGCGATCGCTTCCTCTTTGAAGTAATCACCGAAACTGAAGTTTCCGAGCATCTCGAAAAACGTGTGGTGACGCGCCGTGTGACCGACGTTCTCTAAGTCGTTGTGTTTACCGCCGGCGCGGATACACGTCTGTGCACTCGTAGCGCGAGGGTTGGCAGGGATAGGGATATCACCCGTAAAAATCGACTTGAACGGAACCATACCGGCATTAGTGAAAAGGAGGGTTGCATCATCGGGAACAAGCGGGGAACTCGCAACCCGTTCGTGTTGTTTTGATTCGAAAAAGGCCAAAAAGGCTTCGCGGACATCCATCATAGGTTACTCACAGTATTGATAAAATTGCGCGATTATAGCGAAGATGGACTAAAAAACTTTTATAAAACTTCCGTGATCCAATACAAAGAGCCGTTCCGAAGGCAGTAGTGCCGAGAGGAACGTAGCGTTTTTGGATCACGGTATGCTCTTTTGGTACTTTTCGGCTAAACAGAAAAGTACATAATATTTTTCTAAATAGTTGACATAAAAGTATAGAAACGATATTATTTTTATATCTAAAAACAAAAAAAAGTGAGAACCTCATCGTGACCTTTGAGTACGATCCTGATAAAAGTAGCTCCAACCTACACAAGCACGGTATCGACTTCGAAGAAGCACAGTTATTATGGGGTGATCCCAATGCACTGGAAATACAAGCCAAAAGCGATAGCGAAAGCCGTTTTGCACTTATCGGCAAGATAGAAGACAAAGTTTGGATCGCGTTTTATACTTATCGCGGTGATAGCGTTCGGTTGATTTCAGTGCGCAGAACACGAGAAAATGAAAAAAGGATTTATGATGAAAGCTGAAGAATTAGACGAACTGTTTGACTCAGGCGAAGATATAAGTGAGCATCTTGATCTCACTTCTGCTAAACGGATCGGAACACAACCGAAAAAGGTAAATGTCGATTTTCCCGAATGGATCGTCAATGCGCTCGACATCGAAGCTAAAAAGATCGGGGTGACACGCCAATCGATTATCAAGGTTTGGATAGCAGAGCGGTTAAAAGCGGAACAGACGCATAAGGCGAGCTGATAGGGTTTCCGTTCGTGGTGAGTTCACGTGCCCTTTGGGTATGTCGAACCATGAACACCCTTCGACAAGCTCAGGGCGAACGGGGATGGATTCCGTGTCGTGGCACGGAATGACGGGAGAGTTACGAAAACGCCCGATTAAGCGCACTAAACATCGCTTTAATCGAGGCAACCGTGATATCGTTATCACACCCTACCCCGAAAAATTTCTCCAAACTCTCCGTCTGAATCTCGATATACGCGACCGCTTCGGCGCTGGAGAGCTCTCCGCGTGAATGCTCGCTGTAGGAAAGGATTTTAAAGTTGTGAGAATATTCCACCATCAACGCATTTTTACACGCATCGATCGGACCGTTCCCCTGCCCTTCGCTTCGGATGACTTTGCCGTTATGGGTGTATTCCAACACACATTTGGCGGAGTGCTCTTTGGCACTCTCAGAGATCACCGAATAGTCCACAAACTCGATGTCATGCGGTTCACCGAAATAGGTTTTCTCGAAGATGTCCAAAATCTCTTCGGAGGTGAGTTCGCGCCCCGCTTCGTCCGTAACACGCTGAACGATAGTTCCGATTTCAGGGTGCATTTTCTTCGGCAAGGAATAGCCGAATTTATCTTCGAGGACGTACGCGACGCCCCCTTTGCCCGATTGGGAGTTGATACGGATAATCCCCTCGTAGTTGCGCCCCACATCCTGAGGATCGATAGGGAGATACGGCACTTCCCAAAATTCACTTTCTTCTAAATTTGAAGTACCTATAAAAAGTTTTTTCGCACGCTGATAGGCCAACCCTTTGTTGATCGCATCTTGGTGGGAGCCTGAAAACGCCGTGTAAACAAGCTCTCCCACATACGGATGGCGCTCATGGGTTTTCATATCGGTACACTCTTCGACGACCCGTACAACCGTCTCCAAATCGCTGAAATCCAACTCCGGATCGACCCCTTGGGTATACATGTTCAATGCCAACGTGATGATATCGACGTTTCCGGTACGCTCGCCGTTGCTGAGCAATGTCCCCTCGACACGGTCCGCTCCCGCCAACAACGCCAACTCCGTCGCGGCAACGGAGGTTCCGCGGTCGTTATGGGTGTGCGTCGAGATCAACACGTGCTCACGGTTACTCAAGTGGCGGCTCATCCACTCGATCTGATCGGCATAGACGTTCGGCGTCGCCATCTCGACCGTTGCGGGGAGGTTAATCACCACTTTGCGGGTCTCGCTGATCCCCCATCGATCCGTTACGGCGTTACAGATACGGGCGGCGAATTCCAACTCCGTCCCCGTAAAACTCTCCGGAGAGTATTCGAGCATGATCTCGCCGTCGTGCTTTTCCGCACGCGCTTTGACCATATCGACACCCTCTAACGCCAACGCGATAATCTCATCTTGCTCTTTGCCGAATACGATTTTACGCTGTGCCACCGAGGTGGAGTTGTATAAATGGACAATCGCTTTTTTAACCCCCGCTAACGCTTCGAACGTTTTATCAATTAGATGTTCGCGTGCTTGGACGAGGACCTGAACCGTCACGTCATCGGGAATCAGTTTTTGCTCGACCAAAGTGCGTAAAAAATCAAACTCCACTTTCGACGCGGAGGGGAATCCCACTTCGATGTTTTTAAATCCGAGTTTCAGCAAGAGTTTGAAAAGAGAAAGTTTTTGATCCAAATTCATCGGGGTGATCAACGCCTGGTTTCCGTCGCGAAGATCGACACTGCACCAGATAGGGGCGTGCTTGATGGTTTTAGTAGGCCAAACGCGGTTTGGCAAATCAACTTGAGGATACGGGCGGTATTTGCCCATTGACGCATGTTTCATTTGAGGCTCCATTGAAAATTCTCTTCTCATTTACCCTTGCTGGGTGTAAATGAATAGCGTGATTATAGCGCAAAGCACGTTGAGGTCATTAAACATTAAGCATAATTTGATGATAATGTTTTATCAGCATCCTAAAAAACGGGATGTATTTTAGCTTAGGAGTTGTCATTCACATGAAACGTCGTGCATTTACCCTTATCGAACTCATCATGGTTATTGTCATTATCGGAGTATTGGCGGCAGTTGCTATTCCGAAATACAAGAACTTACAGCAAAACGCGGAAGTCAAGGCCCTCATTAAAACGACCATGGATACCGTATCAAGTGCTGCCAATGCCGCTGTCAATCAAGTCGGATTAGAAAATAACACGACCTATAAATTGCAAGATCTTGTAAAAGTCTCCGGTAAAGGGTGGACATACAATGCAGCGGATACAAACGGTACCTATACGTATGTCACGACCAAAGGGATCGTTTCAACCATCAGACTGAATTCAGATACTAGAAGCATAACCTATATGATCGAGTGTAGCAATTTCGTCGATTCTATCAGCCAAGAAAAATGTTTGAGCGATTTAAATGTTACGTCAAAAGCAGGTGCAGATTTTAACGAGACAACTACGTATTAATATGAAATTGCGAGAAGGCTTTACCCTCATAGAGCTTATTCTCGTGATCGTTATTATCGGAATTCTCTCAACCGTGGCGATTCCGAAGTTTTCTAACCTTATCGATAACTCCAAAATTGCTTCCGAACTCTCAACCTCCGCTTCCGTACAAAGTGCCATCGATGCGACACACGGAGAATGGATCACTAACAGCTGCCCGTTTATCTGGGGAAATGAACAAAACTCTACTCTGCTGAATACTGAGGGATATCCTGATGCGGCCGACATGGGCGACACCGCCAATCCTTTTAAATATATCCTCAAAAATGCCGATAACGGTGACTGGATACGAAATGACGCTTTCTCCCCTCCCCGTTACTACGGTCCCGCTACGAACGGAGGGACCAAAGATCGCAATTTAGCGCATAAGCCGGAGGGGAACGATTATTGGGAATACAATGCAACCGTAGGGACATTTAAGCTGATCGAGCCGTAAAATGGACGTGACTATCTCTCTGTACAACCGTTTCTTTTCTTTTATCGTTCTAGCCGTTTTTTGCATTTTTTCAACCCCCTCGGCCTATGCCGCCAGAACGATTACGGCGGCTACGCTCAACGGAACTTCCTCCGTTACGGTAACCCCTTCCTCTTCCATTACGGCCAGGGTATATGTTACTACCGACGGCACCGGTACCAATAACGACTGGGGATCGACGCAATGGCGTATCGGCAATGGAAGTTATACGTGTGTCAATCACCCCAATCACACCGCTTCAGGCAGCTATACGGAAACGTTTACAATTACCGCCCCCTCAGTCTACGGAACTTACAATGCCGATTTTATTGCCTACCGCAATGATAACTGCAGCCAAGGGGCCAGTAATGTTTATACTTTACGAAACGGGGTAAGCGTATCCCCTCCGCTCAGTACCTGCGGTACCGAAGATTTTACCGAATACAATGCTACCGTTCCCCTCAGTGCGAACTGGAATATTATCACCGCCACAAACTATACCCCCAATGTCCAAAACGGAAGAGTTCTCCTCACCGATACGACGCTGGCTATCTCAAGCGCTATTACCCTCAGAGGGGCTTTGCCCGCCAATAATAATTACCTCGAAATTACCTTTCAGCCGTATGCATACGGCGGCAACGGCGCCGATGGAATGACAATCACCCTCTCCGATGCCGCCGTTACCCCTGCTGCCGGAGCGTTCGGAGGTTCTTTGGGGTACGCGCAAAAAAGCAACCCCGGAAGCGACTGTACGATTCCCGGAGGGTGCCCCGGATTTTCGGGGGGATGGCTCGGATTCGGGCTGGATGAATACGGTAATTTTTCCAATCCTACGGAAGGGAGAATCGGAGGGCCCGGCTTTAGGCCCGATTCAATCAGCATTCGCGGAAACAGCGGTGCCGGATACCCTTACATCAGCGGAACCGCGACATTGACTCCGGGAATCGACGATCCAAGCGGTACCCCCTCCAATCCGAGACCCGGGTATTACTATCGCCTCTTAATCGATACCCGTAACAACGCCACCCTCGTGAGCGTTGAGCGCGATACGGGAAGCGGCTACGTTTCGATCATCCCCTGGATCACTGCGACGCAAGTTGCCGCCGCACCCGAAAACTACCTTCTCAGCCTCACGGCATCTACAGGTGCGGATACCAATTACCATGCAGCGGACAATTTTACCCTCAAAGCCCTCTCCTGCGGAACCGTTCAAATCATCCCCCCCTCCATACGGGGTAATTTTGATGCGTGGGATCCGTTCCGCTCCATCAGCGATCGTTACATCTCTACCAAAATCGTCGGAAAACCGTTTGATGTGACTCTTGCTTCTTTGGATGCCAGCCGTAGTATTTTCCAAGATTATAACGGTACCGTTTGCGCACGGATTGTCAATCTCGCCGATCAAAATCTAACCGGGTGGAATAAACTTCTTTTTAACGGTACGACAAGCGAATCGACAACTTTTACCCTCAATCGTGCCGTTGGTGCCGATGACAGCGCAGTGATCGACATCCACTGGAAAAACGGTGTCAATACCGCGTGCCCTATCACCCTCGAAACCGATACCGCCCGCTCCAGCGACCGTTTTTCCGTACGTCCCGCCTCTTTTGCACTCACCTCTCCCAATGCCGTTGCGGGGAGCGATTTTAATATCACCTTTTCTGCCCCGAATTTTTCCGCACTCTCTTCAGCCGATTACAATGAGAGTGTCGGAAACAGTTTCGATATCACCTATACCGAACACAATATCAGCTGTCCCTTAGGGACATTCAGTCCGGCTATAAACAGCGGATGGACCTTTGCCGACGGAACCAAAATCCGTACCACCCGCTACGACGAGGCGGGAATTGTGGATATTAATATTTCCGATACCGCTAAAGCCTGTATCTCACGCTTTACCCGTGTTGATTGCAGTGATACCAATGCGTATGACGGTACCACGTTTACGGCGAATCTTTTGCCTATCGGATCGGCACATGCGCAGATTACCGTTATACCGCATCATTTTGATCTCAATGCGACACTGCTTAATTCAGGCGGCGGCGCTTTCACCTATCTTTCCCGTGATTTAAATATGTCCTCGCAATTCACTCTAAACGTCACCGCAAAAAACGCAGAGGGGAACACGACCCGCAATTACGATAAAGGGTGTTATGCCAAAAATACGGCACTGACGTTGCTCCACTCAGCGGTTCCCGATCCTCTGAGTAAAATTTTGTATCACGAAAATCTCAGCGACACGGATGGCAATACCACTAAAACCGATCCGGTCGCCCTTGCGTTTGACAAAACCGTTTTTACGCTGGGATCAGCCCCTTTGAATCTTTTAATCAATTTTGACCGCAATCGTGCCCTCGCTTTGAACCCGTTTGATTTCAATATAAGCAATGCCGCACTGAGTGATAGCGACGGCGTCAGCGGGACAACGCTCCCCTCAGGAACAGCGAGCTATCTCTACGGCCGTGCGCGCGCTTATGATATCCGAACCGACCAGTCTTTAGTCCCAAATCCGATTGAGCTTGAAGTCTACAGTACCGTCGCTTCCGGTTACGTAGAGGGGATGCCTCAAAACGTCCTCAAATGGTATCGCAATCTCAACCATAGTTCGGCGGCACAAGGCTCCATCCTCGGCGGGGACGACTATGCAACGACTACTAAGACGGGGGCGTCATCAACCATCAGCATCGACCGCAGCGCTTCTCCCCAAAACGGTCTGCATCCGGTCATCATCTCCAATCCCGATACCCTAACCCATGCCGTCATCCATTTGGAAGTTCCCTCATGGTTATGGTACTCTGCTACCGCCGATTATGATTTCGGGATAAATACAAAATGCAGCCAACACCCCTGTTTTGATTATCAGTTTTTCGGTACCGCACACATTCCGGGCGTATCGAGCGGAACGTTTCAAGGGTCCGATTTTAAAATACTCCCTGCACAAAAAATCATTCAAAAAGGGGTTAAAGTATTTCGATGAAACGCGCCCTAACTTTGATCGAACTGATTCTCTCTATTGTCATTATCGGCATCGTCTTTACCGTTATCCCGCGATTGGTTAGCGCCATGAACCAAACCTCCAAAACGGCGATCGAAGAAGAGGCCATGTATAACGCCATGACCCTCATGGGGGCGATTATCAACCTCCCGTGGGATGAAAACAATACAGAGCACCATCAAATTTTGAACGTTGTGCAAGGCAATCCGGCCTATGAATGCAATACCTCCAGCGGATACCGTATCGGCGGTTTTATCGGGGGGCGCAACTGTATCGAACCGATCGGAACTGACTACAATGCCTCCTCTTTGGGAGCGGAGGGGAGCGATATGAACGATATCGACGACTACACGCTCCCTATCGATGCTGACAGCAACTGCTCCCGAAATGCCGGGAAAATGCTCTATACCCTCACGCCGTCGGTTACGTATGTCACCGATCCCTCGCCCATCGGAACAATGGTGCTCGGTGATCTCAATACCAGTGCCCAGACATCCAGCAATACGAAACATGTGACACTCAAAGTCGGCTATCATATCGACAACAAACACCGCGGATGCATCAGCGTACTTGAATACCACGCTTTTAATATCGGTCAAATCCACATCAATTCACGACCCTGGAACTGAGCATGCGACGCGGATATACCCTCATCGAAATTATTATTACCGTTACCATTATGGGGATACTCTCTATCGGCATGTTTAAAGCGCTGCAGGCACTCACCCTGCGTTCCGAAAAGGCCAAAGCGCTCAGTACCCTCTCCATCGATTCTCAAAGCGCATTGGATCAAATCAGCGTCCTGCTTTACAACCGTATACCGATGTCGGTTGTCGGATTTGATGCCAATGAAACGCCCCCCTATCAGCCGCTGGAAAATGTATCGGGAAAAACGGTTCTTCAGTGGTACGGAGCGGCAAGCGAAAGTTATGAAGCGGGAGAATACAGCAGTTTTGTCGATATGAACCGCTCCGATTTTGCCACGAAAACACTCTATACCCCCGAAACCAATCTCTCCTCCGTACTGAGAACCGAACGGATAAAATGGAACGATCCGACATTCGATCTCTCCAAAATGGTATTGGTTTTTCCGGGCAATACCCTGAACGAATATGGGGTAACCGACAGCCCCGCCAACGGTATTACTATCGCCGCAACGGCGCCCGACACCATTTATGAAAAATACGACCTTGCCGATTCGGCCTATGCGATCACCCGAAAAGAACATGTCCCCTCATGTTTTCTTGATCCCGCATTTGACGGCAATACCCTCTTGCTGTTTTACAATTACCGCCCCTGGAAAGGGGAAAGTTTTTGCGATGGAAACGTAACGGTTCTCGCAACCGGCGTCAACGCTTTCCGAGCCCAAATGCTCAACGGTACGATCCGGCTTGCCATCGACATGAACCGCTCCATCCGCGGCAGCTCTACACCCGTTCATCTCTCCAAACAAAAGGTGGTGTTCTGATGCGCCGCGCGTTCGGCCTGCCTCAGGTCCTGATGGTCATCCTTTTTCTCGGGGGGATCGTCACGGTGACGATGAAATATGCCGGCATCAATGTAGAGCATTATGCCGACAGCTATTCCCGAGAGTCGGCAGAGCTGTTTATGCAGAGTGCGACGGAAGCGGCACTGTTTCGCATAAGTGCGTATGATCGGAATACAGGAGGATGTATGGGGGAACTTAATATCACCTCATCGGACAACAGGTTTCATGCCGACGTCATTATCGAGCGCTATTATCTTGCCGACGGAACGACCTGCAACAATGTACCCACAACGGCGATCCAATACGAACCCTCCAACGGAATGGTCAGTATGAAGGTCATTGTCACCTCCAATAATAGCCACAGCAAAATTCTTCATCCCATCCGCTTAGAACGAAGGAGCTTGCAGCACCCATGAAAAAAGCCTTTTCTATGCTGGAACTTATTTTTGTGATTGTTCTCATGGGGGTACTCAGCAGTATCGGGTTTTATATGTATCGGCCCAATGCCGCTTTACTGGATGCCCAATATACCCTTCTCAAACTCAAAGAGGCCCGCTACCGTGCCATCGGGTATAGCGCTCTGGACCCGTCCGGATGCGTCACCCTCACTAAAACCTCTTTGGAAGGGAATACAACGACGACAAGACATGATATAAAATCGGCCATAACCCATACCGCGCACAACGATACGATTTGTTTCGATGCTCTCGGACGTCCTCATGACACGGGGTTTTCCATTGCTTTGGACACCCTCGCCCATTCAACGATCACTATCGTATTCACCGATTTTTCAGACAATCAGAAAAGCTCCACTATCCGCCTCTTTCCGCAGAGCGGATATGCTATAATAGTTGATAAGAATTAATCACTATTTTGTACAAACAAAGCGGACGAATGCCTCAAGAAAAAATTCTTTACCTAGAGCACGATCGTACTCTGACTTACAGTAACGGCACATTAGTTCAAAGCAGTGTGTCTGACGTCAAAGAACTCTTTGCAGGTGCCGTTGTCCCGCTTGCGCTGTTAAATACCTATACCCTCAAGCTTCCGAATCACTTAAGCGAGGAAGAACAAAAGATTCACGTTGAGATCCAGATGTTCGAAGAGGGGAAGCTCAATAACAACGAAGAGTATACGATTGATTACATCCGCCACGATCTCTTAAGCGAAAACAGCTATTTATTCGAAGTTTTTGCCCTTTCCCATGCAAAAGCCGCCGATTATTTTTCAACGCCTCTGTCACAATCAAAGGTCATCGATCTCATTACCCCGGGATTCATGGTCTATGAATCGCTCTATGAAACCGATTCTCTTCCGAAACACAACGATCTTTTCATCTATCTCGGAGAAGATGAATCGTACGCCGCCATCTACCAAGACGGAACCTATATCGCGCATCGAAGCAGCGAGAGTTTGACGACTCTGGCAGTCGAAACAGGGATGGATCTCGGCACCTTCATATGCAACCTTGCAGAACTCGGAGTCATTGAAGAGCGCTATCCCCCGGATGAGTACGGGAAATGTTCCCTTATACAAGATCGTTTTTCCCGCAATGTAGAACGTTTAGTCCATACCATCAACCATAAGCGGGGGCTGTTCGGACTCACCGATATCACTCACATCTATCTCGATTTTCAGGGAAATACCATTCCGGGGCTCGAAACGATTTTTGATGCGTACGATATTCACAACGTAGAGATCATCCCCCTTTCACGGCCCAATAATCCGCCGAAAGAGCTCCATAATCTTCTGTGTGCGGAATATCTTTCACGACATACCGGCAAAAAAAAGCTGAATCTCTCCCCTTTTAGTCGAAAAGATTTATGGTACAAACGTGAAAGCGGAAAATTTCTAGCTCTCACGGCGGCATCACTGTTTATCGCATTGTCTATACCTCTCACCCTCTCGTGGGTACTGGCCGACAAAGTTGCAGACAAAGAAAAACTGGCCGGCAAACTCGCACAAACGGAACAAGAGACCGCACAGCTTTCCCGTACCCTGAACGAGCAAAATAAACACTTTACTCAGTATCAAAACGAGATACATGCCCTAAACGATGAGATCGTTTTAATCCAAGGCACCCAAGAGACAACCGATCTTATTACTCAAATGCATCTGAAACGCCGACAAATGCTGGCGGACGTCACCTCCGAACTCGGACGCTACCGCTTAGGAACGTTGAAAATAGAGCAAAACGGTTCCAAAGAGATGTCCGTTCAGGTCATTGCGGAGTACCAAAAACGCAACGATATCGCCAAATTGATGAGCGCTTTATACGCACGGGGCTATCAAAACGTGGAAACACGTGAAATCGCTCTGGATAATAAAATGTACAATGCCGTTGTAAAGGTGACGCGATGAACGGTTTTGACAATCGGCTGAGTGCGTTAGATGAGCAGTTAGAGGCTTATGAGCCGTTCAAACGATGGATTATCTACCTTGGCGTAAGCATCGGTATCATCGTTATCAGCTGGGTATCTTTTGCCTCGGATAGGCTCAATGAACTCAAAACGGTTCAAGAAGAGACACGGGCATTGGAGAGCAAAATCAAACAAAATTCGCCCGAAGCGTATCAGAACAAAATTTCCGGACTGAACCGATTACTGAACGACAAAGAGCTCTCCCTTATCGATTTAAAAAATAAGAAAGAACTTCTTTTGCTTCAAATGTCCCAATCAAAAGGATTGGTCTTTGACAATCGTCAATACGCTAATACCCTCGATCTTCTTCTAAAGCGTTCGGTTGAGCTTGGGCTAAACATCGAATCGATGCACTCCGAGGATACCGATGAGGTCTTTTACGGGAGAATAAAGAAATTTAAAACCCTCGTCATCACCGGGAGCGGGAAGTTTCGATCTATTGCCGCTTTTCTCTCGTTCATAGAGGAGCAGAAAACACTGGTCAAAATTGAGAAAATACAAATCCGCTCCGATGAAAAAAATCCCTCGTTCGAAGCGACGGTTTTATATTTAGGAGCGGCACTGTGAACTATTTTTTGCCTCTTTTTACGGTTGCATTGATTGCGGTGAAAGGTATGGGAGGTGAGATGTATGACCCCTTTGCCCAAACGGAAAGTATGAAAAAAAAGCACTCCGCTTCACCTTTGCTCATCCCTCCTCCTCTTATTTTGCCGGCCAAAATATCGGTTCCTACCGTTGTCACGGCGGTTATGAACGATAAAGCATTCATCAACAACCGATGGTACCGCGTAAACGATTCGCTCAACGGTCAAGTCATCGTCTCTATTCAACCCCGCTTTGTATCGCTCAAAGAGGGGAACCGCCTCATCATTCTCGGTGTAGGGAACCAACGTCGCATACTGGGCACAAAGGAAACGCAATGAAATATATCCTCTTAATTTTTTTACTGTCGGCAGGGATTCTGCAAGCCGACAACTGCGCCGCCAAACGTTTTAGTCTGAACGCGTATCAAAATCACGGATCGTCCCTCACCTTGATGGATCTTTTAAGCGATGTTGCCCAGACATGCAATATCAGCGTCGTTTTTGAAGACAGCCGTACCCGCGAGCGGCTGGCACAGCCCTTAGACATGGTTAACCTAAACGATTATACTCTCCCCGAACTTTTCTCCTTTATTTTTGACGAACACAACCTCTTTTACGATTACAATCCCAAAACATCGGTCTTAAAAGTCTCCTATTACAATACCGTCAATCTTAACGTCGACTACATCAATATGGATGAGCTTACCACCCAATCGGTTAAATCGATCAATGTGGGGGTCAGTTCAACCGTCAATAATTCAACGAGCTCCGGTTCTGCTACCGTCGGTACAAACTCCGGTACGAATAGTTCCGGTTCCAATAACGACTCTACTACGGTTACGGCAACATCCTCTTTCACGTTTTGGAATCAGCTGCAAGAACACATTCAGCAAATTCTGAAAATTGATGAAGAGTACAGCGAAACGTACAATAAGACATTGATTAATCGTGACGCCACGATCGTCACCGTTTCAGGGACAAAACGGCAGATTAGCAATGTCGAGCACTATCTTGCGGCACTCAAAAAACGGATGCACCAGCAGGTGATGATCGAAGCGCACCTCATAGAGCTTACCTATAACGACTACAGTTCCATCGGCGTCAACTGGAGCAATTTTTCTCTGGCACTCAACGGAAGCTACACCAACAGTTATAATAATATCGGGACAGTACATCCCGTTTACTCTTTCGGCGTTGATTTCAACCCTACAGGGCTGATCGATTTTCTTAAACAATACGGTGATGTCGAAGTCCTCTCCAACCCGAAAGTATTGACGCTTAGCAATCAGCCCGCCATCATTAACGTCGGCAAACAGCTCAGCTATCTGTATCAAAACGGCAGTATCATCGGTACGACATCGACCCCTACGACCGTCACCAATACGCTCGGGTCGGTCTTTGTCGGACTCACCTTGAATATCATTCCCGAAGTGAGTGAAGACGGCTATATCATCATGCGGATCAATCCCGTCTCCAGCGAATTGCTGACCGATTCCGAGCTCAGTTCCTCTTCTTCGCAAACGTCCCAGACGCAGAGCGATCGTGTTATGCCGCCCGATACCCGCGTCAAACAAATGAGTTCCATCGTAAAAGTCAAAGATTCTCAAAAAGTGCTGATCGGCGGATTGATTGAGAAGAAAAACTATCGTAATGAGACAAAAGTTCCGCTATTAGGGGATATCCCCCTTTTTGGAAAATTGTTTCACAATACCACCGATACGATTCGCAAAAGCGAACTTTTCATTCTCATTACCCCTATCCTTGTCAAACAGGATATTTTCCCATCCATTGACGATGCACTTTTAAAACGGACCAATTAATATGTCCAAATGGCTTGAAGCAGCGGATCGGTTTGAAGAGAGACAAGAGAGCGGTGACTATTTTGAAATGCAAAGCGCCCTTGAAGCAATAGCAAAAATTGAGAAACTGCTGCAAAACAGTTTTCGTCAGCTTATCTTTCTGACCGGTGAACCCGGCAGCGGCAAAACATTTCTTCTGAAACTTCTTTGCGCCCGATGGTCCGATCAGCGCCATATCATCTTTCTTGAAACGCCGTTTATGACCCCTATTAATCTGCTCCATCAGCTTATTCGGCAAAAAGGGGCAACTCCGCAGGGGGAGGAGATCGAACCGCTTCGCCATCAGGCAACCGAACTTTACAAAGGGACAGACCACCTGATACTGCTCGATGAAGCACAATTGCTCAGTACCGAAATGAGAGAATTTATCCGTATGCTGAGCGATACGAAAGGGTTTTGGTTTCTCCTTGCGATGCATCGGAGCGAGGGGGAAGCCATATTGCGTTCACCCCATTTCAAAAGCCGCCCGCACCGTGTCATCGAGCTTTTTGAGCTTACCCCAATCGAATGTAAAAATTATCTTCATCGAGAACTGATTAAAATTGATTATTCGGAAATCATGGATGAATTGAGTCCCAAACTTATCGCCCAAGCCCATCAAATCAGCGGCGGTAATTTTCGAAATCTCAAAAAACTTTTTTACCACTTTTTTCATCTATTGCACTACACCCATATCCATAAAAAAACTAACTATCTTCGCCCCTCATCGTGCACTATCACGATGGCAGCTATGAGTGCGGAGCTGATCAATGATTGATAATTTTGATCAATTGGTAGAACGGTGCACTGCCAAACGGCGGAAACGGATGATCCGTATTTCATTGTGGATTTCAGGAACTATTCTCATCCTTATCGCCATAACGGCTGCAACAATACAATACTCAGCCGACTCAAATATCCCGGCAGTTTCCAAACCGATTCCCCATCCGCTCACTTCCGATACAACTCCATCACCGGGGGCGCTTGCAATACCAAAGTCATCCTTGCCGCCTCAGGATTTCTCTAAAAACAGAGCCTACGTCGTGCAGCTCACCTCCAGCAAATCGTTTGATGACGTCAATGCGACACGCCGCCGTCTTCCCGAAAGATACCGTTCAAGCCTGGCTATTTACTATATCAACGGATTTTATACGCTCCGCTACATCGATATCTACGACCGTGAATCGATCCCTCAGGTTGTCGCCTATTTCCACGCGGCAGGGTTCCCCTCGGCCACCGTATACGAATACAATCCGGATCGTATCACAATCTCATCGGCGGTTAAGCCCTCCCGTGCTTCGACCAAAACCAAACCGATTTCGGCCCCCGTATTACAGGATGTACCCGTACCTATCACGCTGCCTCCATTGCCCGTCCAATCGGCGGTTGCCAAAACCATACCCGCGAACAGGCTTCTGAGCGTGCAATCTTCGATTAAAAATACGACTCAGGATTTCATCAACCTATACAACGCGAACCCAAAATACGAAACCGCTCTTGCCGTAGCCCGCAGTTTTTACATCAAAGAGAATTTTGTCAATGCGGCGTTTTGGGCCAAAAAAGCCAATCAGATGAACCGGGAAGGGGAAGAAGCATGGCTTTTGTATGCCAAATCGACGTATACGCAAGGGCATACCAAAGAAGCGATAGCGATTTTGGAACTCTATCTGAATTACAAAGATTCCAAAGCGGCGGCAGAATTGATCAAAACATGGAGATAACATGATACGACAACAAATACATCTCGGAGATTTGTTGATACAAAAAGGGTTAATCAGCGAAAAACAGCTCTTTCATGCCCTCGATAAACAAAAAGAATCCGGATTTTTAAAGAAATTGGGAGAAATTCTTGTCGATGAAGGGTATATTTCCCAAAAAGAGATGGCCATTGTTCTCTCCAAACAGCTTAATATCGAATTTATCGATTTGTACGGTCAAAAAATCGATTTTCGCTCTTTGGACCGCTTCTCGTTTCCGCTACTGCTTCGCGCCAACGCCATCCCGTTCAAAGAAGACGACGATTATATCTATATTGCGACATCCGACCCGCTAAACTATGATGATCTGGAACTTCTCGAACGCAATGTCGCAACCAAACCGATCAAAATATTTCTGGCGTTCAGTGCCGATATCAAACATATCTTTCAGCGTCTTGAGATTATCAAAAAAACCGATACTATCGCTCTGGAAATCAAACATGAAATCCATAACGAGTCGACCAAAGGGAACGATTCCGAGTCCAGTGCGGTCATGCAGCTGATTTTTCTCATTATCAAAGACGGTATCCTGCGACGCGCCAGCGACCTTCACATCGAACCCGATGCCCAAAACATGTCGGTACGGACGCGCGTTGACGGAATACTTCAAGAAACGTTCGTATTTGATCTGGATATCTATACGGCGCTCATTTCACGAATAAAACTGCTGGGAAATCTCGATATATCCGAACGTCGCAAAGCGCAGGACGGAAGGTTCAGTCTGCAGATCGGAAACAGCCGATACGATTTTCGTCTCTCCAGTACCCCGACGCTGTTTGGCGAATCGATCGTTATGCGTATTCTTGACCAGCAAAAAATTCTCATGAATCTGCATGAGCTCGGATTTGAAAACAAGAATTTGGAACTTTTTAATGAAATCATCCATTCCCCGTTCGGTATTGTCCTTATTACGGGACCTACCGGAAGCGGAAAAACGACAACGCTTTATGCGGCTCTAAACGAAATCAAAAGTATTGAAAATAAAGTATTGACCATTGAAGATCCGATCGAATATCAGCTCCCCCTCGTACAACAGGTTCAGGTCAACGACCGAATCGGATTCGGGTTCAATGAAGCGCTCAAATCTTTTCTCCGTCAAGATCCGGATATTATACTCATCGGAGAAATCCGGGATTTCGAAACGCTTAACTCTGCGGCTCAGGCTTCACTTACGGGGCACCTTGTCTTTTCGACGCTGCATACCAATGATGCCCCGAGTGCTGTCGGACGGATGGTTCAAATGGGGCTGCAACCCTATCTTATTGCCGATTCACTGGTCGGTATCGTCGCCCAAAGACTTGTCAGAAAAATATGTCCTGAGTGCAAAACGGAAGTAAAACCCCACAAAAATCTCTTAAAACGGGTAGAAACATTAATCAGCGGCAACGCAACCTTTTACACGGGAAAAGGGTGCCCAAAATGTTCCAATACGGGATACAGCGGACGTACCCTTATCTCTGAAATTTTGGTTCTGAACGAAGAAATTTCCATCATGGTATCCAACGGAGCGTCCAAATACGACTTGGCACACTATGCCCAGGAACACACCGGATATGAACCGATGATCGTTGACGGGCTCAATAAAGTGCTGCAAGGTATCACATCCCTCGATGAAGTGCTGCGGATTACCAAGGAAATATGAGTGAAATTTTTCAAAATTCGCTACAAAGTCGGAAAAAGGAAATTTTCCACGGTCATAGAAGCGATCAATAAAATTGAAGCCCTGAAAAAATTCCGGGATCAAAAGCTGGGTGTCCCCCAAAGTATTCACGAAATATCCGAACCGCTTACTCTAAAATATGAGCGGTATAAACATCACTTCACCGACCCCATTAAAAACAATCGGGTAAAAGACGAACCCTATATCGCTTTTCTCGATCAGCTCTCTGTCATGCTCGATGCCGGCATGCCTATCAACATCTGTTTGGCCGACACGGTCGACAATACCGAAGATCCTATGCTGCAGGCCATATTTTCCGAAATACTGACCAATATTGAAAGCGGTCAAAGCCTGAGTTTTGCCCTCTCAAAATACCAAACGCAGTTGGGAAAACTTACCCTTTCAATGTTTGAGCTGGGGGAACAGACGGGAACCCTGAACATCGCCATCGCAAAACTCTCCACTATTTTTCAACAAATACACCATAATCGTCAAATGCTCAAAAAAGCGACGCGGTATCCTCTTTTCATTATCATTGCGATGTCGATAGCCTTTATCATCGTCATCACGTTCATTGTCCCCCAATTTCAAACTTTTTTTGAACAATCAGGACTCGAACTCCCCTTTCCGACGAAAATTCTTTTGTGGACCGAACATGCAATCCGTATCTATGGCCCCTATATTCTCGGTTTGGCAGTTATCTTGTCCGCTCTATTTAATTATGCCTATTCCAAAATCCCTTCCCTTCGGCTCAAAACCGACCGATACCTGCTAAAAGTCTATATTATAGGCAAAGTGACCCATTATGCCATGATCGGACGTTTCATCTATCTTTTTGATGTTTTGAGTGAAGCCGGCATCCCTATGAATATCTCCTTGGAGATTGCTCTGGGTGTTGTCGAAAACAGTTATATGAAGCAAGAACTTGAAAAAATAGCCGCGGCAATCGAAGACGGCCGCTCTCTCGCACAAGGTTTTAGCGAAACCGGGCAATTTGAGGGGATGATAATCCAAATGATCAAAGCGGGCGAGAGCAGCGGATCATTGGGGAAAATGTTGGAGAAAATCAATCAGGTATACGCCAACCGATATTCGTATATCGTTGATAATATTTCTGTCATGATTGAGCCTGTGCTGATCACGGCTATTGCGGGATTCGTACTGATCTTAGCCTTAGGAATTTTTTTGCCGATGTGGTCCATGGTAGAACTCGCTGGGTAACACATGGAAATTGAAAGCGGAACCGTCATTATCGCATTGATAAGCACCGTTCTCCTTGCGTTAGGTTTTTGGATTATTCATAAAATAACCCACCTGTGATGTCACGGTTCAGATATCCTTCTCGATTTTTTCAATGATATGCAGAGCACCGTTGGATGCGATCAATTTTCCTAACGCTTCGCTTTTCGCCCCGATATCGCTAAGAATCGCTTCTTGGAGCTTGAGCATCAACCCTTCGCTTTGACGTTCGCACCACCCGGCGTTATGATCGATAATATAGCGGGCGTTGTGGTACTGGTGATCGGCCGCCGCATAGGGAAACGGGATAAAAAATGCGGGGATTTTTGCTGCGCACAACTCCCAAAGGGTACTCGCACCCGAACGGCTCACCGCAAAATCGCTCCGCTCGCACAACTCGGCAATCTGAGTCGTAAATCCGTACACTTCCGCCTCAATCCCCAGTTTATGATACTCGCTTCTGACCCGATCTTCCTCTTTGAGGCCGCATTGATGAATAATATGTATCCCTTTGTCCTGAAGCCAAGGGGCGATTTCCAGTGCCAAATCGTTGATAAACTTCGCCCCTTGCGATCCTCCTAAAAAAATGACGGTTTTAACCTCGCTTCGGATGCGGGCATTCTCGAAATAACGGGGATTGACAGGATAATCGCAATGATTTTCCCCCTCTTCGTAGGAGCTGAAAAATTGTTTCGCGTACGGCCGAAGCAATCGGTTGAGTTTTCCGGTGACCGCATTTTGTTCGTGTATATACAAAGGGGTCCCCGAGACGACTGCCGCCATTGCTGCCGGGGCCGCCGAAAATCCTCCGACGCTTACCACCGCATCGGCATGAAAAGAGCGAATCAGAGAACGTGACGCTACAAGGGCTTTAAACACTTTCCAAAGCGCTGCGAGCTTTCCGAACCCCGATTTATTAACGACACCCGTCGTCTCCAGAAAATGGACCTCATCAAATAGGGTACTGTCGGCAAACCACTGACGGTCCTGCCCCGACGTTGAACCGATAAACATCACAGTATGACCGCGTGAGCGTGCTGTTTCTGCCAAAGAGAGGGCAATGACCAAATGTCCTCCTGTACCGCCGCCGGTAAATATAAGATTCATCTTTCACTCTCCTCTAATGGCATTTGGCTGTGATGTGATCTTGTTGTCTCCGCGCTTTCGTGATGATGCATAGCCCCCTGTGCAGTGTAATGCCCCTGCATCGGCGTGTGCTTTTTAGGATCTATTTTGTGATGAATTTTTTTAGAAATCATCAACACCATACCGATTCCGACGGATGATGCCAGCATTGCCGAACCTCCGTAACTCAAAAACGGAACGGATATCCCTTTAATCGGAGTCAATCCGCTGATTCCGTACGCATTGATGATAAACGCAAAGGTGATCAGCAAACCTACCCCCAGGCTAAAAAGATAGGCCGCATCGTTATGAGAGCGATTGGCGATTTTAAAAAGACGCTGCAGCAATAATATAAAAATCATGGTAACGACAAAAACGCCGAAAAAGCCGAACTCTTCGGCAATCCCTGCCAGAACAAAGTCGGTATGCACTTCACTCAAAAACCCCAGTTTAAAGGTTCCGCCCCCCAACCCCGTACCGAAAAGACCGCCGTTATGAATCGCATTAAGCGAATGGCCGATCTGATATGCCTCTTCGGCATTATCGATCCGCAAATGTCTGGCAATCGATTCGGGAAAAAAAGCAAGAATAGTGTTTTGAGCCGATGCCCACCATGATAAAATACGGTTAATCCGGTGTTCGGAAGTGACAATCAGAAAAATAAACGATGCCAGCGCTCCCAAAATCAGTGTCATAAAAAAGCGAAAACTGCTCCCGGCAAAAAAGAGCATGAACGCCAATGTCAATGCAAGAACGATAACCTGCCCCAAATCGTTTTGCAAAAATGCGATCAGAAACATGACCAGTACAAAGATTGCCGCATAGGGAGCTACCCGTTTAAACTCTTCCATCACCCCCATGTTCGCATGGTGACCGAGCTTTCTAGAGAAACTCCACGCCAAAAAGTAAACAAATCCGACTTTAAAAAACTCTACCGGAGCAAGGGAGAAGCCGAACAGTCTGATCCACCGTTTGGCCCCTCCTACTTCGCTCACCAAGGATGCCGGGAGAAACGGCATGACCAGCATCAGAACAACCCCTCCGAAAAACAGCGTGAGCCCTAAACGATGGAGCCAAACGTCGGGATCGAGCTGAGCTAGCATCCACATGATGAGAATAGAAATCACCGCAACGATCAATTCACGCATGACGAAATGGAAGCTGTTGTATTCAAATAGCACGACGGTATACGCCGTCAGTGTATACGAACAAATGACCCCTATCGTAATCAGTGCGGTTGTCAAAAGAAATAATTTTTTATCCGGCATACTACTTACTTAATATTAAAACGCTATTGCAAAACTTTTTCCGCACTAGCTAAAACCGACCGCAATGATACGGGCACCCTACCTGAAAGCCGGCGAACGACAGACAAACCGTTATCTCTTGCGAGACAGAAAATTTAAATTCTTACTGTATAATTCTTAGAAGTATATCGTTCTTTCCAAAAGAGTTCGATAAAAGCAAATTGGTATATTTTTTGCTTTAGTGTTTCCGATAAACTTGAGTGAAAGGGGAATGGGTATGGGAGTCAAGGTTTCACGCGCACATGATTTGATGCAAAGTGCCATGGATTACCGTGCGGCGCGTCAGGATATGATCTCCGGTAATATCGCCAATGCCGATACCCCTTTCTATCGCCCTAGAGATATCAGTTTCGAAGATACGCTGGCGCAAAAAAGCGCCCAAATCTTCGGCGATAGATCACAAACGCTTAAGATGGCCCATACCAACGGTGCCCACCTTGACGGAATCGATACGGCTTCTTCAGCTCCGACCATGTTTTTTCGAGACGGGCATATGGCGCGTAATGACGGAAACAGTGTCGATTTAGATGTAGAATCGACCGAAATGGCAAAAAACTCTACGATGTTTAATGCCCTCACCGCAGCACTTAAAAAAGATTCCGCTTTGTTCAAAAGCGTCATAGACGCTTCGAGCAAAACATCGTAAGGACTAAATGATGGCATTCTTAAACAGCTTTGATATCAGCGGATACGGACTCTCCGCACAGCGTGTCCGTGTCAATACGATCAGTGCCAATATTGCCAATGCCCAAACTACCCGTACGAATGAGGGCGGCCCTTATCGACGTCAAGAAGTCATTTTTAAAGCGGTTGATTTCAATAAAGTGTATAATAAAGCATTGGAAAACGAAACTTCCTCCTTGGAGTACAGTGACCCGTTGAAAGAGGGATTGGCGGGGCTCAAACCGAATCCGGCCATTATGAGCGTCGTCATTGACAAAATCGTGCGCGACGACCAAGCACCGAAGATGAAATACGACCCTTCGCACCCCGATGCGGACGCAAAAGGATACGTTGCCTATCCGAATATTAATCCTGTCGTCGAAATGGCCGATTTAGTCGAAGCAACACGTTCGTATCAAGCAAACGTTGCCGCATTCGAAAGTGCCAAAAATATGGCCGGCAGTGCAATCAGCATTTTGCAGAACTAAGTAAGGACAAACAATTATGACTAACATTCACTCGCTTAAATCGCTTTCAACCGCCGATTTACTGGCTAATAAAAGCGGTAATGCGGTCGAAGGTAGCAGCACCGATTTTGCGCAAGAGCTTAAAAACGCCCTCGGAAATGTCAACCAAATGCAAGTTGACGGCGAGAGGGCGATGAGCGATATCGCGACCGGAAGCGTCAAAGACCTCCACCAAGCGGCGATTGCGATCGACAAAGCCGAAATCAGTATGAAATTAATGCTCGAAGTACGAAACAAGGCGCTTAACGCCTATAAAGAAATTACCCGAACGCAAATGTGATTTAATCTTCTCAGATGCGCCATTCCAATAAATCTAAAAAGATACTTGCCCTTTTTCTCCTCCTGATGTTCGGTTTCGTCATCTTTTTGACGGTCATGCTCTATACGGCCGTGCATAAGCGGGACATCCCCTCTATCTATTCCGAAGATTCGGCCAAAGCTCAGCGCGGCTCCATCATCAGTGCAGACGGATTTCATATCGCCACGACCCAAAAATTGTATAAAGCGGTCGTCAACACCCGCAATATCGATCCGGGTAAAGAGGAGCTGTTCGTTCAGCTTTTCAGTATCTACAGCGGAATGGATCCCAAAGAGATCAAAGAGCGCCTCCATACCCGAAAAGGCTCGGTGACACTCAGCTATCACATCAGCCCCAAAGAGGCAATGTACCTTAAAACCCTCGCATTCGAACTTCGCCGCCTCGGTGTCTTTATCGAGTACGAAACTCCGGATGGAGACCGTATTTTGCAGGGACTGAACATTTTGGAGAGCGGTGAAGCGCGTCAATACCCTTACGGCAATCTCCTCACTCCCCTTTTAGGCTATCCGCGCAAAATCGAAGAGGAAGGGTATACCCGTGTTTACGGGATCAAAGGGCTGGAGAAATTTTTTGACGAGGAACTCAATCCTCAGCAAAATAAAACCCAAAAAGCACTTCGCGATGTCAACGGCTATCTGATTTTGAATAAACAAAGTGACGTTAAGCGCCAAATTAACGGCTTGACCGTGAAGCTTAATATCCCGATTTTGCTTCAATCCAGAGTGGAAATCATAACGGATCAGATTAAACAAAAGCTTCAGGCCGATGAAATTATCGCCACCGTCATGGAGTCCAAAACGGGAAAAATTATCGCACTGGCAAGTTCCAACCGTTTTGATCCGAACCACATTCGAATTCAGGATTATCCCTCTCTCAATGCCAATGTTATCGAATACAGCTACGAGCCGGGTTCCGTTATCAAACCGATTATTTTTTCCCTTATGCTCGATCGCGGTCTGATCAACCCTTACGATATGGTCAACGGGCATAACGGACGTTTTACGATGGGTACGAAAACGATTGTTGACGAACATGCCTTTAGTATGCTCAGTGCTGAGGATGTCCTTGTATACTCCTCGAATATCGGAATTGCCCAATTGGCACAGAAGCTTAACGGTGTTGAATTTACCGAAGGGCTGAAACGGTTCGGATTTACCCATTTCAGCGGCATTGACCTGCCGTACGAAAAACGGGGGTCAGTCCCCTCATCCGCACAACTCAATAATTATCTCTACAAAGCGATTACCGCGTACGGCTACGGGATGCGTGCAAATCCCATGCAGTTGGTAAAAGCATTCAATGTGTTTAATAACGGAGGAAAACTCATCAACCCGATGGTTGTCGAAGCCCTTTATGACGATAACGGCCGCATCATTCCGATGCAGATACAGGCTCCTACTCAGGTTATCGCTCCCGCCACCGCCGAACGGATGAAGCAGATTCTCATTAAAACGGTCAATGTCGGAACGGGAACAATCGCTAAAACGCCGGGCTTGGAAGTGGGAGGAAAAACGGGAACGGCGCATATCGCCAAAAATGGGGCTTACGTCAACAGCTACCACACCTCGTTTATCGGATTTGCCAATGATTCAAAACATAACTATACGATCGGCATCACCGTTATTGAACCGCGTACCGTCTATTTTGCTTCCATTACCGCCGTACCTGTTTTTAAAGCGATCGTCGATTTGATGGTAGAGGAGAAATATCTTACTCCCGACCCGGCTGCTGCAGCGGCTGCAGCGGCGGCGTCAGAGCCCTCAAATGCGGAGTCTACACACCTTTAAGGGCTTTTTGAACGATTGAGGTGACCTCTTTGTCAAATAGATGGTGTTTTTCGATTCCCCATACTTCGATAACTGCTTCCCCTTTGACGAATAATTTGCGTTTCGACTGTAAAATGGCCAAAATTCGGTTATCGGTCAGCCGCTTGGGATCAACACGAAATTCCAAAGGGAGCGTTTTTTGAGCTCCTGAGGGGACCAAAATCGATTTGGAAACGCCCGTATTCGCTTCCCCTTTCGCAATAACCTCTTTTTCATCTTCCAGTGTATAGGTCAGACTTACGATCTTGATGTCACTGTGCCATTTGTTGGTGAGCTTTAAATCGCTGCCGAGCCGAATTTCGCCCTGTTTTGTCGGAATTCCCAAGAGTGAGAGAACCCCGAGTATCATTTCCGTCCGGGAATTTTCCCATCGTATATTTCCCTGAGGCTCGATCAAAATATCGTTCCCGATCTTCGGTGCACACCCGCCGATTAACAGTGCGGCTAAAGCTAACGGAAAAAAATGTTTCATTTTACATCCATACGTTATCGATTAAGCGTGTCGTTCCAACCCTTGCCGCAACCAGTATGATCGTATTTCCGAGCACGACTTTCTCAATCGATTCAAACGCCCTGTTGACGATCGCAACGTACTCGACGTCCAGCGGAGTGAGAATACTTTCCATATTCGCTTTGATATCGCTACTGCTCAGATTGCCCTGCATTACCATCTTCGTCGCACTTTTAAGGGCGGCAGAGAGTTTCAGCGCCTCTTGGCGTTCGCTTGGGCTCAAATAAACATTACGGGATGAGAGTGCCAGTCCGTCTGGTTCTCGTACCGTCTCCATCGGAACGATCTCGACATCCATAAAAAAATTATTGACCATCTGGGTAATCATGGCAAGCTGCTGCGCATCTTTCTTCCCGAAATAAGCCCGTGTCGGACGGACGATATTGAACAGCTTCATAACCACCGTCAGTACCCCGTCAAAATGCCCCGGGCGTGAAGCACCCTCAAGAATAAATCCTCTCACATCGGGAGCCGTGATCCGCACCTCATCATCACCGTACATTGCATTCACATCGGGATAAAAAAGGATATCGACACCGCTGAGAGAACAGATTTTAAAATCGGCCTCTTCGCGGCGGGGATATTTGCTCAAATCCTCACCCGGCAAAAATTGGGTCGGATTCACGAAGATCGAGACAACCACCGTATCGTTGCCCTTTCGTGCAGCATCGATAAGGGTGCGATGACCGATATGAAGCGCCCCCATCGTCGGAACAAATCCGACCGATCCGGTTTTAGTCTCAAGTGCATCTTTAAGTTCTTGCGCGGATCGTGCGATAATCATCGTTTTAAGCCTCTATAGAATATAATTGGCATTATACAATCTATTTGACGCTCAAATTTTGAATACATTCAAAATTAGGTCTTCAGCAGACGGCTCAAGCGACTAGTCGCTTTTTAATACTATACACAAATTTAAAAGGTCTTTTCTTCTATGGATCATTACGAATATACCGAATTACTAAAAACACTTAATACCAAAATGCAAAACGTCACCGGTGTTGTCCGCCCGCAAGAGATCAGTGCGCGTTTGAGCGAAATCGAAGCGCTGGAAAATTCGGACGGCTTTTGGAACGATGCAGCTGCCGCAGGGGTCATCCAAAAAGAGAAAACTCAGCTTGAACGCCGTTTGGCAAAATACTCCAAAACGTTCAATACGCTTGGTGACGCCGTCGATTTATACGACATGGCAAAAGAAGAAGGGGATGATGAGACCATCGAATCCCTTTTTGCCGATGCGGGAGCATTGGAAAATAATGTCAAATCGATGGAAGTTGAAGTTCTCCTTTCCGGCGAACACGACAGCCATAACGCTATCGTCACTATCCACCCCGGTGCAGGGGGAACTGAGTCTCAAGACTGGGCATCGATGTTATTGCGCATGTACACCCGCTGGGCGGAACGACATGATTTTACCGTCGAGATACTCGACTACCAAGCCGGGGAAGAGGCGGGAATCAAAGATGCCGCGCTCCTTATCAAAGGGGTCAATGTCTACGGGTATCTGAAAAACGAAAACGGTATCCACCGCCTGGTTCGCATCAGCCCTTACGACTCGGCAGCCAAACGCCATACCAGTTTCACCTCGGTCATGGTCTCTCCCGAACTGGACGATGATATCGAAATCGAAATCGAAGACCGCGATATCCGTATCGATACCTACCGTGCATCGGGCGCGGGAGGGCAGCACGTCAATAAAACCGAATCGGCGATCCGGATCACCCATATCCCGAGCGGGATCGTCGTTCAATGCCAAAATGACCGAAGCCAGCATAAAAACAAAGCAACGGCGTTCAAAATGCTCAAATCCCGCCTCTATGAATTAGAGATGGAGAAACAGCAAGCAGCCGTTGACGGAGTCGAAAAAAGTGAAAACGGCTGGGGGCATCAGATCAGGTCCTATGTTTTAGCCCCGTATCAACAGGTCAAAGATACCCGTTCGGGAATCCCTTATTCCAACATCAGCAACATCCTCGACGGCGATATCGATGAGATGATTGAAGGTGTTCTTATCGCCCTCAGCCGCAAAGATGACGACGAATAATACCAATGCCATCATAAAAGAGTGTGCGCTCCATGAGCCGTGCTCTTATATAGCGGGAAAATCCCAGAGTATTCACTATAAAATAATTCATGAATGCACGAAAGAGCAATGCGAAGCGCTCATCCTCCGAGGCTGGCGGCGGTTCGGATCGATGTATTTTCGCCCCATCTGTCAAGATTGCCGTGCGTGTGAAAGTCTGAAAATAGATGTCAATCGTTATAATTTCAAAAAATCCGACCGCCGAATCCTACGAAAAAATGCCCATCTCACTACGGTTATACGCCAACCTACCCTTACCCGCGAGCATCTGAATCTCTTTGACCGCTATCACCGATACAAACACCATACCCGAAGCTGGGATGCCCCGAAAAGCGATCCGAAAAACTACTACGCATCCTTTGTTCAGGGGCATGGCGATTTCGGTTTTGAAGTGCTCTACTTTGAGGGGGATAAACTCATCGCCGTCGATCTGGTCGATATACTCGAAGAGGGGATCAGCGCTTTGTATTGTTATTACGATCCTGACCACGCCAATCAATCGCTCGGGCGCTATACCCTGTTGCAGCAAATCGAATTTGCCCGTCGCCTTGGACTTAAATGGATCTATTTAGGCTATTACGTCGAGGAGTGCCAAAGTTTAGCCTACAAGGCGGACTATACCCCATCTTTGGAACTTTTAGGGAGACCCGAAGAGGATGAGATTCCGATTTGGAAAGAGATAGGCCATGAAAACGATCCCCTTTAACGCATCCACGCTCGCCCCTTCCAAAATCGTCTGCATCGGACGCAACTACGTCGAACACATCCGTGAGCTAAACAACGAGATCCCCTCTTCCATGGTCGTATTCAACAAACCCAATTCCGCCGTTACGAATAGACTCCGTTTTATCACTCCCGACACCCGATTCGAGGGAGAAATCTGTTTTCTCATTATGGGGGGAACCATTGCGGGAATCGGATTCGGACTGGACCTGACCAAAGCGGAACTCCAAAATCATCTCAAATCCAAAGGGCTTCCGTGGGAAAGGGCCAAAGGATTTGACGGTTCTGCCGTTTTAGGTGAATTTGTCCCTTTTAGCGGCAATGTCGAAGAATTGCGTATGACACTTCATATCAACGGCTCTCTTATTCAGGAAGCAACCTATGATCTGATGATTTACAAGCCCCGTGAAATGATTGAAGAGATTAAAAGCTTTATGAGTTTTGAAGACGGCGATATTATTATGAGCGGCACCCCCAAAGGGGTCAATACCTACGCCCTCGGCGATAGCTTTGTCGGACGGATTTACAGTAAAGATCGGTTGTTAGTGGAAAGCCGATGGAGAGTCAAATCCTGATTCACCTAAATACCAATTCAATTCTAAAATAGAATTCATCATGTATTATTGAATAATCGAATCCGATTTCGTGACTCAACCGTTTCAATATTTTTTCTCCTATCTTGGAGCTAAACAAGTACTTCTCATTCCCTATCTGATTACCTATCCAAAGCTTTCTTTCCAACGGATTACCCCCGATTTCTACCGTACTGCCCTCTTTTGCATACGTAATAGCATTTTCAAGCAAGGCACCTAACACTTTAAAAAGTAATTTTTCTGAGGCTACGACACGGAAGGTTTCTTTCGGAAGCTGTAACATAAGTTTTTTGCGTTGAATCAAAATCCCCATCTTTGTTTCCAGTGTTTTAAACATGTGCATAATTTCGATATCGCTTGCTTCCTCAAAATCTGAACTTTCAAGAAAAAGGACATTTTTAAGTTCTCGTGTCAATCGTTCAATGTCATGCCCAAGATCAATAATGAATTGGCGTTTTGTATAATTATTGCTGGAATCGTAGACATCCAACCGTGATCGCATTAGAGCCAAAGGTGTTTTAAGCTCATGTGCGGCTTCCCTAAACAATTCTGCTTCTTTCAGCCGATATCCTTCCAAACGTTTAACTAAACCGGTAAATGCAGTCGATACCTCTTTTATTTCGCTCGAAGCTTCATCCAGTGACAAGTCAAATTCGCTGTCATTTTTCCATTCTCTTGTCTTTCTGGCTAATACTTCTAAGGGCTTCATATAAAAATCAAGTGTAAAAATAGCGATGAATAAAATGATGATCAAAGAAAGAACATATCGAAAAAGCAAGCGCTGCGTATATTTGTAAGTAGCATTATCAATTTTTCGGTGATCGCTAATAGCATTAAGATAATAGTTATTGGAGAGTTTTATAGACGAAGCGATCAGCTTATCATTTGTTCTATAGGGATTGGGTGATATAACAAAACGTAGCGCATTCACTTCTGAATCACTTAAAATCATTACATTATGCGGAATCTTATAGAGGAAGTTTATATCGCTTGAGGGGGTCAACAGTGTACTGATGTATTCATCACGACTTTCAACCAAAAGATGGGTAAGTACTTTTTCTACTTCCTCTTCTTTTTGCGTATGGATCGCCTTTACCGCAATCAATAAGTTAATACTAAACGCGATGGCAAGGCCGATAGTAAAAATAAGGGAAATGTTGAATTTTAACGACGCCGCCCATTTAAATCGCAATTAAATATCCTCGTGTTTTTATGGTTTTAATGATACCCGGATGAAGCTTACGGCGTATGCGCCCGACAAGTTCATCAATCGCATTAGAGGTGATATTTTCAGGATTGTCATAAAGAGCATCCATAATCTCATTACGAGAAACGATACTTTCGCGTTCCAAAAGATAAAAAAATAACTTTTGTTCATTGCCGCTCAAAAGAACCTCATTGCCGGACTTTTTGATTTTTTTAGCGTGTAGGTCAATTTCAAGTTCTTCAAAAATTTTGACTTTTGGAACATAACGGCGCGACAGTGCAATCAAACGCGCACGCAGTTCTTTGATATCAAACGGCTTTTCTAAATAATCATCCGCACCGAACTCCAAGCCTTGAACTTTTTCATCAATACTTCCCAATGCACTGAGAACTAAAATTCCCATCGACGAATTCTTATGTTTTCCGTAGGTAATGAGTTCTTGTACACAGTCTTTTCCGTGGAACGTTCGATCCACAAGAAAAATCTGGTACGTGTACGCATCGAGATAAACTTTAGCCTCTTGTACATTACCTACAGTATCAATGATCCAATCTTCATTTTGCAAAGAAAGTTTTAACAATTCTAGAAGTTCAGGCTCGTCATCGGCAATCAATATACGCATTTACAACTCTTTTAGCTCATTCATAAATATTTTAATGGTTTTATCTTTTAATTCCCTTTTTATAGCGGCAGAGAGGACAATGGCTTCGGTCTCATGCAAAAAAAGGCGAAACAGTCCAAAATCCCGTCTTGCACTTACTTGTTCCTCCGCACTGATTAAAAAGGCTCCGGCACTGTATCGTTTACACGGGAAAAAATAAAAATCATCATAGCCTTCTTCCAATAACAGATCAACCAACGTGTCTTTATTCGCAATTTCAAAGTAAATATCCATTCCGCTTAAACGCATCATTTCCCCTTTTTGTAAATCATTTTAAATGCAGGCGGAAGAATCAAGAGGGTTAAAATAGTAGATGTAACCAATCCTCCCAATACAACAATGGCCAGCGGTTTTTGAATCTCACTCCCGACACCTGACGCAAATAACAGCGGCAATAGGCCTAAAGCCGCAATAAAGGCGGTCATCAAGACAGGACGAAGCCGTCTGCGAGCACCCTCCTGGACAGCATCGTCAATAGAATAACCGTTCCCTAAGAGCGTATTGAAATAACTCACCATTACGACCCCGTTTAGTACGGCAATCCCAAAAAGGGCAATAAATCCGACAGAGGCCGGAACAGAGAGATACTCTCCGCTGAAATACAACGAAATAATCCCTCCCGTCACTGCAAACGGAATATTGAGCAAAATAAGGGTCGTCGAACTCACCGAACGGAACGTAAAGAATAAAATGAGAAAAATTACTCCGATGCTTATCGGAATAACGGTCATCAATTTTGCGGCTGCACGCTGCTGATTTTCAAATTGCCCGCCGTATACGATACTATACCCTTTCGGAAGTTTCACATTGGTATCGATTTTTTGTTTGGCTTCTTCAACAAATCCGACCAAATCTCGCCCCTCGACGTTAGCGCGGACCGTACTGTATCTTTGTCCGTTTTCACGATCTACTTTTAAAGCGCCTTCACTCGTTTCGATCTGAGCAACGCTCGAAATCGGCACGGAGAATCCGTCACTTAGCGGAAGTTCCAACGATTTGAACAGTTCCATATCTTGAGAAACTTCACCGTTAAATCGCATTAAGACCGGAATTCTTGCATTCTCAATCGAAAGTTCATCAATCTGAACCCCTTCCAAGGCTGTTTTTAAGAAAAGCTCGAGTTCGGCCGTATCGACACCGGTCTTTGCCGATTCCGTCCGGTTCGGTTTAACGCTGAGATAATTGACCCCTTCATTCAGTGTCGTAAAGACTTCCGAAGATCCTTTTATTTCACCCAGTGTATCGGCGATATTTTGACTGAGTTCATTCAGCGTATCAATATCACTTCCATAAATTTTAACAGCCAAATCACCGCGAGAACCTGTCAGCATCTCTGATATCCTCATTTCAATCGGCTGGGTAAAACTAAAACTGATACCCGGAAAGTTTTTGAGGGATGCTTCTATTTTTCGTTTAATTTCGTCTTTATTCTTCGCTTTCCATTGCGTTTGCGGTTTTAGCGTAATAAACGTATCCGTTTGATTTAACCCCATCGGATCAAGACCGAGCTCATCCGAACCGGTTCGTGCGACAATCGTTTCAATTTCCGGAACATGTTCAATGAGAGTCCGTTGTACCGCGAGATTAAGCTCTTTGGATTTTTCAAGCGAAATCGAAGGCGGAGTCTCGATTCCTAAAATGATATCGCCCTCATCCAGCGTCGGCATAAAGCTTTTCCCGACAAAGGCGAATAATGTGAAACTGATGATCAAAAATACAATAGCTCCGGTAAATAGAGCTTTCGTACGTGTCATCGCAAAATGTAGCATCGGTTCATAGAGACGGGTAAAAAAGCTCCCGATAAACGTCTCTTTATGCGGGGCACTTTTTAAGATAAGCGAGCTTACGACCGGAATAAGTGTTAACGAAAGAAAAAGCGAACCGAAAAGGGCAAAGACGATAGTCATTGCAACCGGCGCAAAAAGTTTACCCTCCAGCCCTTCCAATGTCAATAACGGTAAAAAGACGACGGCAATAATCAAAATACCGCTGAAAACCGCTGTACTCACCTCTTTTGTAGCGCGATAAACCTGATGCAATTTGGGCAGAGACGTGTCATTTTCACTCAGTTTGGCAAAAGCGTTTTCAACAACGACAACCGCTGAATCGACTAACATCCCGATGGCTATCGCCAACCCTCCCAAACTCATCAGATTGGCGCTTAACCCAAAATATTTCATCAGCAAAAAAGCAATCGCGATTGAAAACGGCAAAATGACACTCACGGCGATTGCCGCACGTACATCTCCTAAAAAAACCATGAGAAGAATAATGACCAATACGATTGCTTCCATCAAAGCTTTAGAAACCGTCCCTACCGCTTTCTCGATCAAATTACTCCGATCGTAAAAAGGGACAATAGTTACGCCCGCAGGAAGCATCGGTTTCAGTTGATCGAGTCTTTCTTTAATTTGAGAAATGGTCTCCTGGGCATTTGCCCCTTTAAGGGTCAAGACAAGACCTTCAGTCGCTTCTCCGACACCGTCTTTGGTGACAAATCCCAATCGCGTTCTCGAATCGTCTCGGACCTCACAAAAATCGCCTACACGAATCGGCCCGTTATGGGAATGGATCGTGATGTTGGCTATTTCACTCGCATCCTTTACACCACTTTGAACTTTAACCAAATAGCTCTCTTCGTTTGCGTCGACCCGTCCCGCACCGTCATTTTTCAGATTTTTTTCCAATGTATCCTGAAGGGTACTCAAAGGTATCCCCAGATGGCGCATTGCCGTATAATCAGGTTGCACTACAATAGCCCGAGCTTCACCGCCGAGCGAATTGACATCCGCTACCCCTTTTGCACCCCGTAATACCGGACGAATGACAAAATCGAGCAATTCGCGTTTCTCTTTTTGGCTTATACTTCCTTCAATCGTAAACATAAATGCTTCGCCCAACGGTGTCGTAATAGGTGCCATCCCCCCTTCCACCCCTTTTGGGAGTGACGGCAGAAGCGATGCAAGTTTTTCAGAAACTTGATTGCGTGCCCGATAAATATCGGTACCGTCATTAAAATCTATCGTTATGTCGGCAATCGCATATTTTGACGTACTCTTGAGAAGCTTCTCATTTTCCAATCCTAGCAATTCTGCTTCTAACGGCTTAACAACACGGTTTTCAACCTCTTCAGGGGTCATCCCGGGTGCTTTCAAAATGATTTTCACCTGAGTTGATGAAATATCCGGAAAAGCATCAATCGGTATTTTATAAAACGAATAGACCCCATACCCGAATAGGGCTAGGGAGAGGAGGATGACGATGAGTCGTTGTTTGAGAGAAAATTCAATAATAGAGTTCAGCATTATTCAAATCCCAATCCGCTTAATGCACCTTTTAGAGTAATGATCCCGTCACTCGCTACTTTTGTTGTAGAGTCTAACCCTTCAGGTTTAACTGCGATATAATCCTTATAAATCTTTTGAATCTGAATGATTTTGGGTTTAAATCCTGTCGGCGTTTGGATAAAGCAGATATCATTTTTCTTGTATTTTGTAACAGCGGAACGTGGAATCAGTATCCATTTATCGGTTTGCGTTGAAGCAATATAAAACTCATCCGAAGTCCCTGCACGGTTATTACTATTGACATTCAAGACAGCAACAGCGGTCGCGGAATTGCTCATGACATCGACTGCCGAAGAGACTGCCGTGATTTTTCCGGCTTCCGCACCTGTTTTATCCATCACCAGCGCACCTTTACGGATACTACCAATCATTTTAGGAGGAATTTTGATAAACGCACTGAGCGCATTTGCACTGGCAATTTTCAGATAAGGGACAAACGGTTCAATCTTTTCTCCGGCTTTGAGAGGGGCATGAGCCAATATGCCGTTTTGACGGGCTCTGATCGTGAACATCATCCCGTTTTTCGGGTGAATATCCGCACCGGAGAAAATAAATCGGTTTTCTATCTCGGCTACTTTGGATTTCAGACTCAGAACTTCGATGCTGCTTTTTTGCGATTCACGTAAAGATATCACGCCGTCTTTGTACAAAGCCTGATCTTTTTGAGCATACTCTTGAGCCAATTTAAGGCGATTTCGAAGATCGTTAAGTTCATAGCTGCTTGAAAGCAATTCTGAAGAAGCAATGGTGCAAATTACTTCCCCTTTTTTTACGGTATCCCCGGTTTGTTTCATCAGCTCCGCCACCGTAGCTTCACCGCTTAGCGTGTAACTTCTTGCACCCTTGTCGCTGTAATCAAAGGTTCCGATAAACGGCCCCATGGCTTCAGACTTGATCATTCGTACCTGTTCTACTGCGATGCCCATTTTTTTCATCTGAGCTTCATTCATTGTGATTTGCGCCATTAGCGCCGTTGCGCTTAACAAAATCAAAAAAGTTTTTTTCATTACCAGATCCCCCCTAGTTTTTCTTCGATTGCAGACATCTCTTCAATGTATTCTTGTTTGACCTGAAGGGTTCGCAAACGCGCATCGTAATAGGCGTTTTTAGAAGCCAAATATTCAAACTGCCCTATTACACCCCCTTCATATCCTTTATGGGCCATCGCAAAAAGAGTTTCATATTTTTTTTCATTTTCTCTCAATACGTTTATATTTTCTTTACGTTCTTTTAAATGGTCAAATAACCCTTGAACACTTAGCTCCAGTTTCTGTCTGCTAACTTCCCGCAGACTAAGCAACGCACTGCGTTCGCTCATCAATGCCGCGATTTTATTTTCATTTTTACTGCTGATTGCCAAAGGGATGGTAAGTCGAAAATCGACACTGTTTTGCGTCGGTTCCTGAGTCATTCCGATCCCTACCGAAACCACCTCAACGGCAGAGTGACGTAACGTTGCTATTTGAGCGTTCAACGTATCGATACGAATATCCAGTGATTTTAATATCGGTGTGTTTTTAATGCGATTATCGATCGAATCAGCTTCTATAAATTCAAATTTCAAATCATCGATAATCACTTCGTTATCCGATATTACGGCTTCTTTCAAATAATGTTGAGCATGTTCCGCTTCCATCATAACCGATGCAAGCTCTTGAACTGTGCTTTGATATTCGCTCTCCAATCGCAAAAACTCCATTTGCGACAACCGGCCGGCTTTAAATTTTTTTTCTCCGACCTGATACGCTTTATACGAAAAATCACGTTTTTCGCTCAGTATGACACTTCTCTCGTGTTCAAGCTGATACAAAAGCCAGCCTCTTTTCAAAGCGACTTGGATTAATCCTTTATATGCGGCTATCTCGTGTTCTGTTTCTTTTTTCTTCAATTCAAATTCATTTGCTTGAGCGGCTTTAAACGATGGCATTTTAAAAGCGTAATCGAGCATGATTCCATATTCTTTGCCGCTATCCATACTGTCATCCGCTTTGATTTTCCGTGCAGAAGTTTCAATATTTAACGGGTCACCCGCTAACGCTGAAGCTTTTTCAAAACCGATCGCATTCATACGCCCGTTTGATTCAATCACTTGTTCTGAAACGTCATAAGCACGTTTTGTAAAGTCGTTAAAATTTACAGCGTTTCCTATAAAAGGGATTAAGATAAGACAATATGCCCATGTACGTTTCATTCACTCATTTCCTCTTTTAAAATTGATCCGTTAGAGGGATCGACATAAAGTTTTAAATTTTTTGACGTGCTATCCGTTACATATACCTGATATACCAATTCATACGCGATATCACGCAGTTTGATGCTTCGAACGCAATAACCTTCACCGGAAAGATGATTGCGGATATCCTCATCACTCATCGGTGCCATCGATTTATAAAATTGTTTTTCTTCCAGTTTTTGTACGGTGTGGTTTTTGTGATTTCCAAAAGAATATTTGAGATGTTCTTGTACAGGAATAGTGATTGATGAGCCCATAGCACCGTACAAAGACAAAGAGAGCAACGACAATGAAACAAAGGGGATAAACTTCACGAAATAGCCTTTATATAAAAATATGATGTGATTGTATGGATTCAACGTGAGAAAATCATGAGAACCTTATCCGTTCACAAGAAATAATTTTTTAACCTGCTTCATGCTACCCTTATAAATCACTTTTCAAATCACAAAAGAGTACTATGACAAAACCTATCACACTTCTACTAGCGGCATTGTGCGGTATCAATGTATTTGGAAAAGACGATCCCATTGTCCCGGATCGTCCCGGATTTTCAACCGGTACCCAAACCGTAAAACCCAATATTGTAAATATCGAGCTCGGGTATCAATACGCCTTTAATAACTATGATACGAAACCATCCTCTCGTACCCTCCCTTTAATGGTTTTGCGTACAGGGATTTCGGAAAAATCGGAGTTTGACGTATTGTGGGACGGTATAAATTTGGATAAAGAAGAAGGGACGTCGACCGTACGCTCAACAGCCGATTTATCCCTTGGAGGAAAATACAAGCTTTTAGAAAACGAACAATACAATTTTACTCTGCTGGGGTTAGTGTCACTCCCGACCGGAACGGCTCCATCAACCTCTGATAGTGTCGATCCTTTAATCGGATTGCTGTGGGATTATTCTCTATCCGATACCAATACGGTATTCGGTACCGTTCAGGCAAGTTCATCGAAAATTGATCATAATAGAGAATACGATCAGCAATTCTCGATCGGTACCTCTTTTGCTCATACTGAAACGATCGGAAGTTTTATTGAGTTTTATACTATCATGCCTTCCGAATCCGGTTTGCATACTACAAAGACTATTGACGGCGGGATAACCTATTTATTGACTAATGATATTCAGCTTGACGTTAATATCGGTTTAGGACTAAACCGATATTCCTCTAATTTTATTGGCTTTGGATTTGCGACACGCTTTTAATATTTCCCGATTATAGCGTTATATTTTTTCGTGCATCAGTTCTTCCAAATTATCCGGAATACGCGCGACCTCTTTTGTTTTTGCTTCGACACCCTCGTTTACTAACGGCGATTCTGTAAGTAAGGTCTCTATCTCGCCTTCAAAATCCGCGATCACGAATCGGTCGCCCCATATTCTAAAGATTTGATATCCTGAGAATTTCTGTGATAAATACTCCGCAAATTCTGAAATAAGCGCATTGCCTCTCTCCCAGCCGTATGCCTTGTTATAACGGTGAAAGTTAACCAACGATACGATCCAGAGTTTAGCAGGCTTCGGATGACGGGCCCGTCCGTTTAGCGTCATTGTAAAATAGTCTTCGTTGTAGAGTTTCGTCAACCGGTCTTTGAAAAAATAGCTCATCCGTTCTTCCTCCAGCGCGCTGGAAGCCACTTGGTTGATCGACGTATCGATATTAACACTGCCCAAGACTTTCAAAGCTGCATTCACAACCGCAGGATGATACCAGATACCGCTCAATTCGTTCAGTTCGATCAGCGATTCGTCAACCTCTTTTCGAGGTTTGTAAATACGGTTCGTCGTCATTGCATCAAACGAATCGGCAACTGCCATGATATGACCCAACAGGGATATCTCTCCCCCTTTTTTGCCATCGGGGTACCCGCTTCCGTCATAGCGCTCGTGATGATCGATCATAATGTCCGCCAGCTCTTTATACAGATGGACGTTTGAAAGGACATCGTATCCCGCCTTCGCATGTTCTTTGATCAGCTCATACTCCAGTTTGCTCAGTTTTCCGGGCTTGAGCAAAATGGAATCGGGGGTCACGACTTTTCCGATGTCATGCAGTTTGGCTGATTCCACCAGTTTTTGAATTTCTTTCTCCGGCAGCTCCATCTCTCGGGCAATCAACTCGGCATAATGGGCAACCCTCACCGTATGTCCCGCCGTATAGGTATCCCTCTGTTCAATCATATTGACCATGGCATCGATAAAATTTTGGTAGCTTTTCACCCTATCTTCGTGCAGTGCATTGATCTGTTCTTGCTGTGTAAACGAGTTAAGGGCAAATCCGATATCTCCCGCCAGTTCTTCGATCATTTTCTGCTCTTCAATACTAAATCCGCCTTCACGACCCGTGCAGATCGTCAGAACGCCAATGACCTCTTCAGTAAAAGTACTGCTTTTCAACGGTAGGGCATAAATCCCTTTTATCGAATACAGTTCGATATTCTTTCGGCACTCGTCATCCATTACCGGATCGTCCATATCGGTAATCATAAGACTCTTCCCGTCCCGGTAAGCCTTGAGATCGATAGGAGTAATATGTTTGGTATCCCCCGAACCGTATGCGGCACCCACTACCAATTTTCCCTCTTTTACAATGGATATTTTTGCATTTTTGAGCGATTCGTTCGAACTTAAACACAATGCCGCTTTGTCAATCAGTTCATCCACCGACCGTGTCGTAATTAGCATCTGATTGACATCCGCTACCGTCCGCAAAATACTTCTTAGATATTTTTCATTGAGATACGCCTCTTCGAGTTTTATACTTTTGTCAAACAAGTGCTGCGTTTTTTCACGGATTTTATCTTCTAAGGAACTATTGAGTATTTCCAATTCCTGCTGAGTCTCATGTAGTTTCGAATTGATTCTGGCGATATACAGCGTCACCGCAACCAAAAATAAAAGACCCAAAAGTCCCATAAGTATATACGGACGATATTCTTCGAAAAAATAGATGAAGACGTCATCTCTAAGGTGTTTATACGGCCCCATTTCAAGTTCTTTGAGACATTCGTGGATACTTTGATAATCGAGCGGTATCGTCCATCCGAGTGATTTCGATGCACGCGCGGCATCGGACTCTTCTCCCATTGAGATTAAGGCTACGGCTACCCTTTCTGCCAGAGCGCTAGAGGTATGTTTCGTGGTTGCAATCGGCCATTCGGGATAGAGCCGGGTGCTCACCTGATAATAAAAATCGGGGTAGTTTTTTTGATTTAAAACACTAAAATCGTTTATATCGATCTTCCCTTCAGCCGCCATTCGTTCCAGCGTATCGGTACGCACCGTACCGGCCTCGGCTTTCCCTTCAGCGACCGCATTTACAACCGCTTCATGGGTGCCGTAGAACGTTGTTTTTAAGTTGCTTTGACGGATGTTTTTCTCTTTTAGCTCCCGTAGCGCCATAATCCAACCGCCGAACGACTCCTCATCCACCGCCGCGAATCTCTTGTTTTTCAAATCTTCGACTTGCTGTATGAGGGTATTCGAGGCACGTTTAAAAATTACACCGCCGAATTCCAGCTGAGCTTTACCGTTAAAATCTCTATTTTTTAGTGTTGCGACTCGTGAAATTCCATAGCGGCTCTCCAAATCGACATAATAAGCTGAATTGGTGATGACGAAATTGATTTTTTTATCTCGTAGATAAGGGGGGAATTCTTCAAAGCGAAGCGGTACGATTTCAAAATCGTACTCCGGAATCTTTTCGTTCAGATATTCAGCGGTCGGATCCCACATGCTGTGGGTAGATACATAGTTTTTATGGGCTAGGACGCCGATACGTACACTCTCTTTTGCACTCATCGACCCTGTGAAGAACGATAAATATATCAATACCGATAAAAGATAGGTGAGCGTTTTCATCCATTTATTATAGCTTATATTTACTTTCCGGACTGTAATACACTTGATACCAGTCAATCAGGATAGAAGAAAAAGAATTTTAACGGGTAAAAATAAAACAGGAAGGGGATGCCCCGAAGGGGCAAAGAGGAGAAGATTTCTCTTAGCTGTTACGCTTTTTGATGATCTCATCTGCAACGTTACGCGGAACTTCTTCGTAGTGATCGAATTCCATAGAGTAACTTGCACGTCCTTGCGTCGCTGAACGAAGGTCAGTTGAGTAACCGAACATTTCAGAGAGTGGTACGAACGCGTCAACAATTTTGTTACCGGAACGGTCACCCATGTTGTTAACTTGTCCGCGACGGCGGTTAAGGTCACCGATAACGTCACCCATGAAGTTTTCAGGAACTTCGACTTCAACTTTCATCATAGGCTCAAGGATAGCCGGGTTCGCTTTACGCGCAGCCTCTTTGAATCCCATAGATGCAGCCAATTTAAACGCCATCTCATTCGAGTCAACTTCATGGTATGAACCGTCATACAATGCAACTTCAACGTCCTCGATCGGATAACCCGCAAGAACCCCTTTTTGCATCGCTTCTTTACACCCTTTTTCAACCGCAGGGATATACTCTTTCGGAATAACCCCACCTTTGATTTCGTTGTGAAAGATATAACCTGTACCCGGTACACCCGGCTTAACACGGATATAAACGTGACCGAATTGTCCGCGTCCACCCGATTGTTTCGCGTATTTGTACTCTTGGTTAACTTCGTTACGGATAGATTCACGGTACGCAACTTGTGGTGCACCGACTTCCGCTTCAACTTTGAACTCACGGAACATACGGTCAACAAGAATCTCTAGGTGAAGCTCACCCATACCGCTGATGATCGTTTGTCCTGTCTCTTCGTCAGTGTGAACACGGAAAGACGGATCTTCCGCAGCCAATTTGGCAAGAGCGATACCCATTTTTTCTTGGTCCGCTTTTGTTTTAGGCTCAACCGCAACCGAGATAACCGGCTCAGGGAAGTGCATACGCTCGAGAACGATACGATCGTCTTCAGAACACAAAGTATCCCCGGTCGTTGTATCTTTAAGACCTACAACCGCACCGATTTCACCCGCGTAAAGCGCTTTGATCTCTTCACGTTTGTTCGCATGCATTTTAACGATACGTCCGATACGCTCTTTTTTACCTTTAATGGTATTGATCGCGTATGAACCTGACTCAAGAACACCGCGGTACATACGTACGAATGTCAATTGCCCTACGAACGGGTCGGTCATAATTTTGAACGCAAGACCGGCGAACGGCTGATCATCACGTGATTCAACTTCAACTTCAACCTCTTCGTCGTCTTCTTTCGTCCCTTTGATCGCCGCAACTTCCAATGGTGATGGAAGATAGTCAACAACCGCGTCAAGAAGAGTCTGAACCCCTTTGTTTTTGAACGCCGTTCCGCATGTCATAGGGATAATATCCATTTTAAGACATCCGGCTTTGATCCCGCGCATAATCTCTTCGTTTGAGAGTTCACCCTCTTCGAAGAATTTCTCCATCAAAGTATCGTCACCCTCAGCCGCCGCTTCCATCATACGAGCACGATAGTCGTTTGCTTTTTCAACCAAATCAGCCGGAATCTCTTCTTCACGATAGTTTGAACCCATCGCAGCATCTTCATCCCAAAGGATTGCTTTCATTTTAACGAGATCGATGATCCCTTTAAATTGATCTTCCGCACCGATCGGAAGTTGGATAGGTACCGGATTCGCTTTAAGGCGGTTACGGATTTGTTCTTCTACGTTGTAGAAATCGGCACCGATACGGTCCATTTTGTTGACGAAAACCATACGAGGAACCCCGTAACGGTTTGCTTGACGCCATACTGTTTCCGATTGTGGTTGAACCCCACCGACCGCACAGAATACCGCTACGGCACCGTCAAGTACACGCATAGAACGCTCAACTTCGATCGTGAAGTCAACGTGGCCCGGAGTGTCGATGATGTTGATTTGTTTGCCCAACCATTCACAAGTTGTCGCAGCAGAAGTGATGGTAATACCACGTTCTTGCTCTTGCTCCATCCAGTCCATAGTTGCAGCACCTTCGTGAACCTCACCGATTTTGTGTGATACACCGGTGTAGAACAAGATACGCTCAGTTGTTGTCGTTTTACCCGCGTCGATGTGAGCGGCGATACCGATGTTTCTTACGTCTTCAAGTTTATGGGATCTTGCCATGATAATAGCCCTTAATAGAGTTTATAGTGGATAGGAATATGATAACCCGAGAGGGTTATCGAAGGGTTACAAAATCTGCCTCGAATGAGGCAAGCTTTAGTAGCCCAAGCGGCTAGCGTAGTAACCGGGGCTTTGCTCCGGTTACGTTCTAACCGAAATTGACTCTTACCAGCGATAGTGAGCGAACGCTTTATTCGCTTCAGCCATTTTGTAAGTATCTTCTTTCTTTTTGAACGCTGTACCTTTGTCGTTTGCAGCATCTGATAATTCATTTGCCAAACGCTCTGCCATAGTGCGCTCGTTACGTTTGCGTGCCGCATCGGTTAACCAGCGGATAGCAAGAGAAAGTTGGCGTACAGGACGAACTTCTACTGGAACTTGGTAGGTCGCTCCACCCACACGGCGGCTTTTTACTTCGATAACCGGTTTGATGTTATCAATCGCAGCGTTAAATACTTCGATACCTGTTTTTTCACCGCGTGAACCCATGATATCCAATGCACCGTACATAATTTTTTCAGCGGTACTTTTTTTACCGTCCCACATGATTTTATTGATGAATTTCGTCAATACTTTTGAACCGTGAACCGGGTCAGGCATAATTTCGCGAACGGGCGCTTTTCTTCTTCTCATAATGTTTCCTTCAATGTTTTTTTCATTTACTCAAAATAGGGTCATCAGAAACCCAATCTTGTCAGACTAATTGATTATTTTTTAGCCTTAGCTTTTTTCGTTCCGTATTTAGAACGAGATACTTTACGGTCTTTAACACCCGCAGTATCGAGAGCACCACGTACGATATGGTATTTAACCCCCGGTAAGTCTTTTACACGGCCGCCGCGAACAAGAACGATAGAGTGCTCTTGCAAGTTGTGACCCTCACCACCGATATAACTAATAACTTCAAACCCTGAAGTCAAACGAACTTTAGCAACTTTACGAAGCGCCGAGTTCGGTTTTTTAGGGGTTGTAGTATATACACGAGTACATACACCGCGGCGTTGCGGGCATGACACCAAAGCGGGTGATTTTGATTTTTTCACTACCGCTTGTCGCTCTTTACGAATAAGTTGGTTGATTGTTGGCACACAATCTCCTTTGTTGAATTGTTCCAGTAGAATATATAATCCGCTCATGACGAGGGGACTAATAAACGCGCAATATTAGCTAATTTTTGATTAATTTGAGCTTATTTTAAGGAAGTTGTAAGAGAGAAGTAGTAGTATCAGAAACATATCCGTTCGCCCTGATCTCAAGGAAACATCACTTCGCGAGCGCTACCCTTGTTTTGTCAAGGGGTGAACAATATAAATAACTCTTTGTCTTTTAAAGTCCGATCTCTCTCATCGCCGCTTTTTGTAAAAATGCCGAACGGCTCAAATGCAACGGTTCGATATAGCTATCGATTTTTTTTACCAAATTTTCAGGCATCGAAATATTGATCCGTAAACTTTTTTCATTAGTATGCGGTTCAGGTATGTAATCCCCCTTAGAAAGAGAAACTTCGATAAAAGCCGCAAACGCATTTTGTGCTGACTCTATCGCCTCTATCGCACTCTCTCCATCACCCATCACCCCTTTGAAATCTTTGTAATAGGCAAACCATCCATCCCCATCTTCGGGACTCACTTTTTTAATAACAATCTCATAATCAAGATTCATATAATAAGCTAAATTTTTCATTTGGTTTCTCCCAAAATTTCTAATACGTGTTTGACATAAATCGCTTTTATAGGCTTATGGTACGGGATGACAATACTTGCCGTATTCTCTTTGCGAAAAACATAGTGGCTGCTCCCGCTATTGTGGCACACATATCCAGCATCTTCTAAAACTTTCCGAATATCCTCAAAGGGAACATTCTTCGGATTATTTTTCATCGCTTGAATCAGTTTGTCTTTTTTACTCACTTCAGCCTCTATATACACAATCTTACACAACAAAATATTAAATAGGAATTATAAATTCTGAATAAATTAGTATAGTGATTTTAAATAGGAGATTAGAATACATGACAGATTGCAAAATTAGAGGACATAAATTAAAAGATGGATTCCCGCTTTCACGGGAAACTCAAAGAGGTATGCCCTATTGGGCATGACGAGAAGATGAGACCTTAGTCTCCGAAAACCATTTTACGGTCTTTATAGATACCGGTACCGACCGGAATCGTACGACCGATGATGACGTTCTCTTTAAGATCGGTCAAGTCGTCGATTTTCGCCGATACAGCCGCTTCGGTCAAGACTTTCGTGGTGTCTTGGAACGATGCTGCAGAGATGATCGAGTCTGCACTGACCGCTGCACGGGTAATACCGACGAGGTACGGCTCAGCAATCGCAGGCTCTCCGCCGAGACGAAGGATTTTTTCGTTCTCCACTTTAAACTGAGCTTTAGAAACGACATCGCCCTCGATAAACTTAGTGTCCCCTGAGCGGAGGATTTTGATCTGACGCAACATCTGAGTAAAGATAACTTCGATGTGTTTGTCGGCGATGTTAACCCCTTGACGGCGGTAAACTTGCTGTACTTCGCTGACAAGATAGTTGTACAACGCTTTAACGCCCAAGATTCTCAAAATCTCGTGAGAGCTGATGATACCGTCGGTCAAACGCTCGCCGGCGTGAACGAACTCGCCCGGATGAACCAATGCGACAAGGTTTTTATCGACAAAGTACTCTTTAACCATTCCGTTGTCCGAAGTGATCAAGATACGCTCTTTTCCGCGGAGCGGTTTACCGAAGCTGACAACCCCGTCAAGTTCAGCGATCAAAGCGATCTCTTTTGGTTTACGCGCTTCGAAAAGCTCAGAAACCCGTGGAAGACCCCCGGTGATATCGCGTGATTTTTGGAGTGCTTTCGGCGTTCTTGCCAAGATATCGGCAACTTTCACTTCAGCGCGGTCTTGTGCAAAAATCGCTGTTTTAGGTTCAACCGCATAACGGATAATCGAGCCGTCATTCGCCGCAAGGACGATTGCCGGTTTGAATTCCGGTGCAACGTATTCGTTGATCATCAAACGGGTTTTTCCGGTCAATTCGTCAAACTGCTCTGACGCGGTAACTCCCGGAATAATATCTTCAAACGTGATAATACCGTCCGTTTCAGAGATAATAGGATTCGAATACGGATCCCACTCGGCGATAACGATTGATTCTTCTTTTGCCGGTTTCGCAATAATACTATCGGCCTTAACCGCTTCATTATCGTTGATTTCGATCACTGAGCCGCGAGCGATATAGTGACGGATCGCTTCACGATCTTCACCGTCGGCTACAACGGCGAAGAGACCTTTCTCTTCAACACTGTATCCTTTTGCGATCTCATGGTGACGCTCAAGATAATCGCCTTTGAGGAGATAGTACTTGACCGTCCCTTTCTCTTTTGCCAAAATCTTTTGCGTTACCGGTGCACCGTCTTTAACTTGAATCTCAGACGCATACGGAATACGGTTTGGAACATTCCATCCGTCTTTAATCGTTTCGACGATCGACTCGTCCGCTTTCACGGCAGTGCCGCTCTCATACGGAAGATAGAATTTACCTTCGATTTTACCGCTGACACCGGCCAATTCGTTCGGTTTAGCCACTTCGTTTTTACGGAGTGTATAGCGAACGGTTTGGCTCTCGCCTTTAACGCTGACGATTACTTCGTCATGGATCGTTTGGATCTCAACGCTTCCGTTAAACGGAGCTTTGATCTTCGGTTCAACCAACAATATCGCGGCATTACGACGGTTCGCAACGATTTGTTTACCCTCTTTTGAAAGGTAAGTTTTCATGTTGTAGTAACGGATGAAACCTTCTTTGGTTGCCACGACTTGACGCTCTTCACGTGTGCTTGACGCTGTTCCCCCGACGTGGAAGGTACGAAGTGTCAACTGTGTCCCCGGTTCACCGATTGACTGAGCGGCGATAATACCGACCGCTTCACCCGGCTTGACGATTCCGCCGCTTCCGAGATTCAGACCGTAACAAAGGGCACATACGCCGTTTTCTGACTTACACGTTGTCGGAGTACGGATTTGTACCGCACGGATACCGGCTTCGATAATTTTAGAGGCTTTGATCTCATCGATCAATGTCCCCTCAGAATAGAGGATCTCATTCGTAATCGGATCGATCGCATCTTCCGCCAATACACGACCGTAAATACGGTCTTCTAGCGGTTCGATCAATTCATTACCGACAGAGATATCGGTCAACTCGATCCCCTCGTGGGTACCGCAGTCGTGCTCAACGATTTTAACGTTTTGCGCAACGTCAACGAGTTTACGGGTCAAATAACCCGCATTCGCCGTTTTAAGAGCGGTATCCGCAAGACCTTTACGAGCACCGTGGGTAGAAATAAAGTACTCAAGGACGTTTAGACCCTCTTTAAAGTTCGAGATAATCGGCGTTTCGATGATCGAACCGTCCGGTTTCGCCATCAAACCACGCATACCGGCTAGCTGACGGATTTGAGCCGCAGATCCACGCGCTCCAGAGTCGGCCATCATAAAGATAGAGTTGAATCCATCTTTATCGTTTTTGATCAAATCCATCATTCCGCCCGCAACGGTATTATTCGTATCGGTCCAGACGTCAATGATTTTATTATAACGTTCCTGCTCCGTCAAAAGACCCGCTTCAAACTGTTTTTGGATCTCTTTAACACGATTTTTAGAACTTGTAATCAGTCCCGCTTTCATTTCAGGAATGATGATATCTGCGATAGAGATCGATACCCCTGATTTTGTCGCATAACGGAAACCGAGATTTTTCAAATCGTCCAAGAATCCGGCCGTTACCGCAATACCGCCGTGTTTATTGACATAGTCAACCAACGCGGAGATGTTTTTCTTTTTCATTACAACGTTCCACAGTTCCGCAGGAACAAATGCCGGAAGGATCGATTGAAGAATCATACGTCCCGCCGTTGTGTGGATAACACGTCCGTCAACACGGGTACGTACTTTCGCATGCAAATCAAGTGCATTGTGTTCAAGCGCAATCATGATCTCATCAACGTTGCTGAAAAGCTTGTTTGATCCTTTTACATCGTTTTTGCCGAGTGTCAAATAATAAAGACCCAAGACCATATCTTGTGAAGGGGTTGCAATCGCTTTACCCGATGCAGGAAGCAAGATGTTCATAGAAGAGAGCATCAATACTTTACACTCCGCAATCGCTTCGGCCGACAACGGTACGTGGACCGCCATTTGGTCACCGTCGAAGTCCGCATTGAAGGCGGCACAAACGAGCGGATGCAATTGGATCGCTTTACCGTCGATCAGTTTCGGGTGAAACGCTTGAATCGAAAGTTTATGCAACGTAGGAGCACGGTTAAGCATAACCGGATACCCCTCAACGATCTCAGCAAGACATTCCCAAACTTCATTGGTTTTCTCTTCGATCATTTTCTTCGCCGCTTTAACGGTTGTCGCATACCCTTTGTCTTCAAGTTTTGCGATCAAATGAGGTTTGAAAAGCTCCAATGCCATTTGTTTCGGCAATCCGCACTGATCCATTTGAAGGTTCGGTCCGACAACGATAACCGAACGTCCCGAGAAGTCAACACGCTTACCGAGAAGGTTTTGACGGAAACGTCCTTGTTTACCTTTGATGATCTCGGAGAGCGATTTTAGAGGACGTTTGTTCGCACCTTTAACCGCGTTTGCACGACGGCCGTTGTCGAACAACGCATCCACCGCTTCTTGCAACATACGTTTTTCATTGCGAACAATAATTTCCGGTGCTTCAAGTTCGATCAAACGTTTAAGACGTTGGTTACGGTTGATTACACGGCGATAAAGGTCATTGACATCCGATACCGCGAATTTTCCGCCGTCCAAACTTACCAACGGGCGAAGTTCAGGAGGGAGAACCGGCAATGCGGTAAGCATCATCCACGCCGGATTGTTCCCTGAGTTCAAGAACGACTCGATAACTTTCAAACGTTTAACGATCGTTTTACGTTTTGCTTCAGAGTTTGTCCCCGCAACTTCTTCTTTCAAAGCTGAGAAAAGATCAACCAAGTCGAGTTCATCGAGCAATTCGCGAACCGCAGATCCCCCCATTTCAGCTGAGAAACCGCTGTCTCCGTAACGTTGTACGAGAGTGCGGTATTGTTCTTCGTTCAATACATCGTATTTAAGTACCGACGACGTTTGCTCACCGTCATAGTATGCTTCTCCGCCGTTTTTAACGATGTACGCTTCGTAATACAATACGCGCTCTAAGTCTTTCATTTTCACGCCGAGCAACGTACCGATACGGCTCGGAAGTGAGCTGACATACCAGATATGTGCTACCGGCGTAACGAGGTCAATGTGCCCCATACGGGTACGGCGAACTTTTGCCGAGGTTACTTCAACCCCACATTTTTCACAAATAACGCCTTTATAGCGCATTTTTTTGTATTTTCCGCACAAACATTCGTAATCACGAACCGGTCCGAAAATTTTCGCACAAAACAAACCGTCACGTTCCGGTTTTAGGGTACGGTAGTTGATGGTTTCTGGTTTTTTTACTTCACCGTGACTCCATGAGAGAACTCTCTCCGGAGACGCGAGTCGAAATTGGATTTGTTTAATATCGACTGGGCGATTTTCTTCCGTTACGGCAACCGGTACTAATTTACTCATTGTCATCCACCTCGTCAAAAATCTCAATATCAAGCGCCAATGATTGGAGCTCTTTGGTTAATACGAAGAGTGTTTCAGGGATACCTGATGCTGGTACACTCTCCCCTTTAGTAATCGCTTTATAAGCGCGTACACGTCCGTCAACGTCATCCGATTTGATGGTCAACATCTCTTTAAGAACAGCAGAAGCACCGTAGGCTTCAAGCGCCCATACTTCCATCTCCCCGAAACGTTGTCCGCCGAAGAGGGCTTTACCGCCGACCGGTTGTTGGGTAACGAGAGAGTATGGCCCGGTTGAACGGGCATGCACTTTCTCATCAACCAAGTGATGGAGTTTAAGCATATACATGTAACCGACATTAACGCGCTCTTTCATTTTATCGCCGGTTTTACCGTCGTAAAGCTCCATTTTTCCATCGTCAGCAAGTTTAGCCAATTCAAAGAGTTTAGCGAATTCAGCTTCGGTTACCCCTTCGAAAATCGGAGTAGCGAATTTAACCCCTTTTGACCAATCTTGAGCATACCCAAGAAGGGTTTGATCATCCATTTCACCCAGTAATTTAGCAGCGTTCATAAGACCCGCTACGTCAGCAAAAGTGATCATTTTCTCACGTAATTCAGAGATAAACTCTTTTTGTTTCGCTTCGAAAATATCTTGGATTTGGAACCCAAGCTCTTTACCGACCATACCGAGGTGCATCTCAAGGATTTGCCCGATGTTCATACGAGACGGAACCCCGAGCGGATTCAAACAGACGTCAACTGAACGTCCGTTTGCCATGTACGGCATGTCAACTTGAGGAACGATCGTCGAAACGATACCTTTATTCCCGTGACGTCCCGCCATTTTATCCCCGACTTTGAGTTTACGTTTTGTTGCGATGTAAACTTTTACGAATTTAACGACACCGTTAGGGAGGATGTCATCTTTTTCCAAGATAGAGAGTTTCTCTTCGTGTTCGTCACGGAATTTTTTCTTCTCTTTTTGGAAATGGTTTTTCGTTTGGTTGTATTTCTCTTGAATATCGTCGCTGAATGCTTTAACGACGTTATTCATCGCAAAGCGGTTAACCTCTTTAAGATCATCGCCTTTAACGTTTTCGCCTGCTTTGTACTCGTTGCCGTTGATGCTGACATCACTGAGTAACGGATGTTTTGTAAGCAATGATATGATTCGGAGCATCTCTTCTTTGTCGATCATCAGCAGTCGGTCGTAATGTTCGCGCTCGAGTTCATCACGCTCTTGTTTTTCAAGCTCTAACGTACGAGGATCTTTGTCGTATCCTTTTTTAGTGAACACTTTAACGTCGACAACTACCCCTTCCATACTCGGCGTACAGTAGAGTGATTTGTTAACGACGTGACCCGCTTTTTCACCGAAGATTGCACGTAATAAACGTTCTTCAGGAGTCGGTTTCACTTCACCTTTCGGAGAAACTTTACCGACAAGGATCATCCCCCCTTTGACATAGGTACCGATTTTTACGATACCGCTCTCATCAAGATGAGAAAGCTCATCATCGCGAACGTTCGGGATATCACGGGTAATCTCTTCAACCCCGTGTTTGAGTTCACGCGCTTCCGCCTCTTTTTCATAGATATGAACCGAGGTAAATGCGTCTTCGCGGATCATACGCTCAGACATAACGATAGCATCCTCGAAGTTATAACCGTTCCACGGCATGAACGCTACGAGAGCATTGATCCCCAGAGCCAATTCACCTTTATCCATGTTCGGACCGTCAGCGATGATTTGACCTTTGGTCACATGTTGGCCTTGTTTTACGATCGGTTTTTGCAAGAACGTCGTATTTTGGTTGGTACGAAGATTTTTTTGCAACGGATAGTAATCGATAAACGTTCCGTCTTCGTCTTCACCCATGATATAAATATGCTTGGAGTCAACTTTTTCTACAATACCGCTTCGTTCAGCTTTGACGCATTCCCATGAGTCACGGGCTACGAGTTTTTCAACCCCTGTTCCGACCATCGGTGCTTCAGGACGCAACAACGGCACCGCTTGACGCTGCATGTTCGATCCCATCAATGCACGGTTCGCGTCATCGTGTTCCAAGAACGGAATCAAGCTTGCCGCGACACCGACGACCATATGCGGAGTCAAATCACGAAGTTCACAATCTTTTGGTGAAACAAGCGGGTATTCGCCGTCTTGTCGTGTTTCAACCAAATCATCGAGGAAATTTCCTTTATCATCGATACGGCTTGATGCCGCTGCAATAACCTTTCCTTCTTCTTGAGTAGCCGTCAAATAAACGACTTCAGAGGTTACAACACCGTCTTTAACAACGTTATACGGAGCTTCGATAAATCCGTGCTCATTAACTTTTGAATAGGTCGCCAACGTATTGATCAAACCGATGTTTTGTCCCTCCGGAGTCTCAATCGGACAGATACGGCCGTAGTGAGTCGGGTGAACGTCACGCACTTCAAATCCGGCACGCTCTTTTACAAGACCGCCTTCCCCGAGCGCCGATAGACGCCGTTTATGGGTCACTTCCGACAACGGATTCGTTTGGTCCATAAATTGTGACAATTGTCCGCCGCTGAAGAATTCCATTATCGTTGACGTAATCATTTTCGAGTTGATCAGATCGTGAGGCATCAACTCGGTTGTCGGTCCGCTCATCGTGGAAAGTTTGTCTTTGATCGCTTTTTGCATTTTGACAAGACCGTTGTGCAACTCATTTCCGAGTAGTTCACCGATAGAACGGATACGTCGGTTACCGAGGTGGTCGCGGTCATCGATGTGCCCTTGGCCGTTTTTGACTTTAACGACGTATTTAACCGTGTTAATAATATCTTCGTTTGTCAAAACGGTTACATACTCAGGAATGTTAAGTCCGAGTTTGTGATTCATTTTCATACGGCCGACGCGTGTCAAATCATAACGTTCAGGATCGAAGAACAATTGATTGACGAACACTTTCGCCGCCTCTTTCGTTACCGGCTCACCCGGGCGCATTACTTTGTAAATACGGATAGCGGCCAGATCGTTTTCATCTTCGATGATTTCGGTTTGACGAAGCAATTTCAATGAATCGGCATCGGCAATAAATGCATTGATAATAGCGCTGTCATACCCTTCGGCAAGGTCATTGGCGATAACGAACTCTTTGACACCGGCTTCAACCATTTTTTTGAGTTTAGTCTCATCCAACTGCGTCATAGTGTCAAACATAACTTCGCCGGTCTCAGCGTCGATAATCGGCTCTGCCAAATGGCGCTCGATCAAAGTTTCGATCGGATACTGGATCGCTTTAACACCCTCAGAGATCAATTTCTCCGCTTTTTTCGTCGAAAGTCGTTTCCCGGCGGCTACAAGCAGTTTTCCCTCAGAGTCGATAAGATCGTAGCCGAGTCGTCCCGCAAATTGTTCCGGATCGAAATCCATCAAATATTTGTTCTCTTCGACGCGGATCTTTTGCAATGGATAGAACATTTTTAGAATATCTTGTTTGCTGTATCCGAGTGCTCGGAACATGATCGTTACCGGAACTTTACGGCGCTTATTGATACGCATATAAAGGATATCTTTCGGATCGTACTCAAAATAGAGCCATGAGCCGCGGTCAGGAATAATCTGACCGGTAAAAATCATTTTGCTTCCGGCTGTGGTTGATTCTTCTTCTTTGAAGATTACCCCTGGAGAGCGGTGAAGCTGATTAACAACAACCCGTTCAACACCGTTGATAACAAACGAGGTGCGATCAGTCATTAATGGGATATCACGGATAAAAATCGTTTGTTCTTTAATATCTTTTACACCGGTTTTCTCTTTGGTGTTTTCATCACGATCCCAAATCATAAGACGTGTTTTCATACGCAGCGATACCGAATAGGTCAATCCGCGCTCCATACATTCGCGTACGGTGTACTTTGGACGGCCTACTTCTGAGCCGAGATATTCAAGAGAGAGACGGTTTTGTGAATCATGAATCGGAAATACCGATTGGAATACGCGCTCAATACCGCTTTTGGTACGATCTTTCTGATCCAGCATCAAAAAGGATTCATACGAACTTTGTTGAAGTTGCAAAAGGTTCGGTACTTCAATTTGTTGGGGGGTTTTCGCGAAATCAACGCGTAAGCGGTTTCCGGAGTGAAGAGTGTTTAACATAGGCTACCTCAATCGAAGTTTTTGATCCCATAGGGATAAGTGCAAAGTCTATGACTCAAGCGTCCTTGAGCCTATAACGACGTATGGGCACTTTACGAAAGGGTTAAAAACCCGCTTCGTAAAGTGCCCTGTGGGAGGTGGAGGCACACGTGCCTCCGATCAAAGTGATTATTTGATTTCGACGACAGCGCCAGCTTCTTCAAGCTCTTTTTTCGCTGCTTCAGCATCTTGTTTAGAGATACCTTCTTTGATTGTTGTAGGTGCACCTTCAACCGCATCTTTAGCCTCTTTAAGACCAAGACCTGTCATCGCACGTACTACTTTAATAACGTTGATTTTTTTGTCACCACCGTCTTTCAAGATAACGTCGAATTCAGTTTTTTCTTCTTCAGCAGCAACTGCAGCAACTGCACCGCCAGCAACCGCTACCGGTTGAGCAGATACTCCGAATTTTTCTTCGAATTCTTTTACAAGCTCAGAAAGCTCGAGGACAGAAAGGTTTGAGATAAACTCAAGAACGTCTTGTTTTGTAACAGCCATTGTAATTCTCCTATAAGTATTTTTTTATGCCGACATTTTTATCAGCGATTTTTCAAAGCAGCAATTACGCCGCTTCTTCTTCTTTTTTGCGTTTAAGCGCATCGAGTCCGATTGTAAAGTTGCGAACTGGTCCCATCCATACAGATGCCAACATTCCAAGCAACTCTTCGCGTCCCGGAAGGGTAGCAAATGCACGAACTTTTTTCTCATCTGCAGCTTCACCGTCGATGTATGCTGTACGGATAACAAATTTGTCATTCGCTTTAGCAAAATCAACCGCTGTTTTAGAAGCGGCGATAGCGTCACTTCCCCAGATGAAGATGTTAGTATCTTTAATTTCGATACCGCTCATTTCTGCATTGTTCAAAGCGATAGTAGCAAGTGTATTTTTTACAACTTGAACTTTTGACTCTTTTTCACGTGCAATTTTACGGAGTGCTTCGAGTTCAGACACTGCCAAACCGCGATAGTCACACATAATGACTGCTGCAGAAGATTTGAACTCATTAGTTAGAGTACTAACAATCTCAGATTTCTGTGATTTATTCATAGTTTCTCCTTTCCAGACATAACAACTTCAAGCGGGGCAGAAAAAATCCGATTAAGGCCTAAGCCCCCTACTGTCTTCAGTCCATAAGATAAATTGTGGCAGAAAACTGCCATTTGGTTATTAACGGATGTCCAAGAGTTCTTGGGTTTCGAATTTGATCGCAGGGCTCATAGTAAGAGACAACGCTGCATTTTTGATATAACGACCTTTAGCCGTTGATGGTTTTGCACGGTTGATAGCACCGACAAACGCTTTAATATTTTCAGCGATTTTATCTGTATCGAAACTCACTTTACCGATACCGGCATGGATGTTCCCTTTTTTATCAACACGGAAGTTTACTTGTCCGCCTTTGACGTTGCTAACCGCTTTTGCGATATCTGCAGTTACAGTTCCTGTTTTAGGATTCGGCATCATCCCTTTTGGCCCGAGGATACGTCCTACTTGACCGACAAGACCCATACAATCCGGTGCAGCAACAACGATGTCGAAGTTGATGTTACCTGCTTTGATTTGCTCAACCAAATCTTCAGCACCAACAATGTCAGCACCTGCATTTTTAGCTTCGTCTACTTTTGCCCCTTTTGCAAAAACCGCAACACGAACCACTTTACCCGTACCGTGAGGAAGCACAACGGCACCGCGGATCATTTGGTCAGCGTGACGAGGGTCAACACCAAGATTCAATGCGATTTCGACAGTTTCGTCGAATTTTGCAGATTTAAGCTCTTTTACGAATGCCGCAGCATCCGCTACAGAGTAGCTTTTTGACATATCAATTTTTTCACTTAATTGTTTATAGCGTTTTCCAGCCATTTGAATTCTCCAATATTAGAATCTGCCGCAAGGTTTAGCCTCTTTGCGGTCGAAGAGTAGTGTAGAACTTAGTCTACGATATCAACACCCATTGAACGTGCAGAACCTGCGATAGTCGCAGCAGCAGCATCAACGTCATCGGTATTCATATCTTGGATTTTTTGCTTAACGATTTCCATCAATTGAGCTTTAGTGATTTTACCCACTTTATTTTTCATCGGATTATCAGTCCCTTTTTTAAGACCAGCCGCTTTCATAATGAGAGCAGATGCCGGAGGCTGTTTTGTGATGAATGAGAACGTTTTATCCGCATATACAGTAATAACAACAGGGAGTTTAAAACCTGCCTTATCTTTTGTACGCTCGTTGAACGCCTTACAAAATTCCATGATGTTAACACCACGTTGACCGAGTGCTGGTCCAACCGGAGGGGCTGGATTAGCAGCGCCGGCTTGTACTTGCAACTTGATGTAGCCCGTAATTTTCTTTGCCATTTGTGCTTCCTTTTTTTGAGATTAAATAATTTTTTCGACTTGAGTATACGAAATATCTACCGGAGTACTGCGTCCGAAGATAGAGACATTGAGTTTTAATGTTCCATGTTCCAAATCATACTCATCCACTGTACCGGTAAAATTCGCGAATGGACCGTCCACAATACGAACCATCTCTCCGTTGTCGAAAAATACTTTCGGTTTCGGAGCCGAACGGTTCGTTACACGATCCAAAATAACCGCAATATCGTTATCGCTTAGCGGAGTCGGCTTGTTAGACTCACCGATAAATCCCGCTACGCGCGGTAATGATTGGATACGGTGCTGCAATTCAATCGATAGGTCCATGTTCGCAAACACGTATCCTGAATACAATGAACGTTCAGTGATCTTTTTCTTGCCGTTTTTCACTTCAATAACATCTTCCGTCGGTACGATGACTTCGGTAATAACTTCTTGAAGATTGTTTTCAGCGATGATGTTTTCGATAGCGGCTTTAACGCTGCGCTCACTACCGGCATATGTTTGAATCGAGTACCAACGATGTGCCATGTATTTTCCTTAACTCAAAATTGCCGAAACAGTTGAAGACATGATAAAATCTACTAATGCCAAAAACAACACGACAAAAGTTACGACGGCGATAACCGCGATAAACGCTTGTTTTACTTGCGGTTTTGTCGGGAAAATAACTTTTGCAAGTTCCATTTTCGCATTGTGAATGGTTTGACTGAATGTATTTTTCATTTATTGTATCCTCTGGACATTTCCAACGACTAACGCTCTAGAGCATCATTCGTCAAAAATGGGTGGCAGGCCAGGAGGGATTCGAACCCCCAACAATCGGATTTGGAATCCGGCGCTCTACCATTGGAACTACTGACCTATAAAACCCTCGCGAGGAGGGAACTTAAATTAAAGTTTTGCTTCTTTATGAACCGTGTGCTCACGGCAAAATTTACAAAACTTACGTACTGAGAATTTCTCAGTGTGAGTTTTTTTGTTTTTAGTAGTGTGATAGTTACGACGAGTACACTTCTCACACGCTAAATGGATATTTTCACGCATGTTTTACCTTATTAATCCAACCCGTAGGTTGGGGGAAATTATGCAAGGATTTTAGAAACAACCCCAGCGCCGACAGTACGTCCACCTTCACGGATAGCGAAGCGAGTACCCTCTTCCATCGCGATCGGATGGATCAATTCAGCAACAATTTTAACGTTGTCGCCTGGCATAACCATTTCAGTACCTTCTTGCAAAGTGATCGCGCCCGTTACGTCTGTTGTACGAACATAGAATTGTGGACGGTAACCGTTGAAGAATGGAGTATGACGTCCACCCTCTTCTTTGCTCAATACGTAAATCTCAGCCTCAAATTTTGTGTGAGGAGTGATTGATTTAGGTTTACAAAGAACTTGTCCGCGCTCAACATCTTCTTTCTTAGTACCACGGAGAAGAAGACCACAGTTGTCACCCGCTTCACCCATTTCCATCTCTTTACGGAACATCTCAACACCTGTTACAGTTGTTGTTTGAGTGTCACGGATACCAACGATCTCGATAGTTTCACCGATTTTGATTGTACCACGCTCGATACGACCAGTAACAACGGTTCCACGACCAGAGATAGAGAAAACGTCCTCTACCGGCATCAAGAAATCTTTATCTGTTTCACGAATCGGTTGTGGGATATAACGATCCACTTCCGCCATCAATTTTTGAATTTTAGCTGACCACTCGCCAAGAGTACCGGTTTTTGCTTCTTCAAGAGCTTTAAGAGCAGAACCGGCTACGATTGGAGTATCGTCTCCCGGGAAATCATAGGTGTCAAGAAGTTCGCGGATTTCCATCTCAACGAGCTCAAGAAGTTCTTCATCGTCAACCATATCTTCTTTGTTCATGAAAACAACGATGTACGGAACACCGACTTGTTTAGAAAGAAGGATGTGCTCACGTGTTTGTGGCATCGGGCCATCTGCTGCAGAAACAACAAGAATAGCTCCGTCCATTTGTGCAGCACCGGTAATCATGTTTTTAACATAGTCGGCATGCCCAGGACAGTCAACGTGTGCATAGTGACGGTTGTCTGTTTCGTACTCAACGTGTGAAGTAGCGATCGTAATACCGCGTTCGCGCTCTTCTGGAGCGTTATCGATTTGATCGTAATCCATCATTGCAGCACCGTTTGTTACTGCAAGAACAGCTGTAATAGCCGCTGTCAATGTAGTTTTACCGTGGTCAACGTGACCGATTGTACCGATGTTACAATGTGGTTTATTACGTGTAAACTTTTCTTTTGCCATAGTGTCCTCCGACGATGTGTGTAAATGAATTTGGAATTATACCAAAAAACAGCTGAAATAGCTTTCAAGCTTTCAAAAAATATTACAAAATTATTACTGGAGCTCACGAGCGGATTTGAACCGCCGACCTCTTCCTTACCAAGGAAGTGCTCTACCCCTGAGCCACGTGAGCATAAAACAATGATAAATATGTATTTTGGAAGCTTAAAAACTATTTTACGTTTTAAGGTAATGATGAAGTAGTAATTATGAAATGTATACTTCAGCTCCCAGTGGAGCGGGAAACGAGACTCGAACTCGCGACATTCAGCTTGGAAGGCTGACGCTCTAGCCAACTGAGCTATTCCCGCAGATGGTGGTGAGAGAAGGATTCGAACCTTCGAAGATAAAAATCAGCAGATTTACAGTCTGCCCTCGTTGGCCACTTGAGTATCTCACCACGGCCATAATCTGGTCTAACACTGATAAATGTAATGCGTTTCCGATTTCATTCAATGGTGCCGGCACGAGGATTTGAACCCCGGGCCTATTGATTACAAATCAATTGCTCTAGCCAACTGAGCTATGCCGGCATTGGTGAAATGGAGCCGAAATTATATACACTCTTTTCTAAAATGTCAAGCTTATTTGAAAGAAAATTAAATAATTGTGTAAACAATCTCTTTTTTCTTTTTTGTCTCTATGATTTCACGTACATTCAGCCCGTCAATATTCATTGCTAAAAGCTCTCGGATCGATGAAATTTGATCCTTTGCCGCTTCTCGCAGTACAATCCCGCGATACGCTTTTGCCCAGTGGCTCACCACTTTTCCCTCTTTAAGAAACTTCAATGTAACGTATGGCATAGACGGTGTATAGAATTTATCGTAAAAGCCCGCACGAAGATCCAATACCTCATTATCGCCGATCATATCATCCAAATCGGAGCTGAAATACTCTTTATAATGTTTCTCCGGAGCAAACGTCCCTATAGAAGAACCTTGTTTGAGTTTATAATCAGGTATCGAATCACCTGCACGAATCGGACCGAAAAGATTAGAGAAAAGGATAGTTCTAGTGTCGATGTAATGTTGTGCATCAGCAGAGAGTACCGAATAGTTCAGATAATCATACGCGACCCCGTCATAGCGCTCGATTGCTTTCATGGTTGGAGCTGATGCAAAAGTGCTTCGGTATCGTTCGTACTCTTCGGTGTCTTTGATTCCAAACAGCTCATAGAGCTGCTCATTACTGCCGCTTTGGGTCAGCTTTTCGTACTGCTCGATCACTTCGAGGCGTTTAGGATAAAGATCGGGGAAAATAAGGCTTTGTTGATTAAGAGGAGGGAGCTCTCCCCCCTCACGCTTTCCTTCACTCGGCGAAAAAAGGATGATCATCAGTAATACGCGGCAATGATGGCGTAACTGAGGAAAAACATCATATGCGATGCCCCCTCAAAATAGTTGGTCTCCCCCTCGTCGGTCGTTTTCCAAACCAAGAGGATCGTCAGCAGCAATGCACCGATTTGAAGCGGATTAAAATCGAGAGTAAGATTAATCCCTGAAAAATAGGCTAACATCATCAAGATCGGAACCGTCAAAATAATCGATACCGTCGAAGCCCCCATCGCAATGTTGACAACCCTCTGAATCTGATCGTTGCGGGCTGCGCGTACGGCGGTAAAAATCTCCGGGGAGACACTGATAATCGCAATGACCAATCCGGCAAGCCCTGCCGATATTCCATGCTCTTTGGCTATAGCGACCCCGTTTCCAGCAAAGATCTCCGCACCGAACGCGATAACAGCGATAAAGCCGAAAATAACCATAAAATTAATCGGAGTGCTTAGATGCTCAAAAATATAGTCGCTCGATTCGTTTTCATCGATCTCGGCATCTTCCTCTTCTTGGAGCTTTCGTTTTAGACGAAAGAAACGGCTTCGAGCCGTTGCTTTGAAAAAGTGGGTATGGGTTCGGGTTTGAAAGATAAAAATAATAATATAAAAAAGAAGCAGGACACCTGCGATTAAATGGCTGACATGGGTTAATGAAGCCATTCCGTTATCCGTGTGGCTTAACAGTCCCGGAACCAACAAGGCGCTTGAAGCCACAAACAAAACGGTGCTGTACGCACTGGAGGTCTCTTTATTATGCTGCTGCTGCGTGTAGGCCAACCCGCCTAAGAAAACGGCAAGCCCCAATAATACATTCAAATCGACGATAACCGCAGAGATTATCCCCCCCTTAACCGTTTCTAAGACTTCCGGAGAGTGGCGTACTTCAAGCAAAATAACGTACAATAAAATAATTTCTACCGCAACGGCACTAAAAGTGAGTACAAAACTGCCGTACGGTTCCTGTAAACGCTCAGATAGGATGTCGGCTACTTCGGCAACCGTAAGGGAAAGTGCCGCAATCCCGATCGCGGCAAACAGTGTTGAGAGTGAAGACTCTTGCTGTTCATTAAAGATAACCGCTAATACAATAGAGGCTATACCGATAAAGATATCCCAATAATCTTCAATAAAATAGCGTATCCGCCTGTCCAAATCTTTATCCTTTGTGTAGGTAATGGTGTTAGAGAATCATACCATATTCAACGGTATGATCAAATCCACCCTTTTCGTTTGAAAATGTATACCGGTAAAATCGATGAAATAACCATCATACAAATTGAGAGTAAATATCCGAATTTCCAATGAAGTTCAGGAAGCAAATCGAAGTTCATCCCATATATGCTCGCTATCAAGGTAGGTGGAAGGAAAACGACATTAACGATCGTAAACATTTTAATAACTTTATTCTGTTCAATGCTCAAAACGCCGACAAAAATATTTTGAAGATAATCGAGCCGCTCAAAATTAAAGTCGGTGTAGTCGATCAACGACTTGATATCTTTTAACATGACCGTAACATCATGCTTTAGCGCATGTTTGTACTTAGTCGATTTTAAAAAAGCACTCAGAATACGCTGCTTATCATTAAGGTTCTCACGAATCTGCATGTTCAAATCTTCCAATGACGAGATACGTCCCAATATCTCTTCATCCTCATTGGAATAATCGGTCAAAACGTGTTTTCGGACGCGCGTAATATCTTTTGCCAGCTTTTCAATAATATCGGCATCGGCATCAATCCGAATATCCAAAATTTGACAAAAAATATCGTATCCCGTTTCAAACTGCTTCGGAGTAGCAAAAAATTTTCGGTTAAACTCATCAAATGTATACAAATTCGTGTAGCGAATTGAAATCAGTATCTCTTTAAAAAGGATAAATGATACCGTTTCGTTATGAGAACTTTCTCTACTGCTTACTAAAAAATAACTGTTGATTTCGATACGGTCGTTCTCTTCCCAGTAACGGGAACTGATTTCAATCTCTTCAGTCTCTTGTTTGGTCGGAAATTTGATATTAAATGTGTTTTCGATAAAAATAATCTCATCATAGGTCGGCATAAGCATATCGATCCAAATGACTTTTTCAATAACATCTCCGTCGAGCTCCGACATCGTATCGATAAATGCAATTGCATTTTCATTGCGGACATAACATTTAATCATCTATTCCTCCTTTCACAAATCGCGCTTTATACGAGCATTTTTGGCATAGCTCCTCGCTGCAGATCCCTCTTGAAAACCCTTCGGTAATTGCTTTGGAGCGTTTCGTTGAGAGAATTTTACCCAAATTTGTCTCGTTCAGGTTACCAAGTTCCATTATCCCCTCGCTATCCAGACAACACGGTACGACTCTGCCGTCGGCAAGTACGGCGATTTGCTTACTCAACCCTTGGCAATATCCCTCCGTGCGAACCGGAGTATTTAGATTCGGCCATTCAAAATAGCGGTCAAAATGGAGAAGGATTTTGGATGCCAGCCGGATTGATTGACGTTCTCCACTGATTTTCGAAACGATTATTCCCGTGTCAAGGGAAAAATGCTTTTCAAGAAATGAAAATAGTCTCTCGTTAAAAAGCTTCTCACTGTGAACATCATCCAAATTCCAAAGGCGAAGATTGATAAAAAAATCTTCGGAACGCGAAAGCTTTTCGTCACACAAAACCAGAATAGGTTCCATATACGCTTCAAAAGTTCGAGAAACGCTGTTTTTGTTAAAGCTGTTAAGCGAAATATTGATCTGACGAAGTGCGGGATGAAAAAGGGCCTCCCGCCGAACGGCGTCGAGATAAAACCCGCTGGTGGTGATCATCACTTTCAAACCAGTATCATGAGCAACATCGAGATACTCTCTCACATTGCTCAATACCATCGGATCACCCATCACATGAAGGGCTATCTCATCGGTATAGTCTCGAAGCTGCTGCATTACCGATTTAAAAACCGAAAGCGACATAGTGATATTCGGTTGATTTTTCGGGGGACAAAAACTGCAGGATAAACCGCAGACATTGGTGATTTCAACATAAGCACGGCTGAATTTCATTATAATCCCTTTATGCAAACCTTAGATACCATTAACCAAACACTCATCACCAACGATGCGGTGATGCTCTATTTTAGCGCACCGACTTGCAACGTCTGCCATGCCCTTAAACCCAAACTCGTTGAAGCGATTACTGATCAATTCCCTACGTTTGTCATAGAGAGTATCGATATTTCTCAAACTCCCGAAATTGCTTCACACTTTAGCGTTTTTACCATTCCGACGGTGCTTGTTTTTTTTCAAGGGAGAGAATTTTTACGCAAAAGCCGACACATGAGTGTCGGTGAAGTTATTGATGCGATAAAGCGACCCTATAGCTTTATGGTAGAAAGCTGACGATCCCTGCCGTTACGGCGACATTGAGCGATTCGACCCCCCGGTACATCGGGATAGAGACGCTATGAGTCGAAGCACGCATCACCGCGTCGCTTACCCCTTCGGATTCATTCCCCAGTACAAAAACAGAGCGTGCGGGAATTTTCAACGAATGAATATCCGCAGCTGCATGTGAAGAGAGGGTGATAATCGCTGTATCTCTTATCCCCAATATTTCAGACAAATCTTCGCAGTAATAAATCGGGATTTTAAAGAGTGTCCCGGCGGACGCTTTCATCACTAACGGAGAGAGCTTGGTACTGTTTCGGCGAGGCAGAACGATACCGTCTATCTTACTCGCCGCGGCAGAGCGGACGATCATCCCAAGATTTTGGGGATTGTTGATCCCGTCCAGCGCCAAAAGGCGAAAAGAGTCCGGAAGGTCTGTTTCGATTTTAGAGGCACTGCGGTAATTTTGGCTGACGACGTCAATCGCGACCCCCTGATCTTGGGCACTGTTTTTGGAGATTCGGGATAACGCCTCTTTGGTATGGTATTTGATCTCCACACCCCGCATTTCGGCCAAAGCCATAATCTCTTCAATCGTCTCGTCACTGCGGTTGCTTTTGGAGAGATGCAGTTTATGAATCTGTACCGCATCGTCGCGGAGCACTTCAACCGCAACGTTACGGCCGTAGAGGGTAATCAACGAATCAAAGAAACGCTTTTTTGCCAGATACTCTTCTGAATCGTTCATCAAATTTTTGCAGCAACGGCTTCTGCAGTGAATCCGAATTTCTCAAACAATTTGTCCGCCGGCGCACTCGCCCCGAATCCGTCCATCGCTACGACGGTGTCGGCAAATCGGTACCACTCGAGTCCGCGCGCCGCTTCAATCGCAACACGTTTCGTTCCCGGTTTGATAATCGTGTCGATATAGCTTTGCGGCTGTTCCAACAACAAATCAAAACACGGAACGCTTACAACGTTCGCCGCAATTCCGCGTGATGAGAGAAGCTCCGCACTCTCCATCGCCAAGCCGACCTCCGAACCCGATGCCATCAAGGTTACGGTTGCATCATTGCGTTCTGCCAATAGATATCCGCCGTTTTCAACATCTCCGTGAACTGCCGCAGGAAGTATCGGAAGATTTTGGCGTGAACAGACGAACGCGGACGGCGACTCTTTCATACTGAGTGCTTTTTGCCAGCATTTGGCATTTTCCGCCCCGTCCGCAGGACGATAGACGTAAAAATTCGGCAATGCTCTAAACTGACTCAAATGTTCAATCGGCTGATGGGTTGGGCCGTCTTCACCGACACCGATACTGTCGTGTGTCCAGATAAAAAAGTGTTGGATTCCGCTCAACGCCGCAATACGGGCAGATGGTTTGAGGTAATCACTGAAAACGAAAAAAGTGGCGCTGAACGGCATCAACGGTCCGTACAATGCCATCGCATTCGTAATCGATGCCATAGCATGTTCGCGGATACCGAAATGGATATTTTTCCCCTTAGGGAAATCGCCCATATTAGCAAGTTCGGTTTTATTTGAGGGTCCGAGGTCTGCAGATCCGCCCAAAAATCCCGGAATCGCTTTGGCGATCGCATTCAAAATGATCCCGTTGGTATTACGGGTCGCATCGGCTTTTTCGAAACTAGGCCATTGAATACGGGAGAAATCGGGGTTAAGAAGCTGCTCATACGCCTCATTTTGTTCAACCAACGGAAGCTCATTAATGCGGTGATTCCACTCACGCTCCGCTGCATCCCCTTTTTCGATCGCACATCGGAAACGCTCCAGCACATCCGCATCGACATGGAATGTTTTTTCAGGATCGAAGCCGGCTGCGGTTTTAGCGGTTTTGATGACATCATGCCCGAGCGGTGCACCGTGCGCATGGTGAGATCCTTCCATTTTACCGCCCCCTTTGGCGATGACGGTATTAGCGATAATAAGAACAGGACGTTTGATTGTTTTCGCCTGAGTCAACGCAGCGTCGATCTCGTCAAAATTATGTCCGTCAATCTCCAAGACAGCCCAGTTTTGGGACTCGAAACGATCTCGCATGTTTTCACTGAGGCTCAGTTCGGTAGAACCCTCGATCGTGATACGGTTTGAATCGTAGATCAGTACCAGATTATCAAGCCCCATATGACCGGCAATCGAACACGCTTCGTAGCTGATCCCCTCTTCCAAGTCGCCGTCTCCGCATAGACAGTAAACATTGTGATCGATCAATTCGGCTGTTTCAGAGTTCACTTTGTTACCGACATACGCCGAAGCCATCGCGAAACCGACCGCATTGGCGATCCCCTGACCCAAAGGACCCGTTGTGATCTCAACCCCGGCCGTGTGTCCGTATTCCGGATGCCCCGGCGTCGCAGAATCAAGCTGACGGAAGTTTTTAAGATCATCAATCTCCAAACCGTATCCCCACAGATAGTAGAGTGAATAGATCAAACCGGTTCCGTGTCCTCCGGAAAATACCAAACGGTCGCGATTAAGCCATTTCGGATTGCGCGGATTGTGGTTCATGTGTTCCGAGAGAACAACCGCGATATCCGCCAATCCCATCGGTGCGCCCGGATGTCCTGAATTCGCTTGCTGAACCATGTCTGCCGCTAAAAAGCGGATTGTATTTGCCATTTTTTGGCGCATTGCATTACTCATCGTTTAATCCTTGTGTCGGTTAATGTAGTGGTTAAGTGTTGGTGACAATTCACGCTGCAAATTCTCATCAAAACTCATCATCTGTCGGTTGATTTTATCCGCTAAACTATTTGCCTCTTCCATGGCACGCTCAAATCCGAGCAGCGTCACAAAACTGTTTTTTGCCTGATCGTTATTGGTTGTCTTACCCGCTTGGCTCTCGCTTTGGGTAACGTCTAAAATATCGTCTTGAATCTGAAACAACAGTCCCAGATCGATCCCGAAACCGTAAAGTTCCCGTGCCATATCATCGCGTCCGACGATGAATGCGCCCATTTGAAGCGCGGCAGCGATCAATTTTCCCGTTTTGTGGATATGAAGCATCTTCACCTGATCGAGTTCCAAACGAAAGTTTTCAAAATGACAATCAATCGCCTGTCCCAAAACCATCCCCTCTACTCCGCCGTTATGAGCAAGGGAGCGGACCAATTTAACGATAACACGATCTGAAAGCGGTGCATTGGAGAGGACTTCAAAGGCATAGGTGTTAAGGGCGTCTCCCGCCAAAATTGCGCTCACTTCGTCATACGTTTTGTGCAGCGTCGGAATGCCGCGGCGCAGATCGGCATTGTCCATCGCAGGCAAATCATCGTGAATCAAAGAGTAGGTGTGAAGGAGTTCAATAGCTAATGCCGCGTGATAGGCACTTTCGCTCAAAAGAGGATTGTACGCTCTCACAACACCTAAAAGGAGTGCCGGACGAAATCGTTTCCCCCCGCCGATGAGCATTTGACGCAATGAGTTTTCATAATGGGGATGGAAGCTTGGTGCACTCGGAAGATGCGATCCCAAAAAAGTTTCAAACTGCTCCATCGTTATCCCACTATTTTTTAGCGAAATAGTAACATGAGGGAGCTTATATCTTCTCGATTACATCGGTGATGGCATTCTCATCATCAACTAATACCACCGTCGGTTTGTAATTTTCAAGTTCGGCATCGTTATACGTTGCATAGGCGACGATAATAATTTTGTCCCCTTTGTGCACTTTACGTGCCGCCGCACCGTTTAGACAGATATCGCGCTTGCCTCGTTCACCGAGAATGATATAGGTTGAGAATCGTTCACCGTTATTAATGTTGAGAATTTCTACTTTTTGACCTACACGCATTTTCGAAGCTTCCAATAGCTCTTCGTCAACAGTGATCGAGCCGACGTAATTAAGGTTGGCGTCGGTGACCGTAGCACGGTGAATTTTACTGTAGAGCATTTCGATGAGCATTGTTTAGCGCCCCATTTGCTTCATCATGTCTGCAGGGGTAATCGGTGCATCCCATAGCTCTGCAGGAATCACATACTCTTGTACCACTTCGCCGCCGATAATATGACGATCGATAATTTCATTGATTTTCTCTTTCGTGAGTCCCGCATACATAACATGACCCGGTTCTACCAGCATAATCGGTCCGGCATTACATCGGTTCATACAGGATGTGCGAATCGGCTGTACGGTTGCGATAAGACCTTTTTGCATCAACGTCTGCGCCAAATGTTGAAAAATATCCTGTGTTTGAGGATTGACACAGCTCGGTTTCGGCATTCCCGGGGGGGAACTTTGTTCGCATTTAAAAATATAAAACGCCGGTTGAGGAAGACCCATCGGCTACTCCTTTGAATTCGGTGATATGATGCACCTGAAATGATAACGGCATTATAGCCAAAATAAAATGTTCCTGTTTAAGCTCCCCCATACAGCTGTCCCGTTTAAGGGGCGCTTTAGGGAAGATTAGAGTGTTGCTAAAAGTTCTTTTGCGACAACCCGATCGTCAAAGGGGAGATATTGATCGTAAATAATCTGCGAGGTTTCATCCCCTTTACCCAAAATCAGAACCACTTCATCGCCGCTGCGCTCTTTGAGTGCCTGCGCGATCGCACTACGACGATTGACATCAACGTAGACATTGGATTTGTCTTCAATTCCGGCCAAAATATCTTCGATTATCGCATCGGGATCTTCAAAGCGCGGATTATCGCTCGTAACATACACTTTCTTTGCATACGCAACGGCAACTTTTCCCATCAGAGGACGCTTTGTGCGGTCACGATCGCCGCCCGCTCCGAACACGACTAATACTTCCTTCTCTTTAAGAGCGTTTAGAACCTGTTCCATCCCATCAGGCGTATGGGCAAAATCGACAATAATCAGCGGGGATTCGCTGACCACTTCCATCCGTCCGCTGACTCCGCCGAAATTTTCGACAACATCGGCAATTTTTTCCAGACTCTCTTCGGTTACTAAATGCACCGCGGCCATTGCGGCCGTGATATTGTAAAGGTTAAAAAATCCGTGCAATGAGGATACGAACGGAACATGATCCTCAAAATGTTTCATTACGCCGCTCACGCCGTTATTCAACGAATAGGCAATAATTTTATAAGTCGCCGGATTTTCGACTCCGTAAGTAAAGGCATTTTTGAAATTAAACTGCGCTTTCGCCTCATCTTTGTTGATCAGTTTTTTCGACGCATCTTGGAAAAAAAGATTTTTGATCCGTGTATACTCTTCGATACTCTCGTGGTAATCAAGATGATCTTGGGTGATATTGGTCAAAATCTTTAACGCAAACGTAATCCCCGCAATCCGCTCCTGCTCAATGGCGTGAGAGCTTACTTCCATTACAAAATATTCACATCCCGCCGCTATCGCCTGCGCCATATGGCGATACGTATTGAGAACGGTAGGAGTCGTGAGTGTTTTCCCCTCGACTGGGGCATCGTTCATAAAAAACCCGCGTGTCCCCTGCATTGCCGCTTTGTGGCCAAGATCGAGCAATAGGGAATAAATCGCGCTTGCAGTCGTCGTTTTACCGTTCGTTCCCGTAATACCGATCACACGGATTCGATCCAGACCGAAAACGCTCCAGCACTCATCCGGAGAAATAACCGAGTAGGCTCCCCGTGCAAGTGCATCTTCTTTGTATTTTTCGTTTTGTTTCGTAAGAAGAAAAGCGCAATCGCTTCCGCAGTCGTTAGAGTTTTCGCTGATGTAGCGATACGGCTGAGCCTGAATCTCAATTTTCAATGTTCTTCCCTTTGGCTAAACGGCGCAACAAATTCCGAAGCTGACGGTCATTCGGATAGACACCGAGCGCACTTTCCAAATAGCTTAATGCCATTTCCTGATATCCGTGATCAATCAGGTTGTCCAGAAAATCGACAAAATCTTCTTTTTCGGTGATAATGACACGCGTCGAAAACATTATGTTTTCAAAAATCCGGTTAAAGTCGCTGTCATTCTCAACCAGCTCTTTAAATTCGGTATACATAATGCCGTCTTCGTAATCCAGACGCTGCTTGATTGTCTCCTGAAAAAGCCCTGCCAGTTGGTCAAGCGTACCGTCCATGGTCTGCAAAATTTCTGAAATCACCGTATCTGCGGTCTCAATGTCTTCACTTCGTAAAATGGTATAGTAATCAAACAACGCTTCTCCGGCGCTCTCACCGCTCATCGCCATATCCGAGAGGATGGCACCGTTATAAGCCTCTTTTGAATCAGGATAATCTTTTAGAACCAATGAATAATCACGCAACGCTTCACTGTATTGTCCAGCCAAAAAAAGTTCATTTGCTTGTTTGAGGGCTTTGGTCATATTGATAGTTTTCATGTATTAATCCCTCCTCTGTATTTTCTAATATCGGCGCAAATCACATTAATTATAATGCATCGATTTGATGTTCCATCCCATGCGGTACGTTAATCACAATCAATTCCGGATGAATATCCATCCTAAGCTGACGCTCTACTCCGTATTTTAGCGTATTGCCGCTGCTTGAACATCCAATGCATGCACCTTGTAACTGTACATAAATCGTTCCATTTTTTACACCCAAAAACGCTATATCTCCACCGTCTAATGCTAGACTCGGTCGTATTTTATCAATAACGTTCCGCACCGGCTGTATTAATTCTTCGTCACTGAATGGGATCATGGCTATCATACCTTTTAAAGCTCAAATATTGCGTTATAGTATAAGAAGTGTACTAAACATGTACTAATGCGAAAAGGATAGTTTTCGAGCGAAGCTCGATTTAAGGGGTTTGGTATTGAACTCGTTAAACGAGTTCAATGTACGCCATCGGTGTAGCATCACCGCGACGGATACGAGTTTTAACGATACGGGTGTAACCACCGTTGCGATCGTTATATTTTGGGGCAACTTCGTTAAGAAGTAGTTTTGTAGCTTCTTTGTTTTGCAATACAGCAAACACAGAACGATGTGCGTTAGCATCACCGGCACGTGCAGTTGTAATCAATTTTTCAGCAAATGAACGAAGTTCTTTTGCTTTGATCAACGTAGTTTCAATTTTACCGTGTTCAATCAACGCAATGCTAAGGTTAGTCAACAAAGCTTCACGATGTGCGCTTGTTCGGCCTAGCTTGCGGTATCCGTGACGATGTCTCATGAGATACTTCCTATAATGGTTTAAAGCTTATTCAGCTTCGATTTTCTTTTTGATAGCGCTGATAAGATCATCAGCCAAATCTTGCCCTACAGTGTAACCGTATTCAGTGATTTTTTCTAAAATCTCTTCAAACGATTTTTTCCCTAGGTTTTTGACCTCTTTCAAATCATTCTGGCTCATCATAACGATCTCACCGATGTATTTGATGTTTGAGCGGTCCAAACAGTTGAAACTTCGCGCGCTCAAACCAAGATCTTCGATACGGGCACCCAAACGTTTAAGTTCCGGATGCTCATCCCCGCGCTCAGCTGCGGCAGGAGCTTTGATGCTCACTTCGCTGTTAAATACAGCCATTTGAGCGTACATTACTTCCAACGCGTTTTTAAACGCATCGACCGGAGAAATTTGTCCGTCAGTAGCAATATTGATTACCACTTTTTCGAAATTCGGGTTGTCTTCAACCAAAACATTTTCGATCGCGTATGTTGCACGGCGTACCGGCGTAAAATACGCATCCAATGCAATGTATCCATCACCCAAAATATCCCGTACATCTTCACTCGGAGCATATCCGATACCTTGATGAATTTTAATGCTGAAAGTTAACGTCGCATCTTCATTCAAAGTCGCCAAAAACGCATTCGGGGTTACCACTTCGACATCATCATTATCCAAATCACTTCCATGAATTTCACAAGGGCCTGCGAAACTGTAAGTGATCTCTTTCTCTTTAAGAGCGTTTTTCAATTTGAAACGGATCCCTTTGAGGTTGATGATAAAATCCGAAATATCTTCGAGCATACCGCGCACAGAGTCAAACTCATGCTTAGCACCCTCAATTTTAATACCGATCGGTGCAAATCCGACCGAACTGCTTAGCAAAAAGCGGCGGATTGGATGGGCGAGTGAAACCGCAAATCCGGTTTCAAACGGATAAGCAATGATGTTTGCTTCATTCGCGCTGATTTGCTCGACGACAAACTCTTTCGGAAGAAGCGGTGATGTCTTAATTTTTTTCATGCTGAACGCCCTTTCTTTAATGATTATTTCGAGTAAAGCTCGACGATTAGACGTTCTTCTACAGGGATAACAACCTCTTCACGCTCTGGAAGACGTGTGAAAATACCGAACGCTTTATCTTGATCGATGTCAACCCATGCCGCAAGACCGGTTTGGTTGGTCAACTCAATCGCACGAACGATTTGGTTGTTCTTTTTACTTTTCTCATGAATTTCCACTTTTTGGCCCGGTTTAACGCGGTATGACGGAATGTCAACACGTTTACCGTCAACCAATACGTGACCGTGATTTACCAATTGGCGTGCAAAACGACGAGTCGTAGCAAACCCCATACGGTAAACAACGTTATCAAGACGCTGCTCAAGAAGCATTACCAAGTTCGTACCGGTGTTGCCGGTACGACGTTTTGCTTCACCGAACAATGAACGCATTTGTTTTTCACTCAAACCGTACATAAATTTCGCTTTTTGTTTTTCGCGAAGCTGTGTACCGTACTCAGAGATTTTTGTACGGCGTTGACCGTGTTGTCCCGGTCCGTACGGACGTTTGTCAAGGGCACTTTTACCTGCAAGACGACGCTCACCTTTTAGTCCAAGGCTTACACCGAATCTTCTTTCGATTTTTTCTACGGGTCCTCTATATCTTGCCATTGCTAAACTCCTTAGACTCGTCGGCGCTTAGGCGCACGACATCCATTGTGTGGTAGCGGAGTAACGTCTTTCATGAAAGAAACACGAAGACCTTCGATCGCACCTACACTTTTAACTGCAGTTTCACGACCAGAACCTGGTCCTTGAACTTTAATTCCCACTTCTTTGATTCCGTGGACCATTGCTTTTTCCATCGCCGATTCTACCGCTTGTTGCGCAGCGAACGGAGTCGATTTTTTAGAACCTTTGAAACCAAGGGCACCAGCCGAACTCCATGCGATCATGTTACCCATTTCATCAGTTACCGTTACAAGGGTATTGTTGAATGAAGCCAAGATATGTACGATACCTCGTGCAATATTCTTCTTTACGATTTTTTTACGGGTTGCTTTTCTTTTTGCCATACTCTAATCCCTTACTTTGTGGCTGAGCCGACGGTTTTCTTTTTACCTTTGCGTGTACGAGCATTGGTTTTGGTTTTTTGACCACGGCATGGGAGACCTTTACGGTGACGAAGACCACGGTAAGAACCAAGATCCATCAACGCTTTAATATCCATAGCGACTTGTTTGCGAAGGTCACCTTCTACAGCGATTCCGCTGCTTCGGATCTCTTTAGCGATTGTAGCCGCTTCATCTTCGCTTAGTTCGAATACACGCTTGTTGTAATCGAGTCCTGTTGCATCCAAAATTTTGCGTGAAGTATGTAAACCGATACCGTAGATATAGGTTAATGCATATTCCAAACGTTTTTTCTTAGGTAAGTCCACACCAGCAATACGTGCCATGCTTATCCTTGTCTTTGTTTATGTTTTGGGGTTTTGCAGATTACGCGAACAATCCCTTTACGCTTGATGACTTTACAATCATCGCACATTTTCTTCACTGAAGAACGTACTTTCATCGGTAGGCTCCGTTGATTTAAATCACTTGCTTTTCGTAGGTGAGATTGATCGCACCAATACTTGTAACTACGATTGAACGCAGTTATAAACATTCAATTCTATTTGTCCGAAAGGGCAAAGTGGACGCGTATGATACAGTAAATAAGGTTAAATTTTTATTAAGGTATAAAAGAGAAGAATGATACGAATCGTTTTTAGACGATTCGTATCATAAACGGGGATTCTAAAACCGCGTCTAATGTTTCGAGTTTGGCCATTAAGCCGTGCAAAGCACGTTCCGTTGCTTCATGGGTTGCAAAGAGTAAATGGGCGCATTCCGTTTCTGATGGGCGCTGAATGACCGCTTCAATCGAGATCGCTTCATCGGCAAAAAGGCTTGTAATTTTTGCCAAGATGCCCGGTTTGTCGGAAACGCGAAGACGAAGATAGTATTTTGATCGGATATCTTCGCTGTCTTTGAGACGCAGTCCCTCTTCAAGCGGATGGTTAAATCCGAGCATCGGAGAACGTTTGCCGGAGCGGACGATATCGATGATATTGGCGACCACCGCACTCGCCGTCGCATTCCCCCCCGCACCGGGACCGTAGTACAGCGTTTCGCCGACACGGTCGCCGACGACGCTGATACCGTTCATGACACCGTCGATTTTTGCGATCATCGCATCTTCTTTGACCAATGCCGCATGAACACGAAGCTCGACTTCCGACTCATCGCGCTTGGCAATTCCCAGAAGCTTGATCGTGTACCCGAACTCTTTGGCGAACGCAATATCCTCCTGCGTGATCCCCTCGATCCCCTCAATCAAAATCTCTTCGGGTTTCGCATCGATTCCGTAGGCGATGGAGGCTAGGATGAGGAGTTTGTGCGCCGCATCAAATCCGCCGATATCAAAGGTCGGATCGGCCTCCGCATACCCTAACGCCTGAGCTTCTGCTAATACCTCGGCAAACGGTGTCCCCTCATTCATCATCTTCGTCAGCATGAAATTACAGGTACCGTTCATAATCCCCATGATCGAGAGGATATGATTTGCCGATAACCCGTCGCGCAACGCATTAATGATCGGAATTCCCCCCGCGACGCTCGCTTCGAATTCAAACGGAATATCTCCGGCAATCTCTTGCAGCTCATAACGGTGATAGGCCAAAAGGGCTTTATTGGCGGTAACGACCGCTTTGCCGTTTTGGAGCGCTTTTTTGACGACGGCGAGAGGAAGTTCTACCCCTCCCATCAGCTCAACGACAATGTCGATTTCAGGATCATCGACAATATCGTACGGATTTTGAGAGAGGGCGATGGAGAGATCGGAAACTTTTGAGAGATCTCTGACCACTCCGCTTTTGACACTGATCTCATCACCCGAACGTGCTGTGATAATCGATTTGTTTTCTTCTAATATCTGTACGACGGCTCGCCCTACCGTACCGACACCGATAACGCCGACACGTGTCACTCGGCACCCTTATCGCAACTCAATGTACTTAAAAACTGCTTGATATTTTTTGCCGCTTGTCGGATACGCTGATCATTTTCGATCAACGCGATACGAACATACTCATCTCCGTAATCGCCGAATCCGATCCCCGGCGCAACGGCAACATTCGCTTCCACCAATAAACGCTTAGAGAATTCTAGACTCCCCATATGAATCGCACATTCAGGAATTTTAGCCCAAACAAACATTGATGCCTGATTACGGCGAATCGGCCATCCGGCACGGTTAAAAGCGTCCAAAAGGACATTCTGGCGATGATCGTATTTGTCCGTAATCTCCTGAACACACGATTGATCACCGGTAAGGGCTACCGTTGCGGCAACCTGAATCGGGGTGAACATCCCGTAATCGAGCCAGCTCTTGATCTTTTGCAATGCACCGATCAGTTTGGCATTTCCGACGAAGAAACCGACACGCCATCCCGCCATGTTGTAACTCTTCGAGAGGGTAAACGCTTCCACCGCAACATCTTTTGCCCCCGGAACGGAGAGGATCGATGGTGTTTTATAACCGTCAAACGTCAAATCACCGTACGCGATGTCGCTGATAACGTAAAAACGTTCCCGCTTCGCCATCTCAACAACACGGGTATAAAACTCCGGTGTAACGGTTGCGGTGGTCGGGTTGTGAGGAAAGTTGACCACGAGATATTTCGGTTTCGGAAACGAGACATGAAACGCATGCTCAAGACGCTCAAAAAAGAGGTCTTCGTCCACTTTATAATCTTCATCAAACGGCAATTCCATTTTTTGCACGTTTCCGCCCGCTAAAATAAAACCGTATGAGTGGATAGGATAGGTAGGATCAGGAACAACGACGACATCACCCGGATTCGTAATAGCGTACGCCAAATGGGCATACCCTTCTTTGGAACCCATCGTTGCAACCGCTTCGGTGTCCGGATCAAGATCAACGTCATAGCGACGTTTGTACCAATCGCAAATCGCTTGACGAAGTTTCGGAATCCCTTTGGAAACCGAATACCCGTGTGTTTTGGTTTTTTCTGCCGATTCAACCAATTTTTTTCGAATATGTTCAGGAGTATCTCCGTCAGGATTTCCCATACTGAAATCGATAACATCGGCACCGGCACGTCTGCGCGCCATTTTAAGTTCATTTACTTCAGCAAATACATATTTTGGAAGGCGTTTAATCCGGTCAAATTGGATTTCATCAAACATGGCTACAACCTGTGATTAAAAAATTGCGCCATTTTAGCATAAGAGACTTAGTTTAACTATAATATCGATACTTATTGTATCGGATTCATCGGCTCAATCCACATCCCCTCTTTAACCATTTGCATCCCCTGTACATTGGAAATTTTGAGATAATATGCTCCGCCTGGAACTTCAACTTGAAGTTCCTCCTTCGAATCTGCCGCTCTAAAAGAAGATATCAAACGCATAGAACGATCTAATATTCCAATTTCAGGGTACCATTTGCCTGAATAAGGGGGTTGAATATGAATATGTTGAGCTTTCCCTATACGAAACCACTGTGCCGTATTAACATGTTTCAATTCAACTCCCTCTTCATGGAGCAGTAAAGTGTTCCAGATAGAGTCTTGCGTATCCAATACCAAAACGAGTTCGTTATTATCAAAAGAAATTTTTTCGATTCGAATTCCCTCGTTTTTAAGATTTTCGTCTAGTCCAGAGATACTAAAGGGTTTATTGCCGATCGCAATTGCACTCAGTTCACCGGAATTATTTTGAAAATCGAACGAACCTATATCCAATTTATATCCGACAGCGTTAAATGCCTGAGTAACGGTCCGCAGGCTTAAAATAACCTCGCCCTTGAATGTGACATGAGTATTGAGGGACTCTCCGAAAAGAAGGAGAGGGAGAAAGAAAAATGTGAGGAAGCGCTTCATTACCCTGTATTTACCAGTTTTTCCCGCCGTTGCGCTCCATAAACTCTTGTTGCGAAATTTGTTTTAACGCCCCTTTTTCAGATACAAAATGGACCGTATTTTTATCATTAAGCACTTTTTTACCCTCAGCAGAGGTGAGTTCTACCCTTCCGTGGCCTAAAACAATCAAAAATGTTTTAGTCGGATCGATGCTTATAGGATCTGTAGCTATCCCTTGAACTTTTTTACCGCTTTCGAGATCAATTATCCCATACCAGACTTTGAATTTCGGATTGATGGCTGTCTGCTGATCAGATGTTCCGGAAGCCAAAGTCTCGTTCTGCTGTGTCGAAACCATAGGCTGTACAGTGTTGGCTGTACTTTCATTAGTTTCAACATTTACAACCGAATCTGTCATATTTGTTTCATTCGTTTCGGCACTAAGCGTATTATTTTGTTCAACAACCTGAACAGACGACGTACTAAGGTTCATCACATCTTCACTCGGTACAGCCGACATTTTGCCCTGTAAGAAATATCCGCCGATCATCACAATAATAATTAATAGGGCTCCGGCGACAATCCATTTCGGTTTTGTGTTGGACGCTGCCTGTAAAATAACCGATTGCTTCGGAGCAAGGATGGTCGGATTGTTTTGGCAAAACTGCGTATATTCTTCTTTTATGCCGCTAAGATCAATATCATACTCACGTTCTAGGATAGAAATATATCCCATAAACTGAACCCGCCCGATCTGAGCATAGGATTTTGTCAAAACCAACTCAATTTTATCACGGGAAATATGGGTCCGTTCATGAATTTTTTCTGTCCCAAGAGCCTGTAAATCTTCGAACGTGTTGTATTGTTTCATCTCATTCTCTCCATCAAAATTGCGCCGGCAACACCGACATTCAAAGAATCAAAATCATGCGCCATCGGAATCGAAATACCGACATCAAGGCTTTTCTGGACTCTGCCGCTTAAGCCTTCCCCCTCATTACCTAAAACCAAGACCCGTTTCGGCGCAAATGAAGCTTCACGAACGTCAACCCCGTCCATTACCGCTCCGTAAATCTGAAATCCTGATTGCTTCAGTTCATGCAGTACATCATGAATATTGTGAATAATCACCAACGGTAAATCAAGAGCGGCGCCGCTGCTGGTACGGATCATCGCTTCAAGATTCGGCTCTTTGATCCCGCTGATAACCAACGCCTGAACCCCTAACGCATACGCGCTTCGGATAAGCGAACCGATATTTCCCATGTCGGTAATCGAACTCAATACTACGATAAAATCGCATTTTTTAAGAAACGGAGAGGCGTAAGGGACCACTTGTGATATCTCGGCGATAAACCCCTGATGATTTCCCCCCTTTACCATAGACTGCGCCGCTTTTTCCGGGATCCGCTTAATCTCAAAACCCATTTTCATGAGGAGAGAATACTCTTTTTTATCGAGCTCTTTTGCCAAATAGAGAACTTTAATACGCTCCCTGTGACGCTCTATTGCATAATAAACCGGTTGTTTTCCATAAATAATCATGAGGTATTATATCCTAAGATTTCATGAGGCGTGTATAGCACTCTTTTGGATTTTCACCCGTAATTTTGGCAATCAGTTTCGAAGCGGCTTTTTTAGGGATATCAAGTGCAAGAATATCCTGCTCACTCAATGACGAACTTTTCCCTTCCGAAGCTTCAATCACAACGACCCATTCCCCCCGAATCTCTTTTTCGATCTGGCCGATCAATTCCGATGCGGTGCCCTGATAAAATTTCTGATACCTTTTCGTAAGCTCTTTGGCCAAAAAAATACGCCGTTCAGGAGCCGCAAGACTAAGTTCGTTCAGTAATTTATCAAGGCGTTTCGGTGATTCATAAAGTATGGTCGTATACCCGTTAAAAAGTGCTTCTTGGAGAGCAGATGACCTATCGTTACCTTTATGAGGTAAAAAGCCGAAAAAAAGCATTTTTGTCTCTACAAATCCGCTGGCGACGAAAGCGGTCAATGCCGCATTTGCACCGGGTATTACATCATACGCAATCCCGTGATCGAGACAATAGCGAACCAGCATCTGTCCGGGGTCACTGATCCCGGGCATCCCGGCATCACTGACATAGACAACATTTTGATCAAAAAAATCGGGAGTCAGTGAAGCTACAAATTCGGTTTCGTTGTGAGAATGGAGGCTGATAAACTTTGGATCACATGTTGTTAATTCGTAGCGTTCTTTAAGAAGATGGATCAATTTTTTAGTAACACGGGTGTCTTCGCATAACAGTATCTGTGCATGAGAGAGAGTTTCGATGGAACGTAAAGAGATGTCGGCGATATTTCCGATAGGAGTTGGGACAAGAGACAGCATTGTTATTCTCAATTTCTGCCTCATAGAGGCTGGTTCAGTGCCTTTCAGGCAACGTAGCCAAAGGATTTTCTCCTTTGGCACTCAAATTATGAGTTAAGTGCGTAACGTTTTTTGAATTTATCGATACGGCCTGCCGTATCTACTTGACGCTCAGAACCGGTATAAAACGGGTGACACGCGCTGCAGATATCAACACGGATTGAATCTTTTGTGCTGGTTGTTGTAAATGTGTTGCCGCATGCACAGCTTACTGAACATTCTACAATGTTCGGGTGAAGATCTTTTTTCATAGGTTTGCCTTGTTTCCGACGTCGAAGTACGTCAGATGGTTTTGATTTTACATCCGTACCTGGGGACGGATAGTTGAGGGCGAATTATAACGAAAGAATTCTTTTTTTACAATAAGCGTGACGCAATCGCCACCGCAGCCGTCTCTGAACGCAGAATCATAGGAGAGGGGAAGAGGCGGATTCGATGATTCAAAAAGACTTTTCGCTCACTCTCGTCAAATCCCCCTTCGCATCCGATTACGACCGTCTCGATCGATTCATCCGTCCCGATCGGTTCGCCACCGAAATCCAATATTACGGCATCGTTATACTCTTTTAAAAAGGTACTCACATTCGGAGATTCGGAAAGTTCGATCAGCGAACTCCTCCCGCACTGCATGATGGAACTCTCCATAATACGTTTGTACCGTTCGAAATCGAGGCGAAAATTTTGTTGGGATCTGCGGCAATGGATAAATGTAATTTTCGCTACACCCAACTCGCTCAACATCGGCAATGTTTTCTCTATCGTTTTCGGATCAACCAAACACCATCCGATATGGAGCCGGTGATTGCTTTCGTTCGGAGCATGGTTATGACTCTGCAATGAGAAATAAGCACACCGTCCGTCCGTCCGCTCCAAACGGTAACGGTACTCTTCGCTTAACCGCTCGCGTGAGCGAAAAGCGATCAGATCTCCCGATTTATGGCGTCTCACCTTTATCAGATATTTGTAATCGTCTCCCGAAACACTCAGCTCATCCGCACCGACAGTATCGTGAAGGAGAAATTTCATTGCGCCATCATCCATAACGTAATTGCAAGCAATAGAGTCATCTCGATTCCCAAGAAACGAAACGCTTTTTTCTTATAAAGGGCAAATGCCCCCTCTTGAGTAATATCGGTTTTACGCTTAAGTGTTTTATACCGCTTCGCTTCGAGAATAATCATCAGTATGGCAATGACAATCATTGCACTATTGGCAAACGTGAAGTGAAGATGTTTAGCCGCCATCATCACCGCACCCGTAAAGAGGATCAAGGCAATAAGCGAGCTTGAAATCGGCATCACGATACGCATCCGCTTCGAATAACGGACAATATGATGGGAAAGGGATAACATAACGATGTTGAAAAGGACAACCCCCATCAAAACAATAACTCCGAAATAGTGGATATTCAATCCGGCTGTGTACATAGCTTCCATAAAGGGGATTTTACCTTAAATTGCCTATAATGACTACCTAAATGTTCCTCATGCATGAATAAGTAATGCATAATAATGAGGAACACCCAAGGAGATAGAATGGCGATCAGCGTAGAAGAGGCACTTAAACTGATTTATACCTTTGCGTTACCGACGCAGACAGAGATTGTCCCGATCGAAAACGCTATCCATCGTGTCCTCTGCAAAACGATCTCCGCAACCTACTCTCTCCCCTCGTTTGACAACTCTGCGATGGACGGCTATGCCGTACGATCGGAAGACGCCGGCAAAACGCTATTGCAATCGTGCACTATTTTTGCGGGGGATGGCGCTGATATCCGTCTCGTTGAAAATCAGTGCATCCGAATCATGACAGGGGCTAAAATACCGCAGGGGTGCGAAGCGATAGTCCCGATCGAAGAGGTAAACGTTAACGGGGATCACGTAACCCTTCCCACTGTTATCAAACCTTCACAGCATATCCGTCTCAAAGGGGAAGACATCCAATCGGGAATGGTACTGCTTGAGAAAGGGGTGATGCTTCATGCCCATCATATCTCGCTGCTCGCTTCGCAGGGGATTACCCATGTCAAACTCTATAGACGCCCCCGTGTCGCCCTCTTTTCATCGGGCAATGAGCTTAAGATGCACTATGAAACGCTCGGCGCCAATCAGCTCTATAATACCAATACCCCGACCTTTGCGGCACGTGCAGAGGAACTCGGATGTAACGTTATCTTTACCGGAACGGCGGAAGATACCCTAGAGTCGATCCAAGAGCATATTCGCCGCTCTTTGAACGCCGATTTGATCATCACCTCCGGCGGGGTGAGTGTCGGAGACGCCGATTTTACCAAAGAGGCATTCACCTCTTTGGGATTTGAAACCGCGTTTGAATCGGTGGATATCAAACCGGGCAAACCGACGACATTCGGCCGTATCGGCGATACCGTCATCCTCAATCTCCCCGGAAATCCTCTCGCGGCGGCACTGTGTTTCGAACTCTTCGGCCAAAGTACGATCCTCGCTTTGAGCGGTCGTGCGGATAAATATCTCTCCACACTCACAACAAAAATTTCTGAACCGTTTAAAATGAAGAAAGGGAGACGTTCCCTCATTCCGGGGTGGTTTGACGGAGCCTCTTTTACCCCGAGTGAAAAATTCGGTCCGGGAATGGTATTACCGCTTTCACGTGCCAATGCGTTTATGATGGTGGATGAAAGTGTAGAGGGATTCGAAGCGGGAGCCGCGGTCAAGATCATCCCGACACGCTGGTGTATGAGTTCAGAGGTTCAAAACTCGCTGATAACCCTCTAAACGGTTTTCGGGTTTACGAACGGTTGCCCCGTTAAGATTTTATCCCATAACTGCGGATCGCTCCACCCCTCGCGCACTTCGTCGCTGAACACTATCGTCTCAAGAGGGATCGTTCCCATCAGTTCCGAATAGGCATCTTCTTCAAACGCCTGAGCGTAGCCCGTCTCCGTTTCGTGGACGATGATACTGTGCAGTTTCACCCCCCTCTCGCCGTTCACCATCCGTGTCGACGAAAGGAGCCGATCGATCATCAAAAACAATACGCGGCTGAACTGTTCGCATGAGGGGGAAACGGGAAGGAGTACCCATCGATTGGAGTGCTCTTTCATCGAAGCGATGTACTCCGCATCGTCTCCGTCCCAAATCGCGACGCCGTGATCGAAACTGTCGATGAGCTCTTTCATCCCCCGCTTCATAAGACCGAAGTCATAGATCATCTGCCCCTCATCGAGGTATTTGGATTCAAAGAGCACTTCGACTTTGTACGAATGTCCGTGAATCGATGCACGGCACCGCTGTGTCGAGCATCCGCGTACAACGTGGGCATTTTCAAATTTAAAAAGTTTACGGATTAGCATGATAAACCTTCGATTTTGAAATCACAATGGTGTGACTTCAAGTATTAACCGTATTATACTCCGTGATTCTGATCCCAGATACGTATATGAAGACGGTCGGAGTAGATAAACCCCCGCCGCTTGCAAAACTCGATCACCGCTTCACAGTTGGCTTCGATATGGGCTTTGTCCCCGCCCAGCGGCATACAATAGACCGGGGTATAGGGATGAGATGCGATAATCTCATCGATTTCCGATTCAATATGGCTCACGAGTGAGGGTTCATCGACCGTGAATTTAAAAAAACTCTCTTTCGCATAGGCGATAATCGTCCCGTACGCTTCGGGTTTTACCCGTTTCTCCAACGGTTCGCCGCTGTTGGAAAGTTTGACGGAAAGGGCATAGGTCGCCTGAGCGTAAAAAGGGTAGCGCTTAAAATCGGGGGCAATCGTCGCATTGGTCTCAAACGTCACCCGATGCCCGTGCGAGACCAGGTACTCGATAAATTCGACAAAAATCGGCTCATTCGAATAGATCAGCGGCTCTCCGCCTGTCAGTACGACATCCACATGGGGGGGAAGACGATAACCGTTCATAATCCAAATCAGACTTTGCAGTTCCTCGATCTCCATCCACATCTCACCGAAAGCCTTGCGGTCAACCGCATAAACGGTATCGCATCCGAGAATCTCCGACCCGTCCGGTGCGCTCTCACGGCATCCGAACCCTTCACATTTGAGGTTGCATCCGCCGAAGCGGAAAAAGAGCGACGGTACCCCCGTGTATTTCCCCTCGCCCTGAACGGAGTAAAAATGTTCTACTAAATAAAGCATCTCATCCCCCGGTTTCGTAAAACGCGCGATTGGACTGTTCGGTATCCCCTTCGCTCCAGCGATTTTTTTCGGGCTTGGTGCGTATAACCTCTTTAAGAACTGATGCCGCCTCTTTGATATCGCCTCGTCGTACCGCATCTCGGATCGACATTGCTTCGTCAAAGTAAAGGCACGGTATCAGATTTCCTTCCGCCGTGAGACGGATGCGGTTGCACTTGGTGCAAAAATCGTCTTTATGCGGTTCGATAATCCCGAATTCATATCCGTCGTCGAGTTTATAATAGTGTGAGGGGGAGTGTCCGTCAAACCCTTTGTCTTCATAACGGTAACGGCTTCCGATGATACTAAGAAGTTCAGGGCTCTGCATCCCTTTGATATTGACCTCGGCGTGCACATTTTCCATGTACTCGATAAAACGGACGACCATGCCGCGCGCTTTGCAGTATTCTAAGACGTCGAGCACTTCCCCCTCGTTCATCCCTTTCATCGGAACCATATTAACCTTGACACTGAAACCGACTCTCAAAGCCTCTTCAATCCCTGCCAGGACATTCGGTAATACGTCCTTTTTAGCGATCACTTCAGCTACTTCCGGCTTTAAAGAATCGATTGAGACATTGAGTCGGCGCAACCCGGCATCGTAGAGCTTTTGAGCTGATCCTTTGAGTAAAAAAGCGTTCGTCGTCATGGCGAGGTCGATGTCGTTTTTATAGTCGTATATCATTTTTATAAACGTATCGAGGTCTTCGCGAAGAAGCGGTTCCCCTCCGGTGATACGAATTTTTTTGATCCCTTCGTCTATGGAAACCTTGATAAATTCAAACAGCTCTTCAAAGCTGAGTAAATTCTCTTTGGGTACCCACGAAAAGGGTTTTTCTGGCATGCAGTATTGGCACCGAAAATTACACCGTTCCGTAACCGAAACACGTAAATAATCGACCGTTCTGCCGTAACTATCTATTAACACGACTATCCTTGAGAAATCCTATGATTAGGAGCGATGCGCGATAGTATCTAAAAGTTGTTTTGAGTTTTATTTATCGAAAGAATTAGAAGAGAAGAAATCCCCCGGAGGGGATTATTGTTTACCAACCGCGCACGACTGCGTGACATGCAGTACACGCGTTGACGATATCGGAATATGATTGATGTGCTTTTGAATACTGTTTTTTCTCTAATGCTTTTAATAAGTCATTAGAAGCAGTATCAATACGTTTAGCCGCATTGAAAGCGATATTGCTCATGTGTTGTTTATCTTTTGGAAGATACTTTTTAGTAGCCTCCATATCGTGAAACAATGCATCCGCTTTTTTAATCTCAGCCACACCGCTTTTAATCAAAGCAGGCGTGTTGTACAAAAAACCTTTTTGAACGTTGCTCAGACCGCTTTCCATTTGGCTCATATTGGCAGCCATTGTTTCATCAGCCATTACGCCGGCACTGAGGAGTGCCGATAATGCTAAAATTTTAATCATTTTCATCCATTACTCCTTAGTGAACTTCTGACCAGATTTTGCGTTTCCACAAATAAGCCAAGATCGCGAATACAACCGCATATAGAATTACCCATACACCGAGAGCTTCACGCTCCGCTTTTTTAGAGTCGCCGACCTCTTCCATATAAGCGATAACTTCTTCCTGTGCTTTTTCGCTCAAGCCCACACGCGGCATAGAAGTCCCTTTAAGAAGGATTTGAGGATCGTTGATGAAACTGTGAAGATAGTGTTCACCACGGCTTTTGATATATTGCGACAAGTCAGGAGGAGTTGCCCCCATGTGCTCTTTAATCACGTTAGCCGGAGTTGCCGCTTCGATACCCGCATATTTCATGCTATGGCATCGTCCGCACGCCGCTTCGAAAGTTGATTTGTGCCCTTCAACATTGTCGGCAACTTTTGGAGCAATTGACTGCAAGTATGCAACAACGTCCATAATATCCTGAGGAGACATCCAATTGTAGGACGGCATCGGGAATGCTTTCCCGCTTTCAGGATTATATTTGTGCTGAACGTGCATCGCCGTTACCGGATCAAAAATGAAATTCGCCAAGTAGTTTTTATCGTATATACGACCCGCATCACTCAAATCCGGAGGAACGACACCGTACGAAGCCGCAGCATCAGCGTTCGGCATCATCGCAGGGTGACCCGCGTTTTCAATCGCATGACATGCGATACAGTTTGCTTCTACCAGTACTTTACCGTTGTCAACGTTACCCGCTAACGACGTATCGACATTTTTAACATCCTGAAACGTAAAGTCGGCCGGAGCAACTGCCGGATGCATAACACTGTGTGCATACGGCTCAATCCCGTAATATGTAATGCCGACAAGTGCAACAAGAACGGCTAAAATTTTAAATTCTTTCATTTTTTACCCTTCACTTTCCCAGCTTCGGCTTTTGTAATAAACGGCAATGCGATAAAGAGGACGAGGAACGTCAATGACGCACCGAAACCTACCCATGCATTCGGTCCCGTAGGAGGCAATTTACCGAATTCGGTCAATACCATCAAGTCGGCAATCAACAACCAGAACCAATATTTGAAATACGGGCGTTGATTAGCAGGTTTAACGACCGGTGAGCGATCTAACCACGGTATTACCAAGAAAATAGCATTGGCAAAACCAAACGCCATCAAACCTAAATCTTTCCCTGAGATACCCGCAATTTCAAAGAACCAACCGCGCAATACTTCATAACTCCACAAGAAATACCACTCAGGATAAATGTGTGCAGGAGTTTTAAGACCGTCTGCTTTATCAAAGTTGATCGGATCCATCGCAAAGCTGTAATGGAAGAAAACCAGATAGAAAAAGAAAATTAAAAAGACACCCAAAACAAAAACGTCTTTTGACAAGAAAACAGGCCAAAATGGAATAACTTTAGAGTGTTTTTTATCGCCGGCTTTATATTTTTCCGCTTCCGCATCAAAATCGAAAAATTCACCCTCTTCATTGTTTACGTGCGGAAAACGAAGCGCATAAAAGTGAAAAACGATCGCACCGATAATCGCCAACGGAATCAACAACACGTGAAGCATAAAGAAACGGGTCAATGTTGAATCGGCTACATAGAAGTTACCGCGAATCCAAACAACAAGCTCATCACCGATTACCGGAATACCGCCGAAGATTTCAGTAATAACGTACGCCGCCCAGTATGACATTTGTCCCCACGGGAGCATATACCCGCTGAACCCTTCTGCAGAGAAAAGCATGAACAAGAGCATCCCTGAAATCCAGATCATCTCACGCCCTTTTTTGTAAGAGCCGTAATAGATACCGGTAAACATATGGATATAGATAATCAAGAACACAACCGAAGCACCCACCGCGTGAATGTGACGGAACAACCAACCGTATGCGACTTCCTGCATGATCGTGTAGTTAACACTATCAAACGCCATATTGGCATCCGGTTTATAGTACATCAAAAGAAAAATTCCCGAAACGACCAAAAATGTAAACAATACGGTCAATAAGACACCCATCGCCCACAAAAAGTTGATATTTTTTGGAATCCAATATTCTGTCATCATCACTTTTGCAAAGTTAACGACACCTAAACGCTGATCAAACCACTCGAGCATCGAGTCTGCTTTTTTAAATTCTGCCATCAAGATCCCCTTACGCTTTTGCCGTCATTTTTTTGTATTCCGGCCCTTCTTCACCCAAAACAAGGGTTACACCGTCAAGTTTGAACGGAGGAATATCAAGCGGACGAGGTGGAGGTCCAAATGTCTGTACGCCATCGGCGCTGTACTCGCCCCCGTGACAGGCGCATTTGAATAACTTTGTATCCCCTTCGTAGCCAGGGATACAGCCTAGATGGGTACAAAGCCCGATCATTACTGAAAAGTAGCTGTCACCGATTTTGACGCTGCGGCCATCCGTCGGTTTCATATCGGCACCGTATTTAAGAATAAATATCGGCTTACCGCGCCATACGACGATTTCTAGTTTATTGGCTTCCAAGCCTGACACGTCAACCGTTGTAAAACCGGCTGACATGACGCTAGGAAGCGGGTCCCACGTCTTCTTCATCGCGATGAGAGAGGCTATGCCTCCGACAGCGGCGACGGCACCAAAGGCTTTTCCGATAAACCCTCTTCTGCTTTCATCCATCATTATCATCTCACTTAATTTGGAAATTTAACTGCCCATCATAAGTTAAAAAGGTTTAAGTTTCTATAAATCGAAAGTTTTTCTTATGAATTCAATTACTTTGATGTTACTTTTTTCGAATGTGTGATAAGTTTTTGATGATGCTGTTTTTATCCCATGCATAAGCTGTTCTTGGCCGTAATTATCGATAATCGGGACACCGAGTGACTCAAATAGAGGGATAAACTCTTTGGTGTAATCCGGACGTTGAAGAAACACCGGTTTTCCCCCTCCGGCGAGATTTTCTAAGACCGCTTGAGGAGACGCGCTGACCAAGATTTCGCTCTGTTGTATAACTTTATCATATGATTCACATTCATGGATCGAACCAAAACTCTCTTTGAGAGTGCTCTCATATCCGAGAAAATGGTAAAAACCCATCAACAATTCCATGTTGAACGGTTTAAACATCTCCTGATGTTTCTCTAAATCTTTTTCATAATCGTCATCGCCGAAAAAAAGTGCCAGCGGGATGGTTTTAGGGAGCGGTTCGAAATAACGCCCATCAACGATGGTTGCCTTACAGATATTTTCCCCATCTAAATACGGCGAAATCAAAAACTCTTTATCGTGCCGAGTGTCGGAGGGATCGTCGCTGATACGGATAAAGGATGAAAAAAACTGCGTCATATCATCCAAAAGGGTCGGATTGATCTCGGCTGAGTCAAAAATCATTTTATCGCCGTGATGTGCGATTTGAGGGATATTTCGAACTAAATCAACTCCGACGGAGCGCTTAATACCGTACTCTTTCGCTTCCGCCGCGATCCGAAAATCGGAACAAAGTAATGTAATATCGATCTCTTTTTGGAGTTCGTTGACGATAGAAACGGCACGGTGGAACCGATCCAATCCGATACGGTGCCCCGTATGGACGTAATAAAAATAGCGCATTATTTACCTTTTATATTTGAATTTCATTTTTTCTAATTTTTTCGTTGATTTCATCAACTTTATCTTTTTCCATTTTTCCATCTTCGTATAACACTTTAACAAGTTCTTTTTGAAAATCTTTTTGTGAAAATATATCTGAAGAATAAGGATAACTCATATGCTGACCAGCCCATAGCATAAAAATAAATGAGCTAATAGCAACACTATAACTCCTAAAATTATTTGTATGTATTTTAAGAAAAGTAGCTATTGGCAAAATCAACAACCAAATAATTAAGGCAAAAATTATCAATATAAATAATATTCCGAATCCAAATGGAAGATTAGAATATTCTTCTTCAAAAGTTTTTGACAACAGTTGATTTGTTGCTATAAAAAAAAGAATCGTAAAAATGGGGATCAAAACAGCACTTACTTTTACAAAATGAAATAATATTTTTAGCCATAAATCTTTAATCCGAAAGAAGAGAAACATGTGTGCTAAAAATCCTAATATAGTTGCCAAAACAATCACATAATAAAATATCATCAAAGTACCATACCAAGGGTTTAAACTCTCTTTCAATACTGAACCAAAAGTAAAAATGTACTCCGATATCTGAAAAAATATATTAATTATCGATAGGGAAAGAACTATTCCAGTAAAACTAATTATCGATTTATTTATATCAAATGTTTCCAAAGATATATTTGGATGAATAATAAAATCATATACCAACTTCCAGTATTCTTTTATTTCAAACATACAACTTCCTTATTGTCAAGTTTTTTTAGTTGTTCAATACTATAAAACTTAAATTGCATACGATTTATATTTTCAATTGCCTGATTTATATAGTAAAAAAGAAATTTATGTGTGGGTATTTTTTTATGTATTAATCGTAAAGCTTCTAGCGACTTATATGTTCCGAATGAAACAAGTGTTTGTAACAAATGATTCCTAAGACTTGATACACTCATTATTGGAGTATGTAAATAAGCTGTAGCCACTGGAGGTTTAGGATCAGATAGAGGTGGGAATAACTTATATATCAAAATATAAAACTCTGCCAATTCCATTTCAGTTAAATTTTTTGCAATTTCTTGTTCTTGCCCCTCACCAAATGTACCTAAGATGTATTCTTCTGCTTTTATCAAATTGCTATACAAATACTTTATGACGCGATCAAATTCTTTTTCTTTGACTGTTAGCAACCACAAAGCATTTTGTATATATTCATCAGAAGTATTTTTAAAACTCGCAAAAGGTAAAAATACACTAAAAATTGACGGTACTGTAACTATCTGTTTTAAATAAGCTAATACCTTTTCATATTTCTTTTCTAAGAGAAAATTTAAGATGATTTTTTCAAAATCTGCTGACACTTTTTTTCTAACTACTAAATCCATTAAATTATCAAGCGTACTCATTTGGATATCGTTAATAGGGTGAATATATTGAAAGAAATCAATAATCGTCTTATCATTATCAAAATGTTGAATAATTTGTAGCAAAGAATTGTTAAATTTTTGTTCATCTACTTGGTAAACTTTTTGCGCCAAATACACAAATTCTTTTTGACTTAAATATTTTCCATATTTAAAGCTAAAATACATCAAAATAGGAATATGATGAGTCATAAATACCAATGAAACCTGCTCTAATAGCTCTTTTTTATACCAGAACAATAGCATATATGCTCTACATACATTTCTGAAAATATCATTATTAAAGCTTTCAAAAATTTGCGCAGTTAAAGAAATGTTTTCTATAAAATATTTGAGGAGATTAATGGTTTTAGTTTGTTCATCAGAAGTTAATGATTCCAAAAATATTTTATCCGTATTTTTTTTGTAACCTTCAAATTCGTCTAAATAAGTAAGTTTGTATATAAGACTATTTACCGAGTCTATATTGGCTTCATCGACCAAAAGAGATTTTATTTTTACAACATTTTTTTCAAATTTTTGGACTTTATACAGTGAATGATCTATTAATGCCTCATTATAAAATTGTTTCTCTTCTCGTGCCCTATCCGAATCAAGTACAATAGCTTCCAAGTAGTCTGAAAACACTTCCTTTACGATTTGATTGTTTTCCGCAAATTCTAATAAACACTTTACATGTTCAAAATCATTAAGCCAACCATACTTTCGTCGTAACATTTGTGCATAAATTTTTTGCTCATTTTCGCTAGAAGAGTTTTCACATTGTTCAATATTCCAAAAAGTATCTTCCATTAAATGAAATTCATTTTTATACATAAGCGAAGGAATTTGAGATGAGATTCGACTTTCTCGGACAACAATTTCTTGAATAACTTTACGCCGCTTTTCTGTGTCTTGATTCCATAACTCTTTAAATGTCGGTTTTCTATATTTTTCAGATAAAAAGTGATACCTACGATCATTAAATACAATTAAATCAATAAATAAATGAAATAGCACACTATTTTTGTCTATATATTCCCAAGCTTTAACTATGATAGGATGAATTAGCTCACGATATAAACTGTTATCATGATTTTGCATTAGCCATTGGATAACTGCAATAATTTGTAAATCTGTTAGAGTAGAATAAAATTCATGCTGTAAAAATCTTTGATACTTTCCAAAAATATTTTTTTCTTTTCTCTCTTGTAAAAATGTCAAAAACTCATTGATGCTTATATACTTTGGAAAAAGGGCTTTTAATGCATAAGCTTTTAACTCATCCTCTTTGTCCACTGCGATTCCGGTAGCATAATATTTTAATTCTTCCGTATATGTACCGCTATTTAATTTCGAAAGATACTTTATTGCACTAATGCGCAATGGCAAGTGTTCTATAGAATTATGTAATATCTGAAAAATATATTTTTCTACTTCTTTAATCTCGCATATCGTTGCAAGCTCAATTGCTACACGACGAGAAAATATATTACGGGATGAGCTAAAAAAATACGGTTTTAATAAATTTTGAGTTTTTTTTGTCAACAGTTTTGGAAAATATTTTAATACGTCATAGTGTAATTCATTGATAACTTCATTTTCAATAGCTTTTAAACATTGTTGAACAAGCTCATCTTTTTGTCGATCAGAAAGTTTAGTCAAGTCACCTTGCACAATAATATCAGGATTATAATTCTTCAGTATCTCGAAGTACTCTGATTTCTGAGTACCAAGCCATGAGGCAATTTCTGTTAATTGAGGAAAAACTCTTTTGTTTGGATTCTTTATATCAATGAGCATTGGAATTATTAGGTCAATAGAAATATTATTATCTAAAATATATTTAGCAGCTAAATAATCGATAAAAGTTCTATGAACAAATCCAAATCTTCCATTTTCTCTCGCTGCAAATAAAGAGGTATTTATTAGTTCTTTGATATGTTCTTGTGAAGCGATTAAATGACTCTGTAAATCATCGTGTGATTCTAATAACAATGGCGTATCATTAAAAAGAAATGTGTGTTTATTTGCAAATAAGAAATAAAAAGCTGTTTTAGAAGCTAATACTAATCGATCATCAGGTAGCAATGCCCCAATTTTACCAATTGTATTTCTTTGCGGACTTTGTTCTTTAGCTAAATGTAATAAACCACTTGAAAAAATTTCCCATTTTCCATGTGGTAAAGAGTTGCTTTGTTTAAAAAGATTTATTAGCATTATAAAAGTTACAGGTATAGCTACAAAGGCAGAAAGATCATGTTGCTCAATTTGTTGCATAAACTCAGTAACATTAATCTGTTCTTGTATGAGAACATTTTGAATATCCGTATGACGCAATATTAAAAGTTCAAAACAAATCTCCTTATCATCCTCTTTTTCTTGTGTAAATAATCTTTTTAATTCACTTTCCAGCATTTGTGGAAGTTCAGCTGTTCGGCAAACAACACGAAGCTTTAAAGTTCGCAATTTCTCTATTGAAACTTTCTGAAAATTATCAATGATATGCGCCGTAATATTTTCGAAACCCAAAAGTCCTTCATCATAGCTATCTAAAAAGAGTTCTAAATTTGTGTCACTATGTTGCCAACTCTGAACATATGGGTCTTGAAAAATAAGATTTTGTAGTGTCACTGCATCATTTACTAAACGAAGATTGATAAGATGAACATTTTGCTGATTGTTTTTTAATGCGAAATGAATCTGCTCAATAGTTTTAGATTTGCCGATTCCAGGTTCACCAAGCAAAAACAAAAGAGGCATTTCTTGTAATTCATCAAAAGATTTACATTCATAGTTTGGACTATATTCTCCTAATGGATCATATAAAAAACCTAAATGGTCATGCTGAGGTGTACTTCCTCTTTTAATCCAAAATCTATCCCACGTATAAATCAATTTTTACCTTATTTATAATGATTCGTAAAAACGATTATTTCGATAGTTTCACTCTCAACATACGCAAAAATTGCTCGATACTTCCGATCAAGACGAAACGAGTATAAAAGTCGATGTTTAGGTTCTAAAAGTTCCATATTGAGAGAGGGGTGAAACGGATTTTCTTCGAAGAGACGTTTAGCTTTTTCGTATTTTTTGAGTAACTGATGGTGTTGTAGATACTCAATCTGATCGTCTCGAAGTTCTAAAATTTTCATTTTTGATAGATACGACTTTTTTTAAGACCCTCTTCCAAGTCTGCTAAAAAGTCATCGCTGTACCCTTCGTGTTTGAAATCTTGGATAATCTCATCTACAGGAGCTTTCTGAAAGCGTTTAAAATATATCTCTTTTTTCACAATTGCTTTACGCACTTTTTCGAGTGAAGCAAGATCAAGCTGTGAAATCAGCTGAACGATCTGATTTTCAGATATGGGCAATGCTAACATTTACTCTCCTTTATCGTATTGCTAATTATACCAATATAGCTAAAACTATTATTTTTTTCCCGCCATCTTAATGTAAATATGAAGTATATCGAGAGCGGCGGGGGTTATCCCGCTGATCTGCGATGCCGCCTGCAATGTCGGCGGATTGAATTTATAGAGCTTATCGACGATCTCATTTGAGAGTCCCGAGACGGAACGGAAATCGAAATTTTCAGGGATGGCGATATGAAGCATTTTGGACATCCGTTCGATATCGTCGCTTTGTTTCTCGACATAACGGGCGTATTTGGCCTCGATCAAAATCTGCTCTTGGATATACGGATCCAGTTCTCCGAATTGCGGGAGAAGTTTGAGAAGCTTCGGCAAATCGAAACTTTTACGCGATACCAGCTGCATTGCGGTGAGTTTATCGCTGATCCGCTCTTCATCAATCGATTCTAAAAAGGCCAAAAACTCTTTGTTCGGGGTATAAATCGTCTCTTCGAGAAGTTTTAACCCTTCGGCAATTTGGCTCCGTTTCGTCTCGATCCGCTCCATCTGTGCATCATCGATAAGCCCCAATGCGTGACCGTAACGTCCCAAACGTAAATCTGCCGTCTCCTCACGAAGAAGCAGTCGGTACTCGGCGCGGGAGGTGAACATACGGTACGGCTCTTTCGTCCCTTTGGTCACCAAATCGTCGATCAATACCCCGATGTAGGCTTCGTCACGGCGCAAGATGAGAGGTTCTTTTCCCTGAAGAGAGAGGGCGGCATTGATCCCCGCCATCATCCCCTGCGCCGCCGCCTCTTCGTATCCCGTCGTCCCGTTTAGCTGTCCGGCGCAATAAAGATTTTTGACTTTTTTTGTCTCCAGCGTGTGTTTCAGCTCGGTCGGATCAACATAATCGTATTCGATCGCATAGCCGTAACGGACGATTTTAGCGTTTTCCATCCCGTGTACCGAATGGATCATGGCGCACTGAACATCCGGTGGAAGCGACGTCGACATTCCGTTAATATAGCATTCGGTATTGTCTGCGGTTTGAGGCTCTATAAAGAGGTGATGGCGCTCTTTGTCGCGGAAACGATTGATCTTGTCCTCGATGCTCGGGCAATAGCGCGGGCCTACCCCCTCGATCTGTCCCGTAAACAACGGCGCACGGTGAAAATTCCCCTCGATCAGAGTATGGGTCTCTTCGTTGGTATAGGCGATGTAGCAGGGGAGCTGTTTTTTCGTCCGCGCGAATTCGACCCTATCGGTACGGAAACTGAACGGGTTCGGCAACTCGTCTCCGTCTTGGATCTCCATAACGCTAAAGTCGATCGAAGAGCTGTCGACTCGGGGGCAGGTTCCCGTTTTGAGCCGTCCGACATTGAGCCCCGCTTCGCGAAGTGAATCGGTGAGACCTTTGGCGGGAAATTCGCCGAAACGTCCCGCTTCCTGCGTAATCTCTCCGATATGAACCACACCGTTCAAGAATGTTCCCGTCGTCAAAATAACTTTCTTGGAGCGGTATTCGTTGAGCAAATGGGTACGGACACCGACCACTGTCCCCTCTTCGATGATGATGGCATTAACCGTCTCTTGGATCAATGACATATTGGGGGTGGTGAGAATTTTGTTGCGGGCGATCACACGGTAGCGGTCCATATCGATCTGTGCACGGCTTCCGCGAACGGCAGGCCCTTTGGTAATATTGAGGATGCGAAACTGGATACCCGCTTCATCGGTCAGCAGTCCCATCTCCCCGCCCAAAGCGTCAAGTTCCCGTACCAGATGTCCCTTTGCTAGCCCTCCGACGGCGGGATTACAGCTCGTTGCCCCCACCTGCTCTGCCAAAATAGAGACCAACAGGGTATTTTGTCCCATACGTGCAGAGGCGAGTGCGGCTTCGATTCCGGCGTGTCCGCCGCCGACAACGATTACGTCATATGTCATAATTACTTCTTTACATAGATTATTAGTGCAATTATAGCTTCCCTTGTTGAAACCTATAAAAACTCCAAGGCGAAATCCTTTATAATTAAGAAAATATTTTGATGACGGGTGACACAGATGGATGGCTCAAACACCAAAACATTAGAAGAACTTCTTAAAAATTACAATCCCGAACCCCTCGAATACGATCCCGAGATCGACGGCGGAGATGAATTTTTGATCCGCGATCAGCTTCTGGAAGAGAAAGAACGGCTCAAAGACGTTGTAACCAAACTTAAAGAAAAACAGCGCGAAGCAAGAAAAGTACGCCGTTAAGAGCCCCTTGCTATAATCAGCCGAAAAAAATCCGAGGTTACCGACCATGTTGCAAGATGCATTTGATGCTTTTAATGCCGAACGTTATGCAGAGGCGCTGGAACTTTTTGAGACGCTCGCTCTTCAAAACAACCCGACCGCCCTCTCTTCGCTGGGATATATGTACCAAAAAGGATTGGGGATTGCATCGTCTTTGGAGCGCTCTTTTCAGCTCTATACCCAAGCCGCCGAACTCAATGAGCCGACCGCGATTTATAATCTCGCACTCATGTATGCCGACGGTGTTGTCGTGCCGCACGATCAATTCAAATCGTATGAGCTTCTTCTCCGCGCCGCCGTCCTCGAATTTCCCCAAGCACAGTTTGAGGCGGCACTCGCATTGGAACGGGGTCTAGGCTGTGTCCAAAATTTCTCCGAAGCGGCATTCTGGTACGAAGAAGCGGCCAAACGGGGAAATAGCAATGCTTTCAACAATCTCGGCGTCCTTTTTAAAGAGGGGCACGGAGTGGTACAAGACTACGCCAAAGCGTTTATCTGTTTTTCCCGTGCCGCCAATGCCAACCTCGCCGAAGCTCAATACAATCTGGGGCTTATGTACGATCAGGGGCTTGGGTGCGACATGAATAACGACACGGCTTTGGAGTGGTGCCGCAAAGCGGCGTACAACGGCCATGAAAAAGCGAAAAGTATTATCCGTTCTTTGCAAGAAGAGGGTAAAATAGTCTTTTAATAAAGGGGTTCGATGTTTACAGGTTTGATTCGGGAGATGGCAAGTGTCAAAAGTTTCGGCGGAAATCGATTATCCCTAAAAGCTAAACATAAACCTAAGCTCGGTGATTCGATTGCTATCAACGGCACTTGTCTCTCCGTTGTCAGCATCGAGTCGGATGGCTTCAGCGTCGAACTCTCCCCTGAAACCTTAAAACATATCGCGACTGAAAAACTCAGCGGTCAAGTCCATATCGAACCCGCCATGATGATGGGGGAGCGCTTCGAAGGGCACATCGTGCAGGGGCATATCGATACGATCGGTGTAATCCGCTCCATCACCGATAACGGCAACAGCTACGAGGTGATCGTCGATGTCGACTCGGAGTTTATCCTCCTTATCCCCCCTAAAGGTTCTATAGCGATTGACGGGATCAGCCTGACGGTCAACGAAGTGATGGGGGACGCGTTCCGCCTCACCATTATCCCGATCACAATGCGCGAAACCCTCTTCGGAACCTATAAAAAAGGGACGCGGGTCAACATCGAAACCGACGTATTTGCCCGCTACATGCGCCATATTCTCGCCTCATCGGCAAAAAAAGATCTCAGCTGGAATGATATCGACCATATCAATGCATTGTACTAACTATGAAGACGATTGAACTTATTATGATGGCCGCTTTTATCGGCGGATTGGCCATTTCACTCTATAAGGTGTATCTTTTTCTCCCTCAAAAGCCCCTAGCCGATGATGACACGACTCCCGAGTCGGTCGCGCTATTGGAGCGGATTATGGTCGAGTGCAACAATGCCCACGAGCATCTAGATGAAGAATCACTCTATCAGATGATGAGCGAGCACCACGAGTTTGATCACAAACACTTTTGGCGCTTCAATGAAAACCGCCTGCGTCACCTCATCGAACACTATCGGCTTAAAGATCCGGATTTTCGTCGCTGAGGCTTTTAGCATCGGGATTGCAAGCGATCTTGTGCGCCATATCGACCTTCTCGTACTTGACTAATTCCCGTTTTGAAGCAATCGTCGCATTGCGATACCCCTCACCTGAATTCAGATAGACATTGAAACCGTTTTCATAGAGTGCCAGCCTTGTAGCGAGCGCCGTCGAATAGGTCGTAACGATCCCATCCTCTCCCATCAGCCGTGCGATATCGGCGAAGTACTCCCGTGTCCAGAGAGACGGGTTGACCGAGGGGCTGAACGCATCCTGATAACAGACATCCCATTCACCTTCCAACTCTCTCATCGCGATGCGCGCATCCATGATATCGACGGTGATTTGCGTCCGCTCATCCTCATATCCACCGAGCGTCGCAATGTCGGTGATGATGTTGCGATACGGTTCAAAAATATCGGGATAGGGAAAATCGACGAGGGAAGCAACCAGATCGCCGTCGAGTTCGGGGGAGTAGATTTCAAGGGTCGTATCAGGGTAATAGGTATCGCGATAATAGAGGCTGAGCAAGGTATTGAACCCCAGACCGAAACAGATGTCGATGAGTCGAAGATGATCTTTCTTGCAATCGAGTGCAAAAGCGGGTTGAATGTGTTTTTTGAGCGATTCGTTCAACGCCCCGTCTTTGGTCGAGTGGTAGTGTTCGTCGTATTCGCTGCTGTACGCCGTATAACTTCCATCGCAGCTCTGTACCCACTCTTTTGCCATCGGTTTCTCCCCGTTTATATCTTTGGGAAAATTATAACCTTTCCAAACCAATAAGTTTAAAGGGGCTGCCACAGTGCTTTTATACCATACACGATAAATTGGGCCGCTATCGCTCCGACGACTAATCCCATAATCCTCGTCATAATTTTCAATCCGGTAATTCCAAGAACTTTTGTAAGAAAAATAGCATTTCTCAAAGTGAAATAAATAATCAAGCCGGAGATTAACACTGAAACGACAAGTAATGAAATATCTATGAAATTAACACTTTTTGCTTTAAAAATCATAAGGGTAGAGATCAGTCCTGGACCAAATAAAATAGGAATCCCGATAGGGATGACAGAGATGTTTTCTTTCAGCATCGCCACTTTTGATTCTTCAGGCGAATGGGATGTTTCGGGAATTTTTCCTTGTACCATATGAATCGACATCAAGAGCAAAATGATCCCACCGATCACCATCACGGAAGAGGGGGTAATTCCAAAAAGTTCAAAAATAGCGTTCCCTAAAAAAATAGTTATCAATGAAGCAACCACGACGGTCAACGTAGCTTTTTGACTGATCTCTTCCGTATCTTCTTTCGTAAGGTCAGAGGGTGAGGAGGAGATCATAATTGCGGCGGCGGCGATGGGATTTAGGATAGTAACTAAACCGACCGTATAATGCAGCAGTGTCTGCAGGTGGACAAAATAATTTAACTCCATTTGCTCTTCCTTCATCGTGACACTTTGAAAATACCCATATTATATCTTTTCAACCCTATTCTAGCTTTTTACTTTCACCAACTATAATGTCGAAGAGGTACTTTAAAGCCCGTTACCCCACATATGCATCTTCTTCGCCACAATCACATCACACCCCTCTATCAAATCACTAATCGTATTTGCCGCACGGAACTCCGCTTTTTCCAATAAAGCTTCAATATCCGATGTCTCCATCGCCTCTTGGGATTGGACAATGATAACCTCTGCGGAGTTTTCGAGTGATCGGTAAATAAGCTGTAACAGTTTTAGGGGGAGAGAATGGAGGTGCAAGACATCCTGAAGGATGATCGTCTCATAATCGCGGATAGCGCAACGGACTGGGGAGTTAAAATCTTTAATCGTATCGACTTTACCGATGAGAGAAGATGAGTACTCCGAATACGCCCCAGGATAGAGGGAAAGATCGACGGTCGCATTGAAAGGCTCCAAATAGGTACAAATTTCTTCGACAAGGGCATCAGAATGAGAGGTCGCGATCAAAATTTTCATTTGAGGCGAAGTTTGAAACAAATCGCAAAAAGAGATCATACAGATAAATCGTGCAGTTCTCTGAATAAATAGGCTTCGACGATATCGTCGATAGTGCGCTGCGTATGCGCCACCAGCACCATCATCTGGTTATCGATAAACTCCATGACGGGTTCATAGTTGTTGGTGACGATAACCGCATCGAGCCACCCCTCGATTTCACTGCGGTCGATATAGAAATTGATCTCGACCACCTTCCCCTCTTCGACCTCGACGGTTGCCCAATGTGTTGCGGTCAGGATACCCGTGAGTTCGGACTCCTGAGTATCATCTCCGTTCATCGGCAACAAAAGCACCATTATTTCTCTACCTTTGAGAGATCAAGCGCTAACGCTTCGTTATCCATGATATCGATATCTTTGCGGAGCACTTCGGTCGCAATCGCTTTTGCATCTTCTAGGGAGTGCATTTTATAGGTTCCGCATTGATAGATATTGAGTTCAGGAATATCGTTTTGCGATTTTACCTCGAGGATATCTTTCATCGACGCTTCCCATGCATCGGCAACGACCTCTTCGCTCGGGGTTCCGATAACGCTCATATAAAATCCCGTGCGGCACCCCATCGGAGAGATATCGATAATCTCGGTAGAATCCGAGTTGAGATGATCGCGCATAAATCCGGCGAACAAATGTTCCAACGTATGAATCCCCTCAGGAGAGAGGGTCTTTTCATTCGGTTTGACAAAACGGAGGTCATATACAGTAATATCGTCCCCTTTTGGAGTTTTCATCCCCTTCGCTTTGCGAACGGCCGGAGCCGGCATAATAGTGTGGTCAACGCAAAAACTGTCGAGTAGCGGCATGGTTATCCTTAATAATTTATCTTTAATTGAAGCAATATTAGCATATTTCATCCCTGCATCGCTATAATTTGGCCATTAATAGAAGGAACTAACATTATGACAAGCCTCTTTGATGACGCAATCGCCGCGCAGTATCAAAACGACCCACTAGGGATGCGTGTTTACACCTCCCAGCTCTTGGGTCAAAGCAAAGAACTGGTTCTCCACGGCGGGGGAAATACCTCGGTGAAAATCGACAATACCCTCTACGTCAAGGGGTCCGGATGGAACCTCGATACCATCGAAAAAGCGGGGTTTGCACCTGTTGCATTGGATGTACTTTTGGAGATGGCAACACGTGAGAGTCTCAGCGATACGCAGATGGTAGCAGAACAGCGTGCCGCGATGGCGGATCAAAGTTTTCCGAATCCCTCGATCGAAGCGATCCTCCACGCTATCATCCCCTATGATTTTGTCGATCACACCCATGCCGATGCGATCGTCACCCTCACCAACACCCCAAACGGAAAAGCGTTGATTCAAAAGCTCTACGGGGCTAATATGCTCATCATCGATTACGTGATGCCCGGATTTGAGCTGGCTAAACATATCCATGAATTAACCCGTGATATCGCGTGGGGCAGCCTCAGCGGGATGATATTGATGCACCACGGTGTATTTACCTTTGATGATGACGCCAAACGCGCCTATGAGAAGATGATTGATCTCGTTAGCGTTGCCGAAGCGTATCTCGCTGAACACGTCACATTGGCGTGCGGTGATTGTGAAGGAAAAGGTGATCCGAGTATCGCGACATCGGTCGGAATTGAAGCAGCAAAACTTCGTGGATGTGACCTTTTTCCCCTCCTCATCGACTCACCCCGCGCTCAGCTTTTCAGTATCCTTCCTAATCTCGAAACCCTTGTCAAAAAAGGGGGGTTGACCCCCGAACACGTGATCCGTATCAAACCGTTTCCTGCGATCATCGACGGCGATATCAGCTCAGGAATCGCAAAATTTGCAGAAGAGTACAAAAGCTATTTCGATGCTAATGCCTCCTCGGAACACATCTGTCTCGATCTAGCCCCCCGCTATGCAGTAATCAAAGGGGTAGGTGTCGTCGTGCTGGGGAAAGATGAAAAAGAGTCCCGTATCATCGGCGATATCGTCAAACACACCATCACCGCTATCCTCTCTGCCGAACAACTCGGCGGTTGGAGATCGCTCACACTCGCTCAGATGTTCGAGATGGAATACTGGGAACTCGAACAGGCTAAATTGAAGAAATAATCACCCGTTCGTGGTGAGCTTGTCGAACCATAAATATACCCTTCGACAGGCTCAGGGCGAACGGAACTAAAAACCAAAAATATAAGGAATAAATAGATGAAAATTACGAAAAAAGTGACCTTTATCGCCAAAGAAGAGCACATCGCAACGGTCAAAAAACTCTTAGAGGATATGGTAGCACCCTCGCTCAAAGAGCCGGGATGCCTCTATTACTATATCTTTCAGTCTCGTGATAATCCGCGTAAATTCTTCGCCGTCGAATCGTGGTCAGATGAGGAGTCGTTAGAGGGGCATAAACATACCGAGCATTATGCGTACTACAAATCGCACTATGAGCCGTTTGTCGACGATAAATATACCGAGGAGCTAGACCTTCTCGATGAGAAAGCCTATTCTTTTTAACATGCCATCGGAACAAAGTCCCGCTTGGCTACGCTAACGCTGAGTTTCCTTCGGCAGGCATTGTGCCCCGAAGTGGGGAAAGCCCACGCACACTTGTGTGCTATATTCCCGGAGCCTTCCACATCGGCTCCAACGTCCCCTCACGAACCAATTCCATCTGCTTAGAATAGACTTTGAACCATTTCTCTTTTATCTCACAGTACTGTTCGTGATTGGCCGCATTCGGTTCATACATTCGCTCGATTTTAACAATCTCTTTCCCCGCCTCTTCAAAGCTTTTATAGATCCCTGCACCGATACCACACGCCATAGCAATACCCAGTGCCGTCGCCTCTTTGACCACCGGAACTTTGACTTCCAATCCTGTAACATCAGCCAGTATCTTCGACCACAGCGCTCCATTGGATGCACCGCTGGCAAACGTAATCGACGTCGGCGATACTCCGCTGAAGGCTTTGATGTTCTCCAGATTGATCGCGCTGACGATGCACGCATTCTCTTCCAGCGCACGAAACATTGACGCGGCGTTGTATTTGCTCTCATCCAAGCCAAGCCCGATAAAGGACGGGGATGCGTGTATCCATTCTCCGTAGTTCATCCGATCACTGAATATCGGGGTGATTCCGTACGATCCGAGAGGAACACGTGAAGCCATAGCTTCAAGCTCTGCATAACTTTTCCCACACCCAAGTGTGTTGCGAAACCAACGCATCACCAGCCCCGTAAAAAAGGTGATCCCCTCCGCCTGAGACATACCGCGAACGACGTGGGGATTGACACGTAATAACATATCATCAGAGAGATTAGCATTGCTTGGGATATTGACCACCTGCTGCCAAAAACTCCCCCCGAGGATAACCGCATCACTCATAGATGAAGCTCCAAGGCCTGCCGTACCGATTTGAACATCGCCTCCCCCCATTACAACGAGGGTTTTTGTGCTTAGTCCCGTCTCGTCTGAAGCTTGTGCACTCACATTTCCCAATACCTCTCCACTCTCTTTTATCGGGACAAACAGATCTTTGAGTCCGCATCTCTCAAACTCGCTTTTATCCCAATCACGATTTTTGAGACTGAATGCCCCTGCAGTACCCGCATTAGAGGGTTCAGAAGCCAATTCTCCGCTCAGTTTGAAGAGTAACCAATCACTTATCATCGTAAAGGAGTGAGCTTTTTCGTAGAAGGACGGACGATTATTCTTAAGCCAAAGCAGGCGAGGTGCGGCAGAGAGAGCAAACGTTTGGCCGCTGATCGTGTAGCCCTCACGTTCCAATGACGGATAGGTCGCTTTGAGATACGCCACTTCCGCTCCCGCACGGCTGTCGACATTGGCAACTCCCCAGATCTCGCGCTTTTCACCGTCATAAACGACAACCCCTTCCCGCATGCTTGACGCTGAGGCGGCAACAATCTCTGAGGGGTCTATTTGCGCTTTAGCGAGCGATTCGCGGATACACCGTTTGGCGAGTTCCCATCCACCCACAAAATCAAATCCCATCGATCCCGCAACACCCTCTTCGGCTATATGTTCCCATTCGTATTGCGCTATGGAGATTTGGTTTCCGAGCGTGTCAAACACTATGGCACGGATACTTCCCGTTCCCGCGTCAAGTACGAGAAAATATGGCTTCAACGGAGTTCTTTCATATTCACAAAGAGTTCCATCGGAAGACGTTTCTCTACGCTCCCTTCAATCGGGCGTATATCAACGTTACAGATTGATCCTTTCAGCTCTTCGGCAAGTTTAAGAAGCTCTTCTTTGCTTTCCCGTTTTGCAATGCCGCGTGCTGAGCAGCCGGTAGTATTTAAGTGGTTATACGTCATTCTATACATAAGATTATCCAATAGTTTTAAGTAGAAGGATAAAGCAAAGAGAGTTCCAAAAAAGTAAAAGAAGTTATAAAAGAAAATCGAAGGGAATAATGAGAGAGGAAGTGTCTTAGACACTTGCCTCTTCGCGACGTTGGAGATAATCCCATTTCGCATCGACACGAGCTTGCCATTCGTCGATCAAATATTCGTATTGTTTGGTGAAAAGGTGTTTGAAACGCCCTTGTGCACCGAGATAATCGCGTACCGGAATGATATTTTTCGGACGGTAGGTAATATTGAGTTTGGTCCCGTCGATAATCTCGTACAACGGGAAAACCAATGAATCGGTTGCCAAATCAGAAATAGCAATCGTATCTTCCGGAGCAAATTTCCACTCTGTCGTACATGCCGACATCGCGTTTATATAAACCGGGCCTTCTGCTGCAAACCCTTTTTGAATTTTTGCGACCATGTCTTTCCATTTGTTCGGAGCGACTTGTGCAACATACGGAGCACCGTGTGCCGCCATAATCGCCATCATGTCTTTTTTGTTACGTTTTTCTCCGTAGCTGACACGTCCCGCAGGGGTAGTCGTAGCCGATGCCCCGATCGGAGTCGATGAAGAGCGTTGTCCGCCCGTGTTCGCATAGACTTCGTTATCCAAACAAACGTACATCATATTGTGTCCGCGCTCGAAACATCCTGAAATCCATTGGAACCCGATATCGTAAGTCGCACCGTCACCGCCGAATGCAACGAACTTAGGTGTGCGATCCGGTTGTTTTAGGCGTCCTTTGGTTTTAAGTGCTTTGTACATCGCCTCAGCACCCGCTACCGCAGATGAACCGTTTTCAAATCCGATGTGAATCCACGAAGCATCCCATGAAGTGTACGGATAAACTGCCGTACACACTTCCAAACATCCCGTTGAAGCCGCAAGGATCAAATCGTCATTCGTAGCGTTCAAAACTTCGCGTACGATAATCGAGTGGGCACAGCCCGGGCAAAGAAGATTAGCCCCTTCAAAGCGATCCGCCGAAGTGGAAAACTCTTTGAGGTTTTTAATTTTTTTCATTTCTGACATAGGGGCTCCTTAGAAAAAAGAGAGTTTCGGTCCGCGAAGACCGATATACTGTTGCAACGGAGTCGTCGGTTTTCCCGCATCCGCATTTGCTTTAAGATCTGTAAAGATACTCACCAAGTGTGCTTTGGTCAAGTCACGTCCGCCCAATCCGTAGATGTAGTTTGTCAATACCGCTTTGGTGTCGGTGTTGAACAACGATCCGGAAATCTCATTGAAAAGTGCTCCGACGGTACCGTGAGGGCTTGAACGATCTAATGCCGCAATCGCTTTGAGATCTTTCAACGCTGCCGCAAGTTGCTCTAGAGGCCACGGACGGAAAACACGGATACCGACGACACCCGCTTTGATCCCGTTCTGACGCATCTCAAGAGCCACTTCACGTGCCGTTTCAACCGATGTTCCCATACAAACAACCGCGACTTCCGCATCTTCCATGTTGTATTTTTCAACAAGGTTGTATTTACGACCGCTCAATTTTTCAAAATCAGCAAATGCCGCTTCGATTTTTGGAAGTACAGCCGTCATCAAAGCGTGTTGCTGACGAGCTTTGTGCTCAAAGTGCCAATCTTCTTCCGTTTGTACCCCGTGTGTTACCGGATGGTCAAGATCGAGCATATCGTTCATCGGTTTGTATTCACCGACGAAATTGTATGCCGCTTCGTCGCTAAGGGTGTGAACCCCTTGAGCCGTGTGAGAGGTCATAAATCCGTCTTGGTGAACCATAGCCGGCAAACGGACGTCATGGTCTTCAGAGACTTTGAAAGCGATGAAGTTCAAGTCATACGCCTCTTGCGGGCAATACGAATCGAGTTGAATCCAACCGCTGTCGCGCCCCATGTACATATCGGAGTGGTCACCGTTAACGTTGAGCGGCGCGCCGATAGCACGGTTTACGACGTTTAGAACGATCGGTAAACGCATTCCTGATGCAGAGTACAATGTCTCTACCATCAAAGCAAACCCCTGTGAGCTGGTAGCCGTTGCAACACGTCCGCCCGCAGCGGCCGCACCGATACAGCATGACATTGCACCGTGTTCGGATTCGGTCATAACAAATTCGCCGTCAACATAGCCGTTTGCCGTAAATCCTGCATAATTTTCTACGATAGGGGTTGATGGAGTAATCGGATAAGCGGCAACAACGTCCACTTGCACTTGGCGAAGTGCGTGGCTTGCCGCCATATTACCGTCCCAAACCTCGATATCGCGTAGTTCCATTGTATCAGCCATTAGTCTTCCTTCGCTTCTTCTGCATGAGCTTTATTGGTATCTTTTTTTGGCCATTCGGCAAGTGCTGTTTCTTCGTCTTTTTGTTCAGGGAACATCAAAAGAGATTTCGGATTTGTCGGGCAAACCTGTACACAGATTCCGCACCCTTTACAGTGATCGAAATCAATCCCGACCATTTTTTTATCGCGTGAAATAATCGACATGTCCGGGCAGTATACCCAGCAAAACTGGCAGTCGATACAGTAGTCTTTGTTGAACAAAGGCTTCTCAATTCGCCAGTCAGCGACACTTGCCGTAAACGAGTTCGATACAGAATAAGGGCGATTTTCCGGAAGCGTTGTTGCGATATCGCGTATTTCTCCGTCAAATGACCGAAGCATAGCACCGATTTCGAACCCATCCCATCCTTTTTTTTCCATCATGCGCTCCTTACTTTACTTCATCATAAGCGCGTTGAATCGCGATCATGTTGGCATCAATAATTTTTTGAGGTAATTTTTTAAGTACACGAATCATATTTTCTTTAAAAAATTCCATGTCATACATTCCGGATATTTTCATCAATGCGCCCAACATCGGAGTATTCGGGATCGCTTTTCCGATCGTTTCCTGAGAAATTTTGATACAGTCTACCGTGTAGACTCTTTTCCCTGCCAATTTCGGCTGAGAAGCGATAAGCTCCTCCGTACTCATATGGGTCGTAATAATATAAACCGTATCCGGTTTTTCGTTCGCAGTAATATCTGCAACGTAAACAAGGGCAGGGTCAATAACCAAGACGTAATCCGGCTTCATATATTTTTCGTGGTTTAAGATGACTTTATCATCAACGCGGTTATACGCCGTCATTGCAGCTCCACGTTTAGCTGAACCGTAAAACGCAAATGCCTGTACATGCTTACCGGTGGTGGATACAACATCGGCTAGACCTTTTGCACCGGTTACGGCACCTTGTCCAGCTCGACTATGCCATCGAATCTCTAGCATGAATTCTCCCTCTGACTTAAGTTTAAGTTGAATTTTATCAATACGTGTATTCTATGAAAGTTGCTCTTAAATGTAGCTTTTCACCATTTTTGAGACTGAAATCCAAAGAAAAAATGTTACTTTCATCCCCGTTTAGCGATATACCTAACGGCTTCCAGTGCATTGGGTTTTATAATATCTGTTAATGTTAGCAATTGTTCTTTATTATCGTATCCGCAGCTCACCGCTACCGATTCGATCCCCGCTCTTTTTGCCGCTTCAATGTCTAAACGGGTATCCCCGATCATCCATGCCGTCTCTCTTTCTCCGTTCATTTGCGCCAATGCCGTCCATATCGGTTCGGGGTGCGGCTTCGGATTTTCAACATGTTCACGTCCGACCAACACTTCAAAAAAATGCATCAGTTCAAAATGCTCCATCAGCTCCCGCGAATAGAGCCCCGTTTTTGTGGTTACAATTCCCAATCGCGCAAACCGGGCAGCCTCTTCTACCGCTTCCATAGCTTCCGGAAGCAAGAGTGTCTTTTGTCGCGCTACTTCGCGATAAAAGAGCTTATAGGTCGAGACATGCGCATCAATCATCGAGGACTCAATCCCCACAGCTGAAAACATCACTTCCAACGGATGTCCGATTTGGGAGGTAATCATTTCATCACTGACATCGGTTTTTTCACCGTGAGTATGCAATGAGTGGTGAAAACTCTCCAAAATCGCTTCGGTCGAATCGATCAGCGTCCCGTCCAAATCAAATAAAATCACTTTGTTCATTTTTTTTCCCAGTCAATATAATCTTCCCATATTCCGTTAATGGTCGGTTTTATCCCGCTAATGCGTCGGCTGTAAACATTGATCTCATTCGGAATGACCAAAAATAGATACGGATTATCCCCGACGATACGGGCAAAAATTTGACGCTGCAAAGCGGCGATTTGCTCAGGGTCCGTCGAACCCTCCATTTTTTCGATTAATCTGTCGGCTGTTTTTGAATGATACCCTACCAGATTAAATCCCCCCGGGACGTCACTGTCCGAATGCCATAGCGCATACGGATCGGGAGTCAGCGACAACGACCATCCCAGCAAAACCGTATCAAATTTTCTAGGGACAACGACCGTGTTCAAAAACGCCTGCCACTCCATCACCCGAAGCGTTACTTTTACGCCGATATCCAAAAACTGCCGCTGCAAAATTTCTGCGGCATACGGACGGATCGCATTGGAATTCGACGTGGCGATCTCGAACCGCAGCGGATGTGCGGTGTCATATCCCGCAGACCTCAGCAGTTCTTTTGCCCGGGCAAGGTTTTGTTTCGGCGCTTTCAGCGTCTCATTAAACCCTTTACTCCCCGGGAGAAAGGGGCCGGTGCAAACATTGCCGTGCTTCATAAATAAAATATCGATCAGTTTTTGACGGTCTATCGCCAGCGACAGAGCCTCTCTTACACGGGGGTCTTGAAATTTTTTAAGACGAAGATTGAATCCCAGATAGGTGTAGCTGTGCGAAGGGAGTTCCAACGTGGCAAAGTTTTGCTTAAAGCCTTTGTCCAATTGCCGCTCGTACTGCATCGGCTCGAGGGCATCAACATCGATTTGACCCGATTTGAGCATCAAAAACCGCGTCATAGGATCGCTGATGACGTGAAAAACGATTTTATCGATCTTCGGTTTATGCTCGAAATAATTCGGATTCGCTTCCAACACGATCTGTTTGGAAAATTCCAGCTGTTTGAGGATATACGGCCCCGTTCCGACGGGATGGGTATTAAACGCCGAGCTCATAATATCTTTCTCATGTGCCAATACATGACGCGGAACAATCCCCATCATCCACACTTCCAAGGCTTTAAAATAGGGTTTTTCATAGCTTACGCGCAGCGTGTAATCATCGATTACCCTGACCTCTTTAATGACTCGGAAATCGGAAGCGTAGGGTGTAACCGTTTTAGGGGATTTGATAAGCTCATAGGTAAACAAAACGTCATCGGCGCTAAACGCTCTTCCGTCATGCCATTTCACTCCGCGGCGAAGTTTAAATTCAATGAGCGTCGGAGTGATGAAGCGATACGACTCTGCCAAATCGCCGATAATTTTCTGGCCGCTTTCGTCATATTTTACCAGAGAATTAAACATAAATCCGGCAATGGAAGAGCTCGCCGAATCGGTTGCAATCAGCGGATTAAGCCGTGCAGGATTGGAAGAGGCGCTAAGATGGAGCGTCGAGGCGATCAGCCAGACACTGTGCAAAAGGAGGAATACTAATTTCAAATCTCGGCCCGTTTTTGGTGAGATTATACCATTTTATGCTCTCGACAATTTTAGAGTGCAATGACGCCTTTTCGTTCCAAACGTCCCAAAATCGCAACGATAATGGAGATTATGAGCCATGCCATGATCATCGTAATGACGGTATGGCTTAAAAAGTGATCCCCGATCAGCATTTTATACGTCCCCATACTCCATCCTACTACCATCACGCCGCTGAGGACGATAATTTTTGCTCTGCGTTTGCGGAACAGATAAAAAAGCGACAATAAAGCAAACCCTCCGCTGGCATGTCCTGCCGGCCAGCATTTGATTTTCTTTTGGTTGCAAAACGTACTCGGGTATTTTTCCCATACACAGGTATGGGGATAAACACCGCCGTAAATCTCCAGATTCTTCGGACACGGTATATTGGTCGTCGCTTTAAAACTCCCCACAATGACCGGAACGAAGATCGAGGATAACAGAACGATAATGAGCCCCTTGCGGTATCGGGCTAAAAACGGTTTTTTCCACCCTACAATAAGAGCGATCAGAACCAGTACATTGAAGATAATAATCAGCCGTTTAATACCGTCGTAAAAAATAAAATTTAAAATAGGGTCTTCACGATCAAGAATCCATTGATGACTCACCGGATTATAAAAATGGTTTTGGACCCAGATATCGGTTCCGCTTACCCCGAAAAAGATAACGGCGAAGATGAGTGCCGCGGCACTCATCCACATCTGTTTAGTGACCAACATGGAGTAAATCGAGTTCCGGTCGATAAACGGTTGTATTGACGTCTAAATACCCCAAAAGGGTATGGAACAGTTCGTCCTGCGAATGGGGCTCTTTGGCGGAAGAGGCCATTTTGGCCTGATCGATTTTAAACTGTTTGCCGAACCACATCACCGCAGGAACATGTTTTTGCGCTTCAGGGGCAATAGCGTAGGGGAAACCGTGCAGATACAGTCCGTTTTCCCCCAACGATTCGCCGTGATCGCTCAAGTAAAACATCCCCGTAGCAAAATGCTCATCATTCCCTTTGAGGAGGCTGATAACCTGCGTTAAAAACGTATCGGTATTAAGAATGGTATTGTCATACGCATTGGTGATCTCCTCTTTTGAACATTGTTCAAGCTGATTGGTTTTGCACACCGGCGTGTATTTTTCGTAAGCTTTGGTATAGCGTTTATAATACGCCGGACCGTGGTTCCCCATCTGATGCAATACGATCAGGATATCCCCTTTGGGATGGGTATTGATATACTCCTGCAATCCGACCAGCATCCCCTCGTCACGGCACTCTTCATCGCAGATCGTGTTCGTTTTCGGACTTTGGTAATCTTCATAAGCAACCCGGTCAGCCACCCCTTTGGAATCGGAGTTGTTGTCCCGCCAGAGAATATTGACGCCGGCACGCTTGAGAACGTCCAAAATATTCTCCGTATGTTTTGCCTTCTCTTTATCATACCCCTCACGTCCGAACGAGGAGAACATACACGGCACCGATACCGCCGTTTCCGTGCCGCAGGAAGTAAACTGGGTAAAGTTGATAATATCCTCTTTGCGCAGCAGCGGCGTCGTATCGCGCTCGTAGTTGTTCAAACCGAAATGGTCCCAGCGGACCGCTTCGCCGACCACCAGTACGATCAGTTTTCTCGGCTGATCGCCAGAAATAATCTTGGCATCCTCTCCAATCGGAGCGATACCCGAATAAGGGTGCGAAAACGTCTCCTGAGCATAATGTCCGAACGAATAAAGATAATACGCCGGATTGGCATAATAGCGCAGCGGTTTATGCTCTCGGAAAAATGAGGTGTAATACTTGCTGAATGAAAAAATGATGAGAACCGCGACGCTCAATGCGATCGCAATCACTTTTGCCTTATCGATCAACGTCTCTTTGAACGTCATACGGACGATTTTGATCCGGTAAACGATTAGCGAGGGGATAAGCCCCAGCAAGACAAAATAGATCACCTGTTTGAAACTCAGCAAATCCGCCGACTCTTTGATATTTGTCTCCAAAAGATTTTGGATCATATGCGAATCGATCACCACGTCGTACAGATCCATAAAATAGGCGACCTGCGACGTGATCAGCAAAAGCGTTATCAGTACGGGTTTAAGGGTATGGCGCCCGGTTAACAGGGTCAAGACGATCACTGTCACACTTAAGAGGACAATTCCGAGTGATAGAACGAAGAAAATATTTCCGCCGGCCAACGGATACACGTCGCTCACGTGTTTAAAAAAAGCTCCGTTTGCAAAGATGACCCACAATAATGCGACGGCAATAACTGCCGTACGAGCCTTAATAGGTTTTGATAAAGAAAATAGCACCCTGTCCCCGTATAAAATTAGATGCGGAATTATAATCTTTAAACACCTAATGAGACGTTAACGTTTTTATTATCCGTTCGTATTCTATAATTCGGGACCATTATCAGGATAATCAATACATGTTCCGAGAACTTCTCAAAATCTACCTCCTCTTTATTACCCTTTTTTTTCTTGGACGTCTCGGGCTTTATGCTCTTTACTTTGACCGTTTGAGCGATATCACATTTACCTATTCCCTTTTATCCTTTCTTTACGGACTGAAACTCGATACAATGACCGCATCGATCATACTGGTCATTCCGGCACTGCTGCTCTCCATCACGCCCCAAGCACTCGCACGCTTTAGCGGGCAATTAATCAACGGCTATGTCCTCTTTTTTCTTCTTGTGGCGCTTTACGTCGAAAATGCCACGTTTCCGTTTGTCGCCCAATATGACGTACGTCCGAACTATCTGTTTATAGAATATCTCAAATATCCCAAAGAGGTCACCTCCATAATCCTCAAAGAGTACCCTCTGCAGCTTTCCGTTGCACTGGGGATACTGATTGTGACGGCATGGGCCTATCTTCGTTTCTCTCCGCTGCGTCTTGCCGAAGCGATCCAAACCCCTCTTTGGAAACGACTTTTTCTTTTTCCGATCATTGCCGCACTTTTGTTTATCGGCATCCGATCGTCATTCGGTCATCGTCCCGCCAATATCTCCGATGCTCTATACAGCACCAACCGAATGGCAAATGAGATCGCCAAAAACTCTCTCTACAGTATCGGGAATGCCTATTACAGCTATACGAAAGAGGCTAATATTATCGAGCCTTATGGAAAAATGAACCTGAATGAAGCCTATACCCGTGTTGGAGAGCAACTCAATATCAAAACCGGAGGCAAATTCCCGTTTAGCCGCTTAGAACCGACCCACTTCCCTGCACAAAAACCTAAAAACCTTGTCATTTTCATTCAAGAATCGATGGGGAGCCAATATGTCGGATTCAGCGGAGGCGATGCGACAATCACCCCGAATATGGAAAAGCTCTCCCTTGAGGGGATCGCGTTTACCAATCTTTTCAGCAACGGAACCCGCTCGATCCGCGGACTGGCGGCCATGACCTCGGGATGGCTCCCCCTTGCCGGCGAGGGGGTAGTTAAGCGGAACAAATCCCAAAGCGATTTTTTCACCGTCGCCTCTTTATTAAAACCGCTCGGCTATAAATCAAGCTTTATTTACGGAGGCGAGGGGCGATTTGATAATATGCGCGGCTGGTATATGGGTAACGGGTTTGATGAAGTAATCGAACAAAAAGATTATGCCCATCCTACTTTTATCAGCACGTGGGGCGTCAGCGACGAAGATCTGGTGCTAAAAGCGAATGAAAAATTCAAAGACTACTCTGCCAAAGGGGAAAAATTCGTCAGCATCATGTTTTCATCCTCAAATCACTCCCCGTTTGAATTGCCGGAGGGAAAAATAGACTTTATCCCTGGAAAACCCAAATATGGGGTTGAAAATGCGGTTAAATATGCCGATTTCGCTATCGGACGCCTCTTTGAACTGGCCAAAAAGGAATCCTATTATAAAGACACCGTTTTCGTCATCGTTGCCGATCATAATATCCGTGTCTACGGTGACGATCTGGTACCGGTGAATATGTTTCATATTCCGGCTTTGATTATTTCTGAGGGGATAAAACCGCAAAAATTCGATGCGCTCGCTACTCAGCCCGATGTTTTGGCAACCGCACTCGATCTGATCGGCGTTGATCTCACTTACCCAGTTTTGGGGCACTCTATTTACAGCAATGCGAAGCGCGAAGTTTCCCTAATGATGTTTAATGACACCTTCGCCCTGCGTGAGAAAAATAAAGTTGCCGTTGTCCAGCCGAATAAAGAGCCTCTCACCTTCACGTACGAAAACGACCGTCTCCGTAACGCTCCTCACGATAAGGAACTGGAACGGGATACTTTGGCTTTCGTTACCGTTTTGGATGACATGTACAATAAAAAGCTCTATCAAATCAAAAAATAAAAGGAAAAGAGATTAATGAAACAAGTTGCTTATTGGGTACTGGGTACTGCCATTGTGATACAGTTGATCAGGCCCGATTTTACAAATCCGAAAGTGGATGAGACCATTGCCCTTAAAACCGATCCAAAAGTTATGAGCATCCTTAAAACCTCATGTTACGACTGCCATTCAAATGAAACAGCGTATCCTTGGTATCATCATGTCGCTCCGATGTCGTGGGTTATGTCCAACAATATCAATGCAGGACGCAAAGCGCTCGATTTTTCAAATTGGGCCAATATAGATTCAAAAATAAAATTAGAACGGCTAACACGAGCCAAACAACTTCTGAATAACGAGTTGATGCCAAAAAGCGAATACCTTTTAATGCATAAAAATGCTGTTTTATCGGATGATAAAAAGAAAGTGCTTGAAGATTTTTTTGATTCTGAAATCGAAAAAATTTAGTAGTTAACACGTAAAACAATTCGAGTTTTAGGCGCTGGAAAAGTGTTCCGACTGTTTCGGATAAATAGTGCTGAAAAGTGAGTTGATTTGCTTAGTAAAAGAGAGAAAATCTTTTCCCGAGAAGGGAAAAGAGAACGATTAACGTTTTGAGAATTGTGGAGAACGGCGCGCTTTGCGTTTACCCGGTTTTTTACGCTCAACAACACGTGAGTCACGTGTAAGCATACCGAACGGTTTCAAAATAGCGCGGAATGACGGATCAAACGTACAAAGAGCACGTGAAATACCGTGGCGAAGTGCATCAGATTGACCTGAGAAACCACCGCCCATTGTTGATGCTGTGATATCTACTGATGCATCTTGTTTAGTCAAAGAAAGCGGTTGAGTAACACGCAATTTTTTTGCTTCAAGACCACCGAGCCATGCATCGAGTGAAAGACCGTTTACAGTGATTTTACCTGTACCCGGAGCAAGCCATACTTTAGCGATCGAAGATTTTCTTCTTCCGGTTGCATACGTTTTTGCCATCGTTTATCCTTACTTAGCGATCTGTGCAGAGTGTGGGTGTTCAGCACCTGCATAGACTTTTAGTTTTTTGATCATCGCGCGACCCAATTTTGTTTTAGGGAGCATACCGCGAGCTGCAAGTTTGAAAACTTTTTCTGGGTTAGTAGCCAAAAGTTCTGTAAATTTTTCGCTTTTTACGTTACCGAAGTAACCTGTATGGCGGTGATAGGTTTTAGTAGCCGCTTTACCGCCACCGTTGATAATCGCTTTTTCAGCGTTAATGATAACAACGAAGTCACCACAGTCGATATTTGGGGTAAAATAAGGCTTATCTTTACCGCGAAGACGAGTAGCAACATCCGTCATGATACGACCGAATGTTTTCCCTTCCGCATCGATCAAAACCCATTTACGCTCGATTTGCTCAGGTGAAGCAATTTTAGTAAATTTCATCTTGAGTCTCCTTTTAAAGTCTCTATAAATAGTGGCGAAATTGTACCTTTATAAACTTATAGTCTGCTGAAATTAAGTTTTTTATAAGCACTTTATCCATTCAACTCTCTCCTCCAGGAGATAGCACAGGTACCCTTGGGCATCCTTGCTTGTTGAGAAACGTATCGCCTCGCGATAGCGATTCACCTGATCCTTATGTTTCTCTTCCTCTTCACGCCCGCTTTTATAATCGATGATGACCCATCCCTTTTCCTGCTCCACAAGCAAATCGATGACCCCGAGATTCCCTTTATGGCGTATCATCTGCTCTTTGTATCGGACTCCTTGTGTCAGGCTTTTAAATACCTCATCCTCTAACAGATAGCTGACTCTTTTTTCAATCTCTTCCATCGCCCCCACATGAAGAACGGCTCCGTAGCGGTTACGAGTCGATTCGAGTGCTGTTCCTAGCGATGTAGTATCAAAATCTCCCATCATCTCCAGTGTATAATGCAATGCCAATCCGAACTGCACTGCTGCGTAATCATGCGTAGCTTCTTTGAGCGACCGGACACTCTCCTCCTGCCGACCGAATTCGAGTCCTTTGAAATGGGGGACTTTAGCTAGAACAGAAGGTTCTACTTCCCGGGCTTTAATCTCCAGCACCCCTCGAGCGGACGGGATAAGTTCAAGCGGATCAAACCACGAACTTTTGGTTTTCGTGATGACGCTGAGCGACTGAGCGGCTCGGGTCAGCGCGACATACAGTGCATTGAGTTGATCCTCATCGGATGCCCTCTTCTCCGTTTCTAACGCTTTGGCATAGACCGGATCGAATGCATCGCGCCCTTTGATCCGATAATGCATCCCCCGAAGCTGCGCCCCTTCATATTCATAGACGATCGCATCGTTGCGGCTGCGAGGCGTTCCGAGCCGATCAAGGACGATAACGTGTTCAAACTCCAACCCTTTGGATTTGTGTACCGTCATGATCCGTATCCCTTTAAGATCGCTTTGGGGAGAAGAGGCTTCAAGCCGGTCTATCTCGAAAACCACCTCTTCGATATCGCGATACGCTCTGAGTGCTTCGATAAACAACAAAGCGCTTTTATCGGCGATCCGATATCGCTTGATAAAATCAATCGCCGTCGAGACCGCATCCTGTACCTCTAAGCGCTCGATCTGAGCAGCCTCGATCCCCAGCAGTGCGGCACAATTGGAACGGTAGATCGATTCTTTGAAGTAACAGTATCGAAGATACTCGATGAGTGCGCGGACGCTTCGCTGCGAGATGAGAAGTGCCGTGGTTTCGGTCACGACGTCATATCCCCGTTCACTCAAGACTTCCTCCACCGCGCTTCCGTCTTTGTTGGTTGCCGTCAAAATGGCGATCTCTTCGGGTGCGGCCCCTACGCCGATTAACAAGGCGACCCTCTCGCTCAGTGTTTCGAGAAGCTCGTCGCTGCTTAGAACTTCGACAAATCCCCCCACCAGCGTTTGGGGGCTCTGCTGCGGAATGTACCCTTTGATTTTCCCCTCAAACGCCCCGTTCACAAAATCGACGATCTCACTGCGGGAACGGTAATTGACCCGTAGCGGTTCCACACGAACATCGAACAGCTCGGCAACCTGATGAAACAGAGCACTCACCCCGCCGCGAAAGCGGTAAATGGATTGTTTTACGTCCCCGACGAAAAAGAAGCTCCCCCCTTCGTTCACCCCGACGCCGGAACGGATCTCTTCGATGAGCGGGCGGAGAATATCAAACTGAATAACGCTGGTGTCTTGAAACTCGTCGAGAAGAAGATGTTTCAACCTTGAATCGAGACGAAAATAGAGAAATTCGCTCTCCAGCTTCTCCCGAAGGAGCGTATGAACATTGAGGGTGATATCGTCGAAGCTCAGTTCATTACTCTGAACTGCCATACTTTGGCGGCTTTTGATGTAGAGCTTTAAAATCGAAAACAGCTCTTTGAAATAGAGCACTTCACGACGGCGCATATGCTGTGCAATTGCGCTCTGCAGTTCGTGAAGCAATTCATCCATCCGAGGCTCGTACCCTTTTTTAAAGACCCAATAGTTCAAACTTGGTTGCAAAAGCCATGTTTTTTTTAAAAGTTCTTCAAAGTTTTCTATCTCGACAGCTTTATTGGCCGTTGGGCTTAAACCTTTACTTTGAACCAGTATGGAAAGCTCTTGCGCGATCCCCATAGCCTGTTCTGTGGTGTCATCCGGTGCGCTGAGCATACTGTACGCATCAAGGTTCAGCTCTTTATATTTTGAATAAAGCGAAGAGAGGAGGGAAAACAAATCACTAAGGCGCTTATCGCTGAGTAATGAGAGATGAACCAGCGCCTTCTCGGAATGCGACACCTCCACCTCGTTTAAAAACCGCTCCAGAAGCGCCGTTTCATGCTGATTTTGTATCGTTTTAAACGTCGGCATCAATCCGGCATTGAGGGCAAATTTGCGTAGAATACGCCCGAAAAACTTATCGATAGTCGAAATCTGGATATCGGAACGAAGAAATCGCGACAACACTTTAGGGCGCTCTTCTAAAATTGTGGCTTCGTCTATCCCGCTAAGACGGGCGATCTGAGAAAGTTCGCTCCGCACAGGCAGCTCTTCGAGGGTGAGAATTATCCGCTCGAGCATCTCGTTCGCCGCTTTGTTCGTAAAGGTCAACGCTACGATGGAAGAGGGGTTCTCTCCCATAAAGAGCAGACTAAGATAACGGACGACAAGGTTGAAAGTTTTGCCGCTCCCCGCACTCGCCTCATACGCTAAAAACGGTTCAAACTCCACGCATCACCTCCCGGTGGCAGAGATAGACATAGGGGCAATGACGACATCGGCTCAAATCCTCGCACATCTCCCACTCCCATCTTTTTTTCGAAGCCATCTCGGAGAGGATCTCTCGCAGTTTGGTTGTTTTGGCTTCCAAAAACTGCTCAACTTTTAGCTCCCCTTTGTTTAGATCATAATAGCCGCATCGAGCTACGCTTCCAAATTCTCCCGCAAGGAGTGCATAAACACTGAGCTGATAATCGGTATCGCTCTCTTTGGGTTCTTTATCGGTATCGGGGTATTTTCCGCTTTTGTAATCGATCACTTCAAATTGCCCCTGTACTTCATCAATCCGGTCTATTCGCCCGCTCAGGGTAATCCCCTCTACGACCGTTCTGGCCTCTTTTTCGGTATATAAAACTTTTGCACCCGACGCAAACCGTGCCGCTTCATACTCATAAAAAGGGTCCAGTTTATCCAGCCACAACCGCTTCATATGACGTTCCAGCGGATCATCAGATGGGGTTGCTTCCCACTGTGTTCGCAGCGCCTCTTTCATCATAGCAGCCGATGAATACCCCGCCGTTTCTTTAAAGAGTTTTTCCAATGCACTGTGAAGCGCGTTTCCGATATCCCTCTCCTGCGATAGATCCCGCGGCAGTTCATGATCGCGGATATGCTCTATATAGCGGTAATAGAACTGCCGTTTACAGTTCAGAAACGATTTGATACCGCTTGATGAGAGGGGGTGAGCGGTAAAATCGTATTCGCTCTCAAAGCTCTTGACCTGCCGGACGTTAAAACGGGGTGAGGAGAACAATACCTCTTCATAACGGTATGCGGCAGGAATGCTCTTGATCCCCAGCTGCAGCAAAAAGCGCGAAGGGACCGATTCGGCATTTTGAACACATCCGATAGCTACCTTTTTTGCCCGGTTAAAGAGGATAGAGTAGTAGTGTTTTTGGAGCGATTCACGATCATGTGCACTGGGAAGCCCCGCATATTCGCGGGTTTTTGTGTTTAAAAATAGGTCTTTTTCACTCTTGTGGGGGACATATCCCTCATTAAAATCGATGATCACAACTCCGTCAAATTCGACTCCCCGCGTCTCCAACAGCCCCATAACGGTAACTTTTCCCCCTCGGACATCATCGATGCTCCGCTGACGAAGACGGTTCATAAAGATTCGAAATACCGCTCGAAAATCCATCATCTCCAATGCGTGGGAAAGGTGGCTAAAGCGGTGCAGTTCATCACGAAGTATTTCAAGTGATTCCTCTGCCGCCTCCTCTAAGTGTTGCATCAACTCTTCTAGTTGTGAAAAAAGAAATTTTTTCGAATAATGGGCTTTAAACCACTCAATCGTCTCGCTTTTGATGTTTCGGATACGTTCTCGGTTCACCACATTCATTTCATCCAAAAACAATGTTATGCTTTCTAATTCCCGATAGATGCCGCTTTTACTAAACGGCTCTCCCATTGCAAAGTTGAAATTCCCCTCGCTGTCGAACTCCTTTAACATTGCCGCCGCATCCTCGTCGGGGAGCACCACCGCAATTTTTTCGGGAGCAATCCCCTCTTCCACAAATTTCTCTACGCTCGCTTTGATAAATCCGATCTGCGATAATCGCGTATGAAATACTTCGCACGTCACCGACCGGTTGATTTTAAGCGGTTTTTGTTCGATAATAGCCGTCGTACTGAGCGACAGACGATACTCCATCCCCTCACTCAGCACAAATCCCATCTCTTCGAGACGCGATGTCATTTTTCGGTTGTATGCGGTTGTATTGTAATGCAGTATCAGCTCCAGATACTTTGCGCACTCTTGGAGCAGTGCAATTTCGTATCGGCTCAAATACCCCTCTACAACGATCGTAACACTCTCATAGTTTCGCAAAAAATCGCGCTGAATCGTGGTGTGTTCTGAGTTATAGATACGATCCGCCCACCCCTCGCGCTCACATATCTCACCGTATCGTTCACGAAGCCGTTTAAGGATCGCAATGTGCTCTTCGTACTCTCCGTAGACATCAACCGCCTGAAGCGTTTCGACTGAGACTTGCTCAGAGGAGAGCTCTTCAAAAAACCGGAACAGGTACTCCGAATTTTGGATAAAACTGAAAAAGTTCCGCTCGATATTAAGAGCGGCAAAGGCAGAAAAATCGGATGCCTCGTGCATTGCCAATAGACGCAGGTCTTCATCCGGCACTATTTTCCCCTCAGCCACATAAGCACGGGAAAGAAACTCACCCATCGTCATCATGACAGGGAGAAAACTCTCCGTTGATTCGGCAACCGCTTCGCGAACGCACCGAGCGGTAGGATATACGATACATTCTCTATTCATTTTTCAACTTTTCCACTATATTTAACACACCAATATCTAACTTCGAAAATGCAAACCATTTTTTTCCTAAATCTTTGAGACTCGCTCCGATATGGTACACTTCTTTTTCATCGATCAGTAAAAAGCGATCATGTGAGGAATCAAACTTTTTCAGCTCTATGTTCGGATATTGAGCATTGTATTTTTGTAAATCTAGCTCAAGCTGTTTGGTAATATTTTTGGTATAGACGGTCGCTTTTACATTCACATCTCGTTTGGATAATAACGTCAAAACGCTCTCATCGATATAATTGTCGATAAGAATAATACTCTCTTTCGCACTTTTGATGAGGTCTGATACAAACAGATACGCATCGTATACCTGCCCATCATAAAAAATCCCCTGTTTCGGTTTAATAGATTTGTCCTCGATGGCATTGAGTATCGCTTCGACTTTTTTATCCGTCTTGCTCTGTTTATGTTCCAATAAATCAAGACGTTGAAAAATGAGGGCATTATTTGAAATAAACCTCCGCATTTCCACAAAAGCATTGATTATATGGATACTCATCTGTACGGCACTCTGACTTCGCAGTACCGCCGAGAGCATCGCTACTCCTTGTTCAGTAAACACGTAGGGCAAATATTTTCTGTGTTTTCCTCTGCCGTTTTCTAAGGTCGCATTTTGCGACCTTAAAGAATCATCATTGTCTAAGGTGCCATTTTGGAACCTTAAAGAGCTGCTTGCACTTGAGGTTCCAAATTGGAACCTCAAATTTTGGTACTCATCTTCACTTAGCTGAAACATAAAGTTTAGTGGGAATCGGTCACTATTTCGTTTAACCTGTTCGTTTAATCGTTTTGATTCCACATCATAAAGTTCCGCCAAATCACTATCCAACATCACCTGCATTCCGCGAATGGTATAGATTTTTGTTTTGATACTGTCGTCGATAGAGACGGTCACTTCGTTCATCGATAGTTCCTAAAATTTTGCTTCATTGTACCCCGTCGCTCAAAAATGGGGGAAAATATGGCAGGGTAAAAAGTTATGTTTTCTAAGTACGCTCATTATACAAAAATTATGAGATTGTGTGAGATAGTTTGGTAGGATCATGGCTCGACTGGTTCACCACGAACGGGAAATAAAAAAGAAGATAAATTCCCGTTTTCACGGGAATAACGGAAAATTAGAACTCAGATGTTTCCGGTTTGCGAGTATCGGCTTTAATGTTATAGTAGCGTTGATCAGCTCCTACAGACACTTTTGCCATTACATCCCATCGACCCGCTTTAGGAAGATCGACCGGAGCAAAAGTGTATTTCCCCTCCGCAACCGTAGGGTTTGAGAGATTAACGTCGTATTTATTCATATCAGGACGTGTAAGGACAACATTAACCTTTGCATCACTAACCGCTTTGCCCGCTTTGTCGGTGACGTTATACTCGATAACCGTCCCTTTTTCGGAAATTTGCGGCGTCAAAAAAGAAATTGAATATTTTTGGTCAAACGCAATTTTTGCTTTAATAATCGCGTTTGCATCTCTATCGTATTCATGATAGTTTTGCATCCCGTATTCGGACATCTCTACCGGATTTTCAATAGCCTTTTTAATCGTTACTACACCAAAAATGATGACGATTACTGTTGATACGGCAATAATTATCGGCCATTTGGTACCTGGATTTTTAAACATTATCATCCTTGTTGCGACGACGGAAAAATCGCCCGTATACGTATCGTGAAAGACCGTAAAGAATGATACCGTAAAAAATTAACCGAAGAATATCGATAAAGTTTTTGCTGCCGTTTCCTGCAGACGAGCTAAGGGTAACCCCGTGAGCTGCCGCAATTTGATCCGCCGTATCGCTGTACCCGTTGAACATCGCTACCGAATACTTTTGAACCGTTTCCCCTCCCTTTGTCTTTTCTGCTAAAATGGGGAGAATCGTTCCGCCGCGATTAGTGATAAGTTCTTTCGCTTCATCGTAGTTTCGCGCAAACATTATTGCACTGACAACCGATCCGATAAACGTTGCGTTCGGACTTAGAATCTGCGATTTGTTAAAATGCTCATATAAAGAGACGGGACGGGCCAATATGTCAATCTGCTGTTTTAGTTCTACAAACGTCATAATAACCGATGGTTCGCCTACCTCAGACACCAACTGTTTTTCAAAATCGGCAACGCTTTGGTTTTCATCCAAATCACGTACCATTACCAAATAGAGCGATACTCCGGTTTTGGCTTTTAGTTCAGCACCGATTGAATTTATCTGTTCCGCAAAGTTCGGGTTGTTAACAACATCATCTTTATATAAATATTCCGCATGGAGAGAGAATGTCAAAGAGAATAAGAAGGTGAGGGCCGCTAGCCCTCGCGAGAGTAACAAAAGCTACCCTTAACCGATGAAAAGGTGGTTCGGTGTTACAACTGCCCACAAAGTGATAGCCGCACCAATCACCAATGTGATTGTAATGAGTTTATCCATGATACTTGCCATATTAAACCCCTTATTTAACATCAACACGATGCGCAGCATTTTCGGTGCTGATCATTTTGATGTCTTTTTCATTTTCGACTTGGTAGAAATTAGTCGCACTACCTTGTTGAACACCCAATCCCCACACGGTTAAACCCGCGAGGATAGAGAGAAGCAACACGGTTGCGATCAACATACCGGTGATACCGTCCAATGCAAAAATACTACGATTTTCCATTATGACTCTCCTTATTTGCTAAGGCCGGTGACATAAGCACCAAGCGCTTTTACCTGAACTTCAGTCAAGTTATTGAATGCCGGCATTTGACCGATCGCACCTTTTTTACCGTGTTTCATTACATTCGCAATAAGCGTAGGATTGAACTCAACGATACTCGGAGCAACCATATCGGTACCTTTACCGTCAGCAGCATGACAAGCAGCACATGTTCCGGCAAATACGTCAGCACCTTCTGTCCCCTTCATTCCGCCGGCAACATACTTAGATACCGCATCAATTTCAGCATCAGTGATCAATGCACCGGTGTTAGCGTTCATGAGACCGTTACGATCCGGCATCGGCATTTCCATACCGAGAAGCTGGTTATTTGAGCCGTTTTGAATTACATGTTTGATTGATTTCTCATCCAAACGGTGATTCAAGTTAGCTGCTTTACCGTCAATACCGTCCGCTTGAAGCCCGTGACACGGAGCACATTGAACGATAAATACGGATTGCCCCATCTCATTAAGAGCAGTGTCATCCATATTAGCGTATTGCGCTTCAAATTTAGCATCGTGCGCAGCAACTTCTTCATTATATTCACCGATTTGTGAATACGCGTTTACAGGATATCCCGCAAGGAAATACCAGATTGCCCAAATATTCAAACCGAGGAAAATAACCGCCCATCCGAAAGGAAGCTCGTTTTTATATTCCCCGATTCCATCCCAGTTTTCATCCGCAAGTTTACCGCTTGCTTTGTCAAATTGCATTTGTCGAACATATTTGGTAACTACAAATGCCGTAACGATGACTAGAACAACCGCACCGAGAACGGCGAGTTTATTAACCCAGTCACCTTCACCACCCATACCGCCGGCACCACCGACAGCAACGTAAGTGAAGCCAAGCATTGCAATTACAACTATGATAGCAGCAAGTACTGTCTTATTCATTTATGCCTCCTACTTTATCTCATCGTTTTTCGAGATCTCTTCGACCGGTTGATCGGTGATCTCGTCATTCAGCGCGATATTGCCGTACTTTTCATAATCGCGTGTCCCCTTTTTCTGTGCACTGTAGAGGTGATAAATGTACGAGTACAATACCACCACCAAAAATGCCGTAAACCCAAAGTAAGCATACGCTTGAAGAGTACCAATATCCACGCTAATTTCCTTATTTCAAGCTGTTAAGATACGCGATCAACGCTACGATTTCAGGGATTTGACCCGCTGCAACCGCATCTTTAACTTCTTGGTCCTTCATGTCTGCCGCAACAACTTTTGCCTCTTCAAGAGCCGAAGTTTTTGCTTCATCCAATGTTGCTGCCAAAGCAACGTTCGTTTTTGAACCGTCAGCCATTGGAATTTCTGCATTGTATGGAACTGCAAATACTTTATTAACCGTTACTTGTTCTGCATACGCCGTATCGATATCAGCAGTATTTTTGAACATCCATGGGTAAGCCGGCATAATTGAGCCTGGAACAACCGCTGCAGGATCTTTCATGTGGTTTTCATGCCAGTCAGTCGTACGGTAGTTACCTACACGCATCAAATCCGGACCGGTACGTTTTGAGCCCCAAAGGAATGGACGGTCATACGCATATTCGCCGCTCAAGCTGTAGTGACCGTAGCGGTCAGTTTCAGATTTAAACGGACGAATCAATTGTGAGTGACATGCATTACAGCTGTTTTTGATGTAAACATGGCGACCTGCAAGTTCCAACGTCGTGTAAGGCTTAGTCCCTACAACCGGTTGAGACGCTTGCGCGAAGTTTGGCAAAATCTCGATAAGACCTGCAAACGCGATTGTTACGAACACCGCTACCGCGAAAAAGAACGGGTGTTTTTCTAACCAGTGAAACATTTTTCCCCTCCTTATTATGCGCCCATAGGCGATGCGTTTTGAAGTTCACTCTCTTCAACACGGCGAGAGCTTGTCATTGTTTTGTACATATTGTACGCGAACAAGAACATACCTACGAGATACAATGTACCACCAACCGCACGGATTGTGAAGTAAGGGTGCAATACGGCAACCGTATCGATGAATGAGTAAGCAAGGTTACCGAACTCATCGTGTGCACGCCACATCATACCTTGTGTAATACCGGCGATCCACATAGAGGTGAAATATAATACAACACCAAGAGTTTGGATCCAGAATTGTGTGTTCATCAACGATTTTGAGTAAATCTCACGTTTGAATACACGAGGAGCCATGTGGAAAAGTGCTGCCATAATCATGAACGCAACCCAACCGAGAACACCGTCATGTACGTGACCGACGATCCAGTCTGTAAAGTGAGCCAACGCATTAACCGATTTAATCGCTTGGATCGGACCTTCAAGAGTTGAGAACATGTAGAACGTAGAAGCCAAGATCATGAATTTGATCAACGGACTGCTCGCAACTTGTTGCCATTCACCCTTCATCGTAAGAAGCATATTGATCGCAGAACCCCATGATGGGAGGATCAATACAACCGAGAATACAGAACCCATTGTTTGCATCCAATCCGGTACAGTTGAATAGATCAAGTGGTGTCCGCCAGCCCAAAGGTAAACAAACATCAACCCCCAGAACGCAAGAAGAGACAATTTATATGAATAAACCGCTTGTCCTGATTCTTTCGGAAGGAAGTAGTAGATCATTGCAACGATAGGTACAGTAAATCCGAACGCAACCGCGTTGTGTCCATACCACCATTGAACAAGAGCATCATTGGTTCCTGAGTACATTGAAACAGAGTGGTACCATGCACCGATTCCGCCAGACGCAAAATAGGTTGGGATTTCCATGTTGTTGAAAAGATACAACATTGCGATACCGAGGAATGTAGCAATGTAATACCAGATAGAGATGTACAATGATTTTTCACGGCGAATACCGATCAAACCGAAAATTGACATACCCCAAATAACCCATACCACAACAACTGCGATATCGATCGGCCATTCAAATTCCGCATACTCTTTTGATGTTGTAATCCCCATTAACAATGAGCCTACAACTGCAACAACGACTAGTAGATAAAGTGCAAAATGCAATTTACCGAGGAACATCAAGAATTTTGATTCCGCCATTGATACTTTTAGAACACGTTGTCCAACATAGTACCATGTAGCCCAAATACCGCTAAGGGTAAATCCAAAAATTACTGCATCGGTGTGCAGCGGACGTAGACGGCTGAAGTTTGTATATTCTGCCAATCCTGAACCCGCAATTGTATTAACGGCAGGAAATGCCATTTCCCACGCTAAAATAACGCCGACAAGCATCCCGACGATTCCGAGTAACACCGTTGTAAGCATAAACATCTTTGCAACCGTGTAATCATACTCCAATGGACGATTATCCATTTACGACCTCCTTAAAGATTCAAAGCATAAGAGCCGATTAGGGCACCTCTGACTTCGCAAACCTGTGAAATCAAAGATGCCCTTAACACTTTTGTAACAAAAGTAGGCTATTAGACACTCTAATGATAGCAATACGAGTATTTAGGGAATCTTAAATTATTAAATGTTTTTCACTATATGAAAACTTAACGATAAATTTAAGTTTATTTACAGAATGAGGGGTAAAAAAGTAACACTTTACGATAGATTATTCGTCAAAAAAGGGGATCGCTAATCCTCCGTAGAGGATTTAGCGCTGTAAAAGCTGAAGGAACTCGCTAAATATGTAACGGCTCTCTTTTGGACCCGGACTAGATTCAGGATGGTGTTGAACCGAGAAAACGTGTCCGCTGTTATATCGAAGTCCTTCGATCGTATTGTCAAAAAGGTTAATATGGGTCACTTCAGCGATTTCGCGTACCGATTCGGGAACATTATAGTTATGGTTTTGCGCGGTAATTTCTACCATTCCGGTTTTTACGTTTTTAACCGGGTGATTTCCGCCGTGATGGCCGAATTTCAATTTATGGGTGTCATACCCGTGGGCGATACTCAGCAGCTGATGCCCCAGACAAATGCCGAATAACGGAATTTTACGTGCAATCAGTTTTTTAATCTCTTCTTGCTCTTTTTTCAAGACGAGCGGATCCCCCGGACCGTTGGAGAGGAAAACACCGTCGATCTCTTTATTCTCGTAGCGTGCGATCAGCTCATCGGCATTGAAAGTATTCGGCAATACTTCCACTTCCAATCCCGCTTCGGTAAGTTCGTTAAGAATGTTGCGCTTTACCCCGAAATCGATTGCCGCGATACGCGCTTTCGGAGCAGGTGCATCGTTGTAGCGAAAGTTAAACGGATCGTAGATCCCGTTGCGGTGAACATACGATGTTTTGGTACTGACCTCTTCGATGTAATTGATCTCTTCGATACGCGGAGATTTTTCAAGAAGCTGTTTTAACTCCTCTTTATCGCTTGTCTGTGTCGAAGCGATCATCATCATCGCCCCTTGCGTTCGGAGCATTTTGGTGATAAAACGGGTATCGATATCGCAAATGCCGATAATGCCGTGTTTTTCTAAAAAGGTGTGCAGTGCCTCTTCGGCACGAAAGGATGAATACTCTTTTTGATACTGTCGGACGATAATCCCTTTACAGTGGGCACTCATGCTCTCCATATCTTCGCTGTTCACACCGACATTGCCGATTTCAGGCATCGTAAAGGTAACGAATTGCCCTGCATACGAAGGATCGGTAATAATCTCTTGATAGCCGCTCATTGAGGTATTGAAAACGATTTCACCGACCGCCGTCGTATCGGCACCGAAACTTTTTGCACTCAGGTAAGTGCCGTTTTCGAGATAAATCCAAACATCACGCATTATGCCATCCCCCGTCTGAGCAGTTCATCTTTATAGAGTTTTTCATACACGATCTCATATTCGTCGGTTCCCGGGATGAGATTGCGTTTATAGCTTTTTATTTTTTGAAACACGGCCGATTCGATTTCGCTAGAGTCGGCGATAGAGCCGGTAATGGCGTCGTATATAATATTCTTAACCCGGTTTTCACTGACATCATAATTGATCAAATCCTCTTCGTATAGCTCATCAAGAATTTGGTGCGCAATATCCGAATAGCGGTCTTCATACGAGAGGACAACCCCGTACTGAGGTGCCAATTTCTTTTTGATCATAAAAAAGAGCTGCCGTTCATCGGCAAGATAAAAATCGATCTGCTCTTCATTGGCATTAACGATCTCTTTGACCTTCTCTTCAAGCGCAATCTCTTTTTTGATATTGGCGGCCAAAACTTTTTCAGCTTCTTTAGCAGTGCTTTCCAGCCCTTTGGTCATAGTAACCAAGCCGCTTCGGCTGAGATCGACAGCAATACGTGTCGCGATATGGGGTACGTGTGTCAGTGAAACCTTCATTGCCAGCCCTGAGTGAAATTTTTTGCATTTTACTCTAAAATACCTCTAAAATCGCTTAGAGAAATGGTGTGCTATTTAGGCTGTTCAGGAAGTTTGCGTAACTTATCGGTAATTTCCGACCCTTTTTTCGGATCCATCTTCGCCAAAATCTGTCCGACGACCTTGCTGTTGAGAGTACTCATGATATCTGCCGCATCGGATGAGGGCATCTGAGAAAGAATTTGTGCCGAAGCCGCGGGTTTCATTTTTGCAAACGTTTGGGACACTTTATCGGATTTTAGCTGTTTGATTTGATCCAAAACTTTTTTATTTTCATCCAACATTTTTTTGACCGACACTTCTTTAGCTCTGATCTCTGAGAGTTTTTGATCGACTTTCAGATCTTTCCCCTGAACCATCGCCTCTTTTTTACGTAAGAGGTCTTCCGTTGCCCTTTTTAGTGAATCGAGTGACTGTTTCTGTTCGTCAATCCGCTCCAGCTCGACCAACAGCTCGTTTTTGCGGTCTTCAAAAATCTTCGTACACTCATACGACTTCGTCGCCGGTGCTCCGTAGAGTGCGATACCCATCACTACTGCTAAGCTCAAAAGTTTTTTCATTCTTCCTCTTTCTTATACGTCATTGTACCGATCTCATCAAGCATTTTAGCCTCTTGTGCTTTGAGATGTTTGAGACGGGCTTTCATCTCCTGGATTTCCAAATATTTAAATTTTTCAAAATCGATCATAGCCGCTTTATAACGTTCCCTCATCTGATGCTGATTGAATTTTGCGTTTTGTACTCTGTTTTGACACTGCTCGATTGTCTGGTGCTGCGCATGGATCATTGCCGTTGCTTGGGTAAATTCACCGACTGAGCCTTGCGTCGGCAGTGTCATACGTGAGAGTTCTTCATACGAAAATTTGAGCTTATCGGTAGCGGAAGCAAGTTCATTATTGGCACCGATGAGTGCGCGTTCGGCACTGTCTAAACTCTTTTTTTTGAGTTTGACCAAAGGCTCGTAACGCGACTTGCTCATAAGCGCTCCTATCTGATGTTATACACTTTTCGAGCAAAGCCCGCAAAGTGGCAGGGACAAATGTCCCTTGCATACCCCTAAAGTAGGATTATAATGTGATCGTGTCGTTTCGATCCGGTGATGTGGAGATCATACCGATTTTAGTCTGTGTCAGCTCTTCGATAGCACGAAGATACTCTTGTGCTGTAGCGGGAAGATCTTCAAAGCGGCGGACACCCTCGGTCTTATCCCATCCCGGGAATGTTTTATAAACCGGTTTGACATTCTCCAAATCCAGCGGCAGATAATCGATCACTTCGCCGTTCACTTCATATCCGACACACACGTGGATTTCATCAAAACCGTCCAAAACGTCAAGTTTCATGATCGAAAGGTCGTCACACCCGTTTAAACGGCTTGCATAGCGGCACGCTACGGCGTCAAACCAGCCGCATCGGCGCGGACGGCCAGTCGTTGTCCCGAATTCGTGCCCCTGCTTTCGCAGACGTTCGCCGATCTCACCGTGATCTTCCGTCGGGAAAGGGCCGTTACCGACACGGGTACAGTACGCTTTGACGATTCCGGTCACTTTACCGATATCTTTCGGATTGACCCCAAGACCGGTACATGCACCCGCCGAAATGGTCGATGAGCTGGTAACGTACGGATAGGTACCGTGATCGATGTCGAGCATCGTCCCTTGCGCCCCCTCGAGGAGGATCTTTTTACCATCGTCCATCATTTTCCATGCCATTTGGGTCGTATTTGCCAAAAACGGAACCAGTTTCTCTGCATAGCCGTTCAATTCGGCCAATAGCTCTTCGCGTGATGGCAATGCAATCACCAATGCTTCGAAAATAGCTTTATTTTGAACAAAATACTCCATCACACGGTTCGTCAGCGTTTCAACATCACGAAGTTCTCCGAGACGAAATCCCGCACGGGCGATTTTTTCACTGTAAGCAGGCCCGATACCGCGACCGGTCGTACCGATCGCTTTCTCGCCGCGGAGTTTCTCTTTGGCTTGGTCGATCAAAGTGTGAAACGTCAAAATCATATGGGCAGATTCGCTCACAAACAATCGTCCGAGCAAATTATCAAACTGCTTCATCTCTTTGATGAGCGCTTCGGGAGAGACAACGACACCGTTTCCGATGATATTGATCGCTTTCGGGTTCAAAATCCCTGATGGGATCAGGTGAAGAGCATGGGTTTTACCGTCAACTACGATAGTATGACCGGCATTATGTCCCCCCTGATAACGGGCAACAACGTCGTATTTTTGCGCAAGCAAATCAACAATTTTCCCTTTCCCTTCGTCTCCCCACTGGATACCGACAATCAAATCTGCTTTCATAAACAATCCTACTTTTAGTTATTGGTGTAATGCGTCAATCAACGCATCGGTGTAAATGGCAAAACCGACAGAGACGGTCTCTTCGCTTTTGTAACGTCCGCCCATTGCGTACATTTCGTTTCCTTCGATTACGCGGAAAAAAAGCTCATCATAATAGAGCATTTTAGCGTAATAAAGCGGTGCGACGACCACATTAGGGTATTCCAGCCCTTCGCACAGCTCTTTCATCTTGATCAATTCCGGTTTGATCGCATCAGGGACGATCTCGACTACCGCATCGATCTCGCTGGCATGCTGCATGTACACCAACCGCGTCACCCATTCAATTTTCAAAGAGAGAAATTTCTCGATGTTCACATGGCGAAAGTCATCCAAATGTAATCCCAGCATCTCTGAGAGGATGCGGGGAATGTTGATGTTTGAAATTTGCAACAGCGGCGAAATGTTCAACTCTTTTAATATACGGGTTGCCTGAGTAAGGGCAACAGAGAGATTCGGCTCATCGATGATCTCGACACCGATTTGGTACTGCTCGTCGGCCGGATAACGGTAGACCGGCTGGATATAGAACCATTTTTTATGTTCGGTATTGCCCCCGAGGCGTTTGTTGACAATACGTACCACGTCGATCGTCGAGTCGGCGCGGAGGCTGATCGGATGGTTTTCGCTGTCGTTTACACGGATAAGCTCACGCTGATCACAAACGCTCATGTGCTGATGATACGAAAAAAGAGGGGTTAAAATCTCTTCAAACCCGGCATCACTTAAGAGGGTGCTCGCTTTGGTTTCGATCAACCGCTTGGTTTTTGCCGCACCGGCAAAATAGAGTTTTGAGCCTTCGGGGATTTCGTGTTCAAAAACCATAATATCAAAGCCCGAAATAGACGGTGTTAAACACGCGGTTTGCGGTTCCGTCGTAAGCGCGGCGGCCGAGTTTAGCCAGTGCCAATTCCACACCGTTGATAACCCATGCCGCTTCATACGGGGCAATCAGTCCCATGTGGTTGATGCGGAAAATCGAATCTTTGATATGGTCTTGTCCGCCGGCCACGTTCGTCTCGAACTCTTTTTTAAGAAGTGAGCGGATCTCTTTAGCCTGCGTATCACCGATAGTTGTCATCGAATCGGCCGGATTGGTCGGATAGATGGAAAGACCGATCGCCATCATCGCTTCACGGGTCGCACGAGCACGACGAGCGGTATCGCTGTAAAGTTTATCCAAACCGCCCTCTGCTTTAATGCGGTTAAGGACACTTTCCAATCCTATGATAAGGGTAGTTGCAGCCGTCCATGCCGTTGTGTTTTTACGCTGATTTTTGATCTCGGTAGCGAGGTTGAAATAATACCCCTTACCGCTTCCTATTTTTTCAATCGCAGCATTGGAGAGGCCCATAATCGCGAGCCCAGGAGGGAGCATCAATGCTTTCTGGCTCCCTGAGATCAGACAGTCGATATTGCTCACGTCGATTTTCTCGACACCCACTGCCGTAATACCGTCGGCAATAACCATGATAGCCGGGTTATGCGCTTTTACCGCACTTGCGATCGCTTCGACACTGTGGCGCAATCCCCCCGCACTTTCACAGATTTGAATCGCAATCGCGTCAATATCGGGATTGGCATTCAACGCCGCCTGGACCTCTTCGACCGTTGCCGGAGTGTCCCATTCATGCTTAATCTCAACGTTGGCAATCCCGTGAGCTACGGCGATTTTCCCGAAACGCTCGCCGAATTTTCCCGAGTTGATCGAAAGGAGTTTGGAGTGAGCCAAATTGATCACCGCCCCCTCCATCGCACCGGTTCCCGAAGAGGCAAGCATCAACACCTCATCCATTCCAAGCAATTCAAATAACAGTGCACGTGTGCGTTCAAAAATCGCTTCAAACTCAGGAGTACGGTGGTGAAGCGTCTCACCAGCCATAGCGATACGTACAGACTCAGGTACCGGGGTCGGTCCGGGGGTAAAAAGTAACATTCAAAAATTCCTTGAGGGAAAGTGTCATAAATCCGCGCATTTTACCCTATGTGAGGTTAGGGGAGGTTTAAGGTGAGAGGCTATGGTACAATTGCACCAAAAAAAGAGTTTTAATTTATGACATTATTTGACGCATTAATCCTCGGTGCACTCGAAGGGGTTACCGAATTTCTCCCTATCTCTTCGACGGGACACCTTATTCTGGCCTCGCAGCTGTTGGGACTGGAACAGACCAATGCCCATAAAGCGTTCGAGGTCTCGATTCAATTGGGAAGTATCCTTGCCGTTTTATTCTTATATGCCAAGCGGTTGATGCAGGACAAAATGTTGTGGCTCAAAATCGGGGTCGCTTTTCTCCCCGCAGGTGCTTTGGGATTTTTATTTTATAAACAGATTAAAGCCCTCTTCGGAGTTGAAACAGTCAGCATTATGCTGATTGCCGGAGGGATCGCATTTCTTCTTTTTGAGTTTCTTCGCCGCAATAAGCCCATCGATTCGGGAAAAGATATAACCGAGCTGAGTTTCAAAGAGGCTTTTACCATCGGCGTGTTTCAAAGCCTCTCTATGATTCCCGGTACCAGCCGCTCAGGCGCTACCCTCATCGGCGGATTGATTATTGGACTTAGCCGTAAAAGTGCGGCGGAGTTTTCGTTTCTCCTCGCTATCCCTACGATGATTATCGCGACCGCGTACGATCTGCTCAAACACCGCAGCGAAATGGTGGTGGATGATTATTTTATGCTCTCGGTAGCCTTTATAACGGCATTTGTGTTTGCCCTCGCAACGGTCAAACTTTTCGTCGCTTTTGTCAGCCGCCACACCTTTACCCCTTTTGCGATTTACCGAATCATCGTAGGGGTTATCTTCTTCTATTTTGTGGCAGCACTTCCGGCGTGAGATCGTAAAAATTTAATCTGATCGATCAAAATTTTCGCTAACTCCAACGCTTTGGAGCGGTGCGATAACCCTTTTTTTACGTCGTTCGGTAATTCTCCCAATGTTTGGCTATACCCATCAGGGATAAAAATCGGATCGTATCCGAACCCGTTTTCGCCGCGAAGAGAGGTAATCACATCCCCGTGCATCCATCCGTGAACGCAGCTCTCCCCCTCGCGGGACACCACCGCAATCGCCGCCGTATAGTGAGCGGGCGATGTTTCAACCCCTTTTTCTTTTAACGCTTTGATGAGTTTGAGAAGATTATCCCGATCACTCGCACCCTCTCCGCCGTAGCGGGCGCTGTAAACCCCCGGAGCGCCGTCCAATGCATCGACGCTGATACCGCTGTCATCGGCGACGACAATCGCATTTTCATCTCCCAGTGCCGAGTATACGGCGCGGGCTTTGATCAGCGCATTGGCTTTAAACGACTCACCGTCTTCAATGATCTCAAACCCTTCGATCAGATCGGTATAGGGGAACACTTCCCGATCATGCAGAAGCTCGATAATCTCTCGAACTTTCCCTTTGTTTGACGTTGCCAAAACGATTTTCATCTCATTCCTTACAATAGACTTTAACGTTCGGTGTTTACCCGATGTTTCATCTAAGGGTGTAATATAATACTGAAAATTTTAACGTATCTAAGGTTGCACGGTGTTTAAAACGGTTCTCCCACTCTCCGCGATTTTATCGCTTCGATTTTTCGGCCTATTTCTCGTTCTTCCGGTACTTTCGGCTTATGCGCTGGGTCTCGAAGGCTCTACACCGCTTCTTATCGGGATAATCGTCGGCGGATATGCTCTGACACAGGCTATTTTCCAGGTGCCGTTCGGAGTCATGAGCGATAAAATCGGTCGCAAACCGACACTCTTGCTCGGACTCGTCATCTTCCTGGTCGGGTCAATCATCTGTGCGGTGAGCACCGATATCTATACTCTGATGGCGGGACGCTTTTTACAAGGTGCCGGGGCAATCGGTGCCGTTATCCCCGCCATGATCAGCGATCTGGTCAATGAAGAGTCACGAGGCAAAGCGATGGCGCTTATGGGGGGAACTATTGCGATAAGCTTCGCCGCCGCTATGGCATTAGGACCCGTTATTGCCGCAGGATTCGGATTCTCATCCTTGTTTTGGATCGCGGCTGTTTTGTCGATTGTATCGATGATCGTCCTCTTTACCAAGGTTCCGACCCCTCCACGCATCCGTCACATCTACCACTCATCCACCACCACGAAAGACATCTTAAAAGATCCGAATCTCCTTAGTATGATTGTCACCAACGGGATGCAAAAGGGGTTAATGACCGTCTCTTTCGTCCTTATTCCTATCCTTCTTATCAAGCCCGAATACGGCTTTTTGTGGGATAAAAAAGATCTCTGGCAGGCATTTATACCGGCAATGGTTATGGGGCTTTTGGCGATGGGACCCGCCGCCGTTTTCGGAGAAAAGTACAATAAACCGCGTGAAATATTTTTGATTTCAATCGTCCTTTTTATCGTAGCCTTTACCCTTATGGGATTCGCAACAAAGAGCTGGGAATTTATTGTAGGGGTTGTCAGCTTCTTTATGGCGTTTAACATGATGGAGCCGCTGGTACAATCGATGATCTCCAAATTTGCCAAAGTACACCAGAAAGGGGCGGCACTCGGCATCGCTAACGGTTTTGCCTATTTTATGACATTTGTCGGCGGAGCCGTCGCCGGTATCGCATTGCAGTATTCGAACCGTGAAACACTGGCTATCGGACTGATTATTGTAAGTGTATTATGGTTGTTATGGACCTTTAAAATGTCCAATCCTCACCGCTATTCTCATCTCTATATCTCGATGGATCACGTGGACATGGAGAAATTAAACGCACTGGAACATGAGCATATCGCGGAATGGTTTATCAATGAAACCGAGAACATCGTTGCGGTCAAATACCGCAAATCGCTGATTGAAGAAGAGGCGATTAAAGCAAAAATTGCAAAATAATTCTAATCGTCATCCTAATCCGGATGACCATTCTATTCTTCTCCCTCATTCAACCATCAAAGGCTATAATACTCTTTTAAAAACGGAGCAAAATGGTGATACATAATATGGCCTATTTCGGAGTCGGTTTAATTACACTGATGTTTGTCATTTTTGTGATGAACCGAAGAAACAAATCCATTCAAGAATTAGCCCCCGGTATTTTGATCACCACCGGTATTTTTTTTACGTTTGTAGGAATTGCTATCGGTTTAGTTCACTTTAACGCCGATAATGTCGACGACAGCTTGCCCACACTGCTCAACGGGATAAAAACAGCGTTTTGGGCATCGGCTACCGGTGTCTTTTTTGCTTTAATCATCAAACTTTTGGACATTTTCGATTTAGCACGCCCCAATGAATCTTCCGATATCGAGGGGATGAGCATTGATGATATTGTCACCTATCAGGCCAAACAAACCGATGTGCTGGTCGAAATCCTCAGAAGTATCAAGAATATGCACTCTTCGATTGCCGCGCAGGATGACTCTTCCCTTGTAAGCCAAATTATATTCTTACGGAACGAGTCAATCCACCAAAGCGACGCTTTACGGCAAGAGTTCCGTGATTTCGCTGCGACCATGGCGGAAAACAATTCAAAAATATTTATCGAAGCTCTCAAAGATGTTATTAAAGATTTCAACGACAAAATCAGCGAACAGTTCGGAGACAACTTTAAGCAGTTGAATCAAGCCGTTGAAAAGACCGTTATATGGCAAGAAAATTATAGGAATCAAATGACACAATCGATCGAGACAATGACTTTAATCGCCTCCATGTTGGAATCTCAAGCGCACGATTACAGCATAATCGTATCAAACAGTGCCGAATTCGAGTCGCATGTTTCAGCTATGGGACGTTCATTGGAAGAGATAACATTCCAGCGCGAACAGCTCCAGACCATGATTCACTCCCTCGTAAATTTTCTGGAGTCCGCGTCCGATTCACTCCCCCTTATCGGTCAAAAAGTCGATGATATGACGGAGCGGTTGGTCAAAGGGATGAATGAAGCTACAGAGGAAGTCCAAAAACAAGTTACGATCCTCGACCATGAGCTTGAAATAGCGCTCAAAAGATCATTAGAAGGTTTAGGTCAGCAATTAGCGTCCCTTTCCAACAAATTTGTGCAGGACTATACACCGCTAACCGATAAATTGCGGGAAGTGGTTGCATTGGCGGCAAAGCAGCGATGAACGGGTTAAATGGATGAGTAGTAGCCTACCGCAGAAAAAACACCGCCATAAAGAAGATTACTGGATCAGCCTGAGCGATATGATGACTTCGCTGATGATGCTCTTTTTACTGATCTCGATCATCTATATGATCAAGGTTCAAGATAGCGTTAAAGTTCCCCAAATCTACAAAGAGACAACCCAAGGACTTAATCATGCCCTCAAAAAAGAGTTCGATAAAGATCTGATGCCATGGGGCGCCGTAATCGACAAAGATTTAACGGTACGTTTTCAACAGCCCGATATACTGTTTGCAACCGGATCATCCGCCCTTACCCCCAGATTCAAAGAAATTTTGGATGATTTTTTTATCCGATATTTGAAAATAATGATGTCAAAACAATTTATCAACAACATTGAAGAGATCAGGGTTGAGGGGCATACTTCCTCTATGTGGGAGGGTGAACCCGACCGAGAAAAAGCCTATTTTAAAAATATGACTCTTTCTCAAGAACGGACGCGAGCTACCTTGGAATACATCATGACTTCCGATAAAATCAATCTCACGGGAGAGCAAAAAGAGTGGCTGATGAGACATTTCAGCGCCATCGGATTTTCATCGGGTCATCCCTTAACCAACAAAGGAGCATACCTAGTTGACGGAGAAAGTGAAGATTCTCAGTTATCCCAAAGGGTAGAGTTCAGAGTTCGGACCAACATTGAGCGTAAAGTCGCCGATATAGTAGAAAAGTAATGAAGCTCATCAATTTTCTGGATTTTAAACCGCTCGAAAGTCTCCGAACCGAAATGAAAGCACCGTTAGTCAAACCGATCTTTATCCACCCTTTTCACAATCACAGCAAACCGTTTAAAAGCGATCGCATAGAAGTTGAATCTCTCGACGCATTGACGATTCATTCCGATGGAACGCTCATCTTCGACAATACCCGCATCATTCTCTATATTGCGGATTACACCTTACTGTATCTCAGTGAGACCCCGATTGTCTCAGAATTTCATATCAGTTCCTGCCCGACGATACAAGAGCTTATTACCAGAGGTCGTCGTCTGCGCTATTTTATCACCGCTGCTGATGACGAGCAATTTGTAGTGGATAATACCAATGAGGTCAAAAAGTTAACGGTCTGCAAAGATTGCTTATTATTTCTAAATTGGTCACGATTCGCTGATGTCGATCAAAAAAGGAAAAAAGAGATATTGGCTACGTTTACCGTATCGTCTTTTTTTGAAAAATATCCGAGGCATGTGTAACCTTCTCTGAACGCGGTGTTGCCCTGAATTCAGAGCAGAACGAGAATTACAGCTTAATAACTCTAACGAGTGTCCCCGCTTCCAAATCCCCATCCTCTTCGCCGCAGATCATAAGTCCCGCATTGCCGAGTAAATTGGTCAAAATCGCGGAGCTTCCCGTCTTTTTCCCCTCAAAGTCGACCCAATAACGCCCCTCTTCAAAAGAGAGATTGCACGCAGTAAATTCGCTTTTATTGGAGCGTTTGGCAAACGGAACTTTCAACGTCGCTTCGATCACGTCGTAAGGATTTTCAACCCCCAACATCCGAGCAATCAACGGTGCGGCGTAGAGGATAAACGTCACGGTTGAGGAGTAGGCAAACCCCGGCAACGAGACGATGAATTTTGCTCCCCGCTGAGCCACCATGACGTGCTGCCCCGGTTTGATATTCACCCCTTTGAAGATCACTTCGGCACCGAGTTTGGGGACGATGTGTTTGACAAAATCGTAATCGCCGACACTCACCCCCCCCGTGCTCACGACGATGTCGCATGAACTGATCGCCTCTTCGAAGCGCTCCATAATCGCGTGCTTATCGTCTCCGACGATCCCCATCTGAACACTCTCGCCTCCGAGAGCATCGACGAGGGCTTGGAGGGTGTAGCTGTTGGAGCTTCGGATTTGTCCCTCGTGGCGCGCAGCTTCTCCGATGTCGAGGATCTCGCTCCCCGTTGCGATAATCGCGACACGCGGACGCTGAGCGACAGAGACCATAACCCGGTTGATCCCTGCCAAAACGCCGATCTCGGCAAACCCTATTTTCGTTCCGCGCGCGATCAAAACTTCCCCCTCGCGGTAGCTTTCCCCCACCGGACGGACGGCAAAACCAAAGGGAACCGGTTTTTCGATAATAATTCGAGTATCCTCTACGCGGACGTTCTCGATCGGGATGAGGGTATCGGATCCCTTAGGCATGAGTGAGCCGGTAAAGGTTTTAATGCATGCACCGCTCATGACGCCGCCGACTTCATCGGCACCGGCAGGGTTATCCCCCAAAATTTCGAGAGAATCATACGCTTCTAAATCGCTATGAAGGATCGCATAGCCGTCCATCGCCGAGGTGGGATGGCTAGGGTAGTCACTCTCAGCAACAATCTCTTCCGCCAAAATCCGTCCCAACGCATGGGTTAAAAAAATCCGTTCGCTTCGGACACTCCCGAAACTGAGGAGGCTGATCATATTTTGTGAGGTTTCATACGAAATCATTTATCTCCCCCCAACAGTCCCGCACCTTGTATTGCCGTTGAGCGATCCGCAGCATACAGACGCTCACCGTCTTTGAGGTCGTATTTCCATATCGGAGCGGAAGCTTTGAAATCTTCCACGAACTGCTCGATCATCTCTAATGCAACTCGCCGCTTCGGTGAGAATACCGCCGCGATATAAGAGCTTTGATGCACCAGTACGTCCCCTCGGCTGTGTGCCATTTTGAGCTTTGCACCCAAAGGTGCCGCTTTGGCTTGCCACGCTTCAAACCACGCGTTTAAAATCGGTTCATACACATCAAAGCTCAATCCTCCGATTCCGTCTTCTTCCCGCACCGTACCGATAAAGGGGATATAAGCACCGTAATTGTAGTCACTTTCTTCCTCATACCAACGGGTAATGATCTCAGAAACGTTCAAAGCTCCGTCATAAAGTTCTAGCATACTCATCCGCCGCATACCGGAGGGAGAAGTGAGACTTTATCGCCTGATTTGAGCGGTGTATCCAAAGTTGCGACTAACGTATCATTGACCGCCACCGCACAGTTTGCAAGCCATTGCGCTAGTTCTTCATCATGTTTTAGTGCCTCTGCCACATCATGTAATGATGAAGCTTCCAATGTTAGCGGAGCCTTTTGAATCGGTCCTAAAAATTCGATTGTCACCATAATAATTTCTCTTTTGGGGTAATTAAATTGGATAAATTATAGCGAATGAGAACTAACAGTCCCTTGTCAGGGATCAATTAGTATAATACACTATATTTTGAACGCCAAAGGAATTCATCCCTTTGGCTACGCTAGCCGCTAAGGCACTAAAGCTTGCCTCTATCGAGGCAGAAGTTTACAGAGGAATGAGTTTGATTTTCGGAAAAATTGATTTTATAAACCTTTTGCCGTTCCACGTCTTCATCAAGCACTACGCCCGAAGCACCCGATTTCACCAAAGCCTCCATTATCACAAGGGTGTCCCCTCCGCCCTCAATCGCGAGTTTGCCATGCGCCGGATCGATGCGGCGTTTATCTCCAGCATCACTGCCAAAAACTGCCGCCACTTCGGGGTCGGGATTGTGGCGCAGCGCGAAGTGCTCAGTGTCATCTCTCTTCCCGCTCCCGATAAAGCGGACGCCGATTCGGCAACCTCCAATCTTTTATCCAAAATCCTCGACATCAACGGAGAAGTGCTAATCGGCGACAAAGCCCTTCGATACTATTACGGCGGAGGCGAGCATACCGATTTGGGGGAGCTTTGGCACGAGCGGACGGGCTTGCCGTTTGTCTTTGCCCTGCTGTGCACCCATCACCATAGCGATGAGCTTCGCCGTCTCAGCCGTGCGTTTGTTTCCAAAAAAGTGAAAATTCCCTATTACATACTGATGGAAGCGTCTCGCAAAAGCAATCTCAGCCCTGCGCAAATCACCCATTATCTAAAATTTATCAGCTATAAAGTGGGCGTTAAAGAGGAGCGGGGGTATAAACGGTTTGTAAAAGAGGCGAAAAAGAGAGGGTTAAACCCCTCCCTCGGACAGATTAGATATTGATCTAAAATTCTCCCGCATCCGGAAGATGCGGGTAGCTTTAGGGGGTTGTAGGGACATTTGTCCCTGCCACTTTGCGGGCTTTGCCCGAAAAGTGCGTAACATCAGCTAAATACTAAGAAGCGCATCAATTCGCGCCAATGTCTCATCAACACCGATGATCGCCATAACGGTATCGAGTCCCGGTCCTGAGAGTTTCCCCATCAGCGCGATACGAAGCGGTTGACCGATTTTCCCGAAACCGATCTCCAACTGTGCGACGACTGATTCCATAATATGATGGTAATCGCTCGGCAAGTGGAGTTCTCCACCGTTTTTGAGCGCTTCAGCAAATGCTACGAGAATTGCTTTAGACTCCTCTTTGTACCCTTTTTTGAGTGCCGCTTCATCGAACCCTTCCGGACGCACCAAAATCTCATTGATCTGAGCAGCCATCTCGACCAGTGTTTTGGAGCGCTCTTTGAGCGCATCGAGAAGAATTTCGCGCTTATCGTGGCTCACGAGCATCACCCCGTGAAACTCCAAGAGTTCGCATAGTTTGTCGTTCGGCGTGTTTTTAATATAGTGGGCATTGAGCCAGTCGAGTTTTTCCACGTTGTACACCGATGCCGAACGGTTAATATCGCTCGGATCGAACAACTCCAGCATCTCTGCCATCGAAAAAATCTCCTGATCGCCATGACTCCATCCCAAACGAACGAGGAAATTGAGCAACGCTTCGGGAGTGTAGCCAAGTGTTTTGTACGCCATCACATCGGTTGCGCCGTCACGTTTGGAGAGCTTTTTCCCCTCATGGTTGTGGATCATCGGAACATGGAAAAAGCGCGGTATTGCAAAGCTGAGTGCGTCATAGACGACAATCTGTTTTGGGGTATTGGAGAGGTGATCGTCTCCGCGAATGACATCGGTTACTCCCATGAGAGCATCATCGACCGCTACCACGAAGTTGTACGTCGGTGTACCGTCGGCACGGGCAATGATAAAATCATCCAAAATATCGGAAACATTAAAAACAACATCCCCTTTGACCCCGTCATGTACCGTAATCGATCCCTCTATCGGCGTTTTGATACGGATAACCGCTTCACGCCCCTCAGGAGGTGTCCCTGTAAAATCGCGGTAGCGGTTGTCGTATTTCGGCCGCTCTTTGCGCGCGGTTTGTTCTTCACGCAACGCTTCGAGTTCCTCTTTGGACATATAACATTTATACGCCTTTCCCTCATCCAGGAGCTTTTGAGCGTACTCTTGGTAGATTGACAAACGAGACGATTGGTACTCGATCACTCCGTCATGCTCTAGTCCCACCCACTTAAACGCTTCGACGATGGCCAATGCCGCCGCTTCATCGTTACGGCTAAAATCGGTATCTTCGATACGGAGCAAAAACTTTCCGTTGTTGCGGCGCGCCCATAGATAGCTAAGAAGTGCGGTGCGCAATCCGCCGATGTGTAGATATCCCGTCGGGCTTGGGGCAAATCTGGTTACTACCATGTTCTAAATCCTTTTTGGATGCAATTGCGCAATTTTAGTTAAGGCTATGTTAAAAGCGGGTAAAATAGGAAACTTTTGCATAGGAGTATCAATGCGCTCATTTACCCTTTCGACTTTACTAGCCGCTTATTTATGGAGCGCTCCCGTAGGCGGAGTCGCCGTATTAGTAAAAAACACTCCGATTACCCTTTTTGAAATCCAGCAGGAGATGAAACAAAGCGGTACCAGCGCTAATCAAAGTGCCGATACGCTAATCCGCAAAAAACTCGAACAGCTTGAAGCGCAAGAGAAAAAAATCACGGTCAGTTCATCCGAAATTAATGAAGAGCTAGCGCGTATGGCGGCACAAAACAAACTTTCGATAGAGCAGTTTCTAAACGCAATGCAAACCGTGCGCGGTTTGAGCGAAAAAGAGTTAAGAGCAAGAGTAGAAGAGAGCATTAAAGGACAAAAACTTTACAGCTCCATCGCATTTTCTAAAATGGGTCAACCGACTGCTGAAGAAGAGAACGAATACTATCAGCTCCATATGGACGAGTTCTCGCGTCCGGAGAGTTTTGAAGTAACAACCTATCTATCCTCTTCCCAAGAAGCGCTGGCGACTAAAATCGCCGATCCGATGCGCCATATCGAGTTGATCGAGAGTAAAGACGAAACGATTCCCTATGCTAAAATCAATCCGCAGTTGGCTCAGCTTCTTAATAAAATTCCTAACGGGTCGTTCAGTCCTGTTCTTCCAAACGGTAAAAACGGGTTTATGAGTTTTTATATGCGGGATAAATTAAATGTAGTCACCGAAAATCTTGATACGGTGCGTCCGCAAATTGCCAATGCGATTTTAGGAGAGAAACGAAATCAGGTTCTAAACGATTACTTCACCCGACTTCGTCTTAGCGCAGATATCAAAGTTTTACGGCTTCCGTAAAACACTAATTTTAAATGGGCCTCTTGTTTAAGAGGCCACCATCTCATTGAGGATATCAAAGAGGGCTATACTCGCTTGCTCAGCTTCTTCAAAGCAGACTGCAATCGCTTTTGCATGACGAATCGGATCTTCATTTAACAGCTGCATCGCTTTTTTGACCGACTCATGAACTTTTTTATGCGGTTCCAGCATTTTTGAATAACCCGACGTTGAGCCGAACACCGATTTTCCTTCGCCGTTTTCATACCACTTACCAAGTTCACACGCATGGTGATCGCTGAATTCTGCACTCACTTTACCTTCAAATCCGGAAGCATAAGCATTGTTTTTAAAGATCATATGGTCGATCTTCGCCATATTGGTGAATATTTCATAACTGATTGACTGGTTATCAGCTTTAATGTGCTCAACATTTTGAATCAATTTGGACAATACATTTTTGAATTGATCCAGTTTTTGGGATGAATCCACCGCATATTCCTCAACCCGCTCGCTGTTTTCCAGCATACCTACCGAATTTTGTTTAAGAACGCTAATATTTGCTTCGACTTCGCTGGTCGCTTTTTGGGTTCTCTCGGCCAGCTTACGAACTTCATCGGCAACAACGGCGAATCCCCGTCCGTGTTCCCCTGCCCGTGCCGCTTCAATAGCCGCATTCAGAGCCAGAAGATTCGTTTGATCCGAAATATCTTTAATCAACGTAATAACATTGGAAATTTCGCTCACATTATGATTAAGCTGCTCTGAATTGCTTCGTGAATCGTTGATCATCTCGGTAATTTTGGTCATACTGGCCATAATCTCATCGGTTTGAACGCTAACTTCATCCACAACCTGGCCCGTCTCATGATTGAGCGTATTGACATCTTTCAGATTGGTCATGTTGTTCTGAAGCGAGCTTCGGAGACTTCCGGCATTATGGATGGAACCTTGAATCATTTGACGTGCCAATGTTAACGACATCTCATTTTTTTCCATCTCTTCTTCCGATTTTGTCTTCTCGTACATTGCCTCTTTAGCCCGTTCCTCGGCAATCAAAGCGATCTTCTCAACTTTTTCAATGAAGATATTAAAGCTTGCCGCCGCCTTTCCGATTTCATCAGTGGAAGTCACTTTCAAACGTTTACTCAAATCGGCATCACCGCTTGCCAATTCCTGCGCGATCGTATCTAGATTTTGAATCGGCTGTGTTACCGCACGACGGACAATAATAATCAATAACACTAAAATGATGGCATCCATTACCGTCATAATGATGACTTGACGCAGCAAGGAATCTTCGGACTGGTTGATTAGATTTTCAACCGTCGAGAGTTTTTTGGCAGAAAATGCGTATCCCACCTCTTCCCCTGAAAAATCTTTGATCGCTATCGGTTCTACATAAAAATTATCCGTCGTGAATGCACCTTTTTTAGGATCAAATTCGGCTTTACTCAGTTCGGATAAAAATCCTTTGTCTACCGTATCTTCTTTCACCGCCAAAGTAAACTCTTTACCGATTTTCGGTGCTTTTTGAAGTTCATCAGCATTGGTAAGAAAACGATTATCCAATCCAATAATCAACTCTGTACCGAAGTTTTTCTGCAAATCTTTGATAATCGAATTGAGCCCCTGCATAAATTCGACCGATCCGACATATTCTCCCCCCGAAATAATCGGAGCGATACCGCGCAATTCGAGCCCACCGACGCCGACTTCAATAGCTACCAGCGGTTTCTGAGTCTTTTTCACTTCCAAAATTGTTTTACGAAAACTTGTTAAATCGTCACCGTATTTTTCCGGTTTCCAAACACGAATAAAACTGCGTACATCTTTGTCGTGTACGTGAATTTTAATATTGCCGAATTTTGTATTCTCTTTGAACTCTTTGGATAACGATTTAAGACTCTTCAGTGTCCCCTCACGATCTCCGCTCGTCAATCCGTTAACAACGGCACTGTTTTTAGAAATACTAATCGCATTGGTAATACCGACACTGTTTTTAGCCTCGATCGCCTCATTGAAAATCGTCGTCATCTCTTTTGACTGACTTGCATAAATATCGTCTCGGATCTGATGGACAGAAATTATGTAATTAATTAATACTACAATAAATCCCACAATAATGGATGCAATCAATGGAACATGTACTTTTTGTGCGATGCTAAGATTGTTCATGTCTCTCCTTTTTAAGTAACGCTCATTTAGATGAGCATATTATAGTACTGTTAAACTGTAAAATTAGCGTAAAAAAGGAAAATTTAAACAGTCTTAACGCGTTTTAGAGAGCTATGTGGTATTTTTGTGATATTTGAATAAGTTATAGATTACAGCGGCAATCAGCCGCTGTAGTTTTCGAGGTATTTGGTATCGAAGTTGTTATTAATGAAGTCGGGGTTTTTCATCATTTTCATATGAAACGGAATCGTTGTTTTGATCCCGGTGATCGTGAATTCACTTAATGCGCGGTGCATACGTGCAATCGCATCGTTGCGATCCGTTCCGTATACGATCAATTTTCCGATCATCGAATCGTACGTCGGAGGTACGATGTATCCGCCGTGTGCATGGGTATCGACACGAACATTCCGCCCGCCCGGAGCGATCCATTGGGTAATTTTACCCGGTGAAGGCAAAAATTTGATCGGATCTTCCGCCGTAATACGACACTCGATTGAGTGCCCTTTGAGAACAACGCTCTCTTGCGAAGGAAGTGCTTCACCTTCGGCAACACGGATCATCATTTCGATCAGATCCAGCCCGCTGACCATCTCGGAAACACAGTGTTCGACCTGAAGACGGGTATTCATCTCCATAAAGTAAAACTTTTTGTCCGCATCGAGGAGGTACTCAAACGTCCCTGCCCCTTCGTACTTGATGTACTTCGTTGCACGGACGGCCGAAGCGTGCAGTTCGGCGCGAATTTCAGGAGTCAAAGCAACTGCAGGGGATTCTTCGATCAATTTTTGATGACGGCGCTGCATCGAACAGTCACGCTCTCCGATATGGAGTACGTTGCCATGGCTGTCCGCAATCACCTGCACTTCGATATGGCGAGGGTTTTTAATGAATTTTTCCATGTAAATCGTGCCGTCGCCGAATGCGCCGATCGCTTCCGCTTCCGCCGCCAAAAACGCATTTTCGATATAGCTCTCGTCTTCAACAACGCGCATACCGCGTCCGCCGCCGCCGGCAGCCGCTTTGAGGATGACAGGATAACCGACCTCACGTGCACGTACTTTTGCTTCGGCTATATCTTTGATAGCGCCGTCAGATCCGGGAACGACAGGGACTCCTGCGGCGATCATCACATCTTTGGCTTTTGATTTATCCGACATCATCACCATTACTTCAGGGGTAGGGCCGATAAACTTAATCCCGTGATGGGTGCAGATTTCAACAAAATGTTGATTTTCAGACAAAAATCCGTATCCCGGAAACACCGCATCGCATCCGCTGATTTCACAAGCGGCAATGATTGCGGGGATATTGAGATAACTCTGAGAACTCGGTGCGCCGCCGATACAAATAGCGGCGTCGGCTAGTTTTAGATACGATGCATCTTTATCGGCAGTCGAATAGACCGCTACCGCCTCTTTTCCCATCTCTTTGATTGTGCGGATGGCACGAAGGGCGATTTCACCCCTATTCGCGACTAAAATACGTTTGAGTTCCGCCATGATTAGAGCTTCTCAACCGCAAAAAGTGGCATATCGTATTCAACTGCCTGAGAATCGGAAACCAAAACACTAACAATTTTACAATCGAATTCAGCTTCAAGCTCATTCATAATTTTCATCGCTTCGAGAATGCCGATTACTTGCCCTTTTTTAATGCGGTCACCCACTTTTACAAACGGAGCCGAATCCGGAGAAGGGGCAGAATAAAACGTTCCTACCATAGGGGAAAGGATCATATCCCCTGTGTGAACAGCGGGGGCCGCAGCTTCTGCCGCTGTCGGTTGTGCAACCGAAGCCGCTGCTACTGCAACCGGAGCTGCCATCATTGGTGCGACAACCGCACCGATATTTTTTTCAAGTTCAATAGAAAAAGCGTCTTGAGTAATTTTTAATTTTGAAAGAGTACTAGCGTCAAACTCTTGCAAAAGAGCTTTAATTTGTTTCATATCCATCGGAAGAATGCTCCTAAAAGTAGGGTAATAGATGTGTTATACTACCACAAATAAAATTAACAACGGATTGAATATGGGTCTAAAAAGCGATAGATGGATACGGGAAAAGGCATTGAAAGAGGGGATGATCTCCCCGTTTTGCGAAGATCAGGTAGGCTTGGGCGTCGTCAGTTACGGCCTTAGTTCATACGGTTATGATATCCGTGTGACGAATGAATTTAAAATTTTCACCAACCTAAACTCTACTGTCGTCGACCCGAAACATTTTGATGATATGAATGTCGTCGATTTTACAGGTGATGTCTGTATTGTCCCCCCTAATTCGTTTGCATTGGCGCGAACCGTGGAATATTTTAAAATTCCCCGCGATGTGTTAGCGATCTGTTTGGGTAAATCAACCTATGCGAGGTGCGGTATTATTGTCAATGTTACTCCATTTGAGCCGGAATTTGAAGGGCATATCACAATCGAAATTTCGAATACTACCCCTCTTCCGGCAAAAATCTATGCCAACGAAGGGATAGCGCAAGTGCTGTTTTTGCAAGGTGACGATATGTGCGAAACTTCTTATAAAGATAAAAGCGGCAAGTATCAGGGGCAGGAAGGGATCACTCTTCCGCGGATTTTAAATTAAGTAGTGGTATAATTCCGATAAATTTCCATGCAAGGACTCCCGAATGTTGCACGAATACCGCGATGTAATTACCCATATGAAACAAAATGATGCGGCTAATGCCCACTTTTTGAAAATTTTTGATCGTCACAACGATCTTGACAACCAAATCACCAAAGCTGAAAACGGTGAAGTGCCAATGACCGATCTTGAGCTTGAAAAACTCAAAAAAGAGAAATTGTTATTGAAAGATGAAGCGTATGCTATGATCATCGCCTACAAAAAAGAGCACAGCCTTTAATTCTTACCGTATTTGAACGCCAAAGGAACCTCATAGAGGTTCTCGTGCCCTCTAGGGTGCATCCTTTTGGCTACACGTGCCGCTATGGCACTGAACTTGTCTCTTTTAGGCAGACTTCCCCTCTTAATTCTTCTAAATTTACTTTTTAGCTTTAACTCGATACGATTTATTTTTTTCAGAATATTTGTCCAATGAGGTACGCATGACCACTTCGTATACCGCCTTAGCTGATTTCGGACGGGCGCTGCTTAAGCGTCCGGCATTATCAGAAGGTCTTCCGATGATATCCGAGTATGCCAAACAAGTAAGCAAAGCGGAGAGATGCTCTATTTTTATCTATAATCCGAAAATTCAAATGCTTTGGACAACTTTGGCCGACGGGATTGAAAAAATCATGGTCCATGTTAATGACGGGATCGTCGGACATACCGTCAAAGAGGGGAAACCCATTTTAGTCAATAACCCCTATGAAGATGAGCGTTTTCTGCCTACCATAGATACTAAAACCGGTTTTGTGACCGAAAACATCGCTTCTATCCCTATCTTCGATTCCAATCGACGCATCATCGGTGTTTTTCAGCTCCTCAATAAACCCGGAGGATTTTCACCGGAAGACATTAAATTTATGATTTTTTTTGCCCACTATATCAGCGGATATCTTGAACTGGCCATGCTTTTCGATGATCAAACGGCTTTACTGGCAAAAGGGATAGAATGAGTTTGGAAATTTACAAACGGATTGCCGATTTCGGTAAAAAGCTTGGTGAGCTCAATGAGCTTGAAAAAACGCTGCCGGCAATCTCAGAAGAGGCAAAAGCCATTGTGAATGCGGAGCGATGTTCTATTTTTATGGTCGATTATCCGGGAGAAATGCTTTGGACGAAACTCAGTGACGGCGTAGGACGAATTGCGATCAGTATTCATTCAGGTATTGTGGGAGATACGGTTCGGAAAAAAACGGCTCAACTGGTCAATAACCCCTATGAAGACAGCCGCTTCTTAGCCAAAATCGATGAAAAAAGCGGCTTTCTGACCCGAAATATCCTCGCTACCCCTATCTTCAACTCACAGCAAGAGGTTATAGGGGTCATTCAACTGCTCAACAAATATCACGGTGAGTTCGATGAAAAAGACGAAGGGATAATGAATTTTTTTGCCAACTACATCAGCGGCACACTGGAGTTAGCACTGCTGATAGAGAAAAAATAAGACTACAATAACTCTCGCTTAATCCAATGGCTGAGGACGTACAAGCCCCATACATGCTGTTTAAATTTTCCGCGACGGGCCATATCAATATAATTTTCCACCTCTTCCGGATAAAATAGTCCCGTTTTCTCATTGACTTCACGTATCAACTCTATTCTTCCCGATGCAATCAGCCACTCCATATAAGGGTTTGCAAACCCTTTTTTCTTCCGATCGATAATCTCATCACCCAGATAATTTCGGGCAATTTGTTTGAGGAGTGTTTTCGTCCCGCCCGTGCCGATTCGAAGCATCGGGTCAACCGTTAATACCATTTCAGCGAGACGATGGTCCAAAAACGGCGTGCGAGCCTCGATCGTATGGGCCATTGAGACCCGATCCAGCTTCATCAAAAAATGTTCTCCGACAAAAAGCTTCAAATCGATCATACTGTACCAAACACTTGGATGTTCATGCGCGCTTTGCTCGAACATTCGGCGATAACTCTCCAAAAAACGTAATGATTCATTATCGCGGACATTCCGGCGGAAGAGTTTATTTTGCTGCAAATCGGTAAATTTATCGCCCGAGGTACGAAACAACAGGGTATCGTCAAAAACCCGCTTGTACCATTCCCACTCCCGATTCATAGAAAAATGGCTGTGAAAATATTTTTTGAGCCAGTTTTTATGATGCAGCGATGCGGCTTTTTCGATATCAAGATATTCGAAATACTGTCGATATCCCAAAAACAGCTCGTCAGACCCTTCCCCGCTGAGGACGACTTTGTATCCCTCCGCGCCGATTTTTTTCATCAGCAGATAAAGAGGCAGTGCCGCGGGATCATTCAACGGCTCGTCCATGTGGGTTAAGAGTTCATCAAGAGATTCGTGAAAATCGTTTTGCGAAATAACGACTTCGGTATGATCAAGCCCCAAATATTGTGCCGTCATTGCCGCATTTTTACGTTCGTCATACGCATCGTATTCATTGTAGCCCAGCGTAAAGACGGGAAGCTGTTTCCCCTGACGTGCCGCAATAGCGCAAATCATCGCGCTGTCCAATCCGCCGGAAAGCAAAGCGGCAATCGGTACTTCGGTATCCAAACGTACGGCAATAGCTCGATGAAGCTCCTCTTCAATCCTGCACAAGGCATCTGTATTATCGGTTATGGATGAAAGCGAAGTATCAAGCAGATTGTAATAACGGTGTTTGGTGATTTTCCCCTGCTCTGCGCAGAGCCACTCGCCGCTCTCTAATTTCTCTATCCCTTTATAAAAGGTATGAGGAGGAGTCGGGGCCAAAAAAGAGAGGTACGAATGGAGCGCTTCGTCATTCATTTGTACGGAGGACAAAAACGGTTTGATCGCTTTTATCTCCGAACCGAACACAAACGCTTCATTACTTTGGTGATAGAAAAGCGGTTTTTTGCCGAAGCGATCCCGAACCAGATAGCACTTATCCCCATCTATCAATGCAAAGGCAAACATCCCTTCCAGATACTCGACACACTGTATCCCCCAACGCTCATACGCGGCCAATACGACTTCCGTATCGCTGAACGTTTCCCATTTTAAACCGATTAACTGCTCTCTAAGTTGAGCATGATTATAAATTTCCCCGTTAAAACTGATGAGTACTTTGTCCCGGCGCATCGGTTGGTGGGAACGGGGATGAACATCCGTGATGGAGAGGCGATGATGGGCTAAAAAAAGGGTGTTTTGTTCAACAACCCCGCAATAATCCCGACCGCGGTGCTGCAAGGTTTTTAGAGCTTCGCGTGCTTTGTGAGGAGAATAATGACCGATAATTCCGAATACGCCGCACACGAAAAACCTTTTTTCGCAATTATACGCTTTTAAAGCCTAACAAAAGAAACGAAAATATTTTACTCAGTTTAAATATCTTATAATCTATCTTCAGTATTTTCGTAAAATTAGTCAAGGAAAACAACTCTATTATGTATCTATTCACCTCAGAAGTCGTTAGCCCGGGGCACCCTGACAAATGTGCCGATATCATTGCCGACAGCATTGTTGATCGTCTTATTATCGGGGATCCTAAAAGCCGTGTTGCCAGCGAAGTATTCGTAGCCGGCAAACATGTCATCATCGGCGGTGAAGTCACTTCTGCCGTTCAACTCAGCACAAAAGAATATAAGCACATCGCTCTTGATGCTCTTAAAAAAATCGGATACAACGGTCATCCCCATTTTACCCGTGAAGAGTGTCTTCATCCCGATGATGTAGAGGTGCAGGTTCTCCTGAACCGTCAGTCTCCCGATATTAATCAGGGGGTTGATCAAAGTGGCGGTGAAACCGGTGCGGGAGATCAGGGGATTATGTTCGGGTATGCCGATTGCGAAACAGCCAACTACATGCCTAGCGCGATCACGTATGCGCGTATGCTGATGGAGAAAGTATACCACTATGCACTAGCCCACCCTCATAAACTCGGTGTCGATATCAAAACCCAAGTGACGATGGATTACGGCTGCAAAGATAATTTTGAAAACTGTAACCCCCAAGCTATCCATACCATCGTCGTCTCCGCTCCGTGCGTCAATACGATGAACATCGAGCAGGTACGCGAACTGATCATGGAATTGATCCTCGATACGGGATTGCCGACTAATCTTTTCGATCCTAAAGAGTGCATCATCCACATCAATCCGACCGGCAAATACGTCTCCCACTCCAGTCTGCATGACAGCGGCTTGACGGGACGCAAACTGATCGTCGACAGTTTCGGCGGATATGCCCCTATCGGCGGGGGTGCGCAAAGTTCCAAAGATTATACGAAAGTAGACCGTTCAGGTTTGTATGCCGGACGCTGGATCGCCAAACATATCGTAGCCTCAGGTCTTGCCAAAAAAGCGATCGTTCAGATCAGCTACGCTATCGGTGTTGCCAAGCCGACTTCCGTTGCCGTAGATACCAGCGGTACCTGTATCGATGGAGTTAATGATGATATCCTCTCGTCGTTCGTACACGATAACTTCGCTCTCACCCCCAACTGGATCACCCGAAAATTTGATCTTGACCATCCGAGCGAAGAGACCTTTCTTTATGCCGATGTCGCGAGCCGAGGTCAAGTAGGGCAAAGCGATTACCCGTGGGAAAAATTGGACGAATTAGAAAAATTTGAAGCCTTGAAGGTATAAAACTTGGAAATAAAATCAATAGAATATGATTTTCTCATTATCGGTGCCGGGATTATGGGAATGAGTATTGCGAATGAACTATTGATGAGAAATCCAAATCTACAAATCGCTATCGTTGAAAAAGAAAGCGATGTCGCCATGCATGCCAGCGGACGGAACAGCGGTGTTTTGCATGCCGGTTTTTATTATACGGCCGACTCTCTAAAAGCAAAATTCACCGTTGAGGGCAACAAACGGATGAAAACCTTTTGCAGAGAAAACGGTATCTATGTCAATGAAACCGCTAAAGTTGTTGTCGCAAAAAATCAAACAGAGTTAGAATCTCTTTACCTGCTCGCAGAAAGAGGCAAAATCAACGGGGTCGAACTTGAGCTTATCGACGAAGAGCAGTTGAAGCAAATAGACCCGAATATCAATACCTTTCAAAAAGCATTATATTCACCTACCACAGCCAGCGTCGATCCCAAGCTGGTGTGCCAGACATTAAGAGACAGGCTCAAAGACCGGGGGGTAGCTTTCTACTTTGATACGAAGTTTGAGGATAGCCGATTCAAAGCTAAATACCTCGTAAACTGCGCCGGGGCTTATGCCGATAAAATCGCACGGAGAATCGGACTCCTGCATGACTATACCATGCTCCCGTTTAAAGGGATATATTTAAAATATAGGGGAGACAATTCGGCTGTTAAAACCAATATATACCCTGTCCCGAATCTTGAAAATCCTTTTTTAGGGGTACATTATACGCTCACTTTTGATAACAGTATTAAAATCGGCCCGACTGCTATCCCGGCATTTTGGAGAGAAAATTATAAAGGCTTCTCCAATTTCAAATTTTTTGAAATGGCGGAAATTATCTTTCTGGAAATGAAACTCTTCATGACCAACGCATTTAATTTTAGGCATTTGGCTCTAAATGAGCTCAAAAACTACAAGAAAAGCTTTTTTATTAATAAAGCAAAAAGCATGGTCAAAAGCATTGAAGAGAACTTTGAACCTTTGCCCGCAGGTATCAGGGCACAACTGCTAAACACAAAGACAAATGAATTAATTCAAGATTTTATTATTAAACATTCTAACAATGCGACACATGTCTTAAATGCGGTAAGCCCCGCATTTACGTGTTCCTTTGCATTTGCGGAATATGTGGTTGATCAAATAATCGAAAACAAACAAAAAGGTTGATAAATGAAAAAAGTGTTAGTTACCGGCGGAGCGGGTTATATCGGCAGCGTATTGGTCAAGTTGCTCTTAGACAGAGGCTATTTTGTCCGCGTCCTTGATAATTTGTCTTTTGGCGGCGAAGCCATCGTAGAACTGTTTAATCATAAAAATTTCGATTTTATCAAAGGCGACATACGGGAAAGAAAAGATTTGGAAGCTGCGATGGAGGGGATCGATTATATTGCCCATCTGGCCTCCATCGTCGGCGATCCGGCATGTGCGCTCAATCCGGAATTAACTAAAGATATTAATCTCAACGGTGCAAAACTGACCTATCAAGTGGCCAACGAAATGGGAATTGAACGATTCGTATTTGCCTCCACATGCAGTAACTACGGAAAGATGGCCGATGCCCATGCTTTTGTCGATGAAAATTCAGAATTAAAACCGGTATCTTTGTACGCCGAAACAAAGGTGGAATTTGAGCAATACCTGCTGTCTCAACCTAAAAACAATGTGGCAAAACCCACCTGCCTCCGTTTCTCGACGGTATACGGATTGTCTCCGAGAATACGCTTTGACTTGACCGTAAACGAATTTACCAAAGAGTTGGCGATGGGGCGGGAACTCGTTGTTTTCGGCGAACAGTTTTGGAGACCGTATTGCCATGTAGTCGACCTTTCAAGAGGGGTCATCGCCGCATTCGAAGCAGATAGCGAAACAGTGGCTTTCAATGTTTATAATGTCGGCGACACGTCTGAGAACTATCAAAAACAGATGATTGTCGATGAAATCGTCAAACAGATTCCGGATGCGAAAATCAAATTTGTAAAACGGGATGAAGATCCGCGGGATTACAGAGTCAATTTTGATAAGATCAAAAATGAGCTGGGATTTGCAATCACAAAACGTGTCCCAGAAGGTATAGCCCAAACCATAAAAGTAATACGGGACGGCTTTTTAAACGATCCGGATGATCAAAAGTATAAAAACATCTAATCATGCAAAAGATTACCGATTTTATAAAAAAAACATTTAACTCCGGCGAATTTATCCCGTTGCATGAGCCTCGGTTCATAGGGAATGAAAAAAAGTATTTGAACGACTGCATCGATTCGACATTCGTTTCCAGTGTCGGAGCGTATGTAGAGCGTTTTGAAAAAGAGTTTGCACACTACGTCGGCAGCAAATACGCTATAGCCACCGTAAACGGAACCGCAGCGCTGCACGTCTCGCTCTTATTGGCGGACGTTCAGGCGGAAGATGAAGTCATTACGCAGCCGTTAACATTTGTAGCAACCTTGAATGCAATCACTTATATCGGTGCAAAACCTGTCTTTATCGATGTCGACCGTGATACTTTAGGCTTAAGCCCGAAAGTTCTCGAGGAATTTTTAACCGAAAATTGCGACTTAATCGATGGCAGATGCATTAACAAAAAAACGAAAAAATGTATAAAAGCGTGCGTTCCTATGCATACGTTCGGCCATCCGTGCCGTATTGACGAGATTCAACAAATATGCGACGCTTGGCATATAACGTTGATCGAAGATGCCGCAGAAAGCCTGGGCAGCTTTTACAAAGGGCGGCATACAGGTACATTCGGCAAAGTAGGCGCTTTTAGTTTTAACGGGAACAAAATTATCACGAGCGGCGGCGGCGGGGTCATCGTAACCGATGACGAATCGTTGGCAAAGCGGGCCAAACATTTGACAACGACGGCAAAAGTCCCTCATAAATGGGAATACACCCACGATACGATTGGTTATAATTACCGGATGCCGAATCTAAATGCGGCGCTGCTGGTTGCGCAAATGGAAAATCTAGATTCGTTTTTAGAAAACAAACGGGAACTCGCAAAATTGTATGATGCATTTTTCAAAGAAAACGGCATAGCATTTATTCAAGAACCGAGTGAGGCGTCATCAAACTATTGGCTGCAGGCAGTCATACTCAAAGACAGAGAAGAGAGAGATATGTTTTTGGACTATACAAATAGCAACGGCGTAATGACAAGACCCATCTGGACACTTATGAATAAATTGGACATGTTTAAAGAGAGCCAATGCAGCGATTTAAGCAATGCTCTATGGCTTGAAGAACGCGTTGTGAATATACCCAGCAGCGTGAGAGTATCATGAAAGAGATCTTGCTGATCGGCGGCGGCGGACATTGCAGAGCCGTTATTGATGTCATAGAGCAAGAAAAGAAATATACAATAATCGGCATTATCGACACCAAAGAAAAAGTAGGTCAAAAAGTTTTAAATTATGAGATCATAGGTTCGGACGATGAGCTGGAATCTCTGTTCGAAAAATATAAATATGCCTGCATTGCAGTCGGTCAGATCAAATCCGCCGAGCCTAGAATCAAACTTTTTCAAACACTTAAAAAAATCGGCTTTACATTACCTACTATCATATCTCCTATCGCCTATGTGTCACAACACGCTTTTATCGATGAAGGAACTACCGTCATGCACCACAGCTTGATCAATGCAAACGCGCGGGTAGGGAAAAACTGCATTATTAACTCTAAAGCGCTGATAGAACATGACGCACTCATAGAAAACCACTGCCATATCTCGACCGGGGCGACGATCAATGGAGGCGTCCATGTAAAATCAGGCAGCTTTATCGGCAGTAACAGCACCTCCAAAGAGGGCGTTAGTATTGAAGGATTCATCAAAGCGGGAGCGCTGGTCAAATGAGTGTTTTTATTATAGCCGAGGCCGGCGTCAACCATAACGGAGATATCCAACTAGCCAAAAAACTCATCGATGCCGCCGTTGAGAGCGGAGCGGATGCCGTTAAATTCCAAACCTTCAAAGCCGAAAATTTAGTCTCAAAGCATGCGGAAAAAGCCGAATATCAAAAAGTAACTACCGATAAAAATGAATCCCAATACGATATGATCAAAAAACTCGAGTTGGATATGCCGACGCATCAGGAGCTGATGGCGTATTGCGCAGAGAAAAAAATCCTCTTTTTATCAACGCCGTTCGACTTGGAGAGTATCGATCTGCTGAATGATTTGGGACTTGATCTGTTTAAAATACCCAGCGGCGAAATCACCAATCTCCCCTATTTAAAAAAAATAGGCTCTTACAATAAAAACGTTATCCTCTCGACCGGCATGGCAGACATAGGTGAAATAGAAGATGCTTTGGATATTTTAACGAGCAGCGGAACCCAAAAAGAGAATATCACCGTTCTTCACGCCAACACCCAATACCCGACCCCGATGGAAGATGTCAATTTAAAGGCTATGGTCACGATAGGCAAAACGTTTGACATCCAATACGGATACAGCGACCATACCCTGGGGATCGAAGTTGATATTGCCGCAGTGGCTTTAGGTGCCGCAGTGATTGAAAAACACTTTACGCTGGATAAGACTATGGAGGGGCCGGATCACAAAGCGTCTCTGGAACCCGACGAACTGGCCGAAATGGTCAAAGCTATCCGAAATATCGAAAAAGCGCTCGGCAGCGGAATCAAGAAGCCGAGTCCAAGCGAAAAGCCTAATATGAATATTGCACGAAAATCCATCGTGGCCGCGTGCGACATATCCGCCGGCGACCTTCTTGATGAAACCAATTTAGCGATCAAACGACCCGGTGGCGGATTAAGCCCGATGGCATGGGATGCTATATGCGGAACAACCGCTACACGAAACTACAAAGCCGATGAACTGATATGAGCCGAAAAAAAATTTGTGTCGTCACCGGAACCAGAGCCGAATACGGTCTTCTGTATTGGCTTATGAAAGAGCTTGATCGCCATCAAGATTTTCATCTGCAGCTTATTGTCACCGGAATGCACTTATCTCCCGAATTCGGTCTGACCTACAAAGAGATCGAAAAAGAATTTTGTATCCATAAAAAAATCGAGATGCTGCTCTCTTCCGATACCTCTGTCGGAATTTCAAAATCGATGGGATTGGCCCAAATATCTTTTGCCGAAGCCTATGATGAAATGAAGCCCGACTTGCTTATCCTCCTCGGAGACAGATATGAAATCTTTGCCGCTGCATCGGCGGCTATGATTGCACGTATTCCCATAGCGCATTTGCACGGCGGGGAAACGACCGAAGGGGCGTTTGATGAGTCAATGCGCCACTGCTTAACCAAAATGTCTCATCTGCATTTTACTGCCGCCGAAGAGTACCGTAATCGGGTTATCCAATTAGGGGAAAATCCCGATCACGTTTTCAATGTGGGGGGACTCGGGATCGACAATATAAAGAAATTGGAGTTACTGAGCAAAGAAGCGCTGGAAGAGAGTATAGGCTTCACATTAAACAAGTATAATCTTCTCATTACGTTTCATCCTGTAACGCTGGAACATGAAACGGCGCAAGAACAGTTTCAAAATCTCTTGGATGCCGTCGACCGACTTGAAGATACGCACATCATCTTCACAAAGGCAAATTCGGATACCAACGGAAGAATTATTAATGAGATGATCGATCAATACGTTCACAACCATAGCGATAAGTCTGCCGCTTTTACATCATTAGGGCAATTGCGCTATCTTTCTTTACTGCAATACGTGAACGCTGTTGTCGGAAACAGTTCAAGCGGACTGATCGAAGCTCCCTCCTTTAAAATCCCGACGATCAATATCGGCGATCGGCAAAAAGGGCGTCTTAAAGCGGTAAGCGTCATTGATTGCAAGCCTGTTAAAGCAGATATTCTCAATGCATTTGCTAGGATTCACTCTGAGCAGTTTCAAAAACTTCTTCCGACTGTAGAAAACCCGTACGGCGATGGCGGCGCAAGTGAAAAAATCATCGATATCCTTTCTCGCATATCACTCGATGACATCCTAAAGAAAACTTTTTTTGATAAAAGGTAATAGATGCAGAAAATTGAAAAAATAAAAATTCGTCAAAATGCCTCTATTCGCGAAGCATTAACAAAAATATCGGCGGGAGCTTTACGCATAGCCCTGGTTGAAGATAATAACATTTTACTGGGGACTATCACTGACGGCGATGTACGCAATGCTTTGCTAAACGGACTGACCTTAGACGATACGATAGAAAATCTTTATAACCGCCACCCTATCGTCTGTTTTGAGAATGATGATAACGCATTGATCATTGAGAAAGCACTTGAAAAGAAAATCTATCAAATCCCTATTGTTAACGTTAAAAATGAAATTGTAGGTATCGAAGACATCAATGAACTTTTACGGCCGAAAATCAAAAATAATACCGTCATTATCATGGCGGGAGGGCTGGGGACGAGATTACGCCCCCTTACCGAAAACACCCCGAAACCCATGCTAAGGGTCGGGACAAAACCTATTTTGCATACGATCATCGAGAATTTCAAAAAATACGGCTTTCAAAAATTCATTCTGTGCGTCAACTACAAATCCAATGTCATAATCGAGTACTTTGGTGACGGCAGCGTATTCGGTATTGAGCTTGAGTATGTTTATGAAGAAGACCGTATGGGCACCGCCGGAGCCTTAAGCCTATTGACGAAACATCCCGAAGAGGCCTTTTTCGTTATGAACGGCGACCTTCTTACCAATATTAATTTTGAACACCTATTGGACTTTCACCATAAACATCAATCTGCCGCAACCATGTGTGTCAGAGAATACGAGTACGAGATCCCCTACGGCGTTGTCAACATAGATGAAAACCATATTGAGTCCATTGTCGAAAAACCGAGCCACAGTTATTTTGTCAATGCGGGAATCTATGTCTTGACGCCGGGAATTTTCAATTACATACCTCAAAATACATTTTTTGATATGCCCTCACTGTTTAATCTCCTAATCGAAGACCAAAAACATTGCAGTTCTTATTTGATTGAAGATTATTGGTTGGATATAGGCCGTATAAGCGATTATGAAAAAGCAAATATTGAATATCATAATGTTTTTAAAAACTAAAGTATTCTTGACATGTCATAGCAGATATAGTAATATGAACTTAAAAATGAAAGGTAATTCATGTATTTAAAAGAAACACCTTCTATATGCCTGTTGCCTCCATTCTACCGTTTAGTGTTTTTCAAAGTGCAAGGATAAGTATAAATGCAAAAAAACAGAAAAAAAGTGATAATAATCGGCGGCGGTACGGCAGGCGTGACGATAGCTAATCGTTTACAAGACTATTTTGATGTCACGATCATTGAGAAAAGCAAATATAAAAAATATTTTTGGCTCTATAAAGTCCCTCTGATGATTGGTATTTTGTTTAGAAAAATCGTACCGACACAGGTTACCAAAAGAGAGTTTACCCTAGCCGACGGCCGTAAAATTCCGTTTTATGAGTCCAATTTATTCGGTGGCGCGTCAATAATGAACGGAGCGGTCCATGTTTTTGGATTTGAATCGGTTTGGAAAAAAATAGTGCAAAAGTTTGATATCAGCTATGATGAATTAATGCAGAGCAATGAGCATATCTATTCTTTTGACACAAAACAAAGCGATAAAATTTCATTGATGCCCGCCCCTCAAAATATCATTGATGAAGCATTTATTCAAACCCTCAACCAAAAAAACATTACGTACGGAGACATGGGATACAGCGAAGGCGAAGTGTGCGGTCCTATACAAAATACGGTCAGAAAATTTTTTAGGACCTCTGTTTTATCCCTTTTAAAAAAAATAAATTTCACCGTCACTCTTTCGGAAAAAGTAGAAAGTATTTTATTTGACAAAGACAATAACGTCAGTGGAGTCAAAACCGATAAAAGAGTCATTGACTCCGACTATGTAATAGTATCGGCCGGCGTTATAGGCAGTTGCGATTTAATGCTCAGAGAGCAAGCCAAAGGGTATTTACCGCACGAGTTGGATATCGGTGAAATTCAAGACCATACGAATATCAGGATCAACGTCTTTGCAAACGAACCGATCAACTCTCTGAATGAGATTTATGATAGTTGGTTTAAAAAATTAATATTAGGTTTTAACCATTTTACGGGGAAACCGACAGTGATGCGCGGTACCGGTGCGACATCAGCAGCCTATTTAGATCTGGATAATGACGGACAGATTGATACGCGGATTCAAATCCTTCAATTTGCAGAAACGACACGACACGGCTATGGGAACAACGGATATCTTTTCGGAAGCAACAAACCCAGCTTTTCGATTTCTATCAATGCGATTCACCCGGAGTCAAAAGGGAGAATAACGTTAGAGGGCGAAACCAATAGTGTCAATCCGAATTTTTTATCTGCCCGTGAGGATATGGAAATATTGAAACGTGCCTTGCACTATTCAATCGATTTGCTTAAAAGTCCTCCGCTCAATAATTATGTTCTTGAAATTATAGATGAGGACTTAATACTCAAAGATCCGGAAACATTTATCAAAAACACGATGTACAGCGGTCACCATTTAATCGGCGGTCTTGACAAGGCGATCAATTCAGACTTTGAAGTAAAAGGGGTGCAACGGCTATTTGTCTGCGATGCCAGCATTTTTGATAGATTCGCAGCCAGCAACATTCACTCCTCCGTCGTTTTGATCGCTGACTTATTTGCCCAAAAATTTATATCCAAGAATGTCGCCCCATGAAATACAAATCCTGCACCGATTATTGGCTGGACAAAGAAAACTTCTCTCTTAGAGGCGATTTTGAAGCCATGTACAAAGATATCGACGATCCTTGGGGATGCGGAGAGTATTGCGATTCTCTCAACAATAAACTTTTTTGCGAAATGCTTTTTCATCATAAAAATTATTCAACAATTCTCGATATCGGCAGCGGATTGGGAGATCTGACCGCTTCTCTCTATCACTACAACAAAGGCGGAGACATTACCGGCTGGGAAATATCCCCTACTGCCGTGGAAAAAGCAACGGCGAAATATTCCGCGATAGCGTTTGAAAATAAAAATATTTTAATCGATTCTATCGAGCGGAAGCATGATTTGATTACAATGTCTGAAGTACTTTGGTATTTATTGGACGGTTTAGAAGAAGTATTTGAAAAAATATCTAACGGCCTGTCGGATAAAGGTCTTTTAGCCATCCATCAATATTTCCCTGCGGAGCAAAAATTCGGCAAAGAACAGATTGACGGGATCGAAGGGTTTGAGTCCTTTATTGAGAATAACACACGATTGGAGTTTGTCACCAAACTGGTAAGTTATGACCATAAAGATAAGGTACTGTTAGCTATGTTGAAGAAAAGAGAGAAGTAATGCCAGGGTTTGAATTGGTCGGTAAAGAAGAGCAAGACGCTATTAATGAAATATTTGAGCAAAGCAACGGCGTTGTTTTCGCCCATGGGTTTGATGCGCTGAGAAATCATATTTTCAGGGTGCGCGACTTGGAAAAAGTGGTGGCCAAAAAAGTAGGAAGCCGATATGCGCAAGCGGTCTCGTCCGGATCTGCCGCCCTAAAAGTCGCATTAAAAGCTTTGGGGGTCAAACCCGGCGATGAAGTGATAACGCAATCCTTTACCTTTGTTGCGACGGTGGAAGCTATATTGGAAGTGGGAGCGATTCCTGTCATAGTCGATATTGATCGCACCCTCAATATGTGTCCGAAAAGTTTTGAAGCGGCAATTACAGATAAGACCAAAGCGGTGATCCCGGTACACATGCTGGGGGTTACGGCACAAATGGATGAAATCGTCGCCATAGCGCGTCAACACAATATCCTGATATTGGAAGATACGGCGCAAGGATTGGGAGGGAAGTTCAACGGACACTATTTAGGGACCATCGGAGACATCGGAACCTACAGCTTTGACGGCGGAAAAACGGTTATCTGCGGGGAAGGCGGAATGGTCGTCACGAACGACGATACTAAATTCGTCAGCGCCAGAGCCTATCACGATCATGGCCATGAATACAGTACTATCGTAGGCAGAGGTCGCGAAGATGCCCTTTGTACAGGATTTAACTACCGAATGAGCGAGCTGCAGGCCGCATTCGCCCTAGCCCAATTTAAAAAGCTGGATATGATTTTGGAACGGCAAAAAAAGAATCAGATTCTGCTTCTTGATTTAATCAAAGAGATCGGTTTTGAATTTAGAACGATCCCCGATCCGGAAGGGGACATCGGAGACAGCATCGTTTTTTTCCTTGATACGGACAAACATGCCGAATATTTTGTCAAACGGATGGCGGAAGAAGGGTTGGCAACCAAAAATTTACCCGATGCCATAAAATGGCATTTTGCCAAACACTGGGGGCATATGTTCAGGGAATATAACTTCTACAATGACGGTCTTAATCACTGGAAGAAGTCCGATGAGATTTTATCCCGTTCCATCGCACTGCCCGTTATGGTCAATATGACCAATGAGCAGATTAACGATATCGCGGCTAAGCTCCTGAAAATCGCAAAAGAGCTGTAAATGAAAATTTTGGCTATTATTCCGGCTCGAGGCGGCTCCAAAGGGATACCTAAAAAAAACATCATTCCGCTGCACGGAAAACCTCTCATCCAATACACGATCGATGCGGCACAAAAGAGCCAATTTATCGATAAAATTTTCGTATCGAGCGATGATGATGAAATTCTCTCGGTCGCGAAAAACTTGGGTTTGGCAACTGAATATAAGCGGCCTCACCGTCTGGCCGACGACCACAGCTCTACGGCTGACACGATCATGGACGCTCTTGCATGGTTGGAAGAGAAAGAAAACTATTTCCCCGACACCATTTTATTATTGCAGCCGACCTCCCCTTTACGGACGAGTGACGATATCGACGGCGCTATCAGATTGTTTCAAGAAAAAAAGCACGTTTGCTTGGTCAGCGTCCATGAAATGACAGAGCATCCATACGAGTGCGTTCAGAATATTGATTCCGAGGATTGGTCATATTTGGCTGAAGAAACACTTGCCGCAACCCGTAGGCAGGATTACAAGAAAAAATTTTACTATATCAACGGTGCAATTTATTTGACCGAAGTAAAATTTTTTAAAAAAGAGAAAAAGTTTATAGAAAAAAGCAATGCCTCTTTTTATGTCATGCCTTATGAAAGAGGCATCGATATCGATGAATACCACCACTTAACTCTAGCCAGTGCTATCTTAGGAAAAAATAATGCCGATGCAAAATGCGATTGAAATTTGGAACAGAAGCCCTTTTTATCAAGAGCTGTATGATATCAATAAATTAACTTGTTTTGAAGAGATACCGTTTATTTCGAAACTTGATTTATTGGAAGATCAAAAAAAACATCCCCCTTTCGGTCTAAATCTAGCCGTTAAAAGAGAAGATTTACAACGAATTCACAGAACGTCCGGGACAACGGCAAAGCCGCTATTGCTGACATTGACGCCAAAAGATGTCGAAATTGTCCATGAAGTCGGGGCAAAAGCGTTCAAAACAGCCGGTGTAGACAAAAACGATATCATTATTAACTGTATGAATTACTCTATGTGGATGGGCGGTTTTACCGATCATTTGAGTATTGAAAAAGCGGGCGGATGCGTTATACCCTACGGGGTCGGAAATACCGAAAATTTAATAGCGCTCCTTTTAGACCTCGAAGAGCCCTCTTTGCATTGTACTCCGTCGTATCTGGATGTTATTAAAAGGGTTTTGAAGGAAAAGTTTTCAAAAGAGCCTAAAGAACTGGGGATAAAAAAAGGGTTTTTCGGGGGCGAAAGCGGACTTCAGAACAAACAATTCAGACAACGTATCGAAGAAGAATGGGGACTTGAGGCCATCAATGCAAATTACGGCATGTCGGATGTCATAAGTATATTGGGTTCAGAATGCCGTATGAAAGAAAACTTGCATTTTAGTGCCGGCGGCTATCTGCATGTTGAACTGATAGACGCCAATTTAATGCCCGTTAAATTTATGCAGGGAGCTGTCGGAGAATTGGTTGTAACCACCTTATTCAAAGAATCGCAACCCCTTATCCGATACAGAACGGGGGATGTTATCGAAATTACATCAACCGATAAATGCGAATGCGGGGAAGAGAGTTTTCGGTTTAAAGTCACCGGGAGAGCCGACAATATGCTCACCATCAAAGGAATTAATTTTTATCCGGATTCACTCAGACCGATCATCGCAAAATATAACCAGTTTTCGATCAATTTTAAAATAGAAATTGAAGATATAGTCCCACTTCAAACCTTTAAGCTGATCCTTGAAAAGAATGGAGATAATCACGAAGAGATTCTTGAAACATTAGTCAATGAAATCAAAGATATTTTTTACGTGACTCCTATCATCGAGGTTGTAGATCAGATCAAACAAGATGGGAATAAAATCAAACTCGTTAACAAAGTATAGGGGCTTATATGTTTGAAATAAAAATAAACAATTTACTGGTAAGTGATATTGCGGCCTATTTAGGAGCTGAACTCATTGGACAAGATATAGAAATCAGCCAATTTGTTTCTCCCGAGAATTTAGTTAAAAACAGTTTTTCGTATCTCATGAATAATGAAAAAATCCCCGCTGATGCATCTGAGTGCCTTATATTGTGTACCGAAGATTTCGTCATACAGAATCATAACCTTTCCTATATCCGATGCAAGAACCCGGAGTTAAGTTTTTATACGGTTGTAACTGAGTTTTTTGTCGAACCGGAACAATACGGTATTGATCCGACGTCAAAAATTTCCGACAATGCCGTGTTGGGAGTCAATATTAATATAGGGGCCAACTCATTTGTCGGCAGCAATGTAGATATCGGAGACAGCACCTATATCGGAAAAAATGTTATTATCAACAGCAATGTCTCCATCGGAAGAAACTGTTTTATCAAAGACGGCTCCATTATCGGCTCAGAAGGATTTAACTTCATTCAAGATCAGAATAAATTGTTACATATCCCACAGATAGGGAAAATAGTCATAGAAAACAATGTCTGGATAGGTTCCAATTCGGTTATCGAAAAAGCGACCCTAAGCAAAACGCTCATAAAAGCCGGTGTTAAAATCGATGATTTGGTACAAGTAGGCAACAGCTGTATCGTCGATACAAATACACAGATCGTGTCAGGATGCGTTATAGGTGCCGGTGCCAAGATCGGGTCCAATTGTTTTTTAGGAATGAACGCATCCATAAAAGAGAATCTGGTTATTGGAAATGACGTAAAAATCGGATCCGGGTCCGCGGTTATTGCCGATATAGAAAGCGGAATGACATATGCTGGGGTTCCTGCAAAAAAAATTGTGAAAAGAGACGTATAATGGCTGGTCTGGTCGGTGGTGTATTTAAAGAAAAAGTTTCTTCCTACCTAATGGATCTGATGGAAGATGTAAAGTCGCAGTACGGGGAAAGCTCAAAAGAATATTTAGCCTTATACAACCAATACGTCTATTCGCCCAAAGAAGAAGAAGTACAGGAAGAAACAAATTTAAAGCATTATGAAGCTGTGGTTATTGAGGGCGAAGGTTTGCCCAAAGGGATAGAAAGATTATATAAACGGCAGCTTGTCGTTGATATTACCATGGTATGTGCCGCCCATTGCCGATATTGCTTGCGGGCGAATTATGAGACCAATCAGCTGACCGAGAGTGATGTCGACAAAGTCGTAACCTATTGTGCAAATGATGAGAATCTCAAAGAGATATTAGTGACGGGCGGCGACCCGCTGGTCGTTCCGAAGATACTCAAATATCTTATTTCTGAGATAGCGTCACGGGCCGAAAACATTAGAATTATCAGAATCGGGACCCGTTTACCGGTACAGAATCCTTTCGGTATGGGGAAAGACATCTATTCTTTCTTCGATGCCTATAAAGATCGCTTAACGATCGAAGTAGCCGTGCAGATAAACCATACTATCGAGCTGCAACCGGAAACCTTGAACGTCTTGAGAAAATTGCACTTATCGGGTGTAAAACTTTACAGCCAAAACGTTTTGCTAAAAGGGGTCAACGACGATATTGATAGCCTGGTCGATCTCTATGACTCTCTTAGATATCTCAACATAGAAGCTCACTATTTGTTCCATTCGATTCCGATGAAAGGGACAAACCACCTGCGAACATCCGTTCACAAAGGGCTGAAACTGATCAAAGAATTGACAAGCAGCGGGAAAATTTCCGGCCGATGCAAGCCGATGTATGCATTAATGACCTATGTCGGGAAAGTTGTCCTGTATGATGGCGCTATCATCAAAAAAGATGAAAAAGATTTTTTCCATATACAAACGAATTACAAAGTCGAAGAAAGACAGCAATGGAATTCAACCTATACTTTACCGACCGATCAAGCATATATTGATGAGAACGGATATATCGTAGCTAAATATTTAGATGGTAAAGATGACTGAAATCGATAACGACCTGACCTTTAGACGTTTGGAAGAAACAGACATAGAACAATATATCGGCATACTCAAAGACTTTTTCGGACAAAACTATTACGGCTCGGACATAAAATTTATAGAGTGGCAATACAAAAACTCCGTATTTCAAAAAGAAAACGAAGGCTACTCTATTTTGGCCGCCTTTAAAGGCAACCAAATCATGGCGATTGATGCCTATCTGCCCTGGAAATTCTATTGCGACGGAAAAGAACACAGTGCACTGTGGGATATAGAATGGCTGAATAACTCCAAGATCAAAGGGCTGGGGCGCAGACTCGTCAAAAAAGTCAATGATTCCGTAGAGATCTATTGCGGCTATGGGTACAATTCGTACTCGCTCAAAGCGTATCAGGATATGAATTTTTCGCTCAATGACGAAATAGAGAGAAAAATTGCCTTTTTGGATGAAGAAAAATGTTTAACACTTTTTTCCAATGGGCAGAATGAAGTATTCATCAAATCCAACATTGTTAAAGACCATCAAAAGTCTTTTGTTCTCCACACCTCGATAGAGACGATTTCGGAACGTTATTGGATTGATTTGCTGAACAATACGAAAGTCACTTCCTACAAAGGTCTTGATTATCTGCAATGGCGTTTTTTTGACCATCCGTATCTTAAGTACCATGTTATCAGTTCTGATCCGGCCGCTGAATCCGGCATAGCCGTTTTACGGATAGAAACCGTTAAGCATTCTACGCACAAAATAGCGAGAATCGTCGATTTGATGCCGCTCAAAGGTCATGAGCAGACCTTGTTAGACGCGATCATAACGTTTTGCCATCAAAATGACGTCATCTTTGCCGATTTTTACTGCATATCCTATACGGTTGCCGAAAGAATTTGTCCCGAGCCGTTTATTTCGATCCGAAACCATAGACAATACGATATTCCTATGTTGTTTCAACCGCTTGAACTCAGAGAAAGAAGAAGCATTAATTTTGTGTTAAATAACAATACCGATACCCCTTTTTGCTTTGATGATATCTATGCAACCAAAGCGGACAGCGATCAAGACGTGTATTTAAATGCAGACTACAAAACAGTTTTACTATAACGGAGAACAGATGGATAAAATATTATACATTGTACATTGCGTCGATACGGAAGGGCCTCTTTATGAATCTTTGGACGCGACGTCTGAGCGATTAGAGAAAACGTTCGGATTAACCTACCGAGATCTCACACCGGAAAAGTTATCCGAATTACAAAAAGGTCAGGACATTCCTGAGCATCTCAAACAAGACGTCATGAACTTTTTATCGCCGGAACGTCTGAAATATAAAACCACCTGGTCCGACGTCACGGAAATGGTAGATGAACTGATGGATTCGTCGTGGAGAGCCCGATACCAAGACGATTACGCTCAAGGCTACCAATTCAACTGGTTTATTTTGGATCATGTCGGTTTTGAAAACGCGAATCCGCGCAGACGCGCATTAGGCTATCACTCTATCTATGAATATTATCAAGAAAAAATACGTTTAAAGGGCGTGGAAGACAAACTCTATTGGCATTACCACTCAACCCCTTTTTTTTATGAAGCGCACAAAACATCGAATAATTTCAGTTTTTCGAATCATCATCTCCAAGTACTTAGCCGCAGAATTATCGATAAACTTGATTTTCCTGTCGCCTACAGACCGGGCGCCCATACCGAAAGGGTGGACATTAATTTGTTTTTAGAACAATGGATCCCTTTTGATTACGGCAATCAGGGGATGCCTGAAAAAGAAGAAGATAAAAAACAAAAAGATATCAGCGGCGGAAGATATGGGGATTGGAGAAGAGCTCCGAGCGAATGGGGAGTCTATCATCCTGATTTTTACGATTACCAGAAAACAGGCAATATGAAGCGATATCTGGCCCGATGCTTGAATCTAGGCTCACGGTTGCGCGAGATCAACGATGAAGAGATCACAAAAGCATTTGAACAGGTCCATAACGGAAAAAACACCATACTCTCTATCACGAATCACGATGAAAGAGAAATGAGAAGCGATATTCACCACTTCATGACTAGGGTGAGAGAGATTCAAAAACAATATCCCGATGTAAAAATCAAACACTCCAATGCCGTGGATGCCGTTAGAAGCATCGAAAATCTGGGTTACGAACCGCCGACCGATCTGGATATTACTTTTGATAAAAACAAAATCAAAATTACGGCGGCTAAAGCTATATGGGGACCTCAGCCCTATTTTTGTTTCAAAACCAAAGATAAAAGATACATCCATGAAAATTTGGACTATCATGGTGGGTTGGAATGGAGTTATGTTTTTGATGACGATACCATTAATCTAAACCAGATAGAAAAACTGGGAGTAGCTACCCATGATAATTACGGGAACACATCCATTTATCTCCTATCCGAAAATGACTCGTTTCGTACGTGCATAAAAAAATTTCAATAACTTATGCAAATCAATAAACTGATATTTATTTATTTAAAGCCGTTTAGCGAAAGGGATTATGATCGGTTCGGTATAGATATTTTGAAAAAAAACGGATTCGAAGTCGAAATCGTATCGCTTTCGCGTTTGTTTTTTACAGACGAAGAGGCATCTTTCGATAAGATAAACGTTGTATACGTAGATTCTTTTGCCGTGTTCGAACACTATGTAGCGACAAATAGCCATAATACCTTGTACCTTAAAGCCTACGGCGAAAGCTCGAAACTACTAAATATCAATTTGATTTTATCCAAATATAACGTTCAAACTCTGCTGATTAACACTAACATTTTGCCGATCTCCATTAATCGACAGAGTTTCATGTATAAACTGAGATATTTTTTCTCGACCTTCAGTTTTAAACACATATCTCAAAGAGTCTACTATTTTGTCAATAAGCATAAAATCAAATCCCATGATTATGTGCTGGTAGGTGGGTCGGAAGGCCTCAAATGCAGCGGCATAGGGAGCCGAACAAAATTTATTTATGCCCACACGCTGGATTATGATATTTTTATTTCACACAAAAAACTTCCGTCTTTAGTGGAGGGGAAATACGCTGTTTTTTTAGATGAAAACCTCCCGTACCACCCTGATGAGCAGTTTACGGGATGCGAAGCGTTTTTGAAAGCAAACGCATCGGTTTATTATCAGAAACTCAACCGTTTTTTTGACCGGTTAGAATCCAGATACGGTTTAAACATTATTATCGCTTCCCATCCGAGTGCACACTATGCGTCATTTAACCCTTTTAACAATCGAACCTGTATTCAGGGAAAAACCAATCAATTGGTACAACATGCCGAGTTTTGCATCGGACATTTTAGTACCTCTATACATTTTGCTATTTTGCATTACAAACCCGTCCTCTTTGTTTCTTTACAAGAGATCAATTATTTCTTCGGAGATTTTATTAAAGAATTCGCAAAAAAACTGAATCGTGACGTGGTATTCATAGATCAGATCGATGACGTGAGCGATCTCAGCATGTCCATGGATCATAACATTTATACGTCGTATGTGAGCCGATATATAAAAGACATGGCCCATTCTGACAGAGAAGGCAATACATGGGAGATCGTAGCCCAATATTTTTTAGAGAGCAATTCAAAAGATAATTTGCCTGCAACGTGAAAAGAAATATAGGACAATAAACGGTTCTCTTCATGCCGTAGAACGGATTATGATAAAATATAGTCCTAACATCTGACAATGTCCGCATCTACAAGCGTAAATACAAGGATTTGAGTGAAAGAATTTATCTATCAACTGAATTTTGTTTTAGACAGCAAAGACAAAAGCAGATTGATCTATCTGTTCCTATTTACCCTTCTGATAGCATTAATCGAAACCGTCGGCGTCACCATTCTAATGCCATACATTTCGCTGGCAAATAATTTCACATTGGTCGAAAGCAACCATTATTACAAATATCTGTACCGGTTTTTAGGATTTGAACATCCCCTTGCTTTCATCATTTTTCTGGGCTATGCTATCGTCTTTTTTTACCTAGCGAGAGCTTTTCTGAACGGATTGTATATCCATAAAATTATGAGCTTCTCACAAATAACCTATTATGAGATCATCAACAAATTATTTAGAAATTATTTGAAAATGCCTTATAAGAATTTCATAAAATACAATTCCTCTTCGCTCACAAAAATCATCGTTACGGAAGCGGTATACCTTACGGATCTCTTTCGAGCTTTTCTTATTCTCCTGAGCGAATCCCTTGTTCTTTTGTTGATTTATTCCGTTCTGCTGTATGTCAATTATAAAATCGCACTGATTATTACCGTTTTTGTACTGATTTTAAGCCTATTGATTGTCAAAACCATTTCAAAGATGATAAAAGAAAAAGGGGTCGTACGGGAGCAGTATCAAAAAATATTTTACGAAATCTTAAATAAAACATTCAGTAACATCAAAATTATCAAATTGAAAAACTCTGACACCGAATTGGATGAATTTGAAATAGCAAGCAGACACTATACCGATGCCAATAAAATCAGTGGCTCGTTTCAGCAGTTTCCGCGACTGATTTTTGAAGCCATAGCGTTTAGCATTATTATCGTCATTATTTTATTCATACTCTATTCGACACATAATAATATTTCCAATTATTTCGGTCTTATTACCATTTTTGTTTTGGGTCTGTACCGGCTTTTACCGTCCGTTACGAGAATCCTATTAAGTTATAACCAAATTTTATTTTATTACCAATCTCTCGAAATCATCTACCTCGAAAAAATGATTGAAACCGAAAAAATCGGGGATAAAAAAATTGATTTTAACGATGTTATCGAATTAAAGAATATATCGTTTGCCTACGATGAAAAAAATGTTATTACACATTTGAATTTAGAACTCAGAAAAAATGAAAAGATCGCGTTCATCGGAGAGAGCGGCAGCGGAAAGTCTACACTGGTAGACATCATCATGGGGCTGCATGTTGTGACGTCAGGGGAAATTCTCATTGACGGTCAAAAAATAACGGAAGAGAACCTTAACAGCTGGAGACAGCACTTCGGATACATACCACAGTCCGTTTATTTGTTTGACGGTACGGTGGCCGAGAACGTTGCATTCGGATTAGAAATTGACGAAAAGAGAACCGTTGAAATATTAACGAAAGCCAATATTTGGGATTTCTTAAAAGAAAAAGACGGCATTCACACTCATGTCGGCGAAAACGGCGTTATGCTCTCAGGGGGGCAAAAACAAAGGATAGCCATTGCAAGAGCATTGTATCAAAATCCGGATATTTTGGTACTCGATGAGGCGACTTCAGCTCTAGATGAGGCAACAGAGGCTAAGATAATGGAAGAAGTCTATAAACTTGCGGAAGATAAAACGTTGATTATTATTGCGCATAGATTAAGCACGATACGCAAATGCGACAAGGTCTATCGGGTAGAGAAAGGGAGAATTGTAAGTGTTTAATAATAAAAATATTCTCATAACCGGCGGGACGGGAAGCTTCGGTAAAAAATACACTGAGATTTTGCTTCAAAAATTTAATCCGAATAAGATTATTATTTATTCACGCGATGAACTGAAACAATTTGAAATGGCACAAATCTATAATGCTCCGTGTATGCGTTATTTTATCGGCGACGTACGCGACGGAGAACGACTAAAAGAAGCGATGCGCGATGTCGATTACGTTATCCATGCCGCCGCTCAAAAGCAAGTCCCCGCTGCCGAGTATAATCCGATGGAATGTATCAAAACCAATATCCACGGGGCTGAAAATGTGATCAAAGCCGCTATCGCCAACAATGTCGAAAAGGTTATGGCTCTCTCGACGGATAAGGCGGCAAACCCGATCAATCTTTACGGTGCTACAAAGTTGGCATCGGACAAGCTTTTTGTAGCCGCCAACAACATGGTCGGCAAAGGACGTACACGTTTTTCGGTCGTACGATACGGCAATGTCGTCGGATCTCGCGGATCCGTTGTCCCTTTTTTCCAAAAACTCCTCAATGAAGGGGCAAAAGAGCTTCCTATCACACATGAAAAAATGACCCGCTTTTTAATTACCCTCGAAGACGGCGTCAATTTCGTTCTCAAAGATTTTACCCGTATGCAGGGGGGTGAAATTTTCATTCCGAAAATCCCGTCCATGTATATGATTGAACTCGCACGGGCTATGGCGCCGAATCTTCCCCATAAAATCATCGGTATTCGTCCGGGTGAAAAACTGCATGAGATTATGTGTCCGGCCGACGACAGCCATCTAACGCTCGAATTTCATGATCATTTTGTTATCTGTCCAACAATTCAATTCACCACCCCGTCGGATTTTACTAAAAATGCTTTAGGCGAAAGCGGAAAACCTGTCGAACAGGGGTTTGAATATAATTCCGGAAACAATACCGAGTGGCTGACACATGATGAATTTCTTGTCATGGCAAAAGAGTACCTCTAATGGAGTTTATCCCGTACGGTAAACAATCAATAGACCCGCAAGACATCGATGCCGTAGTCGAAACTCTACAATCAGACTATCTTACCACCGGACCTAAAATCCGGGAATTCGAAGAAGCGTTAGCCCGCTATTGCGGTGCGGATTACTGCGTAGCGGTCGCAAACGGAACAGCTGCCCTTCATTTGGCATCCATGGTGTTATTAAACAAAGATGAAAAAGTACTCACAACCCCTAACTCTTTTTTGGCAACATCGAATGCCATCCTTTACGTAGCTGCAAAACCGATTTTTGTCGATATCGCGGAAGACGGTAATATCGATCTCGATCTGTGTGAAGCAGAGCTCAAAAAAGATCCCTCCATTAAAGCGCTCTATGCCGTTGCGTTTAGCGGAAATATGCTCAACCAGTCGAAGCTGAAATATCTCAGAGAAACCTACGGAATTAAAATTTTAGAAGATTGTGCACACGCTATCGGCGCTCATGAGGGGGCTATCAAAGCGGCAGCATGTACGAACAGCGATTTATCCATTCTCTCATTCCATCCCGTCAAACATATCACTACCGGCGAAGGCGGCGCCGTTACGACAAATTCCAAAGAGATGTATGAAAAACTTTTAGTTCTCAGAGCGCACGGAATGCTCAAGACTCCCGAGATGGCTCCCTGGGAATATGAGATGCGGGAGTTGGGATTCAATTACAGAATGACCGATATCCAATGCGCCCTCGGCCTCTCTCAGCTCAAAAAATTAAATGCATTTATCGCAAGGCGTATCGAAATCGCAAAACGATACGACGAAGCTTTCAAAAACAGCGTTATCAAGCCGCTCTACATCTATAATGGAAAATCGTCATATCATCTTTACGTCGTCCAAGTCGATTTTACACAGCTCTCTCTTTCCAAAGCGGACCTGTTTAATACCCTCAGAGAAAAAGGGATCGGAGTCCAGCTTCATTACATTCCCATCAACAAACAGCCTTATTATAAAAAATTAGGGTACGGGAATGAGCATACCCCCGTGATGGATAAATATTACGATCGGTGTTTTTCGCTCCCGATGTATCCGAAATTGAGCGATGCGGAACAAACCTATGTCATTGAAACACTTTTTGAGGTTTTAGGTGGATAAAGCGGTTGCGATCATCCCGGCCCGAGGCGGAAGCAAACGGATACCCCGTAAAAACATCAAGGCGTTCCTCGGAAAACCTTTGATCGCATACTCCATACAAACAGCAATCGAATCAAACCTGTTCGGCAAAGTTATCGTAACGACCGATGATGAAGAGATCGCCGACGTAGCAAAAATGTACGGTGCCGAAGTCCCCTTTATCCGCCCTAAAGAGCTCTCGGATGATTTTAGCGGAACCGCCGATGTCGTCAATCATGCCATCCAATGGTTAAAAGAACACGGAGAAGTGTTTGACTATGCCTGTACAATCTATGCGACCGCACCGCTGCTGCAGTCACACTACCTCATCGAAGGCTTAAAAAAATTAAAAGAATCCGATGCGATCAATGCATTTTCATGTACTTCTATGCCTTTTCCAATCCAACGAACGTTTAAAATAACCGCTGAGGGGCGATGCGAAATGTTTTGGCCGGAAAACTATACGGCGCGAAGTCAAGATCTGGAAGAAGCCTATCAGGATGCCGGTCAGTTTTACTGGACAAAAATAAATCGGACTGCCGGCGAGGTCATGTTCGGAAAAGAGAGTATCCCGATTATTCTGCCAAGATATTTGGTTCAAGATATTGACACGGTTGAAGATTGGGAAAGAGCAGAACTTATGTATCAAGTCATTCAAAAGCAAAATATTACCTAATGCAGAATATTCTCATCAGAGCCGACTCTTCTTCTAAAATCGGTACCGGTCACATTATGAGGGATTTGGTTTTGGCAGCGCAGTTTAAAGATGCTGCCGTTATCTTCGCGACTCAAGACCTGCCCGGCAATATCAACCCTAAAATAGAAGAAAAAGAATACCCGATCAAACTGCTTAAATCCAATGATATCGGAGAGTTGCTAACGCTCATCAAACTCTATTCTATCGACATGGTGATCATCGACCATTATGAGATCGATTTCAGGTATGAAAAAGAGCTAAAAGAGAAAACCGGGGTAAAAATTTTTGTACTTGACGATACCTATGAAAAACATCACTGCGATATCCTGTTGAATCACAATGTTTGCGGCGATAAAAACAGATATCACGGGTTGGTTCCGCCACACTGCGAGCTTAGATGCGGAGCCGACTATACCCTTCTTCGAGACGAGTTCATCACCGAAAAACAAAAACCGAAAAAATCACCTTCCGACCATCAGCAAAAAAACGTTTTTATCGCCATGGGGGGAGCGGATCATTCGAACATTAATATTGATATTTTAAATGTCCTCAAAAACTTTCCGGATATCCATCCCAATATAGTGACTACAACGGCAAACGCACATCTGAGCGAATTACAAGCATATGTCAAAGATAATACAAAAATCACTTTGCATATCAATACCGATGAAATCGCACGATTGATGTATGAAGCGGATCTTGGAATAATTACGCCCAGCGTTACAGTCAATGAAGCCATCTATCTGGAGCTGCCATTTATTGCAATTAAAACAGCAGAAAACCAAAATGAGATTTATAAATTTCTGGTTGCAAACAACTTCAGCGCTTTAGAAAAATTTGAATCCGATCGATTGAAAGACTATATAATGTTAAACCTTTATGACAAATGAGAAAAGTTATATGAAAATAGCGATTTTAACATCTCCGCATCAATGGTTTACAACTTACGCAATGGAATTCAAAGAGTCCATTCCTTCCGGTGAATTGGTATTTGATCATGAGGATCTCATAAAAGAATATGACATCGTATTCATATTAAGTTATCATAAAATAATTCCCGACGAGCACCTCCGAAAGAACGGCTGCAATATTGTTGTTCACGCAAGCGCCCTGCCAAACGGGAAAGGGTGGGCACCGATGTTTTGGCAAATATTAGAAGGGAAAAATGAAATACCCTTTACAATGTTCGAAGCCAGTGACGGCATAGATAACGGCGATATTTATATGCAAGACACTCTGTATTTGACAGGGTATGAACTCAATACGGAATTGAGGGAAAAACAGGCGCGATTTATCATCGCTATGTGTCAAAAATTTTTAAATAATTATGACACGTACAAAATAGCACATAAACAAATCGGAAAAGAAAGTTTTTACAGTAAACGAAGTGCACAAGACAGCGAATTAGATATCAATAAAACTATCAAAGAGCAGTTCAATCTATTACGGATAGTCAGTAATGATGAATATCCGGCTTTTTTTAAGATAGACGGACACACCTATATTTTAAAGATCGAAGAGGCGAAAAATGAAAATAGGTAATTTTGATCTTACTACGGACGGCACCTTTATTATCGCGGAACTGAGTGCAAATCACGGTAATGATATCAATATCGCCAAAGAAACCATCAAGGCGGCAAAAGAGATAGGGGCGGATGCCATCAAACTGCAAACGTATACCGCCGATACCCTGACACTTAATTGTGCAAAAGACGATTTTGTCATCAAGGGAGGGACACTGTGGGACGGTAAAACGATGTATGAACTCTATCAAGAGGCTTTTACACCCTGGGAATGGCATCAAGAATTATTCGATTATGCGAGACAAATCGGTATCGATATGTTCTCCACACCGTTTGATAAAACCGCAGTCGACTTTTTAGAACGGTTCAATCCGAGTGCCTACAAAATCGCCTCGTTTGAAATTACCGATTACGAACTTATCCGGTACACCGCTAGCAAAAAACGGCCGATGATTATCTCGACGGGGATTGCAACGATCGATGAAATTCAAGATGCGGTCGATATCTGCAGAAGCGAAGGCAACAATGATATCGTACTGCTCAAATGCACCAGTGCCTATCCGGCTCCACTTGAGCACGCCAATCTCAAAACCATTCCCAACCTAGCGGAAACGTTTGGCGTCGTAAGCGGTTTTTCGGATCATACCCTCGGGACGACGGCCCCTGTCGTCGCCGTCACATTGGGGGCTAAAATAATCGAAAAACATTTTATTTTAGATAAATCTATCGGCGGGGCGGACGCCGAATTTTCATTAAACAAAGAAGAATTTGCCCAAATGGTCCAAGCCGTTCGCGATACCGAAAAACTGATCGGAAACATAGATTACAGTATGACCGACGCAAAGAAAAAAAGCCGCCAGTTTTCCAGAAGCCTTTATGTGGCAAAAGAGATCAAAGCCGGAGAAATTTTCACCGAAGAAAATATTCGGAGCGTACGTCCGGGATACGGCTTGCATCCAAAATATTTGAAAGATATTTTAGGAACCAAAGCCGCCAGAGATTATACATTCGGAGAAAGATTCACCAATGCATGACGATGCTTTGCCTATTGACTTTATCAGTTTAAAAGAAAACCAAGACTGGTTGGCTATCTATCGTTTGTATCAAACAAATAGTGAAACATTTTCGACACTCATAAACAAACTGATGAGCGACTATCATATGACCAAGGTACAAGCCCGCGATACGGTGCTGTATGAATTGATGAGTGCCCATTACGGCAGACAGCACCGAAAACTGTTATACAGCCCAAACAGACTCCAATGGTCGGCAATCTACCTTATAACGTTTGTCGGAATATGTTTCAGCGGTGTTCTCTCTCTCTTTATCGCCAAAAAAAATCAAAAAATCAACCTCCTCTATGAAGAAATGTTTGCCCATGACGGTTGGTCAAAACGTTTTTACAAATATATCGATGAAGTAATTCCAAAGGAACGGCTGACCAAAGCCGTCTTCTATACCCATCCCGGTTTAAGCAGAGATTTTTCAACCAGATCGGTCGACGGCTGGAGCGGAGATGTTATTAACCGAAGATACTCAAGTATGTTTTTAAATTTTAAAGAGGTTTGCTTGAGCGTTTATCACGATCTATTTTATTGTGTAAAATTATTCACTCTATCGAAAAATATCAATACAACCTATCTCTATTTAAGAATACTCCGAAAATATTTGCTGTACAGCTCACAAATTAAAAATATAAAAGCCGATGTATTGGTTTCAGCCGGCGATTACTACTGGAATCCCATAAAATATTTTATTTACAAAAAAAACATTGCGAACATAATACTGCTGCAGCACAATTTTAAAAATGAATATCTTCATAATAGATTGTTCCAATACTGCGATTTTTATTATGCCCATTCCCATCAGGCAATTGAAAAACTCGAAGGGATCCCTTTCGCCCAAAAATATGCTATCGGCAGTTTTCAACTGATACCCTATTTAAAAGAAGAACCGATAGAATACGACATTTTATTCCTCAACCAGACGGTTAATGACGATTTGAAAAACCTCTGGCCGAATTTAGACCAAGAACGGCTGATTTCCGATTATTATCGACTTATCGATAATTTTAAACGATACATGGAAAACAATAAAAACTTGAAGGCTATCTACGTCGCCAAAGGGGAAACGATCAACGCCAATCCCTCTTTGAATGTGAAACATCTATTTCACGATCTCCCCAATGTGGAATTTAAAGGCACCTATGGCCCTCAGACGTTTGAAACCGTCCAAAAATCGAAATTGCTTATTAACATGTATTCCAGCGTCGGTTTTGAAGCGTACGGCCTCGGAAAAAAAGTTCTATGGATAAACTATGAGAAATGTTGCGATATTTTCAAATATGATACCGAACATGAAGAGTTGCATGTAATGATCGACGATACCGGCTACGACGCTTTTGAAAAAAGGGTGAATCTGCTTTTGTCCGACACCAAAGAGGTTAACGAACATTATGCGAAACTAAAAGAAAAGTATATGAATATACAGGAGAATCCCGCATCTGTCGTTGCCGATAAAATAGTCGAACTTGTAGGGAATATATGAATATTCAACAAAGCCTGCTAGAATTATCCCATGTAAAAATAACAAAAATGCCGGGGACCGTCTCTAAATGAGTATACATATTTTAGATTGCACACTGCGAGATGGCGGATACATAAACGATTGGAACTTCACCAACGTTCAAATTTTAAAAATTATCGAATCACTCGATTCGGCCAAAATCGATACGATCGAATGCGGGTATCTCAACGATACAAAAGGGAATGTTTCAGATTCAACGCTTTTTAAAAACCTGGACATCCTCGACACGTTATTACGCTCAAAATCCATAGCCGCTTCTAAAGTCGTCATGATCAATTTAGGCGATTTTGATGCAGAAAACGTATTGCCGCCAAAATCGGCTACGGCTATCGACGGGATACGGCTCGCTTTTCACAAACACAGCCTCCCCGCCGCATTAAAAACCGCAAAAAAAATCATTGATCTGGGGTATAAGCTTTATTTTCAGCCGATGATCACAAAAAACTATACGGATCTCGAGTTCTTATCGATGATTGAGGAGGTAAACATCCTCAATCCCTACTCTTTTTATATCGTAGACAGTTTCGGGTCAATGACGCTTGACGAATTTCACAAATATTTAGTCTTGTCGGACAGCAATCTTAAGAGCACTATCGCTTTGGGATACCATTCCCACAATAATATGCAGCTGGCTTTTTCCAATGCCATAAAAATGTGTACCTCTAATATCAAAAGAGAGATCATCATCGATGCGAGCATTTACGGAATAGGCAGAGGGGCGGGAAATCTGAATACGGAACTAATCGCCGACTATCTCAACAAATCGTTCGGTAAAGAAACGTATGACACTCTGCCGCTTCTCGAAATCATCGATACCCTGTTAAGCTCCATGATGAAAAAAACGCCGTGGGGATTTTCTCCGGCACAATTTCTGTCCGCCTCTTTCAATTGCCATCCGAATTACGCAACCTACCTGATCAATAAAAACACCAACCATATCGTCGGTATCAAAAAAGTACTTGAAAAACTGCCTGCGAATAAAAAAGTCTCCTTTGACAAAGAGCTCATCGAAAACCTTTATATCGCGTCTATCTTAGAAGCAAAAAGTCATGTGAATGATCACGTTTCGATCGACAAAGTAAAAAAAATATTACTTGTCGCTTCCGGGAAAAGCATCAAAGATTATGAAAAAAACATTCAAGAAAAAATTGACAGCGGTACTTATGTTTTGATAGCCCTGAACCATATCCCGGAATACACATGCGATTATTACTTTTTTACAAATCAGAAACGGTTTGATGAATTCAGCAATAAACTCGATAACGCCAAAACCATCATCACCAATAACATATTTGCGACATCGGATGCACAAAATGTTTTGGATTTTTCCCTTTTGGCTTTTACGGCGGGAAATCTGGTCTCCAATGTAGCGATAGTGGCTATCAATTATCTAATCTCTTTGGAGTTTAAAGAAGTGGAAATAGCCGGACTTGACGGATATAGAATCAACTTTGACAATTACAATTATCAAGAGACGGCCTTTATAACCGATAGCAAAGCGCTATTAGAAGAGAACGAATCGTTAAAAAATGCATTGGACGTGTTACAAGAAAAAATCACTATAAAATTTTTAACACCTTCGATTTTCAGCAAGGAGTAAAATGCTAAAGACAAATCATCTTAAACAAAAACTGCTCAACGGAGAGCTCACCCTCGGAACATGGAATATTATAGATTCTCCGATGGTCGTAGATGTCATCGCCAGCAGCGGAATCGACTTTATCGTTATTGATGCCGAGCACGGGGCAATCAGTTATGAAACGGCTCAAATCATGGGCGGATTATGCGAAAGCTACGGAGTAACGCCTATCATGCGCGTAGGCGAGATAAACGAGAGTCTCATCCTCCGCGCCCTGGACATCGGAATGCACGGGGTACAGCTTCCCAACATTACAACCAAACAAGATGCTCTGGATTTCGTGCGCTACGCCAAATATCCGCCTATCGGGATACGAGGCTTTTCTCCGTATACGAAAGCCGGACAATACGATGTAAAAAACGGGCCGATGCTAACGCAAAAAGCGAATGAAAACACTTTGCTCATCGCTAACGTCGAAGGGGAAGACGGTATCGCCAATCTGGAAGAAATCGTCCGGGTCGAAGGGATCGATGTTATCTTTATCGGGTTGTTCGACATGAGCAAATCGTTGGGTGTCCCCGGTGAAGTAGAACATCCAAAAGTATTGGAGACGTTGGACAAAGCGATAGCACTGATTCATGCAAACGGGAAAAAGGTGGGATCAATCGCATCGAATATGGCCATGCTAAAAAAACTCCAATCAAAAGGGATCGATTATTTAACCTACTCGGTCGATACCGGAATGCTTAAAGAGTCCTACCAGCTTTTAGTCCAAAACTTTAACAGCGGAAAATAAGATGAGCCGATTTGAAACAATGCAGAGACTGCTGGAGACAAGAAAGTATTTCAAACTTGTCTGCGGTGCGGGAAATGAAGATGCCGAGGAGGTTAAACGGCTAACCCTCCTTTACACGTTGGCCGGCGCAAAAGGGCTGGACGTTTCTGCCAAGGTAAATGTTGTCGAACATTGTATGGAAGGTATTGATTTAGCATTTGCTCTGGCTAAACAATTGGGCATAACGCTCATAACCCGCCCTTTTATCACCGTCAGCGTCGGAATGCCCGGAGACCATCATGTCCGTAAAGCATCGATCAATTTAAATACCTGCATCCACTGCGATTTATGTATCCCCGTTTGCCCCACCGATGCCATCCCCAAAGAGCTAATCGTTATCGAGGAAAAATGTATCGGATGCGGCAATTGCAGTGCTATATGTCCCAAGGACGATATTATTTCCTATACCCATAACGATAGAGAATTAAGAACCCTGCTGCCTAAGTGTCTGGAAGCCGGCGCCGAACATATCGAACTCCATGCCGCCATTGCCGATGATACGTCAATCATGGAAGAGTGGAAAATGGTCAGCGACCTCAATCCAAACGGTCATATTTCGATGTGTCTGGACAGGCTGCATCTTTCTAATTTTGCATTCGAAGAGCGCGTCAGAAAAGCCAAAGAGATTGCCGGAGACCGCCTGATCATCCAATCAGACGGCTACCCTATGAGCGGAGGCGAAGACGATTTCAACACTACGTTGCAAGCGATTGCCACGGCGGACGTTCTCAATAAAAAGTTCAATATGACCCTTGATAAAAAAACGAAAAAACTTCGTTATAAAAGTACGACGCAGGTCAATCAATTGCTCTCCGGCGGGACCAATTCTTTGACCGCCGTTTTGGCGGATCAGACCGGCGTAAGATTTCAAGGCGCTTCGTTGGGAACATTCGCCAGAAAACTTGTCAAAGAGATAATCAACAACGATGATTTTTACGACAACATCGAACTGATCAAGGCGGGATACCTGATCGCGAAAAAGCTGGTGGTGGAAAATGTCGGGGAGATCAATGAGTAGTTTAAAGCTCCATGATACCCTCTTGGATAATATCGATATCGTTATTTTTGACAAAGACGGCACCCTGATTGATATCCATCACTATTGGTGCTCGATGATTAAATTCAGGGCGGAATTTTTTCTGCAAGAGTTTCAATTGCCGGAAGAGAAAAAACAGCTCCTCTATAATGCCTTGGTCAGCAACATGGGAATTGATCAAAAATCGAATAAAATGAAACCGGAGGGACCTGTAGGGATCAAACCCCGCAGTTTTATTATCGACGTGGCATTCGAGACGATTAAAAATCACGGTCTCAGTTTTACCAGAGAACAGGTATCCGACCTCTTTGAAAGGGTTGATAGCTATTCAAACGACAAACTTTCCGATATCGTTCAGCTCCTTGAAGGCGTTTCTGAACTTTTAGCTTCCCTAAAACAAGAGGGGATGATATTGGCCATCGCGACAACAGATTTAAGCGGACGGGCCAGATTGGCAATGCAATCTTTAGGTATCGAGCATTATTTTGATACCATTGCCGGAGCCGATCTCGTTAAAAATGCAAAACCGAGTGCCGACTTAGTGAATTACATTTTATCTAAACACAAGCTTGCCCCGGAAAAGGCCGTCGTGATCGGCGATGCCTTAGCCGATCTGGAAATGGCTAAAAATGCGAATACCCGTTTTATCGCTGTTAAGACGGGACTCTTTACCGAAACGTTTCTAAAAACAAGCGATAACGTAATAGAAACACTTCATGAAATCAAGGTTGCGAAATGATAAAGGTGGTTGGGATGATTCCCGTACGGTTGGAATCCAGCCGTTTAGCTGAAAAAGCATTAAAAGATATTTGCGGTCTTCCGATGATCATTCATACTCTAAAACGGACGCAAATGGCCAAAAAACTGGATGAAGTCTATGTTGTTACCGATAATGAAATAATCAAGTCTTTGGTCGAATCTCACGGCGGCAGAGTCATCATGACATCCACAAAACACCAGACCGGAACTGACCGGCTGGCGGAAGCCGCCTTAAGCATTGATGCGGATTATATTGTGAATATTCAGGGGGACGAGGCTTTGGTTGAACCGGATCATATTGATGCCGGAATCGCGGGACTGATATCTTCCGACGCCGAAGTTTCAATCCTTGTAACCCCCTTTAGCAAAAAAAATTCACCCGGAGATATTAAAGCCGTGGTCAATCTCAAAGATGAGATTATGTACATATCCCGAAACGATATCCCCTCCGATGCCAGAGTAGAAGTCAAACAGATGCTGAAAGCCTATCACGTCGTTTCATTCAAAAAAGATTTCTTATTGGCGTACAGCAAGATGGATAGAACGCCGCTGGAAACGATAGAGTATAACGAATACCTGAGAATTTTAGAACACGGCTATAAAATTCAGGCCATACGCGTAGACAGTGCGGCCATCAGTGTCGATACGCAAGAAGATTTAGACTATGTTCGATCCCTCATGGAACATGATCCTCTCTACCGCCTGTATCGATGAAAAAAGCGTTAGCCGTCGCTACCGTCAATGGAGCCAAGCATCTCATTGGCGCAGCTTTGGCAAAAGAGCTTTCAATCATCAAAAATCGGCGTATTTACATTGCATACGGGACAACTAACGCTATGTTACTGACCCATTTAGGTATTCCGAAAGAGGGATATTACAACGGGTTTGTTAGCCCGCTCGGATTTAGCACACATTCATCAAAGCCCGAAGTCGTGATCTTAAACGCGGATGAAAGCCCTTTTGTCGATGAGCTGAAAAAATCTGATATCGTGATTAAAGGGGCAAATGCGCTAAGTTATGCAAACGGGGCTTATCATGCCGCTGTCGCCGCGGCTTCTCCGGAGGGGGGAACGTACGGGCGTATTTACACCAAAGCCGCATGCATCGGTGCGGAAGTAATTATCCCGATCGGTCATGAAAAGCTCGTCCCGACAATTGAGACCGATATCACCCAAAGCGGCTTTGACAGGGTCATGGGAAGAAGCATTGCACTCCTTCCCTTGTATTACGGCACAATTTATACCGAGATAACTGCTTTTAAAAAGCTTTTCAAACTTGATGCCCGTGTCATTACAAGCGGCGGAATTTTAGGCGCCGAGGGGGCGGTAACGTTTGCTATAGAGGGAAGTATGGCTCATATAGAATCAGCCATCAGTTTTTTGGAACGCTATAATTAAACAGGGGATGCAGATATGCTAGAGGAGCAGGCACTAATCGATAAAGTGAATCGCTATATCGATCCGATCAAACAAGAAGCGTATAAAAATATTTATATGCTTTCCCATCCTGTTTTGAATAAAAGTCCGTATACAAGCGATTTCCACCAAAATATGTATTTGAATGAACCGGTTGAAAAAGCAGCCCGGATAATAAAATTCAAAAACATTCTGCTGTATTTTTTTAAAAACATATATTTTTTCATCTTATTCGTGTTTACGGCAATACTGCATAAGCTCTATTATCGCCGAAAAGTCAGTTTATCATCAAAAACGATCGTCATCGACTCTTTTTTATTGCTGGAGAGGGTAATAAAAGAGGAGAAATACCAAGAGATCTATTTCCAAAACATTGAAGAGATTTTAAATGCCAAAGGGTATCAGCCGGTTTTTATGCCCCGATTGTACGGACATCATAAAAAAATATTGAGACTTAAAAAACTTTTTACGATCATCAACACGGACAAAAGAGAATTTTTATTTGAATACGCCTGTCTCTCTTTTATGGATTATCTAAAAATTCTTCAATTCATTCTGCTCTATCCTTTCAACCATTTCGGCCTCCTGCAAAAAGAGCAAACGATGGTAGACCGATATTTCAACAATGCACTCTATACCAGTCTTAAAGAGGTCACTTTCGAGCCGTACGTACGCTATCTTCTAGGTACAAGACTGGTTCAAAAGTATGACGACCTAAAAATATTATCCTGGTGTGAATTTCAAACGATGGAAAAAAATTTCTATAAGGCCGTCAATGAAACGAAAAAAAACATTACGGTTTACGGCTGCCAGTTTTTAATTCAGTATAAAATGTATCAGAGTATGTTCATCGACACGCTTGATAAAGAGTTGGGTATCGCCCCGCACAAGGTTTTAACAAACGGCCCTTACTACAATCATCAAGCAAATCAACACAACGGTGTATCCCTAAGATACAAATCGCTTTACAGTTTCGATGCAAGCAGACGGGATCCAAAAGAGACTCTTGTCCTGCTCTCCTACGATATCAGCGAAAGCCGATCCATGCTAAAAAAACTGCAGGTTCTGCATCGCCCGTTACGGATAAAGACCCATCCGGCCGTTGATCAAAAAGTTTTTGAAGATCTAATGCAAGAAGGGTGGAGTTTTACGAATACCGCGATATATGAGCTTTTTTATCGGGCGGATATGGTTTTTGTCGCACCAATGTCAGGTACGGCTTTGGAAGCCGTGGCATTAGGTATTCCCGTAATAATTGTCACAGATGAACATTCTCTTACCATGCACCCGCTGTGCGAAAAAGGGCAAGGAAAGGTATGGGATGCCGTTTTTAATAAAGATGAACTCTTGAAAGTGTACAATATCCTATCGGATTATCAAAAAGAAGAACATTGTAACATCCTAGAGTTTGCAGCGTGGTATAAAGATAATTTTTTTATAGAACCGACAGAACAAAATATTTTAAAAGCTTTCGATATCAACTCATAAGGAAAATCAAAATGAAGGTAGTATTGCTGGCCGGCGGGTTTGGTACAAGACTGAGCGAAGAGACCGACACGAGACCCAAACCGATGGTGGAAATCGGCGGAAAACCGATGCTTTGGCATATCATGAAAATCTATTCTTCCTACGGCTTCAATGAATTTGTCGTTTTACTGGGCTACAAAGGCTATACGATAAAAGAATATTTTGCCAACTATTTTCTCCATCAAAGCGATATAACCATCGATATGACGACCAATAAGATGGAAGTGCATAACAACAGTTCCGAACCGTGGAAAGTGACCCTTTTGGATACGGGATTGAACTCGATGACCGGGGCACGTATCAAAAAAGCTCAAAGTTTTATCGGGAACGAACCGTTTATGCTGACCTACGGGGACGGGGTAGCGGATATTAATCTTCCCGAATTGATCGCTTTTCACAAATCCCACGGCAAAATAGCGACAATGACCTCTGCTCAACCGGATGGACGTTTCGGCGCGCTAAGTATCAATTCCCATAATCAGGTAACCAAATTCAAAGAAAAGCCGAAAGGGGACGGCAACTGGGTCAATGCGGGGTTTTTCATATGTGAACCCAAAATATTTGAATATATCGACGATAGAGCGGATAACGTCTTTGAGCAGGAACCGTTGAAGAATCTGGCAAAAGACGGCGAAATCTTTGCCTATAAACACAGTAATTTTTGGATGCCGATGGATACGCTGCGGGATAAAATACGGCTCAATGAATTATGGGAGAGCGGAGAAGCACCCTGGAAGATTTGGAATTAGAAATGTTTAAAAATATTTATAAGGGCAAAACGGTTCTTGTCACGGGGCATACGGGGTTCAAAGGTTCGTGGCTCACGACATGGCTCTTAAAACTCGGAGCCAATGTTATCGGCATCTCAAAAGACGTTCCTACCCACCCCTCGATGTTTCACGTGCTGCAGCTCGAAGACAAAATACGCCATTATCAAGAAGACATCCGAAACCTCGGCGCGATCACGTCCATCATTGCCGATACGAAGCCGGATTTCCTTTTTCACCTCGCGGCGCAGGCTATCGTCTCGACCTCATACTCCGACCCGATTGAAACCATCAGCTCAAATGTCATGGGGACGACCCATATTCTCGAAGCATTAAAATGCTCCAACCATACCTGTACCGCAATTATTATCACCAGCGATAAAGCCTATGATAATGTCGAACAGGTGTGGGGATACAAAGAAGACGACAAGATGGGGGGCAAGGATATCTATAGCGGAAGCAAAGGGGCGGCCGAACTCATCATCAAATCCTATTATCACTCTTTTTTTAAATCTGAAAAATCGAATATCAGATTGGCGATAGGGAGAGCCGGAAATGTCATCGGAGGGGGAGACTGGGCACAGGACCGGATTGTCGTCGACTGCATGGTGGCGTGGAGCAAAAACGAAAAAGTGGAAATCCGAAGTCCTAATGCGACGCGCCCGTGGCAGCACGTATTGGAACCTTTGAGCGGATACCTCCATTTAGGATCGGAACTTTTTCAAAACATTTCGCTGCACGGCGAAGCGTTCAATTTCGGTCCCAGAGCCGAGCAAAACCATACCGTCAAACAACTTTTGGAAGATTTGAGCACGTATTGGCATTTTAACAAGGTCGATGATGCGTTTACCGTAACCGACAATATCCCTTTTCATGAGGCGGGACTTTTAAAACTCAATTGCGACAAGGCCCTTTTTTATTTGAAATGGCAAGCCAATATGCGCTACGAACAGACGATTAAATTTACCAGCGAATGGTATTATGATTTTTATCGCAGCACGAGCGACATCTATCAAAAAACCAACCATCAAATCAACGAATACGAAACGTTGGCAAAGGAGAATCATCTGTCATGGACGGAGTAATCCTTACCCCCCTTAAACAAATTTATCATCCGAAAGGGGATATTTTTCATGCAATGAAAAAAAGCGATCCCGGTTTCGACGCTTTCGGAGAAGCCTATTTTTCGACCATTCACAAAGGAGACGTCAAAGGGTGGAAAAAGCACACGCAAATGACCCTCAATCTGGTCGTCCCCGTCGGTGAAATCGAATTTATCGTACATGATGCGCAAAAAAATGAATTTTTCAGCGTCAAACTTTCGCCAGAAAACTATCAGAGACTTACCGTCAAGCCGGGGTTATGGATGGCGTTCAGAGGTATCGGAGAGTATAATCTTCTCCTTAACCTGGCCAATCTTGAGCATGATCCGAGCGAATCAGAGAATATTGAACTCAATCATATATCTTATGATTGGTAAAAATATTATTTCGCTTTAGACATAAAGGTTTGGATGGATGCTTTTTAACAGCTATCAATTTATTTTTGCTTTTTTACCTGTAACGTTTTTTATATATTTCTATCTCAACCATAAAAGGCTCACCGAAGCGAGCAAAGCTTTTCTTGTTTTTAGCAGTTTGTTCTTTTATGCATGGTGGAATATCGCCTATCTTCCTATCATACTTTCGTCAATGTTGTTTAACTACATCGTAGGCAATTACTTGGCAAAAGAGACCGATAACCATAGGAACGCTTTTAGCAAAAAATCGATTCTGACCTTCGGCATTCTCGCAAACCTTTTGCTTCTGAGTTATTTCAAATATGCGGATTTTTTAATAGAAAATTTCAATTTTGCTTTTAATTCAAGTCTATCGCTTCTTCATCTTTCTTTACCCTTGGCCATATCGTTTTTTACATTCCAACAAATTGCCTATTTGATCGATAGTTATCGAAAAGAAGCCAAAGAATACGATTTCTTAAACTACGCTGTGTTCGTCACCTTCTTTCCCCATCTGATAGCCGGCCCGATTCTTCATCATAAAGAAATCATGCCTCAGTTTACAGAGGCAAAAACCAAAATCGTCAATTACAAAAATATAGCACTGGGATTATTTCTTTTCTCAATCGGTTTATTTAAAAAAGTGATTATTGCAGATACTTTTGCCGTATGGGCGACTGCCGGTTTTGATACCGCTACAACGCTTAATCTTTTCGAAGCATGGGCAACATCGTTGTCTTATACGTTTCAGCTCTACTTTGATTTCAGCGGTTATACGGATATGGCCATTGGGGTGGCTCTACTGTTGAACATTAGACTGCCGATCAATTTTAACAGCCCCTACAAAGCAACAAGCGTACAAGACTTTTGGAGACGATGGCATATAACATTGAGCAGATATTTAAAAGACTATATTTATATACCGTTAGGCGGAAATAAACGTGGTCATCTAAAAACATATGCTAACTTGATGATAACTTTTATCATTGGGGGTATTTGGCACGGTGCGGGTTGGACATTTATATTTTGGGGCTTTTTACATGGTTCCGCTCTGATTATTCACAGGATATGGAGTAGGCTGGGGTTCAAATTGTGGACATGGGTGGCCTGGTTTGTGACATTTAACTTTATCAATATCACCTGGATATTCTTTCGAGCCAAAGATTGGGACGATGCGATCAAAGTCCTGACTGCAATGTTCAGTTTGAATAACATTGTCCTGCCGAAATATTTGTCGAGTAAATTGAATTTTTTAAGCGCGTACGGAGTTCAATTTGGTGATTTTGCCGGCAATATCACTTTTGGGACAGGAACTGAAATTATTTTTTGGATTATATTCGGGTTTATACTCATTTTGCTGTTTAAAAATTCAATGAATCATTTAAAAAATTTCAAGGCAAGTTTACTCAATGCATTATTGTTTGTCTTTCTCTTCACTATCTCGTTTTATAAACTCAGCGGATATTCCGAATTTTTATATTTTAGGTTTTAATGATGAAAATATACAAACAATGGCTTCAATATTCACTCGCTTCTATTGTATCGATAGTGTTTTTAGTTTCTGTTTTTAATTATAAAATCGACAGTCTGAGTATTTACGGCAACTCGAATTATTTATCCGATGCAACACAATCCTTAGTAAACGGAAAGATGATTGCGGGACTAAAAAATTATGACGAAAGAGTATTTCAAAAACTTGTCATTAACAACCTGCACGTAAAAAATGATGTCATAGTGATCGGATCATCCAGATCGATGAAAGTACGAAAGCATTTCATCTCAAATCAAAAACTGAATTTTTTTAACCATTCCGTAAGCGGTGCAAGTTTAGAAGATTATATTGCCATTATCGGTATTTATGAAAAAACTCACGGGTATATCCCATCTACAGTCATATTCGGCATTGATCCTTGGATTTTTAACAAGAACAGCGGGCTGTCTCGATGGAAATCTTTAGAAAATTATTATGATTTTGAAATGGGTAAAGTCCAGAGAAAAAAAGAGAAAACCGACTTTTGGGCACTTAATACTGCAAAATGGAAACAATTATTCAATTACGACTATACGATGGCCAATATACAGTTTTATAAATCCGTAATCTTGGAAAATGAAAAAATATTTTATGTTACAAATACCCTTGACATCAATGACTCAATCAAGCTGCCCGATGGTTCTACAGTAGACCCATACAGCGAAAGATCCCCGGAGGATGACAAAGTCGAACAATTAGCAAAAGCCTATACGCAGGGTACGGTATTTGCTCTCAATAATTATTACGCAATGGATAATGTAGAATTATTTGAGAATTTCATTGCCTACCTTCAATCAAAAGGTATAAATGTCATTTTCTTCCTGCCGCCCTATCATCCGACCACATACGATATTTTAGGTAATGACAAAAAATACAGCCATATCATAATCGCTGAAAAATATCTAAAAAAGTTTGCCATTCGCCGTCATATAAAATTATACGGATCATTCAATCCGCATACGTATGGGTTTATCAACAAAGATTTTTTAGACGGTATGCACGGACGTGAAAATGTAGCGAAGAAGTCTTTTGAACCTAATTCAATGTACAATACCGTATTATCAGGGGAAAAGGTCACAATTGAACACTAAAAAAGTTCTAATAACTGGTGTCGGCGGTATGTTAGGCTCAAGCATAATGAAAAACATGCCCTCCAAAGAAATTGTCGGATATGACCGAAATAGCCTCGATATTACCGAACCGGATCTAGTGCATGCGATACTTGAGCAAGAAAAACCGGATATTATCATCCACACATCGGCATATACGGATGTAGACGGCTGTGAACTTGACATCAACAAAGCCTATACCGTCAATACCCTCGGAACGCAAAACTTAGTCAATTACTGTATAGACAAAGAGATACTATTTATCTATATCTCCAGCACCGGAGTATACGGGGCAGCCAAAAACGTCGCCTATACGGAATTTGATCAAGTCTGCCCCACGACAATCCACCATAAATCAAAATATGAGGGTGAAAAAATCGTACAGAATCATCTCGAAAAATATTTGATTTTACGATCGGGATGGCTTTACGGCGGAGACAAAATGCACGCTAAAAACTTTGTTTATAAACGGTTTTTAGAAGCTAGAAGCAAAGATACCATTTATTCGGATGCTTCCCAAATCGGTAATCCGACCTATGTTGCCGATTTTGTACAACAAATGCAGCTATTAATTAAACATCAGCAGTACGGCATTTTTAATTGCGTCAATAATGCTATCGGCGTGTCACGATACGACTATGTCAAAAAAATCGTTGAGCTGTTTGACTTAAAATGCGACGTAAAAATTGCGCCTGAGGGGATGTATTCAAGAGTAGCCCCGGTCTCAAAAAACGAATCGGCCCTCAATTACAAACTCAATCTGTCCGGCTTGAATATTATGGGCAACTGGGAAAAGTCGCTTGAAAAATATATACATCATTTAAAAGACGAACTATAATGGCAAAAGTCTCTATTTTGATGAACGCCTACAATGCTCAAAAATACTTGATTGAAGCGATTGAGAGTGTTTATGCCCAAACGTTTAAAGAGTGGGAAATAGTCTTTATCGATAATTGTTCTACCGATGATACAAAAAAGATTGTAGACCGTTATGATGATAAGATCAAATACTACAAGACGGATAAAAACATCCCGCTGGGTGCCGCCAGAAATTTCGGATTGCGCTATTGCAAGGGAGAATACATCGCCTTTCTGGATACCGATGATATTTGGCTGAAAGACAAACTCAGGGTTCAAGTCGACATTATGGATCAGCATCCCGAGTATCGGTTATGTTATGGCGGCGTTATTTATATCAATAAAGACGGGGAAGAGACCGCCAAATTCATCCCCGAAGCATCCTCCGGCAATGTCTTTGCCCAGCAGTTAAAAAAATATGAAATCAATATGCAATCGGTCCTTATGCGGAATAACGATGACATAAAAATAGATGAAAATCTGCGCCATTCCCCCGATTTTGATCTGTTTATGAAACTTGCCGGCCGAAATAAATTTTATGTGGTAAAAGACTATTTAGTCAAATACAGAAGGCTCGAGAACTCTTTAACCTCCAAAAACATTGACGTTTGGTGGAGCGAAATGAAACATACGCTGGATCAAATCTTCCAAGATCCCGCATTGAAAGAGCAGTACCAAAAAGAGTACGCCTACGCCTACGCAAAAGTATCGTATTATAAAGCATGCTATCTCATAAGCATGGATAAAAAAAGTGACGCAACCGATGAGCTTTCAACGCATAAATTCGTCAGCTACCAATATTTTATTTTGTATATTGCGTCGTTGTTTCCGAAAAAAATTTGGGATTTCGTTCATAACTACAAACACTAGGGAGAATCGTTGATGTTGACATTAATCATTGGTAAAAACAGCAATCTATCTCAGCATCTGGCTCAAAAAATCCCGAACTGTATTTTGATTTCATCCCGGGAAATTTCTTCGGATATTACCGCTCTCTCGGAATTCAAAGATACAAAAATCTCCATTATCTTTAACAACTTTCAAACCGCATCGAGGCTGAACGATACCGATAATCTTGAAGCGTATATAGAGAACTCGATTGTCGTCACGGCAAAAGTGCTCGACTATTTTAAAAATACCGCGGTCGACAAAATGATCTACACCAGCAGCAGTTCCGTATACGGGAATAATATTCTCTGCAACGAAACCGATGAAGTCAAACCGCTCAACCTTCATGCATCGCTAAAAGTCAGCAATGAAAAAATGATCGAAAAATACTGCACCGAGCGTCAAATCGATTATACCGTCGCACGGATTTTTAATATGTACGGGGGAGAAGATCGGTTTTCAATCATCAGCAAAATCATCAATGCCGTTCAGAGCGACCAATCCCTTACCGTCATTAACAACGGCAATGCCATTCGGGATTTTATCCATATCGACGATGTGGTCAATGTCTACGAACACTTGCTGCAGGTCCGCAATCTCCCGAGGATCAATATCGGAAGCGGCAACGGGACATCGATAAAAAACATCCTTACCTTTTTGAAAAACAACCGTATCGAGGTAAAAACCGATACTCAACAGCGCGATGAACTGAAAATTTCCACGGCCGACAATACATTAATGGTAAAATTACTCGGCCGTAACGTATTTAGAGACGTTGAAACGTACCTTTTGGATAAGCTTCGTACATGAAAAAAAAAATCACTATCGTCATAACGGTTCCTCTCTCCTTAGAGACATGGTTTCGCGGTCAGCCGCACTACCTCTCAGAGCATTATGAAATTGAAATCATTACCTCGGAGGGGAAAAATATCGCTTCGATTCAAGCCTACGAAAACGTGTCGATCACCCTCGTCGATTTTACCCGCCGAATCAATCCGCTCAAAGACCTCAAAATACTCCTACAGCTGTGGCGCCATTTTCGCCGAACTTCACCCGACATGGTCTACTCCATCACCCCCAAAGCGGGATTGCTCGGGATGATGGCCGCATGGTTGGCGAGAGTCCCGCTGCGGGTTCACCTCATCGTCGGTCTCGCATATATGGGCTCAAGCAATAAGCGTCGCATACTGCTCAAAGCCATTGAAAAAATCACCTATTTTTTTGCCACTAACCTCTATTCCAACAGCCTAAACCTAATCGAAATTATCCGCAAAGAGCTCACCTCCAAAAAGGTCAATACAATCGGCTACGGTTCAGTAAACGGGGTCGACACCGCCCATTTCAACGATACGTTCACATCCGAAGAAAAGTTTTCTTTGCGTCATGATTTGGGAATCGACAGAGATGACTTTCTCCTCCTCTTTACCGGACGGATCGTCGCCGACAAGGGGATCAACGAACTCATAGCCGCATTTGAGCATCTTGCCCTAATCCATCCGAATATCAGACTGCTCCTTGTAGGCGATTACGAAAACGAACTCGATCCTATTCATCACGACACGTTCGAACTGATCACCGCTCATTCCCGTATTAGCGTTATCCCTTTCCAAAGCGATATACGCCCCTACTTCTGCATAGCGGACGGATTGGTCCTCCCTTCCTATCGCGAGGGGCTCCCCAATGTCTTAATCGAAGCGGGAAGCTGCGGACTGCCCCTCATTGCTACCGATATCAACGGCTGCAACGAAGTGATCATCGAAGGGGAAAACGGCCTTCTCGTCGAACCCAAAAGCATTTCTCATCTTATCGAGGGTATCGAAAAGCTTGTAGATTCTCCGGACCTTTATGCCGCACTCAAAAAAAACGCCAGAGAGAGCATCCTGAAGCGGTACGATCAGAACGTTTTTTGGGAAGCTCTCCATGGTGAGTTTGAGCACCTTTTCAACTCCGAAAGCGACACTGTCCGCCATGTATAAGCAAATTCTCAAACCGCTATCGGACAGAATAGGCGCATTGCTCCTCCTTATACTCGTGTCTCCGCTCTTTTTGATCGTTGCGGCAACGGTCTATCTAAAACTGGGCCGCCCCCTCTTTTTTACCCAAAAACGGCCCGGATATAAAGGAAAAATCTTCACGATCTACAAATTCCGCACCATGTCCGATGAACGAGACGGCAACGGAGAGCTGCTGAGCGATCACCTCAGACTCAAAGGTGCGGGTAAAATTATCCGCAGTCTCAGTCTCGACGAACTGCCTCAATTACTAAACGTCTTAAAAGGGGAGATGAGTTTTATCGGCCCGCGTCCCCTTTTGGTCGAATATTTGGACCTCTATACCCCCGAACAGTCCAGACGCCATGATGTACTGCCGGGAATTACAGGGCTCGCACAGGTTAACGGCCGAAATGCGATCAGCTGGGACGAAAAATTTCGTTATGATGTCGAGTATGCGGATACCCTCTCCTTTTGGCTGGATTTAAAAATCATTTTTTTAACCCTGAAAAAAGTGCTGCAGCGAGAAGGTATTTCCCAAGAAGGGAAAGCGACCATGGAGAAATTTCGTGGCTAACTCAATTTTTATTTACGGTGCCAGCGGGCATGGGATTGTGGTTGCCGACATCGCATTGGCATGCGGATATGATGACATTACGTTTATAGATGACGGGAATAATCCCCATCCCTCTTTTAACGATATTCAAAACGACAAACATATTCCCATAGCGCTGGGGATAGGAGACAATAAAGTCCGATCAAAACTTTTTTACAAAATCAAAGAGAGCGGGTTTACTGTAATGACACTGATCCATCCCAGCACTATTTTATCCCCCACCGCAAAAATCGGAGAGGGGACGGTGGTCATGCCGAATGTTGTTATCAATGCCAAAGCCTCCGTCGGAAACGGAGTCATACTGAATACCGGATGCATTATAGAGCATGAATGCCGGATAGAAGATTTTGTCCATATCTCCCCCAATGCCGCGCTGGCGGGAAATGTCCAGGTGGACGAATTGACCCATATCGGGCTTGGGACAAACGTAATTCAAAATATTACGATCGGAAAAAACGTCCTGATCGGAGCCGGATCAGTCGTAATACGGCATATCCCCTCCGATGTGACGGCCGTCGGAAATCCCACTAAAATCATTAAGGGTACTTCATGAGTAAACGTATTTTTTTAAGCCCTCCCCACATGGGAGGCAATGAACTCGCCTATATACACGAAGCGTTTGAGAGCAATTATATCGCCCCTTTAGGGCACAATGTGGATGCTTTTGAAGCACAGATTAAATCCTATACGGGGGCGAAATATGCCCTCGCCGTTACCAGCGGAACGGCGGCGATTCATCTGGCATTGCGGGTTTTAGGGATAAAAGAGGGGGATGAAGTACTAGCGAGCACCTTTACCTTTATCGGTTCCGTCGCCCCGATCCTGTACGAACGGTGCACCCCGTTTTTTATCGACTCCGATACGGCAAGCTGGAATCTCGATCCGAATCTGCTCGAAGAAGAGCTCTCTCAAAGGGCCGCACAAGGTAAAAAACAGCCCAAAGCGCTTATTGTAACCCATCTCTACGGTCAATGCGCCGATGTCAAACGAATTGCAGCTCTCTGCGAGCATTATGGAGTTTACCTAATAGAAGACGCGGCTGAAAGCTTAGGGGCGAGCGTTGAGGGGAAACAGACGGGAACATTTGGAAAAATGGGAATTTACAGTTTCAACGGAAACAAAATTATTACAACCAGCGGCGGCGGTATGCTCGTAAGTGATGATGAAGCGCTCATCGCGCATGCCCGCCATCTCAGTACACAGGCACGGGACAATGCCCCCCACTACGAACATACCGAATACGGATACAACTATCGGATGTCGAATATCATTGCAGGTATCGGTCGAGGTCAAATGGAAGTTTTATCAGAGCGAATCGAACGCAGACGGGAGATATTCGATCTCTATCATAAAACCCTTGGCGAGATTGAGGGTATCACCTTCATGCCCGAACTGAAAGGGAGTATCGGTAACCGATGGCTTACGACCCTGCTCTTGCCGGAACATATCTCCCCCGAATCGGTCCGCCTCTCACTGGAAGCGGAAAATATCGAATCGCGCCCGTTATGGAAACCGATGCACGCACAGCCACTCTTTCAAGGGGCATACGGACGGCTGAACGGCCTCAGCGATACGCTGTTCAAACGGGGTATCTGCCTTCCGAGCGGCTCTTCTCTAACCGATAACGACGTTGAAAGAATTGTTTCTCTGGTAAAACAGGTAATCATGCGCAAATAATTGATAAAGCTACTTCATTTAGCTAAAATACCCTATATAAATACGGAGAAATAATACGAAATGTTAAAATTACACGAAGAGCGTAACTCTTTACGCACGTTATTTATTTTTATTGCCATCGCCTACATTTTTTCTATTTCCGTCCGTTTTACCTTTGTTGAAGCTCTTGGAACCGCTCCCCAATTTCGTTGGAACAATGAACTGATGATTAACAACAACGACGGCTACTATTTTGCGGAAGGGGCCCGGGATATTCTTGCGGGCAGTCATGATAAAAACGATAATTCTCCGGTAGAGGGGGCACCTGCAAAACTTACAGCCGCTCTCTCCAAAATCATTCCCGTAAGTTTTGAAACCCTTATTCTTTACATGCCCGCCTTTCTCGGATCACTTATCGTCATCCCTATGATTCTTATCGGCCGTGCTCTCAATCAAACGACGATGGGATTTTTAGCGGCGCTTCTCGCGTCTATCGCCAACAGCTACTATAACCGGACGATGGTCGGATATTACGACACCGATATGCTCAATATCGTTTTCCCCGTACTGGAGATGTTCTCTCTCATTCTCGCCCTTACCCATCAACGAAATCGATATCTTATCCCTATATCCATCTCAATCGCCCTTTATCAATGGTGGTACCCCCAGGCCTATGCGCTGGACACCGCTTTATTTGGAATGATTGTCGGGTATACCATTGTTTTTGACCGCAAAAATCTTTATCTGTACAAAATTGCACTCTTTATCCTTATCGGGATTTTAGCCATCCCGTTTATCGCTAAAATCGGCTTGGCATTAATACTGTTCACGTTCTTTCATTTTCAGCCCGAACGTTCGCAAAAACTGTTTTGGGTTCTTTTCGCTGCGGTCGTCGCTCTGTATTTTTCGACCGGCGGTGTCGAACCGATCCTCCACTTCATCAAAGGATATTTCTTTACCGGCGAGGGGAAAAATGCCGTTTCTACCTTAAACTTTTACAACGTTATGTCAACCGTTCGCGAAGCGGGGCAAATACCGTTTAATGTTTTTGCTGAACGGATCAGCGGCCATACAATTACTTTTGTCCTTGCGGTCATAGGTTATATCATGGCTATCATTGCTTACCGGCCGCTTCTGATCACTTTGCCGCTAGTAGGGCTTGGGTTTATTGCTATGTCTGCCGGATTGCGCTTTACCATTTATGCAGTACCGCCTATGGCTATCGGTATTGCTTTTCTTATCCTCTACACAACCCAGTTTATTCAAAAACCTTTTCTGAAATATTTGAGTATCGCAACATTTATGTTCGCCGTTCTTTCCCCGAACTACGCCCATGTCAGAGCATATATCACCCCGCCTGTACTCAGCAATCATGAAGTAGTCGCCCTAAACGAACTCAATAAAATGGCTTCGGGCAAAGATTATGTTGTAGGCTGGTGGGACTTCGGGTTTCCTATCCGATATTACGCTAATGTAAAAACGTGGGCCGACGGTGCGCAACACTCCGGTGGACAGAACTACCCCGTCTCTTTCGTATTGACGAGTTCCGACCCTTTATCGGTTGCCCATATGCTGCGTCTCAACACCGAATATATGGAAAAAAACCTTCGTGATCAAAACTCTACTTTCTCCAGTGTTTTCGAATATATGATGAATGACGAGGGGTTTAAAGATCCGAACGACTTTTTAAACGCAATAGCCCTTCCTGAATACAAAATACCTCCGAAAACGCGGGATGTGTATCTGTATTTACCGCTGCGGATGATGGAAATTTTCCCGACGGCAGCCCTCTTTAGCAATCTTGATCTTAAAACGGGTAAAAGTGTTCCCCAGCCTTTCTTTTATTCAAGCCAAAATATTCAAGAGACCGAAAAGACGCTGGAATTAGGACAGGGGGTATCGATCGAAAAAGCGACGAGCACCCTTAAGCTAGGCTCACAAAATGTCCCTATCAAAGCATTTTACCAAGTGGGATACGATCAAAACCAAAAAATAAAAATCAATCGGCAAACCTTTGCGTCAGAGGGTCTAAATGTCATATTTATGGCAAGTTACAATCAATTTTTAGTGTTGGATGATTATTACTTCAATTCTACGTATATCCAAATGTTTGTGTTGGAGCAGTATGACAAAAACCTTTTTCAGCCTGTTATCCTTAGTCCTTTGACAAAAATTTATAAGCTAAAGATATAACTTATGAAATCGGTTCAAGAAAAAGTTCAATCAGGTCTGCTCACCCCGAGTTTTGCCAAACGATTCCTCTTTTTTTTAAGTGCCGATTTTATTCTGTTTTTCGTATCGCTCCATTTTGCCTATTCGCTTCGATTTGATTTTGCTATCCCCCCGGAGCATATGTCAAAGTTCTACATGGTCTTTTTTACCCTTGTTTTATTGAAATGGGGCAGTTTCTATCTCTTTGGTATCTATCGTATGACATGGCGTTTTTTCGGTCTACACGACGCCAAACAGCTTGTTTATGCCCATATTCTTGCTTTTATTGCTTTTTTTATCCTTTACATGCTTAATACGGCACTGTTTTTACCGATGCCGCGCAGCGTTATCGGAATAGATATGATTTTATCCCTTCTTTTGATAGGGGCCTTACGCTTATCCAAACGCCTTTCAATAGAGTCGGCAAAAGGAGACGCCCATAAACCTGCATTAATCATCGGGATATCTCCTAATACCGCCAATCTCATCAAAAGCATGATGGAAAGTTCCAACGACTATTATCCGGTGGGGATCATCACCGTACAGGAAAAAAATCATAATATGATCGGCTCAACGATTCAACATCTTAAAATCTCAGGTTCTGATGAGATCGTCTCTTTGGTCGAGTCGAAACAAATAGAAGCAGCCGTTATCGACGGCTCATTACCGAGTGATATTTTACGGAAATCCTATCAACTCCTAACCGATGCCGGAGTGCGGGACATCAAACGTTCATCGCTCCTCTCCGACGGTAAAGAGGCAATCACCTCCTTATCGGTTGAAGAACTCCTTGCCCGACACCCCAAAGATCTCGATACCCAAACCATTGAAACGTTTATTCAAAACAAATGTGTCCTGATCACCGGTGCCGGAGGGAGTATCGGAAGTGAAATAGCGCTGCAATGCCACCGCTTCGGTGCAAAAAATCTTATCCTGATCGATCACAGCGAATACAATCTTTATCAAATCGGCGAAAAACTCCCCACCGCCGAACTCTATTTATGCAATATCATCGATCATGAAAGATTGGATAAGATAATAAAAAACGCTCATCCCGATATCGTGATCCACGCGGCTGCCTACAAACACGTCCCCCTGTGTGAAGCCAACGTCCAAACGGCTATTATGAATAATGTCATCGGAAGCCGCAATGTCATTGACAGCGCTATCAAATATAAAGTTCCGAAAATCGTCATTATCTCAACAGACAAAGCCGTCCGTCCGACCAACGTTATGGGAACAACGAAAAGGATTGTGGAACTTTATGCCCAAAATGTCGATCCGAAAAACAGTGAAATCGTAGCCGTCCGTTTCGGAAACGTTCTCGGTTCCAGCGGCAGCGTTATCCCGAAATTTAAATCCCAGATCGAAGCGGGGGGACCTCTCACCCTCACCCATCCCGATATTACCCGCTATTTTATGCTAATTTCCGAGGCATGCCAGCTCGTTTTGCAGGCTGCCGCTATCGCGCGAGGAGGAGAACTTTTTATCCTCGATATGGGAGAGAGCGTTAAAATCGCCGATTTAGCCCAAACGATGATTCGGCTTTATGCCTCCATGCCTATTGAGATTGTCTATACCGGATTGCGTCCCGGCGAAAAGTTATACGAAGAACTGTTGATCGATGAGAGCGAACAAAAAACGGCATTTGAATCGATTATGATCGCCCGTTCAACTTTCTATGATATCGATCGTTTGAATGATGATATTGAACGGTTAACCACTTCATCCGATCCGAAATCAGCGCTTCAGCGAATCGTCCCGGAATATAAAGATCCGGCTCCCCTTTAATAACGGCTCATTCTCTGCACTGCCGAATAAAGTTGCTGAGGAGAAAAATACTGGGGAGAGACGCGGCCGAAAACTCTGAGCTGTTTGATATAAAAACGGTACCGTCCGTCTTTGCTTCTTAGCATCAAACGGTAGGCATAGGCCAAATCGTCCGCATTGCTTTTAGAACAGAACCATCTTTTTTTATCATGCAAACCTAAGCGAAATACCTGCGAAAAAACGATCCCCATCCAATCATACGATGTACCGTTTTTTCGAAGCTGCCTCCGCTCAACACGTTCGACGATCTCACTGGGTAAAACGATTTCGCACACTTCCCAATCTTCCGGATTGATCTCCATAACCTCTGTTCTGGAAACAAAACGGAACCGGTCATTCGAATGATAGTATCCGTCGCTTCGACGAAATTCGCTATGGGAAAACGGGCTGTTTGTCCATAGTCGTATCAGCTTTTCCGCCAATGTCCCGCGTCCTTTGTAAAAAACGATACTAACGGTTTTTGTGGTGCTCATAAATTTCAAACCGTCCGTCATAGTGTTCTATAATCGCCGTACAGGATTCAACCCAATCTCCGCAATTTAGATACTCGATATCGTTAATCACTTTTATTTCGGCATGATGGATATGACCGCAAATCACACCGTCATACCCTTTTTCGTCTGCATGCGAGGCGAGGACATCTTCATAATCGGTGATGAAACTCACCGCCTGCTTTACACTTTGTTTTACCCTTTTGGAAAGCGACCAGTAATGGTATTTACCGAACCATCGGCGTATGGTATTGATCGGTCGGTTGAGGCGTAGCAGCAGCAGATAGCATCGGTCGCCCAGATGGGCAACCCATTTTTTCGTCATTGTAACCGCATCGAACATATCTCCGTGAACTACGAGATACGATCTGCCGTTGAGGGCATGATGGACTTTTTCATGCGCTATGGTAATATTGTCACCCATCACCATCGGTAAAAAAGGGCGTAAGAACTCGTCGTGATTACCGATAATGTAATAGACTTTTGTCCCTTTTCTGGCTTTTCGAAGAATTTTTTGAAGGACATCCGATTGTGCCTGACTCCACCGCCAATTACGGCGGAGTTCCCACCCGTCGATAATATCACCGACAAGATAGAGGCTCTCGCACTCTACGTTTCGGATAAATTCCAACAAATGTTCTGATTGAGCGTCGCGGGTCCCGAGATGGAGGTCGGATATAAAGACGGTGCGAAAATTAAGTACACTCTCATTCATGCCGCCAGTGTAATCTCGAAAGATTACAAAGCGGTGACAAAAAGATTACAGTTCAGTTTTAAGAGCGGCACCGTTAGAGGCGTTGGAGACGAGGAGGCTGTAGCGTTTGAGCCATTTGGAAGGGATCTCTTTTTTGATCGGTTTCCAATGAAGACGACGCTGCTCTAACACCTCATAGCTCACATTCAGCTGTAATAGATGGGTATCGACATCAAGTTCGATCTCATCACCGTCTTCGATCAATGCGATCAGTCCCCCCTCAGCCGCTTCAGGGCTGACGTGACCGATAGAGGCTCCGCGTGTCGCACCGCTGAAGCGGCCGTCGGTGATGAGAGCGACACTCTCACCCAATCCCATCCCCATGATAAGCGACGTAGGGGCAAGCATCTCCTGCATCCCAGGACCCCCTTTAGGACCCTCATAGCGGATTACGACGACATCACCCGCTTTGACTTTATGCCCTACGATTCCGGCAATCGCCTCTTGCTGGCTGTTAAAACAGACGGCACTCCCTTTGAATTTACGCATGTTCGGAGTGATACCTGCCGTTTTGACAACCGCACCCTCTTCGGCGAGGTTTCCGAAAAGGATGGATAACCCACCGACCGGAGAGTAGGCATTTTCATTTGTATGAATGATATTCGTATCTTTAATCACGGCATCTTTGATCCGCTCTCCGAGTGTCTCACCCGTTACCGTCATCGCATCGGTATACAAAATTCCGCCGCGGCGGCTTACCTCTTTCATAACGGCGTTAACGCCGCCGGCGCGGTTGATATCATCCATATGAACCGTTGACAGCGACGGTGAAATCTTTGCGATATGGGCGACATTCTCGCTGATTTTGTTGATTTGGGTAATATCGAAATCAACCCCCGCCTCTTTGGCAATACTGAGCATATGCAATACGGTATTCGAAGATCCCCCCATCGCCATATCGACGACAAACGCATTGTGGATCGCTTTTTCATTGAGAATATTTTGCATATTCCATTTTTGGGAGTTTTCGTCTTTGACCATCTCGACGATGCGGCGTGCCGCCGTTTTAACCATTTCGATACGCTCCGGCGTCATCGCAAGCACCGTACCGTTACCCGGCAATGCCACCCCCATCGCTTCGCAAAGGGTGTTCATCGAGTTTGCCGTAAACATTCCCGAACAGCTTCCGCCTGACGGGCACGCTTCGCACTCGATCTCGTACAGCTCTTCATCGGACATTTTGCCATCAGCGTGTTTTCCGACCGCTTCGAACGCCGTCGCCAAATCGATCGGCGTACCGTCTTTTTTATGCCCAGCCTTCATCGGTCCGCCTGAGACGAAAATCGTCGGTACGTTGACACGAAGTGCACCCATCAGCATCCCCGGAACGATCTTGTCGCAGTTGGGGATACAGATAAGACCGTCAAGTTTATGCGCGTTCATTACCGTCTCGATCGAATCGGCGATCAACTCACGGCTCGGCAATGAGTAAAGCATTCCGTCATGCCCCATTGCGATCCCGTCGTCTACACCGATCGTATTAAACTCAAACGGGACTCCGCCCGCTTCGCGAATCGCCTCTTTGACGATACGGCCGTATTCTTGGAGAAAAAAATGCCCCGGGATAATATCGATGTGGGAGTTTGCCACTCCGATAAACGGTTTGTTGAAATCTTCGTCTTTCAGACCTGTCGCACGAAGCAAGCTGCGGTGAGGGGTTTTGTCAAATCCTCGTTTAATAGTATCACTACGCATAGGATCCCTTTTTAATATTAATATAAAACGGGGTAGGAACACGCCCCTACCCCTACGCTAACGCTGAGTTTTCTTCGGCAGAAAGCCCACGAACGCTTGCGTTCTTTTATTTGTTCTGACAATTATACGCAAAAAAATCTCTAAAACTCTTTACACGCAATATTTTTTTTGCTATACTTCCAGTCCACAAACACAAATGCGGGAATAGCTCAGTGGTAGAGCACAACCTTGCCAAGGTTGGGGTCGCGAGTTCGAACCTCGTTTCCCGCTCCATAACATCCCAGTTGAAACATTGAGTCTGATGTTTGAGCTGAGATATTTTTTTCTACGAAATGCCCGGATGGCGAAATCGGTAGACGCAAGGGACTTAAAATCCCTCGGTGGTAACACTGTGCCGGTTCAAGTCCGGCTCCGGGCACCATTTAATGGTGGCGGCATAGCCAAGCGGTAAGGCATGAGCCTGCAAAGCTTTGATCCCCGGTTCGAATCCGGGTGCCGCCTCCAGCATAGAAAAAGATAGCTTCAATTTTACTACGGGTCACTGGCAGAGTGGTCGATTGCACCGGTCTTGAAAACCGGCGAGGGTAATACCTCCCAAGGTTCAAATCCTTGGTGGCCCGCCATATTTAACTACCTCTAAAAAATCCTAATTTATTGATATTTCTTCGTTTTTTTCCGATACCATTGTTATTATTTTTTTGAACCGTTTAAAAGGCAAGGAATCACATGAGTTTTGAATCCGATAAATCTATTCTGTTTTTGATCGCAAAGGCGCGAAACGTCCTCAAAAAGGAATTTGAGAAAGGGCTCAAACCTTACGACATCTCCTACGCACACCGTGTCATTTTAATCCGTCTCAGCGAAAAAGATTCGGTAACCCAAAAAGAACTGGCGAAAGACACCTATTTTGAGCAGTCCAACCTAACGTTGATGCTCGATAAATTGGAGCAAAAAGGGCTTGTCAAACGTATGCCGAAAGAAAATGACCGGCGGGCTTATCTTATATCGATTACCCCCGAGGGAAAAGAACTGGTCACACCGTTGATCGAAATGGGCGATGCTATCATGGAAAAAGCGCTGTCCGGCATCTCTGCCGAACAGAAAAAAGAGTTTTCAATTTTTCTAGAATCCATTTATAACAATCTCGAAAAGTAACGATACTTCCTCTTCTCTCTTTCAAATAAAACTAGCCCCTTTCATCGATAAATAAAATACTAAATTAAGTCACCAATATATATACTTTCATAACTATTATTATAATAACTATAATAAAGTGATCTTTTTAAGGTGTATCTATGAAAAATGTTACCATTAAAACAAAGCTCTATCTTGTCCCGATTGCTCTGGTTCTGGTATTTATCGTTGCTTATGCAGTCTATGCAAACAAGCATTCAATCGCTGAATCATCTATGGAACGTTCCAATGAAGCGAAAGATGCTGTTAGTGAATTTTTAAATACACGGATTACAGTGTATCAATTTTTAAAAAACCCTTCTGAAGAGGCCTTACAAAATGTCCATACGCATCTTTCTCAAAATATAAGCACCGTTTCAGCACTAAAAGAAAAGTTATCTTTAGCAGAAAATAGAGACAAATGCGCAGAAATAGTAACCCTTATACAACAATATCAAGAAGAATTCGATTCAAAATCCAGCCAGATCATAAAGGGCGACGGTTCAGACCTGAACACTCTTGATGTAAGCAAATTAGTACGGATCAGTGACGAAATACAAACAAAATTGGAAGAAATTGCAAAAAGCGCCGTATCTCTGAGTGAAACTGCTTTAAGTGCCGTTAACGAACTTCTCATAATTTGTTTTATCATTGCGGTATCCGTTGTGTTTATTATTAATCTTCTGGTAACGAAAGATATAACGGAATCTATTCATCTGCTGCAAACGAAAATAAAAAATTTCGTCGATACTAAAAATCTAAAAATCCGTTTATCGTATGATCGAAACGATGAAATCAAAGCAATAATCGACAGTTTTAATATATTGTTAGAAACTCTTGAGCACACGATACAAGAAGCAAAAATAGCGGCAAATGAAAATGCGTCCGTTTCAAGCGAACTGCATACTACAAGCATACAAATCGGTCAAAATGCCGAAGCGAGTATGGAAATTGTCCAAACTACCATTGACGAAATTAATGAAATTACAAACTTTATAGAATCAAGTGTTTCACTGTCTGAAAAAACCAAAAAAAGCATTGAGATATCCGGCGAAAAACTTCACAACGTACTGATTGACATGAAAAAACTAAAGAATGATGTCGTAAGCGCGAGTGAACTTGAATCCAGTCTAGCAACTAAATTAGAACACATGAGTACGGAAGCGACGCAAGTTAAACAAATTCTCGTTGTTATCAGCGATATTGCCGATCAAACGAATCTTCTTGCCCTAAATGCCGCGATTGAAGCGGCACGAGCGGGAGAACACGGCAGAGGATTTGCCGTTGTGGCTGACGAAGTCAGAAAACTAGCTGAACGAACCCAGAAAAGCCTGACTGAAATCAATGCGACCATCAATATAATCGTACAATCAATTGTTGATTCTTCGGATCAAATGAATATTAATGCAAACAATATCAAGCGGCTGGTAGAGGTTTCTGAAACTGTCGAAGATGTCGTTGAGGAAACAGTTTTATCTATGCGGGAATCCAAAGATAACGTTACGCTCAATGCAGAAAATTCATCTAAGATTGCAGAAGATTCTATAAAAATCGTTACTTCAGTTTCAAAAATCAACGGCTTAACATCTGATAATGCGCGAAGTGTAGAGGAAATTGCCGGTGCGGCAGAACATTTATATAAATTGACGGATGGACTAAATATCAAACTACAACAATTCAAGTCGTAAAAAAGATATCTTTTAATTCTAAATTTTTATTTCATTCCATTTAATCCGTGTTATGATTTTCTACTTTCGCGTGAGGAGTAGTTATGGACACCCATTTTCAAAATGAACCCTTTAAAGCTTCGCTCGATGCCAATAAAGAGTATTGGTACTGTACCTGCGGACAATCGAATACTTTTCCGTTTTGCGACGGGAATCATGAAGGAACCGGCAAATCGCCGATAAAATTTTCTGAAGAGGTTGAAACCGATAAGTGGCTCTGCCGATGCGGCCGCTCAGGCCGTAAACCCTACTGTGACGGTTCGCACCAACAGGGGGGATAAAACTCCCCTTATACCCCTTCTATCAGGATCGTTCGTATCTCATCCGCCGGTTTCGGCTTGGAATAAAAATAGCCTTGGATGTTGATACAGCCGTTTTGTACCAAAAAGTCTTTTTGCTCAACGGTTTCAACCCCCTCCGCGATAACATCGAGATTTAGGCTCTGCGCCATCGCTATGATGGCTTTGGTAATGGCTACATCTTCTTCATCGCCCGGCAATTCACGGACAAAAGATTGATCGATTTTGAGTTTGTTAATCGGAAGTTTTTTAAGATACGAGAGGGAAGAGTACCCGGTTCCGAAATCATCTACCGCTATTTTTACCCCGATACGGCTGATCTCTCTTAAAATATCTATCGCCTCGTCCGGATGGATCATAATTTGGTCCTCCGTCACCTCGAGTTCTATCCACTCGACGCTGCATCCGGTTTCTGCCAAAAGGGTTTTTAAAAAATCTATAAAATCTTTTTGCTGAAGCTGTTTCATCGTAAGATTCATCGACAGAATCCCGGGATTTAATCCCTCTTTGTACCACTGAGCGATTTGGTTCATGGCATGCTTCATAACATATCGGTCAAGTTCGACGATAAGCCCCGTCGATTCGGCTATCGGGATAAACGCGGCCGGAGAAACGAGTCCGACGGAAGGACTGTTCCACCGCACCAGAGCTTCCATCCCGAATAGGCGGTTCTCTTTTCCGTTGACTTGAGGTTGAAAGTAAACGATAAATTCTCCGTTTTTAAGCCCGGCGCGCAGGCTTGTCTCCATAACGACACGTTCTAAAGCGCGCGTCGTCATTTCCGAGCTGTAATAGCGGACATTGTTTCTCCCCTCATTTTTAGCCGCATACATAGCCGCATCGGCGTATTTGAGGAGATCTTGCGTCGTATCGCCGTTATCCGGGAAAAGGCTGATCCCGATACTGCATCCTACATACAGCTCATGATGATCGGCAACAATCGGCGCTAAAAGGACATTTAGAATTTTATCGGCCAGTATTGACGCCTCTTCCAAATTGTGAAGCTCTTCAATAATCACCGTGAATTCGTCCCCGCCGAAACGGGCCAAAGATTCCTCCTTTACGACCGTATGTTTTAATCGTTGGGTTACGATGGTCAAAACTTTATCCCCCGCTTCATGCCCGAGAGAATCGTTAATCTCCTTAAAATGATCCAAATCGACAAAGAGAAGGGCCATTCGCGTGTTGCGAAATTTGGATTTTTCTATCGCATGCTCCAATCTTTCACTAAACAGAACTCTATTTGCCAATCCCGTCAGTGCATCATGGGTTGCTTGATACTGCAACGCATTTTTCTGTGCGCGCAGCTGGTTATGCTGCTCAAGCAGCGCTATCTTAAAAGCTCTTATCGATTTGATCATCGTATTCATCGTTGATGCGAGGGCAAAAATTTCCCTCGCCTTAAACTCCGGGACAAATGAAAGGGGAATTCCGTCATCATCGCTGTTACTGATCACACTTACCATGCTTGATAACGGTTTCAGAATAAATAGACGTATAGCGATGAAAAGAAATACAATCATCAACAAAGAAGATATCAGCATATCGACTAACGATTCCACAATGATCTTATTTAGTTCTACCCGCATCACCTTGTCTGAGATGTAGATACTCACCGTTCCGATCTTCTCCCTTCCCGAAGAATAAAGAGCGTACGTATCCGAGTAATAACACTGTTTTAACTGTTCACGCTGAGCCGTATTGTTTGGATCGAAGTCGACAATCTTACCTTTGGCATCGCGAATTTTTCCGCTGATATAGGCACCGCTTCCTAAAACTTCCCCTGTTTTAAAATCTTCTACAACGATCGCAAACATATCGTTCGGTTCCATTGCATTTAATACCAGGGTATCATATTCATTAACGGCGTATGACTCGATAAGATTCGTCACGTTTTTTTGAAGCGAAGAGATGGTAAGTTTTGAGGTTTTATTCATCTCCTCAATCATCTGATTCTTTCTCTTTTGGTAATCGTGGATCGAATGGATAGACATACTGACGATTACCGTTGAGATAATAATGATCCCCAACGTGACGTAAACAGATTGTCTGTAAGAAGTTGGCGACTTCATTTTTGTCTCTCAATTCCCAAAACATTTCGCTTTATGAGCGGGAGCTTCTCTTTGATATTGTCGGTCGAAATAGCGAGGATCGGAAGTTGCGGATTCTTCTCTACTTTTTTGCCATGCAGATGCTTATCCATTGCACTCACCGCTTCTTGACCCATCAGATAGGGCTGCTGCATTGCCGAACCGACCAAAATCCCTTTGGGGATCAGTTCTAAAAACTCCGGTTCCGCATCAAACGTTGCCAAAAGAATCCGATCTTTTTTCCCCGTATCCGCAATCGCATCCAATGCCCCTTGATAACGATCCGATCCCTGGAGCCACAAAGCACGCAGGTCGGGGTATTTTTGGATCAGCTCTTTTGAATATTTATAGGTTTCGTCGTAAGAAAACGTAACCTGCTGTTTGAGATCGGCCCCTTTGATTCCGGCTTCTCTCATCGCCTGCATAAATCCGGCCGTCCGCAGTTGTCCGTTCAATCTTTTTTGGGGAATCGATATGATACCTACCCTTCCGTTTTCCCAACCCCGCTTATAAAGCTCTTTGGCAAGGACTTTTCCGATTCCGTACGCCCCTTCTTTATTGTTCGAGGAAATATACGAAACATACTCCCCTCCGTCCGTACCGATATCGGATATTACGACGGGAATGTCGGCCGCTTTCGCCAATTTCAAAATGGTTTTGCATGCCGTTGATGTTGTGGGAGAGACAATGATACCGGAGGGGTTCTCCTGAATCGCTTTTGCCGTAAATTCCAACTCGCTTTTCCGGCTGTTTTGGGCACTGTACGTCTCTACGTCATACCCCAGTGTACCTGCGCGGTTTCGGATCCCCCGTTCCATTATCGTCCAAAAAGGGATTCTCAAATCCGAAACGATATAAATCAGTTTCTTTTGAGTTTGCTTTTGCGATACATCAGAGGCAGAATATACGGCTGTATCGGCAAGTAGCATGGTGACAAAGGCCACGATCAAAGAAAATCTTTTCACCTTACACCTCTTTTTTAAACGCATGTTTTTGATTTTATCTGAAGTGCTCTTAAGATTTCTGAAAAAAATACGTTAACAAATCCGCTCCATCACATAAGCGATCAGAGGCAGGGTAACCAGCGATACGACGATACCGTATCCGACCAACGCCGCACTGAGTGCAGGGGCGAACCCTGCCGCAATCGCCAAAGCTCCCGCCGTAATCATGGAGGGCATCCCCGATTCCAAAACGGCCGTTTTTAATGCGAGCGGATCGGTCCCCATTGCAAACAATACCCCGAATGCGATAAGAGGCATAATGACGAGCTTCAACACCAAAGAGCGGCTAAACAATCCGTAATCAACCTCTCCGCCGAATTTCATCGAATATCCGACCGAAACAAGGGCCAACGGGACGAGCGTCGATGAGAGCAGTTTGAGATACGGCTGCGTGAGCGAAGGCATATCACCGAATACGAGGGCAAATACCAGAAAAATAAACGGCGGGAAAAAAAGAAGTTTTTTCATAATCAAACGTTTATGAAATGCCCCCGTCTCATAGCGTGCGATCACCGCCGCACCGTAAAGCGACAGCATCAAAAACGTTCCAAACTGATCGTACATCAAGACATACCCTATCGCCTCTTCGCCCAAAAGGGTATGAACGATAGGAATACCAACAAACGAGGTGTTCCCCAGCGGCATAACCAGCAGCAGTGCGGCTCTGGTCTGGGGAGGATGGTTACGGGTCATGAGAATAACCAGAGCGATCACGATCGGAAGCAATAGCCACGGTATCAAAATAACTCCGAGGGCGGATAAATCAAAATGGATTTTCGGGACCTGGATCAGTACCGTAGCGGGAAGAGAAACATAAATGACAAAGAAATTGAGGCTCTTCGCAAAATCGACGGGGGCGGAAGCTTTTTGGAGCGCTACGCCGATCAGCAGCAACGCAATGATAAAGGCAAATTGCTCCATTAGCCGCTCCGATTAAAATTACCGCAATAGTAATCGTTTGCCCCTTTTAATCCTCTAAAAAATTCAACAACACTGATATTCGCAGTTTTTCATTAGCGCCAGACCTGCTTCGTGATTGCTAAGTTCAAAAAGCTCTTCGATATAAAATACCGAAGAGCAAACATGATAGAGCACTTTTTCGTCCGACTTCTTCTCAAAATAGCTCTGCGGTATTTTTTCTTTAAACACCTCCCAAAAACGGTTGCTGTATTTTTCATTTTCCGTGACTTCGATAATCGCATCGATGACGTCCGTAGCGTGCTGATAACAATCGATGTTCATAAAAGAGATATAACGATCTACCGTTTCATCGTTTTGAGGCTCCATAGTTTTCCTTCGTCCCTACTTTGCAGTATTGTATAGCAAATACCCCCGAATATTGAGAAACTAAAAGAAGAAAAATTCTTTCATTTTGGACAAAAAAAAGGCATAAGCGATTAATCATTCAAAAGGTACAATTCTCTATTGAGAAAAAAAGGGGCTTAATGCTGCATCACTATACTTCCCCTAAAATATCATTTATAACAATACTCAAATGGCAGTTTTCAAAATCTATCCGAAAACGGGTGTCTGTATTTTCAACTCTGCCGGTCATCTCCCAAAATGGGCTTCCCGAAGGTGACTATGCGCTATGGCTCGGGCATGCGAGTGTTTGGCTACAGATGGGTAATACCGTGGTAGCCATTGACCCGGTATTGGGAGACATCCCTCTCTATCGCCGCCATACCCCCCTTCCCGTCCCGAAAGAAAAACTGTATACCGATGTAATCCTCATCACCCATGCCCATTATGACCATTTCGACAAAGCGTCCGTCGACTATCTTCTCAAACTAAACCCCGAAATGATCGTTGTCGCCCCCAACGGATTTTGGCGCTATATGAAGGGGAAAATTGACCGAGAGCGGTGTTTTGAACTGGAGTGGTGGGAATCGTTGATGGTCAAAGGGCTTTTTATCACTCTGACGCCGAGTAAACACTGGAGCAAGAGGACGCCCTTTGATACCAATAAAGCGTTATGGGGAGGGTATGTCATCCAAAACAGCGAACACACCCTCTACCATGCGGGAGACAGTGCCTACGGAGGACATTTTAAAGAGATCGGCGAAAGATTCGATATCGACGAAGCTTTTTTGCCGATCGGGGCCTACCGACCCGAAGCCATTATGAAACATAACCATTTAAATCCCCCCGAAGCGCTCCATGCGGCGGAAGATCTCGGGGCCAAAACGGTGGTTCCGATCCATTACGGCACATTCATCCTCTCGGACGAGCCGATTGATGAACCGATCGAATGGTTCGAAAAACTCACCCGTTCACACGAATATCCTTTTGATACACGTGCGCTGAATATTGGAGAAATTTATCGTTTCAATGAAACGTCTACACTCAAATCAACCTGATCACGAACCGTTAAAAACATCATCTTAATCGGTTTGATACCGTAATCGGTCATCTTCAATCCGCCGAGGGCCTTGATGCGGACTTTATTCCCCTCTTCGATTATCGTCCCCTCAAAACTCATCGGTTTGGTTACCCCGTGAAGACTCATCATCCCTTTTAATATATAGGCGTCTCCCCCTTTGGAAATTACCTCTTTGATATCGAATACCGCTTTAGGAAAGAGGGTAGATTCTAACGCTTCATGCATATGTTCGTCACGTTTTTTGTTATCGCTGAAAAGATCGCTCATCGATACCTCGACGGAACCTTTCAACGTTGGGGGAGTTCCCTCAATACTGAGATGTGAGGTCGCTTTTTTGGTCATCGGATCGATCGTAGAATCTCCGAATACTTCCGTATGCGCTTTAATCGTCCCCGATTCAAAAGATAAGTTCCCCGCATACATTGACACAGCCAACACCATGGATATGAGGCTCGATTTTCCTATCATGACATTCTCCTAAAATAAAATGGATACACTAAGGCAAAAGATCCCAAAACGGCTGCGGCAATCCACATCTGATGTTCTAAAGCGACAGCGTTTGCGGCAGAGGTAGCAACCCAGCCGACCCCTATCATCGACAATCCGATCAGACGTATATCTGCTAAGCGAATCAGAGCTTGAAACAGCAAAACATTATAATACGAAATGACTATCGGATAGATAACCGCCAATGCGATAGCCTCTTCGAGCCAATAAAAGAGATAACTGAGGGCAAATAAAACCCAAATTATCCGTGTTTGTCGCATCAGTTCATTGCCGTAGCGGTAGGCTAAAAATACCCCGCTCAAATGGGAGACGATAATCAGCAGTGGGTACCGGCTCCAAATATCCATATTCCCCGATCGGCTAAGGGCCTCAAAAAGTGCCGAATCGGCAAATATCCATAGCATCATTATCCCAAGGGTAGCCCAGCGAAACGGTTGTTTTTCATTGTAGAGTGCCGATGGCATACGGGTATAGCGCAATGCGACGAGTGAAATCAAAGGGAACAGTATCGCGATATCGCCGCGCTGCAAAAACGGATAGGTATACAACGATGTCCCTACCGTATACGATATCGCCAGACCGAGGGCCAGCTGCCCTCTGCTTTGCGACCTGAACATATACAAAAGCAGCGGCGTCGTATATCCGATTACAAATCCGAGAACCAGAAGCATCCCCAGTGAATAGTCGGGATAAAACCACGAAATAAGTATCTGTATCCCGAATAAAAAACAAAGTTCCGTCTTGATACCGTGATGGCGCCAGAATGCGCTGAATAAACTCCCGATCACCCCTCCGATCGGTAGGGTGTAGAGATCATGGATATGAGAATCAAATGCCCCGACGACCCCGGTTTGCGCGATCAAAAGATAATAAAGGAGCTGAGAGCTTAGAACGATGACAAGGAAGTTCATTCTCTGCCCCGCAGCACCAGCCAATACAGCATAGCGAATGAGGCGTCATACACCGCGACCGACAAAGCGATCCCGTCCAAACTCCCCGCCATATAAAGGGCAGCAAATACCGAAGCGCATACCGAGCGTATCGCTGCACTGAGCGAGGCCATCCTCTGGGCTTCATAGTGCAATCCCGCCCAATGCACCATCCCCGTCCCGATCATAAAGGCGAATACGACGTACTCATACGTTCCGCCAAAATGAAACCCGAGGAGGGGAAAAAGCGCTGCACCGCCGACCAGAAGGATAACCCCTCCTCCCGCATCGCTCAAAAAACCGGTTGCATGATAAAGTTTAAGCGGAGTATCCAGAGGCATTCGAATCCGTATATAGGCGATGCGGAGCACCATGGTGACCAAAAACAAACCGATCAACGCACGCAGTGCCAAGAAGAAATCAACATTGCCCGCAATAATTTTGGCTTCTATCAGCCCGGCAACGGTTAGAACTATAGCCATCAATCCCATCAATACCGTCCATACAACCGCATATATCCGACGGAAAAGCATGGGAAGGAGATGATGCAAGATGGAGAGTGCCATAAATGCGACCCCTAATCCCATGGCGATATGGGCATGCCCCACTACCAGATCGTTGCGATGAATCAATGTCCGTATTTCAGGGATAAAGAGAACATTTCCCTCCACATCGACAAAGACAAACGCGGCGATGGATAACATCAAATAGGGATTGGTTTTAAACGTAACCCCCGCATCGCGGAGCCATCCCCACAAAAGAGGGAGATAGAGCAATGTCAGATACTGAAAAAACCACTCTTCACCGTAACTGAGGCTGTGAAAAAAATTTCGGATGACGAGCGATACGGCGTACCCTGCGAGCGGAACGATCCACAACCAGTGCCAACGCGGCTTAAACTCCTGCGTAGCGACAAGCTTAATCAACAGATAATAGATCGGAATAAGGACAAAACTCATCCCCAGCGTATTATCGCCGTGCGGCCCGACCAGCGTCTGCTCGACCTGTCCGTATTGCGGATTCATCAGTACCACCAATGCTATCGGCGCGGCGATGACGGCGGCAAGCGACACGTTAACCCACAACGGACGCTTTTCATAGCGGCGCAGCGCATCGACGAGTGCAAGAAGATAAAACAGACCGCTAAAGGCGAGGAGAAAATTGAGCTGATAGGGAAAATCGTAAAACGGAAGACCGCGCATATTTCCAAACAGCAGTGCCATGCTCATAAAGAGCAAAAAAAGATTCCAGACGACGAAATAGCGGCGCAAATGCCCTATCGCAATGTCGGACAACACCCCCTCTTTTTGAAAGAGGGCAAACGGCAATAAGGAGAGCATTAGAGGGAAAAATCCGTACAGCATCTGCGAAATATGGAGCGATCGTGCCCTCTCGGGAGAAAACAGCGTCTGTGAGCCGTCCAGTCCCAGCATCTCTATAGCATAGACCAATCCGGCAAAGAGTCCAAGAATCAACCATATCAGCGCTAGAGGAAGCTCTTCATTGATGAATTTTCTTAACAACGCCGTCCTCCATCTCGATGATGATGTCCGCATAATCGGCTATTTTTTTGTCATGCGAGGCTACGACGAATCCGGTTCCCTCCTGTGAGAACCGTTTAAAAAGTTCATACACGCCGAGTGCGTTTTTCGTATCCAGATTACCCGTCGGCTCATCGGCAAATACGACGGAGGGGCGGTTGACCAGGGCTCTCGCAATCGCGGCGCGCTGGCGCTCTCCGCCGGAGACCGAGTCGCTGTAACGCCCCGCTAGTTTCTCAATCCCAAGCTCCCCTAACAGCGGATCGACCGCCGCCGGATTGAGTGCCGCCAGCGCAATATTCTCCCGCAATGTCAGATACGAGATCAAATAATGAAATTGAAATACAAACCCGATATGCTCCCGCCTGAAACGGTCTATATCACCGAGTTCGCCCAGACATTTGCCGTCATACGTCACGCTCCCTTTTGTGGGCTGCAATAAGGTGGACAAAAGCGAGAGGAGGGTTGTTTTACCGCTTCCGCTTTCACCGATAATGGCGGTAAAACTCCCCGGCTCGATCACCACGTCCACGCCGCGCAATACCTGCTCATGTCCGTAAAAATGCTCTAATGCGTGACCTTCGATCTTCATGCGCCGCCTCGCTGAATTAGACTCATCGGATCGATTCGTGCGGCATATATCGCGGGCAAAAGGGTACCGAACAGTGCCATGCTCACAGAGACGATAAATACTTTTATCGCCAATACGGCCGTAATCTCCCCGTTAATATATCCCTGAAATTTATCGGCATGTTTTATCATCTCCAGCACCCCCTCCGAAATACCCCATGCGACCGTGAATGCCAAGAGGGCGATCATCAGCGTTTCACTCAGAAGTTTGAAAATAATTACCCGTGAAGAGAGGCCGATCGAGCGCATAATCCCGAATTCCGCTTTACGGTCGTTTACGACCATGCTCATCATGCTAACAATCCCCAAAATCCCCATCAAAAAGGCCATCGCCCCGATCACGTCGGAGCTCGTTTTGATGATTTTGAACTGGTTATACTGCTCGATAAAACCGTCGGTGGTTTTCGCTTCCATCTCAGGATACGTTCGGTTTATCTGATCGATAAGCGCATCGCTTTGCCCTAAATCGCTTAAGGCGATCAAAAAAATGGAGGTACTTTTATGAAAGAGTTCTCCCCCATCCGAGAGTCCCATAACGACCCCTCCGTCTTCAAATCCGATGCGGCTTTTAAAGACACCGCTGACGCGAAACGTTTTTTTGGAGAGGGAAATCGTCTCGGGATGCTTGAGCGTTTCATAAATTTTGGAGCCGAGCATCACCTCGCCCGATGCAGGGTATGCACCTTGTTTGAGCGCATAGCTTTTAAAACGGTTCTCGCTCGCGCCGTATATTCCGACGATGGGGAGCGGATCGACGGGCGCCGCCCCTAAAATGAGGGCACTTACCTCTTTTACCCCCTCCATTTTTTCGATTTTACCGATAACCGAACGGTTGATATCGCTGAAAAACGTATCGGCGATCCCTTTTTGGGTCACGATGATATCTCCGTCCGTTTTGAGCATCGAGCTGTACATACTCACCACCCCACCCGCTATGGCACTGATCAGAAAAATAGCGGCGATCGAGACCGTCATACTGATAAAAATAAGCGCCGTTTTGAAACGGTTTTTACGCAGCGCTTTAAGGGGGGTAATCACTGTTCGATCGCTGCTTTAAGTTCATCAGCGGTAGCAACGTATTCGATAGCTTTAAGGGTGTTTTTCTCAAATCGAAGTACGGTGATTTTCCCTTCTTGTGCAGGGAACTTCAATCCGGTTTCCTCATCGCGTATCAACAAAACGGTATACGGATATTTTCGCATTTTCGGTAATGCGAACGCCTCGGCGATAAAGGTCGGCATCGGCGAAATATCGGCAATATACGCCGCATGGTGATCAGAAAGATAGGTGCCGTTTTGTTTACCCAGACAATCATTTACCGTTGCGGAAGTCTCTTTCTCAAATGCCATAATAAGGGTTTTCGGCATCGTTTTAAGGAGAACTTTTTTCCCGAACTGATCGTTCATATCCAACGGCGTAACCGACTCCCCTATTGTGTACGGAGCCGCCCAAACACTCAGAGCTACCAATAATAAAACAATACTTTTTTTCATTAAAAATCCTTATACCGTATTTTCTAAAAGTGTAGCCTAATAAGCGTAAACGGATTATCTTTTTTCGGATGTTAACGCTCTATTATGAATTTTTGATGAAAGAGTGTCTACGGGGAGTAAAAGGGAAAAGAGGCCTCTCGCTAATGGGACAGTTTGCTTAAAAGCTTTTCTATCTCTTCGTGCTGGTCAAGAGTAAGGACAAAATTTCCATCCATTACTTTATCGAGGTGATTCATCTCGGTGAGGGTGATCCCGAACGGATCTTTTTTCGCTACTTTGCTCCCCCCTGATCCGATAATGACATTATCGAGTTTTTTAGAGCTGTGACGGATAAAGTAGGTGAGAAAATAGCCGCCGGAGTGATCTTTTTCGATAGCCACCACGACACGTGATGCGTTAGAGCCGCTCCAGTTAAGATCAGGGGCAATAATTTTAAAATCATCGATTGAGAGATAACCGACATAGACTTTCGTATAAATATCGTGATAGCGCTGTGTTGCCGGACGTCGAAAAAATTCAACATCGAGCGGATTTTTTCCGCGTAAGGAACGGAGCATCCATGAGAGGGTTGCGTAATATTTAAATGCCGCTATTTTCAGCTCTTCGGCATGGGCGATCTTCGTACTCTCGACACGGATCATCGGAGCGCGGGGAGAATCACTACTGAGACGCTCTAAAATATGACGTGCGCTGTAGGGCTTGGTGAGCCACACCGAAGCATAGGAAGGCAATTCGGACGTTCCCGTCGCCCCTTCATTAAGAACCAATAATGCCTTCACTTGATAGCGGGGAAACAGTACTTCCAGCAATGCCCGCTTTTTCCGAAGCCTTTTTTTCAGATTGCTGACCGATTTCACCAGTGTCATTTCGACAAAGTAAAGCTCTTTGTCCGTAAACAAAAGACCGTCAAATTCTCCGATCTCTTTGTGACGGGCACGGTAGATAATCTGCCCTTTCCAACTCACGGATAACGCATCGCTTTGAGCACGGGTACGGTGTTTGTGCGGACCTTTGATAATAAAACTTTTGATCTTCGGTTCATTGGCCGCATATCGGAGAAGTTTTTCGTAGATGTAGTTTTCATACACTTCCCCCTCGAATGAGCGGAATGCGCTGATGTACCCCTCATCTTCCATGCTCAACCCTTTTGCCTCCAGCGACAAAAGGTGGTCAATGTTATAGTCGTAATATAAAAGGTTATCGCCGAGTTCTGCATCGCCTTCGGGGATAACGGTATGATCGATTGTTAGGATGGGAGCCTCTTTTAGGGGTTTAGGGTACTCTCATAAATACCCGCTAACATTTTACCTTATTTTTGCCCTAACACTACTCTAAAGATCATCATGATATACTTTATTTATGCAAAACAGACCGACTGAAGATCAAATCCGCACCCAATTCGTCACTTCGTTGATGAATTATTTTAAAATTGAAGAAGACGTTTTTTTACGCAGCCATATCGATGAACTGATCCGCCCTATCAGCCCTAATCGATACAGCAGTTTTCTAAACCGCCTCTCATCACGCGATATGCCCTACAAAACAGCATTCGAAAAAATAGCCCTGATCGCTTCGGAATTTGAAGACGAAGCCCTCTCTCCGATCGATCAGGAAGCGCAGGAACGGACGCAAAAACTGTATACGCTGATGTACGATTTGCACCGGGATATAAGTCTGATACGCGACGGGGATAAAAGCGCATTGGAGCGTTTTGAAGCAATCCGATTCACCTCGATCAAACGTTCAGGAGAAGAGAAAGCGCTGCTGGATGGAACCGATATCAATGTCGTCAAAACCCTCACTAAGCGGTGGATTTACGATTATGTCTCTTTGGACAGATCTCTTTTTGACGCACGCGTTCTGCACGAATACCGCAATGAAATTCTCCGCCGCGAACGCGATAAAAACGAGATACTCGCCGCACCGCTCAAAGCCAAACTCATCACCTCGGTCAAACGCTCATGATTACCCTTCCGACTTCTTTGATCGATCGGGACGATCTCAGTTTGATGGAACGATCCCTTATCCCCCTTATTGCCCGTCATACCCAGCAGTGGGGAGACAAACCGGGGGATGTCGACGCCTCCACACTGGCACAAGTACTTCGGCACAGTCCCCGCGAAGTGATCGAAGCGCTGGATTCGATGGTCAAAAAGAACATTCTCAAAACCCTCCGCCGCAAAACCGATCAGGGGGTGATGATCTATTACACGTTTGCTCCGATCACCGCCCTCTCGTCTCCAAGTTTGGCGCTGAGTGCTACCGAATACAGCGACAGCAACTACTTCCTGAATCTCTCAAACGACGCGTATGAAGAGCTGCACGCTTTTGCCTTGGAACTGTGTGACCGTGAGGGTTTACGACGGGAGCTGTTCGATGAGTTCAACCTCTATCAACGCTCTAAAAATAACCGTTCGTTTGACTGGTGTGCGGAGTTTGAGCGCTGGGTGCGCCGTGAAATGGCATCGAATGCTCCGGTCCTGGCATCCGAGCAGGCACTCGCCGAAGCAAAACCGACAACCGAAGAGTTCGAGATGGCGCAGTATTTCATCCGCCACCTCGCTTCCATCGATCCTCAGTTTGAAGAGCCGTTTGACGTTATGAGCTGGGCGAAGCAGATCCGCCTGCTCATCGATACGGGAGGCTATTCCCTCTTAGATATCAAATCGGTTATCGATTGGCTTTTCAGTGCCAAGGGGGACTGGTTCCGTCCGAATGTCCCCGATGCCTACCATTTACGCAAACATTTCAAACGGCTCATATCCCATACCCGCTCTTTCCGTGAGAGCAAACCCCGTCTGCCCGACGGCGTTAATATCTTTGATATTATCGGGCGAGAATAAATTCAATCCGTCGATTTTTCGATCGTCCCTCTTCGGTCTCGTTAGGGGCGACAGGGTCGACATCCCCCATACCGTTTACTTTAACGACACTTGCATCAACTCCGACTGAGACAAGATAATCGGCGACCATTTGTGCCCGTGCTTCCGAGAGGATAACGTTCGTCGCATACAGAGCCTTTAGACGCTGCGGCGGGATGTTATCGGTATAGCCGTTGATGATTACCGATTTGTATCCCCCCGCTTTAAAGAGGTGCGCCCATTCGCGCAAACGCTCTTTTCCGACTTCGCTAAGGGCGACTACCCTGCTCTCGAATATCTGAAAATTTCGGAAATACGGTGCCGGAGCCGCTGCCTCGGCAACAGGTTTTTCGACTGCCGGTTTTGCTACCGCGACAACAGGAGCCGCAGGTTCAATTTTTACGATCGGGGCAGCGGGTTGCGGTTTTATTTCCGCAGTCGGCTGGGCAACCGGTTCCGTAACCGGTACGGCAACACTCTCTTTTTGTTTCGGTACGGCAGGTTCTTCTTTACGCGGTTTAGCCGGCTTGGCAGGTTTCACGTCAATAGCGGGTTGAATCGGATCAGCCATTGCGACACTGGAAACACTTTGCCCCGGTTTTAATTTTTCCAGTTCCATCATGATGCATGCACCTTTGACATCACGTGCGGTGAGGGTATAGGTATTGCCTTTTCGCTGCCATTGCGGATTTTTAAGCGGCTTGAGATCTTGATCCAACCCCTGATATTTTCGGACACCGTACCCTTTCGGGACGTTGACGGTTAGGATATTCTCTGCCGTTACGCAATCGGAAGACCCTTTACAGTCTCCTCCGCTGAGGAGAATTTTGATCACGCCGTTCTCGTCGGAAACCAAAAAATCGTCTCGATCGGCACGCTCAAGATAGGAGTAGCGATCGGTATTGGCAAAAGAGAGTTTAATCATCCCCTCTTTTGTTTTTTCAACGCTATGGCTTGCCGGGCGGACATAGACAATCCGGTCGGCATCAAACCCTTTTTCAAACATAAAGCCGTAATTTTTATTTTTATCGCCTTGATAATTGAAATGAAATATACCTTCCGAGAAATCGGCCTGAGGATAAAAAATCATCTCCGAAACATCTGCTGAAACGCTATTCCAGCCCAACAACAACCCTACCAATCCGACCGCTATTTTACTTTGCATTATCACCTCATTGTAATAAAGGGATGATACAATAAATCAAACCAATTTTCGGTTAAAGGTGTTCCGATGAATCTACTCTCCCTTTATCTAAGCCATCCGCTTACAACCGCAACCGTTGAATATGCACTTGATATCACCCTGAGCCGCGGTGTAGAAAACGGCTATTACGGTAAAAACAATACCCTTCATGTCGTCTTGGCACCGTTTGGAGTTCTTACCCTCATCGCCGAAGAGAAAAAAGAGATACTGGATGCGCTTTCGCTGTTGCGAATACCACTTGATGCCCCCGGCCTTATTACCCAAGATTATCCGATCCGTATCGATTCGGAGCTTTCCGCCCTCTTTAAAGTCACCAATAATGAAATTATTTTGCGCGAAGCCTCAACCTTGAACCTGAATATCATTGCACTCGCAATCAGCCAGAGTGTCGGATTGGAGCATTACGAAAAACGGCTCGATACCCTCTTTTTGCAAAGCCGCCGTATCGTCGAGTCCATCCATACTTTCTCGATCAGCCGCCGCGCCCATCTGATGCAGTTTGCCAAACGCCTCGCCCTCACCCGTCACGATATGGTGAGCAATCTGCTGCTGTTGGATAAACCGAATATTTTATGGGATAACGAAGATGCCGAAAATCTCTACACCCGCCTTGCTTTTGTCCTCGAACTGAACGATCGGCATGAAACGGCTCTCTCTAAACTCTCTCAGATCAAAGAGGACGTACTGCTCGTTATGGATATTATCAATCATAAAAAGAGCGAATTTTTAGAGTGGATCATTATTATCCTCATCGCCGTCGAAATTGTCATGGGGATAATCGAGTTCATCCGTTAATATACAATCCGTTTTATGCTACAATAAAATCACCTATACTTTGGAGGGGATTGTGATGATGAAAAAGCTACTTGTTTTGGCCGTATTAGGTGTATCGGCTTTATGTGCTGCTGATGGAGCCAAACTTTTTGGTGCCAAATGTGCCGAATGTCACGGGGGAGACGGTAAAGATATTTCCATCTCCGGAAAAGCGATTGCGGGTGACGGTGCGGCGTTAACAAAACTGATAGGCTACAAAAACGGCTCTTTCGGCGGCGAACAAAAAGCAACGATGCAAGGCTCTCTCGCCGATCTGAGCGACGACGATCTAAAAGCGATTGCCGCATACGTCGGGTCCCTAAAATAATCAGCGGAGGAGTTTCTCAAACTCCGACGCCCTGAGCGGCTCACTTTTAAAATATCCCTGATACATAGTGCACCCTTTCTCACGTAAAAAATCAATCTGTTCGATACGCTCCGTCCCCTCTGCAAGTACCTGAAAACCGAGGGCTTGTCCCATAGCTATAATCGCCGAAACAATCGCCATATCGTCACGTTCGTAGGGGATGTCATCGACAAAGCTTTTGTCAATCTTCAGAACATCGATCGGAAACCGCTTGAGATAAGAAAGGGATGAGTACCCCGTACCGAAATCATCGATGGCCAAACGGATACCGTGTGCGCGAAGTGCGTGAAGCATCTCTACCGTTTCCTCTTCGCGCTGCATTAATGCGCTTTCAGTGAGTTCTAACTCCAATCGATCGGCAGGATAACCGCTTTTCTTAAGAGCCGCCTCAACCATCAAGGGTATATTTTGATGACGGACCTGATGTGCCGATACGTTCACAGCCAATGTCAGCCTGTGCCCCATATCCAGCCAGATTTTCCCCTGCCGACACGTTTCATTTAAAACCCACTCTCCGATCTCTCCTATAAGTCCGATCTCCTCGGCTATGGGGATAAATTCAGACGGGGAAACCAGCCCCTTTGCAGGAGAATTCCACCGTATCAATGCCTCTGCCCCGACAATACGTCCCGTCTGTATATGGACCTGCGGCTGATAATAGACTTCAAACTCTTCATTTAGGATCGCACGTCTTAAGCGTGTCTCGCATTCGATACGCTGCCGTGCCGAATCGGTAAGTTCATCGGTGTAATAGTGATAGACTCCCCGCCCCTCTGCTTTCGCTTTATAAAGCGCTGCATCCGCGTGTTGGAGGAGCATCGCCGCATCGCTCCCATGATCAGGAAACAATACAATTCCGGCACTTGCCCCGACATGGATGAGTGCACCGGCTGAAAGTCGGTACGCCTCTGCCAAGGTACCCAGCATCTCTTGGGCTAAACGCCCTGCATCCTCCGAACGGGTAATATTTTCGAGAACCACGGCAAACTCGTCTCCCCCTAGCCTGGCGATCAAATCTCCTTCACGCAAACGTGAGGTAAATCGTGCCGATACCATTTGTAAAAGTTCATCTCCCGCACTGTGCCCGTAGCTGTCATTAATATCTTTGAAACGGTCCAAATCAAACATCAGCAGTGCTAGCTGAGTTTTATTCCGATTGGCTTTATCAATCGAATTTTGCAAATGCGCATGAAGCAATCCCCGATTTGCCAAGCCGGTCAAAGGGTCAAAGTTGGCTAAAATTTCAAGCTGCTCTTCATGTTTTTTTCGTTCACTAATATCACGTGCTACCCCAAGAATACCGATCACTTTACCGCTTGGGTCTTTCATAGGGGTTTTAATTGTGTCAAATGTTCCTGCATAACTTCCATCCGCAAACTGTAAAAATTCTTCATTATGACGAGAAGCGCCTAAGCGCATTGCAGCATTATCGTTTTCCCGAAAAAACTGTGCCAATTGCGGGTCAACAAAATCAAAATCATTTTTGCCAATAATCTCTGATTCTTTAGTATTGTAAAGCCGTTCAAACATTGGATTACACGCCAAATACGTTCCTTCCGTATCTTTTATCCAAATAAGATCAGGAATCGTACTTACAAGGGTACGGAGAAAAGCAGTCTGCTTTGCCAGCTCTTGTTGGCGTTCACGCAACGTTTGATCTGCTTTTTTTTGTTCCGTGATATCGCGATAAACCGCCATCATATACGGATGGTCTAAAAAAGTAATGGAAACAACATTCACCAATATATCGAACAGCTTTCCATTTTTAGTTTTATGAACCGTTTCAAAGCAATCTTGGCCGTTTTGTATAATCGCATCGATACGGCGACGTGTTTCATGGGGAAATTCTATCGCTTCATAGTCTGAAATCAAAAGTTCTGAAAATTCATCCGCTTCATATCCTAAGCGTTCATATGCGGCACGGTTAAACTCTACTGCTTTCATCGTAATCGAATCAATCAAAACGACCCCGTCAGGGAGCGCTTCAAAAAGAGTCCGAAGCTTCAGTGCGTTTTGTTCGCTCGATATTTTTTCACTTTTTAGGGCATTTTTTCGTTCCCCGATCTTGATAATCGCTTCATTTTTTTGTTCGATTACACGGATTAAATAGTCAAAATAGGCACCATGAACCGCATGCAGAACATCATGGCGGCTCAAAAGCCCGACGAGATTTCCGGTCTCATCAACAACAATGAGCTGATGAACGCCGTGTTCTTCCATTAAAGATGCGGCTTCCTGCAGCGGGATGCTTTTTTCGATAAGATGAAAATTGCGATGAAGCAATGCCTCCACCGTCACATCCTTATCTCCTTTTTTCTGCGTATGCATGCGGGCAATATCGCGTTCCGTTATCAATCCGGAAGGATGACTTCCGTTTAAAACAACCGCATATTCGGATTTACGTTCATGCATGAGCGCAGCCGCTTCAAAAAGGAGGGTGTCCAGTGAAACAATCAACGGTGAACCGCTCATTGCTTCAGCGACTACTTTAAATTTTCCCAACTGCTCAAATCCGATATGACGAAGAAAATCTCCCTCGCTTACAACGCCGACAAATCGCTCCCCTTCGTCTACAACAACCAAATGGCGATATCCTCTTTCTTCCATCATTGCATACGCATCATGAAGGTAAAATGTCTCCTCGACACAAAACGGTTCCGGTGTCATCACCTCTCGTAAAGATTGTTCAATATTAATAAAATCAGCAACAACCCCCAATGCGTCATGTTCGGTAAAAATTCCGATCGGACGGTTATCGGAATCGACGACGATGACGGAACTTATCCCCGCTTTTGTCATCGTTTCCAATGCATCCGCAATGGATTGATCGGCATCCAAAGCCAAACCGTCATTCGAAATAATCGATTTAAGCGTAACCTGTTTCATCCGTTACCTGAACACGTCATCGTTCGATTTCTTCCCATATCTTTTGCCGAATAGAGTGCATTATCGGCACGTTCGATTGCACTGATCAAAGTATCTTCGCTTGTCACTTCCGTAATCCCGATACTACAGGTTATCTGCCCCACATCTTCAAACGGCTGCATTTCAATCATGCTTCGGATCTTTTCTCCGACACAATACGCTTCTTCGCATCCCGTATTTCGGAAAAGCAAAACGAACTCTTCACCGCCCCACCGTGCGAATAAATCGGCTTCTCGAACCGAAGACGCTACCAAAGAGACAAATCGTTTAAGCACATAATCGCCGATATTATGCCCGTAGGTATCATTAACCCGTTTGAAATAGTCCAAATCGATCATCATAAGTGCCAGTTTGCTCCCTACACGTTTTACGACAGAAAGTTCCTGAGAAAAAAGTTCGGCGAACATATGGCGGTTATGAATCTCTGTCAAGGCATCTTTCGTCGCTAACTGCGTCAAATGTCGATTTTTTTGCTGCAGGATTTGGGTAATCTCTTCAAATTGTTTAAAATGATCCTGCATGAGCTGTGACCATTTCAGATAGGTGCGCGAAATCAAATCCTGCTGTGTGACAATCCCTACGACATGTCCATCGTCGTTAGTCACGACTATCCGTTTGAAATGACCGTTGCGCAAATACTCAAGTCCCTCGTTTATCGATGCTTTTTCACTTAACATTTCGACAGGGGAAGACATCACTTCGCTTACGGCCATTGTAGGACAAATACCTTCTCCGATAAATTTGATAACATCTTTAGAGGTGAGTATCCCCACCGGAATTCCTTCTTCTTGAATAATGACGCAATCACTTAATGAATCTTTCATAAACTCCAATACGTCAGACATCGGAGTATTAGGAGAGAAACTTTTATATCCGAATTTTTTTTCAAAAATCGTCGAAATCTGTAACGATTCTAAGATAATCTGCGGATCGACGCTGGCCACGATATCGCTGTTGGTCACCAGCCCGTACAGGCTTCCGTCTTTATTACAGACACAGATATGTTCGTCGATATCATTTGTTAAGTTGAGCGCATTGACAATATTGCTCTCTGTATCAATCAAAGGGAGAGGGCGAAGAGGAATTTGAGACAGAGGGGTAAAAAAACTCACCCCTTCGAGTTTCAGACGGATAATATCTTTTGTCGTGATAATATAATGAAGCGTATTGTTGACGACAACAATGGTACGATGGTTATATTGATGCATCTTGTCCAGTGCATCTTGCACCGTATGATGCATATCGACCGTAATGACGTCGGTTGTTGCAATCAGTCCTAAGGTAGGGAAAAACATAAATAACTCTCCTCTCTACATTATTTTATTATACCCGCTAGAACCTCAAAAAACATCCCTATTTTACTATAATTTAATGTTGTCATAATATATAACATAATAGAATGCATAAAATTACACAAGGATATCGCCTGTTCCCATGAGTTTCCCCATGTTCTTTGCCCTCTATATCGGTTGCATTGTCCCACTGTCCCCATCTGGGATTGCTTTTTATATCCTGTCTAATTTTTAATGGAAATACTGGCGGTTTCCTCTCTCATCGTTGTTTTATCCCTTTGGGTCGCCCACTCGATTTTTCTCAATCGCCGCCTTATTGAAAGCAAAAAACGGTACAGGGAATTTTTCAGCGATTCTCCCGTAGCCCTCATCGTTATCGATCACGATTATCGTATTACGGAATGGAATCAAAGTGCCGAAACCATTTTCGGATGGAGTGCCGATGAAGCCTCAGGGCAAAATATTATCGAGTTGATTGTTCCTAATTTTGATAAAGATCAAGTGGCTTCAGTACTTCAAAAAGCCTCCGCCGAGGGGAGAAGTTTTTCCAAGAACTACAATACCGCCAAAAACGAAACCGAAATTTTTTGTGAATGGCGCAATCACAAACTGGCGGGAAAGAAAGGGGAAATTCTCTGCATGGCTCAGGATATCACCCTGACCAAAAAAACGCTCGATGATCTGAACAAGCGTTCTACCGCTTTGGAAAGTGCGGGCGATGCTATTTTTTATACCGACAGCAAAGGGCTCATCGAGTTTGCCAACCCCGGCTTTTTTGCACTCGCACTCAACGATCAAGACCATCTGTACGGAACCCATATCGGCAAATATCTTTTTAAAGAGCGCCTCACGTTCAATACGATATTCTCCCAATTCAGCGTCAACCACACCTGGAGAGGAACCATTACCAAACCGTCGAAAACCGGGGACAAAGTTCTCAGCGCTACCATCACGGCAATCTATCATCGCAATCGTCTTGTCAGCTACGTTGCTAACCTGCATGATATTACCCATATCACCACTCATGTCGACGCTCTGACCTATCGGGTTCAGCATGACGCCCTTACCGGAGCCACCAACCGCACCACGTTGAACGACAGACTGGGACATGCGATCACCCGTTCAAAACGGAATAAAGAAAAAATTGCCCTCTATTTTATCGATTTAAACGATTTTAAACTGGTCAATGACCGTTACGGGCATGAGGCCGGAGATCGATTGCTGCAAAGTGTCGCTAAAAATATCCGAGCATGCCTGCGCAACAGCGATACGGTTTGCCGCTACGGCGGAGATGAATTTATCGTAATGATCGAAGAGGTGAAAAGCGAAGAGCATCTGCATAGCGTTCAAGATGCGATCATGGCCGCTATCAACGAACCGACCTATTTGGACGATAAAACCGTTCTGCACGGCAAAGCGAGCATCGGGATGGCACTCTTTCCCGATCATGCCGCAGACGGCGACGGATTAATTAAAGCGGCCGATAATGCGATGTATGTCGTTAAAAAAAAGAAACACCTTACCGAACCCGTACCAATACTTTGCGTTGACAGTCACAATCACTGAAATAGGCCCATTGCTCCTGATAGATCGGCTGCGGAGCATACACGATGGGAGCCGCGGTACTCTGCACATAGGTCACGGACTCGCGCCGAGGCTCTGAGAGAGTATATCCGAGCACTCCGCCGATTACCAGAGGAACAACCCAATCGGTGTGATGATGATTCGACATTTTTACATGACGGGCAGGCTCATACCGCCCTCCCCGTTCATGCCCTCCGGCATACGCACTCGAAACCAAAAGAACGGCGGCAGTTATCACTGCCCCCCACGGCTGAACTTTTTTCATAGGAGACTCCTATCGTTTAGATACCGTTATGATCCCCAATATTTGTGAAGTGATCGTGAATCTAAAATATTCGGTAAAATAGCATCCATTATCGGAGGAATACCATGCGTCCATTTACCCTTTTTACAACATCTGCCTTACTCTTTTCGCTTAGCTGGGGCACCCCTCAGTGCTATGTCGAAGGGTACGGCGACCTTATCGTTTCGGCTGACGAGCATTCTCTCGTCCTCAAAGACGGAACGCGATTTCCCTATCATACCGATGATTCCAAAGCCTCATGGGACGAAAAAATAAACAACGCCGACCTCGCCGTTCAGCTCTCGCAACGCTACGATGCGGGAGGGTACGAAACCCCGCCCCCGTACCTTTTCGATCCGGGACGTCTGCGCTATCAGCCGTTTTTTCAGGCTCTTTACGGAAAAGATCAGAAATCGGTTGAAAAAAATCTCGTACATATTCTCTGGCCGACACTGAAAGGCTCGATCAAACTTCCCGTCTCCAAAGTCGGCGGCGCGGATAAAAAGCTCTATGCCATCGGACAGGAAATCGCCAAATTGCCCAAATCGGATCGTATCTGGGCGGAAGGGGCGACGACCTATGCCTACCGCGTGATTAAAGATACCGACCGACTCTCGATGCACAGTTTCGGGATTGCCATCGATCTGGCACCGACCAAAACCCAGTATTGGAAAGATGAGAATCCTTCCGAAACGGCACATATCGGGTATAAAAATACGATGCCCCTCTCCATCGTCCGTATTTTTGAAAAACACGGCTTTATCTGGGGAGGACGGTGGTACCACTACGATACGATGCACTTCGAGTACCGTCCCGAACTCTTAGCTCCCTCCTGCATCGCAAAGGCAAAATAGTCCCGTGAATAACTGGATGGCGATTGCCCGAGACGAAGCGCTGCAGGGGATGGACAGCAATGAGGGGGGACCTTTCGGTGCCGCAATCGTACGAAACGGCAGCCTCATCGCGGCAGCGCACAATGAGGTGCTGAAAACCAATGACCCCACTGCGCATGCCGAGATTACGGCCATTCGTAAAGCGTCCGAAAAATTAGCAACCTATGACCTGTCCGACTGCGTCCTCTATACGACATGCTACCCTTGTCCGATGTGTTTAGGGGCAATTCTCTGGGCACGCATTCCGACCGTTTATTACGCTTCGACTATGGACGATGCGGCTCGCGGGGGATTCGACGACAAAGCATTTTATACGATGATCACCGATCCCGAGTCAGCTCTTGATTTGCATCCTCTCGACAGCGAAGAGGGGAACCGGCTGTTTTTCAAATGGAACGAAAAAATGGACAGAACCGTTTATTAGAAATTTTTGTGACCTTATCGTAACCATAAGATTTTACACTTCTGGACTTTTTTTTAAGGTCTATTATGATTTCCGCTCCCGTTATCTCCCGTCTCTCTATTCGACAAAAAATTACCCTTATTGTCGTATTGACGCAGCTCTTCGCCGTAACCGCAATCGCAATCGGTGTTATCGGGATGTTTCTCTCCAACGGTTCGCTTCAAAGGATCAATGACCAAAGTCTCCATCCGCTCGATCAGCTCCGCCAATGCAAACACTCGATGATCAACGTCATTCAAGCCAAAGCGCAGCTTATTTCCGAAGGTGCCGGTGATTACGATACTGACCTCAAAGCGATCAAAGAGGCGCATAAGCAGTTCAATCTTCAATGGGCTTCCTATATCAAATCACCCAAAATTGCAAAAGAATCGGAACTCCTTGAAGAAGCAAAGCAGCAGGTTGCACGGGCGGATCGCTCTATGAGCGCGCTTGAGACGGCTATTGCAAGCCGTGATATTATGGAAATCCATGATTTGGTTTCGAGCGATTTTCCGTTCAGTTTTGCTCCGTTAGCAGAACGTTTCGATACATTGATAACGATTCAATTGGGAAATACGCAATCACTCTATACGGCGGCGCAGACACAATTTAATCAAACGCTCATTCTTATTGCCGTTATTTTCCCGATCGGAATGGTGATCATCTTTTTTACCCTGCGCATTATCACCCGCGAACTGATCGAAAAAATCACCCTCCTCTCACAGATCATCCATCATCTGCGCGAAGGAAATCTCCAGGAACGGATCAAAACCGACGGGAGAGATGAGCTCTCCTCAGCCGCACACGATATGAACGGTTCGATGGATGAACTCCAAAAAATTCTGACCGACATAAAATCGGTCTCTTCTGAGAGTATCGCGACGGCGCAAGAGCTTAACAATGTAGCCGACACCATCCGCCAACGGCTCGAAACAAGCACAACCGACATTGCGCATACCCACACGCAGCTCGTCGAACTCCAATCAATCGTTTATACCTCGACATCCTCCGCACGGGAAACAACCAATAAAATCGATGAGGCCAATTCCAACTTGATCGAAGCCAATACCCAGATTTCAAAAATGAACAACGATATCCAATCGGTCGCACAGATTCAGCAGAATCTCTCAAATGAGCTGCAAACCCTCTCTTCACAGGCACAACAGGTGAAAGGGGTTTTGGACATTATCGGAGATATTGCCGATCAGACCAACCTCCTCGCTCTCAACGCCGCTATCGAAGCGGCGCGGGCGGGAGAGCACGGGCGAGGATTCGCCGTGGTCGCCGATGAAGTGCGCAAACTGGCCGAACGTACCCAAGAGAGTCTGGCACAGATCAACCGCACCATCAATACGATCGTTAACGCCATCATAGACACCAGCGATAAAATGGAAAAATCTACCGGTTCGGTCTTAAAAGTTTCTACCGATTCCGATACCGTTCAGCGTATTATCAACAGCTCCTCTTCGCTTATCTCCGTTGCTGCGGCAAGCGTTCACCAATCGAATGATCATCTCTCCAATTTGACGGGGGGAATGCAATTGATCTCCGCCAAAATCGACTCGCTCAATACTATCGCTTCTTCCAATACGAACAGCATTCAAGAGATTACCGATGTCGCTTCGCGTCTTGATGAAAGTACTGCCAATATCAATCAAAAACTGGAAAAATTCCGCACCTAAGCTAAAAATTCAATCACTTTTTCAACCGGGCGGCCGATTACGGCACGGGTCTCTTCGATAAGGATCGGACGTTCGATGAGTTTCGGATGTTCCGCCAACATATCGATCAGTTCGGATTCATCCGAGATTTTTGCAATTTGCAGTTCTTTATACAGATCCTCTTTGGTACGCATCAGCTCTCGTGCCGAAATCCCGAGTTTTTTAAGCAGTTCCACAATTTCTTTTCGCGAGGGCGGGGTATCGAGATATTTGACTATTTCGTATGCGCTGTTTTTTTCTTCCAACAGCTTTAGCGCTTCGCGTGATTTTGAACATTTAGGGTTGTGCCAGATGGTCGTCATATCATTTCTCTTTTTATTGTAATTATAGCCTAGCGTATAAATCAAATTAATCTTAAATATTTTTACTAACTACTTAACACAAAATTAACACAGATAGTCCATAATCCTATTCTCAGAAATTATCAATAGGAGTTCAAAGGAGAAAAAAACGGAGGAGAAAAAAACCAACGATCCGCCCGCCCTATGAATTGGACCTCTCAGGCGAGCGGAAAAACGTATTGCATAGCAACGTCTAAATTATAGCGTTTTTTTGCGCTATTTCTCCGACGTTGTCGTGCATATAATCTAATTTAAAAGGATATATATGTTCGATTTCCCCATATTCGAAATGCCCACGATCGGGCTACGGATGCTCATGGCGATTAATGCGATCATCCACGTATTTGTCTCTCACGGCGGTGCCGTCGGAGGATCTGTGGTACTCGCACTCGCCGCATGGTGGACCAATAAAAAAGGGGATTTGGCGGGATACGAAACCGTCTATCGCCTCCTCATGGTCTTTTTTATCATCTCTACGTCTGTCGGTGCACTCACCGGAATCGGGATGTGGATTCACGCCAACATTATCAGCCCCAACGCTATCGGCGGACTAATCCGCGTCTTCTTTTGGAAATGGTTTATCGAGTGGATCGTCTTTAACTTCGAGGTTATTTTACTCCTCTTCTGGTTTATGACATGGAAACCCAAAGCCGCAACGGCGCAAGGGCGTGCTTCTTCCGTTCGCTTCGGAGTCTATTACGCGGTGTCGTCATGGATAACCATGCTTATCATCACGGCGATTTTGGGCTTTATGTTGACACCGAATTTCGACGGTCAACCGTGGATCGATCCTGAAGTGTATCCGGGTACCGTCAATTACAACAATGCCCTCTTTAACCCGACATGGTTCCCGGGTCTTTTGATGAGAACCTTTAGTTCGATCGCATTTGCTGCTGCATTGGCGATTATGTGGACATGGCTTATCACCGCGTTTAGCAAAGACGAAGAGATCCGTGCTACTAAAGAGCGCCTCATCAAATTTTTCGCAACGATTATGATGGTTACGGTTCCTGTTGCTGCGGCATTTGGATACTACTATCTACTCCAAATCCCAGAAGCGGCGCGCGCCATGATCCCGACGGCGATGATGACGAGAGCGTTTGCCGATAAAATGGATTTGATGTACATGATTATCAGCGGCATCGGCGGTGCGGTAGTGGTAACGACGATTATCGCCTACTTCTCTCCGAAACGTATGCCCTACATCGCGGCAACACTTATGGTTGCGGCATTTATGCTCTTCTGGGGATTTGAGGAACGTACTCGTGAGTTTATCCGCAAACCCTACCTCATCTATAACTACATGTATGCCAACGGTATCCGCGTCACGGACGTTCCGTACCTGAACAAAGTAGGGATTCTCAAACATGCCGTCTTTGTTGATGAGGATAAAAAAGTGATCAAAGAGGACAAATCAAACCTCATCGACGTAGGTCATACGATTGCCCAAATTGAATGCCGTGCCTGCCATACCGAAAACGGTATCAACGGTCTCAAATTCCTAACCAAAGGATGGAGCGAAGAGGCGATTCGGAATCGCATCAACAACCTACCGGGCGGGGGAACCCCTTATATGGCTCCGTTTGTCGGAACCGAAGCGGAAAAAGACGCTCTTGCGGCGTATATCGCATCACTTAATAAAAGAGGAGAGATCAAATAATGAACTGGAAACTCCCTTTTGACATCCCCCTCGTCGTACCGACGATGGGACTACCCGGCTGGTTTTTCGATACCCTGGGAATTATCGTATTTGTCGTGCATATCGCATTTATCTATACCCTTATCGGAGCATCGACCGCATCGGTTCTCTATAACATCACGGGGGTCTTTAAAAAGTCCAAAACCGATGATTTATTAGCCTACAAAATGACCAACCCTACCACCATCAGTGAAAATATGGGGGCATTGTGGGGGGTAGCTCCGCTACTTGTTATTTCGGTACTTTATACCGGATTTTTCTATACGGCGATTCTAAAAGTATCTCCCCATATTTTGCATATCATTTACGGGAACATCTTCGCGTTCTTGCTTTCGTATGCGTATAAATTTAGCTGGCATTCATTGCACCACCACAAAGGGTTTCATATCGCTATCGGACTCGTTGCGGTATTAACGTTCTATACGTTGCCTCCGGTGTTTATGTCGATGTCAAACCTCTATTTGCAGCCGGAGACCTTTGCAACGGTTCAAAACATTTGGGACATTATGTTGACCCCTCTTACTGGCTTTCGTTTGATCAACTTTTTCCTTACGGCGTTTAGCTTTACGGGAATCGTGATGATCTATTTAGGAGTCAAATGGGTCAAAGCGGGCGGTGAAGATGCCGAAGCGGGACGTCTCGCGATCGATCAAGGTAAAAAATGGTTTATGTGGGCGGCCCCCGTCAACATAGCGATCTTGCCGTTGGTATTTTTCGCATTCAGCCCGCGCATCAGCGAAGCCTATATCCATACGCCGTATGTATTCGCACCGTTTGCTGCATCGGTGGTACTCACGATCTTGTTTTTCTTCCTCCTCAGACGCTTCGGCAATGATGAGATGAACCTCTCCGACGCAACCAAAGCGGTGGTGTTAATGGTAGCGGCGGTTGCATTGATGGCAACAGCTCGTCACGGTATCCGCGTGGTGAGTTTCGAAGAGCCGCTCAAGCTCCAAGCCGAAGCGACGGAGAAATACATGACCGATGTCATCACCGAATACAAAGCACGCAAAGAGGAGATGAAAAACGCTCCGGCTGTCGTTCTCGATCCGGCGGTGTCATTGGCGGATAGCAAAGGGTGTTTAGCGTGTCACAGTGTTGATACCAAACTTGTCGGACCATCCTATAAAGAGGTTGCCGCCAAAGGTGAAAGTGCCGAGATACTCGCTGCTTCACTCAAAAACGGCTCAACAGGTAAATGGGGTGAAACTCCGATGCCTCCGCAAACCCTCACCGACGAAGAGGCAAAAACTCTCGTCGAATGGGTTATGAGCCAAAAATAACCGTTATCCGAGGGGTCTGCCCCTCGGTATCCCATTTTCACACGAGAGCCCATATGAAGAGAACGACCTCCTTAAAGATTCAACGCATATTCGGCTCTCCTGCGAGAATGGTTTTATTAACCATTTTGATGAGTATTTCGGCATTCAGCACCCCCTTATCGCTCAAAGCAACCCCCTATTTTCATCCTAATGCCTCCGCGAACATCGTGATTTTTTACACCACGTGGTGCCCGCCGTGCACACGGAGTCTTGCGTTATTGGATGAAATACACAAAGAACACCCTCGCCTCTCTATTAGCCGTGTATGCGTCGATACTCCTGCGCAACAAAAACGTGCCAAACCGTTCGGAATTTTACAAACCGTCCCCCTCATCCTGATCGCTGATCGCAGCGGAAACGTCATCAAACGCTTCGATACCCTGCCTGAAAGAACCCTATTAACCGACCTCATCCGAAGACTCGAAGAGGGGCGGCTGGAAAACGGTACATTGCCCCCAGAGAAACGGATCGACAGCTGGAAAATGGATCGGAAAGGGATGTGATGCGGTTTTTTCGTGAAAACAGAACCTTTTTAGCCCTGCTGATCCCGTTTCTGCTAATTCCGTGGATTAGGCTCGGTGATTTTCATCTCTTGCTCTTCAATTTCTCCCATAATCGCCTCGAATTTCTTTTTATTGGAGTCGAAGTAGGGACGTATGCTCTTATCGGGATCACTGTTTTTTTAGGGCTTGGAATTGCTCTCATCACGGCACTTACCTTATCACGTTTTTACTGCGGAACGCTCTGCCCCAATACCTTTTTTGCCCACTTATTGAGCATTTTCAAAGGGAAAAAAGTATCTATCCTCTCCAAATTAATCGGTTTTTCTCTCCTCACCGCTTTAGCTTCGATGCTGGCTTTTTCACTCGTCGCGTATGGGATCAGCACCGACGAGCTCATTGATGCCATAGTTCACCTCTCCTTTGCGGGGTGGCTCGTCATCCTCCTCTCAGTACTCATGATCTCCGAGGTCTATATGGTGCAGGGGTGGTATTGCGCCTATCTCTGTCCGTATGGTGCCACGTGCGCGATACTCCCGATAGACGATCGTTTGACGTTTGAATATAACGACCCGCAAAAAAACTGCACCGACTGCGGCGGTTGCGTTAAAATCTGCCCTATCCCTGACCTCGACATCCGTCATGGTTTTGACATCCGCTGTATCCAGTGCGGACTGTGTGAAGAAGCGTGTGAAAAAACATTTTCCAAATCCCCCACCAGTTCGCTGATTCATCATGAAAAAAGATCGATTTTGGGTGCGGGTGGGAGAAGTATGGGGATATTGGTCGCTATTATCTTCATCATGCTGCTCACCACAGCAGGGGTGATCACCCTTTTGGATGAGGAGCGGTTAGAATCGTGTCGGTTGGAGAATCAAAACTTACACCTAAATAATCCAAGCAGTCATAATTGAAAGAAATCAATACCCATACAAAACCGCTTACATCTGATAAAAGATTGACGACATTCGCCGTTTTATCCTTTATTTTTGTTCTCCACTTTGTTTTCTTAATCTGGATGAACCATTAAAAAATTTAGACTCTTTTCGAATCAATTGTTACATTAGTGTTAAATTAAAACACAACATTAACACTAACGTAACACTTCTATTTCATAATCGCATACATTAATCCAAAAACTTAAGGAAATACGATGGTATATACCCGCCGAATTACCCACAGCCTCTTGCTCTCATCTCTCATTGTGAGTTCATGTTTTGGAGCTGAAAACTCAAATGAAGTCCAGTTGGATAAAATTTCGGTTAGTGCTACTAAAACCGACAATATTACCGAATCCGCAAGCAAGCCCGATCTATCGGTACTGCGCGCTAGAACCAGCGATACTGCATCGCTCTTACGCGACGTGCCGGGCGTAAGTCTATACGGTGCCGGCGGCGTGTCCAGCCTACCGGTTATCCACGGGCTCGCGGATGACCGTTTGCGAATCAAAATAGACGGTATGGATCTGATCGCCTCTTGTCCGAATCACATGAATCCCGCACTATCCTATGTTGATCCCACCAATATCGACAATATGAAAGTATATACCGGTGTTTCGCCAGTGAGTATCGGCGGCGACAGCATTGGTGGCAGCATTGTCGCTGAAACACGCACACCGAAATTTGCCTTACCGGGACAAGGCAACCTATTCGAAGGAGAAGTCGGCACTTTCTACCGCAGTAACGGCAATGCTCGTGGCGCCAACCTGTCCGCAGCCTACGCCACAGAGTCTTTTAACATCAGCTATAGTGGTGCGATAGCTAAGGCTGATAACTATGATGCTGGCGGTGATTACAGAAAATTCTCTGTGATAACAGCAGTCAACGCTACTCATCCCGCTGATGGCGCGCCCACTCTACGAAAACTCGATTCAGACGAGGTCGGCTCAACAGCTTACGAGACACGCAATCACGCCCTAAGCATGGCATTCCGAAACGACAATCATATATTCGAAGCCAAATTCGGTTACCAAGACTTGCCTTATCAGCTCTATCCAAACCAGCGTATGGATATGCTCGATAACGAAGAAAAACGTATCAACCTACGCTATCTAGGCTCATTCAACTGGGGCAGTCTGGAGGCACGCGCCTACCACGAAAATGTGGATCATTTCATGGATTTTGGAGAGGATAAACTATACAGTTATGGTGCTCTAGTGAACAATGCATATCCTGTTGATGGTATGCCGATGTACACCGAAGGAAAAACCAACGGTGTTTCTATCAAGACGGATATCGGACTCAATTCCAGAGATCTATTACGTATCGGCATGGAAGGTCAAACCTATCGATTGAATGACTGGTGGACTCCTGCACCGAATTGCGGTGTTGGTAACTGTACCGGAGGAATGGCACCAAATACATTTTGGAATATCAATGATGGTCAGCGCGATCGGCTAGCAGCCTTCAGTGAATGGGAAGCCGAGTGGAATCCGCAATGGAAATCACTGATTGGTGCGCGCTATGAGCAGGTAAAAACTGACACCGGGGATGTCCAAGGTTACAACTCTACATTTATGTATGCCAACAGTTCTGTTGGGACGATTGCTCAATGGAATGCTCTTGACCGCAAGCGAACCGACAATAATTTCGACTTAACGGCATCAAGCACCTATACACCTGACGCGAGTCGCTCTTTTGAATTTGGTCTTGCTCAAAAAACCCGTTCTCCAAATCTCTACGAGCGATATTCGTGGTCAACCAATGCCATGGCATTGGAAATGAATAACTTCGTAGGCGATGGCAACGGATATGTCGGCAATCCTTATCTCAAACCAGAAGTGGCTCATACGATTAGCGTCACTGCCGACTGGCACAGTGTTGAAGGTGAATATCAATTCGTAGTAACACCATTTTACACACATGTCAAAGACTATGTAGATGCAGTTCGCTTGCCATCAAGTGCAACAACAGGCTTTATGAAGCTTACATACGCCAATCAAGAGGCGCGTTTATATGGTGTTGACATTTCTGGCAAAATGCCGCTAGGCAATAGTTTTGGTCTAAAAGGTATTGTAAACTACACTAATGGTAGAAACCTTGACACCAATGATGACCTGTATAACATCATGCCGTTGAATGCTAACGTGACATTAACACATGAATACGAAAACTGGCACAACGCTATCGAAGTAATAGGAGTTGATGGAAAAGATAGTATCTCCGATGTACGAAATGAAATCAAAACTCCCGGATATAGTCTTGTTAATATGCGCAGTAGTTACTCCCTACAGAAAGTTCGTGTTGATTTCGGTATAGAAAACTTGTTCAATAAGCTTTATTACTTACCTCTTGGCGGCGCCTATACCGGTGAAGGTGCCACTATGTCACTCAATAAAGAAGCAGGAACTGTCCAATATGCCAATGTAAATTCAGGTTCTTACGGTGCATCAGGAAGTACATCGATGTGGGGCACTGCCGTTCCAGGTATGGGTCGCTCGATTTACATCAGCATGAACTACAAGTTCTGATTTTCTTCTCTACTCTTCGCGTCGGCTCTTAAGCCGACATTTTACTAAAATATATAAATTACCATTTCCCCTCAATCGATAAAAGTACCTGTGGTTTTGTCTGCTCTTTATCCACTTGAGTTTGGGTGATCGCTCCCGCTGTATCGTACAAACGTGAAGTTGTCTCGACCGTCGAAGCAGTGATATTTTTCACGTTAAACTGTAATTTAAACGTTTTATTGATCCGTTTATTGGCATAGAGATCGAGGGTACCGTACCCTCTTTGCGATTGGGATATGAAATACTCCTGCGGATCATCGTATCCGCCGACGTAGCGATAAGCCGCTCCGTAGGTGATTTCAGACTCTTTTAGGGTGTGATCGAAACCGAGATTACAGGTAAAATTCGGTGTTTGTAAAAGCTCTCTTTTGACTCCGGTTAGAGTGTTCGTAATCGATGAGTCTTGCAGCGTGGCATTGGCAAAAAGTCCGAACCCTGCGATATATTCTTTGAGCGATTTTTTAAACTCTAATTCAAGACCCCATAATGCCCCCTTTCCTGCATTTTCAGGGGTTTGCTCATACCGTCCCGATAGTGAATTAAAACGTATCATATTTTCGATTTTATCATCGATACTCCGGTAAAACCCGCCGATACTCGCTAAGCCTTTATCCTCAAAAAAGTGCTCATACCGAAGCTCATAACTCAGCGCTTTCTCTTCGGTCAAATTCGGGTTTCCGATCACATCGGGGCGATGGATACTGTTTTCCTCGAGGGTGCTGTTAGTGCTCGCCGATAGCTGGCTGAGTCTTGGGAGCCGGACGGTTTTAGCGACACTCGCACGGATATTGTCTGTTGGTGTCACTTGAAACAGTGCATGCAGCGATGGCGCGAAGTACCCCAGATTCGACGTCGCACCATAGTCTCTCTCTAATGTTTCATAACGGAGTCCGGGGGTAATGACGATCCCCTCATTCAGCGTATATTCGTCTTGGATATAGAGGGAGAGTTTGTCCTCTTTCATCTGAATTTTATCGTTCACCGAAGTGACATCTACCCCGTTTAACATCCTTGTGGTTTCATCGATCTGATCGCTTCTTTTGAGTTCAAATCCGCCTTTCATAAAATGCTCATCTCGAAGTGCCGTATAATCCCCCTGAAGACCGTAAAACCGACTCAATACATAATCGTGCTCTTTTCGGCTATTGGTCGATAGTGACTCCAAATCACCCCTCTCTTCAAACGAGTGGATTTTTGCTTTCCACTCAAAAATATCGTCTCCGAATCGGTGCTCCGCCCCCAATGCCGACCACAGCATCGTGTTGGTAGCATCGTCATAACTTCGGTAACGGTTTGTCGGAGTGGCTGAGCCTTCGGTCATAGTCGTCGATGTAATGTCGTTACTATTATGATTAAACGTCACTGAACCGTCATAAAGTATTTTAAGGCGTGAAGAGGGGGTGAAGTTAAGCTTTGCGCGCAGTCCTACGGAGCGATTTTTACTCCGCTCATCACGCTCCTCATCGGTATCTAATGCTGTTTTATCGATAATAACATCCGTCCGATCCTCTTTGATATTTTCGGACGCGGTAAGGTTTACCAAATACGAAACTTTATCGATTTTCCCTTCTCGTTGGAGATACGCGGTTTCACTCAAATCTTCACCGTAGGCACCAAGTGTCACTTTGGCTAACGTTCGTCCCTCCGCCTTTGGTTTTTTGAGGACAACATTGACGATCCCCCCCATCGATTCGGCAGTGTACTCCGCCGAACCGTTGCTCATCACTTCGATCCGCTCGATCATATCGGGTGAAATCTGCTCCAACGGACTGGAGCGTTTACTGGTTCCGGTCGAGGTCGCTTCACCGTCGATCATCACCACCGTGTATCCCTTGCCCGGTGCACTAGCGGGGCCTTTGCCGTTTGGGATCGTTACTCCGGGGGTGCGTCGGAGGATCTCTAACGCATTCGAATCCCCGTACTGTGTCAACTCCTCTGCCTTGATAATCCGTTTCGCGATAGAGTTGTCCCGTCGCTCATCGATTACCGTGTAATCCTCTGCGATTTGTATCTTTTCCAACATAACCGTTTCGTCGGCATAAACGCTTGAGGCTAAAAGTGCGGCTATTAAAAGACGTTGATTCATACTGTTTTCCTTATTCGCTTTCTATATTGCACATATACGCATCACATGCCAACACCGCAGCACCGTACGATGTCGTGATTTGCGGGTACTCCGGGACAAAGATTTTATGCCCCAGTTCGTTTTCGATAGCATTAACCAATCCGTCGTTCAGCGCCGGGCCTCCGTCGAAGTAAACGTTCTCTTTGACCCCTACCCGCTTCACCAGTTTCACGATCCGTTTGGCGATAGAGTAGTGAACCCCCGAGACGATATCTTCGACACTGTGGTTATTGCCCAGCAATCCGATAATCTCGGATTCGGCAAATACGGCGCACGTACTGCTGATCGAGAGAGGCGTCCCCACCGATTTGAAATGGTAGTCACTCAGTTCATCCACCCCGATCTCCAGATTCATCGCTACGACATCGAGAAATTTTCCCGTCCCTGCCGCACAACGGTCGTTCATGGCAAAATTGACCACATTCCCCTCGCCGTCGAGCGAAATCGCCTTGCTGTCTTGCCCGCCGATGTTGATGATCGTTTTGATATTGCCGTAGCTTTTGGCGGCTTGTTGCGCACCGATGGCATTGGCGGTAATCTCGCTGATGTTTTCATCCGCCTCTTTGAACAGTTTTCGCCCGTATCCGGTAGCCACCGTATAGACCACCTCGCTCTCATCGATACCCAATTCACGCAACAACTCACTGAGTGCCTCTTGGGCGTATTTGTAAAACATACTCCCGCTCGCGCTGATCTTATGCCCGACCAGATTTTTATTCTCATCCGCGACACTGATTTTGATCGCGGTAGAGCCGATGTCAATCCCTACAAAATATCTCATTTTTTCATTCTCTTTCGATTTTTTAACGACTCGATGAACGCTTCAACCCGCGTCGTGAGCTGTCCGTGCTGCGAGGGGCTGTAATCGCTCTCAATATAGAGGATCGGTATCCCCTCACGCTCCATTGCCGCCAATACACTGCGCTGCTCCATCTCATAGACTTGACACCCCGCAAACGCCTGATAGATCACCCCATCACCGCTGTAGCTTCGCACCAGTTGGATAATCCGACGTATACGGTCGTCGTTTTGGGTGAATATCGGACAGGTACACGCTTTGAGATATTTATCCGATACCGAATCGATCATGTCATACAAATTCCACTCATCCACCGCCACCATGTCATTAAACATACGGTTTGAACTGCACGTCTCATCGGCGACGATGATTGCATCGCTCTGTTCGATAATGAGGGGGATTTTATAGTTGGGGAAAATCGGCGGTGAACCGGTATAAACGATACGCGGACTCGCTTTTCCAGCCACGTTGACACCATCGTTCACTCGCTGTTCTAGCTCTGCGACCAGTTTTTCCACCGCACCGATCCATTCGTCTATTTTGTCAAAGAAAAAAGCGTTCGTGACCAAAAACATATCGACACCCAAAATCGGAACCGCTTTGTTTTTCCGAAATTCGGTGAGTTTGTGGTAGAGCGATTGCGCATACCCCACCTTTTTGATCGCACGTTCCAGATTGGATCGGGTCAGCTTTTTCCCCTGAAATTTGGAGAGTTTCACGGCGAAACTTTTGACACTCTCGCGCCAGTAGTGACGACTCTCTTCGCTCTCTTTGGTGCGGGGAAATCCGACATCGATGACGGTATGTCCGAAACTCTCGATGATGGCTCCCGCTTTGGTCTTTTGGTCGCACGTCGTCGGAGAAAAAGTGATGTCGGGTTTATCGGAAAAATTATCCGAAGCGAACCACCCCACCGTCGCCTTGACAAGCGGACACGACTTTTGAGGCAACAGATCACTGCCGATCTCATCGTCGGTATAAAACCCGTTACACAGCCGAATCGGTACAGCGTCCAGTGCATAGATGATTTCAGAGGGGATTTGGATACACATCGTCCCGATTTTCGCTTTCCCCTCGTGGAGCGGTTCATGGCGACAATAAACCTTCTCGAACAAATCGTAAAAATATCTCATGCTTTGGATAGGCAATTTAAAATCCTCTCGGAGGGCATTGAGGACGCTTATCGCCTCCATCGCCTTGTGACGGTTTTGACGCTCGGTAGATGTCTCTATAGGGTGTTCAGTGTGCATGATTCTCCTTGCTCATATCCATCGCCATCCGTACAAGAAAGCCTTCTTTGGTCGATTCGAAAATAGCGGCTCCCATAAAATTAGCCTCCAAACACCCCTCTTCGGGACACGCCGCAACACATTTGAGACAGAGAGTACAATCCTCAGTCACCAAGTTTTTAGACGTAACGTCATCGGCGATTTCGAGAATATCCATATCGCACGCACGGTAGCAGTCGCCGCAGCGGGTACATTTTGAGCCGTCTTTATAAAGTTTCAGCAGTGCCGATTTGGAAAAAATGTACTGCAACGCCGCCATCGGACAAAAATAACAAAAAAACCGCTTTTTGACGAACGATCCGACCAAAAACAATCCGACGATCAACATCCCCAATGTTGTCATCACCGTATCCGTTTTGGACGAAAAATCGATGTAAAACTGATTGAAATTTCCTGTAAATGCAGGGATCAGCATCCGTCCGGGACAGATATCGCAAAAGGGCATCGAGAGACCGTTGGGGAGTTTCGGAATGCCGAGTACGGAGTTGGCGATCATCACGGGAAGCAGTAACAATAGCAAAAGGAGAATGTACTTAATACTTTTGATCTTACTCCGATTCGCCCATGAGTATTCGCTGTAACGGATTTTGCTTTTTTCGCGTAATGAGGTGAGCCAGTCTTGCATCGTCCCCAGAGGGCAGACGAAACCGCACCACCCTTTATTGAGAACCCAAAACCACACCGTAAACATACCCAGCGAGATGAGAAATGCATACCCGGCGTACCCCATAAACATATCGATCGGATGTTTCAAATCGTGCTGGAGCATTCCGACGTAACATTTTCCGCCGGTTCCTTCCGAATTGTAGACGCACGCGAATGTCGGCAGTTTATTCCCCAAATCCAACCCGACATACCCACCATACACCATTAAAACAAACGCGACGATCTGAAACCAAAACCGAAACCGCACCAAATTCATAGTATTGACACTGCGGCGGAGACTAAACTTATTCTTCGTCAAAATAGATCTCCTTAGGCGTTTTGCGCTTCTTGCGCCGATTGTAATAAAGCCCCAGCGAAAAGACCAGCATCACCCCGATAGCGGTAGTAAATCCTAAAACTTTCGATTCGTATTCGAGCGGAGAAGCTCCGAACGAGAGGGGCATACTCATCCCATACACGACCGATCTGTACGGCTGACCTTCATAGGTACCCGATTCATTCACCTCATACGATGCTTCTACGATCATCTTTTCGGAACGCTTTTTCTCTTTTTCAGTTGCCGCATAGGTACTGCGCGGAATTTCAAACGAGATCACCCCCTCTTGATCGGGTTGGATCGTAGCGTTCCAACCGCTTTCCATACTTACCCACAGCGGAATATCTTTTTGAAGCTCCCCTCTGTAATAGATTTTGAAAGGGGCAATATCTCCCGAGTAGAGACAGCAGTTGATGTGATGACGGCGAATCGGACGTTCCATGATGATCTGAAACGGTAATTGGGCTATCGGTTCCAGCCCATACTGTGAATCATTCGTTTTACCCCGAATCTCTTTTAAGAGCGATTTTGAGATATTTCCCTCTTTGTTATAAACTCGAAGAGATGAAAGATTGACATGCAGCACGCTGTTTTGAATCGATTTTTGCTCGAAAAAGAGGTGATAATTACCTTTGTAAAGAGGCGAAAAAGCGATTTTCCCGCCTGTAATGTTTTGTTCGGTAATCTGATTATCCCTATCGCGGATATATATTTTTGAGTTTTTTAGATCCAAAACCTTTTCATTCTCACTAAGCGTCCCTTTTTTAATAAGGAACTCTTTAGCTGCCGATTCTTTGTCACCGCCTTTGCAGCACGGCTTTTTTTTGGATTCATCGAGCCAATACGTATCGGCTGAAATCATCGTCAGATGTCCCATCATCAATAGAAAGGTGGATAAAAGATGTACTCGTTTCATTATTAATGCCGTTAAAACGTCAATACTAATTCGGCAGTAACGTTTCTTCCCGGCAATACATAGTACTGGTATATTTTTTCATCGGTCAGATTGTTAACGGAAAGAGAGGCTTTCACCCCTTTATTGATCTGATAGTCAATTTTTGCATTCGTCATCCAATACGAATCGTAACTTCCGAAGACCCCCTCTGTTTTTTCCGTATTGGATTCCGAGGAATAGACTTTATCACTGTATTTTGTTTCGATCAACCCTGACCAATTCCCATATTTGGAAGCAAGCGCGCCGCTCCACATATGCATAGGAGTCTGGGCCATCTGATTTCCGACCGTTGAAGGATCCGCATCATTTTTCAAAATCTTTGACTTGATATACGAATACGCCATATCAATATTCAACCATGATGTTAGATTGGAACTCATTGATAATTCTATGCCCCTAACCTGTGCCTCTCCCGCATTTGCTTTTTCCGTATGAGTGGCATCGATCGACTTCGTGTAAATCATATCTTTCAATGTCGTTTGATAGAGAGACAGGACGGTTTTTGTATCAAAAGTCGGTCTCCATTCTCCTCCTATCTCATACGTTGTCGCGGTTTCAGGCTTAAGATCTGGGCTACTCTGATAATATTTTCCGCAACAATAGAGCGTTCCGTACAATTCATAGTTATCCGGTGCACGGAATGATTTCCCGACGGATCCACGAAGCGTTACCTCGTCACTCGGCAGATAAACCAGTGAAAGTTTCGGGCTGAATGCACTGTCGGTTCTTGTTTTAAATGTATTTTCGTAAGCGCCCGTACCGATTTTGAAATTATCCCCCTCGGTTTCCCAACGGTCATACCGTCCGCCAAAATAGACGGTAAATGCATCACTCAACGTAATTTCATCCTGTAAAAAAGCCGAACTCGTTGACGATTTCCCGTGTGCCCCCTCTGTAGCAGAGCCCGCTGTCGAATCTTCATTTCTCCAATCCGTCAGCGTGTATACCTTGCGATTGAGCTCCGTGTTACGCTGATTCAGCCCCGCGGTAAGATAGTTGCTCCCGTTTAATCCGAAAGAGAGTTGGGCCAATGCATCCAATGCCTCGCTGGGATTGTCTTTTTTGGTTCCGGCTCCTGAATAAAATGTTGCTCCCGCCCCTTTTTCGGTATACCAATTGGTAATTTTTGCTTTGGCAACCTCAAACTTGGTGTCGTATTTGTTTCCCAGTGTCCCCTCATACCCGATATACGTACGTGTACTGGATTGTTCCAACGGTGACGTATTTGCAAAGTCGCTCTCTGAAAGGCTGACCTTATTGCTTCCGTCAATGCTCATACTTGAGTTACCGGTTACGGGATTTCCGCTTAAATCGTAAAGGTAGGAATGATAATCCCCTTGATTTGTTTTATAGACGTTATACGATACCCCGCCGTAGATTTTTGATTTGGGATTCAGATCGTAGCTCAATTTCAGCGTGGCATTTTTCTGCGTCCATGCCATTTCTCCTTTATCGCCGACGACATACGCGGGAGCTCCGGTGTTGGTCGTCGTAGGAATACCGCCCGTGACAGGAGTGGCTCCCGCTGCCGTTCCCGGAGTCTTGACCAAAAATTCGTTAACATAGCCCGTACGGTCTTCTTTTCCGGCACCCAAAACAATACCTATGCCGTTCTCATAGGTACTGCGATGGTAGAATGCGAAATCGTTTCCTTCCGCATCATCAAACCCTTTTTTATACCGAACCACCGTTTCAGGTTTGGACGATTTTTTTGTAATGATATTGATGACACCTCCTATCGCGCTGCTGCCGTATAAAGAGGAAAACCCACCCGGAACGACTTCAATGCGATCGACATCATCGGTCAAAACCGTTCTAAAATCAACTTTGCTTGCGAACCCGTCCACCAATGGAATCCCGTCCACCAAAACAGCCGTTCGAGAAGCGTTCATCCCCCGTAACGTGAACCCTCCGGCCCCGGTACCTTGGCTCATCTGACCGTTCAGAGGGGTTCCCATACTTAAACCCGGAACCATTAACAATGCATCACTAACTCGCGAGACATTTCTTTGCTTTAATTCATCATTTGAAATGACCGTCACTGAAGCAGGCGAATCCGACAAGGCTTGTTCCGTTTTCGTTGCCGTTATCGATACATTCCCTAAATCAGCTACTTCATTAGCATAAGCGCTGCTGCAAAACAGTACAGCCGCCAGAGATATCTTAATATTAGACATTAATATCCTTGCATTAAAAAATTAAAAGGATTATTTCAAAGAAGTGTTACATTAGTGTTAACTTAAACCGATGAATTAACACTAATGTAACACTCTTTTATCATAATTCTATTTATTAACATAAACTTAAGGAATTGCGATGGTAAATCCCCGCCGTATCACCCACAGTATCTTACTTTCCTCTTTGATTGCAGGATCATGTTTCGGATCAGAAAATCTCGGCATTATCAATGTCGATTCGACAACGATTGATGACCGGTTCGACTCGAAACAAACGGAAATTTCAAATACATCGACGATCAGCGGCGAGAGTGTTGATCAAGCCCACATTGAGAATATTCAGCAAGTGCTCAACAAAATTCCCGGACTCACGACCGAGGTAACGGGAGGAGACAAATTCAAACTTCACATTCGCGGGGTCGAAAACCAAAGATATATGGGGGAAAAACCGGGTGTTGCCGTCGTTATCGACGGGGTTCCCGTGTTTGAGCGTACCGGAGCGGTCAATATCGATTTGGACAATATCGAATCGATTAAAGTGGTGAAAGGGGGAGCTTCCTACCTGTTCGGCGAGGATGCGCTAAGCGGTGCCGTCATTATCACGACGAAAAAAGGGGCAAAAAACAGTTACAGTGCCGTAGGGGCTGAAACGGGAAGTTTCGGATTCCGAAAATATCTCGCACGTGCCGGCTACGCAAACGACAAATTGAACTTTTACGTTCAAGGGTCAAAACGGACTACCGACGGCTATTGGGAAAACGGGGGGTATGACAACAAATATCTTAACTCAAAATTTCAATACTACATCGACGAAACAAGTGACATAACCGCCGGCATCGAACTCTCTGACCGTATGAAAGACAGCCACGGTACCGTCAAAGGGGCGAGTGAAGCGGAAAATAACCCCGAAAGCGCCTATAACGGCACCGGAGATCGGGATTATTCCCGTAAATTTGACGTATCGTTGGCCAAATATTTTGTAACCTACGCCAAAGAGCTGAACTCAAACTCCAACCTCCTCGTAAACGTCTATCAATACAATGACGATACCAATTTCATCAGTGCCCCGATCAAATACAGTCTAACCGGAGCTTCCGTAACCGATGATAATGCGTACGCCACCAATAACGACTATTTTCAAATCCAAAGAGGGGTAAAAAGTGAGTTGAGGACTTCGGGAAATACCTTTGCGACCCTTTTCGGGATCGACCTTCGGGATAATTATTATGAGAATAAAACCAATATCCAGCAGAGCTATTGCACACGCTTAAACTTTGCCGGAACCGCCTGTTATTCCAATGCTTATAAAGTTTATGCTGGGACTATTACCGGAGATGATACAACCGACGAAAACGTTTATGCCCTCTACGGTGAGGTTAAATATGCCCTCAACGATGATTTTGTCGTAACGACCAATGCCCGATATGACCGTATCGAAATGGATTATGATGATGGTTTACACGACATCAGACTCGACAAAAAATTTGATGTCGGTTCGTATCGGTTAGGGTCCACGTATGCGTTGAACGATGATACTTCTCTGTATGCCAACGTTTCGACCGGCTTTAGAACGCCTACCGTCTCTCAACTATTCTCCGGAGATATCGACCCGACCAATACCAAAGTTGAAAGCAATCATGACTTGAAACCGGAAGTATCCTATAACTATGAGATTGGGCTTCGAGGCAATACCGCCTTCTTCGATTACGATATAGCGGCGTTTTTGATCAACAGAAATAATTACATCATGGCGAATGTCGGACAATACGCATCAACCGATCCGTCAAATCCTTCTTACAGCGTAACACAATACGATAACATCGGCGGAATGAGAAACAAAGGGATCGAACTTGCATTAAACACCGACAGAAAAAAAAGTGTTTATCTCGACATAGCCTATTCGTATATCGATGCAAAATTTACCGAATATGAAAATTTCAATCTGACCCTCGGAAATTCATACGGGCAATACAAATCGGGAGCAGCCTTTACAGATCCGAGCAGACAATATACCATTGAGCACTACGATCTTACAGGAAATACCGTTCCACGCGTTCCGAAACATACCCTGAACATCAGTCTCAATTACAACTACAACGACAACCTGCTTTTAAGCTCGGAAATCAATGCGAAATCGAGCTACTACGCCGATGAGATGAATAAAATCGAAATTGCGGGCCAAGCGACGTTAAACCTTCTTGCAAACTACGTTTACAAAACGGATAAAAGCAAATGGGAGTTTTTCGCCCGGGTTGATAACGTATTCGATAAGTTCTATTACAACACGGCACGATCAAGCGGCGATGCGAACAATGACGGTGTGTTTAATTCCGAAGACTTATCCATCACCGTAAATCCGGGACGTGTCTATACCGCAGGCTTGTCCATCAAATTTTAAGGAGACAAGATGAAAAAAGCAGTTTTGACTCTCATCGCCGCCGCGACCCTTTGGGGATACGGCGACGGTGCCGTTTATTGGGCTCCTCACGGATGCGATGAAGGAAAAGCGACCGCATCCAAACACGGCGGCCACGGCAAAGGGGAAAGTGCCATGTTCGCCCTCATGAACGGCGATGGAAATGCTTCGGCGCATCTGATCCTTCCGGATCTATCTGCCAAGCCTTTGAGCTTTAAACGCAATACCGTAATGCTTCCAAAACCTCCGATGGGAGGATACTACGCTGTCGTTGCTGAGGCTAACGGCACAAATACCGTATTGAGCGCCGTACGCTATCTTAGCCTTCAAGGGCGCCCTTCCAAAATCTCTCCGACAAAACTCACCGCACTGAGCAAATCCGTATTGGAAATCGTCCCTGATCCGCTGCACCGTGAGCATGACCGATACACCGCTTCCAAATCGTATCGCTTTGTTCTCCGTTTTCACGATCAGGCGCTGGCGAACACCGCCGTATCCCTGCAGACGCATAACACCCCTGCACAAGCCGTTACGACGGATGGAGCGGGAAAATTCACGATCACCCTTCCCGACGATTTTACAAACGTACGGATCGGCAGGGGAGAAAACAAACCTTCCGAATTTCTTCTCACTGCCCAATACCGTGAGGGAGAAACACTCTATCAAAGTTCTCTGAGTATGCCCTATTCGCTCAATCCGAACGATTACTGGCAATCTCAAACCTACGGAGCCGGAGCCATCGCACTCGGATTTTTAGGGGGATTGTTTTTCTACCGCCGACATAAAAAACAAGGAGTTTCCCGTGGATAAACTATTGACCCTTACCGCACTTCGACGGGTGATTCAACTCACCGCTTTTGTTTTTTTTGTCTACGGCGCAATGATTTTTACCACTTTTTATACCGGGGATAAACTCACCCAAAGTCTCCCCGCCCTCTCATGCGCCTATGATCAGAGCGGGGGAGATTTTTGTGCGCTGATCCCATTGCAGCATCAGATGGATCACCGGGTATCGGGCATCTTTACCGAAGGTGAAAAAGTGCTGCCTGCATTGATGGGAACACTCGTCACACTCGGAACCGTCGCCGTGCTCATCTTTGTACTCAATAAAGCCTTTTGCGGATGGCTCTGTCCTCTAGGCTTTTTCCAAGAGACCATAGGGATGATCGGAACCAAACTGGGGCTCACTCAAATAGCAGCTCTTTCGCGTGAAACAATCACGAAAATCCGCCCGATCAAATGGTTTATTTTCCTTTTTCTTGTGTTCATTCTCCCCCTTTTGACCGGTATCGGCTTTCTCGGGCATGAATGGGGAAATCCGTATTGTTCAATCTGCCCGAGCCGTATCATGACGACGACCATGACGGGAGATATGTCGCAAGTCTATATCTCACAGGCTAATTGGGGCTATTTTGCACTTTCACTGATTGCCGATTTACTGTTCGGACTGATGATCGCTCTGGCACTGTTCGTCCGTCAACCGTTTTGCCGTATCTGTCCTATCCTGCCGATGCAGACGCTGTTTAAAAAAATCGGTCTGCTCCGCCTCGTTAAAAACGGCTCGTCCAGCTGTGAATCGTGCGGAAACTGCGTCAAAGCATGTCCTATGGATATTTACGAGATTCAAGAATCGGCGGAAAATAAAAATATTACCCACACTGACTGCACCCTTTGCGGACGATGCATCGAATTTTGTCCGCATGACGGCGTCATGAACTATAAATACGGCCCGCTTACGATTCTTTCGTCATCCAAAGAAGGATTTAAAAAACGGACAAAAATTGATAAATGGTGGAGAGGCTAAGTCGTGGAAGCGATGACCCTTCTCTCTTTGTTCCTTGTCGCCCTTTCCTACGGTGCCACCGCATGCATGCTTACCTGCATGCCGCTGCTCTCACCCATTCTTTTGGCCAACAGCACAACGCGGCAGCAAAGTCTTAAAGTGCTTCTCCCTATCAGTTTGGGACGTATCAGCGGTTACATCGTACTATCGCTCATCGCCTTTGCAGGTTCTTCTCTCCTAAAAAACATCATTGCCGACAAGACGCTGATCGGGTATTTGCTGGGAGGGCTAACCCTTGTTCTCGCAGTCCGTTTATGGTTTTCGCTAAAAGCCGGTTCATCATGCTGCAGCGCAACGCCGCAACAAACGTCCCAGGGGAATTTCGCCCTCTTTTTTACCGGGCTTCTCCTCTCTATGTCGTTGTGCGCCCCCGTCATAACCATGATGACATTAAGTGCCACTACCCCTTCCATAGCATGGGCGATATCGTATGGCGCAATATTCGGACTGGGTGCAACATTGCTGTGGTTTCTCTTTTTCTCCGTCGTTCTCACCGCTATTCTCAAAGAGAGCCTCGTCCACCTCTCACGATATCGGGGGTTTCTTCAACACGCAGCACCGATTCTTCTCGCAGGGGTTGGAATCGCTATTATACAAGGATGGATATACCTATGACTTCCGCACGAAAATCATTTCTCCTCTCTTTAGTGTTTCATACCTTGATGGGCTCATTGGCTTTTTTTGTCTTGATCCAGATGCGCACTCCGCCCCCTATGGTGAAAATTCCGCTTCAGCATATCACATTGGTCTCTTTGAGCGATAGTGTTCCTATGCCTAAAACAGAGAAAGTTGTTTCACCGAAGCCCGACACTACACCGCCCATACCGATTAAACCGCCAACGTCTCAGCCGGCCCCTTCCGCTAAAGCGCTAAACTCAAAACCCGCTCCCGTTCAAATCGCACCGAGTCAAACACTCTTCCCGGTTCAAACCGTATCGGCACCGCCGTTGTCTCAACCGAGTGTTCAAAATTCGCCGGCTGCCGAAGCCCTCCAAGCTCCCGCAAAACCTAAAATCGATATCGCGGCGGAAAAGAGGGCTTTTTTTGCCTCTTTGCGCTCAACGATTCAAAACCATTTACGCTATCCGAGCGCCGCACGCCGTAGAGGAGTAGAAGGAGACGTCGAAGTCCGTTTCAGCCTTTCGAATAACGGAACCATCAACGCCATATCGATCCGACACGGAGCGGATATTTTCCATAATTCGGCAAAAACAGCTGTCGCTTCGGCTTCCGGAATTAATGTGCCGAAAAACCTCGCAGACTCGTTGCCGATGGAGATTGAACTGACCTTGGAGTTCAGACTCAACAGCTGATTCAAAAGCCAACATTATTTAATTTTATGATACTATTAGCCACTGTTTAACCGATCCATTCGTTAGAGGATTCTACGTGTATCTTAGATTTTTACCACTCTTTTCTCTCGCATTCCTCCCGCTGATACACGCAGCTGAGTATGAATTGGGACACGGTATCCGTATCAATGACGCCATCAGCGTCGGAGGCTATTTTTCAGCCGAACTTGAATCCAATCAGCAAAGCGACACCTTCACCCTGGATGATGTGGCCGTCTTGGCATACGGTGATATTAACCCTATGATTTCGTATTTGGCGGAATTTGAGTCGGTCGGTTTTTACCATAAAAACTTTACCGACGGAGATGAAGGGGGGAGTCAGAAATTTCATATCGAACGGCTCTACGGCGATCTATGGATGTCCGATGCTTTTAACCTCCGTTTCGGAAAACAGATCACACCGATCGGGTATTGGAATATGGAACCGATCAATGTCTTACGCGACACCACGTCCAATCCCCTCTATAGCAAATTCCTTTTTCCGAAATTTCTTACCGGTATCGATATCAACGGTTATGTTCCGCAAACACAAGGGTTGAAATACCATCTTTTTGCTCAAAATAATCACGATATGGATGAAGAGTATATCAATATCCCCAATACCCATTTTTTCGGATTTGCCCTTGATAAAGAGCTATCGATGGATTGGAATATTGGAGGAAGCATAGGTGAGTATATTGCCAAAACCGGTCAACGGACCCGTTTTATTCAGGGAAATTTCAAATACGACGACACCCGTTGGCAGGTGTTGACAGAGGCTTTAGCCGCCAAAAGCGAATACGGCGATCGGCAAGACGATTACACCTATTCGGGCTATACGCAGACGATGTACCGTTATACCCCCGAACATGCGCTTATAGGCCGTTATGAGTATTACAACGATCGCCATACCGATTATGAAGACCATATTCTAACCCTCGGATACAGCTATCGACCGCTCTATCCCGTTTCACTCAAAGGGGAATATCAATGGCACTCACAAAATGATGAAAACCGTGCCCTATTCTCTTTATCGGTGCTCTTCTGATGAAAACGGTAATTTTATTTTTCGCGTTCATCTCGACGGTTTTCGGCGCACAGTACAGCATCATCATTTCCAAAAAAATTCCTCTATCCGGGATCACTGCCGAACAAATCCGGGATATCTATCTGCAAAAACGCCACAGTATCGGAGATCAAAAAATCATCCCTCTTAATTTGGTCGGTCAAGACCCCTCGCGAATCGCTTTTGAAAATGCGGTTATCGGCATGGGGAGAGATCGATTGAATGCCTACTGGGTCAAACAGCATTTCCAAGGAAACAGCCCTCCGATCACCCAGCCCTCCCACGAGTCGATCAAGGCATTCGTACAAAATGTAGAGGGTTCGATCGGCTATATCCCCTCGTCTATGATTGACAGCAGCGTAAAGGTAATTTATGAGTTTTAAACTCAAAACGATTCTCCTTTTTTTAGGGATCAGCATTATCCCCTATGCCCTGACAATGATACTGATGGGAAATTCCTTCCGCCAAGAACAATACGATGCCATAACTCAGGAGATGAATACCCAGCTCAGTCTGACGGTAGAGCGGATTGACCAATCGCTGCAAACCCTTCAAAACGACATGGCATTTATCGCCAAATCGGAGGTTATGAACGATATTTACACGCAGGATTTGGATCGCCGAATCAGCACTCTGCTCCTTTCCAAAAAAAATGATATGAAAATGAGCGGCGATTTCTATGTCATTGACCCCAACGGAAAGATTATCGCCTCAAGCGATTTTTCTTCTATTTCCCAAACCAAAAAACTGCATCCGTTTTTAGCGATCCCTATCCTCTCAAATTTTACTCAAACGCAAATTGCACAGCTTATCGTTACCTATCCGCTCGAAAATTTTCTCCCGTTTTTCTCCAATTCTACCGAACGCCATTATTACATCCGTCATCATGACGGTACTATTTCCCTACGTCCCGATATTTTCGATGAATCTCTCAAAGTCTCCCGTGCACTTAAGAACCAGCCTCGACTGACCGTTGTCTTGGAAGAGGAAAAAGGGTATGCCTACCGCTTGCTCTACAAATATGAGCAGTGGTTTATCGCTCTGCTGATTGCGGGGGCTCTTTTTATTGCCATTGCGGCGTATTATGTTGCCACAGCACTTATCCGTCCGATCATCGCCCTCTCCGACACCGCCAAGAAAATCACCCGCACCCAAGATTACACGCAGCAAGTATCGGTAGACCGGGATGACGAAATCGGCCAGCTCTCCGACGCGTTCAACACGATGATCGGAGGAATGGATAAAGCACTGGATGAAATCACCACGCTCAATCATGAGATCGAAGAGACGCAACGCGAAGTCGTTTTTACGATGGGTGCTATCGGGGAGAGCCGTTCCAAAGAGACAGGTAACCACGTAAAACGGGTAGCGGAATATTCCAAACTCCTTGCCCTCTATTACGGTCTAGGTAAAGAAGAAGCCGAAATGCTCAAACAGGCGTCGCCGATGCACGATATTGGAAAAGTGGCTATTCCCGATGCCGTCCTCAATAAACCGGGGCGCTTTGATGAAGAAGAACGGCTTATCATGGATACCCATGCCGCGCTCGGATACGAGATGCTCAAACACTCCAGCCGTCCTCTCTTGCAAATGGCCGCTACCGTGGCGTATGAACACCATGAAAAATACAACGGTACCGGATACCCAAGAGGATTAAAAGGGGATGAGATTCACATTTACGGCCGTATTACCGCTTTGGCCGATGTTTTTGATGCCTTGGGAAGCGACCGTGTTTACAAGAAAGCCTGGGATGATGAGAAAATATTCGCCCTCTTTAGAGAAGAGCGGGGAGAACACTTCGATCCTCAGCTCGTCGATATCTTTTTTCGCCATCTGGATGAGTTTCTTTCCATTCGGGAGACGTTTAAAGATACCCGCGAATCCTAAAAAAACTATTTACCGTTGATCATCCGCGATACTAAACCGCTTTGGTCGCTCTTTTCCGCCAGTACGACACCGACAATATGCACAGCAATAAAAGCAAAAAGAGCCCATCCCACATATTGATGCACTGTTTCGATACTCTCCTTCGCATCCCCCGCCAGTTTAAGATACAAAGCCAAACCGCTGATCGACATTACGGCCAAAAGCACATAAACCGCTTTATAGAGACGGTATACTTTTTGCATCGCCGCATTATCATCAAATCCGAATCCGTTTTTGAAAACCATTGCCAACCGAGCTACCAATAAAACTGCGACCGCAATCCCCAGATAGATATGCCAATCCCACATCGGCGAACGGACCGCTTTACCGATCATAACCGCCTGCTCATCTGTGATCATGGTTCCCAACTCCGCCATTTTCGTTTGTACGATCGCACCGATATTTGCTTTGTGCATCACACTTTCCCGCAGCACTACCGTGATAAATAATCCAAACAATGCGATGGCATTCAGCCAGTGCCACACTCTAAATGATGATGAAAAATTTCGCATAATTTTCCCCCCTTTTTTTTAATTAAACTATTGTACACAAAAACAACAAAACGTCCATTAACCGTATGTCAACATCCAAATTGATTGAATATATCCCAAAACTCCAAGTCATGCTATGGTATAATCGCGCCATTATTTAGCCCCTTTTGAAGGTATTATTATGGGTCAGACCATCACAGAAAAAATATTCTCCGAACATGTCGGACATCCTGTTTATGCGGGTGAAATCGTCCGTTCACCCATCGATATGGTTATCGGAAACGACATCACCACCCCGATCTCGATCAAAGCGTTCGAAGATTCGGGTGCAACCCGCCTCGCCAATCCAGAAGGATTCTCGATCGTTTTAGATCACTTCATCCCTGCCAAAGATATCGCTTCAGCAAACCAAGCCCGCATCAGTCGTGATTTCGCTAAAAAATATCAAATGAAGCACTTTTTTGATGAAAAAGACATGGGGATCGAACACGCATTGCTCCCTGAAAAAGGGCTTGTCGTTCCGGGCGACGTCATCATCGGTGCCGATTCGCATACCTGTACGCACGGAGCACTCGGTGCTTTCTCTACGGGGATGGGTTCGACCGATTTGGCATTTGCGATGATCACGGGGGGAAACTGGTTCAAAGTCCCCGAGTCGATCAAAGTCGTCCTGAGCGGTAAACCGGGAACCTACACGACGGGAAAAGATATTATCCTCGAAGTGATCCGCATGATCGGAGTCGACGGTGCCTTGTACCGCACCCTTGAATTCGTCGGCGATACCATACAGCACCTCAGCATGGATGACCGCTTCAGTATGTGTAACATGGCGATCGAAGCGGGTGCGAAAAGCGGTATCGTCGCTTATGATGAGATTACGGCGGAGTTCCTCGCCGACAAGCCGCTTGCACGCGAACCGAAAATTCATACCTCCGACGACGATGCCACCTACGTTCAGGTGCTCGAAATCGATGTGGGCAAACTCGAGCCGGTTATTGCCTATCCGTTCTTGCCGTCCAACGGCCATAGCCTCAGCCAAGCGGTAAGCGATAAAATCAAAGTCGACCAGGCATTCATCGGCAGCTGTACCAACGGCCGCTTGTCTGATCTTAAAATCGCCGCTGAAATCCTCAAAGGCAAACGGGTTCATCAGGACGTCCGCCTCATCGTCACTCCGGGTACACAACGTATTTTGCGTGAAGCGACGAAAGCGGGATATATCGACATTATCGTCGATGCGGGCGGTGTCGTCTCGAATCCGACCTGTGGAGCCTGTTTGGGCGGATACATGGGTATCTTGGGAGATAACGAAGTGGCTGTCGCGACCACCAACCGTAACTTCGTCGGACGTATGGGTTCGCGCTCATCGAAAGTCTACCTTGCCAACTCCGCTGTTGCGGCTGCTTCGGCGATCACCGGATATATCACCGATCCTTCCACTATCAACTAATTGTTTCTCCCTCAGGGAGAACCAACCCCTCTTATTGCTATAATATTTATACATATTTACGAGAGGTATACATGCGTTCACTTACTCTTACGGCACTCTTGCTGTTGTCATGCAATGCCGGCGCTTTCGATTTCGGCTCGATGATGAAAAATGTCGCTCCGGTCGCGAATGCCGTCGCCCCGATTGCGAATGAAAAACTGCTTTCCAATCCGTTAATCAAAAATCTTACCTCCACGCTGGGCGTCACTCCGACCCAAGCGATAGGCGGGACGGCCGCTATCCTCAACGATACGAAAAGCAAAATGAATACTGCCGATTTTACCGCCCTTACCAAGCAGGTTCCTCAGGCGGGAACACTTCTTAATGCCGCTCCTGCCGGTATGCTCAAACTCGGAAACGTCGGATCGCAGTTTTCCTTTTTAGGGATGGATCCGTCGATGATTACTAAATTTTCGCCGCTAGTGCTCGAATACCTCCAAAACGGTGCAACGCCGGGTATGGATAAAATCCTCTCAGCCGCATTCGCCCAATGATGCTATCCGTACCCTGTGTTCTTTTTGCGGGAGGTAAAAGTTCCCGGATGGGTGAGGATAAATCACTCCTCCCGTTCGGCAGGTATTCAACCCTGAGCGAGTTTCAGTATGAGCGCTTAAAACGCATTTTCAACCGTGTTTACATCTCAACCAAAAACCGTGATAAATTCGCTTTTGACGCTCCGTTCGTTCTCGATCCGGTCAATGCCGACTTCGCCCCGACGGCAGGGTTTGCAACCCTTTTCAATGAATTGCCGGATGAGCGGGTAATCGTCTTGAGTGTCGATACCCCGTTTGTGGATGAGACTGTTTTTTCGGCACTTCTTGATGCCGATAGTGAAGAATTGGATGCCGTGATCGCCAAAACAGATTCGGGAAGCCACCCGCTCTGCGGGCTCTATCACCGATCACTGGCAAAAGAGTTTGAACGGATGTTACGCGAGGGAGATCACAGACTGGGCAAACTTCTTGCATCTAGCAAAACCCGATACGTTGAGTTTGAGAACGAAGAGCCTTTTGCCAATCTTAATCATCCTCACGAGTATCAAGAGGCTCTTTCTCGCTTTTGCGCACCAAATAAATAAAAACGCCGAACACCAAAAGCAAAAAGCCGAGTGAAGCGATCAGCGTCGATGCATACGGCAGGTCTTTATAGTTGTGAATCGAAATTTTAAACACAACCAGCAGCGCTTCGATCAATAATGCGATAATGATCGAAACCGAAAAATTCATCAGCGTTTTCGCATTGAACGTATCACTGATATGCTGAGTCCGAGGCAAGACTTCCTGCTCAAAGATCGTTTTCCCCAAATCATAAACCGCCAGCCCCAAAGTCAATGCAATAATCGGTTTAAACACCGCGTCAATCGAGAGCGGTTCGCTGGCAAACAGATATCCTCCGAACGTATAAAAACCGTAGACGACGACAAAGACCCCAAAAAAGAGCAATCCCCCTCCGATAATCGCATACGACGAGCGGTTCATATATTTAAACAGATTGTTTTTTTCGATCAAATCGAACCGTTCCAACAGCTTTCGGACTCTGAAATCAAAAAACAGATACCCTTCTTCCACCGCATACACGACCGTTATACACAAATGCCCCGTTGCCGTCGAAATATAAGGCTCGCTGATGTAATACCCTTGCTGTAGCGCAATTTCATCGATGAGATAGGAGCGATCGGCTCCGACATGATAATGTTCTTCTTTATTAAGATAAATATTCGGGGAAGTTTGGACAAATCCTTCATCCGTTTTATAAATGAGTTCCAGACTCGGAAACGTTTTATAAAGGTTGGCTGAAAGGTGCATATTGAATGCTTTCGGACTTGCTTTTGCCAACGTTGTTAAAATAAATTTTTGGATCAGCGGGGCATTAGCATTGTAGCTTCGTACTAAATTTTGCATGATGTTTTCCTCCCCTTTTTTTTATAATTTTATGTTACGAGCACCTTGGACTTACCCGCTCTATAGCGGCCCCAAAGACTCATGGCAAAACTATAGCCCAATTTTTAGTCTTGATATGGTTATTTTTTGATCAATACTCGATTAACTACTATGAGCTATAATAATAAAAAGAATTATGAAGAGTCACTAATGAATTTAACCCATCTAGATGAGCGCGACCGTCCGAAAATGGTCGATGTTTCGGAGAAAAACACTACTTCGCGTGTTGCCGTGGCCAGCGGCTTGATAACGATGAGCCGTTCGGCCTTTGAAGCCGTCGTCAATCAAACGGCCAAAAAAGGACCCGTACTCCAGACCGCTGTTATTGCCGCGATCATGGGGACAAAAAAGACATCGGACCTCATCCCGATGTGCCATCCCCTCAATCTCAGCGGCGTCCACTGCGATATTGAAGAGTACCCCGAGCTTCCGGGGTTTAAACTCATTGTCACGGCCAAACTCAGCGGCCAGACGGGGGTAGAGATGGAAGCCCTTACCGGAACGAGCATCGGGCTTCTCACGATTTATGATATGCTCAAAGCCATCGATAAAGGGATGGTCATCGGTCCCATTCAACTCGAAACCAAATCAGGAGGCAAAAGTGGTGATTATCAACGAAACGACTCAAAAGCTTGAGTTGGAGTACCCTTGCAACTGGTGCTATAAAGTAGTTGCGTATGAGCGTGCGGGCATAGAGATTGCGGCATTGGAAATTTTTACTGAGCGCCGTTATTCGCTCACTCCGTCCAATACCAGTAAAGGCGGAAAATACATCAGCATGAACTTAGAACTATTGGTTCATAATGAAGACGAACGAACCTATTTCTATGAAACGCTAAAGGCTCATCCTCATATCAAAATGGTGTTATAAAGGATATTTATGAATTTAGAAACTCTTAAACGCGATATTAAAACGCGGTATCGAAGCTGTGCAGGAAAGGATATCGATACCAAAGTCGCGTCCGTGACGGATGCCCTTAATTCTGAGTGGTCGATGAGCACTCAAGGGCTCTCGCTCCAAGAGCTCAAAACCCTTGCCAGTGCCATGCTCGAAGAGGAGGGACAAACGCTTCATGACGAACTTGAAGATTTGATCGCTCAAAAAGAGCGTTTGGAGCGCCAAATCATTCGCAAAGGCGAAGAGCTGCAGCATCTGAAATATACGCTCTTTGATTCCCTCGAAAAACATATCGGAACCTCAGATGAGATGCTTGAAAAGCTCCATCAGGTCAAGCTTCAATCGGTTGATCTTCTCGACATCCTCGAAGAGATTACGGAGAGTGCCATTATTACAACCCTTGAAAAAGGGTCCGATATCGAAGAAACTCTTCATGAAATCATTAAAGATATCACCTTCGAAACCCTGAATGCCAATGTTCTTAATGCCGTCCGTATCCGACGTATCTTGGCCAGCATCCTGCAAAGTGCCATCAATGTCGCCGAAGCGACTCCCAATCAGTCAAATACTATCTTCCGCGGAACATTGCTGGGAATTCGAAGCGCGTTGATCAAATCGATCGAAAAATTCCATCAGTATCTTCTCTACGTTCCCGAAGAGGTTAAAGCGCTCTATCGTGACGAGTACAAAACGATCGAAACCGAACTGGACCGCATCGACACCCTCTTTACACAGGTTCTCCATTCGCTAAAGAGCCACAATTCACACACCGTCGTCGATCATCTTGAGCGGATCAGCAATGAGATTTATGTCCAATCCGATGAACTTGCCAACCTTTCAAAAGAGACCGTTGAACTGCTGCGAAATCGTCTCTCGAAAATCAAACGCGGTGTTACGATGCAGGGGACAAAGCTTTTGAACTCAAAATCGGCGCAGGAGGCCAAAGCGATGGGTGTACGTGCTTGGAGTGTCGCTAAATCGGCTATGGAAGGGGCGATCAAAGGGGCTAAAGAGGCGATGGAGAAAGATAAAAAGTAAATTCACGTTCGCCCTGAGCCGGTCGAAGGGTGTTCATGGTTCGACGTGCTCACCACGAACGAAGACTATAAATCTTTCGCCAATGTAAACATATTGCTAAACTGTTTCGTATAGCTTTCGCAACGATCGCAAATCGGCTCTCCACCCTTATACGGGAATGGACAGCGGCATTCATGACACATAACCATTTCATAGTGGACTAACTGTTCTGCTCTATCAAATGCGATACTCACCAAATCAAATCCCTCTTTGGCTTTAATCGCTTTAGGTTTGCATATTTCTTCGCATATACCGCATCCGATACACTTTCCTTGACTAAAGTATATCCCTTGTTTGTCTGAGGTCGGAAAGAGTGCATCGGTCGGACAAAACTGTGTACACTCACCGCAATTGGTGCAGGCTTGAAAATCGATTTGTTTGTTAAAAAACAGAGGGCTGTTTTCGCTAAACACCGTCGTCTCCAGATCCCCCACAACCTCTTTGAGGGAATTTTTGAGCATTACCCTCTTTAAGGGCATTCTCATATCGGGAATCTTATGGTGTGCCGTCGTCATAGCGATATGCGCTTCCGACTCATTGGCAACGACCGACTCTTTAATTTTTTCAAACCCTTTTCGAAAGAGGGCGCGACGATCGGATTGTTCCTCTTTTTCTTCGACCGTCTCGATACGATGAGCACTTTGAATCTTTTCCAAAAACCCGTTTGCCGTGTCGATTTTTGAACGTATCGATTGCTTTAATTGGGCGTTTTCGTTCAATACACACCCGGAACAATGACTCAGGTCACACGTTACACTATTGTCGCCTCGAAGAGCCATGATTGCATAATGTTCTACGTCAAACACACCCAAACACGGCGTAGATACCTTACACGAAAGGGTCAACTCTTTTTGGTATTGGTACGATGCGGCAAAGCCGTTCGGATCAAAACTTTCTATCTCCAACGCCTCGGTCGGACAGCTTCCGATACATCCCGCACACTCGATACACTCGTTCTCAAAGAGTGTCAATTTATTTCGTACAATATGAAAAGCCCCTTTTGGGCACAGATCGATACAGATACGGCAATCATTGTGAAAATATTCGTTTCGAAGACAGCGTGTTGCCGTCAGTGAGAAAAGATTGCTCTTTTGAACAAAATTCATATTACCCATTGGTATTTCCTGATGAAAGATACTCATAATCGGCACTCAAAAACTCAATGATAAAGTCACACATATCTCTGTAAAACGGTGTTTCCGCCATGCATTTCATCCCCATCATATACGGCACTACCCATGGAAATAAATGTTGATCCAAAAACTCCAATTGCGGCTTTTCTTCATTACGATAGATCAGCGTTTGCATAAACGCAAACTCGATCCCCAAATGATCCGGTGCCATAATGTCCGTTTGGTCCATATTGACTTCAAAACCGTGGGTAAAATAAAATGCCATAACCGGATTTTGCAAACCGACAAGCGTCTCGTTTTTAGCATCAAGGACAAACGATTCGACCGGTTGCGTATTGAGAATATACATGGATGAATAGTCGATGTTCAGTGCCTCATAAAGGGCATCCTCATCACTTTCTTTGACCCATTTGCATGTCTCTTCACCGATAATCTCCAAAAGCGACTCATTATTTTTGAGATCATGGATAAAGCGACGGTCAGGAATATTGCTCATAACACGGGATAAAAAAGCATAGATATAAAGACGGTATTCATTGTTCATCAAAAGTTCCTAAAAGAAGTAAGGGATTGTGTCATATGAGGGCTTTGAGACAGCAAAGTTTAGGCAATTAAGAGTCTAACCCCTGCTGGGGTTAGGCCGGTGTTATAAACACCCTTTAAAAAATGATTTTTTCGGCGGAGGGGGCGCTTTAAATTCAGTTGCCGCAATCGTATTGGTTTTCTCATCAAGAACACCGACGATGACAACGCCGTTTTTATTCATCCCCTCTCCTAACTCAGAAACTTTGAGTTTCGAAGTATCGATATTGTACACTTTCCCGCTGTTGTGCTGGAAAAGAGCCAATTTCGGGTGGGTAGTTTCGCCCGGCTGAATCTCTTTGAAACAACCGTCCGATCCGCACGTATAGTTTTCTAAATAACAATCAGCGAATGCACCCTGTGCGGCACATCCAGGTGTTGTTAATAACCCTTCGAACTCTTGCCCTTCAGGTTCAGATGCAAAAGCACTGAAAACGAGTGCAGCAGCAATTAAGATAATCTTTTTCATTATTCTACCTCCACTTTTAGGGTTTTGAGGTACGCTACGATATCATCAACTGTCCCTTTATCCAAGAAACTGTAATCGGTCATCGTAGAAACACGCTTCCCTTTTTCAATAGTGTACCAAGGCGTATTGGCATGCGCATTACGATTGTAACCCGGCACTACAACCGCAGACGGTTTTAAGATTGACTCACGTAGATATCCAGCGGTTGAATAGCCGCCGATATTTACAAGAGATGGAGCCATAGTACCGGCTGGAGCCGATTTATCCATTTGGTGGCATCCTGCACAACCGTTTGTCTCAGCCGCTAGTTTACCTTTTGCCGCATCGCCTTTAGCTACTTCTGTTGCTTCAGCGACAACCGCATTGTTTGCTTTTGAGCCTTCAAGGTTGATCGCAACCCATGAAGATAGGAGTTTCAACCCGTTACGTCCGTGTTTTGCACCGTCCCAAACCGCGATAGCGACCGGTACCGTACCGGATACAGAGATATAATCGTCTTTCAAAGGACGGACAAGCGTACCGCTCCACCCTTTGTTTTCATACTTCATTGATGCGTTCGATTTTACCGATTTGTCTTTGATTTCCGTCAATGAACGGAACCCTTCGCCTACGAATACGCGCTCAAAATCGGTATTTGCCAACGAAGCGACTTTCGCATCATACTCGGCCAATTCTTTGCCGAATACACCCGTTTGTTGGCGGTTGATTTGGGTAGAAACGTCTTTGTTCCCGTTTGGTTCATACACTTTTTCGGTCGCTTTTTGTAGGTGCACGACTACCGGGCGCCCCTCAGAGCCCATACCGATGTATGGGAGAGGCTGCGCTTTTTTAGTTGTACCGGCGAATTGAAGTGCAAATCCGTCACTGTAGGTATCGGTACATTTGATCCCTTGGACATTTTTGCTGCCGTCAGCCCATTTGACAAGAACCGCGATTTCGCTTCCGTTATGGAGAGCCGCAACTTGGGCTTTTTTCCCTTTATTCGCTTTATTGGCTTCAATAGCCTCTTTGTCGTTAAATTCGATAGCGGTTTGCGGATACAAATCGACAGTCGTAAACTTTGCTTTGCTCCAGAGGGCAGAATCTGCACTCACGGCATCAAGTTTATCGCTTACTTTTACCGCAGTAAGGCTCAAATCACCCGCCAGTGCCGCAGAAGCGGCAACACCCAATGAAAGAATAGTTGTTAGAAGCTTTTTCATTAGTGGTGTCCTCCAGCTTTTGTAAACTTACCTGCGATATAACGTGTATCGACCGGAGCCAATGGGTTTCGTTTATTCTCACGCGCCACTTGCTGATAGTAGTTGTTGTCCAAACGGAACATATCGGAGTGTTGATACGCGATCAATAGATCCATCAATTCGCTGACACCGGTTTCTTTACGTTTTTTCATCTCCGCTTTAAGCGTTTTAATTGAATCGTGAACGGCCGGACCGAACAATTTTTCAAGCTCTTCAATCGGAAGACGCGTTGACCCTTCGATGATTTTCCCTTCCGCATCAAATTTCGCAGGAGATTCGGTCGGAGGGATATAGTATACGTTCGGCTGTGTTCCGTAATCCGAACGAAGACCGATTGCTACTTTATATTTGTGTACCAATTTATAAACTTGTGACTCTTCATCATCCAAGAACCCTACAAAGCGGATACGACCGACACATTGTTGCGCACACGCCGGCGGCAAGCCCTGCTCGATACGCGGGAAACAAAGGATACATTTCTCTGATTTTGAGATTTTCGGGTTGAAATAGATTTTTTTGTAAGGACATCCCGCGATACAATAGCGATAACCTTGACAACGATCCAAATCGACCAATACAACCCCGTCCTCTTCCCGTTTAAAGATCGCATCACGAGGACACGCACTCAAACAGCCCGGATTTGTACAGTGGTTACAAATACGAGGCAAGTAGAAGAAATAGTTGTCTTGTGGGAATGCTCCCGCACCTTCATCCTCATCCCAGTTCGGTCCCCATGTCGGAGAGACATGCGGATGAAATGTATTACTGTCCGCTTGTCCGCCCATCAAAGACTCATAGTTGTAATCCCAAGGCACCCCGTAGTCGGCTTCAAGGTTCGGGATTACACCCGGCTGAAGGTCACCGGCAGCGTCAAATCCGCCGCCAAGCTCCATCCAGTTTTTTGGATAACCGGTACCCGGATAGGTCTCGACATTATTCCAATACATATATTCACGACCGTTACGGTTCGTCCATTGCGTTTTACATGCTACGGTACATGTTTGGCACCCGATACATTTGTTCAGGTCCATTACCATTGCTAATTGTCTTTTAGACATCTAAACCCCTTAATACTGTACGTCTTTTGCTTTTTCGTAATTCACGGCGCCATCATAAGCGTACTGATTACCGTCCCACAGACCACCGAATTTAAGGTGACCCCAACCGTCTGCCATCTCAAGGAGATTCAATGATGTCGGTACAACTTCATTGTGCCCTTTGTTTTTCAAATACATGTACGGTTCCCATCCGTGCTCCATTACCAAGCCGTCAGCCGGTGCGGAAGATGAGAGTTTCGCCATCGCATAAAATTCGCCGAGCGCATTGTAGATGCGGATGGTATCGCCGTCTTTAATCCCTTTGGTTTCCGCTACGACACGATTGATCTGAATCGCAGGAACACCGCGTTGAAGCCGTAGCAACGTGCGTGACGTTTTGTAATTCGAGTGAATAGACCAGCGTGCATGCGGTGTCATAAATACATACGGATAGTCTTTAGACTGAGGACGAATCCCTTCCATACCGGTATTGGTTGCCGCACCCATTTTGATATACATATCGTGGTCAACATAGAATGTTTGGCGACCCGACAATGTTTCAAGGCGCTCGAATTTATAAAGGTGGAACTCCATAGAGCTATACGGACGATCTGAATACAACGGAGAAGATTTTGCCGCTTTTTCATTGATCAGCAAGAATCCGCCCACTTTGTACATTTTTTCCATCGTCCACGGCTCATACTGCTCACATTTCTCTAACGCTGCTTGTACCGCCATTTTATCGGTGCCGAGATAATTCTCGCCCGCACCCTCAGATTCAGGGTCAGTATTGGTATACTCTTTGTGGAAAATCGTCAAGTCATGGAAACCGGGTTTCGCGTATTTCGGATGATCTTTTACTTTTGCTTTTCCAATATTTTCCGGTCGGTTTGCCAACTCTTCCATTTTTTTAGCAAGGAAAGTAAACATTGACCATTCATCCATCGCCTCACCCACATTTTTAATGTTTGCAACCGGCTGAGCCAAGTTGGTAAAACGGTGATAACCTGGACTTGTACGCAAGTCATAGACTTCATAGTGTGATTTTGCAGGGAGCAATACGTCGGCAAATTGCGCCGCTTCTGACATACGGTAGTCTACATAACCGTAGAACTTCGTTTTGTTCAAGAACGCTTTACGATATTCAGATCCCTTATTACGGCGGAATTTAGAGTCCGCTACGATAAGTGCACAATCAGGCTGCCACCACGGTTTATTCACGTTTCCGTGATGCGCATCCAAGTTTTTCGTATTGTTTTTGCCTTGTCCGAGCATCTCTTCGAGAACAGCCATATACTCTTTTTTGGACATCCCGTTTTGGGCACGTTTTACGTCATCGTCACCGAAATATTGATCGAATGTTTTCATACCGTCGCCGAACACGAACTCCCCGACAAAACCTGATCCGAAACGGGCATTGTATTTACCGCTGAATCCGGCAAGAACACCGAGACCTGAGAGGGTAAATTCATTTTCCGTGTTCAATCCGCCGTATGGTCCCATACGCCCTGTCAATCCGCAGATAGATGAAATGTTCCAGATTGACATAACACCGTTGAAATATTTGTTCAACGAGAAACCGGTTGTGATCTCAACAACTTTCGGCAATGCGATATCGCGTGCCAATTGACGTGTTGTATCCGGGTGAACTCCCGTTACCTCTTTGATCGCTTCAGGGGCAAATTTTGCCGCTGATTTTTTAAGCATTTCAAAAACAGTCGTTACGGTACGTTTGTCACCGTGCATATCGGTAATCGTCCATGTCCCTTCGAGTTCAGGTTCAATCCCTTGCTCGTCAAGACGCAACGATTTGATTTTAGATCCCTCAGTACCCGGCATCAAAGCAACTTTACCGGTTGCTTTGTTCATACAATAGAACTCTTCTTCAAATTTATAATGATCTTCATCATTTGCCGCGTGTTCCATCTCAGAGCGGCGGATCATTTTTTGTGTTTTTACATCGACCAAAAACGGAAGGTCGGTAAATGTTTTCATAAACTCCGGTTTGTAGAGTTTTTCGTTCAAAATAACGTTGATAACACCCATGGCTAGGATATTGTCCGAGCCCGCTTTGATCGGGATCCAAAGGTCGGCCGATTTAGCCGTTGCATTGAACTCAGGGGTAATAACGATGATTTTTGCCCCGTTATATTTCCCTTCCCATACGAAGTGAGCATCCGGAATACGGGAAACCGACGGATTTCCGCCCCACATAACCGCAGTATCGACGTTATACATAAAATCCCATGTACAGCCGACGTTACCCTCGCCGTATGCGATCGCCGCACCCGAGAACATATCACCTAGATAGGATGAGGGATAAATACGGATTGCACCGAGTTGAGTCGAGAAACGAAGCGGTGCACCGCGGCGACCTTCGGTCAAAAGACCCGTCCCCGCATGAACCATCAATTTATCCGGCCCGCGTTCAGGATCGGTCATACAATTGAAAATCTCTTGACATACGCGCTCTGCCGCTTCGTCCCAGCTAACGCGTTTCCATTTACCTTCACCGCGTTCACCGACACGAACCATCGGGTAAAGGATACGGTCTTTTTGGTACATTACTTGTGAGTGTTGAACCCCTTTGTTACATCCGCGCGGGTTGAAGTCAGGGATTTTCGCATTGATGACCGGATAGCGGGCCGATTGGTTTTCACGGGTAACAACACCGTTATTTGACCAAACTTCCCACGCACAGTTACCTTGACAGTTTACACAGTGGTATGCGAAGCCGTGCTCCTCTTTTTTGCCGTAAATAAAGCCGAATTCATTACGGTACATATCTTCAGTATAGTTGGTATTAGGATAGTTCTCTTTACCGTTTTCTACCGAGATCACATTGGTTTTAGCGAATAGTGAGCCTTGTGAAGCTACTAGCGCTGCCGTCATCCCCGAAACTTTCAGGAAGTCGCGGCGTTGATTGTTCATTACTTTTGTCATAGCTATAGCCTTATCGTTTAATCGGAAGGTTCATATCGTTACCCCAAACATCCCAGCTTCCTGTGAAAACTTTGACATTTTTGTAACCCAACAATTGAAGCGCAGTAATATGCTCCGAGCTTCGTCCCGCACCGACGTGACAGTACGCGTAAATTGTTTTATCTTTTGTAATTCCGTAGTTGTCGTACACTTTTTGAATTTCAGCAGCTGATTTAAACGAAAGTTTTTTATCCGCATCCGAAATTTGGCTCCACTCGATAAAGGTTGCCCCCGGTACGTGACCGCCGCGCGCAACGTTATCCATTTTACGCTCACCGATGATCTCACCGATACCCCGTGAATCGATGATAACGTATTTAGAATTTTTTCCGTTTTTCAGGATATCTTCCATTGCGTGCTTCACTTCATTTTTATCGGCGATCACACTGTATTTGATTTTTTTAGGGTCGATTTTATATTTTTTCGGCGTTACAACTTCATCCCCTTTGACAACAAGGAGACGCTTTTCAACGATTGCCATTTTAGATTGAAGCGCTTTTGCATCTTCATCTGCTTTTTTAATGGCTGCTTCCAATGCCGCTTTATCAGCTCCCTCTTTTTTAAGAGCTTCTTTCGAATCTTTAGCTGCTTTTTTAGCGGCTTTAAGATCTTTATTCAACGCATCGTACTCTTTTTGAGCCGGATCGATTGCCATCATAGCTGCTCGTCCGCCGTTTAGAACTTTGACGTTCTTATGGCCGTAACTGTCAAAAAATGAGTAAACACCTGTCGCATTGGGGCCTTTAAAGTCATCATATGCGATAACCGTCATATCGTTGCTGATCCCTTTTTTGCCGATCGTTTGTTCGGCATCGTCAATACAGCGGTACAACGGCGCACAATGCATTTCTCCATCGATATCCGAATGGTGAAGGTGGTGAGCATACATCTCTACCGACCCTTTAATGTGACCGAGTTTATAAATATCTTCGTTATCACCTGATACGAACATCACTTTTGGATTGCCAATCAGCTTGACCGCTTCTTCGGCAGATATAAGAATCGAATTATTCTTATACCCGTCGGCAGCCATTAAGATGGTCGATGCCGACAGTGATGCCGCAACACATAGTGTTTTTAGCAATCTGTTCATCCGTGCTCCTTCTTCTATTTTGAATATGCACCCTTGGTGCGTTAATTTACGGAATTACCGCCTACATTATAAGGGTGAGACTCTTAATAAGCAGTAAACAATGTAATATAATTGTAACATTGATTACAAAATGTTACATTCTTATCACAATTTAGAGACAATACATTATTAGTCGTTATTTTACGTTTTCTTATACGTCCAAACTCTGTTATTACCCTTATAGAGTATGATTAATACTTGCAATTTAATCACTTTTTGATAGTATGACGATTATTTTTATCACATATTTAATACAAAGGAGCTATATGAGCGCCGAAAAAATTCAAAATGCCGTTACACAATCCGATACTACCGCACTTATTGAACTTTTAGAAGACAAAACCCTTCCTATCGAAGAGGTAGAGGCGATTTATAATGCCTGCAAAACCGATAAATTGATTGTCGGACAAGTGGCAATGAATCTATCTTTACGCACGTCTGTTTATGAGCGTGACAAAGAATACAGCCCGATCATGGTCTCACTGTTAATCGATATTGCGAGCAATCCCGTCGACATGGGGGCACGGTGGGCCGTTGCTAAAAATCCTCACACCCCTGTTGAAGTGCTCCGCCATCTCTCAGCTGATCCGATAAACCTCGTTCGTGCTTTGGTTGCCGCCAATCCTTCCACCCCGAGTGATGTTTTAGAGAAATTCTTTAGCGATGAGAAAATTGTCCGAGACGGTCTCTCCGGCAACCCGAATACCCCGGTCAAGTTGCTAAAAATTTTATGTGACGACAACGATAAAATGGTGCGGATGCGCCTTGCCGAAAATCGTTCCGCCCCTAAAGATATTCTTCAAATGCTTATTAATGACAGTGATACTGATGTTAGCAAAGCGGCATCAGCTAACCTTGGAGAACGTCAATGAAAAAACACCATTTTGAGGAACGAAGCCAGTTTATGAGCCTCGAAAATCATTTTTTGAATACTTTTTTTTCGGGCCTTTATCTCAGTGCCGGTGATTTTATCGCAGTCGGGCGCGCTAACGGTCTTGATTTGCAGATGCATTCTCGGGAAATGCTGATCAAAGATTTGTTAAACGAATCCAACAAAGCCGGTACCCTAAGCGGCGTTATCGCTTCATTAAACACCCTTATCGATGAACGTATCAGCACCTGTCATCGGCTCAGTCTCGAATATCCGCAGGCACGTGCAGCACTTGCCAAATTAGCTCAAAAAGCGACCGGAAGCAAAGCTCTTTTAGCGCGTGAAGTCAGAGGAAATCCGTATGAACACTAAAGAATTGCTTGAAGCTCTAAATGTATTCCCCTACCCCGGCCTCAGCCGCACCTTGGGAGAACTGAAACTTATTTCAACCGTAAAAGTCATCGACAATAGCGCGTCGATCGAACTTCTTACCGTCAGTGACGACTCGTATCTCACGGTAAAATCCGCTATCGAATCTGCTTTTTCGAATCACTTTTCTAGTCTCAATATAACTAAAAAAGCTCTGGTTCAAAAAGATACCAACTACGGCAACAGTGCCACACCCAACAATCGTGCACCCTATGCCGCAAACGTAATCGCCGTTACCAGCGGCAAAGGAGGAGTCGGTAAGAGTACCGTGAGCGTCAATCTCGCTATCGCTCTGGCACAGAAAGGATACCGCGTAGGAATTTTGGATGCCGATGTTTACGGCCCCAACGTACCGCGCTTGACCAATACCGATTTGGAAAAAATTCGCTGGAGTGACGATAATAAGATTATCCCGAGCGAAAATTACGGAATCAAAATCATGAGTGTCGCACTTACTACCCCGACGTCGGACACTCCACTCGTATGGCGCTCGTCCGTTGCTGTCTCAGCGTTGATCCAGTTTCTCGAAGACGTAGAGTGGGGAGAGCTTGATTTCCTTGTTATCGATATGCCTCCGGGAACCGGGGATATACAGCTCACTATGGCTCAAGAGCTTCCTATCAGTGCAGGTGTAATTGTTACGACCCCTCAACTCGTCGCCAGCGATGACGTCAGCCGCGCCATCCGAATGTTTCAGGATATTCATGTCCCGATGGCCGGATTGGTAGAGAATATGAGCTATTTCGTAGCTCCCGACACCGGAACCCGCTATGATATTTTCGGCAGCGGCGGCGGAGCACGTCTGGCTGAGCGTTATAACATCCCGTTATTAGGCCAAATCCCGTTAAATATGGATATCCGTGAAGGGAGCGATAACGGTGAGCCGCCGGTTGTTTTAGGCGATGATACGTTAAAGAGTTATTACAAAGAAATCGTAGAGAATATGCTAAAAGCGGTGAAGTTTAGAGTTTAGAGACAAAAGTCTCTCCGTTCGCCCTGAGCTTGTCGAAGGGTGAACTCGTTCATGGTTCGACAAGCTCACCACGAACGAAAAATATTTACTTAAAGATTTTCTTTAAATCCACTTCAACTGCACCCGGTACGGTTGCAATCGTCATAAATTCTGTCATTGTCAAGAGCGGATAGCTGATTGCAATGAAATACTTCGCACTAAGCGCTTTTGCCTGCCCGTCTTCAATCAATACAGCCCATGGTAAGAGTTGACCGTTTTGGGTTCCGATCTTTTTAACAAATCCGCTCGTACGGCGATCCAAACTGACAAACGCTACATAACGATTATCTCCCACTTTAACAACGGCCGTTGTCCCTTTTGCTGCTTGTGCCTTGGCTACGAGATCAGCGGTTGAGCCTTCACCCACAATGCTCATATCTTCGTAGTACGGCATACCGACCATAAAATGGTATCCAGCCAATCCGGCAAACTCCCATTTATCCGCAGAATCTTTCAAAGGACCGAACGCTTTTTCCAGAGAAGCCAATGCGGCAGAGGCTGTTGCATGGTTATACTCTTTTTGCATAAATGCTTTTCCGAAATAAACCGGATTAGCGATGCTGATTTGTTTACGCTCATCATCAACCAAAATGCGCCCTACCGCCGCAAGTCCGCGAGCCGGTTTATTTGCCGTCGTTTTCATTGCCGCATTGGTATAAAGCACTGTTGTGCCCGAGTCCGTTTTATAGGTGCCGACTACTTCAAATCCGGCAGATGAGAGTTTAGATTTTGTACTCTCGACATCACTGTAGGCTCCGATTTTATACGTAGGAACAACTTTTTCTACTTTTATGCCGGCTTCTGCCGAGGGAGTTGTGCCGGCACATCCGCAAAATCCGATAACCAATGCGCTCATTAAAAGTGTATAGAATTTTTTCATAGTTCTTTTGCTCCCAATCCGATCATGATTCCAGTAATTTCTTTATCCAATGCATGAATTGAATCAACCATTTTCGGATCGTTGATTCCCATCACCGCAATCCAGTTTTCCAAACGCGGCATACCGACGATCAACTTGTTTGATCCTTTTTCAACATACATATACATTGAACACGGAGCAAAGGCTCCCGCATCAGGACGCCCTTGATTAAAAATCCCTTCCGAGAATTTAAAATGACACAATGAATAAACCCAATACGCATCAAAACGGCCGAATTCAACATTGTTATCGGTCATTGAACCTTTAATATCTTTGTAGCCTGCGATAATATACTTGTTAGCTTCAAACGCCTCTTCGAATTTACCTTGGAAATCAGAAATGAACCCGTCCAAACTTGCTCCGCGCTCAAACGGAACTTCAAATGTCATCATCGGCTTAGCAGGAAGCGCTTTATACTCTACGATTTGTGTTTTGCTTCCAATCTCTTTTTCTACCATTTTATCGAGCTCAGGAAATGATGCAATAAATTTTGCACGTACCTCTTTGTCTTTTGCACCGACGATATCGAGCATAGTTTCAGGATTTACATGCCCAACATAGGTTTTGTTTTCACCTTGTTTTTTATAAATGTGTAGGTTAAACGGAGAAAATCCGCCCAATGACGGTTCTTTCATCAACAACGGCCCGACCTCTTTATCATTCGTAATCGAAAAGAAGCCTAGATTATCAAGATTTGTCCCGCCGTATTTCGTTTTATACGCATCGTTAATACGTTCATGCGGATCAGACAATACAAATCCGATAGTCGTGATTTTATTATTGACCATATCCATGTATGCTTTTTCTTTATCGCCTTCTCCGATATAGAATTTTGCCCCTTGGGCTCCAAACGCCATTGAAGCGGCCAGTGAAAGTGCGGCTGCACCCATTAATAGTCTATTGAACATATGATTCTCCTCTAAGTAATCGCTTTTGAGCCGTGTGCCCTTTTTTGTCAAAGGTATATTTTATCACAAAGACATCAAATAAACGATAATAACAACACAAGATTTTTGAACTCTTATTATCGCTGGGTAAAGTGAATGGATTGTGAATCTCTCCCGAGGGGAGAGAATATAACTTTTTAGAAGTTGAAGTTGATTTGAACACTGACTGCATCTTGACTATGCTTAACTTTCATTTCACTAGTCATTCCCATGCCCATTGCTTGTGTCATAGCAGATGTATCGTATTTTTCTGTAGATTCAGGTACATATACATATGCAAGATCAGCCGATATTGTTTTGCTAAATGCATAAGTACCACCCACTGTATAGTGGCTTTCTACCATTGCCGGGAATCCCAAAAGGTTGAAGAAATTTAACACGGCTCCATCATAATCACCCGCCATTGCATTGGCTGCTACGTGTTCTTTGATCGGATTTGATGCATGATTGTAACCGGCGCGTAGTGCCCAATTATCTTGCTCGTATTGATAACCGATCATAAATACATTTTGATTTTCCCATCCGAAATCTTTATATCCGCTAGCATCTTCCCATTTAATTTGTTTATAATCTACTGCAAATGTACTTCCGCCCATTTTATATGATGCACCGATACCGACTTCTGCAGGTTGTTCAAGATCGTCTGAAAGGCCGGCGCCTCCGTTAAGACCAAATTGAGTCGTTGCTTTTGAAAGTTGCCCCTCATACGTCATATTGATTGCTGATTTATACGATGCACCGACAGTAAGACCGTCCATCTCATATGCAGCACCTACGTTATATCCAAAACCGAAATCTTGAGCAACACCTTGTGTTGTGCTATCCGCACCCATTGGGGTTACGTAATTGATGTCTAATGAACCGTATTGAAGAACCGGTGCGATACCGATGCTAAAACCGTTTGATTTGTATGCTACCGGCACGCCGAACTGCATCAATTGCAAGTTAGTCACCATATTCATTTGAGTAGCGTAATCGCGGTAATCCGTACCCATACCTGCAGTTCCCCACATACCTACACCCAACCAAATGTTATCATTCACTTGGCTTCCTAATGATACTTCAGGAATTACTGACAAATCGGCTTTGCTTTTTTCGTAGCCGTATCCCATATCTGCTTGAACGTCCGGCATAAAAATTGTGCCGCCGAATGAGATCTCGTTACCTTTCACCGAAGTGATCAGAGCCGGGTTAACAAGTGCCGATTCTGCACCGTGTGACATACCGATACCAACACCACCCATACCGCGTGCTTTCGCACCCAATCCGATCAGATGATCCCCGTTAGTAGCAAATGCAGATGTAGCACTAAGTGCGAGGGCGGCTGCCACCGCAATTTTAATTGAACGTTTCATAGACTCTCCTAGATAAGTTTGAAATTGAACCGGTAAACGATCCGTTAACAACACCATTATAGGAGGGATAGAATTAATCGAAACTTAACACGAAAGTATCACAATATTTTATTTTCTTATAAAACAAATTAAATATATAATACGACGATTAAATAGATAAAACTTATATCAATAGAACGTCAAAAAGATCATTTGGCGTTATATTGGAATACAATAATAAAAAAAATTAAAGTTCTCGTCATTTTATATAAATAAAAAAAAATTATACGTGTGTCAAATAGTAACACAGGGTGTGAGATATTTGTGATACACTGAAAGCATATTTATTAATGAGAAGAAATGGGACAAGGAGAAAAGGGCAATACTTAAGTTATCGATGTTGTAAAAATTTTGTTTCGATTGATTAGGTAAAGGGGATTAAATAAATAAGAAGAGAAATCTGAGAGCCAGGCGGCGACCTACGTTTCCACACCTGAAAGATGCAGTATTATGAGCGATGAGGGTCTTAGCTTCCGGGTTCGGAATGGGACCGGGCGT